>Ga0172381_10000014_pt1 | contig 203233 bp, 198 predicted proteins | sample Leawel6488metaG_FD_119754 | JGI IMG/M metagenome (GOLD analysis project Ga0172381, IMG submission 119754) | Leachate microbial communities from a municipal landfill in Southern Ontario, Canada - Leachate well 64-88 metaG | ecosystem: Engineered > Solid waste > Landfill > Unclassified | place...
CAATTCTATTATATCATACGAAAACGACCCCGTCATATGACGGGGTCGTTTTAAAAAAAGATACAAAATTTAAAAATCAAAGATTTGAGAGAAAGAAGCTAGCGGGAGGAGACAAGACCCAGGCCCGAGTCCGAACGGCCGGGCCCGTACCCGCTCACGCCCGCGCCCCTGGAATCAGCGCCCGCGAAAAACACGAGGTCGCCGCCAGAGGAAAGCGTTTTAGTCCAATCGTATGTATTTTCAAGAACTCTTTCGCTCGTAGACTTAAACCGCATAGCAGTATCATAAATAGCTTCTACCATAGTGCGACGATGATTCTGATTGATTTTTAAACTAGCTAATTGCTGAGCGGCCTTTACTTTGTCGCTGCCCATTAATATTTTAATTTCTTTTAATTTCTGATCACTACATTCAGATAATTCTTCATCAGTTAGAGCATTCACCTCTTTTAAAAATTCACGTAAAACAAGAGTCTGATCAATATAATTTTTGCTCTTTGAATCAGCTATAACTTCTTTGCTCACAAGCTTCCAACCAGTTTTTAAAGCTTCATCTGTAAAAAACTTTTCTTTAGCATACCAATCTATAGCCAATAAAACTTTATTATCTGGTGTGGTCGGTTGCACAATATCGTTAACATTTTTAGCAGTCATTGGTTTGCCTTCTTTATCTACCGCAACACGTAAAACAAGCATCTCGCCTCGTTTTTCAGCTTCTTGAAGCTGTTCTGGTGTGTACATAATTGGCGGAATGTCTTTTTCATTAAGTTCAATCCCGAACGTTTTTTTAACCGCTTCTGCACCAAGAAAACTTTTACCCATTATTTCCGCTGCTTGCTCAGACTTTGTACCAGTAACAAGTTCTGCTTTAATAAGTTTTACTACTTCTTCAAGTTGTTTCTTAATTTTAGTAGCTTCAGAAAAATCCTTACTTTTTTGTCCTTCTTCAAAGGCAACATTAAACTGCTCTTGCAAAGAGTGTAGTTCAATCATTTTCTGTTTTAGAAGCGGACAAGAGACTGCCATATAATAATTAATTCAAAAGATTCAAAAGACAAAAACTAAAGTTTCTTATTGAGAGAAGACCTGACGGAGGAGACAAGACCCAGGCTCGAGTGCGAATAGTCGGGCTCGCCCCCGTACACGCGCGCGCCCTCGGAATCAGCGCTCCCGAAACGCACGAGGTTGCCGCCAGAGGAAAGGGTGTTTGACCTAGTATACATATTTTCCAATATTTTTTTACCCTTAGCTTGTCGTAAAACAATTAACCGATAAACAGAAGAAGCAAAACTTTCACCTAATAGTTTTGAAATAGGATGATTAGCCAGCTCTTCAGCATTATTTTTTATAGTATCCTTATCCTTGTCCCATTGTTTAAATACTTCTTTATACTCTTCGGGAACATTACCTTTAAACACTGTGGTTTTAAAATAATCAATCATGAAATCTATCTGTCCAACATAATCTTTATCTTCTGAACCACTAATAACTTCTGGCGAAACAAATTTCCAACCTCCATCAGGAACGGTTTTCATCACTTTATCGTCTTTTGCAAACCAAGCATTATCCATTTTTACTCCGCCATCATCATTAAACTGATCTTTATATAAAAGATATTCGCCCGATTTTATAAGGTTAGTTTTTAGAATTTTTGACATTGCGTCAACCGTCAATGGCCTACCTTCGGGAGTGGTAGTTGCTTCATAGACAAGTATATCGCCAAGTTTTTCGTGTTGGCGCATTTCTTCTTCGGTAAATGGTATTTCCTCAATCTTAGGTGAAAAACCAAGAGCTTTATTAATATCTTCTGGCCCGATAATGCGTTCTTTGCCAAATATTTTTTCAGCATGTTCAATAGAAATAGAAAATTCTGCCTCAATTTCTTTAACCATTTTTTCAAGCTCAACTTTTAATTTTTGTGCTTGAGAAAAATCCTTATTCTTTGTTCCTTCTTCAAAGGCAACATTAAACTGCTCTTTTAAAGAGTGCAGTTCAACCATTTTCTGTTTTAGAACCGGGCAAGAGGCAGGCATAGTTAATAAACTAGTTACTTTTTAAATCTATCTAAAAAACCTTTTTTCTTTTCTCCACTGGATTTAGTGACGTTTGTTGATCCTTCTTCCCCAGAGCAAACTTCATCAATTTTTTTCTCAAGATCATTAACGGTTTCGTCAAGATTCTCAGAAAACTGCTTAAGGTCATTTTCGGTTTTTTCAAGCTTCTTAGCTTGTTCTCTATCTTTGATTTCTTTCTTTAAATCTTCAGAAGACATGCCTGTGGATAGAGTATACTCTTCTTGAGCTAGGCGTTCTTTTAATATTTCTAATGCTTCTTTTACTGTCTTATTCTCTTCCTCAAACATAATGACTCCGAGCGTTGGGTCACTAATAAATTCATTAAGTTTAGTGATAACTTTATCACGTAAAGTTTTATCAAAAATACGATCAGCGTAGTTTTTAGTAACTGCTTCTATAAAAGTTTTTTCTAAATCAATACGACCATCCTTATCTCGCAATAAGAAACGTTCCATGTGATTCATGGCCTGAACAGAACGACGAACCGACGTTTCAAGTTCTTGAATACGTTCTTCCTTGTTGATTGCGTCAGGAGTCTGTGCCGTCATGGCTTTATATTCCTGGTGGAATCTACCAAGCGTTTGTCCCCAAACTTGAGCTACTTGACCGTTAAGCATTTCTGCAATTGGCAAATTTTGCTTATCATAGGTTCTAATTTTTTCACTGGCATTAAGATCTTCTGTTCGTTTAAGACTACCTCGCCAAGTTTTAATAAAATCAACTTCTTTTTTATCTACCAAATCTTGTGGAATAGCCAACCATTCTACACGGTCAGTCATAGGCGCGGCTACTACATTTCTTCCGCGAGTTTTCTCTGGAAAGTTCTGAGCATAGCAAATATAAGTCATCTCACCTTTTTCATATACTGTTTGACTGGAATTTGAATTATTAACTAAATGATCTTTTAGTTTAGCACCATTACTAACTGTTTCTAGAAAAATCTGCTGAACACTTGATGGTAGCAAGTTAAATTCATCGACGACCAGCATTCGTCCTTTACCTTTATTACCAGTATAGGCTTCAAGTAAAGCGCCTTTTTTAAAAGCCCATTCTACTTGACCTTCAGTTTCTGCTCGTAAGGCCTCTGTCTCGCCTCTAAACTTAGCTTGAATCGGCTCGAATAGAGCATCAGCCTGAGAAAGACGTGAGCGATATTCCTGTTCGTTAATATCCTTCTTCTCTAAAGCTTCTTTTGCTTCTGTTAGTCTTGCTTGATATTCATCAATAGCACCATCATACTCTTCCTTTGTCTTATCAAATTTTCCATAGGCTATTTGAACATTCGGATCATGTGACGAACGACCTCCTGGTGATGGCATCCAATGTCCAACTATTTCAAGCTCAGACATTTTCGGAGTACACGTTAAAATAAGAGGTTGTTTTCCCTCGCCTTCTAAAAATTCATTAAATTTTGAGTAACAAAATGTTTTACCTGATCCTGGGTCGCCTTCCAACATTAAAGAATGTTCAAGAGAATACGCTTGAGCGATTCGAGAAAATAGCACTTCATCAAGCTCGGAAAAATCTACTGTTTGTTTAATATGTTCAAACTCTTCAAGAGTTTCGATTTTTGTTTCAACGCGAGTACCGAAAAAATTAACAAAATGTTTATCAGCCTCGTCTTTTGAACCTTTTTCAGTTTCAAATAATACGCCACCATTCTCTTTTAATTTTTCCTGTTCTTCTTTAACAGCCTTTTGTTTGGTGACAATAAATTGGTCAAATGTTTCTTTCATAGGTGTACCTTAATTAGTATCAGTATCGAGTCGGCATACGACGCCAAACATATCGATAAAATAAGGATAAGACATTTTTTGCCAGACATCTCGGCTAATGACGGCGACAAATCTAGTTTTTGGATTTTGCGGTATACGCTCAATTGCCATATACGGAGAAACATCGTTGTAATCAGATAGCTTCTTTAATACTTCTAATGATTCCTGATCAAGATCTTCCTCAATAAGAATAATTAATGATTTACCGGCCTTATTAACAGTAGTTATGACCTCACTTAAAGAATCTTTACTCAAAGAAACAATGGCGGCATTCATAAGCTCATTAAGCTCTTGAACGGCTTGTTTAGCTTGAGTTGTGGTTTCGGTAACTACCACTCCAACCCCATAAAGGGATTTATTTGGTTCTTCTGGTCTTGCCCACTGACTATTAGTCAACTTATGGACAAAATCAGGTAATTTTGAGTCTTTTTTCATATAAGAAAATTATATCATTATTAGACTGTTTTGTCAACCATATTTTTGACCGCGGCTGTTAATTGCTTACCAAAATAGCCTTGGCCATCTTTGTCGGCAAAAACATTCATTGGTAAACCGAAATCAAAATTATAATTTTTAATAAGTGCTTCACACTCTTTAGCTAAAATCTCCGGCGACTTAGAATTGTCACCAACCCACATTAAACCAACGTGAACCTTTTCTGTTTCACGTTTTTTCTTAGTATCAGCCAAAAGTTTCATAAGCGGTTTGCGAACATCACTATTTGGTTCACCGTCTGAAAAAATAAGAACAAAAGTTCCGGTTGTTCCTCCTTCTGTGAAAGCTAAATCTAACTCATGTTTAACAGCTAGCAATGTATTGGTGTTATTCTCAGTTCCTATTCCAGCGATATCTTCTTTTAAAGGCATGGTCAATTTATCTTTATAACTTTTATAAAGATTATAATCATCACTAAAAGTACTAATTGAGTGCTTAATATTAATTTTATCAGTATTGTGTTGTTCTAAACGGTTGAGCGCGTCAGCTACTGAGAAGAGTCCAATTTTTTCGTCTTCAAGAATATCTGAAGTTGAGCCAGAAATATCCATACAAAATTGGAATCGATAATCGCGTCGTTCGGGATCAATTTCGCGCGTCCACAATTTTAGTTTCTGACGAAAATCAGCTTGTGATTGGATAACGCGAGCCATATCTATTTTCTCACCCGCTACTAATTCGGTTTCTTCGCCACCTAATTCTTCAGGGTGCAACGATCGCATAAGCGTGCGATAAAGATAATCAGCTAATGGTTTTGATTTTTCACGAATGCGTTCATAGTGCGTTATGTTTTCTCTTCGCTCTCTATCAAGCTTTTCTTTTATTCTATGCTCTTGCTCTATTTCGCGAGTTTTACCAGCTGATTTCATTGATCTGCTGGTTGTTTCCTGTTTTTGTTCTTCGTGATTTTTTGGTAATTCTTTAAGTAATTTACCGGATAATTCTTCATTAAGAGCATCTTCAAGTTTATCTAACTTTTCTTTAGCAGCTTGTTCATATTTTTGCTTCGCCTCTCTAGGCAAGCTATCGTAAACTTTCTGAAGCAATTCTTGTTCTTCGGGCGTCAAAGGAGCTGGCTGTTCATCTGTTTTGCTAGACTGTTCTTTGCTCTTTTGGTCTGCTTTTTCTTGACCAGACTTTTTTTCTTGCTTACCCTCTTCTTTTTTATTATATTCATTTAGCTGGTCGGGTTTATCTTGATTCTTGGTTTGTTCTCCTGACTCTTTTGATTCTTTTTCTTCACCGGTTTTTCCTTCTTCTTTATTACCAGCTCCATTACCCTGTTGTTGAGCTTGCTCCATTCGTTTTGTCATGTCTTTAATCGCCTGCTCCATTTCTTGTTTAGCTTCATCAAGCTGCTTAAGTTCCTCATCTAGCTTATCAATATCTTTTTTCAACTCTTCTTTACGATCAGAATTTTCTGTTTTCTCCATCTCTGATTTTTTATCTTCGCGCTCTTTATCTTTTTTAAGTAAATCATCTAAAGCTTCCTTGCCAGCTTCATTTTTGATATCCATATCAACCAACTTTTTCATCTCAGGCCAAACATAATCATTATTCAATTCAAATCGTTTCTTCGCAGCCGTTAAAATCTCGCCCTCATCACGTATTTCAGGAGAAGGAATCGCTTTTACACTTTTATCTGAAAAAAATTCAGTTTTCTTCAAAGCTTTAGCAACTTCTGGATCAAGCTCTTTACTATATCTATTTTGATGCCAGCGACGAATAATTTCCGAACCAAATTGAGCAAACTTTGGCATGTAACCAATTTTAGCGGCTATCTTATTAACTTCTGGATTAGTGAGCACTGCCTCTTCTGTTTTAAATTGTTTATCATAAAAACCTTTAGTTAACTTTCGTAGCCCTAAAACTTTCTTCTGCATAAAATCATTAACAGCTGGATCTTCAACGGAATTATGCATAAACTGAAAACCTGTCTGACTATACATTTTATTGATCTGGTCTTCAGTATAGCCAAATTCTGTACCGATTCGGGTTATGGCTCTATGGCTACCTTCATGACCCGTGATAAAGTCACTCGTTTCTTCATCTTCAAGTAAATGAACGGGATCTAGGGTTATGGAACATTCTTGGGTATTAAAATAACTGCCGCCACCGGGCTTGCCGATGCCGACTTTCATGTCATAATCTCCCCCTACAGTTTGAGCGATAGAAGTAAGTCGCTTTAAAGCGGCTTCAATCTTTTCCTGATTTCCTTCCGCTAAAGCAGAAGAGATGGACTCTTTATTATTACTATCATCTTTTTGAGCGTTCCAATCTATCCTTTCTAAAGACTCTTTCATAGATTATATTTAACCATAATATTTGAATTTTAGCATAAATTATGGCAGAAGTCAATAAGTTATTCTCTAAAAATAATCGTTTTATTTTGAAGAATAATATTGGTTTTCAAACTTTTAAGAATAGTTCTCTTTTCGTCAGCCGTTCCTGAGATAAGAATATATTTTACATAATCATGACAATTAAATCGGCTGGTGCTTTTTTCAATATCTTGATTTAAAAATGATTCGGAGAATCTCGCATATTTTTCAATCTCAGCTTTAAACTCCAACTCCACATCTTTTGAATTAAATTGTAACGTATCTATGCTTTTAATTAATTCTTGAATTAGTTCTTCTTCGCGTATCCATGATTCTCGACAGGTTGATCTAATGTGTTTGATACAATGATAATAAATGTATCTTTTCCAACCATTACCTGATTTTTTTATTTTTTCCTCGGCCGTTATGCCTGACCCGCAAGTACCGCATTTAACAAGTTTAGTAAAAGCAAATTCTTTTAAACCATATTTTGGTTTTGGTGCGGCGTATAAATTGCCTTGTACTTTATCAAAAAGTTCTTTACTAATTAATGGCTCATGACTCCCCTTGTACCAAATACCTGATTTTTCGGGATATTCAAATTCGCCGTAATAAAATGGTGAATGTAAAACTTTAAAAATATTACTTAAAGCTAATTTTTTTCCATTTCTACTTTTAAAATTAAGTTCATCATTAATCCAACTATATAAATCTCTACCTGTCCAAAATTCATAAGCTACTTTTTCAAACATTTGTTTTACTATTGGTGCTCGATCTGGATCAACGGCTACTTTTGCTTCACCACGAATCCGACTTACTATATTCAAATAACCTACAGGAGCAATTCCTGGTCTAACGCCTTTTTCACACAAAGCTTTTAATCCCCTTTTTACGTTCTCACCTTTATGATCGTTTTCTAATTTTGCCTGACTACATAAAATCATTAAAAGAAATTTCTCGTTCGGAGAATTTCTAAAAATTTGTCCGTTAGTTCGTATCTCTTTCAGATAACCTTGATCCATTAAATCTACCACCGAACCTAAGTCTCCGGCGTTACGACTAATTCTATCTGGCGCCCAAGTTAAAATCCCATTAAATTTTCCTGATCTAATGTCTATTAAAAGCTGAGCAAAAATTGGCCGTTGTCCTGAATCTTTAGCAGAATGCGATTCGTGATAAGTTTCAGTGATAAGTAATCCATCACGCTCGGCCATTAACTGCATTTCGTTAATTTGCGAATCAATAGAAAGAGCTTGACGCTCATCCTCTTCGCTTGATTTACGCGCATACAAACAATATTTTATTTCACTTGTTAAAGAACTAGGTACAGCACCAAGTGCTTGAATCGTCAAAGGTTGTTGCATAGATGTAGTTAGTTAGTGAAGCCCTCCTAACACACATTAATGACGCCTTTCTTCTAGCCAGCCTAGGAGACAAACTGTTGGTAACTAAGCCTTCGCAAAGCTCTTTGAATGAGCTAGTATTAGTGGACTTTTTAACTTTTTCAAGTTAAAATGAACATTGACAACTAAATAACACTGGTTAATTACCAGGTGCCTAAACTCAAAATTTTATTTTTGAGCATGGTACAAAAACTCGTTGAAAATACTGAACCCCACGTTCAGCGACTTTTCAACGAGTCATATCTGGAAACGGATATGGGCCGCAAGGCCAGCTAGCGTGGGGTTTTGTGTATCTCGCGTCGGCTACTTAATTAACTAAGGATAAATCCTTATGAAGAAAATCTTAATTGGCTTCCTAATAGGTATAGCCATTGTGCCATCGTTAAGTATTGCTGCATCTACTATAGATGCTAAATTAGTGAGCAAATTAAAAGGTCGAATTTTATTGCAAACGCAACAACATGGTGAAGCCTGGTATCTTAATCCAACTGATGGAAAAAAATATTACATGAAAGATGGTGCAACTGCTTATGACATGATGAGAAAATTTGGCATGGGAATTACTGATGCTGATCTAGAAAAAATTCCTCAAGGAAACCTTTCTGGCGTTGTCTCAGCACCCTCAACTTCAGCCGAGTATAAATCTGCCCTCAACAAAGCCACTTCATACTCTAACATAATGCATATGTCCAAACTGGGTGTCTACGACCAGTTAGTTTCAGAATATGGCGAGAAGTTTTCGGCAAACGCCGCACAGTACGCAATAGATAATGTAAAAGCCGACTGGAATGCAAATGCCTTAGCTAAAGCAAAGAGTTATCAAGACACTATGAATATGTCCCCAGCTGGCATTCACGACCAACTCACTTCTGCGAATGGCGAAAAGTTCACGCAATCAGAGGCGGATTACGCCATTCAACACCTTAATGATTAGTAATTTTCAACTCAACCAGAGCGTGATAAATATAATCGTTTACTAGCCTATGTCTGCAAGACAGTTACACGCACCATGCAAATTACTATAAAAATTATATGAAAAAATGCCAATTCTGTGCTGAAGAAATACATGATGATGCAATTAAGTGTAAACACTGCGGGTCAAGCCTCGTTGCCGTACAGTCAGAAATCTCATCCGACCCTCAGTCTGTTATTATCAAAAATAAACAACCCCGCGAAGGATTATTTCTTCAAACTCTTAACGGTGGTTGTTGTATTATTTTTGTAATTATAGCGGCGATTATAATAATCATAATGATCTCCCATTATCAATAACCATATGAAAAAATGTCCTTACTGTGCCGAAGAAGTACAAGATGATGCTCTAAAGTGTAAACACTGTAAAAGCAATCTTACTTCTACTCCTAAGACTGCTACAATTGATCAATCAACAAAACTTAAGCGAGATTTAAAAAATATTTTTAAATATCTAGGTATTATTATACTCATATTTTTTGCTCTCAAATTTTGGTATCTAGGTATTCCTGCTTTTGTTGCCTGGTATTTATGGAAAAAAACCAAGTATCCTAACAAGAAAAAACTGATTATAGGTTCAATCGTTGCTATTATATTTTTTATTGCCGGAGGTATGAGTGCACACGCTAACCGTGCTCCAATTATCTCAATTTCTGAACCAATAAATGACTACAGTATACAGGCAGAAAAAGTTACTATTAAAGGCAAGGTTAATCCAGCTCAGTCAGTCGTCACGATTAAGGACCAGCAGGCCCAAGTCGACAAGGATGGTAATTTTTCAATTGATGCAAGATTAGCAAATGAAAAAAATACGCTTGAAGTTAAAGCAATAAACGGTGGTAAAACAGTTTCACAAAACATTATTGTTAATAGAACATTTACTGAAGACGAAAAGAAACAGCGGGCTCAAAAAGAGGCTGATGCTAAAAAAGCAGAGGCAGAGAAAGTGGCCAAGGCAAAAGCAGAGCAAGCTAAATATGATAGTTCACCAGCAGGCAAACTCTGCAAAGCACACCCTGAATGGTCTAAAGATGACTGTCAAAGCGTCGCTGATCACATGGTCTGGATTGGCATGACCTACGATATGCTTATAGCCGAACGCGGAAAACCCAATACTATTAACCCCTCTAATTACGGCGGTGGAATACAATACCAGTGGTGTTGGGATGGTCGCACCCCTTACTGTTTCTATGGTGGGGCAGATGGTATTATAACGAGTTATAATTAAAACCAACTTTATACTAGCAAAGAGGGCCTGTGTTTTTTAACACCAAACCCTCTTGCTATTTGTTTTTAGAAAAAAATAATTTTTGGCACGTAGGGTGGTTTCTCTACGACACTTAGAACTACGTTCACAAAAGCATCCACCAAGTCATCATGTTTTTCGACTCCGAAATGAACAATTTGGGTAATAAGTTGTTCAGCGCCATGTCTTGGAAACTTAACCTGTCCGTTTTTAATCATATTTGCCGTCATGATGAGTCGCGTACGTTTGTCGTAACTGCCTGGTCTAATTGTTTCGACATATTCTACCCCGTCATTTTCAAGTTGTTGAGGCAGGGCTTTTTGGTAGGCCACGTCTTCAATAAAAAAAGTCGGATGATAACCGTTGGTATGATTGTAAGATGAACTCAACACTTTGCAGGTTTCGACGGTCTCAGGAAAGGTCATTCGACGATTGATAATATCAGGTAGTACATAAATTTCAGTATCTGTACTCTCGCCGTACAAGAAGACCGGTACCATAGCGGTGTAGTCGGCACTATCGCGTTGGGAAATTGCTAGATCCACACCAATACGGGTATGACGACCAATCTCGTAGCCAAAACAATCTTTTTTACCCTTAGCTGGAATCTCATCATAATACTGAATCCACTCAGCATGAATTGCCTGATCCTCAGTCGGCACGATTTTAAGAAGATACTCGCGCTCCCAAGCATAGAGGTTAGCTGACTTTCTTTTCTCAACTTCAACTGTTTCCATATCTGGATATTTGCCCGGCCATAAAATCTTTCCGTCTTTGATAAGCGGATAAGATTTGAACACGCCGTCAATTTTATTTTCTTCAAGATCTTCTTTAATGCGCATTAAGAGCGAATCTTCATGTAACAAGTTACCGACAATGGCAATACGGGTATTGCGATCGCCGGTTGGAATAACCTCAGCCGTAAACCATTGATAGGTTTTGTTTCTACCTTCACGAGTTTTAGTTGAAGATAAATCTTCTAAGTCATCACCAATGATAAGATCAGGACGATGTTGGTTATGACGAAGTCCACGAATACTTTGTTCGGTTGAGGCCGCAGTTATTCTGGCATTGCTTCTTGTAAAAACAATTGAGCTCGCTCCCCATTCAGTAGACTCTTCCTTAAATGGTCCAAGGTCACGCTTAAGAATTGGATTATTTTCCAATTCGCGGCGCAAATTCATCATCATCTGTTTACCCTGGGACTGAGTTTGGCACAAAATTAGCACGAATTTCTTTTGCGGTCTGCCGAGTATCGCCCACAACGGATATGATGTTGTGATAATGGTCGACTTCGCGGAGCCTCTAAAAGCCACAACAAAGAAATTACCAATATCTTCATTTTCAGTTAGTTCAAACATTTCTCGCTGAAACAGAGCCGTCGCATATTTAACGTAATGGGCAAAATAAAAGTGAAAAAAGTACCAATGACTTTGTTTAGTTATCGACACTCTCACTTGCTTGTCCTTGATCATCTGATCCATGAGTTCCGGACTTATCGCTTGGTTCTTCATATAATTCTTGATTAGTTTCGACTGGACTAAAAGCCGCCAGCCTAAGGGCTTCTCTGACGACCGCCTCTTGTTCGGGTGTCAGCTCTTCATCATCAAGCGCATGCTCAATGCGAAGTTTGTTGGCGTAATCGGGATGGTGATTTCTTAACCAATACATTATGGCTGGAAGGTTACGATCCTTGACTGCACCGATCAACTGACTTTCAGCTAAGTCGTTGACGAGCTTTTGTCCATCGCGCACGGCCTCGTCCGCCTCTTTCGCGAATTCTTTATTATCCGCTTTCCAGCGGTAAAAAGTCATCCGTGAAATATTTATTTTTTGACACGCCGCTTCGACAATAGGTGTTTTTCTTAGTTGCTCTAATAGCAACTTTTTTGTTTGATCAGTTTTCTTCATAGTTGTTTTGCTTTAAGGCCAGTTAGTCGTTCCCATTGTCGAATGGCAGTCAGGCAATATTCAAGATCGATTTCCACGGCTAAACATTTCCGTTTTGTCTGTTCGCAAGCCAGTAAGGCTGTGCCGGATCCAAGAAAGCCGTCATAGACCGTATCACTGATTTCAGAAGAATTGAGAATAAGGCGACGAATCAAACCAATTGGTTTAGTCGTCGGATGGAGTTTACTTTTATTTGGACGCGGGTAGAATAAAACCGATTTATCTTTTGACCGACGATATTTATGCGTCCCCTTCCAACCGTAAATAATTAACTCATGTTGTGGGGCATAATCTAGGCGACCAACAACTGCCTGTGATTTTATCCAAATCAGAAGTTGAGCAACCTTGAAACCAGCTTCAATCATTCCGTCACGCAGAGACCAAATCATTTTGTCAGCGTTAAAGATATAGAAACTGTTTTTTGTCGCAAGAAACGGTGCGACAGCGTTAAGCCACTCGACATTAAACTTTTTATATTCTTCATCTGACTGCAATTGGTCATTAGCGATTTCTTTATCCTTGTTTAACGTTTTGAAATTACGCTTTGATTCCACCACGGCTACACCATACGGAATGTCGCAACAAACAAGGTTTATTTTATTTTTACCGACCAACCGACCAAGTAATTGTTTGTCTCGGCAATCGCCGTAGGCCAGACGATGCTCGCCGAGTTGCCAAATTGTACCTGACTTAATTAATTTTTTTGGCTTTTTTACCTGAGAATTTTTCATATCTGTTAATTGCTAATTGTACAAAGACTGGCTCGCGATCGACCATATACGCAGAGCGTTTTAGTTGTTCACAGGCCACCATAATACTTGCTGACCCTGAAAATAAATCTAGGACGATGTCACCCGGGCGGGTACAACGACGTAAAGGTCGTTCATGAAGACTTGGTGGTTTTTCTGTAGGGTGGGTGTAATCAGCTCCGCTAACACGTTTAGCTAACCATAAATCAAATAAATCATAGATGTCATCAATAGTTTTGTTACCCGAGCCAATTTCTGTATTTAGAATTTCGGAAAAATTAAAAGCCCGATTCGACAAATATGGCTTTCCAATTACACCGTATAAAACGGGTTCATATTGGCGATTGAACGCGACGTTTGGCGTGGGCGTGCTATTGTTCTTAATCCATAGGCATGTGCGTTTATATGCAATGCCGAGATCTTTATAAATTTTTTGTAAAAGCCATGTGTATCTAGAATCATGATAAACAAATATATGAGCATCTTTATTACAAACAGATAATCCATTACTAATTGCCTTACATAAAAATTCTTCATAATCCTTATCTGATCTAGAATCATCTACTGTGCCACCGTATGTCCCCTTGCCGCCAATTCCTTTACTATATGAGAGCCCTATGTTAAAATTTGGATCTTGATATATCATTGAGGTCTTTTTATTCCCCATTAATCTTTTTACTGATTTCGGATCGACACTATCGGCACATAAAATTCTATGAGAGCCCAATTGATACATATCACCTAGCTTAACGTTTGTCTTTTTAATTTTTTTAATCTCATCTTCGACTCTGAAGTCATCGTCTTCAACTGAGACGTCGTCAAAAATCAAGGCAAGATCGCCGTCATCAAAACCGCTAGCAAGAATCGTGTCAATATCAAAATTATCAGCCAACTTATCCCAGTCAAATTCCCCGCTAATACGGTTACTCGAAAGAAGATATTGGTCATATTCTTTTTTTGTAAGTTTCCTATTTGGAACTCGAACAGATATCTTTTCTTTATCGCGGCCTAATAACTTAAGGGCGAGAAGACGCTGATGGCCAGCGATGACACGGTTGTCCGTATCAATGACCGGCAACTCAACAAGATTGAACTTTTGCAAGCTGTTTTTTAGTGCTCTCATTTGGGTCTCGTCCATAACCCTTGGATTCATAGAATTTGGAACTAGGTCAGAAACCTTTCTAGTTTCGGTACTCCATGTAAGTTGTTTTGTGTTCATATATGTATTTAATTTATTAACTTACCCTCCTACATAAATATCTGCTGACAAGTCAGCTATACCGAAAAAATAAGAAAAATCTAACTTATATTTCGTTTCAAATAAAAAAACACCCACTGAAATGTCAGCGGGTGTTTTTAGTATTAGTTATTAGTGCAAAAATTGGTCATTCATATCAATTTCATCTTTATAATCAAGGTTATCAAACAAATGGCTACCGGAAGGATATAATTCACGTCTTTCGGTTAAGGGCGATTTCAGAACAAACTTTGTCCGATAGCCGAGTTTTTGGTCATATGGCAAGAAAGGATCACCCGGAATGCCGAGAGCTACTGATAGCTTTCTAGCGAGTTTACTTTTAGTTTTGAATAAAGTATGTTCTTTGATTTTAAGTAGACTAGTTAGATCATTAGTAGTTGCCCACATTTCATGTTTTTTCTTATTGCCATTTTCATCTGCCGTTTCATAGGATTTATTATAAAAAACTAGCTTAGAAAAAAGTTCCCATTGTTTATCTGGAGAAAATTTATCAGTATTTTTTCGAGTAAAACCAAGCTGTTCGCAATCAAACTTTCCGATATGTTCCCCCTTGCAATCAATTATAATTTCTCGTTCATTTTTAATAGTGATAATTAAATCTTCAAATCTCGTTCCGGCAGGAAGCTGCACGAGGGTAGGATTAGAGATCGTGCCTTCAATAGCATATTCTTTTACAGGAGTTACTCCAAGTTCATCAATCGTCTCTATTACAACTTCTCGTATAAATCTACGACTCACCACTAGGGGTCGAGCGATAAATACTTCTGGAGAACAGACAATCGGTTCAAATTGTATCGCAGAGGAAATAAAACGATCGCGCTTTTCTTGTGCTTCTTTTATTTGTTTCAAAACAGGAGCTAGTTTATTGGCTACCTCAACTTGTTTTTCAAAAAGATTCGACTGAAAAATTTTCAAGGTCTCAAGCCATGGTGCTATTTGTGCGGAAACCTCTTTGCCAAGGGCATTCATTTTTTCTATAGTAGGACGCAGTTGCTCGGCTTGCTCCGTTACATGACGGCCCATTTCAGTAAAGGCGGTTTTCATCTCGTCACGATTATCTGAGACGATTTGTAATTTTAGGTTTTCCATATTTTTTACAATATCATATTGCTATTGATATTACAATAGAATATAGCAATATTGACTCTTGCAATATTTTGTTGTTTCCTATATAATTAAGATATATGAAAAAAAATATTCAAGGATGGGATTCCCTCCACCCCAATCAACAAAAATTATATGAATTTTTAGCCAAAAAAGACGTTTCTGAGACGGTGACACTAGCGGAAATGGCTGAGGCATTGGAGGCTAGTTCATTAACAACGGCTGTTTATCACCTTAGACAGCTTGAAAAGAAAGGATATATTCGACGCAAGGGAGAATCTGGTGAATATGAAATTTTGCCATCCCCGGCACGAGATATCGTTTATCTTAACCTTTATGGAACCGCCGCCTGTAACCCAGAAGGATTTTTTAATGAGGGCAACATTGTAGACAGAATCCCTTTTCCGGCAAAACATATGCACATAGACGAAGATTCATTCTTGATCGAAGCAAAGGGAAAATCCATGGAACCCATAATTCATAATAAGGATTTTGTAGTGGTTAAAGAAGGGCCAATTGAGAATGGGCAAATAGCACTGCTCGTTGATCATACGGGTGCTAAGATTAAAAAAGTCTTTAAAGGCACGGATCAAGTTATTTTACAATCTCTCAACCCAAAATATGAACCTACGGCAGTCAAAGCGGAAGATATTCATATCATTGGTTTAGTAAAAGGAGTTATTCGAAATTTTAATTTAAAAATCTAAAAAGACCGCCAATCTGGCGGCCTCTTCAGGCGTTTAAATTTGAGGAAAGGGGTGTCTCCTTCTCAGACATGCTAACCCTTAAAAGTCGAATCTCAGAGAAGCTATTATGTTTAGAGAGACCCTATCAGTTTCACTATAACATACTGACGCCTATTTGACAAATAACTCACGGATAACCGCTATGAGCGAGTCCAAAACAAGCCTTCGTGGTCGTGATGCAGAAACAGGTCAATTCACTACAGTGAAAGAAGCCCGTGAGCATCCAAAAGATCACGTCGTGGAACGGGTTCCTAAACCTGGCTACGGCGACACGAAGGATTAAAATATAAATACCGAACATGCAAAAACGCAATAGTTGTTAATGAGAAGTAAAACAACTATTGCGTTATGAGATTAATATTCATTAAACATATGTCTCATTACATTCCAACATATTTAATAGATAATCTAGTAGCTTGCCCATCTGACTCAAAGACACGTCAGGTCGCTAATATCCAAAATTATATCCAAGATCTATTGGGCAATACTCACCATACTTTTTTACAAGGATCTTATAAAAATGATACGGCGATTTCTGATATAAACGATGTAGATATAACTGCAATAAGAAAAGAAACTTATAGTGGAGCTCATTCTCCGATTAGATTTGACCAAATTATCTATTGGGGTCAAATTTTTGCAGAGATAGAAGAAAAGCTTTCAGCTCAATCACGCTATAATTGGACAATAGAACGCGGGGATAAGTGCATAAAACTTCGCGGCGCTTTCGACGCCGATGTAGTTCCGGTAGTAAAAATAACTCATGACCACCTGACCGATCCAATTGCTGTTTTTTCTTTTCGCTCGGGACAAGAAAAACTTAATCACCCAAGAATCCATTATATAAACGGAACAATAAAAAATCGTTTAACACAAGGACGATATAAGCCAATGGTAAGAATGTTCAAAAATTGGGTGCGTAATCATTTTGCTGATGATTCAACAACCATTTCATCTTTCAAAATGGAGGCACTTGTTTATGGTTGTGACAACAGTGATTTTCGTGAAGACCAAGCTTTGAGCTTTCTTTCTATAGGAACATCAATTATTACAAAATTAAGAACCAGAAATGCGATAGTTAATAATATAGTAAGTGTTTGTGGACATGAGGATATTTGCCAAAATTGGGATCCGATTGCACGTAATAATTTTTTAAACCAACTTATTGAGTCTGTTGGTCTAGCTTTAGAAGCATACCAATCACCCAATACTAACATGGCTGAAACAAAATGGCGTGAAGCTTTTAATATATAGAAATGAAACCCTTTAAACTAGGAATAAAATTTTATATCATATTTGTTTTGATTACCTTAGCACCAACAATTTGGTTGGCATCAAAGCTACAGGAAATTCTTAACGCCTCATCTATTGGCTACATTAAACAACTAGTAAGCTGGGGTGTTATTGAAGCACCTACGGCAGTTTTTTTTATCGTTATTTTATTTGGTATATATGAATCTATACTTTGGAGAATCTGGCCATTTCACTATCTACAAAGGATACCCTGCGTACGTGGTCGCTATGAAGGGAAAATCACATCAAATTACAACGGTGGAACTGAGCATTTAGCAATTATAGAAATACAACAATCTTTATCTAGGATATCAATATGTCTATATACAGAAAAATCATCTTCCTGCAGCTTAATTGCAAATATTGGAAAAAATAATAAAGGAAACTGGTTTTTGGCTTATATTTACAACAACAATCCAAAAACCGTAAGTAACGACCTTGATATGCGGACACATGACGGATGTGCTCATTTAGAAATATTTTCAAAGGAACAAAAAATTAATGGATATTATTTTACTGATTCCAGAGAAAGACCTAGGTATGGTCAAATTAACATTGAATTTAAAACAAAAATACTTAAAGGTCATTTTTAAGCCTAAAATCTGTAACATTTGTAACATTTATCTGAACCTACCCACTACATGAGAAGATATATATCATCTAACGGATTAACGCCTGCAACCAACCGGTTTATTGGTAGTACGCTCCACTTTATTATTTTCATTACAGTAATATTTATATCTTATAAAATTTGGGGTATAAAAATGTTTGAAGAAATAATTTTTTATGCGCTGGAGACACTTTCTTTTTTATTGGTTAAAATAATACTAATTATTACTAAAGCTTGGGATCACTAAAAAATAACTCATTAAATTCTAAAATCATATTACGTCATGAATCAATGAATAACGCAAACGAGACATTAAAATTTACCTTTTATAGTGTCTCATCTGTCTCATTTGCTCTGACCTATCCCCCGTTATATAATGTCTTTAAGACCTCAAAACTCCCCTGTAAGGTCGCTCTAGACCATACCGTGGAGCCAACTAGGGTGTCTAACACTTACTGAATAATTCTTAATAGAACGGTTTTTTAATAAAAATATTATGCAAATTAAATCACTACAAAAACAGGCGACAAAAATATTTTTACGTAACTTAAAGAGGGATAAGATTAAAATTTCCAATGATTATTTACTTCTGAAATTAACCGAGGAACTGGGCGAATTTATTCAATCTAGCTTATTACACAATAAAAGGTGTCGACCTGAAAAATATTTACCATCAAAACTCTCCAGAAAAGAAATGGTTAAAGAACTAGCGGATGTATTAGGTTTAATATTTGTAATTGCTGAAACTCAAAAAATTGACATAGAAGAAGCTCTTGTTAAAAAATGGATAACCAGAGAATGGATAAAAAAACAATAAACCAAAAATATGAAAAAATATTATAGAAGAATACTATGTTTTGTTCCTATGATATTATTTGGTGGGTTTATTTTTGTATATGGCGGATATGATGACAGCCCTGGCGCACAATTGCTAGGACTAATAGCCGTTGTTGCCGGCATTATTGGTTTGATAAAAAATAAGAAAAATAAAGTTAAATTTTAATCTTCAGCACCAGAAGCTGATAAACTAAAAATAATACTGTCGCTTAAAAGCGACAGTATTATTTTATTATATTTTAAAAAATATTAATAATTTTTACTAACCCAATCTTTTATTTTTTTAGCTAACTCATAATCTTCTTTTTCCACTGCCATATCAGAAAAAAATTTTAACTTTTCCGCGCTAAAATAAGGAGGAATTTTGGTGTGTTGAGAATTTGTGTCTAAGGCTATTTTAAGATGAGCGTATAAAATCTCAGCTCTGTCTCCTGGCGTCTTTCCTTCCATTACATCAAATACCATTGAAGTTGGTAATCCTGTTACGTTTGCATCATGACTATTCCCCTCTTCCTCGTCATTATCTTTATGTAAATAATCATAAGTTTCTTGATATCTTTTTTTAAGTTCATCAAAAATATCATCCCAATTTTGTCCGCTAGCCGAAATTGTTTTCAGATTATCTGAAAAAGATGGAACATAAACTTTAATTGATTTATATGTTTTTTCATCAGACAGGTCACTAAGTATAGCACCGGAGCCAAAATCATTTTCAATATCTCCTAAAAGATAGGCTAATTTTTTATCTTCATTAGTAATCTTTTCTAATTTTGATTTATGATCTTTTATTTCTTCAATCATCCGGTTACGCGCGGTATAATAAGAAGTTTTTGGATCAGTAAAATTAGCTTCACTTCTTGCATGCAAGGGATATGTTTTATGATCTAACCTAACGTTGTAACCAATGTCATGATCTTTGTCAAAACTGGTTTGCGCTTCAACTTTCATATTTACATTAAGCTCGTTATCTAAAACATCTCCAAACTCTAACTTCAGAGAATCAGCTGATTTTTTTGAAAGATATTCCAATTTCTTTTTATGTAATTTACTAAGACCATTATTGCAAAAATCTTTGGCTAAATCTTCTACACCATAATCTTCTTTAGCTTCTTTTTGAGATTTTAAATAATCATTTGGCAAAGCATTGGCTTCAATTAATCCAAATTCTTTTTCTTTAAAAATAGCCACTTGAGCTTCTTCTAAACTTCTTGAACTATCAACATAATAATCTTGAGACAAACCAATACACTCCATGCCTTCATAACTCCCATACCAGCCACTTTTAACATTCTGATCTATGTGAGTATTAATGTCATCTGATTTTATATTTAAACCTAAAATATTGGCTTCGGTTTTATATTCATAATCTCCGCTAACAAACTTTTCTAATTTTTCAACTGAGCTAAGCGCTGCCTCAACAGGATCTTCCATATATTCTCCCATAACAGCAACCTTAGGAAACTCATCGCTTCTATTATTTATAACCACGCCATATAAACCAGCCTGATTTTGCTTAACTTCTACAACACTAAATCCTTTAGCATCTAAATCAGACCAATACCTAAAATATTCACTTGTCTTGGCTCTAACCAAATCAAGTTCAAATATTTTTTTATTGTCAGGAGACTCTTTAGGCTCTTCAAATTTGAAATTTTTGTCCATATAAAATATTAAATCAAGAAAATATTAGCTTATTCAGTTTAGCATAAAACATACCCGATAGTTAAAAACATAGCTATTTTATAATATTGACATTTTATCGTATATGTGGTAATTTATGAAAAATTATAAAAGAACATTAACATAAAAAATATTATTAAATAACAAAAAGGAGAAATTAATTATGGACTCGGAAGAGGAAATTAATAAAGTTAAGATTACTTGTCCTCATTGCCATGAAGAATTTACGCTTGAGGATATGAAGGAGGTTGATTGTAGCGACTGCGGAACCACAACCCTGTCTATCCTGACAAGAAAATGCAAAGACCCAAATTGCGAAAATGTCTATTGCAAAGACTGCCTAAACAACCTGAATGAGCATGGCTATTGCGACGACTGTCAGAATGTCTGTTGCGACGGTTGTAACTCCGACGTTGACCGCGGCACTGAAGTACTTTGTCCGAAATGTAAAAAGGCAGAGTTCTGTACAGACTGTGCCCCAAAAATGGTGGGCGAAGAAGGTTGCACAGAATGCGTTGATGAAGAATTAAAAATTGACTGCGATGACTGCGGCACTATTCTTAAATCAAAAGCTATACTATGTAAAAACTTTGCTGAGTGTGGCAAAGCCTACTGCAAAGAACATAGCTCAGAATATTTAAATGAGAATGGATATTGTAACGACTGCGCAACTTTGTCTTGCGATCGTTGTGGAGAAGACATTGATCGCGGCAAACATGTTCATTGTACAAAATGTGATAACGCAGATTTCTGCCAAAACTGTGCCAAAGATTCAATTGACTCCGAAGAAGGCTGTATTGAATGCGTTGACGACGAATTGAAAGTTGATTGCGCTGACTGCAGTACTACCATGCTTAAATCAAAAGCTGTATTATGCAAAAACTTTGCTGAATGTGGTAACGCCTACTGTAAAGAGCATAGCGCGGATAACATAAAGCAAAATGGTTATTGCGAAGATTGCAGCTCATTTAAATGCAGTTATTGCGGGAATCATTTTCCGGTTGAAGAAGCAACTAAGTGTGCTAATAATAAATGTGGACAAGATGCAATTTTTTGTAAGCAGTGCCTTAAGTTAGCCACTGACAGTGCTGGGCTATGCACAAGCTGTTCAATTAAAGGCACGGTGAGATGCGTTAATTGTGACCGAACAGTTTTTACCGAGCAGGCAACGAAATGTGAAAATTGTGACGACTATGTCTGCCACAACTGTGACCACAAACTAACTGAATGTTCAAAATGTCATAAAAAAGTTTGTCCGGATTGTATCAAACGTTGCAGTGAATGCAGAAAATCTATTTGTATTACTTGCGGAGATCTTGATAAATACGGTAGATGTTCTGATCATAAAACTGAAGAAAAAAAAGCCCCTGAAAATAAATTTCCCTTTTATGAAGATCTAAAAAATCAATTTGAAGGAGAAACTAAAAAGACTGAAGTCAGAAAAGACACGACAGTTTTTAAATCAAAAACAGAGCTCAGAGAAGCGGAAAAGAAAAATGAAACCAAGCCAAAAAAGGAGAAAAAAGGTCTCTGGGCATTTATCAAAGAAAACTTTTTATAAAAATTTAAAACCCACTAAGGACAGAAAATCTGCTTTTTAGTGGGTTTTCTGTTTTTAGGTATAAAATGTTATAATCTAGGCAAAGTAAAAATATTAATTTATGTGTGGAATCTTTGCTTATTCAGGGAAACAAGGCGCAGCCGAAATATTAATGGACGGTCTTACTGCCCTAGAATATAGAGGCTATGATTCAGCCGGAATTTTTATTCCAGGGGCCGGCAGTCTTAAATCAATTGGCAGCGCTAGTCAATTAAGACTTAAGTTACCTGAAAACTTAAAAGGAGAAAGTGGTATTGCCCATTTACGCTGGGCAACGCACGGCGAACCAACTGAACTTAATGCTCATCCGCATCATGATTGTTCCGGTGATATTTGGTTAGTCCATAACGGCATTATAGAAAATTATAAAGAAATTAAAAAAGAACTTTTGAATGAAGGGCATACTTTTATATCTTCAACCGACACAGAAGTCTTAGCTCATCTTATAGAAAAATATCTTAAGTCTGAAAAAAACTTTGAGAAGGCGGTTATAAGTGCGCTTAACCAAGTTAGAGGGACTTATGGAATCGCCGTCTGTTATGAAAAAGAACCAGAAAAAATTATTGCGGCTCGGATGGGAGCGCCGGTTGTTTTAGGCTTGGGTGAAAATGAAAACTTCATCGCTAGCGACCCATCACCAATTTTACGTCATACAAAAAATGTTGTTTTTCTTAATGATGGCGACATTGCTGTTATTACTCCCCTAAGCCATCGAATTTATAATCTTGATCATAAAGAAATAAAACGCGCGGCTGAAACTCTAGAATGGTCAATCGAGAATACTCAGAAAAATGGTTATGAAAGTTTTATGCTTAAGGAAATCATGGAAGCACCTGAAGTTATTAAAAATAGCATCCGCGGAAGATTAATTGTTGAAGAAGGTTTAGCTAAACTTGGTGGCTTAGAATTAGTTCAAGAAAAATTAAGAGCCATAAAAAGAATTATAATTGTCGGTTGCGGAACGGCTTTTTATTCTGGCTTAGTCGGAGAATATATGATTGAAGAATGTGCCGGTATTCCAGTTGAAGTTGAAATTGCTTCTGAGTTTAGATATAGAAAACCGCTGATTGATAAAGAAACCCTTGTCCTAGCTATTTCACAATCCGGAGAAACTGCTGATACGCTTGAAGCTATTCGCGAAGGTAAACGCAAAGGTGCTTTAACAATCGGGATTGTTAATACTGTCGGTTCAACTATTGCGCGCGAGACCGACGCCGGAATTTATAATCACGTTGGTCCAGAAATTGGTGTAGCTTCAACCAAAGCTTTTATTTCACAAATTACTATTTTAGCTTTACTGACTCTTTTCCTTGGCCGACAAAGAAATATGTCTTTATCGCTTGGTAAAAAAATAGCTAAAGAATTATTACAATTGTCTGAAAAAACAAAAAGTATATTAGCCCAGACCAAAATAATAGAAACCGTGGCTCAAGAATATTCAAGCTACCGTGACTTTTTATATATCGGCAGAAAATATAACTATGCCATAGCTTTTGAAGGCGCGCTTAAGTTAAAAGAAATTTCTTATGTCCATGCTGAAGGTTATGGCGCTGGAGAAATGAAGCATGGCCCGTTAGCCATGATTGATGAAAATTTTCCTACTATTGCTATAGCGCCCTTAGATAGTGTTTATGAAAAAGTAATATCAAATATTGAAGAAATTAAAGCTAGAAAAGGTAAAGTCATTGCTATAACCACAGAAGGCAATAAGGAAATAGAAAATTTAGTGGACAGAGCTCTCTATATTCCCGAAACATTAGAAATGCTCTCCCCTATTCTATCGATTATTCCGTTGCAACTATTTGCTTATTATTTTGCAAAAAGTAAAGGTTATGATATGGATAGACCGCGCAATTTAGCAAAGTCAGTTACGGTAGAATAAAATTCAAAAAATACTTAATATAATAATATGAATAGTATAGAAAACGGAGCTGGTCTAGAAAAATTTAATTTAGCTTCAAAAAAATATAAAAATCTTGGTTGGTTCTCTCTTTCACTAGAAGACCATGATGACTTAGGTAGCACGCCCGATGATTTAATGGCACAAAATCCAGGTAAAGCTCAGTATGAACTTTTATCTGATGATGAAATAGAGACCCATCTTAATAATACTTTAGAAGCTATAAAAGAATATACTAACGAAACAACTAACAATAAGAGCTTCTTACAAAATCTAAAAGAAGATATGAAAGTAGACATTCCTTTTTTAAAAAGTGTCAATCGACTTCCTGATAAATTCAAAAATTTTGATATAAACTCTCTAGGATAAATATAAAAAAATATTAAATAAAAAATCAAAGGCATCGCCTTTGATTTTTTATAACACCCGCAATTTAACAATAGTTAAGATATTACTTTAATAACCCATCCATACTAGAGTCCAACGCATCAGCAATTTTTTTAACAGTTACTATCCTTGGATCAAGCGTAGCGCCTATCTCTATTTTAGTAATAGTATGCAAAGTAACGCCCGCAAGTTTAGATAGTTTATCCTGCGAAATGCCCTTATTTTTACGTAACTTTTTAATATTTTTGGCTAAAGCCCTAGTAATCATTGACATATATAATAAAATTTTACTATAATTATAGTATAATTAAAATTATTGTATAACGACTTTATTAAAAAAAGTCTTCTCAACCTTTATAATTATATCATTACACCATTTCTTACTAAAAGTCAATAAAAATTAAATCTTATAAAAAATAATTAACTAAAAAATATGAGAAAATTTAAAAAAAATCAATCTTAGCTATTTTAGTAACCGCCTCTGTTATACTTGGCCTTACTCAACTAGCTACTGTGCGAGCAGCTTCATCTCCAACTCTTGGAACAGCTAGCACTTATTCAATTTTAGCTGGTTCACAAGTAACCAACACTGGAGCAACAACTATTAATGGAAACGTTGGTATTAGCCCTGGTATTGGTGCAGCGCCACACTATACTGGCTTTGGCACAGTGACCCTCGGTGGCGTTATACATGATGCTGACGTAGCTGCAGGCATAGCTATGGGTGATAAAAACACTGCTTATGCCAATATTGCTGGTCAAGGTTGTGATGTTACATACGCAGGTGCTTTTAAGGAATTAGCTGGTATGATTCTAGCTCCTGGTGTCTACTGTGCAGATTCATTTCATTTAACAGGTGGAACTCTGACGCTTAATGGCGGTTCTTCTGGAGTTTGGATTTTTAAATCAACTAGCGACCTTATTATTACTGGAGGCGCTGCTGCTAAGGTTACTATTACTGGTGGTGGTCTAGAATGTAACGTTTGGTGGAGTGCTGTCAGCTCTGCAACTTTTGATGCAGGTAGCTCACTAGTAGGAAATATTCTAGCAGATACTAGCGTTACTTTTGCGGCTGGTGCTAGTTTGAATGGTAGGGCTTTTGCCAGGACTGCTGCAGTAACAATGGACGGTAACAATATTTTGGCACCTAACTGTACCGTGCCAGCACCATCGGGCTCACGTTGGGGAAATATAAATGTTGTAAAAATAGTTATTAATGATAGTGGTGGAACAAAAACTGTTTCAGATTTTCCATTGTTTGTTAATGGCACTCCAGTCGTTTCTGGTGCTACTAATAGCTTTCAGGCACCGGCTGATGTCTATACTATAACTGAAACTTCAAACCCTAATTATGCTAGATCATTCTCTGGTGACTGCGATGTTAACGGCCAAATAGGCCTTAACCCCGGTGATAACAGATTTTGTATCATCACTAATAACGACATAGGCGTACCTGCGGTTGCGCTTGTACCACCACTAATTGACGTAGTTAAAGTACCTAGTCCTCTAGCTTTACCAGGTGGCCCAGGTCCCGTGACATACACCTACACGCTTAATAACATCGGAACTGTCCCGGTAAGCAATGTAACAATGGTTGACGATACTTGTAGCCCTACAAACTTAATTTCCGGCGATACAAACGGAGATTCAAAGCTTGATGTGAGTGAAACATGGATATACCGTTGTTCTACAACTCTTTCTGCTACACACACGAATACTGTTGTGGCAACTGGTTGGGCTAATGGCATAAGCACAGTTGATATTGCTAATGCTACGGTAGTTGTTGGTTTGCCAATCGTGCCACCATTAATCCATATTACAAAAACACCAAACCCACTAGCTTTACCAGCTGGGCCAGGTATGGTTACTTATACTAAAAGAGTAACTAACCCAGGTACAGTTGCCTTAAGTGATGTTAGGGTGACCGATGATAAATGTAGCCCTATAACGTATATTTCTGGCGACGTAAATAACGACGCTAAACTTGACCCAAGCGAAACATGGACCTATACCTGCCAGACAAGATTAACCGTAACTACAACTAACACTGCTGTAGCCACTGGTACTGCCAATGGTCTAGTAGCCAGAGACTTTGCAATTGCTACGGTCGTTGTTGCTACTCCTGCAGTTCCAAAGTTACCTAAAACCGGTCTACCACTTGAAAATAACAATAATCCTTGGAATATTGTTATAATGATTGGAGCCTTAGCTTTGGTTTCAGCTTCAGTTATTACAATCATAAAAAAACGCACCAACTAAGGGTAATATTAAATAGGGGCTGACACACTTTTTCAATTTAGTTCCAATAAAGACCCCGCCAAAGCAGGGTCTTTATTTTAGAGTTTTTAAAAGAATGTATGGAACAACAAAAAATTATATTAAAAGAAAGTATATTAGTAATAATACTAATAGGAATTACACTATTCTTAATATTTGTTTTTTACTTTTCCCTAAAAAATTCAACGAAAACTGACACAACACCTCTTGCTGAAAATAATACTATTGTTCATAAACAAAAAAATAATAAACCAGGAATACCGGTTCGTCTTACAATCCCTAATATAAAAGTTGACGCTACAATTAGCCAAGTAGGTCTTACAACCGATGGAGCTATGGATACACCAAAAACACCTACTAGCACTGCTTGGTTCAAACTTGGACCACGTCCAGGCGATATAGGTAGCGCTGTTATTGATGGTCACTTTGGCTGGGGAGATGGTATAGTAGCTGTCTTTGATAATTTATACAAATTAAAATCAGGTGATAAATTATATATTGAGGATGATAAAGGAAATACTATTATTTTCGTAGTACAAAAATTAAAAACTTATGACCAGAATGATTATGCTAAAGAAGTGTTTTATTCCAATGACAACAAGTCTCATCTCAACCTTATTACCTGCCAAGGAGCTTGGGATAAAATAGAAAAAAGCTACTCTAAACGATTAATAATATTTGCTGATAAAGAAATAAAATAAACTAAAAATCGTTTGCTTCTGGCTCATTTATATGATATTTTAAAACCATGATAAGTTTTACTAAAAAGAAACTTTACGAGTTAATGCCACTAGCCCTTTTGTTTGTGGCTCTTTTTGTTTTCACTTACAATTTTTATGAGTACGGCGACCAGCAATTTTCTGATTTAGCCAATTCTTTTTTACATTATAAATTATACTTTTTAGATAGCTCTTACTACAATCAACACTTAATCGATAATGTCTTTTTTAATAACCACTATTATTGGCCACTAGGTCCTTTCCCGGCGGTTGTTTTAATGCCTTTTGTTTGGCTAGGAAATATTTTTAAATTTTATTTCTTCCAAGGTAATTTAAATTTTTTCTTAGTTATACTGCTTTCTTATTTAATATTTAAATTAGCCCGTAAAATAAATTTTTCAATCACTGACTCAACTTATTGGTGCGTAGCTTTTATTTTTAGTTCAATGTTCTTAAGTATAGCTATGATTAGCTCTAGTTGGTATTTTGCTCATACTATTACCGTGCTTTTATTGTTTCTAGCCTTGTTAGAAAATTTTGGTAAAAAAAGATATTTTCTAATAGGCTTAGTCTTGGGCTTAGTTCTATTAACCAGACTAACGGCCTTTATTGGAATACTATTTTTTGTATTTGATATTTTATTAGAAAAAAATTATAACTGGCCAGAAAAAATAAAAAATATTTTAAAGCTGGCGTTAATACCAATTATTTGCCTTATTTTATTATTAACCTATAACTACGCCCGTTTTAACAATCCGTTGGATCAGGGATATCGTGCTCAAATCTTACAAAGCGCTTTTATGGTTGATAAAAACCATTATGGGCTATTTAATTTAAAATATTTACCGCGCGGTTTATATTATTCTTTAATAAGTATGCCCAAACCAGTGCTTGAATCAGATAGCCGTTTATTAAAATTTCCTTTTGTAAAAGCTGATCCCTGGGGCATGAGCATATTCTTAACTTCACCTTATCTTATTTATTTATTCTTTATAAAAATAAAAAATAAAGCGGCCATAAAACTTTTACTAACTTCAGCTATAATTTGGCTAATAATCTCGGCGTCATTCTTCATTGGCTGGACTCAGTTTGGTTTTCGTTATGCCCTAGATTTTATGCCATTACTTTTTGTGGCCTTTATGATGATTTATAAAGATCATAAAGAAAAAATAAGTACATCTTTAAAAACAATCATAATACTTTCAGCCATATTTAATCTCTATCTTTTATACGTAACTTTTTTAAGTAGTCTTTAATTTAAATAAAAAGAAGGGCTGTCTCCTTATGACAGCCCTTTTTTAATTTTTAAAATATTTTTTAAGTAAGAATAAATTCCTGATTAAGTTTTGGAATTGCTATTCTTGTTTTTTCTTTTAACTTTTGAGTAAGCTCCATTTCTACACCCACTCTTAAGTCTTGAGCACTTTTTGCTTCACCATGAACCAGAAAAACTCTCTTATCGGAATCTGGATTTTTAGCCAAAACAGATAAAATGTATTGAACTAAAAATTCATGATCCGCGTGAGCTGATAAACTATCAAAACTAAAGACATCAGCTTTGATAATTATTTCCTGTTTATTCATGTTAACAGTGCGCCAACCATCTTTAATCTTTCTGCCTAAACTGTTAGCCGCCATATATCCAACCAAGCAAATAATAGTATTAATATTACCGGCGTTGGCTCTAAGATGCGCTCTAACTCTTCCGGCATCGCACATACCTGAACCAGCAATAATTACATGTGGTCCATCATGGGCTATTAAAGCATCGGAATCTTTTTGTTCGGTTATTATTTTTAGATAAGGATTTTCCAAAATATCAAAAGGATTAAAACCTAATCTATCCTGATCAGAAAACATACCAAGCCTCCAGCCTTCAGAAAACACTGTTGTTATTCTGCTGGCTAAAGGAGAATCTAAATATATAGGAATAACTGGAATTTCTCCTTTCGACATATAGTAAGACAACAGGTAAATTATTTCCTGTGATCTTTCCAAAGCGAAAGAAGGAATTATTATACGCTGCTTATTTTTAGCTGCTTTACGAATAATATCAAGCAGTTTCTTAATCTCTTTATCGCGGTCAGGATGCATTCTGCCGCCATAAGTAGATTCAGATATAAGCCAACCAATTTTTTCTTCGGGTAAATCTGGTGGCGGAAGAATTATTCCGTCGCGGCGTCCTAAATCTCCGCTAAAACAAAGATGAAGGTCTGCTTGACCATTTTTTACTTTTATAACCACGATTGATCCACCCATAACGTGCCCCGAAGGGTAAAACTTCACGCTTACATTATGGGACAAACCTATCCACTCATAATAGCCATAGCCGCCATTCTTAACCAAGGCTTCTACGTCTGCAACATCTTTTGTCGTGTATAAAGGGCTATAATGATTTTCGTTTTTTTGTCTATACTTTTTGTTCAATAATTTAACGCGATCATATTTACCACAAGCCGAAGGCTTGTAATGTTTAGATTGTTTATCATGACCGGCTTTTTTAGCCTTAGCATTTAAATAACCAGCTTCGGCCATTTGAATTTTGGCACTATCTTCCAACATAACATTAAGAAGATTGGCTGTGCCTTCAGTACAAATAATCCTGCCTTTAAAACCATATTTAGTAAACAAAGGTAGCCTTCCAATATGGTCAATATGAGAATGCGTTAGAATTATGAAATCAATGTCTTTTAAATTAAGCTGTTCTAAAATCTCTTGGTTTTTATTCAAGAATCCATGGAAAGAACCTTGAATCAATCCGGCATCGACTAGAATGTTCGTAATTCTTTTGCCTTGCTTGACCTTAAATAAGGTACAAGATCCAGTTAAATTATTAACGTCTGGATCAGCTACGCCACCGAAAAACGTAACACTCATTACAGTTCGATCACTCATTAGTCCTCCGTTTTATTTAATTTTCAAAAAACCATTTTTATGTTATTGCTTTCTTTTGTTTTAATTTAATTTTTAGTTTCCTCCTTTGATTTAATTATCTGCCAAGATAAAATTAAACACAAGTTGATAACTTTAAATTTCTATAATTTGGCTAATATAAACAACTCCGTCACATTGTTTAATGGCACGGAATTATTTTTTAGCTTTAATAAATAGTTAACGCAGCTCAGTAAATAGAACACGTTTGGCACCGGCCTTATAATCTTTATTAGCCAAATAGTCATGCAAAGCCTTTAATAACACGTCATAGGAATAGCGATAGCCTTTCCCCTCTTCGGTCCCTGGATCATTAGTAATAAATTCATTTTTCGCGTCGTCATAACCAGTAATAACTATGACATGATATGTCGGGCCAGGGCTCCCATAATTAGGATTATTTAACAATGGTGCATAAACTGATGCAATGACTGGATGATTGGCCGATAATTCAGTCTTGATAGCAGCTAAATCAGGATTATCCACCACACGAACTTTCCACTTTAAATCACCACTATTTATTATTTCCTCGATTCTCTCAAGAGATTCATCTTTGGAAGCTGGCGCCGTAGTTTTTTTTAATTTAAAAACATCTAAAATTTGCTGCCGCGCTTTCTCTGGACTAAGTCCCTCGTCTTTATAAAAATTCTGAATCATGACAATAGAAGCTTCTTCACAAGCATTTTGCCACGGCTCTTGCCAATTACCTTGAGGTGCCTGGCTAGTAAAAGGTACGCTATTTTCTTTATTGGTTGGTAAAACAGTTTTTACGCTGGTTATTTTAAATATTATAGCCACAACTAAAATAACTAATAAGCTAGCTGAAATACAAATAGTGACTATTATTCTCTTAGTAAAATGCATATTGTATTTTAATTGTACTACAAGCCAACGCCATTGACTAATTCAGTACTTTTTATAAAAACTTGCATTTTCCTAGCTAAGGGGTAAGCTTAACTAATGAATTGGTTTTAAACTAATTCAGACTAATTATTAAAAAAATCTATGGAATATTTAACGATTGTTTTAATTCTTATTGCGCTTATTTTAATATCCGGTATTAAAGTAATAAAACAATATCAACGAGCGGTTATTTTCTTGCTTGGTAAATACACTGGTATGCGTGGACCTGGTTTAATTTTTGTATGGCCAGTGTTTGAAAAAATGAACCGAGCTAATTTACGCACCATTACCATGGATATTCCGTCACAAAAAATTATTACTAAAGATAATGTTTCGATTGATATTGCTGCTGTAGCTTATTACCATATTGTGGATGCTTCTAAATCGGTGATTGCGATTGAAAATGTTTATCAAGCCGTTAATCAAATCAGTCAAACCACGGTTCGTAATGTAGTCGGCCAATTCCAACTAGATCAATTGCTCTCACAGACTTCTCAAATTAATGAACAGATTAAAAATGTCATCGATACTCATACTGAACCCTGGGGAGCACAGGTGACCGCCGTGGAAATTAAAGATATAGTTTTGCCAGATAATATGCAGCGCGCCATGGCAAAAGAAGCTGAGGCTGAGCGTGAACGTCGCGCAAAAATTGTCGCTGCTGAGGGCGAATTTCAAGCGGCTGTTAAATTAGGCGAAGCCGCTGATATTATTTCAGCTCATCCCGTGGCTTTACAATTAAGGACCCTGCAGACTATGGCAGAAATTAGCGTAGAAAAAAATTCAACCATCATCTTCCCTGCTCAATTTATGACCACGGTAGAGGAAGCTTTTAAGAAGATTCAAAAAGATAATCTGGCTGGAAAATAATAAATAGCTAAGTTAAAAGGCTGCCTTTAAAAGACAGCCTTTTTAAATTTAAAAATAATGTTTATTTAAATAACGAATAATACGTCCTCAGGCACCAATAATTAACTAAAAACATTTTTTGCCCGATTAACAATATCAAGAGCCCGCCACGGTCTTAGTATTAAGACAGTACCAATCTCAATAGCATTGGCACCGGCCAGTTTCATTCTATCAACATCATCAACCTTAGAAATACCGCCGCTACCTTTAATGAACATGGAAATCCCCGCTTCTCTTAATTCACGAATTCTTCTGAGAACCGTCTGGAAAATCGGCGGTCCAGACAAACCACCGCCGCCCATATTTGCTAAAGGAGAGTCTTTCCTTGAAAATTTACTCCAGTCGATTCCTAAATTAGATGTACCGTACGGAATCGTATTGGATAAAGTCAACATATCGCACAAACCGCTCGCCTCAATTTCTCTAACAATTTCAGTTTGCATCAACACGTTGATTTTCAAATCAATTGGCAATTTAAGTTTAGCGCAAACCTCAAGATAGTTAATCGCTTCTTTAGCTAACTGCTTCGTATCATGTTTTGTGTTGGGACAAGAAACGTTTATTTGCAATCCAACAGGACTGTCAAAACATGATAACTTTTCTGCCAACAAATCAACAAACATATTGGTTTCCTTAAGTTTGTCAATTGTCTTTACGGTAATAACTCCATGCTCTTCAATATACCTTTCACCTGAAGCCATAAATGAAATAAAAAATGGTCTTTTGAACGCTTGCCATTTTTCTCTCTTAAAAAGATTTTCTGCTCCCGGGCCACTCAAACCAACAGCATTAAGCACAGCTCCCTTCAAGGGATATACTTTTATGCACTTTGGTTTAAATTCCTTGGGCTGCAGAGTTTGTTCGTCAAATGGCATATTGCCCGGTCTTGGATAGAAGGTCGTTGTTTTCGCAACGAAAGTCGTTGTCTCAATAACCTCTTTAAAACCTGAAAAATATTTCTTATATCTTTCATCATAACTCCAGCCGTCACCAAAAAAATTTAACGACCCCGAAGCTAAAAAGCAATTTCCATAATCTGTGTTTTTTAATATCATCTTAGACCGCCTTCCAATAAATTTTTTCGCCGGCTTTAAACGGCGTGATACCCTCAATATTACTGGCCACTTCACAACCGTCAGGCATGGCCTGTATTTCTACGTTTTTCATTGGTAAATCAATTCCATAAAACCGCATCATATTATCAGAAACAAATGTCTGAAACTTATCAACGATATTATTCTCATAGAAAAAACCAAAATAAGATTCTAGGGCAACCGGAGCGCTGAACACGCCGGCACAACCGCAAGACTTATATTTATTTTCATTGAGATGGGGCGCTGAATCAGTCCCTAAGCCAAAATGTGGGTTGCCGGAAATGACCGCTTCCTGAATTGCTTTAGTGTGAATATCTTTTTTCAAAATAGGCATACAATACAATTCCGGATGAAGCCCACCATCGAATAAAGCGTTTCGACTCAGCAATAAATGCTGGGGCGTAACAGTTGCTTGTAAACCATTGTTAATAACAAAGTCACAAGCGTCTTTGGTCGTAACGTGCTCAAAAACAATTTTCAATTTGGGAAATCTGCATACTAGAGGATACAATTTTTCAGACAAAAAGTATTTTTCTCTGTCGAAAATATCAACCCCCGAGTTCGGCGGCATCTCTCCGTGGACACACAGAACCATACCAATCTCCTGCATAACTTCAAGCACCGGATATATCTTCTCAATGCAGGAAACACCATAGGCTGAATTTGTGGTACCGTGAGGCGGGTATAATTTAGCAGAAATAAAGACTCCTTCGTTAAAACCAATACGTACATCATGCCGGTCAGACTGATCAGTTAAGTACGTTGTCATATATGGTTTAAAGGTAACATTAGAAGATCCTAATGCCTGAACGATGCGCTCTCTATAAGCCGCAACCTCTTTAGTGGTCACTACCGGAGGATTTAAATTCGGCATAATAAGCGCTCCTGCAAACTGTTTTACCGAATAACCTATAACCTGATTCAGTAGCGGCAAGTCCCTAAGATGAAGATGAGCATCAAATGGTTCTCGAACAACCGTAATAACTTCTTTCTTTTCCAAAGTTTTCTCCTTATCTATGTTAATTTTATTAAATTTTTATTGTACAAATTTTACTTAACTATTTCAAAAATAGCTTGTTTTGTCAAATAAAAAACGGCCAATTCCTATGCCGAATTAAGGAGAATCTGCCGGAACAAAAAACACCCTTCTAAAAAATCTTTGCTTCAGGGGGTGTTTTTATATTTACTTACTCACCACAATCATATTCTTTTCTATTTTACTGATAATCTCATGATAACCAGTCGGATAATCACGAATAGCTGAATAAAGTAAAGTAGCATCATAACGATAGAGTTCACCGTTTTTAGTTCCTGGATCATTGGTAATTAATTCTTTAGTCACTGGATCATAACCCCTAATAACAATCATGTGTCTAGGCGGACCAGGCTTTCTATAGTTTGGGTTTAGCATCATTTGACCATTCATAGGTGTAATAACCAAATTACCCTTGGCCAATTCTTCAATAATATCATTAACTGTTACACCTTTAACTAAAGTCACCTTATCATATTTAAAATAATCTTTAAAAATCCAATCAACTGTGTCTTGTGCTGAGGTGTCACGGTACTCGCCGTATTTTTTTAAAATAAAATCTGAGATATTAATAATTTCTTTTAAAGCCTTGTCTTTAGTAAAATTCTGCCCGCGCGCCCATTCAACCGCCATTAAAGCCGCCGCTTCTTCACAACCATCTTGCTGCCTCAAATCAGTCCAATCACCAAAAGGAGCTTGAATAGTGAAGGAGACATTATTAATCAGCACTCTTTCGTGAAGATTAAAAAAGGCTACTGGTTCTCCAATAACGCCGGTCGGAATATTAGCTAAATCTAAGTTAGCTACACCGCGACCTAACTCACGCATAATCTTAATGGCGTCTTCTGGCTTGCCTAAATAATATTTTTTTCTAGTTAAAGGATAAATATAATAAGCTTCACCATTTTTTTCTACGTCTATAAGAATCATACCGGCTAATCTGTCCGGAAAAATATTTGTGTTGGCAATAAAATCATGTTTAGCACCCAGCGCTAATTTTTCCATAATTTTAAAAGCATCTATTGGCCGGCCCAAATAATAGGACTTACCGTTTATAGGATAAACATACCAAGCTTCACCGTTATCCTCTACTTGCAAAAGAATATAACCAGTAGCTTCTCCTACATAGTGATCGCCTTTAGCTAGACTTGGTATAAAAACCAAAACCAATAAAACTAAAGTTAAGATGATCTTTTTCATACTCTTATTTTAACCTAGAAATAAGCAGCTGTAAAACACATCAATTTTGTCAGAATATAAAAACACCCCGACGTATTGTCGGAGTGTCTTTACAAGACCAAAGTCTTAAGCTCTTTGAACATTGACGGCGTTTGGACCCTTATCAGACTGTTCAGTCTCATAAGTAACTTCATCGCCCTCGTGAAGTTCACTGTATTGGACACCTACCAAGCTGTTGCTATGGAAGAATAAGTCCTTTTCTTGACCTTCTGAGGAAATGAATCCAAAACCCTTGTCAGTCAATTTTTTGATTGTACCTTTCATGGATTTATCAGAGTGAATAAAAGCGTAAGGTGATATATGTTTAATTGAGTCGACTACTTCACAAACCTAATATGCGCATTACTATTATAGTATAACATAGATAATTTTTACTGTCAACCTAAAAATAATATACAAAATTATTACTCAGAAACAAGCAACCATTGACTTAATTATAATTATCTGTTATTGTTGGAATTACTTGTGGTTCGAAGCCCTGATATCTAGTCAGGACGAAGAACCATTAAACAGATTCGAGTCTTTATCAGTGTCATTAGAGTGGCCTTAAGAAAATCGGGTCACTTATTTTTTTTATGACAAACACAAAGACAGTAGCCGTTCCCAAGGGAGTGGAACAAAAATTCTCTGATTTAGGCGTAAGTAAATCAATTCTAGATATACTTAGCAAAATGAAGCTGGAAACGCCAACACCAATCCAGCAAAAAACTATTCCAACCGCTTTAGCTGGACTAGATCTTATTGGCGTTGCCCAAACCGGAACTGGTAAAACATTTGCCTTTGGTATTCCAATGCTACAAAGATTAGGTGCAACTCAAAACCAAGGTTTGGTTATTGCCCCAACTCGTGAATTAGCTTTACAGGTTGAAGAAAGTTTAAAAAAACTAGGCCAATCATTGGGACTACGAACTGCCAGTTTAATTGGTGGTGAGGCTTTTGACAAACAACTTTATCAGCTACGCAAAAAACCACATATTGTAGTTGCAACTCCAGGCAGACTGATTGATCATCTTAAACGTAGAACTTTCAAATTAGATTTAGTCAACATTTTAGTTTTAGACGAAGCTGATATGATGTTGGATTTAGGCTTTGCGCCACAAATTCAAGAAATCTTAAAACAAGTACCAAAGGAACGTCAGACTATGCTGTTCTCGGCCACTATGCCGGCCGCTATTGTTAAAATAGCCGCTAACTACATGAAACTACCAGTTAGCATTGAAGTCGCTCCTCCGGGCACAACGGCCTCCCAAGTTGATCAAGAAATATTCATTATTAAAAATGAAGAACGCCTTGATCACTTAAAGAAAATTCTTATTCGTTATGAAGGTTCAGTTTTAATTTTCGTCAGAACTAAACACGGCGCTAAAGCCCTTGCTCTTAAGCTACGCTCTTTCGGACATAGAGCCGTAGAAATCCATTCTAATCTCTCACTAGGTAGACGCCGCGAAGCTTTAAGTGCTTTTAAATCAAAACGCGAACGTATTTTAGTTGCCACTGACGTGGCGGCACGTGGATTAGATATTAACGGAATTGAATTAGTAGTTAACTACAACCTACCTGATAGCTCGGGCGACTATGTTCATCGTATCGGTCGAACTGGCCGCGCTGGTAAACTAGGTAAAGCCATTAGTTTGGCTACTTCTAATGAATACAAGCAAATCAAGTCTATTGAAAAGTTAATTAATAAAAATATTAAATTAACAGAGTTTGTAAAACTTACTAAGACAAGTCTCCCCTCTTCAAATTCTAGTTCTAGAAATTCTAACCAAAACAGAAGGAAACCATTTAGAAATAATTTTCAGCACAGCGGCAACAATAGACATAGCCAATTTTCCGGGCAAAAATTTACACGCCGCGGAATGTCACGGTAAAAAACCTTCCAAAATTAAATTAATTTAAAAAATAGTCAATATCATTGGCTATTTTTATTACTTTCTTTATATTAGAAGTAATAAGTGGTAAAATTTTAAAATAGGGTTTAATTAATTTTATATTTTAACCATAAAAATATGAAAAAAATTATTTTTTCATTATTAGCAATAACATTGCTTTTTAGTCTAACTGCTTGTGGTAAAAAAAATAATAACCCATTAAATCAAGAAAACAAAAACCAAAGCGAACAAGAGACCATAAATATCAAGGGTGATATTGGTAACGATGTCTGCCAAGAATTTAACGCTGATTTTATTTATTCTGCTAGCAATAAAGCAGTTGTCAAGGTTGAACCAGATAAAATGGTACCTAAATTAGCTTGTCGTTTTTATTTTACTTACACCGAAGATTTCTATAAAAACAATAACAAGGTGATTGGCCCGGGAGGTTTACATATCTTTATGATGCTAGAGAATTTAAATGTGGTTAAACAAAAAGAGGCTAATGAATTTTTAGGGCTAACTGTTAAAACTGAAGAAAAAATAAAAATGGAAAACATGGTGAATTACAGAAAGGATGGTTCACTCTATGATATACGCTTAATTATAAATCCTAATCGCTATTTAAGAATTGACACTAATAAAGGTTTAACTGACGAGGAGTTAATTCAATTTGCTGCCAAAGTTGCCGAAAAAATTCAAGGTAAACTATCCTTTGATATTAAAAGTAATCCAACTGATTTAGGAGCGCCGAAGTCAACCGAAACTAACAGCAGCCAACAAGCAGTAGTTAGTAATTTTTTAGATGATTTGGCTAACTTAAAGATTGCTGAAGCTTTAAAGATAATGGATGCCAATGATAATACTAAGCAAGCTTGGGGAGTAAACTTTAATACTCTAATTTCACTTAAGGTTAATAAACTAGAAGAAGCTTTTAAAGAAGAGTGGACAACAACGCGCCAATCTTTTAAGGCAGAGCTAGAGGTTAAAGTAAAACCAGACGGCGAAAAATTAGGTTGGCAAAACGGAAAAAATTATCGCTGGATAACTTTAGAAAAAAACGCAAGCGGTACTTGGTTGGTTCATGAGCTGGCAAGTAACCCATAATTTAAATTTTTAAATAAAAAAAAAGTAGAGACGCAGAATTATGCGTCTCTACTTTTTTAATTCTACCAACCTCCACCGCCACCACCGCCAAAGCCGCCGCCAGAAAATCCGCCGCCGCCAGAACCAGAACTAGAAGGCGTAGAAACCATGCTAGCAGAAAGTGTATTAGAAAAATTATTAATATTACTAACAAAAGTATTAGCATTAAAAGCTGTCGTCCCAATATACCAAGAAGCAGTTTGCGCCAAGCCCATTTCTTTCATAGCACTAGCTAATTTACTAGTTACACCAAACACCATAGCATAAGGCAAAACTTCCATAAAAATATTTTCTTTTTCAAAAAATGGTTGACGATATTTTTCTGTACCGGAGACAAATAATTTATAGCCCAAAGCTTGACGATACAAATCTCGGCCATAAGCCGTTCGCTTTGGCATAAGATGAGCAAAAAACATTAGTATAAGACCAGATAAAACTAAGCCAGCGACAACTCCAAGTGATATACAATAAAGATTTACATAAGTCGGAGTGGTTGGATACCAAAGAGTAGCTACAAAAAGTAAATAAGCTAAACCTGCCACCATTATAACGGTTGCGATCATTCTATACTTAGTTCTTATTTTATCTGGATTATCATAAAATAATTTTTTTGTTTTAACTAAACCATAAAGCGAATCTTTAATTTTTTCTAAACTGGAAGTAAAATTATCTGTTAAGTCTGAAGTTTTTATTGCAGATCTTGAATCAAAAATTTCTTCAATCACTGTTTTTTCATAAGGTAACAATTCAGTTGTATCTTTATTTATTTTTTTAAGTAAATAATCCATTCCCCCAGGAAGATGACCCTGCATTAAATTATTGAGTTTTTCTACAACACCAGTTTTAGGAATTTCGGTAATCGTTAAATAACCTCGAACTGCTAAATCAACAATCGTAGCGCTAACATCAATTGTATTGGCTTTTTCATCCATTAAAACACCAATTTCACCTGGTCTTAACTTAGCCGGAGTTTCATATTCAGGCACAATTGGTTCATAAGATCCAAATAAAGGCAAAATAGTTTCTTTCTGGTCAGGATCATTTAAACTTTTACGTTTATAATATGAATCTCGTCCTTTTAACCACCACAATCTTAGTAAAACAATAAAAACTAAAAATATAACTGCCAAAAAACTAAAAAACATATACACTACTGAAGTACCGGTAATTAAACTAGGCAAAGTAATCGGAGCAGCAATGGCTAAAATTGGTACAATACCTTTAGTAAAACCAACCGCCACTGTCATGCCTTCAGATGGTTCTAGCTGACGCTGAACAATAAAACTAGCTTGCTGATTTTTATAAGTAGTATCACAAGCTTCAGTTGAATTATAAGCTCCTTGATAACAAGCTGTTTTTAAAATATTACCAGAAGGAATTGAAAGCGAGGCACTACTAGAAACAATTGGTACTTCCCAATCATTACCGGTTACATTCCAATAAAGTTCATCATAATCAGCATAAGACGATATGACGCCCGAAACATTATATTCGATAATATAAGTTTTTGGTCCAGATACTAATATATTTGGATCACCAATTTTTATACGAAGATTATTGTCGTTACTTATAATCTCAGAAGTAACCGTCTTAGCACCGTCAGATACGGGCAAAACTTCAATTGAAGTATAATGTGAACTGCCGTCACTGTTTCTATAGGTCGTTGGTAAATCTCGATAAATACCATGAAGTGGTGCTGTAAAATTAACTAAAATAGTTTCTTTAACATGCAAGCGACCATCAGCTTGAATTGTTAATTCACTTTTAAAACTATTAATTATAAAACTATTGCTAGCTTGCACAATTGACTTAGGAGCTAAAAAAACTAAAACTAAACTAAAGAATATTAAATATTTTTTCATAATTTTACTTATATATAATCATTATAGTATTTAATCAAAGGCTTTCATAGTACATATATTCAACGTTTACTTTTAGGCCTGAAAATGATAAAATTATAAGGAAATAATTAATTTTTTATTTAAAAATGAAAATAAATTTTTTTAAAAATCTTTATCTCAGTATCTTGATTGTATTGGCTATAGTAATTATTGCTACGCCATCAATTATTCAATTTGGTGTTTCTTTGCTTAAAGAAGAGTATCTAGAAGAAGCCTTAATAATTATAATGTTTATTATTGGCTATGCGGTGTATATTATGTATCAAAAAGAGCTAGAAAAAAATAAAAAAATGTTACTAGCGACCGAAGAAGATAAAAGAATCTTAGAGGATGAATTAATTGATGCTTTTAAATACATTGGTAATACTAATTCACAAATAGAAGTTTTTAAATCAATTTTTGCTGGCATGGAAAAATATCCTAAAGATAAAAAAGAAATGACTGGTGTGATGGAATTGTTAGCTAAAAATATTTTAAAAATAATAGCCATTGATTGGCTAGTGTTTAGAATCGTGAATATTCAAAATGAAAAAACATTACGAGAACTTTCGGAGACCAGGGGTGATGCTATAATAAATAACCACAAAATCAATAATAACGACTTGATAAAATGTAGGCTTAATGATTATATGGCTATTACCTCAAAACAAGACAACATGAACATAAAAGGATTTTGCGTTTTCCCAAAAGTAGAAATTGCTAAAGAACAAAAAATACTGATTGAGGCGATTGTCAGCCAGCTAGAAATGTTATTTATTATTTACGATTCTGGCTATTATAGAAATTAAGTAATATAAAAAAATAGAGCTGCGTTATCACGCGGCTCTATTTTTTATTAAGCTACATTTTTAAAAATTCTAATAGTTTATAAACCAGCATCGCTGGCCAAACCAAGGCTTTTAAAAATCCGAGCACACCAGTCAAAAAATCTGTAGCGTGCTGAATATAATAAATGACTGCACCAATAAAGGCTAGACCATAAACTCCGCCTGAGGCACCAGCCATGGATTTTTTACATTCACCCATATAAAAATTATTAAATAATAACCATTTAATAATACCATAAAAACGGTAAAAGCGGAACTTGAATTAACAAGTTCCGCTTTATTATTGAAAAATTTTAGAGAACAGATAAGGCATCTTCGAACACGCAGATTAAATCGTCTGGGTCTTCCAAACCAACTGATAAGCGAATAAGATTTTCCGTAATGCCAACTCGATCAAGAATTTCTTTAGGCATTTCAGAATGTGTCATTGTAGCGGGATGTTCAATTAGTGTTTCAACTGATCCCAAAGACACAGCTAACTGATAAATTCCGCTGTCGGCAACTTTTTGTAAAAAACGATAAGTACCTTCTTCGTCAGAATTAAGATAGATAGACATTATACTGGAACTGCCAGAACACTGTTTATTATAGATCTCATAATTCTTAGAACCCTCTTCAAATAAAAGCGGGTAAAGAATCTTTTGAATCTTATTGCTCTTTAAACCGTTAAGATGCAAAGCGATTTTTTGAGCACGCTCGGTTTCTTCCCTCATTCTTATAAAATAAGTGCTAATACGAGTTATCAGCGAATTACATTCAGAGGGCTGTAAGATTGTCCCGAAAAGAATACGTTCACCTTTTATGGCTTTCATAATATCTTTACTCTTTTCATGACACAAAACTACGCCGCCGAGTAAATCAGAGTGACCGCCTAAAAACTTAGTCGCGGAATAAACAATTAAATCAAGACAGCCAGAAATTTTAAAACCAGCCTGATAAATGCCCATGAAGGTATTATCAGAAATAGTAAAACATCCGGGACTAGCTTTTTTAGCAGCTTCAGTTAAGGCTTCTATATCGAACATTTCCAGTGTTGGATTTGCCGGAGCTTCGATATAAAGTGCCAACAACTTATCACCTATTTCTTTAAGCTGTTCACAAGATATTATAGTATCAGAATCTAATTCTACAATCGTAAAACCGGCTTTGCCTAAAGATTCATAAAGATACTGATAGGTACCACCATATAAGGTCCTGGTGCAGGCTATGACCTTTTTGTTCGGTTCCATTTTAATAATGGCCGCGAAAGTCGTGGTAATAGCTGACATGCCAGTATTAAAAATTGCGGCTTCTGCAGCGTCTGGTTCAATTGACTCCAGCCTTTTTTCTAAGATGCCAGCATCGGCATGGTTTACACGGCTATAGATTAAAATTTTGTTTAAATCTCCACCACCCATGGCGTTAGCAAAGGCTTCTTTCCCTTTTTGCGGCGTAACAAAACCGTAAGTTGAAGTTTTTAGAAGAGGTGTAGTAACCGAATTTTCCGACCACTCACAATTATACCCAAGATGGAGTATTTTTGTTTCGGGTGAAAAGTTATTTTTGTCCATTTTTAACCCTTTCGTTAAAATTTTATATTTCGTTTATTTGTCAGAGAACAATGCAATATTAGATTTAATCATAAATATTCATTTTTAGCAAGGCTACTTAATTTTGTATTTATTAAATAAAACAGTGGTATATAAAAAAATGCCCCACTATTTAGTGGGGCATTTTAGCTTTATTTACTTTGGCTGGTTTGTAGCAGGATTTGAAGTGTTAGGAGCTGGCACGGCAAGCACGGGCATAATAGTAACACCTTCAGCCGTAATAGTACCATCACTATTAGCTGTACCATTAACTGTTACTTGTGAACCAGTTGCTAAATCTGTTTTCTGACCAGCAACTGATTTATTAATTTTTGTGTTATCAGCTAATAAAACAATCTTAGAACTACCATCACGTAATTTAACAGTTATATTTTTATCAGTTTGAGCAATAATTTCTCCGTTAGCAAAACCACCCGCACCATTAGCACGATTAGCAGCCCCTCCCATACGAGAACCTGCACCGGCAGCGCCGTTCGCGCCTCGAGCACCGGCGAATAACTGCTGACGTTGTGCGGCCGATAAACTTTGTAAAGCCTGAGGTGTTTGTCCGTACATCATTCCCCCATAAAAAGCTCCGGCGATTAAAACAACAGCCAACACTACAAACCAAATCATTTTATTTTTCATAAAAAATTTATTAATTATTAATTTTTTTACATTATTCAAACCTTAGCGCCTCGATTGGATTTAATTTAGCCGCTCGACGCGCTGGATAATAACCAAAAATAAGACCAATGGCTGCTGATACTCCGAAAGCCAAAGCAATTGATGACCAAGTCATGTTAGCCGTCATGCTCATAAGCTTACTAACCACAACCGACAAAATCCAACCGAAGACTATACCGATAAACCCACCCAAAAAAGTTAGCATGACTGCCTCGGTTAAAAACTGAAAATTAATGTCGTAGGATGAAGCCCCAATCGCTTTACGCAAACCGATTTCACGTGTACGTTCCGTTACGGTCGTTAACATCATATTCATAATACCGATACCACCAACAACCAAAGAAATACCAGCGACAGCCGCCAAGAGCATAGTAAGAGTGCTAGTTACACCAGAAGCAGCAGAAGTAATATCAGTTTGATTCAAAACCGTAAAATCAGGTGAGGCACTAGAAACATTATGGCGCTGTAATAATAAATCAGTAATTTGCTGCTGAACCGTAGCCATAACATCAGATGTCTTAGCTTCAACATTAACCGTAGTGACATAATCAGCTCCGGCCAAAAAATGCTGCATAGTGGATAAAGGAATAAAGATCATATCATCCTGGCTACCAAAACCACTACCACCTTTACTTTTAGTTAAGCCGATTATTCTAAAATCTAAATTATTAATTTTTATGATCTGTCCGACCGGATTGACACCAGTACCAAATAAATCATCGCGTGTTGTCGGACCAAGCACAGCAACTTTAGCCGAACTATTTACTTGAGCATCAGTTATAAATGTGCCATTATCAATCGTAACATTTTTTACTGTGGGATAAGTTGAGGTTGTGCCATCAACCGAAGTATTGGTATTTTTACCTTTATAAACAACCTGATAACGGCCACTAAACTCCGGAGCCACAGCCGAAGCTAAGGTAATCTGCTTGGCAATAGCATCAGAATCAGCTTTAGTTAGAGTTTTAGCACTGCCACGACCACCAGAAGCTCCGGCGCCAAAATTACGTTGTGCACCAGGTGTAACAATAATTAAGTTAGAACCAATTGATTGAATGTTGGCTTGTATGGAATTCGTCGCACCTTGGCCAATCGCCACTAAACCGATAACTGATCCGATACCAATAACAATACCAAGGATAGTTAGACTGGATCTAACTTTATTAGCCACTAGGGCACTATAGCTTTCTTCAAATAAATCTTGAATTTTCATAAACTATTTACATGTTCTAGTTTTAATAATTTATAGTTCTTGGCTAAAGCTACCGACTACTTGTAGTCCGAGGCCTTGGCGTAGGACTATTCTTGTTTAGCAGTTCTCTTATGGTTATTTTTTTCATCACTCACAATATTGCCATCTCTAATAATAATAATTCTGTCGGCATGCTCAGCTACATATGGTTCATGAGTAATCAAAATAACAGTTTTACCGCCAGAGTTAAGCTTTTGAAAAGTAGCCAAAACAATATCACCAGTTTTTGAATCTAGATTACCAGTCGGTTCATCTGCTAAAATAATTGCTGGATCATTAACCAAGGAACGAGCAATGGCAACACGCTGCATTTGACCACCGGATAATTGATTTGATAAATGAGTAAAGCGACTTTCTTCTAGACCAGCTAATAATAAAGCTTGTCGAGCTTTTGCTTCACGCTCAGGTTTAGAGACTTCGGCATAAATCAAGGGCAAGGCTACATTACGTATCACAGTAGCACGCGGTAATAAATTAAAGGATTGAAAGACAAAGCCGATTTTGGTTTTTCTAATAACTGCTAATTCATTATCAGATAATTTGGACAAATCTTTGTCTTCTAAAAAATAAGAACCACTGGTAGGAGTATCTAGAGCTCCAATAATATGCATTAAGGTCGACTTACCAGAACCAGATGGACCCATAATAGCAATGTACTCCCCTTCTTTGACATCAAAAGAAACATTCTTTAAAACCTCAGTGATCACACCGCCAGTATTATAAGACTTATAAATATTTGTTAAATTTATCATAATTCTTATTAATCTCTTGGAGCGCCACCAGTCAAACCAGGAATTCTTATACTACTAGAAGTTGAGCCTGTTGTTATAGCCGCTGTACCACTAGCAATCGTTTGCGTAATTATCGTGTCTCCTTCATTAAGACCACTGATAACTTCCGTGCTAGTATCATTAGCTAAACCGACTTGAACATCTTTCCTCTGTGGTTGACCCTGACCATCTAGCACTTGAACATAGCTACCATTATTATCACTCTTAACAGCCGAATTATCTACCATTAAAATATCAGTTCTAGAATCTAGAATAATTGAAGCGTTAACACTCATCCCTGATTTTATAGAGTCGTTATTAGTATCAAACACAATCTTAACATTATAAGTTACTACACCTTGTGTTACGGTTCCTAAAATATCAATTTCACCGACTTTACCAGTTAAAGTAAGATCTGGTAAGGCATCAAAGGTTAAAATTACTTGTTGACCAGTTTTAACCTTGGCTACATCTGTTTCATTAAAAGGAATAACGGCTATTTTTTGCTGTGTTATTAAAGAAGCAATTATGGTTGAAGCACTTAATTGATCACCTTTTTGTACAGTCAAGGCAGCAATCTGCCCATCAAAAGGAGCTTTAATAATATTATTACTAAAAGCATCTTGAGCATTTTGTAATTGAGCTTGGGCACTAATAACCTGAGAGCGAGCTGATTGAACATCTGAGGAAATAGCTGGCGCTTTAATTTTAGCCAAAGCATCTTTAGCCGACTGTAAAGAGTTGGCGGATGTAGTAACAGCTGCTTGCGCAGAAGTAATTTGCTGGCTAGTTGATAAACGAGTTGATTCTAAATTATCTTGAGCTGAGACTATAGCATCTTTTAAAGTTTGCCAAGAACTTTGTACGCTAGTTATAGTTGAGCTCATACTAGAAACTTGGCTACTAGCACTACTCTTATAAGAATCAAGCTGAGCTTGAGTTAAGGTGCTGCTAGTGATCGTTGCTTGCATAACAGTAAAATAATATTGTGAAGATTCTAAAGTTTTGCTTAATAACGATAAAGCACTAGTAACAGCACTATTAATATTACTATCACTCTTATAAGATTTAGCTGCGCTTAAACTATTTTGTGCATTGTTTACCAAAGACAAAGCCGTAGCATAAGCTTGACGCATCATGGCTAAGGCTGAACTATTTTCAACACTCAAGGTTGGCTTAAGGTTTTCATCATTCAAAGCTTTGTCTTGGTTATCAAGTGCAGCCTTGGCTGAATTAATTTTATCTTCAATTGTATTTAAAACTGTATTACGAGCATTGTTTGGGTTAGCTGGATCAGTAAAATTTTGTAGATCATCTAATGTTTTTTGGACTTGTTTAAGAGACTCAGCAACTGATTTAGTTGTACTATCAAGTTGAGTCAAGGTGTTTTGATAAGAATTCTGCGCTTGAATTAAACTATTTTGGCTAGCTTTAATATCATAAGTAGTCGACCCGCCTACAACTTTACTGTAATTAGCTTGTGCACTAGCTAAGGAAGCGCTAGCTTGACGTAAAGAAGCTTCATTATCACGTTGATCGAGCGTAGCAATGACTTGATCAGTTTTAACTAAGTCTCCATTTTTTACATTAAGCTTAACCAAACGACCAGAGCCCATAGGTTTTAAATCTACCTTATTTAATTCAGAGACTTGACCTGAACCAGTGACAGTTAACGAAATCGTACCTTTTTCTACCGTCGCCGTAGTATAAGTAGTTGAAACTTTTTTAGCTTGCTGAGTAGTATAGTAATAATAACCACCAGCCGCCAAAATAACGATAATAAAAATAATTAATTTTTTTCTTTTTAAAATTGTTTGCCAAATCATATTAATTATTTTATTTGATTAATAAATGGCTGATCTAATTTTGGAATATTTATTGGTGGGGGCAGTTGACCAGTGCCATTATTAATAGGCGCACCATTCATCATAGGAGGAAAAGGCATTGGCTGATTACTATTAAATATTCTAATCATTTTAGCTGTAATAGACCCATCTTGCTCAGGATTTCCTAGAACCACAATACGATCATCAGCTCTAAGATCTTTTAAAATAACTTGATCACGACCGTTTCTAATATCAGTCTGGTCATTAGTGTTAACTATTCTTTCTACGCCGGCACCGTCTTTCATAATGATAGATTTACTGTCAATTTTAATAATTGTACCAGCTATACCATGACCGGAAATGAGATCGTCGCCGCGTACGTCACGAAAAAATCCCTGACGAGGCCCACCAAAATTACGATAATAATTTTCTCCCCAACCAAAAGAAAAGCTAGCTTTACGAAAACCAACAAACATGCCGGCTTGAAAAACCAACAACAGCACTGCTAAACCACCAATAATATACAAAGTGGGTTTAAAATATTTAGATTTAAAATAATCTTGAAAATTCATATAAAAAATTAATTAGTTAAATATTTAAGTTGACGAGATATTTTAACATTAGCTAAAATGTTTTTTAAAGATATTAAAAGCGATACGCTGATCAACAACAGACCAGCTAAACTCAAAGCCGGTAATGACTCTAGCATAGATAAAGTCCATTCCTGGCCATAGGAAGAAATAATAGAAAAATCATAAAAAGCTAGATGAAGGTATTCACTAAAGCCAGAATAAACGGCCTGGGAAATAAAAGACTGTAAGACTGGAATAATTAAAATTAAAGACAGACAAAAAGACGAAGAAAAAATAAACAATTTTCTGCGTGAAAGCTGACGCTGCTTTTCCAAAGCTACACGATCCATAATCTTGGATAGTAAAAGCTCGGATGGTTCGCGATTTGGTATTAAAGGTGAATTTATAAAATCATGGTCCATATATTACTAATACGAAAAAAAGAATGCTTTTGGTGCATTCTAGCTGAAACTACTATATTTTAAGATCTTAATCTTTAATCTTACTTTTAATTAACTCTAGGGCGCGGCGATAACGACTCTTAACTGTGTTAATTGAATTTTTAGTTTTGGTCGCGATTTCTGAAAAAGTTAATTGATCTTTTACGTGCAAAGAAAAAATATTAGCTGAAGTTGGCGATAAAGATTCAGTCGCCTGTTGTAATTCCTCTTGAAGGCCGCGTTTCATAATATCATTCTCTAATGAATTTTTATTAACCAAATTATCAACTAAATATTCTGGTAAAGTCGCAAATGGTTTATCAGCCTTTTTCTTAAGCCAATCTAAGCTGGTGTTCTTAGTAATTTTATATAACCAAGGCCGAAAAATCTTAGTTTCATCAAATTTCTTTAAATTCTTCCAAACTTTTATAAAAACTTCTTGCGTAATATCTTCAGCGTCAACCGTGCTCTTAACATAACGAAAAGAAAAATTATAAACCAAACTTAAGTAACGCTGAACTAAAATAGCAAAGGCTGGTTCATTGCCTTTTTTGGCTAAGATTATTAATTTTTCATCACTAAATTGCTCCATATAAACCTAATTATAAGCTTAAAAGAAACGCTTGTCAAAAAATAGGTTTTTATTTCTAAATATAGTATAATTCAAACATGAAAATAACATTCTTCGGCGCCGCCCAAGGCGTTACTGGATCCAAACATTTAATTGAATCCAATGGTTACAAAATTTTATTAGATTGTGGCTTACACCAAGGTAAAAGGCAAGAAGCCTATGAACTTAATAAAACCTTACCGTTTAATCCTAAAGAGATTGATGCGGTAATTTTATCGCATGCCCACGCTGATCATTGTGGTATGTTACCAATGTTGATTAAGGGCGGCTATGAAAATAAAATTTTTACCACACCAACGACAGCTGATATTGCTCGTCTAATTATGCTTGATTCAGCTAAAATCCAAGCGACTGATTATTTACATCTTAAAAATAACGGCGTACCAGAAAAAGATCTTTTGCCGCCGCTTTACACGACTGATGAAGTTGAAGTGGCTTGTAAACATTTTGCTCCTATCCCCTACGCTCGAGTTAAAGCTGGTTGGCACTCATTGACTAAACAAATACGTTTTAAATTTTATGACGCTGGCCATATTCTTGGCTCGGCAGTTACGGTTTTACAAACCGATGAACCAAACGGCACTAAAACTTTAGCTTTCACTGGTGACCTAGGTAATGTTCATGTACCGATTTTGAATGATCCAGAATTTATTGAAGAACAAGTTGATGCTTTAATCAGTGAGTGTACTTATGGTAATAAAAATCATCGACCAGTGGGCGATGTTACAAAATTATTAATTGAGGTTATTAATGACGCCATCCAGCATAAAAGAAAAATTATTGTGCCAGCTTTTGCTTTAGGCAGAACGCAAGAATTAATTTATGTTTTACATAAATTATATGATGAGAAAAAAATTCCTAGCATTCCGATTTATCTTGATAGTCCATTAGGCAATGACGTGACTGAAGCTTTTACTGAACACTATGAAGACTTTGATCATGAGACTTGGCAAGATTTTATTAGTCATCATGAATCGCCCTTTGCTTTTAAAAATCTTCACAGCGTTACTACCACTGAAGAATCAAAAAAACTTAACTCTATGACTGGCCCATGCATGATTATTGCTTCATCAGGCATGTGTGAAGGCGGTCGCATTCTTCATCATTTAGAACATAATATTAGTAACCGAAATTCAATTATCATAATTACTGGCTATCAAGCCGAACATACTTTAGGCAGGAAAATATTAGAAGGTGTAAATCCGGTTAGAATTTATGATCGCTTCTATGAAGTAAATGCTAAAATCATGACGATTAATGAATTTAGCGCCCACGCTGACCAAACTGGTTTGTTTAATTACATTTCTAAAATCAGAGAATTAAAAGATGTTTTCTTGGTTCACTCTGAAGCCGATCAGGCTAATACTTTTGAAAAATTACTTAATGACCGTTTGCCAAGACTAAAGGTAATAATTCCAAAAATTGCCGAGAGTTTTGAAATATAATTATGGTCGGATTTTTATTGACTATTCTAGCGTCTTTTTTAGCCGAAAGCTCTACATCAATTGGTAAAGCAGAAATTAAAAGTAAGAAAGAAAGCATACTTTCTTTCATGTTTTTAAATCTATTTTTTGTTTTTATACTTTTTCTTGCCATAGCAATCATAAACCCAGCTAGTTTTATTTTTTCTTTTAAATCGTTACCAACTTTTAGCTTGCGTGTTATCTTAGAGCTTCTGCAAACTTATATTGCCATCAAAGCCATTGCCACGGCTGACCGTACAACTTTTAGCTTTATTAGAACCATAACTATTCCCCTACTTTTATTGGTTGATGTTATCTTGGGTTATGCTTTAAGTTTAAATCAAATTCTCGGCGTTTCAATCTTATTTATTGCTTTGCTACTAAGCTTTGTTGATCACTCTATAAAAAAGAAAGGCTTGTGGTTAGTTCTTTTTACGGCTGTCAACTCCGTCGCCACAATTTCACTTTATAAATATAACATTACCCATTTTAATTCTTTTATAGCCGAACAATTAGTTATAACTTTTTTTGTAATCGGCGTGGCACTGATCGCCTTAATAATTAAAGAAAAGAAAAATCCATTTAAGCTCTTACTAAAAAAACCATTCTTTTTTCAATCTTTTTTACAGGGCGCCGCCGCGATCGTAGAAAGCTTAGCTTATACTTTTCTGCCAGCCTCGATCGTCGTCGCAATCGCTCGCGCTTCTGGTATGATCTGGTCTACTGTTTCAGGTCGAGTTTATTTTAAAGAAAAACATATTCTGCATAAATTTGCTATCGTAGCCATAATTATTGTTGGTTTTGTCTTCTTGATTAAATAAATTAAAAAACAAAGAAGGTAGTCTGTTTAGACTACCCCTTTTTTAATTTTATGAAAAAGACTTTTTGACAACTAACTTATCATACGAGTTTATACAAGCTATGTTTACCATGATAAATTTACCATCTCTATCTTTGGCTAAATAGTAAGTTTCGACACCAACCTTTTCGCATGAACCAAGAGCTATAATATTATTTTTCACATATAACTCATCAAAGAACATAAATTCTAGCGCTGTTGCATAGGTATGTTCGTCTTCTTTATAAGGTTTTAAATCTGAAACTATTTTCATCTTAAGATTCCTAATGAAATCATCACGATAGACCGTAGAGTCAGGAAAACCAAAGCAACTAGATGTTTGAAAAAATCCTAACCTGTGTTTTACTTCATTTACTTTTTCGGAAATATTTTTATACTCTAAAACAACATCATAGTAGGTTTTACTCATTATAAATTCTTTTATATCTTTCAAGGATATAGGAGAATCTTTTTGAGCGATAATTTTAATGAGGTCACAAACGACCTCTAACAAATCTTCGCTCATTTCTACTATTATTTTAACAATTGTATTAACCAGGTTTGTTGATTTCTGATTCATTTTTGCTCCTTTTAATTTATAGTTTAATAGTTTATTAAGTCCCCGAAATTTATATCAGATACTTAACAAACTATTAAACTATAAAAAACTTTTTAAAGAACTCAATCCAACAAAGTACCATTATTACAATAATTGGTCAATATTGAAAAACCCTTAAAAGAACATCACTGCTCAATTAAGGGTTTAAAATTTCGATTACTTAGTGTAATCATTTTTTAGCGAACGATTCGATGAATGAATCTATCTCCGACTGAGATTGTGACAGTCTCGCCAGCATTCCAGATTAAGCCTTTTTCTACAATTCCATCAGAGAAAATATATCCTCCAGTTGGCATTTGTGAATGTACTATTAATGGTTTACCAGGAAATATCCTATCAGTCACGATTGAGACGCCCGTATTTGGCAAAAGAAATGGTTCTCTGACAACAAACACGAGTTCTTTCTCGGTTCGCTCAGGTAGATAAGATAGTTTATGAGTTCTGCCTTGTTGTATAATTCCATCTACCATTGCTTGAATTGATTTCATCCACCCAGTAGAACCTGTACCGGTCGAAACAAGAATACCGCTTGATGATTGATTTTCTGAGCGTCCGTTAAATGATATGTTATACCGAGCTGAAACAGGATCTTTCCGGCCGATAAGTATGTCATTTAAGCCCCAGAGAACTTTATCAATACCTAAAGAGGCTTTAATAAAGGGCAAGGCTTCGCTTTTATGTTTACCTGTTTGAATATTTTTAACAACTTCTCCAACTTCATCAGGTCTAAAAAGCATTAATGCGCCAGTGACTGTTTTTGGGTCTGGATTAACTGTAATAACCAACTGCTCTTCAATGTATTGAGCAAGATTTACAAATAATCCATCCGGTCCGCAAACAATTACTAAATCACTGTTTCTGAATAAGAAATTTGGAAGATCCTGACGTTCAACTGAAGTGACCTGAATATCGCTAGGCAATTTTGAACGTATCATTTCAACTGCCGCTTTATAGGTTTTATCTTCAGCTTCGTAGGGGTCAATTGTTTGCTCCAGTGATTTAAGGTAAAACTTAGCAGCGATGTAAGTCATATGCTGCTCTATCAATTCATCAAGGCTAGTCTTCTTTTTCACAATTACTATTCTGTCCATATTTACCTCGCCTGTGATTGTATAGCGGTTAATAATTCCGGACCAACATTGAGCGTGCCAATTTTGCCGTTTCTACCCATCTCCAACAATGCTATACCAAGCAACTTACCTGGTTCAGATTTGTCGTAAATACTGAGTTCTATCTCGCCGGCAGTTTTTTTACCGTTAGCACGTGCTTCAAGGTTTTTGTTTTCTTCAACAATGAGTTGACTCTTCTTCTCTTCTAAAAGAAGGGCATTCTTTGCCTCAGCTTCTTTGGCCTTTAAGTCATTCTCAATTGATTCCATGTGCCTGTCGTGCTTGGCTTTGTCAGCCGTGGTAAGTAAGTCTTCTTTTTCTTTAGCACCGATAGCTTCTCCGATTTTCGAATCATCAGCGTTGATGCTTGCGATAGAACAGTTTTTTATTACAATTCCCTGTTCTTCGAGCGCAGTTTTATCCATAGTTGTAATTGCTTCTGCTAAAACTTTATGCGACTTAATAACAGCAACAACATCCAAATCGGCGACTTTCTCGCGCAGAGGATTCAAAATCTGTTCCGTGATAATGGAAAGTAACTTACTGTCAAAGTCTTCTTTATACATACCGTTTTCATCTACGGTAAAATCAAAACTTTTAACAGCTCTAGCTGGTGTTAAAATTGCGATAACACCACCGGAAATAGTGATACGTTGGAGGTCTTTTGTGACCGCTCGCAACGAAAAACTAAAATTTTGCGGCGAGGTTGGAACTACAGCTATAGTGGTCTTTGGTCCGACCAATCCACTGTAAGCTATGCCTTTATCATCAGGCGTTCCACTTTTCAAGAAAAAAACATTTCCTGTTGCGCCAGCACCTTTAAAGAACTTGATACCGAAAAACGATTTAATACCGAACATAATCTCTATGTCCTTTCTTTGGTTTATTTTATAAATTGTTAATTTATGTTTTGTAAACGAACTTTCCGTAATTATTTTTGTTTCAAATAATCTCTAAACCTGCCATATAATCCATAAACTGTCAACTCTATTTAAGCCTTAACTTAGTGTTATTTTTACTAATTACAGCTTAATTTTTCATTTCCTTAGTGTTTATCATACACTATATGTGTTTATATTACACTAACTAATTAAAAACAGCAAGCCCTAATAAACCCCCTAAAACATGACGTTTTAAGGGGTTTGCTTAAACTCTCTTAATTTTACAATGAGTTATCCACAATAGACCTTCGAATAAAACAAAACTAATCAACGACAAATTTAATTGAACCCAAATTAAATGGTTCAATCCCGTCTATCCCCTCTTGCCTTTGCACAATTAGTAAATCATTAGTTGTCATAAAAACCTCTGAAGTTAAGTCAGATAAAGGACCAAATAACATACAATCCTTATCTGCTTTACCACTAAGTTCTAAACTATAAGTTGTTAATCCATCATGTTGAGGATAAGCACTTTTTTTAACTTTACATGACTTATTTTTATTAAACTTATCAGCGATAGTTTTAATCTGCTTTTCAATTGAAACATTATTATCTCTAGACCAAATATATAATTTTGACTTATAAATACTATCTTCAATCGCTCCGTCAGCTAAGAGCTTAAATGATAAATTATTTGTCTGACGAGCTAAACTTGAATCACATTGATTATCAGTAACATTAATAATCCCCTTTTCGCCTGATTGTAGAGTTAAGGAAATATTATATTTTCTATTATCACAACCTGGTCTATTTACTACTTCATTATTTTGAGAATCCTTAGGCCAAAGGAATATAACTCTAAAAACAATAACAACTACAACTAAAGCAGCGACTAAATAAATATATTTTTTCATAATTTTAAATTTAAATTATCTTTTAAAAAATTGTCCGACTCTATCCCAAAAGTTTTGAAAGAAAGACGATTGTTTTGTTGGGGTAGAAGGGGCACTATTATTTTTGATTGAATTATTCTTAACTGACTCAGGACTAAACCAGCCAGCCATCGGCGTTGTTTCATTTTTCATAACCAGATAGCCCTTAGCGGTTTTTTTAACATCAAAATTACGCACGGCTTGCTTACTAGCATTTTGATCAATAATTTCTACATAGCCTTTATTAGTTTTATTATCGAATTTAGCTTCAGTCACTACCATAACATGGCCATATTTACCTTCAGACCAAAACAATAAATCTCCTTCGCCTGGTAAATTGAAACCGTCGCCGTTAGTGTGCTGTGTAAAAGTATAAGACGATTTAGCGCTGGCTAAACGATTATTAATCGTCTTTAACATCGTCCACATTGTTTTAGCATCACCGACCGGACCAATATTCTTAATGCCATAAATTTGCGACTGATACCTTTTAGCATATTCTACGCAACTATAAGCTGTGCCTGAACTGCCAACACCATTATAGTAAGCTACCACACCATTAAATTCTCCCATTTTTTGTCCAAAACGCCAACCGCCATTAGGCATGGCATTATAGATAGCGCTTGATAAACCAAAAGGGTCGCTATAAACAATTGGATTATTTCTACTATAACTATAGCTGTTTTGTTGCTGTGGATCAATTAGATAATCTTCACTCAACTGCCAAAAAATTGGATCTTGGCTAATGAACCTACCAGTTGAAGAATCATAATAACGAGCATTTAAATACTGTAAACCGGTTGTTTTATCATATTCTTGACCAATAAATTTCCTTTTTTCATTGCGTTTGCCAGATACGTAATCAAAACGCATTGAACCAAAAGGATAATAATCAATTACTTCATCAAGCTTCTGTTGACTATCAGCTATAACGCTTGAGCTATTAAGATGATCAGGATAAATATAATAAACTATAGCTCCGCTCCCCGTACCATCAATCGTAGCAATAACTTGATTACCTAAAAAGATATGCTTAGTAGCGCCATCAGGACCGACAGAATAATTCTTTGTTGGATAAATAATTTCTTCTTGAGGTAAAGCAGGGGCGGCGTAAACTTCTTTAGCTAAAACCTGGACCAATAAACAAGCAAACATGAAAACTAAAAATAGTTTTCGAAACAAGCTAGAAAAAAACATACCATCCTTTGTTTAACCTAGCCTTCGCTCTGACAAACGTCAGGGCTTCGGCAGGCAAGTTAATAAAAGGAGGGTATGGAGAGAAAAACTAAAATTATATATTATTTTAAACTAATCTTCTTAAGATTACCATTTAAAAAAATTGGCTCTAATCCGTAAACTTCTTCTTTAAAACCTAACTTAGGAGAAACTGGATTTAAAATATAAATTGGTTTTTTATAATGAAAAGCAATCACCATTTCAGCTAAAGTATTTCCGCCAATATAACCCGTTAAACCGTTCTTAGGATAATTTAAAACTAAAATTGCGTCACTTTCTATTACTTTCTTAAAATGATTCTTAATTAGCCAAGTTTTCTTTTTATAATTCTTAGCATCCTTAAACCAAGTTTTATAAGTCTCAACTCTAAAATCACCACTAGCTTTCATTTTAAGCGCAGTATAAGGGTACTTAACTCTCAAACCAAGTCTAACTAATTCTTCACCAACTTCAAAACCTTGCTTAAAAAAAGCGGCGCTGGAGCATAAAGTGATTATCTTCTTGTTTAGCATAATAAAAATTCGTTATCTCTTAGCGCTTAACCACAACATCTCAAATAAAGCTCGCATCATATTAACATTTTCTTCGGATTTAATAACTATGGTTTCTAAAACTTCATTCCAGGTTGTAAAAGATACGTACTCTCCCCAAACAACTATTGTTAAATCTGGATTATATAATTTTTTAGCTAAAAGTCTGGTTTCTCGATGAGCTTTGTTTTCATTTTTACTAACCTCAATTCCTAATTTACTCTCAGGTAATAATAATCTTGTTTTAATGCCCTTGCTATTTTTTTCTTTATCATACTCTCTTAAAAATTCTGGATAAAACACAAACTTCTCTGCTTCAACGCCAAATCTTAATATCTCTTCACCTTTTTTAAGTTTCAACGTTCTATTATATAATTCTCTAAAACCTTGTTCCCCTTTTAATATTTCCACTTGTGAACCTTTGGCTTGTTGTAAAAAATGGTTATTTTGAATCTCGGTAATTAGACCACTAAGTTGAGCTTTATTAGCGATAATTGATCGCTCCTGATCTTCAATATAACGTTCAATAGCCTTAGGTGAGCTAATAACAAAATTCTTTCTTTTACCATGAACATATTCATCTATTACTCCTAAATGAGCTAATTTCTCAATAGCCACTACGGCAGTTGAGCGAGGTAAACCGCTATACTTAGCAACTTCATTCATGGTCATTGAAGGATGGGCCAATAAAATAACATACACTACGGCCTCGGCTTTGCTCATGCCAGAATTAACAAGTTTTTCTGTTAAATTTTGTTTTTCCATATACTTATATATAACACCAAAAAATTTATTTTGGCAAATACAATAAAGCTCGCTTCGGTTTTTAGGCCTAGGCGAGCTAAATATTATAAAAAACTATAGTAATTATTAATTATTCATCATGGCCGTTTTTAACTTTAGCCATTCTAACTTTGGTTTAGCAACATAATTACCGTCCTGAATAAAAGAAGCGACCGCTGGATCTTCCTGTTTATATTCCTTACTGGGAATATGATAAGCGGAAATAACCGGAATACCATTCCATTCAGTTAATTCTGAACGATTTATGGCACAAATAATTCCGACTAATTTTCCACCATATTTTTCAATCTCGGCTTTTATTTTGCTGGTCGTAGAAAAATTATTACAGACATCCTCAACGACAATCACTCTTTCACCTGGTTTAATTGCGTAACGCTTAATCAATACATCAGTGCCGTCTTTTTCTGCAAAAATTGTATCTACCTCGGTCAAATTACCTAAAATTGTGGTAAGTTGTATTCCGCCCATTGGTGCGCCAAGAAGAACGTCGCAGTAACTGTTTAGACCAACAGGATCTTCGCCTAATATACAGTTAGCAAAAAATTCTAAGGCTGATGGACACCTATCAACTATTGCAAAGTTAAAATAGTTGAAGCCAACAAAATTTTTCTTTTCACCTTTACCATCTTCATAAGTTGCGGTATAACCAACGACTGGCCCTTTAAAATTACCAGCCGAGTCAACCGGACTTACATAGCAAGCATTTAATGAAGTTAGCACGTCCAGCGGAGATTCTTTTGGCAGATTTATACGAGATAACCTTATTTCTCTAAGAGTTCTTTCTTGACTCTCAATGTAGCCTACTCCCCGCTTAGGATTTCCCTTCATTATCTGAGCTCCCATAACAACGTAGGTAGCTCCAAGATTTAAGGCTTCCCGGACGCCGATTATACGCTGTTGATGATCAGGCGCCATCCATTCGTCTCGTATTCCAGGAACAATATAACCCAGTGTCTTAGGCAGATTTGCTCTTAGCAGCTTAAGTTCACGAGCTGAAGTAACAATAAATTTAAATGGCTCATTGTCCGCTTGCCCGGTATACTTTTTATATAATGACCGTAAATTTTCTACGTCATTATAAATTTTTCTCCCTGGGCTCGTACCGAAACGTGCCTGGCATTCATCTTCCGAAATATCTGTCAGTGCGCTTATTAAAGCCAACTCAATCGTTGGAAATTTTTCTTTAATACTGATAAATGTTTGTACACTACAGCTTCCGCTGATTGTTAAAATATCAGGCAATGAAGCAGCGTAATGTTCAAGTACATTCATGTTGGTGCCTGAAACATCAGCCATTTTTGGATCAAACATAATCCCGATGTCTGATTGACCTTTATTTTTTAAGCATTCTCTTGCTTGCTTAAATATATCAGCCAATGAACCAGATAAATGCACCGCGTCGTTGAACTTAATATAAGCAATGGCATCAGCCATTGATTTATTTGCAATCAGTGACTCTAAGGCGTCTAATATTTGTTCGCCTGTTTTGAAGCCATCAAATGCAACAATAATACTTCTTTCCAAAATAACCTCCTTGGTTTTAGTTTAATTAATATAATTTGTTTTTTATTAAAATAAAAAGAACCTTATAGCTAACTCCATCTAACACCAAAGACTTCATTTTGGCAAGTAAACGCGCTATAATATAAAGACTAATTATATATTATATATATGAAATATAACTACCTAAAATTGAGTTTTTATCTTAGTTTAGCCGGAACCTTGTTTGCTGGTTACATGAGCGGAGTAAAATTATTTACCCATACTTGTGCTTTTAATGAAACCTGCCCTTACTTTTTAGGTTATCCCGCCTGTTGGTTTGGCTTCGCTATGTTTTTCATAATGCTTATCGCAACTATTTTAGGACTAACAAAAAAAATTACTGAGCTGTCAGTACGGAAAACCCTTTCTTTTTTCTCTTTCTTGGGCATACTCTTTGCTGGTCGTTATGTAGTTGATGAAGTTGCGTTACTAATAAAACAAGACGCCGTACATTACGCGCTTGGTTTACCAACCTGTACTTATGGCTTAGTGTTTTATGTCGTAATCTTTGCTATTTCTATTAATTTTATAATGAAACGTTCGAAATAAAAATATGATTAAAAATATTTTTGGAAGCATAGAACACAAGCTACGCGGCTTCTTAAGCCATTATCCAACTATCTATGCTATTATTGGCGGCGTTGGTGTAGTGTTATTCTGGCGAGGTGTTTGGCATAGTATGGATTATTTCATGCTAACAATTAAATCATCAAGACTTGGTTCGACCAGTATTGATTTAACTAATGAGTTTTGGTGGGATGGTCCCCTGTCTTTAGCTATTGGCCTGATAATACTTTTAATGATCGGGGTTTTTGTTTCTAATTTTATTGGAAATGAAATCTTAATTAGTGGTTTACGCGGTGAGAAAAAATTATCAGAAAAAACAGAAGAAGAAATAGAGACTGAAGCCGATAAAATAGATGATATCGAAGGAGAGTTAATAGAAATTTCTGAAAAATTAGATAAATCAAAATAAAAAATTACAGTTTACTCTAAAAGCGGGCCATGGCCCGCTTTTAAGATAGCTGACACAAAAATAAAAATAAGCTTTTTTATGTGGTATTTAGCTGATTATCAGCCAGCAGCTAAAAAATTATGCTATAATTAAAGTAGCTATGAAAAAAATGTTGCTCATCCAGGGTTCATCTATGATTATCGGAACTATTATCGGGGCTGGTATTTTAGGTTTACCCTTTGCTTTTATGAAGGCTGGTTTTTTAACCGGCTTAACGGTTTTAATAATAATTTCCTTGTGTATTATTGTTTTGGCTTTATTTTTAGGTGAGGTAGCTTTGCGAACCAAAGACAACCATCAACTAAGCGGTTATGCCGGAATATATCTTGGTAAAACATTTAGAAATATTCAAGCGGTTTTACTACTATTTGGTATGTATAGCGCTCTCTTAGCCTATACTATTGGTCAAGGAGAAATTCTAGCTAATTTATTTGGCGGTTCAAAAGTAATTTGGTCAATCGGTGCTTACATTGTTCTATCTTGGCTAGTAGTTAAGGGATTAGCTTTAATTAAAAGAATTGAATTTATTGTTGGACTTTTAATTTTAGGTTTTATTTTTATTTTAGCTGTCTTAGCCTCGCCGCATATAAATATAAATTATTGGCAAGGGTTTTCTTTTGCTAAATTTTTTATACCTTACGGAGCCATTTTATTTGCTTGCTCTGGCTTAGTTGCCATCCCTGAAGCTAAAGAAATTATCAGCGCTGATAAAGGGGAAAAATTATTTCGCTCAGTAATTCTTATTGGCAACATTATCCCGGTAATTATTTACATTAGCTTTGCCGCTATTGTCATTGCTGTAACTGGACCAAAAACAACTGAAATTGCCACGATTGGTTTAACTTCAGTCATTGGCCCAGCCGCGCTACTTATTGGTAGCTTTTTCTCAATCGTTGCTATGTCCTCTAGTTTTATGGCCTTAGGCACGGCCATTAAAGAAATATTTCAGTATGATTATAAAATAAAACCAGTGCTAGCTATTTTTCTTACTTTAATTGTGCCAATAATTATGTTCTTACTTGGTTTTAGAGATTTCTTTGGCGTCGTTAGTTTAGCTGGTGCTTTAAGCGTTGGTTTAACTGGCTTAATAACTATTATAGTATTTTGGCGAGCCCGTAAAAAAGGACAAAGAAAACCAGAGTACACCATACCAGCCTGGTTAGCCGCTCCGGCCAGTGTTATTATTGCTGCTATGCTTATTCTTGGTTTAATTTATACTTTATAAAAAATTCTATAACAAAAAGATCCGTCCTGACATCGTCGGGGCGGATCTTTTAATATTAAATTAATCTTTTAAACAACGCACCGAATAACCTCTAGTTCGAGCATTAAACGATTCATTAGAGAAGGCGTCAACACTTGTAGTTAAAACTATAGCACTAGCAATCGGCCATTCACCATCTTGAAATTGAGTTGACCAAAAATAACCAATATTTGTACGAGTACTAAAGCCACCACCATCCGACATTCCAGCAGGTAGAGCTGAAAAAGCGTAATTATCTGAACCGTCCCAAGTCGGAGTAGCTATTTTTAATTTTTTACCAGACACATCGTTCCCACCAGCATAAGCCGATAAAGTGGCCCATTCAGCGTCACTTGGTATATGCCAACCAGTTGGACATATTCCTTGATGAACAGCGTTAACAGTACATCCAGTCATAACATCATCACAAGACTGTGGTAATGCCATAGCTGTATGCCATTGATAAAGTCCACCGTCAGTATTGCAATTAGTATCAACATCATTACCGTAACAATATTTTTGAATATTACCTCCATTAGCATCGGCTTGTGGTATTGAACTATCAGTCTGCACACCAGTATTCAAATTCTCTTGCATCCAACATTGTGAACCAATTTTTACTGTATTATATTCATGACCATCACGATCAGCAATTTTGCAACCACAATCAGAAACTTTACCATCAGATGATAAAGCATTAATACCGGCTTTAATTGAGCCTGAGTTATTAGCTAAACAAAAACAAATATAATAAGACGAAGGAGATGTTCTGATATAAGTATAATCACTATTAGTACAACTACCTTCATTTCTAGGCACTGGATTAGATGGTACAGCGGCTAAGTAAGGCGTTCCGTTACTGGGATTTATGATTGAATCACCGGCTGTAATTATTTCTGGATAAGAACCAAATGAAGCCGAATATAATTGTAAGGCAGTCTGAATTGTCTTAACATCAGAAATTCTTTTAACGTCTCTAGATCTTGATCTAGCTCCAGATAAAGAAACAACAACAAAAGTAGACAAAATACCTATAATTGCGATGATAACTAATAACTCTACTAGCGTAAACGCAGTTTGGTCTTTGTAAAAAAATTTCATAGACCTATTTTAAATATATAAATAGCTTAAACTATAAGCTCTTAATACTAATATTACAGCATAATTGACTACTAAAGCAATGGACTAAAATACTGGTAACATGCTATAAATATTAATAATATATTATGCGTTGTGTTATTCAGCGTGTTAGCCACGCTTCAGTTTTAGTAAATCAAGTACCTATCGGCTGTATTAAAGACGGTCTTTTAGTGCTGGTCGCTATTCACACCAATGATACTGAAAAATCAATAACTAAAATGGCAGAAAAAATTATTAACTTAAGAATTTTTGAAGACCAAAACGAAAAAATGAATAAATCAGTCTTAGATATTAAAGGAGAAATATTATTAGTTTCACAGTTTACGCTATATGGAGATTGCGCTAAGGGTAATCGACCTAGTTTTATAAGCGCCGCAGCGCCAGACAAAGCTAAAAGATATTATGAAGAACTAATAAAAATTTTAGAAAGCAAAAATATCAAAATTCAAACAGGTCAATTCCAATCACGCATGAAAATAGAATTAGTAAACGAGGGCCCGACAACTATAATCATCGAAACATAAACAAAACAACCTGCACCATTAAGGCAACAGGTTGTTTTATTTAAGAATGCTAAATTAGCTTCTTATAGCACGGCGTCCTTAGCCGCTTTTGAGAGACGGAACTTAACAACAGTCTTAGCTGCGATTTGGATTGATTCACCGGTTGCTGGATTGCGGCCCATACGAGCGGCGCGCTTAACCTTAACCAATTTACCAAAACCAGGTAAAACAAATTCACCAGCTTTTTTGACTTCTGAATAAGCCATAGTAGCTAATTCAGTCATCACGGTAGCAACGTCCTTCTTGGACATGCCTGTCTTGGAAGCCAAAGCTTCCATGAATTGAGACTTTGTCATAGTGACTAATTAATTATTAAAAGGCGAAAGCCTCTTATATATCTACATTATACAGCAAATCAAAGAAAACAGCAATAAAATAAGGGCTTTTTTATTTATTACCAAAAGCTATCTAATTTAATGACTTATTTAGCTATAAAAAATTTTAACAAAAAAGCCAAAGATGCTATAATATTAGGGAAAAAATAACTAATAAGTTGTATTATGATTAAAAAAAATGGCTTTACATTTATTGAAGCAATAACTGTTGTTGGGATCATTTGTATCCTGGCTACCCTGTCTGTAGTGGCCATGAAATCACTCAGAATGAGCGGTCGCGACTCTCGCCGAGTTAGTAACATAACCGAGATTCGTAACGCCCTAAGCCTTTATTATTCAAAATATAATTACTACCCAACCTCTATTACTCCTGGCGAAAGCTTTAAGGCTGGTTCAATTATCTATTTAGAAAAAGTACCATCAAATCCAGTTCCTAAAACTGACGGTAGCTGTGATAATAATGATTACGCTTACACTGCACAAAACAATAATACTTCTTATACCTTAAATTTTTGCTTAGGCAATAATTTAGCTGGTATACAAGCTGGGAATAACCAGGCAACTCCGGAAGGGATTGTTACTAGAGTTGTGGCTCCACCTGTGTGCGGCAATGGAGTCATTGAGAGTGGCGAAGAGTGTGATGACGGAAATGGAGTCGACACTGATGGATGTTTGAATAGCTGCGTTAATGCTTATTGTGGTGACATTATTATTTGGTCTAGAGTAGAATTGTGTGATGATGGGAATAGTAGTGAAGAGCCTTGTAATTCTGACTGCACTGAATCTTCTTGCGGCGATGGCATAATTAACGGAACAGAAGAATGCGATGATGGTAATACTAATAATACTGATGGTTGTAGCAATAGATGTCTTGTTTGTGATCAAGAAAACGAAAGTTGTACGGCCAATGGTTGCTGCTCTGGACTCACTTGCCAAAGTGATGTTTGTCTTCCTTAATAGGATTAACCTAAATTAAATAGCAAATAGCTATTTTTAAAAAATGAAAACTACAAATAAAAAAAATGGGTTTACTTTTGTAGAGTTGATTGCTGTTATTGGCATACTCGCTCTTATTATGACACTATTGATTATAAGTTTTAATCGAACGCGCGCTCAAACAAGAGACTCTAATAGAATACATGATGCTAGAGAAATTCAAACTGCATTAGAGTTATATTTTAATCGCAATGCTTCTTATCCAACTTTAATTACGCCTGGTCAGACTCTGGTCGCCAATGGTGTGACCTATCTTGATCCTGTACCAAATAATTCAACGCCGCGTAATGATGGTAATTGTGGAGACAACAATTACACTTACTCTACAATAACTGGCAATAGTAATTATGAAATAAATTTTTGTTTAGGTACTAAAACAGCCGAGGCTACACAAGGCTCTAATATTATTAGTAAAAACGGACTTAACGTTGGACCTGGTTTAGTTGGTTGGTGGAAATTCGAAGAAAACAATGGACAGGATGTTTTTGATACAACTGGTAATAATAATATTTGCCATGCACCTGGGTCAGTAGAATTATCTGGATTTTTTAGAGGCAGCCAGGGTAATTGTAAAACTGGGCTATGTGGAGAATTTAATGGTACAAATGCTGCCTACCTTGATTGTGGAATAAGTGAAAATTTTGCTATTAACAGTGGGACAATTTCTGTCTGGTTTAAAACTGATCCTGAAATTTCCAGTAACAACAACCGTTTAGTAGAGCTTGGCAGTGAAGGTGCTAGTGAAAGAGTTGGTTTATTTTGGGCAGGCGGCACGGTTTATTTATATGGCGTTAAAGCAGGCGGTGAAGCAATAAATATTAGCGCCACAACTTCTGCGCCAATTCTAGCTAACACTTGGTATTATGCTGTTGGGACATGGGATTCTAATGGAGCTAATATTTATGTTAAAGGGACTGGGCTTGATGGTTTTAATAGCACGGGGGAAGCTGATAAAACACTATCTCTTCCTCAGGCCACTAAACTATATATTGGTAATTTTATTGGCGGTGGCTCTGGCTATACTTGGAACGGTTTCCTTGATGATGTTAGAATTTATGATCGCGCACTCTCAGTTGATGAAATTAATGCTATCTACGATTCTCTAAAATAAAAAAATTCAACAAAAAATTCACCCCAACAAAATGTTGGGGTGAATTTTTATAATTTATTTATAGTCCTAGGTCTTAACGTAGGACTAGCGCTGAGCTATAAGCTTATCAAGATCATAAATTTTACCAGCTTCGTCCCACTTTTTAAGAGTCTTAATAGCGGTAGTGCTTAAAGTAAGTTTTACCATCCGACCGGTCTTAGGATTTTTCACCCGCTTGGTCTGAAGATTTGGCTTAAACGTACGCTTGGTACGACGATTAGAGTGGCTCTTGTTAAAGCCGCTTTGAGTTCGTTTACCAGTTAACTGACAAGAAGTAGCCATAAAAAATTAGTTAAAATTAATCCGCCTATTGGCGGAAAACAATATGCCCATTATGAGCTAAAATAAGAAACCTGTCAAGCTTTACTATTTAAGAAAATAACTTTTTATTACTCTACCAGCAGCAATATCATAGCACAAAGGCACACCAGTTGGGATTTCAAAGTTAACAATCTCTTTATCACTAATACCATCAAGGTATTTAACCAAGGCTCTTAAACTATTACCATGAGCTACAACTAAGACTCTTTCGCCACGGCGTAAAGCTGGCCTAATAGCTGACATCCAATATGGCACAACTCGACGAACGGTATCTTTTAAAGACTCACTATTAGGAACTAAAGAAGGTTTTAAGCCACAAATAGCTGCGCTAACTTGGCCCTTACGGCTAAGTTCATCACCAGCTGGTGGCTTTTCATTATAACCACGGCGCCAAGCCATGAATTGATCATGACCATAAGTTTTCTCGGCTATCGCCTTATTCTTGCCTTGTAGAGCACCGTAATGGCGCTCATTAAGCCTCCAAGAATATTCTATTGGCAAATGCATTTCATCCATTTCTTCAAGCATTATCCATAAAGTTTTAATTGATCTTTTAAGAACTGAAGCAAAACTACGATCAAATACAAAACCGTTTTTCTTTAGTATTTTACCAGCTCGCGCTGCCTCTTGCTTCCCTTTTTCAGATAAACCAATATCTATCCAGCCAGTAAAGACATTTTTTTTATTCCATAAACTCTCGCCATGGCGCACTAAAACAAGGTTCGGTTGTTTCATATAAGTAATTTCAGCTTCATTATACCATGTTAAGGGCAAATAAAAAAACCGGTGGTCGAAAGGAAAAAACCACCGGTTCTATTGCAGTAAGACTTGATTCGCAGACAAGCCTTACAAAAATTATTTATTTTTATAATCCTTTGTCCAGAATTCAATGCTACGCATAGCTTTATAAGCGTCACCAGGATGACCAAGGAAATAAAGTTTACCATCGGCTGGACCAACATACCAAGCGTCTTTACCGCCAGTAACATTGATTAAAATCTTACCTTTTTCCTGACTAGAGTATTTTTGGTCAATTGGCAAACGACCGTTGGCAACTAATGGATCAAAGCCGCTCAAAAGTTCAGCCTTGTCAGTGAAACCATCACCATCAGTATCAGCTTTGTTAATATCAGATCCGATAGCTTGTTCAACTTCATCAGATAAACCATCTTGATCAGTGTCTGGGCCATTATTCAAATTAGCATCGGCGACTGGAATTCTTCTTAGATTTGCACTAGTAATACCGGTACCTAATGTCAAAATCAAATTATAAATATTAGCATCGGACGAGGTTAATTGAAGTTTACATTGTTCAAGATCTTTAACTGAACCAGCCTGCGCTTCAATATCTTTCTTATACTGATCGGTTTTTTGATTAAGCTCATCTTGAGCTTTTTTCAAATTATCATCAATCTGCTTAGCTTCGGTTTCTTTTTTAGTAAGATTGTCTTGTACTTTAATCAACTGATTTTTAGTGTCAGTAATATCTAAAATTAATTTAGTATTATCATTATAAATTTTCACTATTAAGCCAACCGCTCCTAAAAATAAAGCTACAATTAAAAAATAAAACACCCAGCGCTGCCAATGACGTTTTCTAACTTCATTAGCGACTGCTTCATGATGTTCCGCTGGTGGAATTCCAGCCGGCGTTGGCATAGTATTATTTGCAAACATAGAATTAGGATTTTGATTAGCTGATGATTGCACAGCCGTCGTCGGCTGACCACAATAAGGGCAGCGAGACGTATTATTTAAAATTAATTTTTGACAATTAGGACAACGCATATACAACCATTATACCACAACTTAAAGTCTATAAAAACTATTTTATTAAAACTGTGGCCAAAACACCAGCGGTAACTAATATTCCGCCCAGAACATTACCCAAAGCAGGTTTTTCTCCTAAAAACATAAAAGCTAAAATTATAGTTAAGGCCACGCTTAATTTATCAATCGGCGCAACGCGTGACGCTTCCCCTATCTGCAAAGCCTTATAATAAAATAGCCATGATAAACCAGTCGCGATAGCTGATAAAATAATAAACAAATAAGAATATTTAGAAATTTTCATAACCTCGTGAGCATTGCCTTGTATAAAAACAATGACCCAAGCAAACACCACGATAATAACCGTACGAATTGCCACGGCTAAATTACTATCAACCCCTTTAATACCAATTTTACCAAAGATAGCAACCAAAGAAGCAAAGAAGGCTGATAAAATTGCATAAATAACCCAAGACATAAATTATTCAATTAATGAATTAAAACGTTTTCTAAAATTAGTGCCAACGAGTATGCCGATCAAACTACCAAAAATTGCGCCAGCCACAAACTCAGAAAACCAATGAATACTAGTAGAAACTGCTAAGCCAATATATAACGCATAGATTAGCATGATATATTTTAAAACTTTATTTTTAGGATATAAATAAATTAATGTCAGAGCGACTGCAAAAGCGACTGTTGTATGTGATGATGGCCAACCCCAAAAAACTCCACCGCGCATAAAACCAAACCTAAAGTTATGACTAATATCAATTAAGTTATTAGCTAAGTTTGGCTGTAGGCGACCAGTAACTGATTTATAAGCAAAGGAAAATAATAAACCCAGTAAACCAGCCTGACCTAAAGCAAAACCTAAATTTAATGATGATTTATTTTTTTTAATAAAACCAATAGCTAAATAAACTAGCGGAACAATAATTGGTAAAAGTCCACCTAAGGCCGCCGCTGGAATCCAAACACTGTGTGGGATAAAACGAGTCGCCTTAAAATACCACCAATCAAAACCAGATAAAACAAAAATAGCTGTTAAAATAATAGCGACTATTTGCCAGAATAAATTGCGACCCTTAAATAGAGCAACAATATTTGCAAAAAATTTATAGAAAAGTGGAGACATTAAGAATTATTTATAATCCGAAGTCCCTGTCTACTGGCAGGCAGGTTGGCGTAGAATTACTCAGTAGTGGTACCATCAAACTCTTCTTCGCTCGCCAACGCTTCTTCTTTAGTTGCGCGAATAATACCATCTTTATGATGAGCCGGAGAATAAATCGTATATAATTTTAGATCATCGGACGCCGACAAGTTTATAACATTATGCTCGGCACCAGCTGGTACGATAATAGCCGAGCCATCCATAACTGCATATTCATTACCATCAATAATAACCTTGCCAGTCCCCTTTTCAAAACGAAAAAACTGATCATTATCTGGATGCACCTCCATGCCAATTTCTTCATTTGGTTTAAGTGACATTAAAACCAACTGACAATGTTTAGCTGTATAAACAACTTTACGAAAATTAGTATTTTCTATGGTCTCTTTTTCAATGGGAGCAAAATATCCTTTCATATGTTTAATTAAATTAGTTTATTAAATACTTTTCTTAAACTAATTATAGACATTTTTGAAACATTTAGCCAGTAAAAAAATCTTATTAAACGTTATCCTTTACAAAACCCCAATATACTGCTTAAATAACAGCAAAATATAAAAAAATCTTAAAATAAAAAAAGGAACCTTAACAAAATGGAAGAAAAAATTAAAACAATAGATGGAGTAGATTATGCTCTTATTCTTGACTCCTGTGAGATCTATCATAGAGTTAGAGAAACGGGCAGAAAAATAATCAACGAATACAGCGGACGTCAACTGCCTCCAATAACATTGGCAATTTTGAATGGTGGAATACCATATGCCGGAGACGTAATAAGATACTTAGACAGAAAAAACTTCGTTAATGAATTCGCTACAATAGGCGCAAGAAGTTACGGTAAAAATGAGGTGGCTGGTGAAATATCAATTTACAGTCAACCGCAAATACCACTTTTCAACCGTGATGTAATCATCTTTGAAGATTTAATAGACAAAGGTCACAGTTTAAATTTTGTCTATAAATATGTAAAAAATCAACAACCTAAAAGTATTGCTGTTTATCCTTTTTGTATAAAACCAAATCATATCGAACTTGATTTTGAAATATCAGGTACGCCATTTGAGCTACCAGATAGATGGGCAGTTGGCTACGGTATGGATGTAAACGGATTTTTCCGTTGGTTACAAAGTATATACGTAAGAGTAGAAAGCAAAAATGCTTAATAAAAAAACCACCAATCTACTAACACAGAGATTGGTGGTCTATTTTTTATTCCTGATTTTTTTCTACAATAATTGTACATTTTGTCACTAAAGCAGCGATTGCACCAACAGCGGCTAAAGCTGGAACTAGTACGGCGCCGATCGCGCCAATTGTTAAAGGAATTTCTACAACTGTTTTTTCGTTTTCGTCTTTAATAATAATACGACGAATATTACCTTCATGTAGAATCTCTTTGACCTTAGCTAAAAGCTGGTCACCGTTTATTTTAAATTCTTCTTTAGACATATAATTTTTTATATAAATAATATTTACATTCGTAAAAAGCCTCCGGCTTGTAGCTCCCATAAATGTCGATACAAACCTTTGTCTTTTTTTAATAAATCTTCATGAGTTCCCTCTTCGGTTATACTGCCTTCATCAAGCACAATAATGCGATCCATTTTACGAATCGTTGAAAGTCGATGTGCTATAACAATTGTAGTTTTATTTTTCATTAATTCATCAAGCGCATCCTGAATTAATAACTCTGAATGAGAATCAAGGCTTGAAGTAGCTTCATCAAGAATAAGAATCGGTGCGTTTTTTAGGATGGCACGAGCAATGGCTACGCGTTGACGTTCGCCACCAGAAAGTTTAATGCCGCGTTCCCCAACTAAGGTTTCATATTTCAAAGGTAGCTGTTCAATAAACTCATCACAGTGCGCTAAGTGAGCGGCGTTCATAACCTCTTTATCAGTCGCATCACGTTTACCATAACGAATATTTTCTAATAATGAGCGATGAAATAAAACTGGATCTTGCGGAACGATACTAATTGAGCTTCGCAAACTAGCTAAAGTAACTTTTTGTATATCTTGTCCGTCAATCATAATTGTGCCCTGTTTTAAATTATATAAACGCATAATAAGACGAACGATCGTTGATTTGCCAGCGCCTGATGGGCCAACTAAAGCAATTTTTTCTCCGCCAACAATACGTAATGAAACATCTTTTAAGACTGGACGCTTATTAGCAAAGGTGAAGGAAACATGATTAAAGTTTATATTCCTTTTTTTAACAAGTAATGGCTTAGCATTTTTAAGATCTTTAATTTCATGAGGCAAGTTAAGTGTAAGAACCATTTCGCTTGAGTCAGCGTAACTTTCGTAAACATTGCGAATAATTCTACCAAAATCCCACAGACGCTGAGCTAAACCAATAATATAAGCCTGAATCAAAACAAATGTTCCGACGCTAACCAACCCAATTTTCCAAAAACGAATAGCATAATAAAAAACAAAAAATTCTATAATTACCCAGAAAGCACCTTGGACTGCATCCATGACATTTGATAACTGCCAGGAAAGACAGGTTGCATTAGCTTGTTTATTTGAAACATCTTTAAACGACACAGCTTCATAATCTGAACCAACAAAAGATGATACAGCATATTGGTTGGTCATTGTATCAGCCAACAAAGCCGTAGTGGCTGAATCAGCGGCCGCTGAAGCAATGTCATATTTAACTTTCCAACGTGAAAAGAAATAATTACATAGCATGGTTAATACAACCCAAATAACTATAATCCAAGCAATAACTTTTTCTTGAAAGTAAACAATAATAATTGTGCCAACAACTTGAATAAGTAGTGGTATGAAATTAAAAACAAATGTATCATACAATCTTTCAAAAGCACGACTAAAACGATTAATGCGCTGAACTAATGAACCAGTAAAAGTATTGGAAAAAAATCCGTAAGAATGATGAATCACGTGTTCAAAAGCCATTTGTTTTAAGCGCGCCATAACATCAGCTTCAAATCTACTTAAAATAACCATGCCAACACGGAACAATAACCAATAAACAGCGTGTAATATTAAAATTGATACTATGATACTAATTAACACTGGAGCTAATTCAGTTTTTACTCCGCCAGAAGTTAATAAGTCAAAGAACCGCTTATAATAAAGCGGTATAAACATAGTTAAAGCTGATGACAAGGTAAAAAAAACAATCGTTGTGTAAAAACCTAACTTTTGTAATCTCATAGCTTGCCAAAAGGCTTTAGCTACTTCATTTACCTTTGATCTCTCTATATTTTTATCAATTGTATGCATATTCAATAAGTATAAAATAAAATAGCTTTTTTAGCTAACAATCAACTAAAAATAAAAGAAGTCTCAATCAACCTAGGGTTAATCAAGACTTCAAAAAAAATTAAATATTAATCAAAAATGAACTTTTCAGAAAAAGCCGGTTTAAGATCATTGATCCAAATTGCGTCTTTATCATATTTAGCAAAGAACGGTTTAAGCACTAGGTCATTATCGCGGGCTTGCAAAAGTCTTAATACAAAAACTTTTTCACCAGCAATCTCGTTAATACCGACTAACTCAATTTTACCAGAAGCAGCTGACATGATAGGTCCTCTGGCGGTTCTGCCAAGTCCACTCTGTTGCATATAAGCATCATGAAATATGGAGTGAGCTCTATCAAGTGAAACTGCAAAGTAGTTTTGAGCTCCGGTGTCTCTGGGAACAAACATATAGTAAGGGATCATACCGATTGCCACTTGCTGCGACCACATTTTTGCCCAAACATCGGCACTATCATTAATGTGATGCATAAGTGGTGCTTGAGTTCGTACTATAGCACCCGTCGACTGAATTCTTTTAACTGCTTGAATGAAAGGTTCGGTCATTTCTTTCCAGTGATTAACATGAGCCATAATCGACAAATGATAACCACGTTTTACTATCCTCTCAAATAAAGCCAGCAATTCATCAGAGTCTCTGTCTTCCAGAAAACGATATGGCCAATAAGTTAATGACTTCGTACCAATTCGTATTTCTTTTAAATTAGTAAGATTGGCTGACGTTAACGGATCAAGATAAGAAGCCAGATTGTTGGCTCGCATTACTAACGGATCGCCGCCAGTGAAAAGAGTATTTTTTACCTCAGGATGTATTCTGAGATAATCAATTAATTCATTAGGCGACTCAGCTGAAAACTTAATATCCGATAAAACAAATTGCGGCCAGCGGAAGCAGAAAGTACAGAAAGAATGACAGGTCTGTCCCTGAGAAGGAAAAAATAATACTGTCTCTTTATACTTATGTTGCATCCCCTTTAACTGAACATCATTTAAGGTAGGAATGTTACTTAATTGTTCGGCGGGATGGGGGTTTGATTCTTGCCTGATTCGACAAACGATTTCCTGAACTGATTTAGAACATCTGCCATCTTTTTTCAAAGCGTCAGAGAGTTCTAAAAAATCGCTTGGGCTCAACATATCAGGATGAGGAAAGGTGAGACGAAACAAAGGGTCAGTTGAAGTGTTGTTCCAATCAATAATATCCCTAATATAATTACTTGACCTAAAGGGAAAAACAGTAGCGGCAACTTCAATTCCCCAAATTAACTCTTCCGATAAAATTCCATTGAACAACGAACGAAAATTTGAAGCATTGATAGGTGCGCATTTATTCATTGCTAGTTTCTCCTTCCATTTTTAAGGTTAATACTATTTCAGGGTAGAAAACCACTTCAGAGATACCATTGCTTAAAAATAAGCGGATGTATTCTTCGAGATAATCGAGAAAGCTTCTCGGGATTTGTTCTGATAATACATGGAAGTAATCTCCCGGTAATCTATCATACTTTCCCTGAGAATCTTTGTGATGTACTTCCAACGCCGCAAAATCATCAACCACAGCAAGTGTGAACCAAACCTCTGGCGGATTATTTCCTGTTCCTTTACAGCGCAGAAAAATAAAACCCTCGGGATGAGGCATGTTAGATGAAGCTATATAATGCGGAAGATTGGGATACCTGATAGTATTTTCAACTGTTAATTTACTATCAAGCGCTGTCATTACCGTGCTTGGACTGCAATAATTTTCAATATTATCAACGGATTCATAAGTTCCGCCGACAATAGAATATAAACCGCCGCGCAGAGAATTCTCAATTAAGAGATCATCCAAACGAGACAAATGTTTATTTTCTTTTAACGACTCAAAGTTCTTGAGATTTTGCAGAATACCGGAATAACGGAAATCAATACTGAGTGGCATTGGTGAATCGGCTATCCATTCGATACTGTCTGTTCTGTACTGGATAGTATCCAGATCGGGCAATGAACCATCAAGCGCAATATTAGAGGCTTCAACGCCAAAACTTAAAACATTAATTTTAAGTTCCTGACAAAGCCCAATAAGTACGCCCAGGTTTTCTGCCCGGCTTTTGGAATAGACTTCAGTATCTTCGGTTAATATCTGATCGATAAAAGTCATTGTCTTTTCAGCAACGGCTGTAACTTCTGACAACGGCCTTTCAAGTGCCAGGGTATAATTTGTATGCTGAAACTTATTATCAGCACTAAAAAATACCGGCATCTCAAGACGTAAAAAAGGATACATATCGTAAATAACGCCACCCAAGCCTTCTGCTTTAGGATCCATTTGCTCTTTGATTGCCTGACCAATTGTTGTATCAGGTAAAGCATCGACCCAAGCAGAAACAATTTTTTCTCTGGCTTGTTTGCAATAATCAGTTGCACCGGGAGTCCAAGGGTAATTTCTGTTACCCATAAGATTTAGGCTTTCAACCGCTTGCAAAGATCCTTCCCAATTAATTTTTTCAATATCAATTACAGAAACCGGGAGGGGCAATGGAGCTAACTTACCAAACCTACGAATGTGCTCAGCGTGAATTGCCCAGGTTAAGATTGAAGTATAAATTTGACCACTTAACCATTTCATACCCCAGGGAGAATCAGCTCCTCTGCGAATATTAATAGAATCATGAGCAATTTTATAACCTAACTGTGGATCAAACCCTTTAAAGCTGCGCCAACCCGTTCCTGTATCAACACGACCAAAAAATCGTCTGTATTGTTTAGGCAGTCTCATAAAATGACCTGGCAATAAATTTTCCATGTCATATATGGCGGCGGGTTCTTTAGGACTGGTAGGAAAATAACCTTTTTTAAAGGCGGCGATTTCTGATTTATAAATTAATGCAAAAGGCATTAATTCAGGGAAATAGCTGGCCGCATCAATAATACTTATTACTACTTGGCCAGTACAAAACCTGCCCGCATTCATTGCTGTTTGCAACAACTGATTGATTGCATTCATTAATAATTATCTCCTTTTCTTTTTGTTATATTTTATAATTATTTTTTTACCTATTGTCAAAAAAGCATAATTCTATATACTAACATAATAACATTATTATGTCAATAGTATAAATATAGTAATTTTATAGCTTATATTAGATAAAAAAATAGATGATTTTTGACTTATATTACATAAACCATCATAATAAGATAAGTATTAATGCCTATTTTAATCTAGCTATATACAAAAAATTAAACAAAAAACAGGATCTCTTTTAAGAAACCCTGTTGAAAAAAATAAACAACAACTAGTTCCCCCAAATCCAAGAATGTCCACGTCTTGGGTTGGGATCAATATTTGTAATAGGGTTATAAGCTGTGTTAACAGTTCTAATTGAAGCACGACGACCGCTTGATGAAATATAAATCATGCCATTATTAGTAGCAGTAACTTCATAACCACCACGCCACCATGGTTCAAAAGCTTTGGCGCTATTTGTTTGTGTACCAGAAGAAGAAAAAATTCTAATATCTGGTCCGCCCTTACTTGCCGGAACCGTCACAATATCAAAAGTACCAGTTGAAGAATTAATATTAGTTACGGCGACTTTCACGCCACCTTTAAAATCAGTTGCATAGGCAAAGAAAGACGCATCCAAATTTCCTAAAGCATCAAAGGTTCTAATATGTGGTCCACCGCTTGATAAGGCTGAAGTAACAATTCGCGCTGGACTTGCTATCGTCGCTGGTTTAAGCGCTACATCAACGCCTCCCTTAAAAGTTAAAGCATAGGCCATAAAACTAGCAACCGCTGTTCCATTAGGTTTGAAAGCGCGAACATGAGGACCGCCACCAGGACCAGCTCCGGTTATAATTTCTGCTTTACCATCATTATCAATATCCCCGGCTGCTATGCGAACGCCGCCGCGAAAATTTAAAGGATAGGCCATGAAACTAGCTATGGCCGTTCCATTAGATTTAAATATTCTGACATGTGGTCCACCGCCCGTTCCTGCTCCAGTTATAATTTCATCAATACCATCACCATCAATATCGCCCGCAGCTACATCGACGCCGCCCTTAAAAGTTAAAGGATAAGGGAAAAATTCGTAAATCACTGTTCCGTCGGCAGCCATGACTTTAACTTGTGGTCCACCGCCAGGGCCAGCCCCACTCACAAGCGTTGCTCCATTTCCAAAATTTCCAACAGCGATTGAAGCTCCGCCTTTAAAATCACCATAAGGTAAAATTTCATTAGGTTGTTTTGGCGCAGGGACTGGCGCAGTAATTTTTATAGCGGCCTGCAAACTAGCAAAAGGACTAAATGGCGTTCCGTCTGGTGTATGAATTTCAAAATGAAGATGTGGGCCTGTGCCTTCGGCATTACCTGAGTCTCCAACCCAACCAATCTGCTGACCTTTAACTACTGTCGCACCATTAATAATATCTGGCGCATAAGCATTAAGTCCGCCGCCCAAACCGTCATCGGTGCCGGGATTATCATTGTTAACGTGAAGATACCAATATTGATAACCATCGCTATCACGTAAAGAAATTGCATAGCCCCAATCTGGCTCAGGATATTGTACCCAGCTTACAACGCCATCAACGGCTGCTAACAGTGGCCGCATTTTTGGCGCCATTAAATCATTACCTTCATGAGTATGTCCAACGCGCGCTGCTCCAAAATCATCATAGTAAGAGACCGATCCTAAAACCGGAAAAACAATTGCTCTGACTTCTGCCGCTCGCACCACATTAGCCATTGGTGCCAATATAATGAGTAACGCAAAAAAAACTATTATAAATGGTTGGTGTAAAAAATTAATGGATCGTTTCATAAATATATTTTAATAATAAAATATGACAAGAAATCTTTAATAGAACAATTGTATAAGAACTAATAGATATAAAATTCATCGGCTGATAACCGATGTCACAATGGTAGTATAGGCGCTTCTACAGTATTTAGCTAATAGCCTAATTAACCAACATTTAGCTAATTAAGTTTATCAAGGCTTTTAAGGGTATTATGCAAAAAATGAAACAAATTGGTGATTTTACTGTATCATATAAGTAACGAATTATACTCTATGGAAACACAATCAGATGAAGAGGTTGCCTTACTGGTTCAAAATGGCGACCTATCTGCTTTCCGAATACTAGTAGATAGATACAACTCTAAAATGATACGTTACGCTAATAAATTTCTATTTGGCTATGATGACGCGCAAGATGCTGTCCAAGAAACATTTATCAAAGCTTATCGTAACATCAAAAGTTTTGATATCGAACGCCGCTTTTCTCCCTGGCTCTATCGCATTGCCCATAATGAATTTATAAATCTTATAAAGAAAAAAGGCCGGGAACCACTTTATTTTTTCGACACTGACACTATTTTCCCTCACCCCGTCTCAAGTCAGACGCCGGACAAAGAATTTGATGAAAAGGAACTGCATGAAGCTATAGCTAGTTGTCTTGATGAACTCGATGTAAAATATCGAGAACCATTCATTTTATATTATTTTGAAGACATGGATTACAAGCAAATTTCTTCTATTATGGAAGTTCCTGTCTCGACAGTAGGTATACGTTTAAAACGAGGGAAAGTATTATTACAACAACTTTATCTTAAAAAAAATCACTAAGACTATGAATAACCAAGAAACCACAATTCACTCAGATATGAGTGAAGAAATTATCAAGGCCATTGAAACCGATAAGGTTAAAATGATACCAAAATGGCATTTTGTTATGCGTTGGATTCTTTTAATCGTCGGTACTGTTTTAGCGTCTTTAACGTTACTCTATTTTGCTAGTTTTATTTTCTTTATCTTGCGTCAAACTGGCAGTTGGTTTGTGCCTAGTTTTGGCCCACTTGGTTGGTATGTTCTTCTTACCTCGCTACCACGAATTCTTATTTTAGTAGCCATTATATTCATTGCTATTGTAGCAATCCTTATAAAAAAATATTCCTTTGTCTATGGCCGCCCCCTACTTTATTCAGCTCTAGGTATTATATTATTTACTATGGTAGGTGGTTTTCTACTAGCTTTAACTCCTTTCCATTCTATTCTTTCTGAACAAGCTGACGCCGATAATCTACCATTAGCTGGTGGTATGTATCGTAAATACAGCCAGAAAAAAACTGAAAATTTAGTGGTTGGTGACATTACTAAAAAAACACCTGAAGGCTACAGCGTTCGTGATAATAATAATGAAGTTATTAATGTAGTAGTTACTCCTAAAACTAAAAAATCAAAAGAATTAATTGATGACGACGAGGAGATTGTTATTTTAGGCGAACGTCATGGCAACACTATAGAAGCCGTAGGTATTGAGCGTTTAAGCAATAAAGCCGGTATACATAAGCCTAAAAAGTCTAGATCTAACCACGAATGAAATAAAACTAAACCTGGGTTGTAGTAGAAGTATAGGAGATAGGATCCAAATCTCTACTTGCTACTAAAATCCGCTAGGACTAAGTGGCTGACAGGGTTGAATATATCTAAACGTTATATATCAACCATTTAATAAATAAACACAAACATATGAACAAGAAAATTGCATCATACATTATGATCCCAATACTTGGTTTAGCTATTTTAGGAGGCAGTGTAGCTTTTGCTTCTCCGAATACAAATGATACAGACAAAACACCTAAGAACAGACCCGTACTAACAGCTGAGCAAAAATCTCAAATGGAAGCTAACCAAACTAAAAGATTTAATGATCGTATTAATAGAGCGGTCACTAACAAGAAATTAACTCAGGATCAGGCTGATAAAATTATTGCCAAATACGCTGAGTTACAAGCCTTTAAACTTACTCTTGTTGGTAAAACACCAGCTGAGCGTAGAGCTGCTATGAAAACTGAACTAGCTAGCCTAAAGCAATGGGCCACTGACAACAACATCCCTCAGGGCTATATAATGTTTGGTGGAGCTCGTATAGGCAAATGGTTTAACCATAACAAGGGACAAGACCATAAGAAAGATGGTAACAAGGAAAAAACATCATATTCAACAACTAAATAATAATCATCAATAACAAAAAGCCAGGTTCTGCCTGGCTTTTTGTTTGTTTAAGAATAAGGTATTTTATAGCTAAATAGCTTATTTTTATTAATTTAATAAGTCTTTAAGCAAATATTGACTTATTTTAATAATTATGTTATTATATCGGATTGCGGTCTTTGAAAAAACTGGTTTTATAAAGCTTTATTGAACTACTTTAGTCCCCTTTTAGGGGTTGAAGCAGTTCAATAAAAAAATTTAAAACCAATAATAAAAATTATGAGAGAAAACACAGAAGAAATTTATTTGCTGTTTCACGGTAGACATATCGTGCACACAAGAGAGCAAGAGAAGCTTCTATGGGAAGTTTTAAATACTCCAGTCGGGAAACTTGACCTTTTTGGTCAGACAAACATTAACCCTGAAGCAAAAATTACCCACGTGGTCTTCGCAATCACATCGGCCAATAAATCAAACTCCCGCTTCAACCCACTACCTCTACATTTAAGAGCAATTGGGGTGGACAGATTTTTTACTCCCTACCGCGAGAATTTATGCATTGGAAATACTATTGTTCCCATACCGCACTTCAATCCAACCGATAAATATGTCGAAATTCTCACCAAGGAAATAAAAAACGCTGAAAACATCGCGTTGGCTCCTACTAATACGATCGTATTGGCTTCTACTCCTGGTCTTATTAATCTTTACCAAAGAAAAGGCTTTGCAGTACTTACAGGAGAATATGATATGGTAGAAGGAAAATACAAATGCAGAACACCGGGCGACGTTGTTAAACGCCTTTCTGAATCAGCTAACTGGGCAGAAGACTCTGAACTAAGAGGTATGTTGGCAGGACCAACTAATAGATTTTGGCAAAATGTATCATCAGTCCCCAAATTAATTCAGGATATCTGGACAGAGCCTCTTTTAACCGACAGTGGCTCTTTAACAGAAACGCGCGACTATTCGACTTATGCCATCGGCATGTCACATAAAAACCTCTTAGAGGTTAAATATAATGACATCAGAAAAGCCATAACAACAGGCAAAATTGTTGATGAAGGTTGTGCTGACGGAGCTCTGATGACGTGCATAGCACGTGATTTTCCTGATGCGGACTTAATTGGCATCGAAATCACCAGCGAATTTCTGGCACTATGCCATGAAAGACAAAGAAGAGGTGAATTTGGTGGAGCATTCACATTTTTCCATCAAAGAAATTTAATGAAGCCAATCTTTGAACAGGAATCAATTGACTCAACAATCTGTAACTCCACAACGCACGAAATCTGGTCCTACGGCGACGGTCACGAAAGTTTAAAAAATTATATTAAGCTGAAGTATGACCAAACCCGAGTAGGTGGTAAATTAATAATCAGAGACGTCGTCGGTCCGGAAAATAAAGATAAAGAAGTTTATCTGAAATTGAGCTCCGAAGACGGCTCAAATGATATTAAATCTACATTACCGGAATCACAGCAAGAGTTGGCTAAATATTTAAAAGGTCTCTCGACCAAAGCCAGATTCCATCACTTCGCAGACTATTATTTAAGAGGCATGAGACAACAAGGCAAAAGAGGTCCGGAATCAATCTTAAGATACCGCCTTGAAAGATTTGAGGGAGAAATCTATACTGTGTTAAGCCTTAAAGACGCAACGGAATTCATCACCAAAAAGGATTACGTTGATAATTTCCACTCTGAATTAAACGAAGAATTTGCTTTCTTCTCATTCACTGATTGGAAAGAATTAATTAAATCAGTTGGATTCTCAATCATTGAGAATCCGAACGACCCAGAAGCATCCTCCCATGTTTACACCAATGAGTGGGTCGTAAAAAATCGTTACGAAGGTAAAGTTGGAATATTTGAAATGGTAGATAATAAATTAGTACCAGTCGAGTATCCCCCGACCAACGTAGTGCTCATTGCAGAAAAGTTAAACTGAAATTAAGAGTAATAAGTAATAAAGATCCGTTCGAAGTTAAAACTTTGAACGGATCTGTTTTTTTATAATTTTAATAACTTCTTTTTATAGGCTAAGTAATTATTAGTAAAGATTGGCGCTAACATAGATTCTCTTAAATCACTACCAAAAGCCCTTTTACTAACAATAATTAGCGGCGCTGATTGAACTCTTTTAAAATATGAACCGTATAATAAGCGCCAACATTTTTCTAAATCATTAATAAACAATTCAGTCGTTGGAAATAATTTGCTAATAGAACCAGCTTCAAGTTGCATAATTTTTTCTAAGTTTCCCTGTTCATAAAAAATAATCATGTCTTCAATATTATATCTAAACTCAATAAAAGCTCTAATTAATTCATCATGATACCCCCTGCCTGAAAGATTGCCATAAGCAAAAGGATCAGTTTGCGCTAAAGCTAATTCAGCACTCGGTGCTACCTCGAAACATTCCCGTGGAATAACAGCGCTTTTAAAAACTGCTTGATTTAAATAATTAGCTAATTGATAAACTTCATATTTTATAAGATCGCCAATCGGAGCTATGAAACCTGCCATGTCACCATATAAAGTTGCATAACCCAAAGCTAATTCGGTTTTATTGCCGTTGCTGGTAAAAACTCCGCCCTTGAGCTGGGCTTGCGTGGCTAATATTTCCATACGAGCTCTGGCTTGAATATTTTGATAAGCCAGCGTATCAGGCGAACATTTAGTCATTTGAGCAATTGAATCAGTAATACTCTGAATTGGTATAACCTCATAAGAAACTCCTAAATTATTAGCAATTGTCTCGGCGATATTTTTAGTCTCTGCGCTATTATATTTTGATGGCAGATTATATGTAAAAACATTTTCTCTACCAAGTACAGCCACAAATAAAGCTGTCACTAAAGCCGAGTCAATTCCCCCGCTTAAGCCAACAACCACTTTGCGCTTTTCTTCTGGCAGTAATTCTAAGGCTCCTTTAATGCCGTGAGTGATAGCTTCATAAAGCGCGGCGACATCCGCGTTTTCATTTGGCTTTAAAACCTCAAGCTCGTTGTTTAAAGTTAACTGAAAAATTCCTTCAGCATAAGTTGGCACCTGATAAACAATCTCACCAGCCATATTGTAAACCGTGGAGCTACCATCAAAGACGACAATATTTTTACCAGTGTTTTGTATACCAACATTATTAACATAAACTAACGGCACTTGGCACTTAGCTAAAAGATTTTTAACTACGCGATGTCGTTTATCATTTTTCTGCCAAGTCCACGGTGATGAAGAAATATTAATTAAAATTTCTGCGCCTTTTAGAGCTAAAATAGCTCCTGGATTTTTATCATAATCTTCGTGCCACATATCTTCGCACACCATAAGGCCAACTTTAATCAAACCCTGAGAGCTATTGATAACAATTGGCTCTAAATCTTTGCCAGCATAGAAATGTCTTCGATCATCAAAGATTCGATAGTTAGGTAATAAATTTTTTTTATGAACGCCGAGTAACTTACCAGCTTGTACAACTAGACCAGCGTTATGAATACGTGGACGACCATCTTCATTTTTTTCTTTAGGTGAAGAAACAATGCTACCAAAAACAACAGCGACTTTTAAATCTTTAGTCGAAGCTTGTATTCGTTTATTTTGAAAAAATACTTCTTTTAAGAAAGATTGATCTTCTAATAAATCACCAATCAGATAACCAGAAACAGACAGTTCAGGAAAAATAATAAGCTCAATGCCTTTTTGCTCAGCTTGAACTACCTGCTTGATAATGTAATCAGCATTAAGCTCTGGCTGGCCAGGAATTAAATTCATTTGGCAAAGGCCTAAACTTAGGTCTTGAAAAATTTTTTTCATGCTATACTTTATAAAATAATTTTCTTACTTGAATAACCTAATTATAAGTTACTCAAGTGAGGGGGCGAAATATTTCTTCGCCCCAAACATTTAAAGCCAAAACAAGTTTCTTGCCGCACGGAAAGTTGCTTCGTGGTTAGACAAGGGAAATTTAGCTTCATCAACCTGTAAGATTACTATCTTACTAGCATCATCAGAAGCTTTAAAGAGCTCGCGACAAAGCTTTTTGTTAATAACCGGAAGCTCTAACACTAAACCATAAGCAGCTGCTTCGTGCGCTCTTTTTTGGCGCAGACTCGGCATGTTTTCTTCATTTGAGCTGAAAAAGGAGCCAATATAGCGCAGGGTGCCAGAGGCGCGATAACCTTCTTTAACAAATTTAACTTTAACAAAAGCTTGTTCAGGATAAGGTTGCGCTAGAAGATTTTTCTTAGAGCTACGACTCAACTTCATATCAATACCTATTTCCTCTTTAGCTTCGCGTAAAATTGTTTCTAAAGCACTTTCGAAATGATAGCCAGTTATATTTCTATAACCACCAACCAAAGCGAATTTACCTTTAGCCGGAGCTTGTTTACGAGTAATGCCGACAACATATTTTTTGCCCTTAGCATCTCTTAAAAAGAGAACTAAATCGGTTGCCAGACCAGGTAAATGAAAAGTTATTTGCCCAAAAAGGTCAAGCGTGTATATAACTACTTCCCCTGAGTGATTAGAGGCTTTGCTTAAGCAAAAAGAAATTCTACTTAAACGCATCATATCACCAAAAGGACCGTAACCTTTTCTTTTAGCATACCAAGTACTTATCCATTTTTTAAATTCTCTAGCTTCATGTTTTTTATTTTTAGGTTCAAAACATAAACGAGCTGAAGAAAAAGTTTTAATGGATGTTAGCGGACCGACTGTATGTGAAAATTTATTAAAGAGCGAGCGGCTAAGATTGGGGCCAATGATATTATTTATAATACCATTCTTACCCAAAACGATGTGTTTATCTATTTTTGTTTTCATGATTCATATTTTTTGTTTTTATTTTTAGTTTGATCATCCAATCTTGAATAAGCAAACTAAAAATAAAAGGTGGTGGAGAAAAAACGATTTTGTCTTTTCTCCACCGATGAAAATTAATAAGTGCATTTAATGTACTGATGATTAACCTGATTATAACTAAAGATACGTTTATATCTTTCAATGTCCGAAGGTTCGCCAATGGCTTTAGCTAAGTTATCACTTAACTTTACTAAACCTTGACCATTAGCTTTGACTGGCTTAACTACGATTGAGATAGCCGGTACGCCTAAGTCATTTGAAAGATTGGTTCCTGGACCATACATATCTTTTACCTTGGAATGAAAATGCTTATGTAAGTCTATCATTAAAGGTACGGTTAGATTATTGCTGAAAACTATCAGCTTATCTTTTGGATTTATTCCATTCTTTTCATAGAAAGGAATAGCTTGTTCGTCCCCGAAATAAAACGGGTCAGCCGCGGAATCTTCACGTAAACCTTTATGATCAATGGCTTGTTGTTTAGTTAAATCGCGGAAGAAGAAATCTGTACCATAGGTATCAGTTAAATCAATCGCGTAAGAATAACCATACAAGTTATACCATTGCTCAATAAAAGCGTTGTGAGATTTTAGAATACCTTCATCAGATGGCCCCATAATTCCCGACATAATCATGGTTGGTTCATGAGCTACAGTACCTCTTGGAATAAGATTTTTTTCCATAGCAGTATGAACATTAGAGGTGCCGGTAAGCTGACGAGGCAATTCTGTAGCCAGGGTTTCAATGACTTCATCTTGCCATAAAGCTGAATGACGACGTCTAGTACCAAATTCCATAAAGCGAAGCTCTGGATATTGTTTTAAGAGCCTAACTTTTTCATTGGTTCTGCGGCGCCCTTCACGATAATAGCCATCCCAGTTCAAGCCTAAGTGATCATAATATAATTCGTTGACAATTGACATGATAAAGGTTTCCCAGGGGCTAGCGTTACACCAGTCACCAAAGGGGCGAATATCATAATTACCATCAACTCTTTTTATGTGATAATCAGACAACTTGAAAGTGCTGAGAAAATTAAGGAATTCATCACAAAAAATTCTCTTACCTTGCTCATTCTTAAGCCCTCGTAAGTAATGAATTTGCGCCAAGCTATAACTTAGCCCGTATTGAGCATAATCCATTTGCTCAATAATTTCTTCCATAGGGATGATATCCGCTAAGCGAATATTTTTAGTCCTCAGTTTGAAAGCGAATTCAGTTTGTACATGACGATAGTTAAGAAAAGCGAATTGTTGCATAAGCAACTTGTAAAAATCCAGGTCGATATAAGATCTAATTATTGTTTTCATGATTTAATATTTTGATTTAAAGAACTTTGTGACAACAACAATATGTTGGGTCAGGAAGCTGTAGCTAAGTAATTAGCTACAATTTCCCATCTCAAAATATTTTTTAGGTGCAAAAAGCAAGCCATTCAGAAGGATAAATTAGCGTTAACAATTATATTTATATGTTGAAACAAGAAGTTAGAAAAAAAATATTTTTTACAACTTTCTATTTCAAAAATTAGTTTTTAGGTACAAAAAGCACAGCCTCCTCTAAAACAGTTATCTTTTATTGATTATAGAATCTCAACAATACGAGATTTTTTACTTTTAAATCGATAGAGTTCAGCCGGACGGAAAGAACCAACTATTTTCTTATCAGTCTTTTCAACAATATCTAATGACAATATTTTTTTACGGAAATTTCTTTTATCTAATTTTCTAGATAACACTGATTCGTAAACTGATTGTAAATCACTTAAAGCAAAGGTTGGTGGAAGAAGATGTTGAGCAATATTGGTATAACCTAGTTTGGCTCTTAACCTTTCTAAACCAGTCATAATAACGTCCTTGTGATCATAAGCTAGCGGTGGAAGTTCGTTAACCTTAAACCATTTTATGTCACCGTATTCAGAACCAGTTACAAGTTTATGATCTTGATCAGCGGTTAATACTAAGTGAGCTACGGAAACTACACGTCCACGAGGGTCACGGTTAACATCAGCAAAAGTATAAAGTTGCTCAATATAAGGCTTTTTAAAACCAGTCTTATAAAGTAAATGACGCTCAACAGCTTGCTCTAGATTCTCTTGGGGAAGAATTAAACCTCCAGGAATCGCCCATTTGCCCTTAAAGACATCACGGGTTATTTTTAAAAGTAGCACCATGAGTTCGCCCTTAATCATAGAGAACACCACGGTATCAATCGCAACAATTGCATGTTGATATTGAGTAAGATGCGCTGGTAGCTTTTTGTTTGTAGCCATAAGATTATTGTTATTTAATGGTCTTAGTGTATATTATACACTATTAAAAATACCTGTCAATACCCTGATTTTATTGGGTTTTATTGACTTATCCACAGCCCCTGCTATTAAAAAAGCCATTCCCTTGTTAGAGAACGGCTTATAATTTTATTAAAAAGAACATTTACTTTAGTTTCATTGACCAGATTTTTTTACCTTCACTATAAATAACCTTGTCTTCCCAGTTAGCTAAGATCCAAGAGGCTTCAATGCGTTGGTCATTAACTAATTTTTCTTGACCATTAAGCGGAACTTTAATGACGAGCTTAGTGTCTTCAGGAATTGAAGCGGAAACACCTTTCGGTAAGAAAGACATATTAAGTTCAGCCGTAGGAACAACAGTTTTGGTAAGTTGATAAGATGAATAGTCACGGTCAAAAACAAATTCATATTTTTCATACATACCAGTTTGTCTATCCAAGGCAATAACAACCGCAAAACGATTTCCAGCCTTAGCTTCAACAACTTTTTGTTTGTCTAGCTCACTGACGCGAACATAGGCTACAGCTTTTTCAGCAAAAGGCATAACCAGGTAAGCAGCACCAAGTGAATCTTGGACACCCAAGCCATCGTACCAATTAGTTGAATTAACCATAACGGGCCAAATATTTCCTGTCAGCACGATTGGCTTAGCTACTTTAGCTAAAGTTATTTCTACTAGCCCTTGTTCGTTAACAATAAAGAGACGATTCTGATATCTGAATAAACGTTCAGCTTGAATAGAGGTTGTTAGGTTAGTCGCTGTGCCGTCATGAGATATTAATTTACAAGACAAAACATTGCCTGAACCAATTTCTGCTACCAGTACCCCCTGCTCAGTCGTAATGACTTCGCAATCTGTTTTACTGTTTATAGTTATCTCCTGCTTCTTAGCTAAGTTAACCAACTTACCTGAAGCAAATCTAGCAACACCAGATGGAAATATCTTTACTGGAATATCATTAACACCGTCATAAAGCATATCCAAAACTAAGATGTCGCCGGCATTAGAAACAATAACTTTTTTCACTAAAGCAGCTTTTGGGGTCTTAATACTTGATTGTAGCGGCGACGGTGGAGTTGATCTATCACCGTCTTGAAAAACCGCTCGATACCAATCCAGCAAAGGCGCAGGAATTGCTGAGAAATCACGAACCGCGCTGTTTAAGTGAATACCAAAACTAAAAACTGATTTATTGTCTTTCATTCTTCTTTCCATTTCATTGTTTTTATAACCATCCAGCATACCTTTATAAGGATGAATACCAGAAAAGATTTGGAAAGAAACGACCGCATAAGAGAACCAATCCGAGGCTTGATTAAAGCCCTGTGTCTGCCAATCACGAATTGAAGGCATAATAACCGAAGCTTTCCAGCGATCGATGGCCCAGGAATCAACATCAATAATTCTTGGCTCAACTTTAGAATTTAAGCGCGAAACTAGCCAGTTAAATTCATTAGCATCAACTAAAACAGCTTTTTCATGATGAGCGATTTGGACAACCGTGCGCATTCCATCAGCCAGAATAATAGCTTCTTTATCTCCGAAATTTTCTCTTTGGCGATAACTTGAAGTAAAAACTCGAGCTAGTGGTTCGCCCTTTTCAAAACTCATATAAAACCCAATTGGTTTCTGATTTTGAAAGACTAGGCCTTGCGGAGAAACAATGTAAGGATGCTTAATTAGCGACAAACGCTTTATCTTATCAACCAAATTGTTGTTAGCAATTTTAGTTGTATCAGAATATATTTTTACTAATGTGTTGGAAGAGGCTTTATAAACCGAACCTTCTCCCCCGGTAGCAACGTGATCAGATGGACGCAGTGTTATTTCGCCGCGTCCTTCCAATTCTACTCGTTGCGTTTTTTTTACTGCTCCATTTGTATTCATTTTATTTTTATTTTTGTTTTTATGTAATATGGTTAATGTGAATAGCTGAACAAGAAATGTCATCAAGTGGCTCAACGCCTTTTTTCGCAAAGTCACTTAATAAACGACTTAAACGCCTTTTAACAAACTCCCCTGTCCAGACTTTAAAGGAAGTAATTTCCTTAATAACTGCAATTTGGTCATAAGGTTCGGCTCCAGAAAAAAAACTTTCTGCACCGTCAGAACAAATAACCACGCTTTGTAATTCGTTTTGAACCGCTTCAGGACTAATGATAATTGTTTTACCTTTGATAGCTTCTTTAGTTGAAAGAATTTCTTCAGTTTCAATTTTTGAGCCATCAGTCAACAACTTAGTCTTTTTTATAATCAAACTTCTTTCTCCCTGATCTTTTTTATTATGATCAGCTAAAAAAGAGTTGATATCATGTTCGGCATAAATCGGATAGTATGGCTCATTAAAATTCCACTGAAATAAATAGTATTCAATTGTGCCATCTAAGTAAGACAGAATAACTACCCCGTCGCCTAGGACATGAATAAAGCCTCCCTGGGCGGTTAACAAGCCGTATAAGCAAGTGGCATACAAATCACGGTCTAATAAACCAAGCATGTGCTGATTAGCCTTGATTAAGCCTTGAATTTTATTATCAACTACTGAAGCAATACTATGAGCTTCAAGTTGAGTTGAACCAAAATCAAGACATTCTTGTAAGACCATCATAGCAGCGCAAGTTGTAATGCGTGCTCCAATATCAGTATGACCACCTTGCGAACAACCATCAGAAATTACGATTAAACCATTGTCAGTACTGGCTCGACTTAGAGCGTGATCCTGACAAGGATTGTTTTGACGAAGATGCATCTTCCCGATAACAAAATGAGAGTCAGCATTAAATATAGTTTTCATTTTTATTTTTCGTTTTATGTTACAAAAGGGCAGCAGTTCGACTGATGCCCTTTAAAAAAGTTAATTGAAAAAAGAACTTTATATTGTTGCGCTGATTTTTTGTGATGGGCCACCGCTTCCCATTGCCTGTGATTGAGAGCTAACCGACTGACTAACAAACTCAGCTAATTTAGCTAATTTACCTTCCGTCACGTCGCCAGCATCAATGAATTTATCAAGCTCGGCATCTTTTTGGAATTCTTCTAAGGTCGACTTGTAGTAAGCCGTGTTGATTCCAACTAACACCGTTATAACTGATTCGATAAACTCTTCAGTAATAGCTCGGTTAACTTCTTTGGCAATTGATTTTGGGGTCATGGTTGACTCGTTGTCTGCACCGTCAGTGATGATAAAATTAATGGCATTAGTCATAAAATCATCATCATGTAACTTCTTCGCGTAAGCGTTAGTAGCACCTACGGCCGAATACGTAGCATCATACAAGTTAGTCCATCCGCCCGGCTTTAAGTCGGGATAGTCATTTGGATTTATTTCCGCCAGTGGCTTAAAACCATGAATTTCCTGAATTCCACCCGTGAAAGCGGTGTTAAACAAGAAAACTCTTAATAATAAGTTGTCAGAGCGCGGAGATTTTTTACATGACTCAACGGCAGTGATTAAACACTTGCGCAGTTGAGCCTGAAATCCGTTGACTGAACCGGTTACATCAACAGCGATGGTAACCAGTGTATATTCCGAAGCGCCTAAATGTTCCGTGCGAACGCCGGAAAATTTAAAGCGACTTGTTCCGATTTTTTGTTGATCCATTAAATTTGAATCATCATTGAAACGTGCCATGATATTTTTTTCCTTCCCTGTTTAATTAAAAAATGTTGTTGTGCTGGTGACTTGGACGCCACGGGTCTGAATTTCTTTTAACCACTGCTCGGCAATGGCTGGAAAATCAGGTCCGTTCGGGGCGGCCGCAACCGGGCTACAGCAGTCAGTCAGAATTTGAATCTTCTTGATGTGTTCATCGCCGATATTATCAGCAATTTGATTCAAAGTTTCTTTAACGCAGTGGCTCAGAGCTTCACCGGCAATGAGAATAACATCGGCTTCAACCAATGTTTCGAGCAAATCTTTATTAAGCAGAGTTGAGGGGTCAGTTGGATCCGGAACTTCTGCTAGTAATCCGCCGTAATGTTCCGTATAAGGATTAGTTCCCTTAGTGACGAAATCGACCATAGCATGATTCTTTTCCTGCCAGACAAGTAAAGACTCCATAAGATCCGGCTGGACTGCGTGACCGAGTGTTCCAATCAAACAGTGCGGCGGCCAGATATAGAGTTGAAATTTACCTGTTGCTTCGAGTGTTCTGGCATATTCCAGACTTCTTTGACGAAGGCTTGGATTGCGTGGTGTCCAAATTCCGGCTTCAATGTCATCGGCTGAAATAAGTGTATAGGGCCCTGGCATTTCGCCTTTTTGGTTTCTCCACCAGGCAGGGTGGGCAATATCAACGACCTGATGTGAATCAAGCGTAACGTGAATATCGTCCAGTTTTTTTCCATGAAGATTAATGAATGACGCTAAGCGTTTCATGTCTTCGGTTGCTCCAGTAACGGGCAGAGCAGCTCCCTTTTGATCCATAAAATCATTCTGTGGATCAATAACGAGAAGATGAACTTTAATGTTTTTCATTGTTTTTATTATTTAGTTTTAAAAGTACAAAGTGGACTTTTCTTCTTACTTAGTGTAATTCATACACTGATAGTGTTTATTATACACTTACTAAATAATCTGTCAATAGCCTGATTCTATTGACTCCCCTTAACTTATCCACAGACCATAAAAAATCTTGTAATAAAAAACAAAAAAGCCAGGCAACGCCTGGCTTTTCTTGGCTAAACTATTTTTACTTATTCAACTAACAGCACACCGATTTGACCTTTTTGGCGATGGTAACCGTTACCGATGCCGCAATAAAACTCAAAAGTTCCTTTTTTGTCAGCGGTAAATTCAACCGTGTCACTTTCGTCAGTCTTAAGGTCTTTAGTCTTTACATTGTAAACCTCTAAAATAAGGTTATGCATACCACCAGCATTGGTGAATACTATTTTAACCTTATCTCCTTGCTTAACTCTAATTTCATTTGGCGCAAAGTAAAAACTTCCACCAGTGATATTAAAAGTTAACTCACCTGTCGCATGATCAGCCGCTCCAGCTTTTAGCTGTGCTAGTTGATCAGAAGTTAGTTCAGCTGGCACAACAGCTTGCATGCCATTACCCTTGGCTGGCATATCTTTTCTAGTAGCCTGATCATCTGGCCTCTGCTTTTGCTCTTCACCCCATTTATTCATTGGAGCTTCATCTCTACGATAATTTTTGAGTTTCATAATTGAAAACCCAACAAAAACAATCGCTAGAACAGCAACTACAACGACTAAAACGTTGTTTGTTTTTTTGCTATCCATATGGTTAAAAAAATTAATAATTAGTAAAGTTACTCCCGTAAAAGGTATTTTCATAAGTATACGATATATGGCTAAACGGGTCAATCATATAAGCCTAAAAAATAAAAAACAAGCCTTTTAAAGCCTGTTTTTATAAAAAATTATTTATTTTTTAGCCAGCAGCTTAATTTTCCCAATATACCATTCGGCAGCTAAAGCATGATTCGGTACGTGCCAAGTAGCAATGGCTTGTCCGGCCGCACGAGCCGCAAAAGTTGCTGCAGCAGTTTTAGCTCCTCGAGCCGCAGTATGCGCATCAAGCGACAACTTACGGACTGAAGCCATACCTAGTTCCATTTTCCCCTGCCCCCAAGCTTCAATTGCTTCTATGGCTAAACGCGGACGTTTATCTTTTGGATTTTCTTTTTCAAATAAAGGTAAAACTTTTTCAGCCAGACGCGCTACTTTGATTGCTAATAATTTATGCTCGTGAGAATTACGAACAATTGTCTTATAACCTTCAAGCTTGGAGATTTCTTTAGCCTTCATGTAAAATTTTTTTAATTTTTTCTAAAACCTCTTGCTCAGTTAATGAATCAACTATAATTGTTTCAGCAGTACTACCTTTCTCAGACATATACTTATCATACAACTCGAGCATTCGTTCTTCTGTTGTACAAAAAAGCTTAGCTCCCTGATATTTGGCCTTAATAATTCGCTTGTTCAAACGATCGGTCAATACTTCTAAAGAAGCTTCTAGATTAATTTCAATAAAATTCGTTTTGTATTCAGTAGTAACCTTTTTTAATTTTTGTCGCATATCATCATAAATACCAGGGAACCCTTCGATAACAACATTCAGATTATTCTCAAAAGCTTGGCGAACTAATAAAATTTGAATTTCATCCAAAAATTTTTTATAATATTTTCCCTCACCGTAATCAGAAATAAAGCGTTTGATTTTATCACGTGAAATACGAAATAAATTAGCTTCAGATTCTAACAACAAATCAACCGTGGTTGTTTTACCTGAGCAAACTGGGCCACACATTATAAGAAGATATTTTTTCATAACTTCACTTAATAATTTTAAGAAATAAAATCAATAACAGCCTTAAAAGCTATCTCATGATTTTCTTTTCTGACAGCTACTCTTTGAGTTTTCAAAAGTTCAAAGGATTCATCGGTTACCAATTGATTTTCAATAAGATTTTCAGCAGCAAATAATAGCGCAGCTGATGGAACATTAAAGTGATTAGAAACAGCGAAAACTGTAGAAGATTCCATGTCAACCCCAATATAACCTTGCTCTGACCAAGCATCAACATCCGCCTGAGTTTCGGCTAACATAGCTTGAACTGTCATTAATTTTCCTTCATGAACATTTTCTCGATGTTTAATTTTCTGTTTAATAGCGTTAGATAAATTAATGTCTGAATCATAAACATAAGAAGTATTTTCGCGATTGTACATTCTAGTCGAGCTTTCGTTACCATAACTTGCTAGCGGAATGATAGTATCAGCTGTGGCTATGCCTTTTTGTAAAACACCACAAGTTCCTAATAAAAGATTGGCTTGTGAACCAAGTATAGAAGCGACATGAAGTAGCTCACTTAAATAAGCCGTGCCATAAGCAACATCAAACCAAACGCGCTTGCCATTAATAACAAAACTTTTTACTTCATTAAAAAATTCATCATTAATTTTTTCTTCAGTATAAGCTAAACCTAATTTATTAAGGGCTTCGTACAAATGTACATAACCCTTAGATTTTGGATTAGTGCCCGACACAATAAGCGCATCAACCTTATAAGCTGAATCAAACTTAAGAATTTTTTGAATATCTTGCTTAGTTAAACTTTTATACATAATAAAATATTATTAAGCTATAACTTTATTAATAGTTACTCTTGCTTACGGTTTTTCTCTAAAAGATTATTTAAATCTGCTATACACTGTTTAGAATCATTAAATAACATAGCGTTAATACCAAGAGGAATTGCACCTTCAACATTCTCTTCTAAATCATCTATAAAAACGGTTTCCTGCGGATGAGTGCCGAGTTGTTCTAAGGTGTACTGATAAATACGTGGATCAGGTTTTCTCATTTTTACATCATAAGAGCTGACCACAACGTCAAACAGCTTAGAAATTTTAAAAACTTCTTGTAAAAACCTTTCTAATCCAGAAGTAAAATTTGAAAGCAAACCAATTCGATACTTCTTTTTCAATTCGACAATATATTTTTCCATTTCCGGACGAAGATACATCAAAGCGTTGGCTTCATCATAGATCTCATTAAGTTCCTCAAGGGTTAAACTAATAGCTGGCTTAGTTTTCTCAAAAAAATCTGAGACAGAACTAAAATCGCCCACCATAGCTCCTTGAGTGTAGGCCTGAAATAAATTGTGTATGGCGCCGCTCTCTAAACCCCTGAGTTTTTCGTGTTTACTGTAAGTCTTTTCAAAACCTTCTTTCCACTCCACGATAGGTCCACCAAAATCAAAAATAATTGCTTTTATCATAAATATTCATTGTATATGGAGTTATTTTAACTTAATTTATAAGCCCTGTAAAGTTATCCACAACCCATACTTGACGCTAAATTTTAATATGGTATATTTAATGTAATATATTTTTTACGTATAAAATATATTACTATTATTAAGTAAACTATATGTTAGGAAAACCATCATGGTTCATGCGCAGAAAGTACACGGGTTGGGGCTTTACGCCTAAAACCTGGCAAGGTTGGGTGTATATTTTGGTCATGATCCTACCTTTTATTATCATTACCGAGATTGGCAAATTCGGTCAGGCAGGTACAATCTTCATGATTGTTTGGGCCATAATTTTTATTTTTGACTTTATCCATATTTTAATAAACTTAAAAATGGATGAACGAGAAAGAATTCATGAAGCCATTGCTGAACGCAACGCACTTTGGATAATTATTACTGTCTTAGTTATAGGACTTGGTTATCAAACGGCTGTGGGCGTTGCTGCACAAAATACTTTCACAGCTGACCCAGTAATTTTAGCAGCTCTAGTCGCCGGACTGCTAGCTAAAATAATTTCTAATATTTATCTTGATAGAAAAAATTAAACGCTCGATATGGAAACTAATATCGCTTATTACCGTGACAAATTAGGGCTAACGCAGGAAAAGTTAGCGGAAATGATTGGCGCGACGCGTCAAACAATTATTTCACTTGAACAAGGCCGCTATAACCCTTCCCTACTCCTGGCTCATAAAATTACTAAAGCTCTGGGAAGAAAAAATATTGAAGAAGTTTTCATTATTAAATAAAAATATTACATAACATAAAACGCGCTGTTAAGCGCGTTTTATTGTTTTAAAATGTTTATTCAGGTTTTTTATACTGCGACAACCCAAGAATATTGCCCTCAGAATCTTTGAACCAAGCTAAAAATCCCATAGCGCCGTTTTCTCCCAAGGGAGTTTTACCACGCACCACTTTTCCGCCGTTAGCAGTTATTTTAGCAAGCGTAGCGTCCATATCATCTGTATCAACATAAAACATTGGATAAGGCATTTGCGCGTCACGTTTACTAGAGCCGCCATTTATAAAACCAGTTTCGGTTGGTTGCATCTTTTCATCAACCGGACCAGTTTGCCAACTAGTGTAACCAAACTGCTCCCATTCAAACGGCTTCCAATTAAAAACATTTTGATAAAAAGATTTTGCTCTCTCTTTATCATCCCAAGGGAATTCAAAATGTGTAACTTTATTCATATTTTTTATGACTTAATTATTTAGCATGTTTATGTTTTTCTTGAAAACACTCACAAGTTTTTTGATGTAAAATATTTTTTTGCTCTTTAACCGTATTAATAAACACAGATTGGCTTTTACTGCCTTTAGCCAAACGTTTATCTAAAGGAGTATGGTGTTGATAGCCGCGGCGTTCGAATTCTTTAACTAAAACCTCATGTCTTAAATATAGCGCCATGGTTTTATTAACCCAGCGCAAAGTTTCTGGATGATGCGCATAACCGCCTTTAGCGCCGTGTTTAGTCAAAATATTCCATAAACCATGTAGTTCACGATGTTCAGCTAATAAGTGCTTACGACACAGATGTTTTGGATGAATATCCCAGACACGCATAGAATTAAATTTTTATTAACCGATGTGGGCACCCTTCCCAACAACACGGCCGGCGTTGTCCTTCGGCAAGTTGATTTTTAGCTCGCTGAATTCTTCGTAAACGCGCATCATCTCTTTTAGCAGAAATTACTAAACAAATCCATTCGTTTTTCGCTAGTGGTGTAATACTGTTCCATGTCTCTTTAGCTTTTGTAGAGGAAAAAATAGCTGCCTTTAAATCACTTGGTAAGGTTTTATGAGGAATATATTTACTTACTTTTTTCTTCATAAATTTTATTTACTGCTAGCATAGCACGATATTTAAATCTTAATTCAAGAAAAAATAAAGACCAATGACGATTATTATTTGAATGAAAACTACTAATAAAAGCTTCTTAAGACCAGTGATTGAAAAATTGAATAAATACACTGCTAAAGATAAAAAATATATAATAGCTGCCATCCCTACAACTACTAGAAGATTTGGGCCTTCAGGATCGTTGAAAAACAAAAACATTAGTCTAGAACACACGATAGCTGTTATCCCCAGAAATATTAGTGAAGTCTTTTTTGATTTGAAATACATATTTTATACACTAGCTACGTCTACTTAATGATATTAGAATTTATTTAACTAACAATACCTCTTTTACGTAAATCCTCTTCTGTTTCAAACTCAAGATAGTCTTGGGTTAATTCTTCACCGGCTTTAATATCTCGAGTCGCGACTAAATACGCATCACTATGACTAGGATCTTGACTTACGGTTCCATTACTAGAATGATTAATAAAATGCGATACATCAAAATCTACATGCCATTTCTGAGTTGGTTCATCAAAAAATCCCCACCATCTTATTTCTGTTTTTTCTTTTTCATCTAAAGAATCAAATTGTTCTTGAGTAATATTTACATCGAGGGCTGGGCTGGGAGTATATATGACCTGACCCTTAGCAATATCTTCATCTGCAAAAAGTCCTACACCATGGAGAGCTGATTTATCAAGCTTATATTTAATGTGTATCATAGATTTTATTTGCCGAAGCTATTTAATGATGTTGGAACATTCTTAAGTAAGAGAAATTAAAATTAAAAAATTTGTAAATATATGCTAATCATAAACTATCTAAATATATCTTTACTTCCCTATAATTGTGTAAAACCTTAACTTTATTAATATTCTTTTCAATAAATTTCCTCATTGCTGGTCCGAACTTAAATGTTCTTCTAAATATTTGGTATATAAATATCAAATCATCATACAATGTAAGGTCTTTGCGCCGTTTACTAAAAAACATACGCTGTAAATGATTTATTAAACGACGAAATAATGGGATATTAAGAAATACTATTTCATCAGCGCGTTCTGCAATTAATGGTTGCACCCTAGAATACCAACCGTCAGACACCCAAGAATCTTGTATAACAAATTTTTCAACCTCTTTTCTTATATATGACCGAACTATTTCCTTACCTGAAATATCATCTTTCTTAAGTCGGTGTCCGCGCACTTCAAACCATAAAGTATCAATTTGCAAATACGGTATAGCTAATTTTTTGCTAATATTGCTAGCTAGCGTACTTTTACCGCTCCCAGCATGGCCAATGATAGAAATGCGCATAATTCAATTTACTTGCTGACCATCCTGAGTAAGAGCCGAAATCGGTCAACCCCATCTACGCCAAGGCTTCGGTGGGCAGGCCCAGTGAGGGTTTTTAATATTTTTATATTACCATAAAGGCGTTATTCAATCATCTATCAAAGAATACTTTATTCATTAAAGCCAATTAGGGATAGTCCCAAAATTATAAGAATAAAAATTATTATTTTTTTGATAACGCGAGAAGAGTTTGTGTCTTCATGAAAGTCCTTCGGCTTAAAACGTTTAACTGCCACTGTATATGAGAGAACAAAAATCGGAATAGACATACCGATACCTTTTACTAAACTCACTGGCGCGATACTAATAGCATAGGTTTCTGCTCCCAGCGCCAGGAAGGTAAATAACTCTTCGATAAAAAATATTCCACCGGAGTGCTTAAACTTTTTTCTATCCTTAATAATGTGTTGCCGGGTTTTGGGAAAAGCTAGAAGTACAAATATGCCAAGAAAACCCGAAATAAGCAGTTGCCCGCCAACTGCAGTGCTCCAACTAATCCCCTGTTCAAACATATATTTAAATAAAATGCCTTCAATAGCCAAAAGAGTTGAAGCAAAGAGTATTAAATAAAATGCTTTACTAAGTTGAAACTTTTTCTTAGCTAAATGAAAAACTTCAAATATACTCTTCTTTTTTATATGCAAAGCAAGAAGGATGTTACCAACTATTATAATGCCAATACCGACATATTCTCGCAATTGAAGAATTTCACCAACAAAGATAAAAGCGAAAACAGGGATGATGATTTTTCCAAAAGAGAAAAAAGCCGAAACAACCGAAGTATCTTCGATTTTAAGAGATTTGTAATAAGGGTATAGATAGAGAATATTTGTGAGGGCGACGCCAACAATCGGCCAAATGAGATGGATTGGCGGCATGGTCGGCCGTTGAATAAAAAAAAGTATCGGTAAGAAGGCAAAATTAAGCAAACAAGCAAAAAATATCAACGAGGAAATATTCTTAAACCCTCGGTTAGATAAATATTCATCAAATATTTCAGCGACCGCGTAAAGTGCGGGAGCAAGAAAAGCAAAAAGTATCCACATAATATAAAAATAATTTACACACTACTTTTAAATAAATATTAAATATCCACCTAAGGCAAGTATACCAGTTGCTGCAATTTTGTAGTAGAGAGCTTGTGGTGAAAAATTTTCCGCGCTGTTAATTTTAGTGAAGCGGGCTAAGAGCAGAAGAATAATCAGTAATATAATCGGCGAGAAAGAAGAGAAAGCTGAAACAGTTGTTAAGGTCGCTAGAGCCAAAGCTTTTAAATAAAAAATGCTACTTAAAAAGTCACTGCCTTTACTAACAAAGGTTCTCTTAAGAAATCCTTCGGTGATGGCAGTTTCTTTAAGATATTTATATTTACCAGTAATAAGTATTAGAATCGCATAAAAAATTATGACAAGCAGCCAAGCACTAAAATAAAAACTAATTTCGTTTATGCTATTTTCCGTAAACTTAAAAGCAATAAGTAGATAAGCATAAGTAGTGGCATGAATTAAAATACCAATAATGCCCTTTAAAGAGAATACAGTTTTTTTCTGCTGACTATCAAAAGAAAATATTAATGCACCACAAACCAGTAAAACAACCCCAATAACTTGGAGTATAGAGTAGTTGATATGAAAATAGATTTTATCAACAAAGAGAAATAGTATTGGAAAAGCGTATAAAATTCCTTGGAAGCGAGAAAGTTCTATGTTACGAAGAAAATAATCATAGGCCAATGAATGTAACGGCCAAACAAGAGCTAATATTAATAAATAGATATTAAAAGAAAAGGTCATCTTGCCAAAGATGCCTAAAATACCAGCTAGGATTGTAAAAAAGAAAAATCCAAAATTTCTATAAAAAGAAGCGACTAGTGCGTCTATCTTTTGAGGATTTTTAATTATAATGACTTTATCAATCACTTCTTCAAACGCCCCGCTAATCATTGAAAGAAGTGCCCAGAAATACCAGGTCATAGGTTAGCTATTTATTCTTTTCAACAAACTTTCTACCAACTCTGGAAAAGTGGTTTTATTTACATCACTGCCCATATGTCCTTGATTAGTATATTCATGATATTCACTATTAAGTTTTTCATGAACAAATCTCGCTTCTTCTACAGGAATATAGGGATCATCTTGAGAAGCAAATTGAATTATAAATTTTTGATTTTGTTTAATTTTATCCCAACCCCATGGTCGGTCAAAATAACCACTTTCCTTTTCACTAGCATCACCAAGGTCTGTATGATAAGTACCAACAAGAACCGAGCCTAAAATCTTGTTTTGTTCAGCATAGCGCATAGCAGCAATAGCTCCCGTGGAATGGCCTATTAAAACTGTATTTTCGTCAGCTCCTAATTGTTTTATAAAAGGTAGCCAAAATGATTCTCTGGCTATTGGTAAGTCAGGGAAGTCTTTAGCAATAACAGTAAGACTATGTTTTTCTAATTCGGTCTTAGCATAAGGTAACCAATGATCTTGCATAGTTGAGTCACCGTTGCCGTAAATAAGAATAATTTTTATATTACTCATAAAAATTTTAAATAATTACTTTTTATATCTTATATTAATTTTCTTAATCTTTTCTTTCAACCCTTTTTCAACATCAACTTTCATAGCCTCTGCTAACAATAGAGTTACAATTATAACATCGGCAAACTCTTGAGATAAATTACTCGGATCGTGCTTAATCGACTTTTCCTTCCTTTGCATAGAGTTATAATGTAAAACCTCATTACATAACTCACCCAGTTCTTCAGATAATTTTACGGTTCTAGCTAAGATGCGTTTCTCACCATTTTCAACGTTAGGATAATATTTTTTCAACCTCTTGTCTTCTTTTTTTATAAATTTTTTCAATTCGATGTTTATCATATTTAATTTTATTTACCTTTATAAATATTACCGGCTCTTCTATAAGCCTCTTCTTCATATTTATTATTTCGATAACCTCTTTTAATTAATTCATAATAATATAAAAATGGATATATTAACGGCAATCTTTGATATTGCTCAACATGAATTAATTCATGTTCAAAATCTTTAGCTTCTAAATTTGGTCCGAGTAAAACTACGTGACCAATGGTCATGGCTCTAGCATTTCTTAAATAGCCAAATTTCCACCAAAATTTTTTTACTTTAAAAATAATTGAACACGGTCTTAATATAAATGATATCTTATTTGGCATTGAAATTAAAGCCACAATCAAACCAATAACAGTATATGGAAGATTAATAACAAAACTTATCATATTTAATATTTATTCGTTGACTTTGTATTAAAAATAGCATTCTTATAAAATTCTGGCATATTTAAAGTTTTTATCTCTTCTAGGGGAAAGCTCTTAAATTCAGCCTTACCAGCTTCACCATAAATTTCAAAATTACCCACTTTTTTTATAAATTGACATAAATAAACAATAATTAAAACAGACTTATTATTAATTTTTATAACTCCTATTTTAACTAATTTTTTTGTTTTAACTTCAAAACCTAGCTCTTCTTTAATTTCTCTAATAACTGTTTGTTCTGGTTGTTCACCATTTTCAATTTTACCACCTGGTAACTCCCACTCTTCTCTCTCATTTTTTCTTAACCAAACCTTATTGTTTTCAATAACAACACCTTTAATAGAAATATAAATTTTTTGCGACGATTTATCTAACATAAATAATAGGCACTTCGGTCACCAGAACCTATCTCAAGGATGCTGAGGCTATTTAATGATGTTGGAACTTATTTATCGGATAATTCTAGCTCTTTATGAGACAATAAAAAATCGCGTACCTCGTTTGGACGTAAATCGAATTCTCCGAGCTTCTCCATAGGAATCCATGAAATATCATATTTACCATGATAGCCACTTCCCGTTTGATACTCTGGTCCTTCGCCTGTGCCCAAAACGCCATTCTTGATATCACAAATATAGAAATGTTCCATCTGTCCCAAAAGTTCTTTTTTACCATTTGGTAAGCTAATTAATTCTCTAATTGGTAAAACTTCTATTCCTAGTTCTTCTTTCCCTTCTCGTATTAATGCACCCTCAATGGTTTCATTGTCTTCTATGCCACCGCCAGGGAAAACCCAGTAAACCCTGTCAGATCTAGTCCTCCGTAGCGTTAATAGCTGACCTTGTTCTATTATTATCATTCTTGCTCTTTCCATATATTAAAATGCAAAATAATTTATGAGGCTACTTAATGATGTTAGAAATTTTCTAAATTAAGATTTAATAATTTTCTTTACAACAGAATCGGTAAATAATCTAAAAGCCGGACGATTCTCTTTTTTATAAATTACTTTTACTCCTAGCAAATGCCCTTTAGGACAAACCAAAAATTTTTTGGTAAGCGTTACTTTCTCTTCACTAATCCGATCAACATACATTCTGCGTAAATTACCGGGGCCATCTTTTTGATATAAACAAATATGACTTCCACAGGTTTCGCAAGTTATATAAAGAAGTCTAGAATATCCTCCTCTACTCTTTTTGAATCGATCATTTTTAAATTTTGTATTTGCCATAAATTCGTATACTGAGATTACTTAATGATGTTGGAACTTTTTTAAAAATGGTCAGGATTTTCTAAATGTACGAGAGCCATAGCCACTGCTGATTTATTAAAATCAGTCCTATTCATTCTTCCTTTTGTTAATATCTCAATCATCCCGCCATGCTCTCCTAATTTTTCGTACTGTGTTAAATTAGCGGCTTTCATAGCCTGACTACCATCCATACCTTTATTTAAAATTCCATCAATAACTGCTTTGGGCCATTCACACGCGGATGAAAGTCCTATGTGAATTTTTTCACCATCAAAAATAGCACACGCCGCAACTTCCATATAGCCTGATTTTGTATATGGCACCTCCATTAAACCACCTTCAATTCCAAAACCATAATCATTGTCTATATAAGCTTGCCTAGCTCTATCTACTGCCCCCGCGACTGTTTCTTCTATATTTTTAGGATGACCAAATTCCTGAATATCTACATTGACTCCAAAAACTTCTACCTCATTAAACAAGGGGTAGTCTTTTAATAAATCTGCAACTGCTTCGACTTTAGTTTTATTTTTTGAGCCAACTCCAACTTTCATATTTTAATAATATTATAATACCCTAGCTGACCACCCTGAGTAAGAACCGAAATCGGTCAAGCCCAGTAAGGTCTTTTTTAACATTTTTATTTTACCATAACGACGCTCTTTGAGCACAAAATAAATTATTGTTCAATAACTATAAAATCTCCTTCTTCTAATGCATATATTGGTAAAGACTTATCTTCATAAGCTTCAAGTTCCTTATAGGCGTTCTCCCAATTAATTTTCCCACGCGGATCATTATCTCCGAATGCAGATTTATAATGAGGAATAAATTTAATTGGTAAAATTCCCAAACCATCCATGGTCCGCCTCCAGTCACATGTCCAAAAATGTTTAGCCATAGCGTTTGAGCCAGCTGAAATTGTTGCAACTACTTTTCCGTTCCAAATTGTGGGTAAGTTAAACTGGTTTAGCCAATATTGAAGAAGATGATCATCTCCGCCTTTTATGTAAATAACATCAGAATTTTTGAGTTGTTCTTCAAAAGTTTCTGGAAAAGCCATCTCAATAATTGGATTTATATCTTGAGGAAATGAATCGATTAAACTGATTTTATTTTCAGAAAACTTTTGTTCCCAGTATTCTCTTGGTTGTGCAAAATAACAAAGGAGTAGGTGCGGTTTTTCGCCTAAGCCTTTAAAAATTTCTGCAAAAAATTTTTTTGTCTTTTCGGGATTATTTCTAATCCAGCCAGAATTTATTACATACTTAGTCATCTGTATTATTATATATCTATTTAACAAATAAATGGGATTAACGCGTTCTGAGCTGTAATCAAGTTGGCTGAGATTACTTAATGATGTTGGAACCTATTTATCTGATAATTTAACTATTTAAGCTTTGTTTCGAGTATTTGATACTCCTTGGATTCTTTATCAATACCTTCTAGCTTAGATAAAATTTTGACTACTCTCTCTTTATTTATCTTGCCATATAAATCAGTAGCGCTATACAACAAGGAATCAAAAATATATGGATGACTTTCTTTATTTGGAAAAAGCTCATCATATAACTTTTCTTTTAAATCAAAGTCAGCGGGTCCGGAATGCTCTAGCAAATTATGCTTACCAAGCAACGTCATATTATTACTATTTACAATAGAATTCCATGCTTCACGGGAGAGTTTGTCTCCCCCTTCAAAAAATTCTACCCACAAAATATACCCGACTGAGTTCACAAAATATTTTTCTTCTGAACTAATATATTTTGCAAACCTATCAAAAATATATGATCGCAATTCGTTTTCTTTGATAAGCCCATCGCGGAAAAAGATATGTATCGGATTTAAACCCTGATAATAAGTAGGAAATAAATCATAGAATTCTAATCCTAGATTAATTTTTTCTGATATAGTTAAATCTGAATACCAGATTTTATCAGAAATATCATCTAACAAATTCCAATCACCTTTTGGTAATTTTAAAAGTCTTTCACTAATATAATTATGATTGTTCTGAGAAGAAACTTTTTTTACTTCATCTGCAAGACGCTCAATCTTTTCACCTTCCAGTGAAAAGTCTTTTAAAATTTTATTTAGTTCTTCAGAAATCTTCTGCATAAATTTTATTGGCTGCGGGACCTGGATTCGAACCAAGATACTCGCCTCCAGAGGGCGATGTCCTACCATTAGACGATCCCGCAAAATTAAAATAAAAAATTAAAAGACAATTTTCAAAACAAAGATAAAACTAAAAAATTAAAAATGTTTTGTATTTTAATTTTAAATTTTGTTTTATAATTTGTCTTTTAAATGTTTTGTCTTTAACTAACCACCCTGCCCCCGAAAGTTTTTAACAAATTATCAATCACCGACGAATCAATCTCGGCAGCCAACACCGCGGCGCCCGCCACGCGTTCAGCTGAAGGCGCGGTACTACCGGCTGGCACCGAAGCTACATTTTCCACTAAAACTAAATTTGGGTCAAGCGTCGTAGCAATAGCGATCCGACGACCCATAATATCACCTAATAAATTCTCAACTAGCTGGCGAATAGCTGGTTCATTTAAGCGATCATGATGAAACTTATGTTTAAAAGCCAATTTTAAAATAGAACCGTCCAAACCCATAAAAAGGCAGGATTTAAGCACAAAAGACAAAGAGTGGTTATGTTGCTTAACTCTGATTAAAAGCTCTTCCCAGGCGCTTTTAATGGCCTCTGGCTCAATATTAGCTGCATTAGCTGCCATTGGCTCTTCCTTAGCTTTAGGACGAGCAACCGAGGCTAAATTAGCCGTTGGCCGGCGTAAAGGAGCTGGAACAGCGCTTGGGCGCGGGGAAAGCGGAGACAAAACTGAATCAGTTGAAAACAGCTTACCATAACACAAATCTACAATCGCTAACTCTAAAGGTAGCTGAGGAAAAGGCGCATCTTTAATATCACGACCAGCATTTATAAAACGTTCAATAGCGGCTGATAAAAAGTCAGCTTCTAATTTAGAGAGCACGGGTTCAATTCTCGCTTGAATAGCTTCACCAAGTTCTTGCCCCAAAGTAGCGCCTAACTCAGGACTAACTTTAGCAATTAATAAACGTCTAATTATGTTAACTAGTTCAGCTGAAAAAACTTTTAAGTCAGCACCATTATCAGCTAAACGATTAATGTAACTCACGGCTTGGCCGGTTTCTTTGTTAGCTAAATATTCCAACATTTCAACGGCTTCAGTGATATAACTACGAGGAATAATAAGTTCAGCTTCGTCTAAAGTAATTTCTTTACCTTTTAAAGAAGATTCTTTACCACCCAAAGAAATAACTTGACCTAATAAACTTTCAGCATCACGCATATAACCATTAGCATGACGAGCAATGGCTTCTAAAACTCCACTCCCAACTTTAATTTTTTCTTCACGCACGATACGTGACAATTTAGCAATCACCTCGGCCACACTAATTTTTTTAAAATCAAAACGCTGACAACGAGAAATAATTGTTGGCGGAACTTTATGCGCTTCAGTTGTACAAAGAATAAAAATAACATGGGCCGGTGGTTCTTCCATGGTCTTAAGTAAAGCATTCCAGGCACTAGTCGATAACATATGCGCTTCATCAATGATGAAAATTTTATAACGTCCAGCACTTGGTGCTAAACGGGCTGAAGCAATAATTGCTTCGCGAACATTATCAACGCTGGTGTTAGAAGCTGCGTCAATCTCAGCTACATCCATTGAACGACTGTCAGTAATTTCTAAACATGACTGACACTTGTTACAAGGATCAGCCTCGTCAGCTTTACGGTTAGGACAGTTCATGGCTTTAGCCATTAAACGAGCAATCGTGGTTTTACCAATAGCGCGCGGACCACAAAAAAGATAAGCGTGTGGCACTTGGCCCGCTTTAATTTCATAAGACAGAGTTAATTTAATATGTTCTTGCCCAGCAATTTCACCAAAAGTTTGTGGACGATATTTTCTATAGAGAGTAGGCATTTATAATGATTAGAATATGTTAAGACGGCTTTATTTTACTGTTTTATAGCCAAGAAAGCAAGGGGCCAAAAATATCAAAAAAAGATAAAAATAAAAAGACAAATTATAAAACAAAGACAAAAATTAAAAATTTAAACCAAACTGTTTTATTTTTTGACTTTTAATTTTGTTTTATAATTTATCTTTTGCAAGTTTTTATGTTTTTTTAAAGATATGTTCCACAGCGGCCCAACGAGATTGACCGGTTTTAGGTACAAGAATGATAACCTCATCCCCTATTTCACCCTTAAAGTAAGTTACGCTAGCGCCCAGAATTTTAAAGCGCTTGCCATTAACCATCACAGTCCATTCGCCAGTTTCAGATTGTTCCAGATTACCAGTTAAACGCAAACGGTCAATCGGCTGAATTTGCTTGTAAATCATTGTCCCCTGATCAGTGACTGATAACTTTAAAAGATCGCCCTCAACTAGTTTTGATTTAGAAGCATAATTAACTGGGATAGCATATTGCTTACCGTCAGAACCAATCATTCTTTCACCATCAAACACGCCTTCAATCATTTTTTCAATATGCGCGGCTGGTGCCATAGCGGCAGCAGTAAAGCCACCTTCTAAACCAGTTAAGCCAGAAATAAAATCATTCAAAGCTTCACTAGCTTGGCTTAGATTAGCTACCATAGAACGCAAGGCCATTAACTTTTGTTTTGAGACAACGACACCTTCTGTTTTTGCTGTGTCATCATCATTTGTGTTTTCGATTTTGTTTTGGTCTTCCATATTTGTTTTTGTCATCCCTGCGAAAGCAGGGATCTAACTTTTATTTTATAATTGATTTTAAAGTGTTGATCTTAACGGAGGCTTGGGTGGAATTGGCATAATCTTGGTTCGCTCTAAAATAGCTGCTTCCACAATTGCTCTATCTTGACCATATTTTAATCGACTCAGATGTTTTAGCTTGCCTGGCATATCTTCTCTCTTCTCACCGCACAAAGGCCAAGGCGTAGCCATAGAAAATGGTCGACTAGTAGTATTGTCAATCAATAGTTTAACATACGCTGTATATTTTTCAACATTGATTAAATCATACTCATTAAACACTGGGGCAAATTCTTTTTTCAAAAATTCAGCGTCCTCAGAGCCAATCTTAAAAGTGACCATGGTACCAACGTTACCAAACACCGCATCTTTAATTGTGGTGTCATTATTTTTTGATAACTGACCAATATATTGGTGAGCAATAACTAAACCTAAACCATATTTACGAGCTTCAGATAAAATCTGCGCAATCGAGTCAGTGGTAAAGTTTTGGAACTCGTCAATGTAAAGATAAAAGTCGCGACGATCTTTAGAATCGGCGCGCGATAACGCCGCCATTAAAATTTTACCAACAATAATCATGCCCAAAAGATAAGCATTCATTTCACCAACAATACCTTTTGGTAAATTGATTAACAATATTTTTCCACTGTCCATGATGTCACGTAAATTAAACGAACTACTTTGCTGACCAATAATTGGTCGCATCATATCGTTCGAGATGAAAGACGTTAACTTAGAAGTAATATACGGTACAACGTTGGCGAGCGCCGCATCACCACCAGCTTTTTCAGCTTCTTTACGCCAGAAATCAACTACCGTCGGATCAGAGCAACGAGACAATTTAAGATTTCTAAATGAAGCATCGGATAATACTTTTGGAATTTCCATTAAGGTTGAACCTGAGGCTGGATCGCTCATGATTAAAAGCATGGCGTTACGCATATACTGTTCAAAAATTGGACCACCAGTAGCTTTTAAATCATATAACTTATCAAAAATACCAATCATTTCGTTAATCACGAAAGTCTTTTGTTCTGGGTAGCGTGGATCGTATTCTAATAAGTTAATTGACATTGGACGCTCAATATCAGCCGGTGAAAAAATAATAACATCATCAGCTCTTTCTGGCGGAACATGGGATAGAACATCTTCAATTAAGTCACCATGCGGATCAATCATACAAATACCTTTGCCAGCAATAACATCTTGAATCGCCATGTTAGCGAGCAGAACAGATTTACCAACACCGGATTTACCAATAATGTAAGTATGACGTAAACGATCAGCTGGTTTAATTCTGACATCGCGCGTAACGCCACGATAAGTGTTAGTTCCTAATAATAAACCTTCAGTTGGTAAATCAACTGGCGCGGCTGATTGGCGAGCGGTTAACCATAAAATATTTGGCGTCTCAGCATTCTTTAATGGGAAATGATAAAGACTGGCTAGCTCTTCCGTATTCAAGATCGAAGCAGCTTTATGATAAAAACGACGGAAAATAAAATCACGCACATTTTTATTGTGATAGAAAAATTCTTTAATCGCCTTTTTGTAGCGGCGCTGTGTTACTTGAGAAAAAGAATTACCATACTCATAATAATTGTAACGACTAAAGCTACCGCCTAAATGCCATAAATTAGCATCAGCTTGTTGTTTGGTTGGTGCGCTAGCAATTAATCTTATATTTACTTCTAGCCCAGCTTTAGAATTTTTTTCTTCAATGCCTTTAACTGCTTCTTCTTCTTTAGGTGATAAACGTTTAAAACCTTTTTGCTGTTGTTCTTGCGGCGACTTTGGACCTTTGATTGAATCACCGGCATCGCCAGCAAATTTCATCAGCTCTTTAGAAAAAGAACTGCCAGACAAACCTTCAGACAAAGAATAAGTTTCATTAGCTTTTTTAACCACGCGACGAGAAGTTTTGTGCCAATCTTTTTCAGCGCTTCTAACAATGTACTGAATCGCCATACCTTCGTCTGGCCCAATTTTTGACATGACGTTAATCAAAGAGTTTAACGGATCAGTGTCTTCTTTTAAATAAGTTTTAATCGGCAAAACATAACTTAGCTTGGTCTTGATCGTCGCCGCGGCTATCTTACCAGACGGATTAAACATATTGTAATCAATAACTTCCTCAATAACAGATTCCGGATAGTTGGCCTGAATTTGCTGTTGGATATATTCAGCGTGTTGACGTGGCACAGCAATATAAAAAGAAATCAATTTATTATAAGCCACGATTTCAAAAGAATAATGGTCGGTTCTACCAAAAAACCAGCGCTTCAAACCATGCTGGGCTTTAAAACCACCAATCGAAGCAAAGATGGATTCAGCCTTAGCAATTTCTTCGCGCATTTGCTGAACCGTAAATTCTTTAGTTTGATCATCGGGTCGATCTTTAGGTAATTTTATAAGATAAACGACATGCTGAATTAAAGCACGATTGACAAGAATTCTTCTTAAGATAGCTAAGGCTACTATAGCGATTATTACTATGCCTAGAATAATTACATAACCAAAATCAAAAGTCGGCGTAGGAATTTGTGTATCAAAATTTGTGGTTTGATATTGATTAATTTGATTTTGCCCAAAATCCATACTAGAATTTATCGTTGAGTTTTATAATTTCGTCAGCTTTTAACTTGGCTTCTTGTTCTAAGAAAAAACGATTAACTCCAGGAATAAGTAAAAGCCAATTTTTGATTAATTTAATAATCTTCTGCACTTTAACTTTAGTTGAAGAAAGTAGTTGATTTATTTGAAAAGCGGCTTTTTCTCCCTCTAATCTAAAAGCTTCTTTTTTATCTTCTGGCAGATTAAAATAAACAGTTGAAAGATCATCTTCTAAAATTCTTTCAATTTCTACCTGACGTTCTACTTCTGGTGTAGATGGCGTAGCCGTTGGAGTCGCGCTACTAGCTGGCGTAATCAAAAAATCACCAGCTTGTTCATCAGTGGCTTTGCTAACTCCTTCAATATGCTTTTCGGGTGCAACTGGTATTTCGGGTGAAATAGGTTGAATACCAACTGGCTTTTCAATTGAGGGTTCTAGTATTTTTTCTTTTTCGCTCATAAGTCAAAAACTCCGCCTGCCTGCCGGTAGGCAGGTAAAAACGGATAATAATGTACTCTTATTATAGTAAAATATGGCCTAAAACACAATCGCCCCGCCCCTAGCCCCTCCCCATTCGCAAGCGAATAGGGAGGTGAAATTATAGGCAAAGCTTATGTTTAATATTTTCAGTTTATTTTTTTAACAACCTAAAAAATCTAAAGCACAGATTTTAGTGTTTTAGATTTTATGTAGTTTAAAATTTCTTAGATGTTTAACGAGTCAAGGGGTTTGGGGGCTGAATTGAGCGCCGTGATTGGCGATACATAAGGTGAACAATGTAATAGCGAATTTAGCCCGGTAAAACTTTTGTTACTTTTAGTTATAAAAGTAAGCCCTAGCGGCAGCGTTAGAAATTATTTTTTAAATATTTTAGACCCACCAGCCCCGTCTTCTACAACAAATCCCTTGGCTTCTATTTCAACCCTTAATTTGTCAGAAGTAGCAAAATCTTTATTATTTTTCGCTTCAAGTCTTTTAGCCACCAAATCTTTAATTTCTGAAGGCAAATCTTGGGCTATTAAATTCAAACCCAAAACTTTATCAAAATCAATAACTGTAGCTAGTTTAATACCTGCTTCAAGACCTGATTTTAGCAACAGCTGCAAAACCGCAATAGCTTGGGGCATGTTGAGATCATCATTAATGGCTTCATTAAATTGTTTTTGATAATCAGCGTCAATCTCACCGTCTTCATTTTTAAGCGACCAAATCGCACGCTTTAAACCTTCTAAACCATTCTGAGCTTGCTCCAAAGCCTCTGGTTTATAATTGATTGCTTTACGATAATGCGTCATAAAACACAAATATCTAAAAGCCAAAGGATCAATTCCCTTTTTAGTAGTTTCTGAATCGAGCGTTAAAAGATTGCCAGTACTCTTAGCCATTTTTTCGCCTTCGCCTAGATTAAGATGCTCGCCATGTAACCAATAATTAAAAAATGGTTTACCGGTTGCGGCTTCAGATTGCGCTATCTCATTAGTGTGATGAATATTGATATGGTCAACGCCGCCGCAATGAATATCTAAATTATCTTTTAAAAATTCAAGACTCATAGCTGAACATTCGATATGCCAACCAGGAAAACCAATCCCCCACGGCGACTCCCACTCCATTTGTCGCTTCGTATTTTCAGGAGAAAATTTCCATAAAGCAAAATCAGTTGGATTTTTCTTTTCATTATTTTTCTCTACTCGCGCGCCTTCTTTTAATTCATCAAGTTTAAGATGACTTAATTTATTGTATTCAGGAAATTTAGCTGTATCAAAATAAATTCCATCCGTTGTTTTATAAGTAAAGCCCTTAGCTTCTAAAGTTTTAATTAAATCAATCTGCTCAGAAATATTATCCGTCGCTTTACACCATGTCTGGGGCTCAATGATATTTAATTTTACTAAATCATTTTTAAAAGCCGCTAAATAAAAATCAGCAATTTCCCAGGCAGTTTTATTTTCTAAAGCCGCTTCTTTTTCAATCTTATCTTCACCCATGTCACGATCACCGGTTAAATGTCCAACGTCAGTCACGTTCATAACATGTTTAACAGTAAAACCATTGTAAACTAAAACACGCTTAAGAATATCTTCAAAAACATAAGTACGAAGATTACCGATATGGGCATAATGATAAACCGTTGGACCACAAGTATATAACCCAACCAGCTTATCAGAGATTGGCTTAAACACTTCTTTCTTCTTATTTAGAGTATTATAAAGCAATAAATCCATATATACTTAGTATAAAGTAAAAAGCCTAGCTAGTCGAATAATATAAAAAGCTGACCAAGAGGCCAGCTTTTTATATTAATCTAATTTGGAGCCGCCTTAGGGATTCGGACCCTAGACCTACGGTTTACAAAACCGTTGCTCTACCAGCTGAGCTAAGGCGGCGAAAAAGGATAGTTATAAATTTAAAAGCTATAAAGTTTAAAGCAACAAACCAGACTTTAACAGTCTACTTTATAACCTTATGACCTTATAACTTTATAACTACTTCTATCATTCTTTAGACAAAAAATCAAGACTTTACTACCAAAACTTTTAAAAACCCTTATTCTTATAAACTTTCCTTTATCTTATTAACTAAATCTTCTATAGTTGTATCAGTTTTAACTATATATTCGAAACTGTTATGCATCATAGCGTCAGCAATTTTTTCTGTACCACTAAGATTAGTCAACATAATAACTCGTACATCTTTACCCCAACTATCTTGGCGTAATTTCTCTAACATAGCCAAACCATCCATTTTAGGCATAATCAAATCTAACAGCAGAAGGTCAAATTTACCTTCTTTTAAAGCTGCTATGGCTTCTTCACCGTTTTCAACACTAGTAGCCTCATAACCAGTGTGTTGTAATTTTAGAACCAAAGCCCTTGAATATGCCTTTTCATCCTCAGCAATTAAAATATTCTTCATATTTTCATGATATTTTTCATAATAAAGTATGGTCTTATTATACCAAACATTAAAGATTCATGAAAGATTGAACATAATATAAAAAACAAGCTATTGAAAGCTTGTTTTATTTTGTGCGCCGTGCAGGATTCGAACCTGCGACCATCTCCTTAAAAGGGAGCTGCTCTACCGGGCTGAGCTAACAGCGCATAATTTAAAAGTTATAAAGAGAGCTAAAAATCTACTTTATAACTTTACAACTTAAATATTATTATCACTCTTTAGATAAAAAATCAAGGCTTGGGCTATATTAACTTCCAGTTGCTGTTTTAATAACAAAGTTAACCAGAGCGTAAGACATAAAAATAATAACTAAACCTAAGGCAGCCCAAATTAATGTCGATTTACCTTTTTCAACCATTTTTTCATTACCCCCTGACAACATCCACATAAAACCACCGTAAATAAACATAAGTAAAGCGAATGAACCAACAACGCCAAGAGCACCGGTAATAACTCGACTAATCAGCGCGGGGATAGGTTTATCTTTAGGAAGACTAAGTGGATCATTTAAGCTAACTGACGATTTTGAATCAACAGTTGTTTGATTTTTAGGGTCTACTTTAGTATCCTGAGCAAAAGCCAGGTGACCAATAGAAACAAAAGTAAATAAAACAAAAATTATAACTAGTATTTTTTTCATAAAATTATTTTCTATATAAGATATATTTTAACATAAAAAATAAAAAAGGTAAATAAAAAAGGCAAAAACAATGAAGTTTTTGCCTTTCTAACGCGAATTTGTAAAGAGCGAACTAATCTTTAAGTTCAATGGTTACTTCCCCATCATAGCCAGCACTGTATATATTAAGATTACCGTAATTTTTTACGTCCCATTCAATACCAGCTGAACCGCTTGATATTGGATAATATGGTTCGCTTTCACCCGGCATTCTAAACGGGGCTGTTACCTTACTAAAGACAAGAGTTTGACCAGGTTTTGTTGATAAACCAGTTTTGATTATTCCCGCATCAGAAGTAAAGTAAATATGCACTTTATTTTTACCAATTTTTTTAATAACTGGCTGTTTGGCTACTAATTTCTGATTATTGTCCGAAGTATTAGTAGGCTTATCTACGTTGTTCTTACTCTTAGAAAATTCTTTTGTAACTTTTGAACTTTCTATTGAGTCAATCTTGTATTTCAGAACTTCCGTAGACCCGTAATAGTCACCGTAAAGTTTTAATGCTTCTGCGTCATTACCAGCGGCCAGTAAAGAATCAATTTTCTTGGCAATTGGATCTTCTTTTTGTTTCTGCTTATTCTGAATCTTTTCCCTCAGCTCTTGCGCCTGAGCATAGCTATTGAAAGAGCTATTATCAAACTTATGCTTAAGAGAAGCAATCGTTGACTTCCATCCAGGAAAATAAACAGTTAAAACAAGAAATAGAATCGCTGTTAAGAGAGTAGACGATAAAATCGTTGCTGCTCCCGGTGATGTTTTTCTTATTACACTGATAATTCCTGAGATAAGAATTACGAAGAAAATTACTAACGCCGGCATGACTGGGTATACTTGCCAGTCGATTAAGAACAAACAGATTGCGATTAGAAGTAGAGTAAAAAATCCTACTACAATCTTTGCTGCTGTGCTGGCGGTGTCTATAACACCCTGTGCTGTGGCGTCAACCGGACGGATTATCCATCTGATTATTAATTGCTGAATTAAGTTTTGCATTATTTATATGCTCCCTGTTTTTTAATTTTTAATAATTATTTTTTAATCATTTTCCATAAACTCGCGAGGCTGTGCCAAAATCCTTCAGCAGCTATTTCCTCGACAATCTCCCAAACAAGAGAGACTGGTTTAGTCATAGTAACTTCGCCTGTACTTGAAGTCGATGCGGAATGATCGCTAATTACGCTACCTGCTTTAGGATCTTTCTTTTTCTTCTTTAAAATTTCCTTTATAGCATCAAAAAAGTTCTCCATAGTAGGATCGCCTGAGTGAGTTTTTGTAAATCTGCTTTTTCTGTAATTTCTTTCCTGTCTCATTCTTCTTATTCTAGTCGAGAAGAAGTACCAAACTACGTTAATAAACATAAAGAAGTATGGTAATAAACACAAAAGAAAAATTACTACCCAGCCAATACCGCTGGATGAATCTGAACTTAACCTTTCAACCGGGGTTTTAATGGAAATTCCAATTAAACTTACAAGCCCGACAAAAAAGGAAACGATGCAAGAAAGAAAAAGCGTTATGAAAGATCCCCTGGCAACAAAGCCATGAAAACTTACTTGTGCTGTTGGCAAAGGTGCATTCCATAAATGGAGTTCGCAAGCCTTAGCAACATTGTCCGCTGTACAAAGAAAAGTAATTCTTTCATTTGGCTGTATCAGTCTTGGTAATTCCCAGTAAGCGTGTCCGCGATTATTAGTTGTAGCAGAGTAATTTCTACCCTCGAAAACCAGGTTAACCTGGTTATGCTTTAAGGCTTCTCCTCTGTTACCTATCACGCGAACATTAATTCCGGTAAGACCCGCAGGAGTCGTGATCCAGTTCATTAAGAACAGTTGATCAGCCTCTATTACGGTTTCTTTTTTTGTTTCCGGTAAAGGTATTCTGATTAATTCTTCTTCCGGCCTATCTTCAAGATGGACTCTTAGAAAAATTACCTTGCCGGCGTCACTCAAAGGAAACTGATGAGCAAAAATTGCTGTTCCCTGAGCGTTGGTTGTTACTCCTGTTCCAAGAGGCACTGTGCCTTGCTTGAAAACGATAACTTTATTTGGCATAAGAGTTGTTCCCAAGAACGCTCTTACTTCAAATTCAACATTAAAGCCAACTGCAGAAGGGACTGGTTCACCGCCAGTAATTTTTAACTTAGGAATAAGCGGGGGCGGGGTTTGATTTCTGTTTTGGGTCCATTTCTTCTGTTGCTTTGGTTGATTTTGTTGATTTGGGTTTGTCATTATTATTTCTCCGTTTTTTGATTTTTAATTAATTTATATTTAAAGTAAAAACTCTGATTTAACAAAGATTTTGCTTTAAATATAAATTGTTTTTAAAGGTTCTTAATTATCCATATTATATCATACTAACACATTCTTGTCAAGAGTAGACCAAAACAACAAAAAAGCCCTAAAATAAGGCTTAAATTAGATAATACTTGTGTTCCAAAGCTTTAGCGTAGGGCTATTCCAGGTGAGCTCTCTCTTCCCAATCCCCTAGCTCTTGTTTAAGACTAGTGAATTTTGTTAGCTTTTCGTCTTGTTTTAAAACCTCTAAAGCCGCTTCCCTAGCCTTCTTAATCAAGGCCGTGTCATAAAAATTGGCCATTTTTAATTCAGGAAAACCTTTTTGCGCCAAACCATAAACTTCACCTGGACCACGAAATTTTAAATCCTCTTGTGCTAATAAAAAACCATTATCAAACTTAGTCATGGCTTCTAAACGATGGTTAGTAATTTCAGTAGCATTATTAGTCATCAAAAAACAGAAGCCTTGATCAAGGCGACGCCCAACTCGACCACGGTATTGATGAAGTTGCGCTAAACCAAAACGATCAGCCTCTTCAACCATCATCACTGTCGCTTCGGGAATATCAATTCCAATTTCAATAATTGAGGTAGCCACTAAAATATTTATTTTATTATTTGTTAAAGCTGCTAAAACTTTTTCTCTTTCTTCACTCTTCAGCCGACCATGTAATAAACCAATTTTAAAATCTTTAAATACACCAGTACTAAGTTTAGTAAACTCTGTCTTAACTGATTTAATACCAAGTTTATCTGACTCATCAATCAAAGGACAAATCACAAAAGCTTGATGTCCAGCTTTTAATTCCTTGGTAATAAAATCATAAGCTGCCTGGCGCTTGTCTTCGGTAACGACTTTAGTTAAAACTTTTTTTCTACCGAGCGGCATTTCTCTAATCAAAGAAATATCTAAATCACCATAAATTGCTAAAGCTAAACTACGCGGGATTGGTGTCGCTGTCATAGATAAAAGATGCGGCGCCGTTCCAGCTTTAACTTTAGTTGTTAAAAGTTGGCGCTGTTCAACGCCAAAGCGATGTTGTTCATCAACTACTGCCAAAGCTAAATGTTTAAAGTTAACACTCGATTGAATTAAAGCTTGCGTACCAATGATGATATCTATTTCACCACTAGCTAATAATTTAATAATTTCTTTTTTAGTAACTTTTGTTTCAATCCCCTGTTTAATCATTAACTGATAGCTACTTGTTAATAGCGCTAAACTAATCTTTTCTTTTGCAAAAAATTCAGACAAAGTCTTAAAATGTTGAGACGCTAAAATTTCTGTCGGGGCCATTAGGGCTGATTGTTTTTTATTTAAAGCCACGTTAAGCATGGCTAAACAAGCTACTACGGTTTTACCAGAGCCAACATCACCCTGTAATAAACGTAGCATTGGCTTAGCGGTTGTCATATCTTGAATAATTTCCCAAGCCGAGCGTTTTTGGCTAGCCGTTAAATCAAACAATAAATTAGCTACGAACTTTTTTGTTTCTGTCTCATAAAAGTTAATCGCCGATGATTTTAATTTAGCCAAAGCTTGTCTTTGCTGCTGAGCCCTTAACTGCATCAAAAATAATTCATTAAAACCAAGACGCTGTTTTGCTTGTTCTAAATTTACTTCATCTTTAGGAAAATGTATTTCTCTAACAGCTTTTTTAAGCGGCGCTAATTTATAATTATAAACAATTTCATTCGGTAACCAATCATTAATTGTTTCAGCTAAATTAATTACTCGAGCAATATTAGTGCGAATTACTTTCTGCGTTAAGGTCGAAGTTAAATGATAAATCGGCACAATACCTTCGGTATGGATAGATTTAAAACCAATTTTTTCATATTGCGGCGAACTCATAAGTAAGCCCAAATAATCTTCGGTCACGCGACCAGCCAAAGAAATTTGGTCACCACTTTTAAGGTTACGAGTTAAAAAGGGCTGATTAAACCATAAAACCCTAAGACTTTCAGTCCCATCATTAACTAAACATTCAGTTAAGTACATGCGGCGCCTTGGGCTACGTTTATTTTGAATTAATTCAATCTGACCATTAATGTGGACTACTTCACCAACTTTTAAATCAACAATTTTAGAAGTCTTACTAAAATCATCATAACGAAAAGGGAAATAAAATAATAAATCCTGGACAGTATTAATGCCCAGTTGTTTAAGGTTTCTAGATGTTACGCTGCCAACACCAGGAATTTCCTGAATCGGTTTTAGAGGATTCATAAAATAATTTTAAAATTTTCAATTTTCAATTTTAAAAACAATGTTAAAATTATAAAATTATAAAATTATTTTTTAGATTTTAACGAAAAAGTAATTTTATTAAAAATCAAAGATAGCTCATGGGCCTCTTTCCATAATTTTCTTAAATCATTAGTCTTTTCTGTATTAGTAAGCGCCAATAGCTCTAGCCAATATTTTGTTTCTTGAATTTCCTTGCGGCAAATAAATATTTTATTTTTAAAATCTTTTTTTGAAATGGCGTTATTGGCTTCACAATAATTAGCACCAACGCTTGTAGCTGAGCGGAGTATCTGAGAGATGATATTTTTATTACGATAGTCCAATAAAACACCACTCAAACAAATTATCATTGATTTGCTAAAATTTTTTGTCCTGTATTCAAGATTGTAATTCATACCCCTCCTTATGAATTTCTTATTTTAAAATTGTTTCTTAAATTGAAAATTTTAAAATTGAAAATTAAACCTGTGCTCCCGTGAGGAATCGAACCTCAATTACAAGATCCGCAATCTTGTGTCCTATCCGTTGAACGACGAGAGCCAACAATTTAGCCAGTATAACGACTAATCGTGAAAAAAGCAAGGCTAATTTAAATGCTCATTTCTTTAAATTTTTCTAAAACAACAGGTAACTCTTTAAAACCATCATCTTGAGTAATATGACCAGCCTCTTTTAAAATAACAACCTCTGAACCAAGCTCTGTGAATTTTGCCTTATTAATTTCAAAACAATTAAAAGGATCATTATCAGAGATTATTAAAACTGATTTTGGTATTAAATTTTTTACTTTAAGAATATCAAGTGGTGTCTTGATCCATGGTGCAGCAATTTCCTCGGTCTCTTCATCTTCAAGATTGGCTAGGTCAAACCAGCCAGAAACAAAAATTGCTCCGCCGATTGGTTTATTAATTTTTTCTAAAAAATGTAAAATCGCTTGGCAACCAATACTATGACCAATAAAATAAGTTTGTTCATCAAACTCACCAACTAACTCAACTAAATAGTTAACCCATTTTTCAATTACTGGTACTTCTGTGTCTGGCATTTGAGGGACTATCACCTCATAATCAAGTTTAAGCAACTCGTTTTTTAACCAAGGGCGCCAATCATCTTCTGCTCCGCCCGACCAACGATGAATAATAAAAACTCTTTTTTTCATATTACTGTTTTAAACCAGTACAACGCCAATTTATTTCTGCCTGTCTAGTTTCTTCACTAACAACACAAGCCGGATTGCAACCTTCACGCGTTGAATTTAAATTAGCATCAAACCACCAAGTCTTGGTACCAGAATTGTAAACTCCAGAGCCCAAGGCTTCTCCTCCTTTAATACAATATTTTATAGCAATAGTTTCAGCCTCGGTTTCTGTCATCTTGGCGCCAGGTTCAGGGCAAGCAGTAAAAGAACAATCCGGGCCAGTACGTCCAACTGATGTGCCATCGGGGCATAGCTTAGCTTCCATAGTACAAGCAACCTGGACATTATTATTAGCAGAATTAAACTTATATATTCCCAAAATAGTTACACCAATAATTCCCAAAGCTATTAAAATAAAAAATGCTATAATTATTCTTTTCATATTACCTATTTAAATAAGTAATTGTTAATTGTAAAACAGTTGCAAAACTTACCCATAATAAATAAGGAATTTGCAAATAGGTTACCCAACGTAAATGAGGATAAATAGCAACCATAGCCCAAATTATAGTAATAAGGACGAATGAAATATCTAAGGCTGCTAACCAATTATTTTTAAGCCCAAATTGTATAGGCGTAAAAATAAAATTAAATAATAAATTAAGTATAAATGGTAAGGCTACAATAAAAGGAATTTTTCTTTGCCATAACATAATAAAAACCTTACCAAAAGAAATAGCTATTAAAACATATAGAAAAGTCCAGGCTGGACCAAACAACCAGGCTGGCGGAGCCCAGCTTGGCTTTATTAATTGTGAATACCAATTATAAGCAGCCATAAATTTAATGATTAAAAATTTTAATAAAATTGCCACTTAAACCTTGAGTTAGTAATACGTGGCTACTTGTAGACCGAAGCCTTGGCGTAGGTCTAAATTATTGTTTGATCATTTAAAGTCTCAACTTCTGGAGCAAACTTATTTAAGACTCTTCTATTATAATACAAAATAAACAAAGCTACTAAGGATAGAATACTGCTAATAATAAAAGGCCATTTAACGTGCGTAACAAACAATGCTCCGGCTAATAAAGGTCCAACGATCATGGCTAAGGACATCATAGAAGCCATCGCTCCTAAGACTTCACCTTTCCTATCTAAACTATTACCAACAACTTGTGAAGTCAAAACTACACGCAAGATTGATTGGCCGAAAGTAAGACCAATCAACCCAGCAATGAAAACGCCTAAAATAGAGGTGCTTAACAAGAAAAATCCAACAACAAAAATAGCCATCATAAATATTTCTAGATCTCGTTCTTTAAATTTCTTTAACCAAAATCTTGATAATAAAAATCCTTGATTTAAAATAATTATTACACCAACGCCGGTCATAAACAAACCAGCCGCAAAAGCACCCAAAGAAAAAACTTTACCTAAATAAAGTGCAAAGACAGATTGTTGAATAGCAACTGCTAAACCAAATAAAAACCAAACCGAGAAACCAGGCAACAATTTTTTGTTCTTGAAAATTCTTAAAATTGGAGTTAAGGGATTTAAAGAAATTTTACGATCAACTTGCTTATTAAGATGTGATTCTGGCAAATTAAAATAAGCATTAACAACGTTTAGCATAGCTAAAACACCAACACACCAAAAAGGAAAAGTTGGAGAAACACGACTTAATAAACCACCCAAAGCTGGACCAACTACAAAAGCAATACCAAACACGGCGCCGATCATACCTAAATTTTTAGTACGCTCAGCTTCGTCTTTAGCAATATCAGTTAAATAACTTTGGGCGGTAGAAAAATTTCCAGCCGCCAATCCATCAATCATACGACCTAAAAATAAAAACCAAATACTTTTAGCACTAGCAAAAACTAACCAACCAATAGCAGTGCTTAAAATACTGACAATCATAATTGGACGACGGCCAATTTTATCAGATAATGACCCTAGAAAAGGAGCACTAAAAAAAGAAAAGAAAGCAAAAATACCAAACAGAAGCGTCACCACAAAAGGCGAAACACCAAATGATTCAACATAAAATGGCAAAGTTGGAATAATAATTCCCATGCCTAAAACATCAATAAATACTGTAGCAATAATAACAAATTTTTTATTCATAGCTTATTATAAAAACACCCCTTTAAATAGAGTGCTTCTATTTTAACACCCTCTATTTAATCTTTAACACAGCGCACGGAGAAACCATCAGTTCTATTATTACCAGGATCGGAATATGCTGTGGCAGATGCTGCAGTAAGTCCAAAACCCCAAGAGTTTACTGGATTACTTAAATCTGGCGACGTTGTCCAAAATGGAGCATGATCTCTATGATGACTAAAAGTTAAATAATATAGATAGCCAGTAGGCATAACAGAAAAATTATAAATATCTGTTCCATCCCAAGCTATGGGAGAATAAGTGGGCGTCGCCTTTAATTTGCCGCCAGCAGTTGTACAGCCGCTACTAATTAGATCACAACCTGGATCAAACCTTTGAGACAACATCTGGTAGTCATTTACTGCTGGTATATGCCAGCCAGCAGGACAGATGCCGCGCTGTTTAGCACTAATTGTCTGACTACCACTAGTAGGGCAGCTTAACGTATAGGTACCATCACCATTATCAACGCTAGGCGCATTTTTACAATCATAAGGCAAGCCCATAGCTTCAGGCCATTCATACAAACCACCATCAGTTATGCAATTAGCTGTTCCGGTAGCAATTTGAGTAACATCACCCTGCTGAACATAACCATAACAAAATTTTTCTATAACGCTGTTATTACTCTGCCCCTGAGCAGTAACGCCGTCAGCCAAAGCAGCACCAATCATAGTACCAAGATGCAAATTTTCTTTAAGCCAACACTGAGAACCAATTTTTACAACATTATAAGGATTCCCTTCTATATCATTAACAGTTGCACCATCGCAAGTTACAACCTCATTACCATAGCCAGTGCCTTTAGAATTAGTAGCATAAGCTCTAACATAATAAATTGTTTCACTATCAAGGCCAGAAAGGCTGCTATCAAAATTATTACCAGTGCCGACTTCATCTGTGCAAGTATCACTGATAGTTGGATTGCTTACGGCACTGAAGCAGATACCTTTACTTGTAATAGCACCGCCGCCATCAGAAGTAATAACTCCGCCAGAAGACAAAGAGCTAGCGCTAGAAAAAACTAAATTATTAGTTGTTAGGCTAGGGACACTAATAGCTACTGGGGCTGAGCCACCGCCTAAAACTGGCGTCGCTGCAGTAAATATTTCTTCATTACCATAATAAGCTTTATCACCCACTAAAACATAAGCTTTAATATAGTAAGTTTTACCCGACACAATATTATCAATATTAACAGAAAAATTATCAGTCTCAACATTAACCTGAGCAACACCGACATTATTACTAATACTTGGGTTAGAAGAAAAGCCCCAAACCACTCCTCTTTCAGTTATAGTCAAATTAGCTTCATTAGAAACAGAAGCGCTAACCGCAATAATTTTAGAGAAACCGCTGTTAGCTGAAATTGGTTCAGTAGTAACAGTTAATTCTTTCATCATCGGAATTGTAACCTCAGGGATAATTTTATTCGCCTCAGCTAAATTTTTATCTGCTAAAGCCTTTTCTTCTAAGGCTCTTTTTCTTTCTTCGGCCAAAGGATTGTTTAGCTTAATATCCGGTTCTTCTTTACTAAGCAGAAAACCATTTTCTCTTAAAACTAATAAAGCAAAATTTGGCTGACCTAAAAAATGAGATTTTAAATCTGCTGGCGAAATATAATAAGCCTGCCCTTTTGACTCAACATCTAACAAAATTTTACCGGCTAAATTTTTAGGGAAACCTTTTTTAAAATATTCTTGTAATGTAGCATGTTTAATACCAACACCAAACTTTCTCATAACTCTAAAAACATCAATCGGCTGACCTATATATAATTTTTCTTTAGTTCCGGGGTTTATATACCAGGCTGGCTCATAATCATTAACCGGCACCATAACACCAACTTCGGGATCTTTTTTAAAACCAACAGCACCAGCATAAGAAGCAAACAACGCAAAACAAACTAATCCGGCGATTAGCCATTTTTTACTAAAAAATAACGATTTATAGTTAGATAGTGTCATATTCTGTCTAATAAAAAATCAATTTGTCTTAATATTATAGCAAAACAAAGAAAAAACGTCACTTTTAGACTAAATAAGGCTTATTCCACCTCTATTCAATTGACATCTCAACTCTAAATAATCTGGTATTTTTGCTGCTACCAAACTCCAAAATTTTAATGAGTGATTAAGCTCCTTCAAATGACAAAGTTCATGAACGATTATATAGTCGGCTAATTTAGCTGGCAGCAAAATAATCTTATAATTAAAATTTAAATTACCTCTTCTTGAGCAACTTCCCCAACGAGTTTTTTGGTTTCTAATACTAATTCTATTAAACTTAAAACCATAAAAATTATTAAAATATTTAACTCTTTCTTTAGCTAAAATTAAAGCCCTAGTTTTATGGCTAGTGTAATCTTCTTGGCTCCCCTTGGCCGAAACCGGCCTTGGATTATTTTTAAAGTATTCTAACTTTTTAATCACCCAAGGTGCTTTACTAGTAATAAATTTATTAACTAAATTTTGATTAATATTTTTTGGAGCAGTAATTACAATGCTGCCATCACCATAGATAGATAAACTAACACGTCGAGTCCGTTTACTTACCCTTATAGTGTATTCAATTTTTTTATTATCTATTATAACTTGATTTTTCATTAAATTAAAAATAAATAATAATTTATAAAGCTTTCTTAGGTGTCGAAGCCTGCCATAGAAAATCATAAAGTCCTTTCATCCCATCAACAATATCATTTTGTTTAGTTGCAACTAAAAATGGCGGATTACCAGAAAAATTAATTAACATATCTTTAATTAACCACAAGGAACCTTTAAATTTTAAACCAACCGGCAATTCCTTTATTACAATATCCTGACGAGATAATTTATTTTTGGAAATCTCTAGAAAAGATCCAGCCGGTATTAAAGTCCTAGTAGTAACTCCTCTAGTCTTTTTTATATTAAAAATAACATTTTCTAAATCATCGGAAAAAATTTTACCATAGTTACCTTCATGAGGTGTATCAATAGTATAAATAATTACTCCCTTAGTAAGGCTGTTTAAAGTTTTTTCAATAAAATTTTTAATCCCCTTCTTTGTGTCAAAAAATCTTGTTATTGGAAAACGACCATTGACATGATAAACATTTGGTAAAATTTCTTTTAATTTTTCAGCTATCTTAACTTTATTATTTAAAACATCGACTAAAACTTGGGGAGACTCTACCCAGTAAAACGTCAGTCCTTTATAAACATGGATCGTGACATAATTTTCTTCAACTAGCTTGTTTAAAATACTGATAACAGTTGTCCTAGGCAATTCAGCAAGTTTAGCTATCTGCGAGGCCTTAGCTTCGCCTAATTTAGCTAAAGCTAAGTAAGTACTAGCCTCATTTTTATTAAAATCTAATTCTCGTAAATAGTTTTTAAGATCATTAGCCATATATTATTTACATCGCTGTCGAAAAAGTTCGACAATTATACTATATATAATACCTTATTTAAAAGGCCAAATCAAACTATTCAGTTAGTAAGCTACTAAACAAAAACAAACTAGACCGAAATAACTATACTTTAAGTAGAACATTAAAAACTTAAAAGGAGCTGACATGAAAGCAGTATATATTTATCCCGGAACATTTTCACCGCCCACCCTAGGGCATTTAAACATCGTCCAACAGGCTGCGGCGATATTACCTGAATTAGTAGTTATTTGTTCAGAGAATCCCAACAAGGAGAACGTTTGGTTTAACCCCGATGAATGCAAAAGATTATGGCTAACTTATTCTTTACCAAAAAATGTTAGCGTTATGACCCTAACAGAATTTTGGCGCTTATTAATAAAGGCCGAACAAATTATTATGGTTCGTGGCTTAAGATATGTTAGAGACTTAGCGGAAGAACAAGAAGTGATGCTCTTAAATAAACAACGCTTCGATATAAAAAAATATTTTTACATCTTTAGCGAAGAAAAATACCAAGATATCTCTTCTTCGAATGTTAGACTAATGGCAACTGACTTAGATTTAAGAAAATTAGGTCAATGTGTTTCACCATTGGTAATATCGGCTCTCTTAGAAAAAACTTTGGCCGCAAAAAATATATTCCTAGTGGTCGGAAAACCAGGGGCTGGTAAATCAACCATCTTAAAAAGACTTAGTCGAATGGACAAAAATAATTATTGGATTAACACTGATAATTTTAACCAAAAATTAAAACCTTTATTAAAAGAAAAATTTAAAGAGGAAGACTTAATTAAGATCGCTTTAAAAGATGGGAAAAAAATGAAAAGAATAATCGGCCCTGCCTGGACTGAACTGCTAAAACAAGCACTTTTAGCTGCTCGTCCTGAAGCCAACATCTTTGTGGAAATAGCCTATGGCTTACAAAAAGATAAACTAATGTTTCGTTTTGTTGGTGGAAAAATAATCTACATTGGTTGTGATAAGGAGGCTAATAACTTCGCTAGAGTAATAGAACGCGGCACTCCCCAACTGGCTGCCTTTATCGAAAAAATACCAGGGCAAAAAGACACTGAGAATCTAGCGAAAAAATACGGCTTAGCAGTCAGCTACATAAACACTGATTGTTCTTTAAAAGAATTGTCTAAAAAAATTAAACAACTAAACACTCTAGTAAAAGGAGGATTAAGTTATGCTTACAATCTTTGAAAAAATAATACTTGGTCATTTGGTTGGAGATTATTTACTCCAATCTAAAAAGATGGCTATTACCAAATCAAACAAGACTCTAGAAGGTTGGCTCTGGTGCTTAGCGCATTGCTTGTTATATACCTTAAGCATCTGTTTATTCACCTCAACGACTGAGCCTATAAAAATTATTTTAATTTTCATGAGCCACTTCCCAATTGATCGCTGGTCATGGGCCACAAAATGGCTAAAATTAATTAGAGGCAGAAATCTCATGAGCAAAACTGATAAAAAAGATAAACTCAGTGAAATAGATTTGTCCTTTACCACGATAGTTTATGTAGTAGTAGATAATACTATTCATCTACTATTGATGCTGATAATATTCAATTATCTTTAAATAGAAAAACCCCTTAGAAATAACGGGGTTTTCTTATAATTTAGCTAATTTTAATGATAGAACAAAAATCGCTTATTCATTGACAAATACTAAATAATTCATTAGACTCAAACATTAACCCTTTTGGTTAATAGCAAATTAAAAACTTAATAAAAGGAGCTGCCATGATAATAGATATTCATGCTCATACCTCAGATCACCTACTCCATGGACTGCATACAGACAAGGCGGACCTAGAATACCTTCGATCTCAGGCTAAGAAATTTGGAATCAATAAAATATATTTGATGGCCACTTATTTCCCCTTGAAAAAATCTGGTTTATCTAATCAGGTTCTATTGGAAAAAATAAAGGGCGATCCACTTTTCGATTGCTTTGGTAGCTTAGATATGGAGAACAATTTTTTAGCTGGGCTAAAAGAGTTAACTGACTTAGCCACTAATAAATTAATTTCCGGTATTAAGCTTTACCCAGGCTATCAAAATATTACTATATCTGATCCTAAATTTTCCGAATTATTCAAGCTAGCAGAAAAATACCAACTGGCGGTTGCCTGCCACCTAGGCGAGCTGCATCACTGTTGCCCTCGTCAGTTAGGAATTAATCAAACTTATCGCTGTGGTAAAAACTATTGTTTACTGGATCAGCGCGGTAATTTATCACGTCCAGAACAATTAGGCCTAGTGGCGAAAAATTTTCCTAAAGTAAATTTCATCGCCTGTCATATGGCTAGTCCACACTTTGAAGAGCTACGTAAGATAATGTCTGAATCAGATAATATTTATACTGACATCTCTGGTCAATTTTTATCTGGCACAAATGAAGACACGCCAGCCTATCGAGATTATTTAGTAATGGAAATGCAGAAATTTCTCGAGCTAAATAAAGGTGAGGAAAGACTGCTTTTCGGGACTGACTTTCCAATTCAGTCATATCAAGACACATTGGAATTGGTTGAAGCACTAAAAATAAAAGCTGAGTTGAGGGGAAAAATCCTCTACCAGAATTCATTAAAATTGTTAAATTTAAAATAGAAGAAAAGATGGAAAAAAAACTAAAAATTCTAGTGACGGCGGGATCAACCGTCGTGCCGATTGACCAAGTAAGGGGTATCTCTAATATTTTCAAAGGCAGAACTGGTGCTGAGATTGCTTTGTTCTTGAGTGAAGAAAACATGGAAGTCACTTTGGTAACCTCTAACAAAAGAGTGTTTGATCAACAACCACTAAGTTTTGGTGGCAGAAAATCAGACAAAATTATATTCTTTCGGACCTATGATGAGCTTCTGCAAACAATGGAGCATGAGATTAAGAATAATTCTTATGATGTCATAATTCACTCGGCAGCCGTCAGCGATTATAGAGTAAGCGAGGTTTGTGTTTTGGAAAATAAAAACTTAATCACGATTGACAGCGAAAAAAAGGTATCATCAAGTTACGATGATTTATATCTGCATCTAACACCAACGGAGAAGATAATCGATTTAATCCGAGAGCCTTGGGGCTTTAGGGGTTATTTGGTTAAATTTAAGCTCCAAGTCGGCATAAGCGACAACGAACTAATTCAGATTGCTCGCAATAGTCGCGTAACCAGCAAAGCTGATATGATTGTGGCTAATTGCTTAGAATGGGCAAAGAAAAAAGCTTACATAATAGCAGATGATTTCGAAGACGTTGTATCAAGAGACTTGCTGCCAGAAAAAATCTATAAGGTAATGATAGACAAAATTGTAGGAGGTCAATCATGAGAATTCTCTTAGGAATTACCGGCAGTGTTGCCGCAGTCTTAACTCCAAAATTAGTAGCGGGATTATTAGCCGCTAATCATGAGGTAAAAATAGTTGCCACCACGCCAGCACTTTACTTTCTAAAGACTCCGCCATTTGACGTTGATAATCTAACACTAAATCTGGCAGAGAAAAAAGTTGAAGTATATATTGATAAATACGAATGGCCAGCTGGCGGTTATCACAAAGATGATCCTGTCAGGCACATTGAATTTCGTGACTGGGCAGACATTTTTCTAATTGCCCCGTTATCGGCTAACACCTTAGCAAAAATAACTCATGGCCTAGCTGACAACTTTTTAAGCTGCATTGCCAGAGCCTGGCCAAAACATAAACCGTTTGTTATAGCACCTGCTATGAACACAGAAATGTGGACAAATGATATAACCTACCAACAAATCACGGAGATTAAAAAACGTTATCATGGTTTTTACTTGATTCATCCAATTAAGAAAAAGTTGGCTTGCGGTGATAATGGTATGGGAGCTATGGCTGAAATCAAGACAATTATTGATACGGTTGCAAAGATTAAATAACTTTATTAATTAGCACTTTGTTAAATAAAAAAAAGGACGGAATTACTTCGTCCTTTTTTCATATGCGGAGAGAGGGATTTCCGCCTTGCTCTCGCTTCCGCTCGAGCTTCGTTGCCCTGGGCAGCGCCGACCTGCCCCCGGCAGCTCGGCGACACTCGCTTGCGTTCCTCGCCGACTGAAACGGCTCGGAACTTAGCTCGCTCCTGCCCGTTCGAATCCCTTTTTAAAAATATAAAAAACCAGCACTATGTGTTAGTTTTTTTATACTGTGGGACACTAGGATTAAGTAAGCACCCCAGTTATGCAATCATCATAAGGGGTTTATGCATCTTAGTCTAATTGTTAAATTGAGGCACGTGGGTCAGGGTATAATATTTAGAATACAAATGTTACACTTTTTTAGAGTTTTGTATTACAATATTAAACTTTTTAATGTTATTTCAAATTATTGTCTTTTTATGAAACATCCACTGAAATAAAAAACTGCCTAGTAAATATTATTATATTTACCAGACAGTTAAATAAAACCGAGTATTAATTGCTTACGCAAATGTTGCTACAAGCGTCATTATCGATGGTATTGCCATCATCACATTCTTCTCCGCTTTGAACAATAGTGTCTCCACAACTAGCATTAAGACAACGATCACTACATTCATCATCATTGACCCCATTCCCATCATCACATTCTTCTGTTCCGTTCATAACACCATCACCACAGTCTGGTTCTGTACAATTAGAAACACAAGGGATTTCACTACCATCCCCATCATCACATAATTCTACATGAGACCAAACAGCAGAGTCACCACAAGAAGCCAAAAGACAACTACTTAAACAATAATCTGTGTCAACTCCATTACCGTCATCACAGGTTTCTCCTGATTCTACTAACCCATTACCACAGACAGCTCCGCTAACTCCATTAGAAAAACCATTAGAAGTATAAACAATAGTACCAGCCGAAAGACCACCAACTGCGCCACCGATACAAGAGGTTAAAGTATAGGGAGTATGATCATCAATGCCATTCCCGTCATCAGAATCATAAACATAATTAACGTTAGCACAACCACCATCAGTTCTCGGAGTAGGGTTAGATGGTATATCAGCCATATAAACCCTAGTGCCATCTAGCGAAACTAAACTATTACCAGGCGTAATAATAATTGGATAATTACCATGATCGGTATAATATAATTCTAGAGCGGTACCAATTTGCTTCAAATCAGACATTCTTTTGCTATCTCTAGCTTTAGCACGAGCATTACCTAGGGCTATAACCGCTAAAGTAGATAGTACACCAATGATAGCTATAACTACCAAAAGTTCAATAAGAGTAAAGCCTTGATTATTAAATTTTTTCTTTAGAGCAGACATAAAAAATTATATATAATTATATTATATATAATACCATACCCCCCCCCTAATTATCCACAATGGAATAATCAGGAGACATGTTGATTAATTTTTGTAACGGGAGACTTTGTAAACCACGGCCTAAAATAAAGCACGTGGGTCATAAAACTAATAGGTTGTCACTGCGGAGAGAAAGATTTCCGCCTTGCTCTCGCTTCCGCTCGAGCTTCGTTGCCCTGGGCAGAGCCGACCTGCCTAATGGCAGCTCGGCGACACTCGCTTGCGTTCCTCGCCGACTGAAACGGCTCGGAACTTAGCTCGCTCCTGCCCGTTCGAGTCCCTTTTTCAAAATATAAAAAAACCAGCACTATGTGCTAGTTTTTTTATATTGCGGAGAGAGAGGGATTCGAACCCTCGAGGCTCGTTAAAGCCTAACACCTTAGCAGGGTGCCCCTTTCAACCACTCAGGCATCTCTCCGTAAATCATTCAAATTTTAAATCGCTTGTGCGGAGAGGGCGAGATTCGAACTCGCGAGCCGCTTTCACGGCTGACAGTTTTCAAGACTGTTCCTTTCAACCACTCAGGCACCTCTCCAATGAAATCAATAAAATTGCCCTATAAAAAAGGGCTATCTAATAAATGGCCCTAAAGGGGTTTTTACTACTCTCTTATTTTATGATAAAATAAATATACAAGAAAGATAGCTAACTGTCAATTATGGACAATGAAGAAGTAGAACAAGAAGACAGCCAAATAATGGAAATAATCAGCTGGGAAATACCAGAATATCAAAAACATATTCGTGGCAAACTTTGGTATATTTTCTTTGGGCTGGTTGCTATTGCTATGCTGATTTACGCTGTAACCACAGCCAACTTTTTATTTGCGGTAATTATTATTATTAGCAGTCTTATTTTGATAATTAACGACGCTAGAAACCCACAAGGGGTGCTAATAACTATTGCTAACGAGGGTATTATTGTTGGTCGTAAATTCTATGATTATGACGAGCTAAGAAGCTTCTCAATTGTTTACAAGCCAACGGTTGGGGTTAAAAAACTTTACTTTGAATTCAAAAGTAGAACCAAGCATCATTTATCAATCCCTTTGCTAGATGTAAACCCCTTATTTATTAAAGAAAATCTAAATAAATATTTAGAAGAAAACATTGAAAAAATCGACGAGCCAGCCACCGAAACACTTGCTAAAATTCTTAAGCTATAGTAATTAATCTCTCCCCCGCTTGGGCGTAAAGCTCAGGCGGGTTTTTTATTTTACCCCAACCCCTGGAGGGGTGACTTGTATTCAAATAAACACTGGAATAAATAAATTGTTTAGACTAAGAACTATTAAGGCATTTAACGAGTCAAGGGGTTTGGGGGCTGAATTGAGCGCCGTGATTGGCGACATATAAGGCGAACAATGTGATAGCGAATTGAAGCCCCCAAAACTTTTGTTACTTTTGGTTACAAAAGTAAGCCCTAGCGGCAGCGTAAGAAATAAAAACTCTTTAATTATTAAAAACTAAACACAACGGCAAACCTAACCTTTCGCACAAGCCAAAACTAAAATTTCAGTAGCACCACAAGCGCGTAGAACCTTAGCGCATTCATTAACCGTAGTACCAGTGGTTACAACATCATCAATTAAAATAATTTTTTTCGGTGCCGGTCCACTAAAACTAAAACAATTAGTCATATTAGTTAAACGCTTAGCCTCACTTAATTTAGCCTGTGGCGGGCGATGCTTTAAACGTTTTAAATTAGAATTATAATCTAAGTTAAAATAATCAACCACAACCTTGGCTATAAGTTCTGCTTGATTAAAGCCGCGCCAATTTTGTCTTGATTTACTTAAAGGTACAGGCACAACCGTGGCCTTAAAAAAATCTTTAAAAAATACATTACGAGAGCTAGCTAATTCTTTAGTTAAATAGTTAGACATTAATAAACCCAAAGTTAAAGTTAATTCTTTAACAAAACGATATTTACAGGTTTGGATAAGGGCACTAATAGTTTGATCTTCATAATCAGAGGCACACAATAAACCATCAAAAAAATATGATTCTTGACAAGCAGAACACAAATTTAAATCAGCGCCAGCTACATGACACTTAAAGCAACTCTTGCCCCAAGCTAAAATATCTTTAGTCTGACAAGTATCACACCAATAAGTTCCTTCTTGCCCACAAAGCAAACAATATTTAGGAAATATAATATCAAAAAAACATTGCTTAAAATTACAAACAATGTTTTTTGCCCCTCCAAGCATATAATTTAAATTTTATAGTTTTTAAGTAATAATTTAATATCTTAAAAAACTACTTCCAGTCGGCCTTATCAACCTTCCATTCAGTGCCAACTTTCTTAAGGCTAATCGATAAAATCTGATCATAAGAAGTAATCTTGCCTTCAGTATCAGTCTGGCGACGCTTAGTTTTAACTATGCCGTCAGCCGTACCAGCAGTCTCGTTAAAGGTCGAGAATTCAACCACAGCGGCCTTAGTTATAATTGATTTATAAGTACCGGCTACAGCTTTGTTTCTTTCTGTTGCAATAAACTTATTAGTCTTTTCTTTAAGAGCATCAGTCATAAAAACCTCAGAATCAGTTAGATTACTAAAATCAGCCTGTGAGGAAGAAGTCCCATAGCGCTCAGTAAAGAAGATGGCTAACTGAGTGGCGTTATCGCGGCTCTGGTCAGCTTCAGTGCGTGTTTCAGTCGCTTTGGTTACTGGTGAGCTTTTAGAAACTACTGGCTCGGCTGGGTTAACTTGCTGGGTTGAAGTGGTATTAGTAGCGGGTTGATTACTTTGGCCAGAAAAATCATAGATAAAAATAAAATAAATAATAGCCACTATTATAACAAGGCCAGCGATGATTAAAGCTATGGCTTTTTTATTCATATAATTAAATAGTTAAATATTTTTATGATTAAATTAAATAGGCTTTCCTGTAGCCAAACCTTCGGCCATTTGTTTTTTGGCTTCTTCAATTTCAATTAACTGACGTGGATCAGACGTAATTAATTGATCTTCAACATAAGAGGCTACAACTTTAATAGCCGCGTGTTTATTACCGGCAAAGAAAATACCTTCACCGACGCCACATTCCAACAAGAGGTATTTTTCACTTTCGGTTAAAATAAAGGTTTTCTGAATAAGATCAATCGCAGCCGGAGACTGTTTTAACAAAATTTGTAAAGATGAGTTGGTTACAATAGCTTGACCATAAGGCGAACGTAAAAAGTCATTAACGTCCTGCGTAATTGTTGTTACTCCCAGATAATATTTACGACAACGTTTAACTAGGGCGTAAATAAATTTAGCACTGTCCTCTTGCTGCATCATCCACCAAGCTTCATCAATAACTAAAATACGCTTTCTAACTCGACTTCGAACATCATTCCAAATATAATTAACAATTGTATAAATTGCCATTGGTCTTAATTCGTCTTCCAAGTCACGAACTGAAAAACAAATTAGTTGATTATCCATTTCAACATTGGTTGGACTATTAAACAAACCAGCAAAGGTTCCTTCAGTATATTTTTTAAGACGGGTCGCCAAGGTAGCTCCGCCATCCATACCTTCAAGAATTTCTTCAAAGTCTTGCATAATTGGTGGCTCAACCGTTGCGAGATCAGCATCTGGCGTAATATCTTTTCGAGCGTAAGTTTCTAGTAAAGCGCGGTCAACCACTGAATCTTCTTCATAAGTTAAAGCACCGATCATTAATTTAACCAAACCTTTCAAAGTAATAACAGCACTACGAATAATATCTTCAATCTTAGTTTGATCACCCACGGCTTTTGGCAAATCAAATGGATTAATTTTACTTTGAGAAGCCAAAGAAATACTAATATAAGTTCCGCCAACTGCTTCGGCTAAATGTTTATATTCATATTCTGGGTCAATTACGATAACTTCCGTACCCATCATTAAACTTCGTAAAATTTCTAATTTAATAGCATAACTCTTACCAGCCCCCGACGTAGCAAACACAACGCTATTGGCGTTTTGCAAGCTAAAACGATCAAACAAAATCAAACTATTATTATGACGGTTAATACCATATAAAATTCCGTTATCTGATGTTAGTTCACTAGAAACAAACGGGAGAGAAGACGCGACCGGAGAAGAATTCATGTTAAAAGCAATATATAATTCATCATTATTCAAAGGCAGAGTGGAATTAAAGCCTTGCTCAGCCTGATAGTAAACACGCTTAGAATAAACTAAACGAGCCCCAAACATGTCTTCAATTACATCTGATAAACGATCTAATTCTTCTAGGTTTTCACAATAAAGAGTTACATAGAGAGCAAATTGAAAAAACTTTTCTGTTCCCTGAGTTAAAGAATCACGTAAAGCCTCAATATCTCTCAAAGCTGTCTCGCGCAAAGGATCGCGCGGCGAACCTTTTTCAGCATCGGAAATAATCTGTGCTTCTAAGGCACCAACTTTCTTTTTTAATTGTTTCAAAATTATGCCGCTTTTTACTGGGTAAAAATACATGGCAATATCAAAAGTAGAATTCAAATTAATTACTGGAGCAAACCAACCAACGCTGATATAACGTGGATAAGACACAACAAAAATTGTACGTAAAAATTTTCCGCCCAATTTAAGATAGTGCGGAGTAACCTCCATACTCTCCGGAGCAATCAATTCATTGATTGACAAAAGACCACGACGGAAAGTTTTTTCTTCGCTAACAATTTCTTCAGCTACTTTAGTTTCAGCTTCAAATTTTTCTATTTGTTCAGTCCCGGAAATACTCTGTTTACCAGTTTGGTTAGGTACGGCTAATTCAGCCCCTTCCTCGGGAGCTTCCACTTGGTTTTTCTTTTTAAGAAATAAATCTAACAATTTTGACATATCAATTATTATCTTCTAAACGTAGTTTTTCAACTTCCGCTAAATGCTCATTAACTGCTGTAACCGGATTATATGTATTATAGAATAGTTCAATCAAACTCTGGGTATCTAATTCGATCGTATTAAGACCAATTGAACTTAAACCAGAAATAACACTATCAACGCGGCGTGTTAATTCCTTGCGCAAGTTAAAAAATTTCTCTTCTTTCATCTTAACCAAAGAAGCCGGACTAAAAGTTTCTGTTAAACGAGAAAAAAAGTTTTTCTTTTTATCAGACAATGGATTATAAGGTACGATTACGTAAAAACGCTTATTCATAATCTTACTCAAAGAAATCAACTCTTTAATATAACTAATATATTCTGTAATCTGCATTTTGAGTAATTCATTAGTCTGCTCTTTTTCTTTTTGTTTTAATTGATTTAAATAACCTTCAATATTAAGTTCGCGTGATTGAATAACGATCTGTACTGGGAAACTAATATTATTTAAAAAACTAACATAAGCTGCCACAATAGCATTCTGCTCATCTTCGTTTTTTAAAGCAAAATTAATACTAGAAACCATAATAACTGATCGTAAATCGCCATCTTTCATAATAACAGTATCTTGACGAATACCAGCAATATCAAGGTATTTTAGAGTAGAAGGGTGAATTTGAGTTGGTTTTTTAGCCATAAAAAATTAAGAAAAATCAGCTTTATCTTTACGAAGTTCAATCACAACGTCGTCTGATGATTCACCTTGATAAGATCCTTGAGTATCAACAATCAAAGATAATTCATTGAGACGGCTTTGTGAATATTTTCGATTAGAGGCAATAGCTGGTGTCAAAACAGGTAGAGCGTCAAACTCTATACCTGTTCTTAGTGTATCATCTTTGTACCAAATACGTAACCGCGGTTTTTTTAATGTTTCAATAAGATTAAGCACAAAAAAATGAAAAGGCGCTCCATTAATTTTAACAAAAGCAAAAATGCTTCCAATTGAGAATAAAAACAAACCCATCACGATAAACAAACTAAAATCAAATATTTTATAACACAGTGCAATTAAAAGCGCTGTGACCAACATAATAATAAACTGGCGGACAGTAATTGGCCCGATAATTTTATCTTCTACTTCAATAAATTGTGGGACAGTAAACTGCATCATAAGCTAAAACTTCAAAAGATGGTTAAGGGCGATAATAGCTGATAGTTCTTCTGGTTTAAGTGAGCTAGGCTCACGTTTTAATTCATCTTGCAAAACATCAGTCACTGGTTTACCTAAACTTAAGGCTTGACGACAAACAGCTAAGTATAATTTATTAAGCGGGCTTTCCTGCCAAGCTACAATCCCCTGTATTTTTTTAGCATAATCATCACGTCCTAAATTCTCTAATTTTTCTTTTATACTAGCCGTGGCTTTAGTTGGGTCAGGATTAAGGCGTCTAAAAGTTTTAAGTGACATATAACGTAACTCATCAACCGGCCCTAAAACCTGAGGCGTAAAACGGATATCATCCATTTTTATTTTACCAGTAGAAGATATTTTAAGATTAACCACTGGCTCCGGCGTTTTAGGTTGATTAGCTAAACGACGCAAACTTGGTTTATCAATCGGCTTATCACTAGTTAAAGCTTCTTTAATAATTTTTCTAGCGGCTGGCGTAGGCGGAATAACTGTAGCGGCTTGTTTAGTGGAGGCTTTTTTTTGTTCAACGATAGCAGGTACTGGTGGAGCCAACTCATGTTCAACGTCAATAACAGGTTTAATTTCTGGTTTAAGCTTACCTTCAGAACGTAAGCTAGCCTCTAAGTTATAATCAGCTTCTTTAGTAACGCGCGCAAAAGGAGAGGCTACATCTGATTTAATCTGAGGTGCGGATGCATCTTCTGGCACAGAAATTTTTGGTTGTGGTACTGAAACTACTTTTTTGAACTCTTTAAGTTCAATATCAGCCCAAGAAATAGCTCTATCTGCCGCGTCATGGCTTAAAGCTACACCACCTAATTCACTAGCCTTGGTTAAGGCTTCAATGGTAGCAATTTTATCACGTGTTAAACGGAGATAAGTTTTAATAACTTGGTGAAATTTAGCTTTAACCAAAGGATCAAGTAGACTAATTCTAGCTTTTTCAGGCACTCGATTGGCAGCTGCTTCAATAGCTGCATCAAAGTCAGCCGTTTTTACTGGCTGCGCATTTTGCTTAACTTCTTTTTCATCAACTTCAGAAAAAACTAATTTTGGTTTAGCTCCAGCACCTAATAAATATTCAATTACAGTATTGAAAACGTATTTTCTTAAATCTTTTTCTAAAAGTCTGGCTTTATCTAAAGATAAATTATTTTGATTGACAAAATAAGCGCTCAAACCATCTAAGGTAATTTCTTTAACCATCACCTTAACCACAGTTGTAGCTAGATCAACGCCGTACTGTTTTCCAATTTCAACAATACGCGCCGCCGCCTGCGGAGAGGAAACGGCGGCCTTTATTTCTTTTGGCAAATCATTAAATTTTTGTAAATAGGACAGCATGGGTAAATGAATTTTTTTATTTGTTTTGCAAAGTTTTTATTTCTTCTTCAATTGCGGCACGCTCTAAGCTACCTTCAGGATATTGTAGTAGCATATTTTTAAGTTCAATAATATCCTGATTATCAGCTTCTTTAATAGAAGCTACCACTGGTTTAACGGGCGCTGGTATTTCTTCTTTTACTACTGGTGCTGGAGTTATAACTTTTATTTCGGGTTTTTTTATTGGTGCAGCTTTTTTTATTTCTTTATATATTGGAGCGGATAGATTAGGTGTACCAACACTATTTGTTTTATTAATCGAGGCCGGAGCTGAAGAAGAACCGTGACGTGAGCCAGGCATAATTTCCCAGCTTTCTACAGGTATAGCCGTGAACGGCGCCGGGAAATAATTTATATTATGATATAAAGTTAAAAACTTTCTTAACTTTGTTTGTGCTTCTTCTGTTAATTTTTTAGCGTTGTCTGATTTAATAATATACTTTGCAATACTTAAAGTATCAAAATTATCAGAACCAATGATACGGAAAAAATCTTTAAGCCAATTCTCCCCTATCGGCGGGACTGGTTTTTCATCAATTATAATATTTTCTTGACCAATTAATAACTTATTCTTTAATAAAATATCGCTCAAGTCTTTTTTTAAAGTTGAAGTATTAGCTAAAGCTAAAATCAACTCATTATTAACGTCTTCTAATAAACCACTATTGCCGGTATCAGCTAAGTTTAACGCTTCGCCTAAACCATTTTCAAAAAATATTTTTAAACGAATAGCCTTGTCTTCGTCAGTTAGGTCAGTCTCACTAACCTCAAAAATATCATTATCTTTATCAGTTGGCTCAATTTTAGATGCTATCTCTTTTTCAACTTGATAAATATATTTACTATTATCGTATGTTCCATTTTTCTCTTCTGCCAAGGCTTGCTTAAAAGTATCTAAATTTTTAACATATTTCTCATCTTTGGCTGACTCACCAAGAAATTTGTTAACATCATTATTATTGCTAATAAAATAATCTGCAGCTGGCAAAAGACAATAACCAACAATATCACGAGCCATATTAGGAATATTTACTCCTGGCGTAGCTATTTTTTCTTTAAGTGAAGAAATTAGGTTATCTAAAGATAAATTACCTTGATACAAATCATCAATCGCATGTTCAACAACAAATTTATCACTTGAAGATAAATGATAATTTTTCTTTATATTATAAGTCATGACTCGTTGATAGTCAGCCAACCAAATAAAACGAATCTCATCAGACATAGATTTATTATTTGTATTTACAGTCATAATCATATTTCATCGTAAATTTACTATTTTTAATCAAACTATTCTTGCTCAGGGTTATTATTATCATCGTTATCATCGTTATCATCATGTGGCTGGTCCTGTGCTGCACCGCCACGAACTTCATTTAGGAAAATCCTGTCATGAATAGATTGAAGCATTCTTTGTGTCTTTTTATTACCAGCTGAGTTAGTAATGATTTTCTTCAACTTCTCAGAGCCTAAGGATTGGAAATAATTATTAATTGAAGATTCGTAAGCGTTTCTTTGATCTTGAGTTTTCAAAACATCAGTTCTGGTATGATCAAATGTATTTGCATTAAGTTGAGCAATTTCAGTTGACGAGCGTTTGTCTAAGAAAGCTGGAACTGCTGCATTAATTTCAGTAGGAGTGAGACCTTGACCATCATTTCCTCTAAGAGCATCTTGACCATCACCAGTAACATGGAAAACTGCATCACGGGCTTTAACTATATTTTCATCTTTGTCAAAGATTGGTTTTTGTTCATCAAGGAAAGCTCTATCTCCAATCTTGTAAGAATCATCATGGTCACGTGAAGTAGCACCAATCTGTCTAATTTGTCTAACATACTCTTTATCGTTTAAGGCGTTGTCATAAGCCCGCATAACATTTTTATCCTTATAAGCTGCCGCCTGTTGGACATCAAGCTTTTTATCAACTAAACGCTTTTCAAATTTCTTACGACCAAGTTCGGTACTAGTATCATAGTGAAGATAGGCCTGTTTCTTATCAACGTCGTCATTAAATTGTTTAGTAAGCAAAGAGTTATTCGTCTTACCGAATAGTTTATCAGATTGTGCAAGTTGTTCCTTGGTTTTAAAACCTTCTTTAACGGCTAATGACAAAGATGCGGCAATCTTTTCTGCCTCTGAAGTAGCATTATCTCCAAGCACGCCAAGTAATTGTGAAGGAGTTAAACCTGCATCGACCATCTTTTTCTGTCTCTCCGTTATCTGCTGAGAACCTTTTCGATTAGTAAAAGCTTTGGCTTCGTACATTGATTTTGTCCAAATTTGATCTGCCTTATATTCTTTGTCAGTCATTCGCTCTATACTGTTTCCCTGATCGTCAGTTGCCATCTCAGTTCTTGTGTGATGACCACCGTGCTCATCAACTTCATCGACCATGCGACCATAAAACTCTTTGCCGTCTTTTCTAATTATTTCATTAAACTCATCCCCAACAGCATTTTTATAAACTTCTGGTTTACCATCTTGAGCTAGCTGATAAGCCTGACGACGCTTGTCATTAATGTCATTACGATTGCCTCGCTCTTCACGATATTTTTTAAAGGTAACTTTATCTTTAAGAGATCTTGCTTCACTCATTATATTTCTACCAGCGTCGCGTAACCCAGCCGGCATTTTAGAAGCAGCGAAAGAACCGGCTCTATTGATTCCAATCTTGGCCGCGCCCTTAACCGCACTTTTACCAGTAATATATTTACCATAAGTATTATCGCCAAAAGCATTAATTTTTTCTTTTCTAGCGTTTTCACGGTTAGCTTGAAAAGCTTTAGCTCTGTCAGTAACTGGTCTGGTAATTCTATTGCCTGCCCATTTTCTCATCTTATCAAGACTGCCCATACCACCTCCAGCAATTCCACCAATCGCACCACCCATTTGCTTAGTAACCATCAAACCACCCATTAATAAACCAATGGAAATAACAAACTTTAACATGTTTTCTGCTGTACCAGCATCAGAGGCGCCAGCACAATCTGAAGTAAGAACATCATAACCTGACTCATTAGCTCCGGCAGTTGGTTTAGTAACATTACCTAAAAGTTGTTGACCAGTAGTACCAACTGTTACGCTAGCAAAAGATAACCAAATAAAGAAAGCTAAAATTGGTCCGGAAGCAACTGCTTCAGAAAATTGTTGCCACCATTGATTAGCATATTTTTGTGTCGCTGGTAAAACCGATAACAACCAAGCCATTGGAGACAAAACAACGTATATCCAAATCATGACCATTCTCATAACTAAAATGAAAAGAATAACTGTTATAACAACGGTTGCCACGATAACATAAACTAAAGCTAGAATATAGGTACCAACTACAGAAAAAGCCGTTACTTCTGTTTCGCCACACTTACCTTCACTCATGCTTAAAAGTTTACTTATACCAAGCATGTCAGCTAAGTTACCACCACCGATATCACGAAAACCATTTACAAAGGTTAGCATTATAACTTGTGCAAAATCGATAATAATACCACAAATTAACTTAGAAAAGTTAATTAAAATAGCGGCAATAATAAACTTTGGTAAGAGAGCTTTCATGGCATAGCTCTCACGATTTAGGGTTGTAGCAAAAGCAATCACTAATAAAATTAAAATGAAGAACATGTTGCAGACATCACGCAAAATGCCCCAACCACTCTTTACAGCATTAGAATTAATAAAATCATTATATTGAGCTACCCAAATAACAAGATTAATGAGTTGAATTAATATTTTGCCAATAATCCAAACAAAGGCACTAATAACATAACCAATAATTTTACTAACTACACCACCAAAACCGCTCATGGCAAAAACCGTATGAGGGAAAAAAATAAAAACAGCTGCCACTAATAATAATGGCACCAAAGATAACAATAATTTACGATTAGATAGTTTTTTAAAAAAATTTAAACTCATAAACTATTTAACAGAAGAAAAGACTTTTATAGCCTCCCAAAAAACACCAAAATTTTCCCAAAGAGCTTTAGCGGGATTGTCTATAATATAAGCCATAATAATATAAGGTGTAATTGAAATTAAAATTGAAAAAAGAATTAAGGCATCAACTAAACCAAGCAAAGCGGCTTCGGCTATACCAATAACATCAAAAGGCATGCCAAAAAAAGATTTAATTACCCCGCTACCACTGCTTTTGCTAGCGGTTTTAGCTGCACCGCCCACTTCTCCGCCAGTTTTACCACCAGCCCACTCATGACCTAATTTACAAAAAAACTTGGCACCAAATACAAAACGACAAAAGACATGAAAATTAATATAAAGAATAACTGTTAAACCATAACTATCAATTGCGTTTAACCAAGATTTTTGCAGTAACTCACTCGTCGCTACACTAATAGCATTAGCTGCCATATCCTCTACTTCGCCTTTAACTTTTGCTAGAGCTCCTTTTTTCTTAGCTTCCTTGGCTTTACCATAAATATCACCCATCAAATTTTTCATGCTACCAGTTTCGCGACCCCACTTCTCTTTGCGTGCTCTTGGATTATCAATATTAATTGAGCTCAAGCCATCCTTTTTAAAACCCATTCGACCAGTATATTTATCTGACTCTTGCTTTCTTTGCTTTAATTCTTTATAAAAACCACTTAAGGTATTACCTTGTTGTGAAGCCATTTTCTCGGCTTGTCCAGCACTTTTTGTTCTATTAATATTATCAAGATTACTTATTCCTGAAGCCTTAGTTTGGTTATCTTGGCGAAGATTATTAGACGCGGCTACATTATCTTCACGAAGATTATTAGACGCTGATAAATTATTTTCACGAAGACTATTAGCGGCTGCTAGGTTGTCTTCACGAATTTTATCAGCCATCAGCTTATTATATTGACGAAGCTGATCAGCGGCTGAAGCCTGTTCTTCCGGATTTAAACCCAATATTTTAACTGTTTTGCCACCATTAGCTAAAGCCATAATAAGTTCAAGAATATAGCTATAGTATACCACATATATATGGGCAAATACAAAATATTTTAAGGCTTCAAACACTCTTATTATAACAAGATTTGACAAATATACAAAAAATAACTGAAACCCCCAACTGTGGAGCTGGGGGCTGTTAAAATTCACACTAATTAAAACTTCAGCTAAGATACTTTACCACAACGCGGGTATAACTTTTTAGGTTTATAAGGCAGTGTCGGCTATAAGATTAACACTTAAAGGCTATAAGATTAACACTTAAAATTAATTAATAACCTTAGGATAAAAAAATCTAGTTAATTCACGAACAGAAATAATTTCTTTATCTTTTAATAAATCAACTAACCTAGCTACATTATTCTCAATGTTATTAGACCGGGTTTCAATTCTATTAAGCCAAGTTTCATGATAATCTAATCTTTGGTCAACTTCAACAAATTTTTGATTTACTTCAACTCTAAAATCATCAATCTTTTGATTAATTTTTTCAAATTGACGATCTGTTTTTTCGGAAAAATCCTTAAGAACTTCAACAATATCCATATTAGTGAGTTCTTTGTTCATAAAACCTCTAAATTAATCCCGTTTTATGGGCGTGAATAAAATAGAGGGTTAAGATATAAATATAGCAAAAAATAGCATCGCCAACAAGATTGTAAAATAGTTATAATTTTAGTTATTACGCTGCAACAGAATTACGTTGTGACAAAATCTGGCTACCTACCAACAAACAGGTCGGAAGATAATTGTATTGCTTATTATATTAAAAGGCTTTTTAATGTACTTTTTCTAGAAAAAGTACCAAAAAGTCGCTCGTAATAATAAATTGTCTAATTTTTTCTGGCAATTTCTAATAAAATTTTAAACTCACCTACTGGCTCAAACAATAAAATTTTATAGAGAAATTTTAGAAAAAATTTTAACGCCAATTTATTAATGCTCGCATTTAATAATTAAATAGACGGGCGAAAAAACCTGCCGCAACGGAAAATATCTAAGCAATTTCAAAAAACTTACTTGGATAGAAGAAGGCCCTGATTACGAAAGTAATCAGGGCCTTACTCATACACAGAATCGTTGTTATTTTACAAGGACCATTTTCTTGACGCTTGAATAACCTTCAGCAGTTAACTTATAAAAATAAGTTCCGCTCGATAAGTTACTGGCGTTAAAATCAACGCGATATTTTCCGATGGAAAGAACTTCGTTGATTAAAGTTGCGACTTCTCTACCGGTCATGTCAAACACCGAGATTCTTACGCTTCCTTTTTTAGGAGCCGAGAACTCGATGTTTGTTGTTGGGTTAAACGGATTAGGATAGTTTTGCGACAAAAGATATTTGTCAGGAACTTCAGTTCCAATTTGTCTTATACCAATTGGATTAGGTGATTTTAAAATCACACCATGATCTCCAACAATATAAACATCGGTTCCAGTTACCGCTATTCCGTAAAGAGCAATATTATTTGTCCAAGCTTCATCAAGCCAGGTCTGCCCACCATTAGTCGAAGACATTATCAACCCCTTATTATTAAAGATTGAATCAGACCTGTATTGGCCAACAGCATAACAGATATTAGTATTACTCTGACAAATCCTAACCGCAATCAAAACAGCATTTCTGTTAAATAATGTTCTTTCTGTCCAAGATTGCCCATTGTTAGTAGTAACAAATAACACTGGTTTAATCCCTCCTGGATTAAAGAATTCACCACCAACAGTTATACCAAAATTACCAGAAAAACTAATTTCATTGTTACTTATGCCTCCCGACCTTATCCCATTACCAACCCAGTTGCTACCTTCATTAGTAGTAGTAAATAAATTAAGACTATCAGTAGCAGTAATAAAGCCTTTGTTGTTGTTAAAGACAACACTAGACAACGAAGAAGATGAACCTACGGCAACTAGTTGATTAAACCAATTAGTTCCGCCATTAGTTGTTTTTAGGCAAGCAGCATATTCACCAACTGCCCAACCAGTTAAAGCGTTTAAGAAATAAACACTAGAAAAACTAGCTGAGCCAGAGTAACTAATTAACCAATTAAGGCCGGCATTAGTAGTTTTAAGAATTATGCCGTTATTGCCAACCACCCAACCAGTCGTAGGATTTAAAAAATAAACTGAATTTAATGTTGTGGTAGTGTTAGAGCTAAGAGGGAACCAATTGATTCCTCCGTTAGTAGTTTTTAAGATTGTACCGAAGCTCCCTACAACGTAGCCAGTATAATTATCAGTAAAAACCACTTTATGTAAAGGGTTGGTGGTTCCTGAACTTAAAGTTTGGAACGCTGTTGAATAAACAGGGCTAACCAATAAAAAAAGCCCAATTAATAGAATAATTAAATTCTTCATTATTATAACTCCTTTGAGCCTTTTTTTGGCTCTTTTACGTTTTTGATAAAATTTTTAAAAAACAATCCAATTATACAAGCTAGACTGAGGTTTCTTTAATTAACCTAAGTATAGTACTTTTTATAGGTTTTGTCAATATTAGATCTATATAAGCTAATTTCTTGGCTTTTGCACAATAATTTTGATCTTTGGTGACGTAGTATTAATTGTAGAAAAATAACCCCAATTATCAGTAATGGTAATAGTAGGAATAAGCTCACAAGTATCATTATTAGTACATACTCCAAGTGTTCTATTTATTTGATTGTTAACAAGATAATAATCAAACCAACGATTAATAACGCGCGGACTTAAATCCGCCAGATTACCACTTAAAGTTGTGATTTGTTCAATATTCTCGGTATCTTTATAGCCCCAATCAATAACAATCGTTTTAAGAGGAAGCTGTTCAGGATCAGTTTGAGTGTTAAATGATAAGGTGGCGATACCAGAACCTTTGATTATTCTATCGCTAGCCAAACCATTAATATTAAAGTTAGCTATCTTTGGTTTGATATAACAATAATCTAAACCAGAATTATTTGTTCCTCCAGGCGTGTAACTAGAAGGTCTAACACCGTTTGCACATTCACTCATCTTCATTGAGTTGTCTGAAATTAACGTTGGTCCATCATATTTATTTGTACCAGTGTTCCAAGTATATTGATTCCATTTAAAATCACAACTACCACCAAGGCATGAAGTTGTTGCGGGGAATAAACGTTTAACAAACTCCTTAGCATTATTTATACCCTCTGAGCTATTTGCACCTTTAACAACATTAAACTGTTTTATATTATATGCTGTATTGAAAAACGCCCTACAATCCTTACTATTACAGTTACTATTAATTGTTGGAAATTCATCAGTTGGATTTTGTGTTACCCAAGCATATGTATTAGTAGTGCTATTGGAATCACAAACATCTCTGCCGTTCGTAGCGGAATATTTAAAATAAGTAAAACACTCTTGACCGCTACAGTAACTTTGATTACAACCATCATTATCATCCCAATTCCAACCATCACCGCTAGGTTCACAATGAACATTATCACAATTAGTACTATGATCTGTTCTCACGACTGATGTGTTGAATACGTAAGCACTATCAACAGCCATAAGACCATTAGCACCATTCAAGGTTGCCGAATTACCAGAAAGCATTTGTGCGCCAGCAGCACTATAACAAATGTAACGGTTATTAGATGGTCTTGCGTCCTTATTAATAGAACTCCAGTTACCACCCGAATTATAAATGTAATCAGGGAACCATAGTGGGACAAAATTAGATATATTTCCACTATTTAAACCAACAATTTCTTTATCATTAACGTTAATAGCAGTTTTTCTTATAGCTCCATAAGGGCCGCTGGCTGTTCCTAAAGTAAATTTATCAATAGTTGTTTTCCCCCAAGTGTGGGTACCATTATTATTGTAATCATTAGCTGCTCCAAAATTAATTGTCATTGTTGGGTAGAAAATAGAACTATTAAAAAAGTCATTAGCCGAGGCTTTAAAGGTTGAGCCAGACTTAAGACGAGTATTCCAATAAGCGCTCGTATCAACTTGAACCAAGGTTTTACAATACAGCTGAGGTGGTGCGGTAATCGGATCACTAGTACATTGATCAGCCGCTTCGGCACAATAATAAATATTATCATTATTAAAACTTACACTAGAACCTTCTTCATCTTGATCACCAGCGATGCGGTTAACTGGATACCACAATAAACAGGCTGAAGGATCTTTAGGATCAGCCTCTAAACAATAACCGTAAATACCTTGATGATAAATATTTTCTTTGTCACTATAAGCACAAGCTAAGGAATTATCTCGAGCATAAAGACGACAAGATGAACCAATATAATCAGGTCTATTAACTACACAAGTTTCTTCACTAGGACAACTACTATCATAAGTACAAGATGTACCAGTATGAACACTGCAATGGCCGGAAACTATCGGATCGTTGCAAGTACCATTAGCAGTTGAGCTAGAACAACGAGTGTTAAGACCTGGATCAATTCTTACATCATCAATATTAGCCTCTCCTGCAGCTGTGGTAGCAAAAGAAATTTTATAAACCGCCGGATCAATAGTTGGCTTAAAACCAAAAGTATGCTTTACCCATTGATTCTTTGGCTCTTTATCGCCAAAAGTAGGTGCAACATAAATATTTGAAGTTCCAGTTTGATCCTCAAGCATTAAGCTTAAACCATTCCCCTTACTATAAGAATAAAAAGTTATAGTATAACGACGATTAGGAGTTAGAGTAATTGTACTAGCTTGAGTAGCGCTGGTACTTTGCGCAAGTTTAAGTAAACCTCTACCGTCTGGAGCTAAGTAACCAGAACCTGAGGCTGAGCGTGAGGTATTAGGATCTTTGATTGGACTAAAAGGCGTTAATTTTAGAGCAGCTATTTCATTCGGTTGATTTACAATTCTCGCGCCACTGCCACCAAGGTCCCAACTATTACTCACTTCAAAACTGCTATTAGCTATATCAATTTTTTCTCCTACCTGAGACATGGCTGCGATATTATAATAATCCGCCATAGCTAAAGAACTGCTGCCATCAACATAACCGACCTTACTATAGCCGCTTAAATTAGAAATAGTAGAATTATTAGTTTGGTTTTTACGAGCAACATTACTTACAAAATTAGCGCAATTACCATCTAAACCAAGCTTGTCACATAAACCCATGTCTAAACAAATCTTTTTATTAGGGTTACTAGGATCAGGTACATAAGTTAAACACGACAACCATTTAGCACAAGTTCGATCTGGCTTAACTTTGAGAATGACATTAGCATTTAGCGGCGCCGTTGTACCTGGAGATAATCCATCCAATGGAGTATCAAAAGTTTTATCAGCATTATAAACTAAAGATTTTTTACTAGCACCCTCCTGAGCTCTTTCATTAAAGAGAATAAAGCCAGCATCAATATTAACTAAACCGTTAGGTGAAGTTCTGTCTAAATTTTGAGCTAATTGGTATTCAACAATAGCTTGCCTTAAGTAAACCGAATCTCCAGAGACCTTTTTATCTCTGATAATATTACAAGTTACCGGGGTCGCATCATCTCTTTGGAAATAAAATTCTAAACTATCAGTTGCGCCACCATCAACTAACGGTGTCTGATAACCCGATATAATAGAAAATTGATTTTTATTATCTAAGACTCTTAATTTATCAGCGCCACTACCAGTACAACTAATTTTTACTTTAGCCTTGCCGGAATTAGCATCACCAGCACCCTTTAAAATATAAACTGTCTGCGGAGAAATAACAATTGGGATTTTAGCACCGTCAATCACTTCAGAATCACTATAACTAGTCCAGTATTCAATAGTGTGCGCTGGATCATTATCAAGATCTTTATAATCAGGATTTAGAATCAAGTTCACATTAAACTTTGAAGTTGGGTCAACGTATTCAGTACAACCAGCTTGCACAGCGTCACAAACTCCAGCCCAAGTGCTTGGCTGATCAGTGCGGTTGCCCGATCCGCCACGACCAACAGTTTTATCGCTAGTAACATCACAAACAGAATCAGTATCATCTAATTTACAAACTTTATTACTTGAACAATCGCTATCGCTATTACATAAAGCGCCTGAAGTTACGCCGTCGCAACGTTTAACTTTTTTCTTATACCAAGCGTATTCTCCACTCCTTGAACCACTACCGACACGCCATTCACAAGCCATATTGCCCGGATCTTTAAAGTAAGTCGTAGCGCCGGAATTATTAGTCCAGGCACTACAGCCAACCGAGTTAGCGCCACAAATAATCGTGTTATAACTATCGGGATTATTATTTTTATAAACATCAGCAAAGCTTGTTTCATAAACAGGTGGGTTTGGTGGATTATTTTCTTTTTCATAAGTAGTTGTTAAACCTAATCTCTGACAACCCTTAGTTTCTTCTTTGCAAAGCTTTGTCTTATCATAAGCTACATTAATAATTTCATCAGCCGGCACCTTAACGCAACTAACCTCTCCCGTGTCACACGAACCGTTTTTATTATCATCGTTGTAAGCCTTTTCTTGATAATAAGATGAATTTTTTGTATCAATCATCTGCTCACAACCAGCCGCTGAATCCTGACATAATTGACTAAAGCTATGTAGGTTAACACTAGCATCATTACTATCTTTATATTGGCTACAACCCAACATATAACGTAAGGCATAATCTCCATTAAATGTTTGGTCACATTCATCGGGCGTAGTCCAAGAATTTTTAATTAAGAAATAACGATCCGGTATTTCAGTTAAAGTAATATTATCAATATAAACACCGGCGTCAAAAATAATATTTAATTTTTCACCAGTAGGCACATTGCTGCCCTGGCCAGCACCACCTATATTAATAGGTGAAACTTCATGGTTAAGTCTATCAAGGTTAAAAGTAAATATTTTCCAATCAGCTCCAACCTTAGCTCCATTAGTCGAGAAAGCAGCTGACTCTGGTGTTGGATTAGCATTAGTTAAATTAATATCTCTAATATAAACGTCATTACCTGACCCAGATTTAGCTAAGAAAGAAATTGTATAAGACTCATCCTGTGTAACACCATCAGTCGATGCTTGAGGATCATATTTACCAACTAATTTAGACATGCTTGTGCCTGACAAAGAATGTTCTCCTAATTGAAGCGATGTACTGCTAGATGTACCACCGTCCCAACCATCGGTTGGCTCAGCCGAATTTTCAAAATCGTAAATTTTATTATTAACAATCCTAACATTATTAGCGATGTTACCAGTGTATTCGTGACAACCAACCTCAGCAGCGGCACAAGTTGTTCCATCGCCTGGTATAGAGTAGTAAAGACAACGCGACTGAGTTGAATCCCAAGTGCCATTGCCCGCGGTACATTCAGCAGCGGAAGCTACTTCACGACGGTAAGGATGACAATCCTCGGAACAACTAATAGTTCTAGTATAGAGGTGGTAAGACACGGAACCATCGCGACCATAAAATTCTCGACAGTCATAGTTATAACCTGGGTCTTCTGTCCCCTTCTTAAATATGTCTTCGTTACAAACTAAAGCTTCATCAGCCGCACTCATGGTGCTAGCTGGATCATTAGCATTAGTAGGATTCTTCTTCAAAGAGAAAACTTTTAATTGATAGCCTGATTCATCCGAACCTTCCCAAGTATAAAATTCACCGCAACTAGCTACATCTGGTTTCATGCAAGTTCTTAAGTAGCTATAATATTCAGTTGCTTCTCCGCCTTGGTCTAATTTATCAAGGTTAGTAAAGGCAGTACAACCAACTGCTTGTGAGCTACAGGTATTAGCTGTCGCAGGAATAAAGTAAGCTGAATTTCTAGCAGAAAAATAAGTTGGTTGCTCAACAAAAACATCGTAGCCTATACATGATGAAGGACAAATATCTTTTGGTTTTACTTTACCAGTTATATCAATACCAGTAACGGTTGAAATATATTTTTCACAACCTACTTCATTAGCGTTACATTTTCTAGCATACTTTTTACATTGTTCCGGAGCACCATCTTTAAGCTGATAATTACTACCAACCGCCACGTAACAACTAGCTTCTAAATAAGCTGGTAAAAGTTTTTCATAAGTAACGTTATTTGCTAAATAATCACTATAGCTAGTTAGGGCCGCACCAACGGTTAATTTAATTTCGTCAATGTAAAACTTAGCTGAAGAATCAACTCCCTCAATATAAAAATCTGTGGCGCCATTAACTGGTCGATAGTAAATAACTGATATTGACTGCCAAGAGCCAGTCGTGGTGGTTTCAGCTGATTGACCAGTTGTACCTGAACCAAAACCAATTCTAGCCTTACCATCAACAACGTATATCATGGCATTCAAAGTATAAAAACGATCATCTTCAAAGGTAAAACCAGCTGGTAAAATACTAGGAGCAATGTTAGCACGGGAATAAATTCCACCAGCTCCCTCAACATATAAACTTTGACCACTACTATTAGATGATTGATCATTAGAAATTCCGGCTTTAACTGCGCCTGAGCTTACTCTAATATACCAGCGCTTATCAGGATTTAATAAAGCACCTGGACTAACCACATCTTCTAATTGGCAACTACCTACTATAGCTTGAGCCGAAGCAGTTTTGACTAAAGAATTAGACTTATTATCTAATGGAGAGGTCTTGCTTATACCAGGACCAATCGAACAACTTGATGCTTCAAAACTTCCATCAGCAATTAAGTTACTATCAAAATTATCTTTAATTCTAATAAATTGATGGCAACCTTCTTGGCTAGCATCACAAGAAGAAATATTTTTATTAAAATATCTAGCATCAGTACTAGTGCTCCAGGTCATTTTTTCAGTTACTGTTTCCGAACCAGGATTATAAGAACCAGTGGTAGCATATTGCTTACAACCAACTTGATTGGCGCCGCAATTACCATAGTCTAATGTATTTTCTAAGTATGAGGCGACTACGCCAGTATCGCTCTTATAAGTTTGACAAGTATTGTTACGCGCTTCACAAGAATTATCTTTTTGTTGATAGAAATTCCAGCGTCGATCTTCTTCAGTACAATAGCCATAAGTTGCACATGATCCATTTCCATTTTCTTTAATACAAGATTGTTCATCAGCGCAATAACCATTATTACGCGTAATAGTAACTTCTCTGCCAACAGTAAAGTTACACTTTGGTGTCGAGGTTAAACCAGAGCAAACATTGTCATCTGTACAACTAACAAAATTAGTTAAACATTTACCGGTTGGTGGTTGGCTAGAACAATCAACATTACCGTCCGCTGTACAATAACCAGTGTTAGATGGCGTAACTGACGCATTTAGTATTTCTGGACCATAGCCCTCCATGCCACAATAAAGTTTTGGTATTTTAAGCACCCAGTTAGGATCAACTAAACCATGACACCAATCTTCGCTACCGTCTGTTTTTTCACCATAACCTTTATATATTTGATCATCTTTTGAAAAACACTCTAGAAGATTTTTTAAAGTAACATCACTAGTGTCTTGAGGATGTTTTTTAATATATTGAGCGGCCACTTCCCAACCAACTGGTAGAACGCGATACTTTCTTAAAATAATAAGCGAACGATACGGATAACCATCGTTATAACTTAAATCATCCCCTCGTTCGTCATAGCCAAGTCTTTTATTAGAATCAAGCAAACCTTGCTCAATAGCTTTCGCCACAGTCATCTGACCTTCAATCGCTTTAGCAAAGTTATTATTGATGACACAATTGGTTGGACCAGGATTAGCTTCATTAGTACAGGTTATAAATTGCGATAGAACATTATAATCAGAGCGCTCACCAACTTGCGCCTGAAGAACCTGACTAATGCCGCGATTAACTTCAGTCACACCACCAGTGCCGCCCTGAGCGTATTGATTAGAGACACTTGAACTATCACTGTTATCACTTAAAGTTCCAATTTTGCCCATTAACTTATTAAAAGCTGAAATAGCTAATTGGTTAATAAAAATATTAGCCGCATCAACTATAATATCACCAGTTTTTTGACCAAGTGCTTGTTGCATTACATCTCTAACTGTTTGACCCTTTGCTTGAGTAGCCCCCGGTTCTCCTGTCGCTTTCTTACTAATAAGTTGACTTGGGCTTATCCAAGAACCATTTTCAGCAGAGTTACCTTTTACTCGCTCGGCTTCAATAATCTTTTTTTCATCAGCTAAACCCATTAATTCCCAACTAATTGATAAATCATTGGCTCCTGGATCAAGCGAGCTACTTAGCTTAGTCAACCAATCCTTAGAACTCATACTAGAATACATATCAAATTCACTCTTCCAATTACCAACTAAAGTTTTATAATCACAAAGACCAGGTTTATAGGTTGGTCTTGAGACATCACCAATACCTAGAGTTATTCTTCTAAGTACATTAAGATCTGGCTGACAAAGATTCACGCTAACTTTCATGGTCTTACCATTATGATCTTGTATTGTTGCAGGCTGAGCAATCTGCTCAAGAACCTGCCCTAAAGCAGCGTCACTAGCGTCAGTTATTCTAGAGGAAAGATCTTTAAGGCTAAACATTGGTTTTTGACCTGGTGCACCAGACCCTAATTCAGTAGCATAATCATAAGCCATCTGATTAATAGCTGTCCTTAAAGTATTTTGAAAAATCACTGAACCTGATTTGTCCCAAAGAATTTTTAAATTTGCCCTAATACCGGCCCAAAGATCTTGAACAATTCCAAATTGAGCATTGGCTGGTGGCGCAGAAAAAATAAAAGTTCCTATCAACACAGTGGTTAGCAGGAAATAATTTAGCTTTGAGAAAATACGTGATGATTTCATAAATTGATTATTTCAAAATTTCATCAATAACTTTTTGTAAATCTTTATCACTAAGTGAATCAACATAAGTTTTGTCAGCTCCACTAGCTAAAAGAAAACTTCTCAACACCGCTGGATCTTTACTTGAACCAATGGCTTTTTTTAAAGCATCTTTTTCTTCAGTGGTTAAAGGACTACTAGAATTAGTTTGACCAGTGGCTGGTTTCACTTGTGAGGTTATTTGTGGCGTCACTGTATCGCTGACAGTTTGATCAAGCAAATTACTAAGCGCCGGATTATCAAGACTTGAAGTTGTTCCCTGATTTAAATTACCAGTACACTGTTGACCAGTTGGACAATTTGGATCAGTCCCCTTTTGTATTTCTTCATAATCATTAATACCATCACTATCTGAATCAGCTAGATAAGGCGAAGTATGATAAATATTCATTTCATCCCAATCACTTAAACCATCACCATCAGTATCTTTACTTTTTAAATCAGCCTCACTTGAAGCAGCTACTTGATTACTATTCTGCTGTATCTGTTTTAAGCTTAAGCCTCCGTAAAGTGAACCAGTAATATTACTTTTTAATTGCGCAAACCATAAAACAAGAATCAAAACCGTTACACAACCCAAAACAACAAACGCAGTTTTGTCGCGTTTGTCAAAATCATCAAGATCCAACCACCTAGCTAGCCTGTCAAATAAAGACATGGGGTTAAGAAGCGAAAATAAATATTAAATATAGACTTATTATACCATTTCAACTAAAAAACGGCAATAACTTTATCCAATCTTTTAAGCTAAGTTCTTGAGCGCGCACTAAAAGGCTAATTTTAGCTTGTTCAAACTTGGCGCTTACCTCGGTTACGGGCAAATGATAACCACCGGCTAAGTTAGCTTTTAACATTTTACGACGAGCGCTAAAGCCTATTTTCATTAACCTTAATAGATCTTTTTCATTACCACCTACTTCTTTTAATAGCTTTAACCATTGATCGTTGCGGCGTAATAAAACTATGGCGCTGTCGACAGCCGGAGCTGGCCAAAAACTCTTTCTTGAAACTATAGAAATAATTTTCGGTTCGGTATAAAGCTGAACTGACAAAGCTAATAAACTCATAGCACCAGGGCCAGCCATAATTCTTTCGGCAACTTCTTTTTGTAACATTAAAATAAAACGAGCTGGCATTATATTAGCAGCGTTGCCACCTACAAAAAATCTTAAAAAAATTGAAGTAATTGTGTAAGGTAAATTAGCTACCACCGCTAATTTATTATTTTTAACCGCTCCAAAATATTTCACCCACTGCGAAGAAAAATTCATCACGTCCTCATTAAAAATTGTTACGTTTTTTATTTCCTCCAACTCTAAACGATTAGTTAAAGCTTCGGCTAATTTTTTATCAAGTTCAATGGCAACTACCTTATCCGCAACAGCAGCAATTCGAGAAGTTAAAAAACCAAGACCAGGACCAACCTCTAAAATTGTTTCATCATTTTTTATTTCTGCCGCGTTTATAATTTTTTCATAAACACTCTCGTCAATTAAAAAATTCTGCCCACGATTCTTCGTTGGCTTAACTCCATAAAGTTTTGATAAATTTATTGTCTCGTTTAGAAGATTCATCTAAAAAATTAAGAACAAGAGTCAAAGAATAAAAAATAATTTGATCTTTGTTCTTTGATCTTAAATTACAATGTTAACTACTTTCCCTTTTACTACAATTATTTTTTTTATTGGTTGATCACCAACCCATCTTTTAGTTATTGGTCGCTCTAAAGCCGCTTGTTTAATCTCTTCTTCACTAGAGTCAAAAGCGATTTCAAAAGTATCACGCATTTTACCATTAACTTGAACCGCGACTGTTACAACTTCATCAATTAATAATTTCTCGTCATACTTTGGCCAACTAGATTTAAAAATTGATTCTTTATTGCCGATTGATTGCCACAACTCTTCTGTTATGTGCGGCGCCAATGGCGCTAGGAGTTGAAGTAAAATGCTATAACTTTTTTCATCAATGGCTTTACAGTCAGCTAAAGCATTAGTCAGGATCATTAAGGCTGATACCGCAGTATTAAATTTAAAGTTATTAATATCATCCCCGACCTTCTTAATTGTCTGATTTAATAAGGTGATTGTCTTATTATCAAACGTGGTTTTAGGCGCTATGGCTTCCTTTAATATATAGACACGATTCAAAAACGACTTAGCCGCGCTAACTCCCGACTCTAAAAAGCTAGCCGATTGCGTAAAAGGACTTAAAAACATCTCATAAACCCTGAAAGCATCAGCGCCGTATTTATCTACCATATCATCTGGATTTATGACATTCCCCCAACGTTTGCTCATTTTTCTGCCATCAGCGGCCAAAATCAGCCCTAAATTAGTATAACGTTTAAACGGCTCATCATAAGACACGGCTTTAATATCATAAAGGAATTTATGCCAAAAACGAGCATAAATTAAGTGACGTGTGGCGTGTTCAGCCCCGCCAACATACATATCAACCGGTGACCAGTATTTTTCTTTCTTTTTATCAACTAAAGCTTCATTATTATTTGGATCAATATAACGTAAATAATACCAACTTGAACCAGCCCATTGCGGCATAGTGTTAGTTTCCCTTTTACCGGCTTTACCACATTTTGGACATTTAACATTAACCCAATCGGTAATATTAGCGAGTGGCGATTCCCCTGTTCCACTTGGTTCGTAAAATTCTACTTCGGGCAAAGTAACAGGTAAATCTTTTTCATTAACTGGAACAGCGCCGCATTTTTCACAATGAATAATCGGAATCGGTTCGCCCCAATAACGTTGACGAGAAAAAACCCAATCACGTAATTTATATCTAGTAACAGCTTTGCCTAAAGCTTTGGTAATTTTAATTCGCGCTTCAGCCGTAGTTAAATCATCGTATTTACCAGAAGCTAATAAATAACCTTCACCAGTATAAATATTATTATTGCTTAAAAATAAATCCCATAAATAAACTGACGACTCAACATTAAGAAAAGCTGCTACATCTTCGCGCTTCAACCATTTTATTTTATGATTAGCTTGTTCTTTTTCGGCAACTTCTTCTTTTTTATCATCAACTAATTCAAACAATAAACCGACGTTACTAGAAAATCTATTTTCTTTTTTATGCGTGGCATAACCACCGCCAAAACAAGTTCCAAAATTTTTAATAAATTTAACATTAAGATAACCTGACTCTTCGCGAATTTCTCTTATGCCAGCTGTAACCACGTCTTCACCAGATTCTATACCACCACCAATTAAAGTTGTCCAACCAAAATCTTCACGCCACTTAAGGCAGGCAAATTCATCGGTCTTCGGATTTCTTAAAATACAATTTATCATCTGGCGTGGCACTATTTTAACGCCGTCACGCACGGGCGATAAACTACTAGCACAATAAGGACCAATAACTTGTTTAATTTCTAAATTATATTTTTTAGCAAATTGATTATCTCTTTCATCATGCGCGGGAACCGCCATGACGGCACCGGTGCCGTAATCATTTAAAACATAATCAGCCACCCAAACAGCCACTTCTCCTTTAGTGGCAGGATTAATAACTTTTATGCCTTTTAATTCAACGCCGGTTTTTTCTTTGCCCTCGGCCGTACGATCAATCTCGGTTTTTTTAGCCGCGGCTTCAATGTATTTTTTAACTTCATTAAAATTAGTAATTTTACTTTCTAATTTAGAAATTAATTCATTTTCTGGCGCTAAAACCACATAAGTCACACCAAACAAGGTATCAGGTCGCGTAGTAAAAACTTTTATTTTTTCCCTAGATTCAACGATTGAAAAATCAAACTCAGCCCCAACCGAACGGCCAATCCAATTACGCTGCGATTCCTTAATTGATTCTGGCCAATCTAGCTTGGCTAAACCATCAAGCAAGCGTTCAGCATAATCAGTAATCTTCAAAACCCATTGTCGCATTGGTTTTTTTTCAACTAAAGTTCCGCAACGTTCACAATGGCCATCTTCTAAATCTTCATTAGCTAAACCGGTTTTACAAGACGGACACCAGTTAATTGGCTCGTATGATTCATAAGCTAAACCACGCTTAAACATTTGTATAAATGTCCACTGTGTCCATTTATAATAAGCTGGATCAGTTGTTCTGACTTCCCTACTCCAATCATAAGTAAAACCAATTTTTTCTAATTGCTCTTTAAAACGAATAATATTTTTACTAACCGCCACTTCAGGATGAATTTTATTTTTAATCGCATAATTTTCAGCCGGTAAACCAAAAGCATCCCAGCCCATAGGATGTAAAACATTTTTACCTTCCATCATTTTTTGTCGTGCCATAATATCAGTCGCGATATAACCTTTAGGATGACCAACGTGTAATCCTTCACCTGATGGATAAGGAAACATGTCTAAAACATAATATTTTTCACGACTAAAATAATCTTTTGTTTTATAAAGATTTTCTTCGCGCCAGGCCGAGCGCCATTTTGATTCAATTTCTTTTGGGCTATACATAAAACACTAATTAAATAAATTCAATCTAATAGCAATGTCCCAGAGCAAAGCCAAGCCAGATACCACAAAAATTACAATATAATTCCATTGCGCCATGGAGGATTCTAAACTTTTCAAAGTTTTAACTAAAGCAGCGCGATCGTCGTCGCTTAAAGGACTATTATTAATAACCTTATTTTCTAAATCTCTTTCTTTAATAATTAATGAGCGACGCTTTTCAATATTATAACGATGAGCAAAATACCAAATAAACCCAAGCGTACCGGCATACCATGCTAAATCTGTCCAAAGATGATTAGGCAAACGGTTAAGAAAAATTATAATACGATAAAGCACTGTAGCGATTACGCCCACAAAAAAAACTAAATTTCTATAAAACTTATGGTGCATTTTAAATTCAGTCATAAAATTATAGGTCTATCTCAATGCCGATCGGGCAATGGTCTGAACCTTTTACTTGATCAAGAATAAAAGCTTTTTTAACATATTTCATAATCTTAGCCGAAACTAGAAAATAGTCAATTCTCCAACCAACGTTATGTTCACGGGCCAAAGCACGATATGACCACCAAGAATATTGCTTTTTATCAGGCTGCAGCGATCTAAAGGTATCAACTAAACCAACTTTTAAAAATTCTCTTCCCCAATAACGCTCTTCATCAGAAAAACCAGGGTTCCCGATATTTTCTTTAGGGCGCGCCAAATCGATTTCTTCTCGCGCCACGTTAAAGTCGCCGCAAATAATAACTGGTTTTTTCTTTTCTAACTTTTTTACATGTTTTAAAAGCTCTTTATTAAAGCCTACTTTATAATCAAGGCGCGCTAATTCTGGCTGAGCATTAGGGAAATAACAGTTAACAAAATAAAATTTATCAAATTCAGCTGTTTGGCAACGACCCTCATCGTCAAACTTAGCAACTCCAAAACCAGCCGTATAAGAAATGAAGCTTTCTTTGGTTAAAATAGCTGTTCCGCTATAACCAGGTTTTTTAGCTGGATGCCAGACCTCTTCGTAAGTTTTAAAATCAAAATCATGAACAGCTCGCCTGGCGTCATCTATTTTTATTTCCTGTAAACCAATAATATCTGGCTTATAACTAGTTAAAAAGTCAGTAAATCCATTACGGATACAAGCTCTAATACCATTAACATTCCAAGAAATTAGTTTCATAAATCTAATAGTAAGTTATCTAGCAAACAGGTCGCTTAACCATTTAGCAATAACATTGTATAATAAAGTATATCTTACTAAGCTCCTTATCGGCAAACTAAATGTTCCCCCAAGAAAAATCCCGTCATCATCGCATAAAAAAAATTATTATTGGCGCCATTGTCGTACCAGTGGTTTTATTTATTTTATTAATTATTTATTCCTTTGTGGCTAATGTCTTTTACAGAAGCGATAATATTAAAAAGGGCAACTACGACGTAATCAATCAGCCAGTTAGCCAGTCAAATACGCCAAAAGTTCTATATAGCGAACAAAAGAAAAAATTAGTTGAAGGTCTAGGTAATCAAACCTTTGGGGCTGAAAATCCAAAAGTAACTATTGTTGAATTTGCTGACTTTGCTTGCCCTTACTGCAAAGCGTCGTTCACTAGTTTACGTGAAGTATCAACCCTCTATAAAGATAAGGTTAAATTAATTTTTAGAGACTGGCCGGGTCACACTAATTCTGTCTCGCTTGCCATGGCGGCTCACTGCGCCGGTGAACAAGGAAAATTTTGGGAGATGCACGACAAGCTATATGCTAACCAAAGCGAAACCTTTGGCGCTGACAAAAATGATTTAGCCACTCTAGCCTCTGAACTCGGAATATATAATGACCAATTTCAAACTTGCTTTGATAATCAAAAATATTTAAGTAGAATCCAAAAAGATATAGTTGACGGGGAGACACTGGGTGTTATTGGAACACCAACCTGGTTTTTCAATGGTGAAAAAGTAGAAGGAGAATTAACAAAACTAGATTTAGAAAAAATTATCAAACAATATGACACCCAATAGAAAAATATCATTAACGATTATTTTATTTGGCTTGTCTTTGCTCACCCCGCAAATAGCTTTTACTCAAAACAACGAGGCTATTACTGATGTAAGTGGTCACTGTATTGATAGCAAAATATTGGATGATAAAACAAAAAGCTATAATTTTTTTAAATGCTGTATAAGCATGGATACGCCGGATCCTAAAATTTGGGGGAAAAATGATTTAAATATGTGTCCTAAAGCCGCTAGTGGTTGGGAATGTTACTGCAGAAGACTTAACCTAACCCCTTTATCAGGCACAAAAAAAGAAGATACTAAAAAACAAGAACCAATAACTTTTAAACCTCAAGTTAGTATTCCAGAAAGTACTATTACGGCGCAAGCAAAAATACAATTAGCTAACAATACTAGCTTATTAAGCGATTATATTATAGCTATTTTTAAATACTCAATTGGCATTGTAGGAATTATTGCCGCTATTGTTCTAATGTTTGGTGGTGTACGCTGGCTTACGGCGGGCGGAAATAGTGGTGTAGTTTCTGAGGCTAGGACATATATTATTGGATCCTTAACTGGCTTATTATTATCCCTTGGTTCTTTCTTGTTACTTTCAACTATCAACGGGAATCTCGTTAATCTAAAGATCATTGAAATAAAACCAATCCAAAAAATAGATTTAACTAAAGAAGGCTGTTGCGCAAAAGTAGTTGATGACCCCGCTAAAACTCTTGAAGAAAACACAACCACAGAAAATACCGATAGTGAAAAATGTTATAATCAAAAAAAAGATTTTAAACAAGTTCAATTTTACTATTCATATAAAGCTGAAAGTAACAAGTGTGTACCGGACAATAAAAAAAGAATTTGTTGTTTATCACACCAAGTAAAAGATAGTGGTAACACCCTTGATCTTTACAATGGTTGCACATCCGAAGAACCTATGCTTGAAGAATCTATGCTTGATTTTACAAACAGATGTAAGGATTCTGCTATTAAAGCAAACAAAGACTACCCTGATAAATGGGGACCTGGCTATAAAGTTCAAGAGTTTTCTAAGTGCAGCGATTGCGGAGGAAACCATAGTCAGCTTTGTAGCTGTGAACCTATTTAGTTTTAAAAAAGTATGAAAACAATAAATATTACAAAAATTATTTTTATTTTCGTTTTTAGTATTTTTTTAATACCAAATATTTCTCATGCTCAAACTCAAAAAACTTCTACTATGGGGTGTTGTGAAAAAGTTATAAAAACAACACTCAAGTTTGAAGTAGAAGACATGAATAAAGAACCGTGCGAAGCAATTAAAAAAGAACAAGAAAAACTGGAAGAAAGCCAAAGGAAATATGAAAATGTTACCTGGTTTGAAAATAGAGTTGCCTTTCTCGGCCGTTGTCGAACTGGGCAAGAAATCAGTGAAGGAACTTTACCGAAATTCACTTTACCTGAACTAAAAGTTAACATTCCTGGTTTAATTAAATTCACTCAACCTGATTTTTGCGCTAATAGCCAAGGCACAGAGGTGTGTATTAGCTGGATTGGACAATATATTGCTGCCCTCGCTGGCTACTTAACAATGATAGTTGGTATTGTCGCTGCTATTACTTTAATGGTTGGTGGCGTACGCTGGCTTACTGCTGCAGGTAACGCTCAAGCAGTTAGCGACGCTAAAGGCTGGATTATAAATAGCTTACTGGGTTTAGTCTTAACACTTTGCGCTTATACATTACTAGTAGTAATAAATCCTAAATTAGTTACCTTCTCTCCTCTGCGTATCACCTGGATTGAGGGCTTAAACTTATTACAACTTAAAAAATCTGGTGGAGCTTGTGCTAATGGAGAATGCACACAAATAGATGAAGCCGTAACTAATAACAGCCAAGGAATTTCTGGAGCAATTTTGAAATCTATTATGGTGGGAGGCGAGGGTTGTAACCCGGCTGTTTCATCTGACGGGCACTCTTCATGTGGTTATTGCCAAGCTATACCAGAAACTCGTATAAAAACCTGCGGTTTAAAAGGTGATTTATCAGATTGCGAATTATTTAAAAATGATATACAGGCTGATATTAACTGCTCAGCCAAAGTCTTAATGGAAATGGCTCCACGCTGTGGTAATTTTGAAGACATCGTAAGAACTGCTTCTTGCTATAACGCCGGTGGGACAGGGCAAAATTGCGGAACTGATGATTATTGCCACCGCGTTGAAAAATATTTTAATGAAAAGTGTGGGCAATCTACTGCTCCAAAAAATCCATAACTATGAAATATTTTATTATTACTTTAGCTCTACTTATTTTTCCGCTAACAACAAATGCTGCTAGTGGATTAATAATTAATTTGCTTTACTCAGAAGGTACTCTATCCTTCGATAACCCAGCAGCGGAGCAGAATAAAAAATTATATATTAGTTCCCAAAGCTTTGATGCCCAAAGCTTAAATAGTGTTGGCCCATTTACACTCTTAATTACAGACTGGAATAACAATGAATTAGTTAACGAACGCTTTAATACCCAACTTGGGAAATTTTCCTTGAGCGTCCCCTATTATTCGACTTTAAAGAAACTAACAATATTAGAAACAAAAAGCAATAAATCCATTCTTGAAAAAGATTTAAGCTTTGTTTCTACTTGTAACACTAATAATATTTGTGAATTTGAAAAAGGTGAAGACGCCTCTAATTGTTTACTTGATTGTGGCGTCAGTCAACCAAAATACAGTAAAGAAACTGAACAAATTTTAAAAGCTAAAAATGGTATCATTACAGATGCTAATGGTAAAATTTTATTAAAAGAAGCCCCTAAATCAACTGCTACAACCTGGGCAATCGTAACAATAATTATTATTGCTGGCGCAATAGCAACCTTTATAATCATACGACGAAAACGATATGGTCGCTAAAATTTTTATTTGTTTAATAATAAGTGCTGCCACTATTATTTTTGTCATACCCGCTAAAGCACAAAACAACCAAAATTGCCGCTGGATTCATAGTGCCAATAATGATGCTGGGGCTTGTCAGAGGATTATTAAGGGGACTAGTAAACAAGCTGACGCAAAATGCGATGCTTCAACTAAAAAATCATATGACAATACTTGTTGTTGCCCTGACCAAAGCTCACACAAATATATTATTATCGGATCATTAATTGTTGTCTTTGGATTAATCACTGGCTACGCTTTAATTCTTAAAAAAAGTGAATAAAAAATAATACCTTATGAAAAAAATTATACTAGCAGTTACTAAAATATTTTTTATCACAGCCATAGTCTTATCTTTTTCAAGCAGCACGAAGGCCCAGGATAATTTAGGAGCTTCTTTACCAAAATTTGGTAACCCAATCGATAACCCAAACATATCAGTTAGAATACCTGGCTTTACTGCTTTTCGCAGTATAAAATGTGAGGAGACGGCTACGGGCCAAGACTGTTTTGTACCTTGGTTAGCTGATTATATGAAAGCCTTATATACCTATGGCATTGGAGTTATAGTTATTTTCGCAATTATTGTCATGATGATTGGTGGTGTTGTTTGGCTAACAGCTGGTGGTAATGAAGAAAAAATTAGCAATGCTAAAGGCTGGGTAGCTGGTAGTTTATTCGGCATTTTGATTGCTTTAAGCTCCTACATGATATTAAATATTGTAAATCCTGCCTTAACTGAGTTGTCGCCGATAAAATTGGCGTCTATTAGTAAAGAAAATTTAGATGTTTTACAGCAGCTCCCTCCTGAAGATTTAACACCTGAGTTTACAGACAAACCACAAGGACCCGTTGGCGTCAGTAATGCCCAGTATAAAGTACCTATTTTATATCAAGGTAGATATACGTCCGAAAAATATGGCAGTAAAATTCCAGGTGCTGGCTGCGGAGTAACATCACTGACGATGGTCCTTAATTACTATAATATAAACAATACTCCAATTCAGACAGCTGACGAGGTTAGTGGTAAATACTGGAATGTTGCTGGAGACTGCTGTGGCTGGCGAGGAGGAATGCCAGGTTTTAAAAATATTTTAGAAAAACATGGGCTTAAAACAAAATCAGTTGGTGGACCATGTGACATGGCTGACGTTCTGCCTTTATTAAAATACGGTCCTGTTATAGTTAGCGTTACAGGTAACGGAAAAGGGCGTTGTCCTTACACTGGAGGAGGTCATTATGTAGTTATCACAGGTTATGAAAATGGCTATGTTTATACTAACGATCCTAATGAAGGCAACAAAAGAAGAGGGACTGAAAAATTGGCTCTAAGCGAAATTCAAAAAACTTGTAAAGTAAATGCTGGTGGAATCGTAGCTTATAAATAAATATGATTCTAAAAATTATAAAAATTTTACTAGTTATTGTTCTCGGTTACATAGTTTTTTTAGTAGCAACCGAAGATGGGGCTTATTGGACGCGCTTTAAATTTTATCGCCTACTCTTAACCAAACCAATTGAAAAAATACGTGACGATTACTCACTTCAAAATTGTAAAGAGTTCTCGGCTCAAGAAATAGCTAATAATTATTTTGAAGCCTTTGTAACCGGCTATTGTAAACCAAAAACCAAAGAGTATACTAAACGTAAGGATTTTCTCTGCGCCGTAGCACTTAACTGCTCTTGCCCTAATGGCGTTAATGAAAAAGAAAAATGCTCATCTAATTCTTTAAGCTGGTCTAGCTGTACTGAATTTGATGATAATAAAATTTCTTACTGTAATAAAACTGCCTCTTCACTTGAACCTAAGACAGGGCATGTCGCAGCTGATTGGAATTGTTTTCCTAAAGAAACACCACTAGAAATTGATAATAAAATTTATAAAGTAACTGACAAAGGCGGACTTATAAAGGGACGACGCATTGATATTTGGTTTGATAGTTGTACTGAGGCTTTAAAAGCAACAGGAATATATAAAATAAAAATTCCTAAACTATAATAAAAATGAAAAACAACAAGAATTCTATATTATTGATAATACCTTTATTTATATTAGTTATTGGTTTTGTTTTACCTGTACATGCCGAAGAAGCTGGTTGCTGTGGCACTGGAGATGCAGGGTTCATGAGATGGACAACAAAAGTAAAATCAAGTTGTATACCGCCTGGTTGTGGTAGCCTTTGCCCTACTTTTATACCCAATCAAACAGCAAAGGATGACGGTTCTGGTTGTATAACAACCAAAGAGCAACCTAAACCAAGTAAAGTTACTTCTCCTGTCCTATCAGTTTCAATCCCTGGCTTTGGTAAATTTAGCGATATTACTTGCGATGACCCAACTGTCCCCTGCCAAATTCCTTGGATAGGAGAATATATTAAAGCTATTTATCAATATAGCATTATAGCCATTGGCATTTTAGCGGTTGTTGTTCTAATGCTTGGTGGTACTATGTGGTTAACTGCCGGTGGAAATAAAGAAAGAATTAGCGAAGCTACTAAATGGATTAGAGGAGGAATAATGGGTATTATAATTGCCCTATGCTCTTATGTTCTATTAGTTATTCTTAACCCTAACCTAACGATCTTAAAACCTTTGAATATCACCTACATGAAAAAAGGAGATCTAATTTATTTAGATTCACCAGATTTATCAGAGCCGGTACCACAAGAAGAAATAAATAAAGACCCTAAAAAATCTAAAGTTGATCTTAACCCCAATAACTGGAAAACAGTGCCAAATGATAAAAAAGGTCTTGGGATAACAACGCGAGGGTCACTAACGTCAGGTGAACCTTCAATTGAAGGATTAAAAAAAGTGGCTGAATGTTTTAGAAAACTTGATTCTAAAAACTATATAGATGTTGCTTCAGCTTCAAGAAGCAAAGAAGTACAACAAAAACTATACAACGAAAATTGTTCTGGAGGAACCTGCAATCCCCCAACATGTAACCCGGCTGGTGGAAACTGCCCTCATACTAGTGGCGTAGCATTTGATGCCTGGGCTTGCAATGACAAAGTATGTAAAGGTAAAGACTTTCAATATCAATTACAAAACTGCTTCTTTGAGGCTGGTTTTTGTCTGCTTAAACTTAAAAGTGGTAAGGGCGAGTGCTGGCATTTTGAGCTACCTCAATGGTCAACTGCTTGCTATAAAACCAACCATTATGAGGGTAAATACTGTACTGCTGCCGTTCAACATTAAAGAAAAATAAAAAATATGACTAACCACAAAACAAATAACTTAATACCTGTAATTATATTATCTTTTTGGTTAATCATATCATTGGCTTCGTCTACTAAAGCTCAAAGTGGAGCAGAGGGTTGTTGTACAATGACCTGCCCGGGAATTGCTCCGCATTCTACAACTGAGTTTGAGATAAATTGCCCCAAAGAAATAAATGGATGCACTGGTGTTTTTGATCCTAATAAAATAGCTTCGGTGCCTAATGGCTTAAAATGCGTTGGTAAAGATGCCACCATAATAACACCAGTTGAACCAAGCAACCCTATAACATTCACCCCGCAAATTTCGATTCCAAAATCAGACTTTATTTCTGGCAAAGGCGTAGAAATACCTGCCAATGCCAAAATATTAGTTAACTACATTATTGCTATTTTTAAATACCTTATTGCTATCTCTGGAATCATAGCTGCTATAGTTTTAATGTTCGGTGGCGTTCGTTGGCTAACAGCCGGAGGTAATCAAATTATTATTAGTGACTCAAAAAAATATATATTCTCTAGTTTAACTGGCTTAGTTTTAACCCTTGGGTCATTCACTCTTTTATCTATAATAAATACTAACCTAGTTAATTTAAGCGTGCCGGATATAAAATATATTAAATATGAAGCGTTGGGAGAAAACTTAAGCGATGAAGAGTACGCAAAAAATATCAAGGATATGAAACCGATGTATCAAGGGGATAAACCAACTGGAGATGTTACTTATAATTCTAATCACAAACCAAATACAAAAACAATCGGATCAGCTGACATAGAACAAAAAATAGCAGAGAAAAATTTAAACGAAAACTATATTTTAAATAAGTATAAAGAAAATTTTTATTCTTTGTTATCAATTAATGAAGTTCAAGCTAGTGGTACATTTAACCCGCCATCAGGCATTCCTCTTCTACACCAGGCAGGAACCGAAGTTTGGAATAAAGACTATTCAAGAGAATGCGACCAAGACTGTAATGAACCATCAGATAAATCCAACGTATTATGCAAAGACAAAGAACCATTCCAATATAACGGGAAAAATAAATATTTTTCTACAGTAGCTTCTTCTGGCTGTGGAATAATGTCATTACAGATGGTTTTGGCTGCCTATGGCAAGGTTAGTAAATCAGCTAATGATACGATGACTATAGTAAAATTCATGGAAACAAATAATAGCTGGAGAGTATGCCCAGGCGGAGGGACTTCAAAAGAAGGTATGAGTGCTTATGCTGCATCTTTAGGTATGGAGGCTGAAATAATTGATGCAAGCTATGCTAAAAAATTATTAGAAGCCGGCTATCCGGTAATGGCGGGTCTTTCTGCATCTTCTGGTTGTACTGGAGGTGGACACTGGGTGGTTTTAAGAGGACTAGACAATAGTAAATACACTGTTAATAATCCAGAAACATCACATACAAATTGTCAAAACACATTACCGAATGGAGATAAGGGAATTACAAAGTTCCTATTTGTTCATCCACCAGGTAGCCCGAATGTTGATAACAGCACGAGCTGCATTAATAAATGGAGTTGGGGATGTTCTTATAACAGCCAAAACTGTTGCGATGGTAAATGCATATTTGGCGATGACGCTTGTACTATTACCTCTAAAAACATAAAAAGTAATAAATGCTATAAATGCGGAGATTGCATAGCAACCTGGCATTGGGGTTGTAGAAAAAACTCTGACTGCTGTAGTGGGCAGTGTCATACATCAGGATCTAACAAGTATCAATGTTATGAATAAAAAAATCCTGTTTATTTCTATTCTAGAAATAAACAGGATTTAATATTTTAATCTTAAAGAATCAGATAATACAACGTTATTATTTAATGCTTAGTGACATTCCCGGTAGGTTTATCCCCTTGATACATTGGTTTCATATCTTTTACATTCTTTTCATACTCCTCTTCACTTAAACTCTCATTCTGCGTTTCATTAGAAGAATCATTTAATATCAAGCTATCTTGAGAAATCTGATTTATCTCATCTTTTAAAACCTCTGTTGGGTCAATATTTTTATCATCAATCACCTCTTTTTTAATATCACTAGGCGAGGCAACAACTAGCAAAGCAGCTAAAAGCGCCTTTTGTAATAAAGGTTTGCTCATAAAGCGTTTAAAGAAGTTTTCTTTCTTTTTAGATTGCTCAATGTTATTATTCCCTAGCGAGCCGAGATTGTTTTCCTTAAATGACATAGTTATAATAACTAAATAAATATAAAGATTATTATTTTCAATTTTTATCTAATTTAGTTAAAAAGGTTTACTAATTACACAACTAATAATAACATATATTTAATAAAAAGTCAATGGACGTCTAAGCTCTATGCTTTACTTTACTTCTTACGCTGAAAAAAAATTCGATATTCTAAATGATCACAAAGTTTATCTTCGCAAAGAAGAGGTAGAGTTGGCTGTTAAAGTTCCTGACAAAAAAGGTAAAATCGGCAATCTGTTAACTGCCGAAAGAAATGGTGTTAAAGTAGTTTATCAAAAAGAAGCTGATCTCAAAAAAATAATTACTTTTTATCCTATCTAATATGAATTACGATATTGAGGCTAATATTGTTAGTTGGGAGATTGGCAGTGGAAAAATTTGTCATGTTAAAGAATTTGGTAATTTTATTGTTCACTTATCTCAAACTGGTAAACCAATTCTAATAGAAATCCTTAATGCCTCAAAATTTAAAACCAAGTTGAGTAAAGTTGAAACTATAAAACAGATTAGTGAAGCGCTGGGATAATACAAAAAAAAGTAGAGACGCATAATTATGCGCCTCTACTTTTTTTATCTGTAAATTATTCTTCGTTAGCGTCCCCTTTTGATTTATAACCAGTTCCCGCAGGAATTGGGCGACCAATAATAACGTTTTCTTTAAGACCTTCTAAGCGGTCAATCTTACCGGTAATCGCGGCGTCGATTAAGACTTTGGCTGTTTCTTGGAAGGAAGCAGCGGACAAGAAACTATTAGTCGACAAAGAAGCTTTGGTCATACCCATCAAAAGCTGACGAGCAACAGCAATCTTTTTGCCAGCTAATTTAGCTTTATGGTTTTCACGATCAAAGACTGATTTTTCAATAACTTCACCAACTAAGAAATCTGTTTCACCTGGATCAACCATATAAAGACGGGAAAACATCTGACGAGCGATTGTCTCAATGTGCTTATCATTCAAAGGCTGACCTTGAGATGAATAAACATACTGAATTTCTTTAACAATATATCTTTGTGTTTCAGCAATACCTCTTAATTCATATAGTTGCTGTAAGTCTAAGCTACCATCAGTTAATTGATCACCAATCACTACCGTAGCACCATCCTTAACCCAAATGTTAAAGGTTCTTGGAATAATATATTCATGAATCTTTTCAACTGGAGCAATGATTTTAAGATATTTTTCTTCCAATTTAATTTTACCGGCACGATTAGCTTTAACAACTGCTTCGCCGGCTTTAAATAATGGAGTATCCTTCTTTACCTTATCGCCATCAGCTACCAAAACTTCAACCTTAGCTTTCTTCTTTTTAGGAGCAGCGGCTTTAGCAGCGGCTGATTTACCTTTATCTTCCATAGCTTTAGCTGACATAGTTGCTTCAGCAAAATAATATTTATCAATATCTTCGCCATCATAAGCAATGGTTAACAACCTGCCTTGAGAAGTTCCACCTTCATTACGTAGTTCAGTAATTTTAACCGTGCCAGCCACGTCAGCAATATAAGCTTTACGTTTTGGTGAGCGCGCTTCAAAAATTTCTTCAACACGAGGCAAACCTTGTGTGATATCGTCTTGGTCAGCCACACCACCAGTATGGAAAGTACGCATGGTTAACTGAGTACCAGGTTCACCAATAGATTGCGCAGCAATAATACCAACGGCTGTACCAATTTTTACTAAACGGTTATAAGCCAAGTCAAAGCCATAGCATTTTTGACAAACACCACGGTGCAGGGCACAGCGGCTAACGCTGCGAACTTCAATACTTGGAATATCCTCTTTAGCAAATTCATCAGCTAAGTCCTCGGTCACTAATTCACCTTTCTTAAGTAAAACTTTACCAGCTGCGTTCTTAAGTTCATTAATTATATAACGACCAGTGATACGCTTAATAAGAGCGCGTCCCATTTCTTCGCTTTCTTCTCTAGTCATAACAATACCGCCCTTAGCACCGCAGTCTTCAGCCGTAATAACAACATCTTGCGCTACGTCAACTAAACGACGAGTTAAGTAACCAGCGTTAGACGTACGCAAAGCTGTATCAGACAAACCTTTACGTACACCATGAGTCGCAATAAAGTATTCCAAGACATCAAAACCGCGCTTGAAGTTTCCTTTAACTGGCAATTCAATAATTTTACCAGATGGTGAAGTAACCAAACCTTTCATACCTAAAATCTGAGTTAGCTGCGCATAAGAACCACGCGCACCAGATTCGATCATGGAATAAATTGGACCGGTCTTATCAAGTTCATTAGTACAAATAGCTGTTATTTCTTCCTTAACCTTTGTCCAGACTTCAATGACTTTACTATAACGTTCACTTTCAGTTAGCAAACCTTCTTCATAATAACCCTGAATTTCTTCAGCTTGAACAGAGGCTTGATTAATCTTGGCTTCAATATTTTCGAAATCAGGTAAATCAGACATACCCCAAGATAAACCAGTACGAGTAATGTAATCAAAGGTTACTCTTTTAATATCATCCAACAGTTGAACCGTTCTTTCTTCACCAAACAAACGGAAACATTCTTTAACTAAAGCTTTTAATTTAGATTTACCAATAACTTCATTAACAAACTGAAGCTTCTCTGGCAAAAGTTCATTAATAATTATTCGGCCCATGTTAGTTTCAACAATACCGCGACCTTCCATCATGATACCAACTTTTTCACGCAAGGTAATTCTACCAAGTTGATAAGCTGCTTTAGCTTCTAATGGTGAATAAAAATATTTTTTAACTTTTTCGTCTTGCTTAATAGTTGTCATGTAGAATGAACCCCAGACAATATCTTTATCTGGTGAAACAACTGGATCACCCGTTGCTGGCTTCAAAAGGTTATGTGAAGCCAACATTAATTCTTTAGCTTCAGTAATCGCCTCTTCAGTCAAAGGTACATGGACCGCCATTTGGTCACCATCGAAGTCAGCGTTGAAAGCTGTACAAACTAAAGGATGGATTTGAATAGCTAAACCTTCAATCAAAACTGGGTGGAAAGCTTGAATACCAAGACGGTGCAAAGTTGGAGCACGGTTTAGTAAGACATATGCTCCCTCAATAATTTCTTCTAAAATATCCCAAACTTCATCATGACCAGCTTCAATATAACGTGAAGCACTGCGCACGTTATGAACAATTTCGCGCTTAATAAGCTTGGAAATAATAAATGGTTTGAACAATTCAATAGCCATGCGCTTTGGTAGACCACATTGATCAAGCTTTAGATTTGGATTAACCACAATAACCGATCGTCCTGAATAGTCGATACGCTTACCAAGTAAGTTCTGACGGAAACGACCTTGCTTACCTTTTAATGAGTCAGCTAAAGACTTAAGCATACGCTTTTGACCAGTTGAAGCCACAACAGTTTTACCGTGTCTAATTGAGTTATCAATCAAAGCATCAACCGCTTCCTGTAACATACGCTTTTCATTACGACAAATAACTTCCGGTGCGTTCAATTCTAATAACTGTTTAAGACGATTATTACGGTTAATAATACGGCGATATAAATCATTCAAATCTGAAGTAGCAAAACGACCACCGTCTAGCGCTACCATTGGTCGCAAATCCGGAGGAATAACTGGCACAACAGCCATTACCATCCAAGCTGGATTAATGCCGTTAGCTTTTAAGTTTTTGAAAAACTTCAAACGCTTAATAAGCTTGTCTTTTTTAGACTCAACTACGTCTTCAAGAATTTTTTCTGAATTTTTAATCTCTTTTTCTAAATCAAGGCGTTCTAAAAGTTTACGCACAGCTTCGGCGCCGATCCCGGCCGTAAAAATGTGACCATATTTCAAACTCAAATTCTGATAGGTGTTTTCAGAAATAATAGCCAAAGGTTTTAATTCTTTTAATTCTTTTTGCGCTTGAGTAAAAGCATTATCTAGCGCGGCAATTTTTTCGTCACGGCTCTTTTCCAAAACCAAAATTTCTTGTTCAATCTTATCAGTAATTTCTAATTGGCTCTTACCGTCTTTAGCTAATTTAGTTTTCTGAGTTTTTATTTTAGAAACTTGTTCACTAAATTCAGCTTCTAGTGCTTTTTTCTTAGCTTTATATTCTTGTTTAATTTGATCAATCGTTGCTAGTTTTAATTCTTCATTAACATCAGTAATAATAAAGCTAGCAAAGTAGACTACTTTTTCTAAAGATTGCATGGAAAGATCTAGGGCTAAACCAACCTTAGAAGACAAACCGCGCAAAAACCAAATATGAGTTACTGGAGTTTCTAGTTTAATGTGACCAAAACGTTCACGACGAACAAGTGAGCGAGTTACTTCAACGCCGCACTTATCACAAACAATGCCGCGATAACGAATTTTTTTATACTTTCCACAATAACACTCCCAGTCTTTAGATGGTCCAAAAATCTTTTCGCAGAACAAACCGTCTTTTTCCGGCTTCTGAGTTCGGTAGTTAATAGTTTCAGGACGAGTTACCTCACCATAAGACCACTGAAGAATACTTTCAGGTGAAGCTAACTTAAGCTTGATAGCTTCAAAATCATTAGTTTTAATTGGGTTAATCATATAATTATTCTTAACTTATTCAGTGGGTTCATTAACCACAACCGGCTGAACCGGATCAGAAAATGAATTTTGTCTTGGTGGTTCTATCTCATCACCGGCTTTTTCTAAATCAATCGGCCGATTATCACTATCTAATAGTTCCACATCAAGTGCTAGACCTTTCAATTCGCGGACCAAGACGTTGAAAGATTCAGGCACGTTTAACTTTTTAATTGTTTCACCTTTAATAATAGATTCATAAGCCTTAGAACGACCGGCGACGTCGTCTGATTTAATCGTCAAAATTTCTTGCAAAGTATGCGCGGCGCCATAAGCTTCCAAAGCCCAAACTTCCATTTCTCCAAAACGTTGACCACCGAATTGAGCTTTACCACCCAAAGGCTGTTGCGTAATAAGTGAGTATGGACCAATTGAACGTTGGTGAATTTTATCTTCTACCATGTGGTTTAATTTGAGCATGTACTTATAACCAACAGAAACTCTGTTATCAAAGTTAGCTCCGGTTTTACCATTACAAAGCACAACCTTACCGTCTTCTGGCAAACCAGCTCGAACAAGCTCAGAGTGAATCTGCGCTTCAGTAATTCCGTTTAATGGTGGTGTGGCTACTTTGTAGTTTAATTTCTGAGCCGCAAAACCAAGGTGAGTTTCTAATAACTGACCTAAGTTCATACGAGAAACAACTCCCAATGGAGAAAGAATAATATCAATTGGTGTACCGTCATCTAAGAAAGGCATATCTTCAACCGGAACGATTTTAGAAATAACACCTTTGTTACCGTGACGACCCGCCATTTTATCTCCAGCGCGAATTTTTCTTAAGTTAGCAACCGTAACTTGAATTGATTGAATAACACCAGCGGAAAGTTTATCACCCTGTTCGCGACTGAAAATTTTAACATCAATAACTTTACCGTGTTCACCGTGTTCTAGATACAAAGATGAATCACGTACGTCCTTAGCTTTGTCACCAAAGATAGCACGTAACAATTTTTCTTCAGCAGATAACTCAGTTTCACCTTTTGGTGTAATTTTACCAACCAAAATATCACCGCTTGATACTTCGGCGCCGATCCTGATAATACCTTTTTCATCTAAGTTCTTTAATTTTTCTTCGGAGATATTTGGAATGTCATTAGTAACAATTTCAGGTCCTAATTTAGTATCGCGGACATCAATTGTGTAATTTTCAATATGAACTGAAGAATAAAAATCTTCTTTAACTAAACGTTCAGAAATAATAACGGCGTCTTCGTAGTTGTAACCTTCCCAAGTCATGAAAGCGACTAAGACGTTATTACCTAAAGCTAACTCGCCCTTATCCACGGCCGAAGCATCAGACATAAACTGACCTTTCTTAACATGATCACCGCGATTAACAATTGGACGTTGGTTAATACAAGTTGAAGCGTTAGAACGAAGGAATTTACTTAAAACATAATTATGATCATGACCATTCTTATCACGAACAATAATTTGTGTACCATCAATTTTTATAACTTCACCATCTTCTTCAGCTAAAATTGCATGACCAGAGTCAGACGCGGCACGCGCTTCAACACCAGTACCAACAATTGGCGCTCGAGCCGCAATCAAGGGTACAGCCTGACGTTGCATGTTAGTTCCCATCAAAGCTCTAATTCCGTCATCGTGTTCCAAAAATGGAATCAAAGAAGTCGCGACCGAAACAATTTGGTTAGCGGCGACGCCAATCAAATCTACTTTAGCCACGTCTTCTAGGGCTGGTTCACCATATTTTCTAACTTCAGCTTTATCAACTAAGAAATAACCATTCTCATCATTAGGTGTAGTAAAAGCAGTGGAAATATATTTTTCTTCTTCAAAAGCATCAAGATAAACAATCTCACTAGTAATAACAGGTTTAATCGCAATCGTAATAGTAGTGCCTAATTTATCATGTAATTCTTTAGCAGTTTTTTCAGTAATCGTTTCACCGGCTTTCAAAACTACCTTACCTTTATCATCCAAAATATCTTCACGAGTAATTTTACCAACGGTTAATTCGGGTTTGTTTTCAATGTCGTGTAGAACTTTTCTATAAGGAGCTTCAATAAAACCATAACTATTAATTCTGGCATAGCTAGCAAAGTGACCAACCAAACCAATGTTTGGACCTTCTGGCGTAGCAATTGGACAAATACGACTGTAGTGAGTGGTGTGTACGTCGCGGACTTCGAAACCTGCGCGTTCACGAGTAAGTCCACCTGGACCCATCGCTGACAAACGTCGCTTGTGCTCTAACTCGGCTAACGGGTTAGTTTGATCCATGAACTGTGACAACTGTGAAGACATGAAAAATTCTTTCACCACGCTCATAACCGGACGAGCATTAATCAATTTATTTGGTGTCAAAGATTCAATTTCCAAAATACTCATCTTATCTTTAATAATACGTTCCATACGTGCCAAACCAATACGAGCCTTATTCTGAATTAATTCACCAATAGCACGAACACGACGATTACCTAAGTGGTCAATATCGTCTTCTTTGTCTTGAGTAATATTTAAACGAATAATTTCAGTAATAATTGCCACTAAATCTTCACGGCGTAAAATACGAGTGGACTTATTATTAGGAATATCAAAACCAAAACGTTTGTTTAATTTATAGCGACCAACGCGGTCAAAGTCGTAACGATCAAAACGGAAGAACATGGAATGAATCAAAGAGCGTGCGTTATCAGCCGTCGCTAAATCACCTGGACGAATACGCTTATAAACTTCAATCAAACCTTCAGCTTCATCTTTAGCAATATCTTTAGCTAAGGTCGCTTCAATATGATCAACTTCAGTTTTTTCAACATCTTTAAACAAAGCGCGAATTTCATCATCGCTACCATAACCAAAAGCTCTCAGCAAAGAAGTAATTGCTACTTTACGTTTGCGATCAATACGAGCCCACATTACACCAGTAGCATCGGTTTCAATTTCAATCCAAGCACCACGGTTAGGAATAATTTTAGCGCCATAATATTTACGACCACGAATTGATTCGGCTGTGAAAATAACACCGGCACTGCGAATAAGCTGAGACACGATAGCACGTTCAATACCGTTGATAATAAAAGTTCCGTTTTTAGTCATGATTGGAAAATCACCCAAGAAGACTTCTTGAGTTGTTTTCTGATCATTCTTTTTGTTTAACAAACTAGCTTGAACACGCAAAGACGCTTCGTAGGTAACGTTCTTGGCTTTGCTTTCCGCCTCATTAAATTTTGGTTCATCAAAATAGTATTCACCGAAATGAAGTTCTAAATCACGACCAATAAAGTCAGTGATTGGAGAAATTTCATCAAACAAGTCAGCTAGACCTTCCTTAAGAAACCAAGCATAAGAGTCTTTCTGAACTTCTATTAAATCTGGCATCGGGATGGTGGCATCCTGATTAGTAAAATATTTACGTCCGGTCTCGAGGCGTACCGGCACAGAAGACGTTTTTGGCATAGGCGGAAATATTATTAGTTAATACAGCAAACATCTCAACGCTATATTGAGATGTCAGATTATGAAAATTAATTTAGTTGTGGGAGGGGTTAGAAAGGCGTATATGATTATAAAAAACCCTCGTAAAAAACAAAAAAAACGACCTATTAATGACGAAATCTGTGTATTGATAAATTCATAATACACTCTGGGCCGTTCTTCTTTATTACTCTTAAAATAAGCTCTTTCAAGCCATTTTATACTAACAGCAATTGTTTCCCCTGTCAACAGTTTTGCCGTTCTTTTGGATAAAATTGTCAAGAGCGTTTGTTTTTATTTAATCTAAGCCAAATACTACTATAGTACTAAACAAAAACTCATACCAAAATTTTTAGTTATCCACAGTTTTTAAGATGGTCGCTAATTCTTCTCGGCAGACTGCACGATCATCCCATTTTTCCTTCTTACCTTTAGCCCGGCAGATGGCTTGTTCTGAACCTTTGCCAGTTATAAGCACAACATCATTGTCGCGAGCTTTGCTTAAGGCCTTATTAATAGCCTGGCGGCGAGATAAATCAGTAAAAAGATCAATATTACGCTTCTTTCCTGCACTTTCTGCCCCTTGAGCCACAGCCTCAATAATCAAAGACGGATTTTCATCATAAGGGTCTTCATCAGTCACGATTACAATATCAGCCAGCTGACCAGCAATTTCGCCTAAAACTGGGCGACGAGACTTATCGCGACCACCACCAGTTGAGCCCAAGACATGAATAATTTTACCATGAGCTGATTCATTAATTGTTTCATACAATCTTTTAACAGCGTTAGGCTCAAAAGCATAATCAACAATAATAGAAAATGACTGTCCTTCAATAATTTTTTCTAAACGACCTGGTACGCCAGCCACTTTCTCTAAACCGATTTTTATTTTTTCTAAACTAATCCCCTGCGTTAAACCAACCGTAGCAGCGGCTAATATATTAGTTAAATTAAAACGCCCTAACATATTAACTGTGATCGGAACTTTATTAATTATTAATTTTCGTTCAGTGTCAGTTTGTGAAATATCAGCTACTACTCGATTAACTGATTCATCAAACACGCCTGGAACTTTTTCGTTGCGTAAACTAAAAGCATATTTTTCTTCTGCCCAGAAACTAGCAAAGTAGCTAGCATACTGATCATTAGCATTAACGACAATAGTTTTCTTAACGCGATTCAAACTTAATTTTTTTATACCTTCAGCGCGTTTAACATTTTTGTGATCATCAGTATATTTTGTTTTACAATCCTTTAAACGAGAAAACAACATGCCTTTAGCTTCACGGTAATTATCAAAGCTACCATGTGATTCAATATGTTCAGGATAAAGACCAGTAATCATAACTACATCGTAATCAATAAAACGATGACGATATTGCACAATGCCCTCAGATGAAGTTTCGATAATGGCATACTGACAACCATTCTTTAACATCTTGCGTAACATCTTGTGCGTAAACAAACGACCAACCATGGTCATTTTTTTATCATTAATCCAATCTTTGTTACCATCAGAAAACATCGCTGTCGAAGTATAGCCGACCTTATAACCGGCACCACGCAACATAGATGCGATTAAATAAGTCGTCGTAGTTTTACCAGTCGTGCCAGTTACACCGATTACAATCAAATGTTGACTAGGCCAACGATAAATAACATTAGCTGTGACACCCAATAAAAAATGATAAATTGGCCAAGCTAAAGAAAATATTTTTTTCGGAATAAAACGTTTAATGATTTGTAGAGCTCTATCCATATACTTGTAATCTGAAAAAATTAAAAAAGACGACGAACGCCGCGCCCTATATTATAACCAAGATAAATCACTGGAGCAAGTACCATATCAAAAGTACCAGGATACATAATATCATGACCACCAAAACCAAGTTTAAAGCGCGTAAAACCAGGCCATTTCTGACTATCAACTCCGTGCCAATCATAAAATTCTAAACCCTTACTTTTTGCTTCTTTAATCATGCACCAATGCAAAGCATAAGGCGCCATTAACTCTCTTTGTTCTGAAGCTGAAGCACCATGAAGATAAGTTATGGTATTGCCAAACTTAGAAAAAATTCCAGCGGCCAACAATTTATTATTATATTTAATCGTGGCTAAATGTGTTGTACCTGATTTAATCATTTTTTCATAATAAGCTTTTGGATGAGAAGAAAATTTATCGCGCTTAGTTGTTTCTTCCATTAAATCCCAGAATGATTCAAAGTCAGGATCATTAGCTAAAAATTTTAAATCTTTTTTTAAACTAAGGCGAATATTATAACGAGTTTTAGGGTGCATTAAATTCAAGATTTCTTCTTCAGTGCCGGCTAAATCAGTGTAGAAAGTATGGCTTGGCTGAACATCATTAACCTTTCTTAAATTTTGATTTACAAAGGTTGCATCTGGCTCCAGACGAACAAACAGTAAAGTTTTATTTTTCTTAAATAGACTATTAAAATCATTAAGTAAAACTGGCCATAAATCAGCTGAACCTAAAAATGGCCCGCGCGGTATATAATAATACTTTTTACCAAAAGGTAAATGATATTCAAAAGCAGCCAAATGAATTATTATTTTATTATGTTCAAAATAAAATAAATGCGCTTTATGCCCAACGCTTTCTTGAAACTTAAGCCATTGGCTTGATTGTAAAAATTGACAAGGCGAAGAAGACGCTTGGAAGGCGTCTAGTTTATCTAATGATGATTGATTAATTTCTTGTTCTGAAAAATTCATTTTATTCAAGTGAGATAACTTGTAAACCCTTAGCTTTTATTTCTTTTTCTGGCCAAAATAGTTTATCAATAAAAAACTTACCAACATAAGTTACCTTCTTCTCTATTTCTCTACCAGTGTATTCTTTGGTTGTTGGATCCCATTCTTTTAAAGACAAAATATCACCTTCGTTAATTTCAAAATCATTAAGACGTAATTCAAATTTCTTTTTACCATCTACAATCGCCTGAAAATATTCTGGCCAAACTTTTTTTTCAATAATCATATATTTACCATTGTTAATTGTCTGAACCACGGATTACACAGATGAGCAGATTAACACAGATATTTTTATCTGTGAACATCAGTGAATCAGTATAATCTGTGGTTCTGACTTTTTATATATTTTTTAAAGCTTGTTTAATCCGTTCGCCACTATCAGTAATCGAGCCATCAACTCGAGCCAGCGCATCACGCGCTTGCGGCGCTGAATAACCTAAGGCCATTAAAGCATCAAGTTCGTCCGAACCGCCAACGCTTTCGCCGCTCACAGTAATATCACCAACTTTATTTCTTAATTCTAAAATTACTCGTTCCGCGGTTTTTCTTCCGATACCCGAGACTTTAGTTAAAGTGTCGGCTTCGCCGCGCGCAATCGCTGAGCGTAGCGAGGCGGTTGGTGCTAAACCTAAAATGGCCAGACCTGATTTTGGACCAACACCGGAAACGGAAATCAATGATTCAAATAAATCTAGCTCATCAAGAGTTTTAACGCCGTAATGTTCAATTGAATTTTCGCGGGCGGCTTCATGTAAATATAGTTCTAAATCAGTACCAACTTTAGCTTCAGCTAAAACAATTGGCGTTACAGTTATGCGATAACCTAAATCACCGACGCGAATTATTAAATCGTCTTTTAGCTTGGCCATAATTGTTCCCTTGATGTATGACAGCATATGTATAATCTAATTTTTTAAAATAAAATAATAATCACCATACTCAGTTTCTTCTTTGGGCCAAGTCTTATGCATCTCAACTGATGAAAAATACTTTTCAAACAATGGTTTTATTTTTTTGGTTGAGTTTTTATACTCTACCCCTAAAACATCATTACTTAAAACAGTGATAGCGGCTTCAACAATATTCTTTGGTGCACCATTTCTTATAGTCTCTGCTAAGTATTCATAACCCAATTTGGCCCCAGCAATTTCTCTCTCAGATTCATTTGAAAAATCATCTATATAAGGATCGGCCACAATAGCAAAACCATCATCTTTAATTAACTCAGAAATTTTTTTGATAAAAGCCTCTTGCTTGTCAAACGATAAATGGTGAAGGCCAGCTGTACAAAGAACTGTATCATACTTTAAAGCACTCTCCCATTTAGTAGCATCAGCTAAAATAAATTCTATATTAGAATATTGAGTCTTATCATGCTCAATATATTCTGCTTCAAAATCAAGGCCAGTGTATGATACGTCTGATCGTTTTTCTTTTAACATGCCTAATAAACTTCCAGCTCCGCATAATAAATCGATTACCGTACCTTTTTGAGGGATAGAATCAATACAAAAAGAAGCGACTTCCCCAATAAGAACTCCCCAAGGCATGTACTTAATTTCTTCTTTATATATTGTAGCTATCGGAAGATTCTGCATAGTTAATGATTTAAATTAATTTTATATACCCTCGCCTGCCTTTTGCAGTATAAAGTCTTGAACTAAACGATGATTTAAATAATAACCTTGCAATCGCTCAGGCAAATAAATAAACTCTTCAACTTTATCTCGACAACTAGGTAAGCCGCATTTGCATTCCATTTTCCAGCGTTTATAATCTTTATGATTTGGATCAACAAATTCAGCAAATTCTTCGTCAGTCCATTCAGTGGCAGCGTAATCAAAGAAAATTTCTTGTCCTGGAATAATATCTTGAACAGCTATCATTTTTCCTTTTTTAATTACTTGCGCGTTTGGCGTACAGCGATGATTAAAGAAAATATATGGTTCGTCCAAAATAAGATATTTGGCTTTCTCTATTTGTAATGGATCATCAATTCGTAATTCTCCGGTTTTATATTTTTCTCGTATTTCTGGAATTGTTGCTAATTTACCTTTCATAAAACAAATTATTTCTCCGCGTTGGATTAATGCGGTCGCAAAACAACCCTTACCTTCAATCCCTGATTCTTTAACAATAAATTTACATTCCCTGTCTTTCATATTTTGAAATTTGCCTATTTCTTTTTATTTAATTTTCTTTTCTTATGCGCTTCTAAAAGCCAAGAACTAGATTGAACTTTACCACCTTTACCGATGTTAAAAATCATTTTAGTACCAAGCTTTTCGCAAACTGGAACTTCGGGAATATTAGAATGAGTTCGATCACCGCCATTGGCAAAAATATCTGGTTTAATTTTCTTTAACTCCAAACAGATGCTCATATCTTTAGTCCCAGGTTTATGAGAGCTTAAAACTACCTTATCAACCCACTTGATATGCTCTATCAACTCTTTACGTTCTTTTTCCGGCATGAACGAAAAACCTTTTTTCAATTTAAGCCAATTATCATTATTTAAAATTACCACTAAATAATCGCCTAAAGCACGAGCGGTTTGAAACATTCTAACATGACCAACATGAATTGGATCAAAGCCACCGCTAACAGCAACGACGACGGGCTTTTTCTTTTTTGTCTTTATATTTTTCATTTATTTAATTTCCATTCCCTTTAACGCCTTAATCCTTTCCTCAATCGGAGGATGCGTCATAAAAGCTTTAGTAAAAAATCCAATCTTTTTTCCGGCGGTTTCCTTAAACGGCGTGACAATATATAAATGCGCTGTTGCGCGATTAGCAACTTCCAAAGGTTCTGAATCTTTAGAAATTTTTTCTAAGGCGCTAGCCAGCGCTTCAGGATAGCGCGTTAACATTGCGCCATCAGCGTCAGCTAAAAATTCTCGTTTTCGAGAAATCGCAAACTGAAGCATATAAGCAAAAATCGGAGCCAAAATTGCAAGTGCAATAGCCACAATGGTAATAACCAAAGCGATTTGCCCGCCTTCACTATCATTACTAGAACGTCGGCGTCCACCAAAAATACTCCAGCGCATAAACCAGTCAGCCAATAAAACAACTACGCCGACTAAAACAGTAGCAACTGTCGCGAGTAAGATATCACGATTGCCAATATGCGAAAGTTCGTGCGCAATCACGCCTTCTAATTCTGATTTTTCTAATTTTTGAACAATGCCGGAGGTTAAGCAAATTACAGCGTGTTCAGGATCTCGTCCCGTAGCAAAGGCGTTCGGCGCCGTGTCTTCAATCACATAAATTTTCGGAACTGGTAAGCCGGCAGTAATACACAAATTTTCTACCAGTCGATATAATTCTTTATTACGTTCCATTGAAACTGGATGAGCGCTACTCATCGCTAAAACAATTTTATCGCTCCACCAATAACTTACAAAACTAGAAACAATACTAAAAATTACAGCAATATATAAAATCGCTGAATTATTCATAGCTTGCGAAAAAACCCAGCCAATAATAATAACCGCGATAAAAAATACAGACATTAAAATCCAAGTATTTCGTTTATTAGAATCGATTTGAGTATATAGAGATGGCATAATTAATTTTTAATACATTCTGTCATACAAATCTGAAAACTCTTTAAAAAATAAAGGTCGATTATTAATATCTGTATACTTAGCGGCCGCATTCAATCCTTCTTTTACTTTCTGCTCAATAAACATTTCTGGGAGTTTAATTGCAAACCATGCTGAGAAAATAAGCATCATTTTTGGATTCTCTTTCGTTAATTGTCTATACATGCTACAAGCATCATAAATAAATATTTCTGTGGTCTCTGGGTTAAACAAGTAAATTTTTTTTTGATCTTTTCCGGAATGTTTAAAAAAATTTTCTGCTTCCTTTACTTTATCCATGTATACCCTTTTATATTCTGGCTTTACTAAATCTAGATCTTTAATAATACCTTTTACACCCTGCGGGGAAGATATCTGATGTAATATCTCGTGTGCCGCGGCAGCTAGTGTATGAATTGAAACAATATCTCTATCTTTAAAAAATAAATCTATCGCTGTTTCGAGCTGTCCTTTAGCTGCTTCAATTTTTGAAATACCTATTTCTGGCATATTAAAAATTCATACAAATTTTCTGTGTTTGTTTAGCACTAAGAGAAACAAGAGTTTGTTCTAAACTAACTTGTTCAATATCCAAAACTTTTGTTTCAATTTCATGAGCCATAGTATTTTAAATCAATATGAATATATATGAACACTTAATTATTTTTCTTCGATTCCCTGCTCTTTTAAGAAGCTAGTTAATTCAGAGCTAGCGATAGCTTGTCCAATCATTACTTGTGTCATTTTCTGCTGATGTTCAAGCAGCATTGCAACTACTTGTGATTCAACGAACTGCTGCTGTTGTCCACTCTCATTAGTCGCTGCGAATACGACACCCGATCCATTTTGTGCTAAAACTTGCAAGGCAGATTGAAGAAATTTTGTAGTTGGTGCATGTTTCGCTACAACAATTCCAATAACTTTTTCGGATCCTTGAATGATTAGTGGTCCCCCTGAATTTCCAGGATTAAATGCACCATTAACTACATAATGTTTAACAATATTTGATTCTATTGATTTTTTATAGTCTTGAAAGCCAGCTATATATCCCACGGAAAGAATTGGTGCGGGTCCATTATAACCAAGAGGATGACCCCATGTTATTACTTTTGTCTCTGTTGAAGCAGTCGCCTCATCAATCTCTAGTCCGCCAGATAATTTTACGGAAGGAGTCAGTATGACCAAATCACGATTTTCATCAATCTTAACATCCTTAAAATCAATTTTTTGTTGCTCAGATGAGAGAGCAATTATTTGATTCGCCAAGCAACCTTGAACGACATGCCAATTAGTTATTATATGTCCTGTTTTTAATAAAAATCCAGTTCCCTTACTGCCAGTATTTTGACAATATATCAAAAAGACATTCTTAATTATCCCTTGATTAGTAGATCCTGATGATTCAAGTAACCACTGTGTAGAAATTGGTAAATTGCTATTCTCCATATTAGAACCCGACTTTTACGTTTTGTTTTTCATCAGCCGCAGCTTCAAAAAATACTCTGTCCTTAAAACCAAGCATGTTGCCAATTATATTGGTTGGGAAAACTTGCAACTTGGTGTTGAAGTCGCGAACATTTGTATTGTAAAAACGTCGGCTGGCTTGAATTTTGTTTTCTGTATCTGATAATTCTCTTTGTAATTCTAAGAAATTAGTATTAGCTTTTAAATCTGGGTAAGCCTCAGATAAAGCAAAGATTGACTTCAAGGTTGAAGACAAAGCATTTTCGGCTTTTTCTACGGCAGCTTTATCGCCTGAAGCTTGTGCGTTCATAGCAGCGCTTCGAGCATTTATTACGCGATCCAAAGTTTCTTTTTCATGAGCCGCATAACCTTTGACTGTTTCCACTAAATTTGGAATTAAGTCATAACGACGCTTTAGCTGCACATCAATGTCAGCCCAGGCTTCATCAACGCGATTCTTTAAACGAATCAAACCGTTGTACATGCCGATCACAAAAAGAACCAAAAGAACTACTATACCTATGATGATCCATGTTGTCATATAATTGTTACTTCGTCATACTCGCATAAGCGGGAATGATAAAAGTGTTAAGTTTTATTAATTAATAAATAGATTATTTTATTGTTAACTTTCTGTTCCTCTGCTGTGTCTTTCTTTTCCATAACAATATCATTAGCTAAAGTGTCAGCCTTCATATCTTCCTTATACTCTTCCATTGTTTTCTTTACCAGCGCATCATCCGAAAACCAATAAAGCGTAACTTGATCATTGATTGTTAAACCATTATTTTTACGCAAATTATTTATGGCGCGAACAATTTCACGCTTTAAACCTTCGCGCTCTAATTCCGGCGTCATAGTTAAATCAAGCTCAACTTTTTCTTCAAAGCCAACCGCAAAGACAACATCTTTAACATTTAACTCATCTTTAATTAAATCAAGTAAACCTTCATCATCAACTTTCCATTTATTACTTGTCACCTGTAATTTACTTAAAGGCTGACGAATTTTAATTTTAGCTTCATCACGTTTAGCTAGACCTAATTCCACAATTTTTCTAACCGTAATCATTTTTTCTAAAACAGTCTGATCAATCGTTTCAAAACTATCAGTCATACTTGGCCAATCTTCAAGATGAACACTGCGTTGCTGGTTAGCTAATTCAAAACCAGTTACTTTTTGCCAAATCGCTTCAGACATAAACGGCATGAATGGCGCCATGACTTTAGTTAATGTTTCTAACACATATTTCATTGTACCTAAAACTGCTTGCTTGTCGTCGCCTTCTTCCTTAAAACGATCACGACTGCGGCGCAAATACCAAGTAGAAAGTTCATCAATAAATTCTGTGATTGCTCGCTGGCCTCTAACTAAATTATATTCATACATTGATTTAGTCACTACAGCGATTAACTGATTTAAACGCGCGACAACCCATTGATCTAAAACATTTTTTGAAACATGACTAGCTACTACATCGGCCGTGGCATACATATCATAAAAAGAATGAACATTCCATAACAACATGATATTTTTACGCATGGTTTCTTCAACGCCTTTTTCAGAAAAATTTAAATTCTCAGCTTGCATAACTGGCGAAGACAAAAGATAGGCACGCAAAGCATCAGCCCCATACTTATCAAACAAAAGATTAGGATCAGGGTAATTATTAAGTCGTTTGCTCATTTTCTTACCATCTTCAGCTAAAACTATGCCATTAGCAATAACATTTTGGTAAGCTGGTTTATCATTTAAAGCCGTAGCAATAACATGCAAATAATAAAACCAACATCTGGTTTGATCGATGCCTTCGGCAATAAATTTCGCTGGAAAATTCTTTTCAAAACGCTCAGTATTTTCAAATGGATAATGCATTTGCGCATAAGGCATAGAGCCAGAATCAAACCAAGTATCTAAAACATCAGGAATACGTTTCATGGTTTTTCCGCAAACACAAGGTACAGTTATTAAATCAACAATGTGTTTATGTAAATCAGTTACTTTCTGGCCGCTGGCTTCTTCTAACTCCTTAACTGAACCAAAAACTTTTATCGCCTTACAGTCTTCACATTTCCATAAAGGCATAACCGAAGCCCAAAAACGTTGGCGAGAAATTGACCAATCACGTGCGCCTTCTAACCAATTACCAAAACGTCCTTCTTTAATATAATCCGGTGACCAATTAATTTCTTTAGCCGTAGCTAAAAGCTGATCTTTAATTTTTGTAACAGATACAAACCATGAACTAGTCGCGTAATTAATCAACGGGGTATCACAACGCCAACAATGCGGATAACTATGTTCATATTTTTCTTTAGCAAATAATAAATTCTTGCTAGCTAAATATTTTATAATAGCAACATCAGTCGCTGTAAAATCTTCAATTGGTTTAACGTGTAAACCAGCAAAATCTTTTACTTCTGGTTTCATAACGCCGTTCATACCAACATGTTGTACAAATGGTAAATTTTTCTCTTTACCTAAATTCATATCATCTTCACCAAAAGCCGGTGCGATATGAACAATGCCGGTACCTTCTTCGGCTAAAACAAAATCGGCTGCATAAACTTTCCAACCGTTGGGGCGATTAACTAATTTTTCATCACTAGAATAATAATCAAACAAAGGTTTATAAGCTCTACCAACTAACTGCTCGCCTTTTATGCTTTCAATAATATTATCTTCCGTTTTTTTTCTTTCATGTTCGGTTCTAGAAATAATTACCTTATCTCCGCCCATGTTAACTTTGATATATTCTAAATTTGGATTAACCGCCAAAGCAACGTTGCCTGGTAATGTCCAAGGGGTTGTTGTCCAAGCTAATAAATATGTACCGGGTTCATCAAGCAATTCAAACTTAACCACCACTGATAAATCTTTAACATCTTTATAACCTTCGGTTACTTCTGATTGTGACAAAGTAGTTTCACAGCGAGGGCAAATAAACATGGAACGATAACCTTCGTAAACTAAATCTTTATCATACAATTGTTTAAACACCCACCAAACAGATTCCATAAATGAAAGATCCAATGTCTTATAATCATTTTCCATATCAACCCAGCGACCAAGTTTACTTATCATTTCTTTCCAAGCATCAATATAACTCAAAACCTTAGAGCGACAAATTTCGTTAAACTTATCTACGCCTAATTCAACAATTTGTTGTTTGTTAGTAATGCCTAATTCTTTCTCTACTATATTTTCTACTGGCAAGCCATGACAATCCCAGCCCCATTTTCTTTCAACTTTATGGCCATTCATGGTCCAAAAGCGTGGCACAACATCTTTCATTACATTAGCTACGATATGCCCATAATGTGGAGTGCCTGTAGCAAAAGGCGGCCCATCATAAAAAACATACTCGCCCTCAGGCGCGTCTTTTTGCACAGAACGCTCAAAAGTACCAGCTTCTTTCCAAAAGCGGCTAACTTCGCCTTCTAATTCAACGTGTTTTGGCTTGTCTATCATATGTAGTCTTTCAATTTTACGGTAAAATTGACCTCTTGTCAAAGGCTTTTTCCTTGAAATCTAAGCGTTTTTCTGCTATATTAAGAGGAATTCTATGTTTACCCTCCAATCTACATTCCAGCCAACTGGCGACCAGCCAGAGGCTATAAATAAGCTTATAAAAGGCCTTAAAAAGGGCTTTGACCGCCAAACCTTACTTGGAGTCACTGGCTCAGGCAAGACCTTTACTATGGCTAATATTATCGCCGAGCAAAAACGGCCAACGCTTATAATATCTCATAACAAGACTTTAGCAGCCCAGCTTTATAGTGAGTTTAAGCAATTTTTTCCTGAATCAGCCGTGCATTACTTTGTATCTTATTATGACTATTACCAACCCGAAGCTTATATCCCCCAGACTGACACTTATATTGAAAAAGAAGCCACTATTAATGAAGAAATTGATCGTTTGCGTCATGCCGCGACGCAATCTTTAATTAATCGCCGCGATGTTATTATTGTGGCTAGCGTATCTTGTATTTATGGCTTAGGTGAAAAAATGGATTATCTTAGTTTAAGCCAGGTGTTTAATGTCAATGAAAAAATCAAGCGAAATGATATTTTACGTCGCTTAGTTAAAATTCAATATATTCGCGACGATCAACAATTAGGACGTGGGCAATTTCGAGTACGCGGCGACCGTATTGATATCCACTTAGCCACGGGCGAGGCCATTGTTCGCCTTAACCTAAACGGCGACACAATTGAAAAAATTATTATTTTCACAATCACACCATCCAAAGAAGCAATTTGGTTAATAGACTTAGATGATAGTAAAGGCGAGAGTTTAGAAAAGATTTCTATCTTACCAGCTAAACATTATATGACAACTGAACCAAAGTTGCATGATGCTATTGGCTTAATTGAGGCTGAATTAGAAAGTCGCTTAAAAGAACTAAGAGCTGAAAATAAAATTGGTGAAGCTGATAGATTGGAACGTAAAACCAATTATGATTTAGAAATGATTCGCCAAGCAGGTTATTGTTCGGGTATTGAAAATTATTCTCGACTTTTATCAGGTCGTGCTCCTGGCACACCACCAGAAACTTTAATTGATTTCTTCCCTGATGATTATTTATTATTCATTGATGAGTCACACGTGACTTTGCCGCAAATTCGCGGTATGCACGCTGGTGATGCTTCTAGAAAAAATACTTTAATTGATTTTGGATTTAGGCTACCTTCAGCACGAGATAATCGTCCCTTAACTTACGCTGAATTTAAAACCAAGGTTAATCAGGTAATTTACGTTAGTGCCACGCCAACAGTCTATGAACTTGATAATTCTAAACAAGTCGTTGAACAAGTTATTCGTCCGACTGGTTTGCTGGATCCGGAAATTGAGGTCAGGCCGACCGAACATCAAATTCAAGATTTAATCATTGAGATTGAAAAACGTGTTAGAAAAAAACAACGCGTTTTAGTTACAACTTTAACCAAGCGCATGGCCGAAGAATTAACCGATTATTTACTAAATGAAAGTATCAAAGTTAGTTATATTCATAGCGAAGTCGATACTTTGCAACGTGTCGAAATCTTAAAAGAATTACGTTCCGGCGTTTATGATGTTTTAGTTGGTGTTAACTTATTGCGGGAAGGTTTAGACTTACCTGAAGTTTCATTAGTCGCGATCCTAGACGCTGATATGAGCGGCTTTTTACGCAATGAGACAGCTTTGGTCCAAACGATTGGTCGCGCCGCCCGTCACGTTGAAGGTAAGGTTATTATGTATGGCGATAAAATTACACCAGCTATGAAATTAGCAATTGATGTAACTAATCGTCGCCGTAAAATTCAAGCTGATTATAATAAAAAATATAATATTATTCCAAAAACTGTTGGTTTAAAAGATTATCAGCCATTGGATTCGGGGGAATAAAAAATTAAAAAAAAAGTAGAGACGCGCCATGGCGCGTCTCTACTTTTTTTATTTTTATTTAGTTTGGGATAGAATCCTTAAGACAACGTACAGAAACTCCTGTAAGCCGTTCACTAGCATCTGAATAAAAGTAATTATCAGACACATTTAAATAAGTTGACCAAAAAGCTCTAGGATAGTCTGAATAAGGCACAACAGATAAAAAATATGCAAAACTACCACGACCATAAAACGTACCATCAAGATTACGGTAACCTGGAGGAATGGCAGAAAAATTATAGATATCGGTTCCATCCCAAGCTATAGGAGTATGAGAGCTAGTAGCTTTTAATTTTTCGCCCCCAGTAGAACAACCCCAATTATATAAATCACAACCAGGGTCAGGGACTTGAGCTAGAGTTTGCCATTCACCATAAGATGGAATATGCCAACCTGTGGGACAAATACCTTGTTGAGTAGCCAAAATTGTTTGGCTACCACTAGTAGGGCAAGCTAATGTGTAGGCACCGTCACCATTCTCTGTGCTAGCAGCATTATTACAATCATATGGTAGTTGAAGTGCCTCTGCCCACTCATACAAACCACCGTCAGTCGTACAATTAGATTCACTATTGTTATAACAATATTTTTCTATTGCATTATTATTTACTTGACAAGACCAATAGCCAGAGTCATCACCAGATAAATCATGACAGCTAGGCTCAGAGTTTCCATTATTTACTTTAGCCCCAACGTTTAGATTTTCTCCAAACCAACACTGGCTACCAATTCCAACAATTGGATAATATTTCCAATCATAAAGGACATAATCTCCTCCGCAAGCAGACGGCAACTTACAATCAAAGGTACATGTTTCTCCGCCGTTATTATCACCCTCGTCACACTCCTCTCCATCTTGAGTGGTTGTATCGCCACAAGAACCAACTACAAAAAGAGCTAAAATAGCGTGGTTGGAAGTAACATTAGTAAAAGTATAAGAAGAAGGGGTGCCAACAGAAACACCGTCAACCAAAACATCATATACAAAAAACTCACCATAATTACTGCTAGGGGTAATAATAAAAGTTTTGTCCGAACCATGACTCACAATTGAAGTGGATGGACTTATGGTACCATTGGCTCCAGCGGAAACAGATATAGTATAATAACTTTCAACAACAAAAGTAACTGTTATGGTATGCTCTTCTGTGACATTAGTGAAAGTGTAAGTAGCGTCAGTGCCAACCGAGACGCTATCTACTAAAACATCCTCTATGACATAACCTTCGTCTGGGGTAATAGTGAATGTTTTATCTGCCCCATAATTAACCGTATCAGTAGCAGTTATTGTTCCATTAGCTCCAGCCGAAGAAGTTAAAGTATAAGTATTAATAGCAAAAGTAGCGGTTAAAGATTTATTATCTATAATATTAGTGTCTGTTCTAGCAGCAGTTAATACTCCATCACTCCAAGTAGTAAAATGGTAACCTGTGTTAGGCTCAGCCGTTACGGTAGTGGCGTTTTGCCCATAAATAATAGTTTGTGAAGTTGTGCCAGTGATTGTTCCATTAGATCCAGCCGCGTAACTAACACTATACTGGGCTACACCGTTGCTTAAAATTTTAGTAAATGGATTAAAGTATAGATTAATGCCACAAGCTATTTTAATGTTAGTGACATTAGTGTTAGCTACTATGCCAACATTATCTTTTATATAGCATGATTGACCTAAATAGTTTTGCTTAATAGTAACAGTATAAGTAGAATTATTGTTTAGTTTAGTTGGAAAAGTAAATTCGCTGTTAGATCCTGGATTAATAGTAATTACTTCTTGATTATTGTTGTTCTGTATTGTTACTGGGCCACCTAAGCCCGTGATTGTTCCGCCAATAGTGTAACCGGTGTTATTGTTAATTATTGATGGTTGGCCATTAGTAAAGTTATTATTGTTGTTGGTAAATTTATTTTTCTTATTTATATAATTTCTAGTTATTTTACCAAAATAGCCACTAGCTGGTTTAATGTTATTAGCTTGCTGGAATTTAATTAGAGCTTTTTTAGTAGCTGGGCCAAAATATGTAGTTTCTTTCCCGATTGATCCAGCGCCAATTTTAGCTACAGTAAAACCATTATTATTTAAATATTTCTGTAGTTCTTTTACATCATTATTAACATTGCCTAATGTTAGGTTCTTATTAAATACAAAATTAGTACTAGACGCACTAGTTAAGTTAATGAATAGTAGAGTAAATAAAAAAAGACTTAAAATTAAACTTTTCGAAAATAAATTTTTATTGATAAGCATAATTTATTCAAGAGTAAACGTCGTCTTAACCGTAATCATAACATCTTTATCAGGCTTTGAAGTATCATACGTTCCATAATCAGAAATATCAATCGAATTAACTGAGGTAACTTGTGTTACGCCCACGCTCGCTTCTTTTAAACTACCAACCTTACGTCCGCCAGCTGAAGCAATTTTTTCCGCACGCGAACGAGCGTCGTTCACGGCGTCGGTCAACAAATCAATTCTAGTTTGCGGTAAATTAGAATAATAATATTCCGGAGCTTGAGGCGAAAAAATAACACCTTGGTTAATTAAAGCCTGAGTATCTTTAGCTAAGTCAGTTACTTTCTTTATATCTTTAAGCTGTAGCTCAACAGTTTGATTTAAAATATACTGCTGTGGACCCTGACTATTTGGATCCTTATATTGTTGATTAAGGAAAACTGGTGAAATTACTAAATCAGATTCTTTAACGCCGCGATCAACAAAAAACTTTTTAACAATTTTTAGATCATTAGCCATACCTGAATAACCAGCTTTTAAATCAGCTTCAAAAACCGTACGAGAAAAACTACCGGTCCATTTTGCAATATCAGCCGTCACGGTCTTTTTAGCTGAGCCAGTTACGGTTAAAGAGCGATCCATACCTTTTACTTTATAAAAAACACCAGCGCCAATACCAGCACTTATAATTAAACATACGCCCAATATCCAGGCGACTTTAGAAAGATTATTGTCTTGCATAATTTTTACCCTTTTATAATTAATATTTAGATTATACACCTTATTACAGGCTCTAACAAACTCAATTATTGACAATAAGACAGTTTTTATATATACTTTTAATACTTTTGGCCCCACAGGATGGGGCAAACTTTATAACTTTTAACTCTTAAAAACTGTATGGCACACAAGAAAGCCGGTGGTTCAACTACCCTGGGCCGAGATAGTGCAAGTAAACGACTCGGCGTTAAATTACAAGATGGACAAATTGCTAAAGCTGGTGCAATTTTAGTCAGACAGCGTGGTACAAAATACCGCGTAGGTAAAAATGTTCGTCGCGGCAACGATGACACTTTGTACGCTGTCAAAACTGGACTTGTTAAATTTTCTACCAAGAAATTACTAAGATTCACTGGTCAGCTAAAATCAGCTAAGGTCGTCAGTATAGTAACTGAAAAAAAATAAACTTCCTAAAAACTCCCTGGTCAATTGACCAGGGAGTTTTTTAATATTTAAATTTCTTAACCAGAGCACATTTCACCAAGCATGTAACATTACTGGCGCGCCAGCTCTTTCTTCAATGCCTTTAAGCCTTATATTATAATCACTGTGAATATCTTTCAAAAACTTGGCAATAGCTACGGCGTGCTCAGCTTTGTGATAGGTTGTGATAGCTATTTTAGGTCGGTTTAATTTAATAGTCTCTTTAGCTCCGGCTAACATTTCAAGTTCATAGCCTTCAAGATCAACTTTGATATAAGTTAAAGGAAGATTTTTTTCATAAAATAAACTATCAATTGTTACAACATTCACTGGGTGATCAGTTGGAGTTGTAAATAGTTTAGATTGGAAGCCATCATCAGTCATAAAACCGCTTTCAGCACGAGCTCCAAGCGCTAATGGAACAATTTCTACATTAGGAATATTAGCGAATGTTTTTTCTAAAGCCATTATAAAATCTGACAATGGTTCAACACAATATACTTTCTGACAACGTTTAGCTACAACTAAACTAAAAAGTCCTTCGGCTGCGCCACAATCAAGTACAATATCGCCTTGGCCAACTTTTGTTTCAAAAGCTTCATAATAATGCCAATCATCAATACAATATGTTTCTGAAATCACTTGATACAAAGAGTTAATACCAAATCTTTTTGGATAATAAAAAACATTGGCAAGATTAACTAATTTAACAATATAATAATCTTTATCTTCGTTAATCTCACTAATAAATTTTTTAGCTTTATATTTAGAAATGGGAGCTAATAAATGTTTTAATAATTCAAAAAAACCGACATTTTGACGGCTTCCTGAAAACCAGTGTCTTAAAAGATTAAAACGACGGGTAATAATCATAGACTAATAATTAAGAATAACTAGCTACTTCTTTTTGTTACTGAGTTTTAAACAAACTTTTACAAACTCTACAAACAAAGGATGAGGGTCTAGGGGACGAGAAATATATTCAGGATGAAATTGTGTACCAATAAAGAATGGATGATTTTTTATTTCAACGGCTTCAACAATACTATTGTCCGGCGACGTTCCACAAACAGTTAAGCCCTTGCTTTCCAAAAGTTCACGATATTCTGGATTAAATTCATAACGATGACGATGGCGTTCTGAAACTATTTTTTTAGCTTTAAACTTATTGGCATAAATTTTAGCTAGATGAGTACCATCTACTAAACGACAAGGCCAGCCACCAAGTCGAATTGTGCCACCATACTTACCAGCTTTCAAGGCTGCTTTTTGAGTTTCCATAATATTGATAACTGGATAAGGCGTTTTTGGATCTACTTCACAACTGTTAGCACCTTTTAACCCGGCGACGTTCCTGGCAAATTCAATAACCGCCATTTGCATGCCATAACATAAACCAAAATAAGGCACTTTATTTTCACGACAGTATTTAATAGTTTTGATTTTACCTTCAGCACCACGTGTTCCCCAGCCTTGGGGAACAATAATACCATCAAATTTTTTCAAAAGCCTAGTTCCCTCTTTTTCAACTTCTTCAGAAGATAACCAATGAATTTTAACTTTACAATGATTGGTTGCGCCAGCATGCTTAATCGCTTCTAGCACTGAAATATAAGAATCGGTCAAAGTAAAGCTACCAGACACAAAGTATTTACCAACAATACCGATATTAACTTCTTGCTTAGCAGTTTTAATACGTTTAATCATGGCCTTCCATTCGATTAAATCTTTGCGACGAGACTTCAAGCCAAAATGTTCTAATAAACGATCCCCTAACTTATCTTTTTCAAAGTTAACTGGGACGTCGTAAATTGATTCAATGTCTGGAGCAGAAATAACATCTTCCGGATGGATATTACAGTTAACAGCAATTTTTTCACGTCTAGGTTGATCTAGCGGTTTAGCTGAACGGGCAATAATAAAATCGGGCTGAATTCCGGCGGTGTTTAGCGTTCTAATCGCATATTGAGTTGGCTTAGTTTTCATCTCACTAGATTGCGATGGAATTGGTAAATAACTAACCATAACAAAAACCACATCGCGACCAACTGACAATTTCATCATACGAGCCGCTTCCAAAAATAAAAGATTCTGATATTCACCAACTGTTCCGCCAATTTCAATAATCATAATTTCGGCGCCGGTCTTCTTAACCGCTGCTTCAATGCGTGAATTTATTTCCAAAGGAATATGAGGCACAACTTCAACGCATTTTCCGCCATAACCAAGATTTCTTTCGCGCTCAATTACTGCCTGATAAACACGACCGGTTGTCATGTAGTTATCACGATAAATATTTTTATTTAAAAATCTTTCATAATTACCAACGTCCTGGTCGGTTTCATCACCATCTTCGGTTACAAAAACTTCACCGTGTTCAATCGGATTCATGGTACCAGCGTCAACGTTAATATAAGGATCAATTTTAATGGCACTAACATTAAAACCCTTGCCAGTTAAAATACGACCAATTGAGGCCGCTGCCACACCTTTACCAACACCAGACATAACACCACCAACAATATAAATATACTTAGTGGTTGGCTTTTTATTTTTTTTCTTTTTAGAAGGCATAATTATTAACGCAAATTAATAAGATTTAAATACCAATTAACAATCACAGGGCCATATAATAAAATAATCAAAGCGGCAACTGATAAAAATGTTCCTAAAGGAAGTTTTGAGCCCCAGTGTTTTTTACCAAAAGCTAACAGTAAAACACCGACTAAAGCACCGACTGTGTAAGCTAAAAAAATAGTGGCCACAACATAGGGCCAACTAAAGGCTACTCCTAAGAGTAAGCCTAAACGAATATCGCCGCCGCCAATCCAACGACCACGAGAAACAATAAATTGGACTAGGAAAAAACCAATTCCTATTGTAGCAGAAATTAACAAGCCCTGCCAACTCATACCCAACCAGAGATTTAAAGCTAAAACCACGACCGCAGCTGTTAAGCTAATTTTATCTAAAATAACATACCAACGTAAATCCATGACAAAAATAATGGTAAAAACACTAACTAAAAACCAATTACGCAACAGAACTAACCAATTGTTTAAAGACCATAAATCAATCGGCCCAAACTGTTTATTTAGCTGCCAAATAACAAGCATAAATAAAAGCCCCACTAAAGCCTCAACAATCGGATACTGCCAGGAAATGTGTTTTTTACAGTGACGGCAGCGACCACCTAATATTAAATAGCTTAGCACTGGTAAATTATCATACCAACTAATGGTTTTTTTACAGTCTCGGCAATGAGATCGACCACCTAAAGATTCTTCTTCATAAACACGCCAAATAAAACAATTTAAAAAACTGCCAATGATGAGACCAAAAATTAAACTAAAACCAATAAATAAACCATCCATATAATTTCTTATTTTTTAAGCTTAACGCGACGTTCAATAATAGAACGCGGGAAAATTAAATTAAACCAAACAACTGCCCAAATAGCTTCCAAAAAATCTTTCCAATTTATTTTTTTACCTTCTTTATAACTACGACCATTATAAGAAATACCAACTTCATAAACACGAGCATGACCATGACCAATCCAGGCTGTTAACTCTTCATCAATTGCAAAACGATCGCAAACCAATCGACCACGAAAACGATCAACTTGCTGACGGTTAAAAACCTTATAACAAGTCGCCATGTCAGTTAAATTAAGATTGGTAAAAATATTAGAAAAAACTGACATCCAACGATTAGCTGCTGAGTGCCAAAAAAATAAAGCATTTTTTGGACGTCCACCAATAAAACGAGAACCGTAAACAACGTCGGCTTGATTAGCAATTATTGGATCAATCATTTTTTGAAAATCAGCTGGGTCATATTCTAAGTCAGCATCTTGAATAATCATAATATCTCCAGTGGCGTGTTCAAAACCAATCTGTAAACATGAACCCTTGCCAGCATTGCTATCTTTAAAAATAACTGAAATGAGTGGATCATTTAAATTACTAAGAATTTCACGCGTACCATCAGTCGAATAATCATCAACCACAATAATCTCTGAAATTACAGCGTTGGTTAATGGACAATTTTTTACAAGCTCAAGCAAGCTAACAATGGTTTGCTTTTCATTATACACCGGAACAATAATACTCAGTTTAGTCATTACTTTTTGAAAAATAAAATTGTAGAGAAATAAAAAGCAAAATCATTGACATTGGCACTAAAGGAATAAAGGTTCGTGAAAGAGCCGTATGGTCCATGGCCCAAAGATAGTGCTCAGTAAACAGATACATCGCAATAATAGCGGCGCTCATTAAACCAAACATAATCCAGGCCGGTAATAAAGTTCGCTTAAAAACAATCTTTTTAAGCATAATAATAGAACTAAAAATAAAAATAACCCACCAGATATTCCAATTATTACTTACAAAAAGGCTTTGTGCAAGAGGGTTAAAAATTTGCGGGTGAAAAGCAATTGCTCCTTCAGTATTAGAAAAACTAAATTTATAAATAACTTTAAATATTAACCAAGGGGCAAGTGGAATAATTAAAGCTAACAAAGAGTAAAAAAGCTGACGCCACTTAATAGTTACGGGTTTAAAAAATTTAGTAACCAATAACGCCGCCATCAAAGCCAAGGCGCAAAAAACACCTTCATTTTTTACAAACATTGCCCAGCCACTAAAAAAAGCAGCAAACAACAGTAACTTATTGTTATTACTAATTAACCACTCTATAAAGAACATAAAGCCAACCGCTGAATAATAAGCCAAGGTTAAATCAGCATAATTATTAGCCGCATGATAAAAAATGAAAGGCATAGAAACAAAGAACAATCCAGCCAAAAAGCCTTGCCAATTACCTAAACAACGACGAGCCACACTAATTATTAAAAATACTAAACTAACAAAATAACCCCAAGAAATTAAATTCAACCAACCACCCGTACCACCAAGTAAACGAAGCCAATACTCTAATAAAGAAAAATGCCAAGGATAATTTCTGTGACTAAAAGAACTCAAGTAATTAGCACTCTCGGGATTAAAATTAACTGCTTTATCAACTATCATCATTTCAGCTCGTATCGACCAAAAAGCAATACCATCATAAGGTAAGACTGGTCGAGCAATGGCCTGCACAAAATTTATAATCAAAAAACAAGCAACCACTAAAACAATGATTAAAGAAAACCAATAACTTTTTTGCCAAGAAATTAAAAGTCTATGGCGCCAATTTATTTTTTTAAAAACCAAGAATAAAGCAACCAGCGTTTGTAATCCGAAAAACCAATAGATAAGGGGTGAAAATGATAATCTAAAAATAACAAAATATAAAAACAATTCTAAAGAGATTAAAGCGGTTCCAAAACCATAAGCTAAGGCTATAAAACGTAAACCAGAACCCAGTTTAAAATAAAAAACAAACCAAGCGCCGACTGATAAAATAGAAATAAAAAATAATAAGCTAGCTAACATAATTTATTTTATAGTTCTTTTAAAAATGCCCGAATATGGACCGTAAAGTTTAACAATTGTAAAGTCACCTAAATATTCTTTTTTATTATTTTGTAAAAAGTATAGTTTTCCAGCTTCATACAAATATGTGCGGGGTGTTTTATAAAAGATAAAGTAATCAGCCAAACCGGAAGTGTCTATACGATAAGAATCATACAAATAATAACGTAAATAAACTTCAATATTAGGAGCAAACAACCTAATACTAGAGCCTAATGGTACTAAAGATTTAACTGCCTTGGCAAAAGGATATAAATCGCAAGCAGTCCCATTAGAATTATAGTTTTTATCAAGGCTACAATAACGCCAAAGAATTTGTGATTCTTCTGGAGCATCAACAAAATTATAAATATTTTTTAAGTCAGTTATTGAGCTATAAGTAAACTGAAAAAGTAGCGGCAACCAAGCTATTAATACTGCAACAATAATAATGTTCTTGACTGACCAATTAAAACGTCGCTTAAAGAAAAATGCTAATAAAACTATAACAATAAAAATACCACCAAAAAATAATACGGCCGGAACTGGCCCCATCATCTGGCCAAGGATAATGTTTATTGTGAAGAAGGCTTCTGGTTGGTAGAGAAAAAAATTCATAAACTATTAACATAATCAATTACCTCATCTGGCAAAAGCACAGACGGAGACAGCGGATCAAAAGTAATAACATGGGCTGGATTAGGTGCCCATATTTTAGGATCATTAATTAAAGAAAAAAGGCACAATGTTTTAATTCCTAGCGCGCTCGCAACGTGAGACAAGCCAGAATCATGACCAATAAATAAAACTGTCTTAGTCATAGCACCAACAGCATCAATTACCGGCAAACCGCTCAAATCAATGATATTCTTTCGTAAATCATCCGGCAGAGATAAAAAGATATTTTTATCAGCTAAAGAGCCAAAAAAAATGACATTATATTTTTGGATTAAGTTATTAAGTATTTCTTCCCAAAATTTTAAAGGTAATAACTTACTTGAATCGCCTGCTCCTAGGTGCACACCTAAAATATTTTTAGATTTATCAACAACTAACTGATCAAGAAGATCTTGTCCTGTCTTCAATAAGCTTAAGCTAACGTTTAAATGTGGGGCAAAATCTTCTTTAGAACCACCGCAAAGAGAAAGTAGTTGTACTGATCGAGCCACACTAATTGTATTATCTTGAGCAACTTGTAACAAGGTCTGCAAACCACCATTAATAAAACCAACACGAACCGATGAATTAATAGCCAACATAAAAATAATCACCAGTGGATCACCCTTAGTATCAATACTAACGGCATAGTTATTTAAAAATCTTCCTCTAAACTGATAATAAAATTTATACCATGCTATAGGATGAAAGCCCTTTTTAAAATTAGGAAAAATAAAAATATCATTAAGACCTGGGATTAAATTAAAAATATTAGCTGATAATTGGTTGGTTACGAGATCAATTGCTACAGCAGGATAAATTTTCTTTAAAAAACGAACAGTTGGTTCAAGTAATACTGCGTCACCTATACCGCCTAAACTAAAAATTAAAATCTTTTTACCAGCCGGTATATTAATTTGAGAAAAAACCAATGGTTTAACAAAAAGTTTAACAGGCAACAATAAAAAATCTACAACAACTGCTAAAATTAAAAATAACTTTTTTTTATAATAATAGCGTCTTAAAAAAGCCATATTATTTTTTACGAGCTATAACAATTAGATTATCACCTGTCCCAGTAATAAAAGCGACTATTTTCAAAAAAATCTTTAAAAAACCTTTGAGATTAAATGATGCCTTATGATACATATTCACGCGTGTATAAACCTTAAGCACTTCAAAATCATTTCTTTCCAAAAGGGAAACTAGACCCTTTTTACCAAACTGCCATATGTGCTGAAAAGGTGAAAAACCATACCATCTAGCACCAGAAAAAAATCGCCAAGCACTAAAAAAACAAGGAACCTCAATTAATAAAACACCATCGGACTTAATAACACGATGAATTTCTTTAAGTTCAGCGTCAGGATAATTTAAATGTTCAAAACAATGAATATAAGTAATAGCATCCCAATAATCATTAGCATAAGCCTGATCGCTAATTGTTCCTTTTTGTAATAACCCAGCCAAACCTAATTTTTCTTCTCCTAAACGAATTCCCTCAGCTGACAAATCAATTCCTCTGGCTTCAAAACCACTTTCCCTGGCCTCGCTAACAAACAGACCGAGATTACAACCAACATCAAGTAACTTACCTGATTCTTTCCATTTTTTTAATAACTTAATAGTGCGCTGACAAAGCACTCTAAATATAGGAATACGATTACAATAATCTTCGTAGTCTTCTCTCTCATTATAATACTCCACTAAAACATCACCCTGCAGAGGTGTTGGCCAAGTACGAGCTAAACCACAGTTACGACAAACTAAAACGGAAATTGTTTTAAGTGGCGTGTCATACCAATATTTTTTATAAATATTATGGCCACAAGGACAAATAACATCTGGCATTTCTACTATTTTTTTTCTCTTACCTAAAAATACCTGCCAATTAACAATTAAACGATAAATTCCCCACATAAAAGCTGCTTGCCAAGCAGCAGGCCCTTCTCTATAGGCTCCAGACCATAATCCCTTGAAAACAACCACAACAAAATCGGCCGGAGCTATAATTAGTGGGAAACGGCGACGCCATAAAATTTTTTTTGTCCAATTAGTACCTGGATAATTAAATTTATTAATTTCGGAAAAATCTTTAAGATATAAATCAGCTTGTATTTTGGCCCAAGGCACCCACTTTTTATTAAACGCTTGCCAAGAACAATTATTATAATTAGGTCTATGCTCTAAAACAAGTGGTATCTTTTTAACGCCTCCCTTAACGTCAACTACATAATTACTAGGAGTCCCTAAATAAGACATGGCGGAACGGCGAAAAAGGCACCTTTTATAAGGCCAAGTTTTTGTTAGATAACGCTGACCATTATATAGTAAATGTAAAAATTCAAAAGCATCTATGCCTTCTTCTAAAATCAATTTAGGGATAGCTTCTTGCAACTCGGGAGATAAAAATTCATCAGCGTCAATTTGTAAAATCCACTCTCCTTGGGCTGCTTCATAACTTAATGATCTGATTAATTCGGCTTCACCTGCTCTAGGAGCAATGCTAATTTTTGCTTTATACTTAGCGGCTATTTCTAAAGTTTTATCCTGACATGGTCCATCATGAACAACAATAATTTCATCAACAATAGGAAGAACACTCTTAATACAGCGCTCAATAATCTTTTCTTCATTATAAACTACTAAACAAGCGGAAATAGTAATTTTTTTATTATCGTTCATAAAAAATCATTTACATAAACAAAAATCAACAGCTAATTACAACTTTAAAACTATTTAATTTTTTTCAAAAGGTCACTAATATTTTTATTATCTGGTTCAATCTTAGAAGCGGTCGTCGCATAACGCAAGGCATCATCTTTATCGCCCATTTCTAGATATAGGGCTGCTATACTAAAAGGCCATAAACTATTATTGGGATCAATCGCAAAAGCTTTTTTATTATAATCGATTGCTTCTTTAATGTTTTTTCTCTTATAAGCTATGTCAGCTAAATCCTTATAAGATGAAGCGGATAAAGGGTCAACTAATATAGCTTTATTATATTCTAAGATTGCCTGATCAAAGTTATTTTCACTTTTATAAGTTAAACCAATTAAATAATGGAAATAAGACAACTGCCTGGCAATAGCGGCAATAAAACCACTATTGCTATTAGGCATCACTTTTTCTGGAGAGGGTGTTATGGCAATGCCGGCTAAAAATAATTTTCTAGCTTCTCCATATTTAGCTTGCCACAATTTCATGCGGCCATAATCTTGATAAGTAGTAGTAATATTGGGGCTGAAATCCAGCATCTCTTTATAATATTGTTCGGCCAAAGAATAATATTTAGGATTTGAATAATAACCAAGAATAGAATAAGTATGTGACAAATCAATCAAAGAATAAAATTGTCTCTCCCCGACTGGTAAGTTTTTTGTTTGATCTATGATATTGTTTATAATTTTTTTTCTTGTCTCATCAGAACCACTAGATGAAAAACAATTTATGTTATGAGATAAATAGGTTCGTGCATAAAAATGGCTAGTTGGATACCACTCCATAACATTCTCCATGTTATTTAAAACTTGATAACAATCTTTTATTGCCTCAGCTTTTTTGGCTTGCATATAATAATAGTCAGCCACTAAAGGTCTAACATCATAACCATAAAAAATAACTACCAAAAATAGAACGCTCATACCAGTAATAAGCCAACGAGACAAAGGCTGGAAGAAAGTTAAATTACGATAAGCCAGTTGATCTGTTGTATTTCCTAAACGCCAAGCGATGGCTAATAAAACAAAAAACAACAAACTCATGGCCGTTAAAGAAAAACTAAAGAAATTATTAACCGTATAAGCCAAAAGTGAGGTAATAATAGCTAGCGCTAACCAATAACTCTCGCCCTGATCTTTCCTTAAAATTTTATATAATTTCACAACACAAAAGAATATTAAGCTTAGCAAAGATAGTAGCCCAATTAACCCAAACTGCAAGAGTACATCAAAAAAATTATTATGCGCTCTATCAGGAAAAGAATTGATTTGTTCAGAATAAGCCCAATCTGGTTGGTATTTCCTAGCAAAAACACTGGACTGGACATCTGGTCCAAAACCAAATAATTTTCGATAAACCGGAGCCTCCTTAAAAATCTGCCACGAGGCTTGCCAATATTTAAGACGCGTATTACTTGAACTAGCAGCGCTAAAATCAAGCACGCTCGCCACTCTAGTAAGAAAACTAGTATTATTCTGATAATCAAGACGAGACACTATATTAGAACGAACATTAGGTAATGATAAAAAAATTATTAAGAAAACAGTAACACCAACTAAAGTTAAGGCTAGAAGACGTTTTTTAAAATGCCACAAACAATAAATGAAGCTGACAAAAAAGGCCGCGGCAATAGCCACCCAAGCACCACGACTATAAGTAAAACGTAAACAAATTATCTCACTAATTAATAAAACTAAAAACAAACTACGAATTAAAAGACGACGGCTTATAAAAATAAGAGAATAAATTGTAAAAGGAATGATAAAAACTAAATAATGACCAAAAAAATTAGGCTGACCAAAAGTAGAAAAAATTCTTAAGGCAGAGCTTTCTGACCACCTTAAAAAATCAAAACCAAAAGCCTGCATTAAGCCATATAAACAAATAACCGCTGCGGAAATATTTAAAACAACTATTAATCGTCTAAGTTGTTGTCGACTATGAAAATAAACAACAATAAATATAAAAACTAATAAGTAAGCGATTATATTATGCAAGCCTTGCTGACGCTCATAACTACCAAGTAAGCTAATTATAGGGTGAAGTGATAAAACAGTACTTATAATAGTGGCGGCAAGAAAAGCACAAAAAGCTAAAAACAACTTCCTTGAATTAAAACGAGGTATATGTCCGGATAAAGAGATTGAAACTAACCAAACTGCAATAATAAGAACTAAACAAAACCTCAATAAAACTGATTTATTTAAATCAAAGACTGTGTAATTTTCCTGAAACCAAGCAAAATAAATAGGCACTAAAAATACAGCTGTCAGCAAAGACCATTCTATAATATTGGAAAAGGTTTTATTTAATTTATCTATAGACATAATATTTATAAAAAAAAGACCATAACAAAATGCAATGATCTTTTCTATTATAATTACTGAAAAACTAATTAGTTAAACCATTAGGAGATACACGATGAGTACCAGCTACAACGTCACCAGTAGTTCCGCCAAGACAATAAGTAATAATGTATGAGGTATTAGTATCTATATTAGTATAATCG
>Ga0172381_10000015_pt1 | contig 202308 bp, 158 predicted proteins | sample Leawel6488metaG_FD_119754 | JGI IMG/M metagenome (GOLD analysis project Ga0172381, IMG submission 119754) | Leachate microbial communities from a municipal landfill in Southern Ontario, Canada - Leachate well 64-88 metaG | ecosystem: Engineered > Solid waste > Landfill > Unclassified | place...
GGAGTATAAGTAACAGCCTTCAGCATCACCATGAAAAGTATCAAGCATGGTTTTGGCTTGCATAAAGGTAAAGGTGGCAGAATCGCAAATAGAAGGATTGACATCACCATATTCTCCAAACTGAAGAAGATCAAAGATTTTGGTTGAGGGATCGGTTTTCATAGTGAGTAAATTTTATTGAGTTTACTGCAAAGATACCAAATCGCAACCGGATCTCAAGGGAAGAAAATCGATATCTTCTTCTATCTTTTCACTCTTCTCAATCCGTGATCAAGGATGAAACGATGATGGTTTCTGTTTTTGCAACAATTGATTTTACTATCTTTGTGACTTGCAAAAAAACGGACAATATGAATTATGATATTATCGTGATTGGGAGTGGACCTGGTGGTTATGTTGCTGCCATCCGTGCTGCTCAGTTGGGATTTAAAGTAGCCATTGTAGAACGGGCTGAGGTAGGTGGTATCTGTCTTAACTGGGGGTGCATCCCAACAAAAGCATTGTTGAAAAGCGCTTCAGTTTTTGAATATTTCCACCATGCAGCAGATTTTGGAATCATCGCCGGTGAATCAAAGCCCGATTTTTCCGCTATTATCAAACGGAGCCGCGATGTGGCCAACCAGATGAGCAAAGGGATCCAATTCCTATTGAAGAAAAATAAAATAGATCATATTCAAGGTTTCGGAAAAGCAAAACCAGGAAAAATAGTTGAGGTAACCGATGATTCCGGTCAAAAAACAGATTATCCGGCCAACCATATTATTTTGGCTACCGGTGCTCGTTCAAGGGTTTTACCCAATCTGAAACAAGATGGTAAAAAGATTATTGGATATAGAGAAGCAATGACCTTGCAGGAACAACCCAAGTCGATGGTTGTGGTCGGTTCCGGAGCGATTGGCTCCGAATTTGCCTGGTTCTATCATTCCATCGGCACCAAGGTAACTTTGATTGAAGTATTGCCAAACATTGTACCCGTTGAAGATGAAGAGGTATCAAAAACGCTTGAGCGTTCTTTCAAGAAGTCAGGTATGAAAGTGATGACCGGTGCTTCCGTTGAGTCCATTGATTGTTCCGGTGAAGGATGCAAGGTGTTGGTCAAAACGAAAAAAGGAGATGAGGAAATTGCCTGTGACATTGTACTTTCCGCTGTGGGAATATCGACCAATATTGAAGGAATCGGATTGGAAGAAACCGGTATTATTACAGAACGTGGCAAAGTGATGGTGGATGACTTTTATAAGACAAATATTGATGGTTATTATGCCATTGGGGATATCGTAAAAGGGCCTGCTCTGGCTCATGTTGCTTCTCATGAAGGAATCATTTGTGTTGAAAAAATCGCGGGAAAAGAGGTGGAACCTTTGGATTACGGTAATGTTCCGGGATGTACTTATACGCATCCGGAAATTGCATCCGTTGGCATGACAGAAAAAGCTGCTCTGGAAGCGGGATATGAGATAAAAGTTGGAAAGTTTCCCTTTACTGCTTCCGGCAAAGCAACTGCTTCCGGAGCCCGGGAGGGTTTCATAAAAGTAATTTTTGATGCCAAATATGGAGAATGGATAGGCGCTCACATGATCGGCGACAATGTAACCGAGATGATCGCCGAAGTAGTGGTTGCCAGAAAACTCGAAACTACCGGCAAAGAAATCATAGAGGCGGTTCACCCCCACCCGACAATGAGTGAGGCAATCATGGAAGCAGTAGCACAAGCTTATGGTGAATGTGTACACCTATAGAAATAGCGAGAATAAAAAAAATGGAAATTTTAAAAACACCGATTGAAGGATTACTGGTTATCAAACCGGATGTGTTTGAGGATAAACGAGGGTATTTTTTTGAGTCATTCAATGCTGATAAATTTCTTCAAAATGGTCTTGATTTGAAGTTTGTTCAAGACAATGAATCGAAATCAAAAAAAGGAGTTTTACGTGGATTGCATTTTCAATCACCCCCTTTTGAACAAGGAAAACTGGTGCGGGTAATTCAGGGCGCCGTCATGGATGTTGCTGTGGATATCCGGAAAACCTCCCCTACTTATGGAAAATGGGAATCGGTTCTTCTTTCCGGAAAAAACAAATGGATGTATTGGATTCCATCCGGGTTTGCTCATGGGTTTGTCACACTCGAAGATGATACTATATTTTTTTACAAGTGTACCAATGTTTATAATAAAGCCTCTGAAGGTAGCATTTTGTGGTGTGATAATGTTTTGAATATCGATTGGGGGATCAATGCACCAGTAATTTCCGACAAAGACAGGGTCTCACCGCTCTTTAAAGATTTCATCAGCCCGTTTTAAGGCAATATGAAGTGAGGAAATGGAGGAAGATAAAACGAAGAAATTGAATATGAAGCAGTCCTGTTTGATTTTTGGAGGTATGGTAATCCTTATACTTGGATTGGTTGCGATAGTATCTTTTGTTGACTTCAAATCAAAGGACCGGGAATATGAGAATCTTTTCTATCGCCACACGAAAGTGTTTGCACCCGAGCTCCCTTTAAAGGCTAATTTTTCGGGAGAAGATGTCCCCATGGACATATACTATGTGAAAGAATCTTTCGACCGGGAGATCTTGGCAAATACTTTCATGCACACCTCCACAATTCTGATGTTCAAGCGTGCCAATCGTTGGTTTCCGGTAATTGAACCCATCCTGAAGAGAAATGGGATCCCCGATGATTTTAAATATCTGGCTCTGGCAGAAAGTAATCTTGCCAATGTCGTTTCACCTGCGGGGGCTGAGGGATACTGGCAATTCATTAAACCTACCGGGATAAAATATGGTTTGGAGATCAACGAAAATGTGGATGAACGATATCATATCACCAAAGCAACTGAAGCGGCCTGTCATTATTTTCAGGATGCCTTTCGGACTTTCAAAAGTTGGACGCTGGTTGCCGCATCGTACAACCGGGGAATTGATGGAATGTCGAAAGCTTTAGGAGCTCAAAAGGTTCATAACTATTATGACTTGTATCTGAATGATGAAACATCCCGATATGTTTATCGTATCCTGGCGTTAAAAGAGGTATATAATCATCCGGTCAGATACGGATTTTATTTACGAATTGCTGATTTCTATCCTTCCATACCCACTAAGAGCATTTCGGTTGACAGTACCATCAAGGATCTTCCTCTTTTTGCCAAGAATTTGTCGATCAATTTCCGAATTCTTCGTGAACTCAATCCCTGGATCCAAAATTATTCTCTCCCGAATAAATCGAAGAAAGTCTATACGATCCTTGTTCCAAAAGAAGGTACCCTAAGAAACTCCTCAACGATTAAAAAGGTTCTCTCTAATGAGACATTTTTCCATGATACTTTAACAATTAACGAGGTTCACTAACCATACTGTATTTCGCGACGACGGTGGAAGAAAATCTGGAGGTATTCGGGGCCCGGGTCCATAACCTGAAAAACATCGATCTTGTTATTCCCCGTAACAAGCTGGTGGTTTTTACGGGGTTAAGCGGGAGTGGTAAATCATCCCTGGCGTTTGATACTATTTATGCAGAAGGTCAGCGCAGGTATATGGAAACTTTTTCAGTATATGCCCGCCAATTTATCGGAAATCTGGAGCGTCCGGATGTTGATAAAATTAACGGATTAAGTCCCGTCATCTCCATCGAACAAAAATCAACCAACCGGAATCCCCGGTCCACGGTCGGAACCATCACAGAGGTCTACGATTTCATGCGGTTGCTTTATGCCCGTATTGCTGATGCTTTTTCATATATTACCGATGAAAAAATGGTACGGTACAGTGAAGAGCAAATCATACAACTCATTTTATCCAGTTATCAAAATAAGGATGTTTTAATTCTGGCTCCTATTGTGAAAGGCAGAAAAGGTCATTACCGTGATCTATTTGAGCAAATCCACAAACAAGGTTTTTTAAATGTCCGGATCGATGGCGTAGTCAGAGAAATCACCCATGGATTGCAGGCAGACCGGTATAAGATTCACGACATTGAGATCGTTGTTGACCAGATTCATGTAAGCGAGTCGTCAAAAAACAGATTGGTTAGTTCCATTGGACTCGCCATGCGGCATGGCAAAGAGGTCATCATGGTCCAGAATCAGGAAGATGGATCGATCCGTCATTTCAGCCGGTTGCTGATGTGTCCGACTTCAGGCATCTCTTATAAAGAACCGGAACCCAATACTTTTTCATTCAATTCTCCGTATGGAGCGTGTCCGAAATGTAACGGTCTCGGAACCATTTCCGAGATTGACATCAACAAGATTATTCCAGACCGGACGAAAAACATCAAAAGAGGAGGAATTGTACCCATTGGAGAGTATAAAAGTTCCTGGATTTTCAAGCAAATGGAGGCCATTGGTGAAAAGTACGGGTTTACGCTGGAAACCCCGATTGAAGAGATACCGGAACAGGCCATCAACATCATTCTCTATGGTTCCGAAGAAGTTTTCAGAATAAAAAATGATTACATAGGAATCGCCTCTTCCTATTCAATTAATTTTGAGGGTATTGTCAGCTTCATCAATTCACAACATGCAGAATCTGCGCCGGCGGGGATCATGAAATGGATTGGAAGTTTTATGAATAAAATGCCCTGTCCTGAATGTCATGGTGCCCGTTTAAAGAAAGAATCGCTAAGTTTCCGAATTGCTGGAAAAAACATTGCCGAATTGGCAAATATGGATTTGGTTAATCTTTCTGACTGGTTTGATCATCTCAACGATCGATTGGATGACCGAAAGCGTTTGATAGCTGTTGAAATTGTAAGGGAAATAAAAAGCAGGGTTCAGTTTTTGCTAGATGTAGGGATCGGATACCTTACTTTAAACCGGACGGCACGGAGTCTTTCCGGTGGAGAAAGTCAGCGGATCCGTTTGGCTACCCAGATCGGTTCTCAGTTGGTAGGGGTATTATATCTGTTGGACGAACCGAGTATCGGGCTTCATCAGCACGACAATCAACGGCTTATCCGCGCTCTGCAACGCCTCCGTGATACCGGAAATTCGGTTGTGGTAGTTGAACACGACCAGGAGACGATCATGGCAGCCGATTATGTGGTTGATATTGGACCTGGTGCCGGGGTCCACGGAGGCCGCATCGTGGCAGCTGGAACGCCCCAGGAGATCATGCAAACAGATCATCTCACCGGACTTTATCTCAGTGGGAGGCGCCAGATTCGGATTCCGGAACAGCGGCGTAAGGGGAATGGTCAATTTCTGGTTTTAAAAGGAGCATCCGGAAACAACCTCAAGCAGGTCAACCTTACCATTCCATTGGGAAAGCTGATTTGTGTCACTGGCCTTTCAGGGAGTGGTAAATCCTCTCTCATCAATGAAACCCTTTATCCGATCCTGAGCCACCACTTTTACCGATCCGATCAAAAACCTTTACCCTATAAATCGCTGGAGGGAATTAAAAACATCGATAAAGTGGTTGAAATTGATCAATCACCTATTGGCCGCACCCCCCGTTCAAATCCAGCCACCTATACCAAAGTTTTTGACGAGATCCGAAAACTCTTTACTGAATTACCGGAATCGAAGGTTAGGGGATATAAACCCGGGCGCTTTTCCTTTAACGTGAAAGGAGGCCGATGTGAGACTTGTAAAGGAGCTGGATTACGGGTTATCGAGATGAATTTCCTTCCGGACGTATATGTACTATGCGAAACCTGTAACGGAAACCGATATAACCGTGAAACACTGGAGGTCAGATACAAGGGGAAATCCATCAATGATGTGTTGAATATGACCATTGAGCAGGCGGTTGATTTTTTTGAAAATATTCAGTACATTGTTCATAAAATAAAAACGCTTTATGAGGTCGGATTGGGTTATATCACCTTGGGTCAACAATCAACTACCCTTTCGGGAGGAGAAGCCCAACGGGTAAAATTAGCCACCGAACTTTCCAAACTCGACACAGGAAACACCTTGTATATCCTTGATGAGCCCACAACAGGCCTTCATTTTGAAGATGTGAAAGTGCTTTTGAATGTGCTTAATAAGCTAGTGGAAAAAGGAAATTCGGTGCTGGTAATCGAACACAACATGGAGGTGATTAAGGTTGCCGATCACCTCATTGATCTGGGGCCGGAAGGTGGGGAACGAGGTGGGTATATCATTGCTGAAGGGACCCCAGAGGAGGTAGCCCAACATCCAACCAGTTACACTGCTTTTCATCTCCGGAGCGTTTTGCCTGTAGTCCGATAAAATGTTATGCAGTTAATTTTAACACACTTGAATCTTTTTCTTTACATTTGAGTTTTGAAAATTTGGAAAATAAAATTGCTACGATATCATGGAATCTGAGGATATTGAAAAATTAAAAGCATCCTTTCAACCTAAAACCTGGTCTGAAACAATAAGTGTTGATACCTGGGAAATTTTCAAGGTGATGTCAGAAATGGTAGAAGGGTTTGAAAAACTAAGCAAAATCGGACCCTGTGTCTCCATCTTCGGATCTGCCCGAACAAAAGGAAATGAACGATATTACAAACTCACCGAAGAGGTTGCCTATTTACTTACCAAGGCAGGCTTCGGTATAATCACGGGGGGTGGCCCGGGGATCATGGAGGCAGCGAATAAAGGAGCTCACTTTGCCGGTGGAAAATCGGTCGGACTGAATATCAATCTACCCTTTGAGCAAAGTCCAAATCCATTCATCGATCGTACCAGTTTGATCAATTTTGATTTCTTTTATGTACGGAAAACCATGTTTATGCGTTATTCCATGGGATTTATTGCCATGCCAGGTGGGTTTGGAACCCTCGATGAACTCACAGAAGCCATCACGTTAATTCAAACCCATAAACTGGTTCGCTTTCCAATCGTTTTAGTGGTAAAAGACTATTGGCAAGGTCTTCTCGATTGGATAAAGGCGAAAGTTTTAGCAGAGCACAATATCAATCCCGCAGATCTTGAAATTTTCAAAGTGGTGGATACCGCCGAAGAAACGGTTCAGTACATTACCGAGTTTTATAAAACATACGCCTTAAAACCCAACTTCTGAGAAGGTTTAATTATTTACTTATTTTTGCATTATAATCAACTTTAATACATGCCCGGAAGAAAGAAAAAAGATCCACAGAAGCTCCTGATCGGGACCATCCTTGAAGCCATGAAGGATAAAATTGCAAAAAATCCGGTGGTACTTGATTTTTCGAAGATTAAAAGTACCGTATGTGATGCTTTTGTTATTTGTCATGGAAATTCGCGGACTCAGGTTGATGCCATTGCACAGTATGTGATCGAAGAAGTAAAAAAAGCAACTGGTCTCAATCCCTGGCATAAAGAAGGTTTTGAAAATGCGGAATGGATTTTGATCGATTATGGTGACGTTGTTATTCATATATTTCAGGAAGAACGGCGGAAATTCTATAATCTGGAGCGATTATGGGGAGATGCGAATACAATTTTGATGGAAACAACGGAATAAACTTACTCATTTAATTTTAGGAATACGACAGAATGGCAGAAAAAGGAAAGAACTTTATTCCCCAGAAAGTCAAAAGGCCGAAATTCAGTTTTTATTGGATTTATGCTATTCTGGCTATCGTTTTTATTGTGATACAATACACTAATTATACCAATCCTGTTAAAGAAGTAACCTGGACGCGGTTCGAAGAGATGTTGATCAAACAGGATGTAGAAAAAATTGTAATTGTCAATAAAGAAAGGGCTGAGGTTTATATTAAAAAGAATATAATTCAGCACGACACGGCCTATAAAGACTTTAACAAACATAGTTTCGGCTCTTCAGGAAGTTCAAATCCACAATTTTTTTATCAGATTGGATCTGAAGATATTTTTCATGGTCTTTTAAAAGACACCCGCGACAGTGTTGTTTCAAGGATGAAACGCGACAGTGTTCCCATTGCCCAGATTGCTCAGTTTCAGAAACAATATCCTTATCCTCCTTCGACCGATACCCGTAAGGATTTTTTTGGAGATATTCTTGGTTATCTTCTTCCGATTATCATTCTGATCGGTGCATGGTTTCTAATCATGCGATTTATGAGCAAAGGGAGTGGCGGTGGCGGACAGATCTTCAATATTGGAAAATCCAAAGCTCAGCTTTTTGACAAGGATAGCACCAGCGTAAGCATCACATTCAACGATGTGGCTGGATTGGAAGAGGCCAAGGTTGAAATCATGGAAATTGTGGATTTTTTAAAAAATCCATCAAAATACACCAACCTTGGAGGTAAGATTCCAAAAGGTGCTTTACTTGTTGGCCCTCCGGGTACCGGAAAAACATTACTTGCCAAGGCAGTTGCAGGGGAAGCAAAAGTTCCTTTCTTTTCTATTTCAGGTTCCGATTTTGTGGAGATGTTTGTTGGGGTTGGGGCCTCGCGTGTTCGCGACCTTTTCCGTCAAGCCAAAGAGAAAGCACCCTGTATCATCTTCATCGATGAGATTGATGCCATTGGGCGAGCCCGTGGTCGAAACGCCATTACCGGTGCCAACGACGAACGGGAAAATACGCTGAATCAATTGCTTACTGAAATGGACGGCTTTGGCACTAATGCCGGCGTTATCATCCTTGCCGCCACCAACCGGGCCGATATCCTTGACCGCGCTTTGATGCGTGCCGGACGTTTCGACCGTCAAATTCATGTTGAGCTCCCGGATCTTGAAGAGCGTAAAGCCATTTTTAAAGTTCACTTGAAACCTTTGAAACTCGATCCAGGGCTTGATGTCAATTTTCTTGCCAAACAAACTCCCGGATTCTCGGGCGCTGATATTGCCAATGTTTGTAACGAATCAGCCCTTATTGCAGCCAGGAAAAACAAAACCACCATCGAAAAACAGGATTTCCTGGATGCCATCGACCGGATCATTGGAGGATTGGAAAAGAGGAATAAGATCATTTCTGCCCATGAAAAGAAAGTCATCGCTTATCATGAATCAGGTCATGCTGCAGTAAGCTGGTTATTAGAATATGCGAACCCCCTTGTGAAGGTCACCATCGTACCCCGGGGTAAAGCGTTAGGCGCTGCCTGGTATTTACCGGAAGAACGCCAAATCACTACGTACGAACAAATGTTTGATGAAATCACATCTGCCGTTGGTGGACGTGCTTCTGAAGAAATTTTCTTCGGTAAAATTTCAACCGGTGCCTTGAATGATCTGGAAAAAGTAACCAAACAGGCAAATGCCATGGTGGTATATTTTGGATTGAATAAAGAGATCGGAAATATCAGCTATTATGACTCCACCGGTCAGAATGAGTATTCCTTTCAAAAGCCGTATAGTGAGAAAACTGCTGAAATCATTGACCAGGAGGTAAGAAAGATTGTTGAAGAAGCTTATGTACGAGCAAAAAAACTCCTTTCAGAGAACCGCGACAAGGTGGAAAAATTAGCCAATTTTTTACTTGACCGGGAAGTGATTTTCAGGGAAGACCTCGAGACTATCTTTGGGAAACGTCCCTGGGATCCTGATGAAGAAAAAACCTTACCGGCTCCTCAACCTGAATTACCTGCCAATACTAACAATCCTGCCCCTGAAGAAACTATTAAATCAGATTAGACGAGCTCATGGAAGAAAGTACTGCCAGAGAAAAAATTCTTAAAAAAGTAAGGGATGCCCTGATTGAAAAAACAGAACTTCCTTATCCCGTTATTGACCAGGAATCATCTGTTTATTCAGAGATAACTGAACCCTTGGATGTCGCTTTTGCCGAAGCATTGATCAAGGTAGGTGGAAAATTTGTTTATTGTGAAAGTGAAGATGAATTTCTGGGAAACCTCAAATCATTTATCCTTGAAAAAGACTGGGGTGTATTATTTTGTAAGGATCCGAAAATCCAGCAATTACTAAAACAAGGTGGTGTTCCTTATGAATCACATCATGAGGCTTTTCTGGAGGCCAGAATAGGAATTACCCGGTGCGAATATCTCATTGCCCGTCTTGGTACGGTTATGGTATCCTCCCGATTAAGTCCGGGAAGGAAAATTACCGTTTACCCGGAAATTCATTTGGTATTAGGATATACATCTCAACTTGTTCCGGATCTGAAATATGCCCTGGCAAATATTAAAAAGAAATACAAAGATCATTATCCATCCATGGTTTCCATGATAACTGGTCCAAGTAGAACTGCCGATATTGAAAAAACCCTTGTCATGGGAGCCCATGGCCCAAAGGAATTTTACGTGTTTTTAATTGATGATTCAACTGCTGTAAATTCATAATTCTCTGATGAGTAATTTCTGGACTCGTACGATTACGGGATTATCCATGGTTTTCGTTCTTCTGGCTGCGTTGTATTTCAGCGGCTGGGTATTCGCTGCCATTTTTCTCGTTATTACCATCTTGGGTCTTTGGGAGTTTTACGGTCTGATATCACACGGTCCATACCACCCGCAAAAATTATACGGTACCCTTTCCGGCGCTGCTATTTATATCATCAGTACCCTGAGCTATTTTCTTTCGTGCCATTTCCATGAAGGATTATGGATCAGTTTTCTACCCTTTATCATTCCCCTTCCCCTCTTTTTCATCTCCTTTATCCTTGAGATCTACCGAAAACAAACACACCCATTAATCAACATTGCCCTCACCACTTTAGGGTTCATTTACATCGCCATTCCCCTTTCTTTACTCAATATGTTCAGTGCTCCGGGGGTTCATGAATTTATGGGTTTTCCCATCATTTTGGTTGGCTATTTTTCCCTCACCTGGATCTATGATACCGTTGCTTATCTTTATGGAAAACAATTCGGAAAGCATAAATTTTTTGAACGGATTTCCCCAAAAAAAACCTGGGAAGGTACTATCGCCGGGGGAATCGTTACCCTGCTTGCGGCCTTCTTTTTCTCGGTTTTTATTAAAGACCTCACGCTGTGCGACTGGCTGATCATGGCTACCCTTATCCTGATTTTCGGAACCTATGGCGATCTGGCGGAATCCTTGATCAAACGGAGCCTCAACATTAAAGATTCGGGGAACATTCTTCCTGGGCATGGGGGCATTCTCGACCGGTTTGACACCGTTTTAATTTCAGCACCTTTTGTATTTTTGTATTTCTTTTTAATACAACACATCTAAGCTCATGACAATTCATCGCGAAGGTTTCAAAACTATTACAATTGTTTTTCTCTTTGTTTGTGCAGTTTTACTTGCCTTCAATCATATATTTCCAAAACAAATATGGATTCATTATGTTCTATATGGCTTGGGAGGATTACTCTTTATCGTGATCGTTCAGTTTTTCCGGTCACCAAAAAGGGAAACCAACTCTGGTGAAAAAATAATTCTTTGTCCCGCCGACGGCAAGGTTGTCGTGATCGAACGAACCATCGAACCTGAGTATTTTAAGGATGAACGGATACAGGTATCCATTTTTATGTCGGCTTATAACGTTCACGTGAATTGGTTCCCGGTAGGTGGGGAAATAGTTTATTATTACTATCATCCCGGCAAACACATGGTTGCTTTCAATCCCAAATCTTCTCTGGAAAATGAACGGTCAACCACAGTTATTGAAACTCCGGATCTTAAAAAAATCCTTGTACGTCAAATTGCAGGTGCCATGGCCCGAAGAATTAAATGTTACCCCAAAGTAGGTGAACCGGTTACCCAGGGAGATGAACTCGGCTTTATTAAATTCGGTTCCCGGGTTGACTTGTTACTTCCTATTGACACAAAACTGGAGATCACGCTTAATCAGAAAGTTATCGGGAAACAAACCGTCATAGGCCGGTTAGCCTGACCTAATCCTCGAGTGCTCTTTTTAAAAACAGATTCAGCGGTTGCATCACGTGAAAAGTGTCGACAACTGTTGCCTTGAATTTTTCATCCAATATCATTTTCTCGGTAAGTAGGGTGGAAACAGTGAAGTGTTTGTTTTTTAACAAATCAATCTCTGGGAAATCCTTTGGAAAATCTTTTGGTGCCAATTTGGTTTTCTCTATTTCATCCAAACCACCGCAATACTTTTTCAGTTTTTTATTTTCCAGGATGGTTTTAAATTCCTTGATTTGATAATAGATCTCTTTTCTGATTTTTCTTAATGATTCCGGATCAGGCATATAAATCCCGGCAGAAAGGAAAGATTCCCCCGGTTGAAGGTGCATATAATACCCAGGTCCACAACGTTTCCTTCCAGCATAAGACATAAAAACGCCTATGTTAATCTTATAGGGCGATTTGTCTTTTGAAAAACGCATATCGCGAAAAATCCGGAACATACAATCCTTTGGTGTCAAAAATTGTAATGCCGGTTCAAATCCAGCCATCTCAGGAAGAATAGAACCGACAAAGGATTCCACCTCCTCCATAGCTTCTTCATACATTGCTTTATTTTTCTGAAACCATTCCCGGTTGTTGTTTTCCTGTAATTGCAGTAAAAAATCAAGGACCATTTTTTTCATAAAAAAAAGTTTATCAAAAATAATCAATTTGGGTATTACCTTTTCTCCTGAATCCGGATTAAGCAAGAAAATGATCATGAAAATCCGGACCATCATTCTACTTTTCGTTCTATTTTTAAAAATATCGTGTTATGCAGCCGGGGAACGGATTATAGCCGGTGCCAGATCCTTAGCCATGGGTGGCGCAACGGTGGTACTTCCTGACATTTGGTCATCGTTCAACAACCAGGCTGCTGCGGCATTCCTTGACCAACCCGGTATTGGAATCTTTTTTGAAAATCATTTTTTCATCAAAGAGCTGCAATATGAAGGCCTGGCCATAGCCTGGCCAACAAAGCAAGGCACTTTCTCTGCCATCATTCATTACTCTGGTGCCAGCCTTTTCAATGAAATCAAAACAGGGTTGGCTTATTCACGTAAATTCGGAAAATATTTTTCAGCCGGGATCCAGTTGGATTGGGTTCGGGTGCATGTAGCAGAAGAATATGGAAATAAAAACCTGATATCCTGTGAAATTGGTCTCCTGTACCGGGCCAATAAACAGTTTTCACTTGGATTACATATAGTAAACCCGGTACCCATCAAATTATCTTCCCTTCCTCGGGAACTTTTACCTACCACGTTTTGTCTCGGCACTGGGATCCAATTCTCTCCTTCCTTTTTAACCACCCTAGAAATCGAAAAAGATTTACAATTTCCTCCGGTTTTCCGATGTGGGATGGAGTACAATTTTGCCAGATCTTTCAATGTCCGAGTGGGGATATCAACTCAGCCTGTCACTTTCTCTTTTGGATTCGGCCTTGAATTCGGAAATTTCAAGCTCGATCTGGCTTCTACCTATCATCAGGTATTGGGATTCAGTCCTTCGGGATCGGTGATCTATTCCTTCAAATAAAGGATTGTCCAATGAAAAAGAAATTTTCAGTTCCCGCACTTTCTCTCTGTCTCCTTCTCTTTCCCTTTTCCTGTATCAGTCAGATAGAAAACATCGAAGAACAAATTGAAAAAACGGTGGAGACAATGGAGGTGGAACAAGATTATTCCGACATCGTTGAGGATCTAACAGAACGTATTAGAAAACCGTTGAATTTGAATGCCATCACACAGGAAAAAGCAGAGATGCTACCCTATCTGACACAAGCACAAAGAAAAGGATTACTCGACTATGTCAACACTTACGGTGAACTCTTTTCGATTTATGAATTGGCTTCCATTCCGGGGTTTGATTCATCCCTGATCCGCAGTTTAGAACCCTATATCACCATTGCCAAGGTAGGACACCTTCCAAAGTTCAATCCCAAAAATCTGCTTAAATTCAGCCATTATGATCTTCTATTGCGATATGAGCAAACATTTCCGACCTCACAAGGGTATTTGACTGATGATTCTACCCGAAATGCAAATCCGGAAAAATTTTATCCCGGATCGCCACAGCGTTATTATTTCCGCTTAACCTATCGTTGGTTTGACAAAGTAGTGATCGGTTTCGCCGGGGAAAAAGATCCGGGAGAACAATTTTTCAAAGGAGCCCAGTCACAGGGTATGGATTATTATGCAGCCTATTTGGCATTGAACAATCTGGGAATTCTTAAAAACCTGGTAATCGGCAATTACCGTATCACTTACGGGCAAGGACTAACCCTTGGGTCGGGTCTTTCATTTGGCGCGACTCCAGGATTTTCGGTTAGTACAGGATTAGCAAGTGGCATGAAGCCCAGTTTAAGCATGTCGGAAGAGGTTTATTTCCGAGGAATTGCAGCTACCTTAAAGATCCGACCATTTGAAGGAAGCGGATTCATATCATATCATTCACGGGATGCCACTATTTCGCAGTGGGACACCTTAAATGACATCATGACCGAAGCCAGTTCATTGGTCAACACAGGATATCACCGCACTCCTAAGGAAATCAGAAAAAAGAATGTTATTTGGGAATTGGTTTGCGGAGGAAATCTGAATTTCAATAAATCCGTTAATACTCATTTTGGTTTTAAAGCGGGAATCACAGGTATATATTATCAGTACAATGCCTCACTTAAGCACAAAGTGCTTCCGTATAATCAGTTCACTTTTTCTGGGAGCGAAAACTACAATCTTGGTTTTGATTTTCAGATGCGTTACCGTTCTTTATATATTTACGGAGAGGTTAGCCGGAGTGCCAACCATGCCATGGCATGGTTGGCGGGGGCCAATTACCTCCCTGATCCCAGAGTAAGCATTACCATGATCTACCGGAATTATGCACAGGATCACCAGAATTTATTTTCCAACGCATTTGGTCAAAACAGCGTCAATGCCAATGAGCGGGGAATATATCTTGCGATCAACGCTGCCTTGCACACACTTGTAACGCTTTCTGCGTATGGCGATCTTTTTACTTTCCCTTGGCTTAAAAACCGTACCGATGCTCCCACGAGAGGGCAGGAATGGGGTGTGATGATTAACTGGCAAACTGCAAGATATGTGCGAATGAATCTCAGATATTATCAGAAAAATATCAGTGGAAATAGGACGGGGACCAAAGATATGGTGATGCACAAACTGGTTTGCAGCATGATTCGGTCGATCCGGTTTAATCTGGAATGGAATCCACTTCCGGATATCATTCTAAAAAGCCGGTTTGAGGTCAAGGAGGTTGGTGAAAAGGAAGTTCCCCGAACCGCAGGATACCTGATTTGCCAGGATCTACAAGTAAAGCCATTCAGATGGCCGATAACCGCCACTTTACGTTATGCAATTTTCGATATTCCTTGTTATGACGGGCGGATTTATGTATATGAACCGGAAGTTTTATATGGGTATTCAGTACCTTCATTTGAAGGGAAAGGAATGCGGATATGCATGGTTTTAAAAGCCGGCATCGGCCGCCATTTAGATCTCTGGATCAGGGGAGGTTTGACCTACTTTACCGACCGCGAAGTGATCGGGACAGACCTCGATCAGACCATTGGGAATACCCGGAGCGAACTAACCGGTCAGCTTTTAATCCGGTTCTAAGGCTATTTTTTATGGGACTCTTTGAGTTTGTTAAGACCTTCCATCCCATGGATATTCATTCCTTTCGAAAGTTTAGAAACAGTCGAGAGATCGATCAGACCGGTGAGGCTTAGTACGGCCACTTCATGTTTATCTTTCATCAGCATTACCATTTCTCTGATTTTTCCATTAGCATCCTGTTTAGTCAGAAATTTAATGTATTGACGGCCTTCGTTTATGGTCATCAGTTCCTTGTAGGAACTTTCCGGATAAACGCCGGAAAACTCGTTATATACTGAAACCGCTTTGACCACCTTTGTAGAATCGAAATTGAAGGTGAGTACTTTCAAACCGGTGAGTTGATCCATTACTTTTTTGATTTCAACGAAATTGCTGTCTTTAGGGTTGTTGCCCCCCATTTGTTGGAGCATCTGAAACATCTCTTTGGAAATATTGACGGTGGTAAAACCATCTTGTCCGGCATATTTTTCGAATATTTTATCGATAGGGCTCTGGGCGTTCACAATGTATGGGAATATCATGAAAGCCACGAATGTCAAAGAAACGATTAATTTTTTCATGGTTTTGTTGTTTTTATGGACTGATTTTGACAAAAGTCCGGGTTAAGGATTAAAGTTTCATATTGATAAAATTTACCAAAAGCCTGCATTTCATTCAATACTGTTCCAAGCACCTGAAACCGTTCGACCTGTTTCAAGCCGACATTCAGATTGCCGGATACCAGCATCAGCGCATCCCGGGCCTGGATATAAGCAATTTTCTGATTGGCAGAAAGATTGGCGTTATTTTTATTCTTGACAAAATCGTTTTGAAAGGTAAAATAGAGACCAACCAGCAGTAATATACCCGCTGCGATACTACTCCAGTAAAAAAAACGGTGATGTGCAGATTGAATTGTGACGATGGGAGTTTTCTGGTTTTCCGTGGTTAACCGAAAGGTCAATTGTTGTTCAAATTCGGGGTTTATTTTCTCTTGCTGTGCCGATTGGGTATAGTTAAAATATACCCGATAGAATTTCAGATGGGCAGGAATTTCTTCATTTTGGAAAAAAGTCCGGAGGAAATTCTCTTCATCAAGCGTAGTATCGCCATCCAAGTATTTGCCGAGTAAGAGTTCAATTTCAGTAATATTCATATTCTTTTGTATTTATCAAGATCTCACGGATTCGTTTGCGTGCCCTGGAAAGCGACACACGAATCGCATTTTCATTCATCTCCACGATCCGGGCGATCTCTTCGAATTCGTATCCTTCAATATCACGAAGGTGGATGATCGTTTGCTGCATCTCAGGAAGTTGTTTGATGGCCAGATGAATTTCATGGATGACTTCTGAATGGTCCTGAGGTGTTTCACCTGGAAGATTTTCCAGAAATCCCCGATGATCCTCAAAATTTTCCACAGGATATTTTTTGGCCTTGATTTTATCGAGACAAAGATTTTTAGTAGTAATCATGGCCAGGGCTTCTACACTTCTGTATTTATCCAGTTCATTTCGCTTATTCCATAATCTAATGAACACTTCCTGTACAACATCTTCTGCTTCTTCGGTATGGTCAAGGAACCGTTTCGCAAACCGGAACAGCTTGTTTTTTAGTGGATATACTTGTTCTTGAAATTCCTGAAGATGCATACGATGGAGGAGACGATATTGGTTGCAAATTATTACAAAAACGGATAAAAAATTCACCATTTTTATTATTTTTGCATTACACACCGGTAAATCAATGAATATTCACCAATAATTTCCCAATTATGTTTAAAGGACATCCGAAAGGGCTTTATGTTGCATTTTTCGCCAATATGGGCGAACGGTTTGGTTATTACACCATGTTGGCTATTTTCATTTTATACATTCAGTCAAAGTTTGGCTGGTCCACTACACAGGCAGGTCATGTTTACGGAGGATTCCTTTTCGGCATTTATTTCCTTCCTTTGCTTGGAGGTTATATTGCAGATAATTTTTTAGGGTATGGGAAGACGATTATACTTGGAACGATCATCATGTTTGCCGGGTATTTCCTTCTGGCGATACCCGGAACCGGAGAGTTCTTTATATATTTTGCCCTGGTTATCATTTCGCTGGGAACCGGTTTTTTCAAAGGCAATTTGCAAGCTCTGGTTGGCAACATGTATGACGATCCAAAATACAGTAAAGTACGCGACTCTGCTTTCAATATTTTTTACATGGGGATCAACATTGGCGCTTTCTTTGCTCCCAGCGCTGCCCGTGGTATGCGGAACTGGATATTGGGCATGAATGGTTTCACTTATGATTCTGCCATCCCCGATCTGGCCCATAAATACCTGAATAGAACACTAACCGACACCGCTCCATTGGAACAGTTTGCAGCATCCCAAAACGCTCATTTCGCGCAGTTGGGTGATTTCTGTAACCAATACATCACAAGTATCAGTCAGGCATACAATGCCGGATTTGGTGTTGCAGCGATCAGCATGATTGCTTCATTGTTGATTTTCATTGGATTTAGAAAGTATTACAAACAAGCAGATGTAACCCACAAACAACAAAAAGCAGAACACAATGCAAATCTCATTGAGCTTACCCCAAAACAGACAAAAGATCGTCTCGTTGCCCTTGGTCTGGTATTTTTTGTAGTAATGTTTTTCTGGATGGCCTTCCATCAGAACGGGTTTACCCTTACTATTTTTGCACGTGATTATACCGTTTCGACTGTATCACAAGGGACTGCCATTATCTTTAATCTTTCTACTTTTTTACCATTGCTTATTGGTATCCTCGGACTGGTGCTGCTATTTGGCAAGAATAATTCCTCTAAGGCAAAGATCATTGGAGCTTCCGTTACATTGATTTCAGCTATTGTTGCTTATTTTACGATTAGTCGGTTACTCCCCGATGGAAATAAAATTTCTCCGGAAATTTTCCAACAATTCAATCCGATCTTTATTGTATTTCTTACTCCCATCGTCATTGGATTTTTCTCCTATATGAGAAAAAAAGGGAAAGAGCCTTCGTCTCCAAAAAAAATCGGCATCGGGATGATGATTACCGCTGTAGGATTCCTGATCATGGTCTTGGCTTCGCAAGGTTTGATGAGTCCATCAGAATTGGCATCTAAAGGTGGAGTATCTGACACATTACGGTCACCTTACTGGTTAATAAGTACGTATTTCACGCTAACTATTGCAGAATTATTCCTCAGTCCGATTGGCATTTCTTTTGTATCAAAAGTTGCTCCTCCACAGTACAAGGGATTGGCACAAGGTGGCTGGTTCGGAGCTACAGCTATTGGCAACTTGATGGCCGGTTTTATTGGCCCATTCTGGGACAAATGGGAACTTTGGCAATTCTTTTTATTATTGGTTTGTCTTACCATATTATCTGCCATATTTATCTTTTCGATTTTAAAACGATTGGAAAGAGCGACAACCAGTTAGGTGAACAGCGAACCACACATTTGGGGACATCAGCGACGGTTTAACTCCTACACTGAGCATATACGGAAAATTTTTGGTGTCCGGGTACAAAAAGTGGTGGTGGATGCCGGGTTTACTTGTCCCAACCGAGACGGAACAAAAAGCGACAAAGGATGCACTTACTGCGACAACAACGCCTTTAATCCCTCCTACTGCAATCCAAAGGAATCGTTGTTTACGCAAATTTCCAAGGGGATCGAATTCCATGCTGTTAGATATCGAAGAGCGGAGAAATTTCTGGTTTATTTTCAGCCATACAGCAATACGTATGCTCCTTTGCCGATGCTGAAAAAGTATTATCTCGAAGCATTGTCTTATCCTGGCGTTGCCGGACTTGTTATCGGAACCCGTCCCGATTGTATCAATGATGCCATCCTCGATCTGTTGCAAGAATTATCCGAGACATCCTATATCTTAGTAGAATATGGCGTGGAATCCTGTTACAATAAAACACTGGAACGGATCAACCGGCAACACAATTTTGAATTGAGTGCTGATGTCATTGAAAAGACTCAAAAACGAGGAATTAAAACCGGTGCCCACCTGATCTTTGGATTACCGGGAGAAAGCATAGAAGAAATGCTATCCATGGCCAAGATTATCTCTCAACTTCCCCTTGATAGCGTGAAGTTCCATCAGCTTCAAATTGTGAAAGGGACGGAAATGGAAGCTGAATTTCTAACTGTTCCCAAGGATTTTTATCTTTTTACGTTGGATGATTACATCCGATTTATGGTTTCTTTTGTTGAACGGCTTAATCCTACCATTGTTATAGATAGGATCTCGGGGGAAATTCCCCCGCGTTTATTGCATGAAACTTCCTGGGGGTTGATCCGGTATGGTGCCGTATTGCGGATATTTGAAAAGGAGTTAAAAGAAAAAAACACCTGGCAAGGAAAAAAATATTCTAGTTAAAAGTACCCCCCAGATAGAGTTTTGTCTTTTCCATTTTGGGGTTTTCGAATACTTCACGAACACTCCCCTGTTCAATTACATCACCCAGGTACATAAAAATCACATGATCGGCGATTCGCTTTGCTTGTCGTAAAATATGGGTTACCAAAACTATGGTGTAATCATTTTTCAACCTTACAAAAGTCTCTTCAATAGCCTGACTTGAGATCGGGTCAAGGGCGGAGGTAGGTTCGTCGGCTAAGATGATCTCAGGATTCACAGCCAGGCCCCGGGCGAGACAGAGACGTTGTTGCTGACCGATGGAAAGCCGGGAAGCCGGTTCGCGCAGGCGTGTTCTGACTTCATCCCATAAGTTGGCTTGCTGGAGATAATGCATTGTTAGTTTATGCAGTTCTCTGCGATTTTTAATACCCCTGAGTTTCAAAGCATAGGCAATGTTATTGTAGATGGTCATGGGCAGCGGATAAGGACGTTGAGAAAGAAGTCCCATTCGTTGCCGCAATTTGTAGATGTCTTCCTTCGCCTCCAAAACATTGTTGTCGTCAATCATGATCTTCCCGGTTACTTTTAATTCAGGATAAAGATCAGTTAGGCGATTCAGACATTTTAACAAGGTTGTTTTACCACAACCGGATGGGCCTAAAATGACGGTAATTTTATTTTTTGGAATCGAGGCATTGATATTTTTGAGGATTTGGTTTTTTCCGGCAAAAACATTAAGGTCGCTAATCTGAATTTTTATCGAATTTTCCATCCAATCCTTCATTTAAAAATTAATTTTTGTCTTGTGATAACGTTTCCCAAGTCCCCGGGAAAAAAGGCTTACAACAAGAATAATAAGGGTTAGAACAAGGGCAGACGCGTAAGCTCTATCCTGCACTTCCGGTACCGGTGAAGAGAGTTGAAAAAAGATGGAAAGTGGAAGCGTAGCCACCGGTTCCAGCAGTGAATTGGGAAGATGGTCCGTGTATCCCGCGGTAAACAAAACGGATGCAGCATCGCCAATAGCCCGGCCAAAAGAAAGGAGTACGGCTGTAATGATCCCGGAAACGGATTGGCGGGTAAAAATCCTGAATGCTGTTTCCGATTTATTTGAACCCAGTGAATAAGCGGCTTCCTGAAGTCCAATGGGAACCGTTCTTAAAATTTCATCCATCGATCGGATCATGATGGGTAAAATGAACATTGTAACAGTCAAAATTCCTGCCAACAGGGAGGTTTGTAACCCAAAGAAAACCATAAGTGTAAATCCGAAAGCACCATAAACGATGGATGGGATTCCCCAAATGAGATCAAGGAGAAAACGAATAACATTGACCAGCTTTTTACGCCGGATCAAAAACACGTTGATGTACAGAGCTACCGGAAGACCTATGATAAAAGCCAGGATAGTCGCTCCAAAGGCCAGAGCCAGGGATCCAAGAATGGCATTGAGGATACCTCCTCCTTTCCCATAATAATACCCCCCCTGAGGAACCTGAGTAAGCATTTCCCAGGAGATCGATTTTAACCCTTTTTCAAAAATTGAATAAATGATGATTCCTAAAATAAGAAGAATGAAGTAGGTCGAAAAGACCATCAACACTTTGAAGAATTTTTCTTCTATTTTCTGTGACAGTTTCAAGGCTAAAACTTATTATATTTCACAATGAAAAAATGCATCACCAGATTAAAAAACAGTGAAACCACAAGTAATAATAAGGCGGCAAACATCAAGGCAGAATCATATCTGGGAATCGATAGCATTTCTCCATAATTATTCGCGATCAGGGCCGGTAAGGTATAGCCCGGATCAAAAACACTTTTTGGAAGCCGGACCACATTTCCCACAACCATCAGTACAGCCATGGTTTCTCCGAAAGCCCGGGCAAGTCCGAAACCGAAGGCAGCGATGATCCCGGGCAAGGCTTTTTTTAGCAGCACATGTTTGATGGTTTGCCAGGGTGTAGCCCCCAATGATAGAGCAGCTTCTTTAAGCTCGGTAGGGATAGCCTGGAATATTTCGATCAGGATATTCAGAATGAACGGGATGATCATGATCGAAAGTACGAAGGATGCAGCCAGGATGCTATATCCCATGGTCTTCACTCCCATCCAGGGACCCAGGTAGCGGGCAATAAATGGGACAATAACCAGGATACCCCATAAACCGTACACCACAGAAGGAATGCCTGCCAGGATATCGATCGCCGGGTGCATGATTCTAAGGAAAGTCTTTTTCGTGTATTGAGTAACATAGATGGCAGTGAGCAGACAAATCGGTGCAGTAAAGATCATTGCCAGCAGGGTCACCCAAATAGATCCGACAATGAAAGGATAAAATCCGAATTTTCCATTAGTGGGTTTCCATTCTTTAGAAAAGATAAGATCCATCAGGGAATAATCATGAAGCAGCAGAAATGATTTCAAGTAAAGCCCAAGAAATAAAAGAAATGGCAAAAATGCAACAATCAACAGGCTTATAATCATCCAGGTATAATTGACCTCATGACGTTGGTGCCGGTTTAACAGATGCATGTCAGTTCAACTTTTTCAGTTCTTCGGTGATTTTTTCCGAGGGGATCGTTACATATCCAGCTTCATGAACGAACTTTTGCCCATCTCCCAAGATCCATTTCAAAAAGATAACGACCAGGGGATTGGTGGGTTTTCCACCGGAAACCAGAAACAATTCACGGGCAGGGGGGGAAGGATAGACCCCATCGTTAATGGCTTTAATAACACCATCCATGGTTTGATAAAAACTCTCCTCCGGATCAATTTTTCCGTTTTCATTCAGATCGATGGGAATCACGTCAAGACCCTGATAAATTTTCCGGGTCTTCATTTCATAAACAAACCCCAGGTTATTAAAGCCAATACCTTCTTTATTTTTACGCACTGCATCGGCCACACCGGGATCTCCGTTCACCCCCAAGCCAAGCAGGTCTTCTTGTTTTTTTCCTTTTAAATATTTTGCCCACATATCGGCTGCGCCACAAGCATCCGAACGGGTAAATGGTTGAACTTCTGCTTTTGAGCCATTGCCAACCGCTTCTCCCCAGGTTTTTATTTTACCCGTGATAAAAACATCAAAGAACTTCTGTTTTGTCAATCCTTTTTTCTTGAGATCGGAAAGCACGGGATTGTTTGCATTGATGGTAGGGAGAACAGCATCCTTAGCCACGGCGATCCACCAGGCACCTTTGGCTTGTTCTTCGGGACTCACTGATTTCGAATACATTCCCAGGTCAACCATTTTAGAAAGAGCATCGGCCATACCTTTTCCAGCCCCGCCTGCAGAGACATTGATGGTAACATTTGGATGAATTTTCTGAAACTCTTCTGCCCATTTAACCGTAAGGGGGTATAGTGCAAAAGCGCCCGAAATGGTTATTTTTCCATGTAAATTATCCTTTTCGGAATTGGCGTTGTTCTTTCCACCGGTATTGCAGGATGTAATAAGGATCATTGCACCAAGAAGAAAGAAAATTTGTTTTTTCAAGATCATGATAAAAAGTGATTGATGATATCTTCCACTTTAATACCCGAACCTTCCGCTTTATAATTTCGAACGATCCGGTGACGAAGTACCAATGTGGCCACAGCTCTTACATCTTCAATATCGGGTGAATATTTTCCCTGGAGGGCGGCATGGCACTTGGCCCCCAGAATGAGGTATTGTGAAGCTCTCGGACCCGCACCCCAGGAGAGGTATTCGTGAGCCCACCCTTTATTATTGATTTTATCGGGACGGGTAGAAGCAACCAGGTTGACGGCGAAATGATATACATTATCCGGAACAGGAATTTTCCGGACAAGATTCTGAAAATAGAGTATTTCTTCGGCAGAAAGGACTACCTGAGGAACGATGGTCATTTCAGAAGTGGTTTGTTTTACAATCCGGATTTCCTCTTCCATGGAGGGATAATCGAGCCAGATATTGAACATAAACCGGTCTAACTGAGCTTCGGGAAGAGGATAGGTTCCCTCCTGCTCAATTGGGTTTTGAGTAGCAAGAACAAAAAAAGGCTCCTCTAATTGATAGCTGGTTCCGGCCACAGTAACAGCCTTTTCCTGCATCGCTTCCAACAAAGCAGATTGGGTTTTTGGGGGAGTCCGATTGATCTCATCCGCCAGAATGATATTGGCGAATACAGGCCCTTTAATGAACCGGAAATGACGGTTTTCATCGAGGATCTCCGTACCGATAATATCGGAAGGCATTAAATCGGGTGTAAATTGTATCCGGTTATATTTCAAGCCCAGCGCCTTAGAAAGGGTGTTTACCATCAAGGTTTTTGCCAATCCGGGAACCCCTATTAGCAAGCAATGTCCTTTACAAAAAATCGAAATGAGCAAATTTTTAACTACTTCATCCTGGCCAACAATTACTTTGGCAATTTCCGATTTTAGAAGGGAATATTTCTTTACCAGTAAATCAACAGCTTCAACATCAGAGGTAACATGCATAGTTTCATCCTTTATTCTTTCATCCATTTACGTTGGAAGGGACATGTCCGGTAGTCCTTCATAATGGTGATATAGGTGGATTTTATTTTATTGGTGATCCATTCATTTACCACCTCCATTTTTTTCTTTTCAAGTGCTACCTGCTGAATCCGGGCATAATCTTCGTTCAGGTTCGCTTTGTGTGGATTTGACCTGGCTTTCAGATAATAGATCCGGTAATCCTGTTTGCCACGATCTGTTGTCAATACCGGGACCGAGATATCGCCAACTTTAAGTTTATCTACCACGAAGAAAATTTTCGGATCTACCTGGCTGGCTTCAAACCGAGTGTTTCCACTTACCGGATTGATCATCATGCCACCGCTGTTTTTATTGGGGTCGTCTGAAAACCTCATCACGGCCTGTTCAAAAGTATATTTTTTCTTTGCTATAAGAGTTGCTACACTATCAAGAAAAAGTTTGGCGCTGGTGAGGTTAATAATAGATACTTTGGGTTGGAGCAAAATATGACGAACATTGATATATTCGCCCCGGCGTTCAATCATTTGGATAAGGTGCATTCCGTCTTCGGTCTCTACAATATCGGAAACCTCACCTGGTTTAAGTTTAAAGGCAGCAGCTTCAAACTCCGGGCGCATCTCTCCTCTTTTAAACATCCCCAGCTCGCCTCCTTGTTTGGAAGAACCAGGATCTTCACTGTAAAGTACGGCAAGGGTACTGAATTCATCTCCCTTAGCAATCCTGTCTTTAAAACCTTTCAGTTTTTCTTTAACAACTTGCCGTTCTTCTTCGCCTATTGCCGGTTGTTTAACAATCACGCCCAATTCAAATTCTGCGTTGATTAGCGGAATGCTGTCGGATGGAAGTTTACGGAAGAAGATTTTCACTTCGGAAGGTGTAATCACGACATCTTTTGAAATTTTTTGTTGAGTTTGTTCCGTATACATTTGTTCTTTGATCACATCCCTTAGTTCATTTTTAATCTCCAACAAGGTTTTTCCAAAATGTTCTTCCAAACGTTCAGGAGTTCCAGCCTGGGATAAGAAATAACGCATTCTACGGTCCATTTCCAATTCAACCTGGGCATCGGTAACCTGGACGCTGTCGACCTGAGCCTGATGTAGTAGTAGTTTCTGAAACAGTAGATTCTCTAATATCTGACATTTCAGGCCTGTGGCTGTGCCAGTAATATTACCTTGGCTTCTGATCTGGAGGTACTGATTTTCCAGGTCCGATTTCAAAATAACATTGCCCCCAACAATAGCGATGATCTCATCGATAATGGTATCGTTTTTTGATTGGGATTGTGCGGGAGAGATATACAATACGGAAAGAAAAATCAGCAGAAGGGGAAATCTTCGAATTTTCGTCATAGGTATTTGGATAAACAAGTCGCGTTAATAAACTTCAACTTCGTTGTTTTTCAAAGCTTTGGAATAAATATCCTCCTGCATTCTGGAAATCAGGTCAATTTTACGTTTGTTCAGGATGATTTCCCGAATCCGTTGTTTTTCAAGGCTCAGGGGGGAGATACTCTCTTTGATTTTAAAATCTTTAAAACGTACCAGGTATAAATACAGAGAGTCCTGGTATTCGAGTTGACGATGATTTTTTAAAAAGTCTTCCTGATTGTACGTTTTTATGGGAATTTGTTTAGTTAAATCATTAAAATACAACCAGTTTTGATCATCTAAGAAATAGTCAGCCGCTTGTTTTTCACAGAGTTCAGCTAATTTATTTTTATCATCCTGATCATCGGAGTTCAAAAGTTTTTTAAACTGCTTTACATTGTTTGATTTCAAGTTCAGCTTCACATACTGTATTTGGATGATGTTGTCTTTTAACAGGAAATTTTTCTGATTGGCATCGTAGTAATCCTGAATTTCTTCATTGGTGATCAAGGTATCCAGTTTTTGTTTTACCAAGGCATTCTCATATTCATAAAGAATCAACGCATTTTTGTAGTCTTCCAATTGTTTGGAAAAGTCCATATTATCATCAGGCAAATTCTTTACTGCATAATGAAGAATGGCTTTTTGCCGTACCCAGTTATTAATAAAATTTTTAGACAAGATCAAACTATCTTTTCGCGGTGTCCCTGGTGGAATTATTCCTTTCAGATCCGACTCATAAAGATAATCACCATTTACCTTCGCCAGGACATGTTCGGTTTTTTTTTTAAAAAACGTATTACAAGCGGTAAGCAGGATCAATATCAAAAAAAATGCCTTCTTCAAAGTGTGCTATTTAATTTTCTCTACCACGGTTTTATTAACCGTTACAGGATATTTTGAGCGGAGGGTTATGATCCATTCTTTCTCCAAATAGTTCTGGTAATCGGCTGTTATTAATCCTCTGGCCTCATTCAGCTCTTTTGGTTCGGATTTCAGAACTTTTCTCACGTAAACAAACACCGTAGCGCCATTGATTTGAAAATCATTAGAAAAGCCAGGTGTCCAGTTTATTGTATCAATGATTTTGTTTTCCTTTTTAACGAATTTTCCGCTTTCGATGGTCAGGATTTTCAAAGAATCCATATTCACTTCTTTCAAGATATTGGCATCATCCAAGCCCGACTTGATAAAGTTTTTCACTTTTTGAACGGATCCAGGATCTTTGATCGTATAGATACTGGCACTGAGGCGGGGCCCCCACATATAATTATATTTATTTTTCTGATAAAAACTTTGGAGACCCGTTGTATCCTTTACTGCTTTTGACCATACTTTTTGATCGGTCAAATCAAATAACAAGATGCCATCACGATATTCGCTCATCAGATTTTTAAACTCAGGATATTTTTGCTCAAGTTGGGAATTTTCACATTTCAACATACATTCATCCATGAAGGAGCGATACTGATTATCAATATAAACGGGGACACTTTCTTTTTCCTGTTTGCGCTGATGGGCTGCAAGATAATCGGCAAAATCTTTTTGACGGAAGGTCATATTTCCGACTTTTAGAATCATTTTATTAAGATCTTGGGCTGATTTGACATCCCATTTTCCAAAGAAGATACTGTCGGTTACCACAGAATAAAAATCTTTCAAGGCTTCCTTGTTTTCTATCACGGGATTTTCAGTACGGATGCGGGCAATGACCGCCTGAGTGGTAGCTTCCCCCCGGGAATCCTTCATCACCTTTTGTTTTAATTCTGCCTTTTCTTCATCCATTGTTCTGGAACTCTTTTTCTCAACCAGTTTAATGATATGCCAGCCATAAGGAGTCAGGATGGGTTTCGTATAATCGCCTACTGTATTCAATTGGTAAATGGCATCGATGAAATCGGGGACCAACCGGTTTACACCCCGTTTCGGAAGCACCCCTCCTTTTGCAGCAGAACCTTTATCGTCGGAATATTGTCTGACAAGTTCTTCAAAATTAGCACCGGCAACCAATTTATTATATGCTGTATCGATCTTTTTCTGAATTCTCAGTGAATCTTCCGGTGTGGCGTTTCGGGGAATAGCCATGAAAATATGGGCTACAACAAAATCTCCCAGAGAAGGGCGTTTTCCATAAATTTTAATCAGATGGAAACCATATTCAGTACGCACCGGCATGGAAACTTGTCCAACTTCAGTCAGATAAGCGCCATTTTCGAAGGGGTAGACCATATCAAACACCGTAAAGTAGCCAAGATCGCCACGGTTACCCTTCAGAAATGGATGTTGCTGGTTAGCTTCCCGGTCTTTGGCCGAGGGGTCTTCAGAATATTCTTCAGCTAACTTTTCAAAGGATCCACCTTTTACAAGCAGATCTCTTACCATCATGGCTTTTTTATAAGCTGCACCAGTATCTTCAGGAGAAGCATCCGGTTTGAGACGAAAAAAAATATGGCTGGCCCGGATATCTGTTTTCTCACGGTTATAGGCTTCCTCAATTAACCGGTTGAGGGTTGGTTCATCGGTAAAATAAGGTTTGGCAAGTTGTTCACGGTATCCATTCAGTTCAGTCCGAAAGGAAGAGGCTGTATCCAAGCCCATTTCTTCTGCTTGTTTAACCTTGAGTTTAAAATTAATAAAGAGATCCAGATATTCATCTAAAGATTTTTTATCGATGTTTTCCCCCTGAACATTGTTTTTCTGATAAATGTTCATGAATTCTCCGACCGATACTTGTTTCCCGGATATTGTCATCAGCACTTCATCTTTATTGACCTGAGCTGAGAGGCGGGCAGAAAAAAGGAGCAATAAAACTAAAAGGTTAATTTTCAAGCTATTCATAGTATACAGGTGTTTGTTTATTGAAATTTCAATTTTCAAAGTTATGGTTTTGATTTGATAATAAGAATTTAGCGACTATAATTTGGTGCTTCACTAATAATGGTGACATCGTGAGGATGGCTTTCGGTTACTCCCGGAGCGGTAATTTTCATAAATTTGGCTTGTTGCAACTGGTCGATGGTTGCTGAACCAGTATATCCCATTCCAGCCCGGAGTCCGCCAACCATCTGATACACCACCTCTGAAAGACCTCCTTTATATGGGACACGGCCCACAATTCCTTCCGGTACCAGTTTTTTAATATCATCTTCCGCATCTTGAAAATAACGATCTTTTGATCCTTGTTGCATGGCTTCTATCGAACCCATTCCCCGATAAGATTTAAACTTCCGGCCCTCAAAAATAACAGTATCCCCGGGAGATTCATCGACCCCTGCAAAAAGTGACCCTGCCATAATGGTATGGGCTCCTGCAGCGAGAGCTTTTACAATATCACCGGTATATCGGATCCCGCCATCGGCAATAGCCGGGATACCACTACCTTTTAAAGCATGTGTTACATTATAAATAGCGGATAATTGAGGTACGCCGATCCCGGCAATGACCCGGGTAGTGCAGATGGAACCAGGACCAATTCCGACTTTCACAGCATCCACTCCTACCTTTGCCAGATCAAGGGCTGCCTCCCCGGTAGCGATATTTCCAACGATCAAATCAACATTAGGAAAATCATGCCTTACCCGTTTTGCCATCTCAATAACTCCTTTAGAATGGCCATGAGCCGTATCAATAACAACAGCATCCACGTTTTCTCTAACCAGCGCGGAAACCCGGTCAAGAGTATCGCTTGTAACACCAACTCCGGCAGCAACCCGTAAACGCCCCAGGGTATCTTTACAGGCATTGGGGCGCGCTTTGATTTTAATAATGTCTTTATAGGTAATTAACCCGATCAGTTTATTGCATTTATCAACAACCGGTAATTTTTCAATTTTATATTCCTGCAGAATCGCCTCGGCCTGCTCAAAATTGGTGAATTCGTTGATGGTGATCACCTTTTTGGTCATCACTTCCATAACCGGTTTCATAGGATCGCGTTCGAAGCGAAGATCGCGGTTTGTCACAATTCCCACCAACATGTTATTTTCGTTGGTTACCGGAATTCCACCAATACCGAATTCCTTCATCATGGACAGGGCATCCCCAACCAGTGCATTATCCTGAAGCGTTACCGGATCAAGGATCATTCCGTTTTCTGCACGCTTAACTTTGCGAACCTGCAAGGCCTGATCTTCGATCGACATATTCTTATGTAATACGCCAATTCCTCCTTCTTGTGCAATGGCAATGGCCATGCGTGATTCCGTTACGGTATCCATTGCCGCTGAAACAATGGGTATATTTAATTTTATGTTTCGCGACAGCAAAGTAGAAACATCTACTTCTCGAGGAAGAACCTCGGAATAAGCCGGAACCAGTAAAACATCATCGTATGTTAAACCCTCTCCCCGAAATTTATCAGAATTCAGGAACATAGATTAAAATTTAGTGTGCAAATGTAAGAAAAAAAACATCTTGCGCTATTGAGTGGATCCATAGTTTGTACTAACTGAAATATAGCCAGGATAGGTCAAGGTGTAGTTACCTACAACAATCGAAGGTTTCAGCTTGATTTTAAAGCGGGTAGGAACATTCCCATAACCGGCCAGATTCATCCCGAAATTTAATAAAGCCTTTGCTGATCTTCCGGATAAAACTGTTTTCAAATCAATACCTATTTGCATCGGAATGATCGCAATTCCATTGTTGGCAGGAATGGTAAAAGGTTGAGACAAAATCCCTGTAGTCATCTGAATATCATCGATAAAAAGAATCCATTCGATGCGATTAAGACCGGCAGGAGAAGAATTAGGGTTACGGCCTTCAAGATTCAACTGAAGAGTCAATGGAAATACCGGGCTGGCAAAACCAGAAAGAATTTTTGCCATATCCGTAAGATTTAAATCCTTGACCGTGTTAATATTCTGCAAGGAGACCCCGGCCATATTGACATTTTCAACAGAGCGAATACGGAAATCACATTTCAACAAGTTGATCGATTTTTTCGCCTGATTGGCTACTTCACAACCTTGAAACGGCAGGATCAAGAGCAAAAGAGAAAAAAAGAAAGGATGGATTTTCATAATAACAGATATAACCAGTGTTTAGGAAGTATTTGTTGAGGTAAAACAAAATATAAAACAAATAACGATAAATTCTCACTTCCGGTATTTTTAAAATAATTCTAAACTACCTAAGAAGGACGACAGTTCCTTTGTTGCTAACTTTCGTTTTTTTATTATCCTCGTAATAAATCACCCATGAATAAACATCGCCGGGACACAGTTCCCCCGTGCCATTCCGTTTCCCATCCCAGGGATTCCTGATATCATCGGAGGTAAAGACGATTTGCCCCCATCGGTCAAAAATTTGAATGTTGTACCGGACAATATTTTCGGGAGGGGATCCAATGATGATGAATTTATCATTGATCCCGTCGCCATTGGGGGTAAAAGCATTGGGAATATTGGGAGTAACAAATACGGTGACTGTATCGGAAAACTCCTCTCCATTGCAAATGGTACAGGTAACCCGGTAGGTGGTGGTTTGGGATGGAGCAACCATCAAACTTTGCTGATCAGAAACAAGTTCATTTCCGACATACCAGTGATAAGAAATTTTGTCGCCAGGGGTAATGGATTCCAGTGCGAAGGGGATAGAATCCACTTTATAGGTATCTGCATCTTTTGGAACATATTGCCATCCTTCCCGATTAGCGCTCCACGAGGTGTAGTTTCTGAATTTTCCCGAAATGGAATCACATTTGTAACCTGTTTCATTCTGTAAACCAAGTGTTGCTTTGTTATCCCAATTTACACAAACCGGTTTATTCAATATATGATTTTCGATGGTATCGCCTTCTTTGAGTACAATCTGAAATGTAACCGATAGATTTTCACAGCCGTACATCGGGCATTGACACCACATAACAACCAGCTTGCGGTGGGGAGCTTTCCCGATGGAAAGGTAAAAAATGTAAGGACTTCCTTCCGGCAATGGACGATAATCCTCCATGGGACCGAGGATGCAGTTTTTGGGGCTGGTTACCGCCGCACTGGGAATCCGGATTCCTCTGGTCGCACCCCATCCAGGTTCATGAGTAAAACTTATCCAACCATTTTCACCCACCGAAAATTTTGAATAAATTTTTCCATAGAATTTAAACTGGAACCCGATATCAAAAGGGCCTTCTACTTTTGTATCAGCCGTTGCCAGCTCATTGGCGATCAACCCATAAGAAGCCTGAAGTGTTACAGGAACCCCTGGATTTATCGTAACATCGGGACCAGCGTTGAGCTGGGCACAAATCAGAGTTGGAAAAAAAAAGGAGAGAAAAAAAAATATTGATAATTGACAAGTAACAAGTGACAAGTGACAAGTGAAGATTGAAAATTGAAAATAACATTTGAAATGTGACATTCGGTCGTTGACTTTTGACTTTTCACAGCAAATATCCTTAATTTATCCGAAATAATGTAATTTTGTTCTTTATTATGTATGGCAACTAATATCAACGATATATAATTTCCAAAATTTATAATACTATGAAAAAAGACAGTGCACTTTTCAAGATCATCAAGAATGAATTGCATCGGCAAACCAGTGGTTTGGAATTGATTGCATCGGAAAACTTTGTCAGTGACCAGGTATTAAAAGCCATGGGATCATGCCTCACCAATAAATATGCAGAGGGATATCCCCGGAAACGATATTATGGTGGTTGTCAGAATGTTGACGAGTCGGAACAATTGGCTATTGACCGAGCCAAGGCATTATTTAATGCAGAATGGGTTAATGTACAACCTCATTCCGGCGCTCAAGCCAATATGGCAGTATTGATGGCCTGTTTAAAGCCAGGTGATACCTTTATGGGTTTAGACCTGTCACACGGGGGACATCTTTCACATGGTTCGCCGGTAAATTCATCCGGTATTCTTTACCATGCAGTGGCTTATCAAGTGGAACAAGAAACCGGAGTGATCGATTATGACAAGATGGAGCAAAAAGCTCTTGATCTTAAACCCAAATTGATCATTGCGGGAGCCTCAGCTTATTCCCGCGATTGGGATTTTAAAAGGATGCGTGCCATTGCAGATAAAATTGGTGCAATTCTCATGGCCGATATTGCTCATCCCGCAGGATTGATTGCCCGTGGTTTGTTAAATGATCCTTTGCCTCATTGCCATGTAGTAACCACCACCACCCATAAAACTTTACGTGGACCCCGTGGAGGTATGATCATGATGGGGAAAGATTTTGTTAACCCATGGGGATTGAAAACACCGAAAGGCGAGGTCAAAATGATGTCTCAATTGCTCGACTCTGCTGTTTTTCCGGGAATTCAGGGCGGTCCACTAGAACATGTCATTGCAGCTAAGGCTGTTGCTTTTTATGAAGCACTTTCAGACGAATACATGGAATATATCATTCAGGTCAAAAAGAATGCTTCAGCTATGGCCAAAGCCTTTATTGACAAAGGATATCATATCATTTCCGATGGAACAGATAACCATTTGATGCTTATTGACCTTCGAAGTAAGTTCCCGGAAATTACCGGTAAATTAGTGGAAAATACTTTGGTGAGAGCCGATATCACAGTGAACAAAAACATGGTCCCCTTCGACAGCCGTTCTCCATTCCAGACCTCCGGACTTAGGGTAGGAACTCCAGCCATTACAACTCGCGGATTAAAGGAAAAACACATGCCAGTAATCGTTGACATGATTGACGAAGTGATTAGCGATATTGAGAACGAATCGAAAATTTTAAAAGTAAAAAACAAAGTGAACGAGATGATGGCTGAATTTCCGCTCTTCAACTATTGATACAAAGGGCTCGCAAATTCACCAACTGAAAATGAAAACCCTTTATCTGGTACGACATGCTAAGGCTTCCTGGGAAGAACCAGGGGTTTCGGATATCAAGAGACCCCTGGTTCCCCGAGGAGTTGAAAAGACCGGCAGAATTGTGAAATTTCTGCAACAACGGTTGGTAACAATCGACCTGATCATTTCCAGTCCTGCTACTCGAGCCTATCATACTGCAAAAATCATATCAAAAGGGATTGGATTCCCTCAGGAAAAGATTAAAATCGAACGGAGAATCTATGATGGCTATATGGATAAAATCCTTGATATCATTTATGAAACAGACCCAGGGATCCATTCTGTCATGGTCTTAGGACACAACCCGATGATTACCCATGTAGCCAATCTTTTTCTTCATCCGGGGATAGAATTCATACCAACTTCAGGAATGGTTTGTGTTTCATTTAACGTGGATAGTTGGGAAAAGGTACCATCCGTTGAAGCTAAACAAGAATTTATTATCTTTCCAAAAATGTTGAAATAATTTTCCCTATCCATCATGACACACACCGCGCTGCCCATATTAAACCGTGACCTGAACTGGCTATATTTCAATGGCAGGGTGCTTCAGGAGGCTGCCGATAACAGGAATCCCCTATTGGAACGGCTGAAATTTCTGGGAATCTTCTCCAATAACCGCGATGAGTTTTTCCGTGTTAGGGTAGCGACTCTGAACAGGATGTTGAAATTTGAAAACATGCCATACGACTCCGCGGTCAACCCTAAAAAAGCGCTCGTTGAGATCGGAGAGTTGGTTCAATCGCAGGAAAGGGAATTCATGAAGGTATATGAAACCATCGTTAGCGAACTCAGCGAGCACGATATCTTTATCATCAACGAAACACATCTTTCCCCGGAACAAGGCGAACAGGTCAAAAAATACTTCCATGAGCAGGTTCGGGTATACCTTTTCCCGAATATGATCAGCAGCTTGAAAGATATTTCGACCTTGCGTGATAAATCAATCTATTTGGCTGTAAAACTGGGTCGGAAAGACAAAGCCCTGAAAGACAACTATGCACTGATTGAGCTGCCAACGAAAACATTATCCCGTTTTTTCATTCTCCCCTCTTCAGGGAATCAGCGTTATATCATGCTTCTCGATGATGTAATACGATATTGTTTATCGGAGATATTTTCCATCTTCGGGTACGACCAATTTTCGGCCTATACTGTAAAAATAACACGGGATGCCGAGATCGATATCGATACAGATGTGTCAAAAAGTTTCCTGGAGATTATGTCCGAAAGTTTAAAACAACGGAAACGGGGGGTTCCGGTTCGTTTTGTGTATGACAAATCGATTCCTGAGGATTTATTGAAAATCCTGAGAAAGCGACTTGAAATCACCAAAGATGATCCCATTCGAGGTGGAGGCCGCTATCATAATTTCAAGGATTTTATGAACTTCCCAAATCTGGGCCACCGAGAATTGGAATATCAGGCGCTGGTTCCATTGAAACACAGAGATTTACCATCAAACCGAAGCATCCTTGCATCGATCAAGCAAAAAGATATCCTTCTTCATTACCCTTATCAATCATTTCAATATATCATTGATCTCTTGCGGGAAGCCTCCATCGATCCTAAGGTTCGGTCGATTAAAATGACGATATACCGGGCAGCTAAGAATTCCAATGTCATCAATGCCCTGATCAATGCCGCCAGAAACGGAAAATTTGTGACTGTCTTTATGGAATTACAGGCACGGTTCGATGAAGAAGCCAACATATTCTGGACAGAACGTTTGCGGGATGAAGGGGTCAAAGTGATTCACAGTATTCCCGGATTTAAAGTTCATTGTAAGCTGCTTTTAATCCGGCGTAAAGAGAGCAGCGGAAATTTCCATTACGCCTTTTTAGGCACCGGAAACTTCAATGAAGACACAGCCAAGGTTTATTCTGATGTAAGCTTGCTCACGGCTAACCAACTAATATGCTCTGACGTTTCCAGCGCTTTTCATCTGATGGAGGAAAATTATCGTCCATATAAGTTCAAGACCTTGATCGTGGCTCCATTCAATATGCGGAATTTTTTCATGAAAATGCTGAGCCGGGAGATCCACAATGCCAAAAAAGGAAAAGAGGCTTGGGCAATCATTAAACTCAATAATCTGGTGGATCAAACCATCGTTAAAAAGCTCTATACCGCAAGTAAGGCTGGCGTTAAAATAAAATTGATCATCCGGGGAATTTGTACGCTGGTTCCGGGGCTGGAAGGGGTGAGTGAAAACATTGAAGCCATCAGTATTGTTGACCGTTTCTTAGAACATGCCCGGGTGATCGTATTATGCAACAACGGGGATCCTCAATATTTTATAACCTCCGCTGATTGGATGATTCGGAATTTTGATAATCGAATTGAAATTGCCACTCCGATTTTCGACCCATTTATCAAAGAACAGTTAAAAAAAATGCTTGAAATCCAACTTTCTGATAATGTAAAAGCCCGATTGATCGGACCGGGGAAAGAAAATCAATACAAAAAAACAGAAGGTCCCGACATCCGTTCACAGGTTGAAATTTATAACTATCTGAAAGAATTAGCCTAACCAGTTACCATTAAGAATTAAGAAGTTACGAGCGAAGAATGAGACATTAGAAATAATTCATTGAAAATACTAAAAACAATATTAAAGATCCTGTTTAACAAATATCTTATTACCACAGTAGCATTTGTGGTATGGATGGTATTTTTTGACAGTAACAACATGATGACACGCAACCGGATCCAGGAAAAGCTGGATCTTCTCGACCAGGAAAAACAATTTTACCTGCAGGAAATCAAAAAAGATTCCACGCTTACCCTCCAATTACTTACCGACAGTACACAATTGGAAAAATTTGCCCGGGAAAATTATCTGATGAAACGAGATAATGAGGATTTGTTTTTGGTGATCGATACTACTGCGGATCGACATCCACAATGATTCTCACGGACCGAAATGTTGATTCTTTCTGGTAAGTCTCTATAATTTCAAGCAATTTTCCTTTCGCTATTTTCAGGGAACTCCTGGACGGAATTTTTACCAGGATATGCTTTATATATTGGTTCATGATACGCGTAACCATGGGATATTCAGGACCAAGTACCTGCTTTTGAAAAGACTTTCGCAATATTTCTGCTAATTCATTTGCAGCCTTGTTCAGTAATTCCGGATCTTTGTGCTTGATTTTCAATAAAATTAACCGGTAAAAAGGTGGATAATGATACTTTTCCCTTTCAATCAGTTGCTGGCTGAACATGGCCCTGTAATCATGGTTCACGACATCCCAGATGATCAAGTGTTTGGGATTATAGGTTTGAATGATCACTTTCCCCTGTTTGAATTTCCTACCCGATCGCCCGCTTACCTGTGCCATTAGCTGGAAACTGCGTTCCGGCGCTCTGAAATCAGGATAACTCAGCATATTGTCGGCATTCAGAATGCAAACGGTGCTCACATGATCAAAATCAAGTCCTTTCGTAACCATTTGTGTTCCAACAAGTATGTCGATTTTACGAAGTTCAAAATCTGTAATGATCTGTTGGTGTGAATACTTACTACGAGTTGTATCAAGATCCATCCTGGCAATTCGTGCTTTTGGAAAAAGCAGACTCAATTCTTCCTCCACTTTTTCGGTCCCAAACCCCTTCATTTTAATATGGACTCCATTACATTCCGGACATCTCTCGGGGATTCTGGCTACATAACCGCAGTAATGGCAACGCAACTGATTTGTTTTTTTGTGATAAACCAAGGTCACGTCACAGTTTTTGCAGACCGGCATCCAATGACAGGCATCACATTCCAATCGCAAAGAAAACCCACGACGGTTCTGAAAAAGGATGGCTTGCTCCCCGTTTTTTAACACTTCGTCGAGTTGTTCGATTAGCGTGGAAGAGAAATGTGTCTTCATAGCATGACGACGGGTCGCTTCCTTAACATCCACTACCTGAATCGTGGGCATCTTCATATCGCCATAACGTTCTGTCAATTCAACCAGTCCATATTTCCCCTGAAGTGCGTTATAGAAAGTTTCGATGGAGGGAGTTGCTGATCCCAACAATGTTTTTGCTCCATGGAGATGGGCCAGATAAATTGCTGCATCCCGTCCATTATAACGGGGAGAAGGATCCATCTGTTTAAAGGATGAATCATGCTCTTCATCCACAATAACCAGCCCGAGATTGGAATAGGGTAAGAAAATGGAGGAACGGGCACCAAGAATTATGTCATATTTACCGGTTTTAGCACTGTCTCCGGTACTCGCCGATAACACTGTATTCCATATTTCAACCCTTTCCCGATCGTTGAATCTTGAATGATAGATTCCTATCCGATGACCAAAATATTTACGAAGACGGACAATGATTTGAGTTGTCAGAGCAATTTCGGGTAAGAGATATAAAACCTGTTTCCCCTGATCGAGGGTTTCCTGGATCAACTTGATATACAACTCCGTTTTACCACTAGATGTTACTCCATGCAATAAAACGACATCTTTTGACTGAAAGGTTTCTTTGATTTTTTTTAAGGCCGATTTCTGTGAGGTAGTCAATTCAATCTGACTGGAAGAAACAACTGGTGTAGTAATATCCAAACGGCTTACCAATTTTTCATAAAGCTCCAGTACGTTTTTTTTGATCAGTATATTAAGTTGGACCGACGAAGCATTTGATTTTTTAAGTAAGGCAGCCCGGGTCACCTCTGTCCGTTCTTCTGATCCAAAGTGTGAAAGCTGGATCATTGTCATCAGGATCTCTAACTGCTTTTTAGCCTTCTTTTCCAACTGGTTGAAAAGATTGGTCAACGACGCTCCCTCTTCCGTGAACGGATCCGATAAACGCACAAACACCTCATACTTGGGTTTATACGAGTCGTGTAACTCCTCTTCCATGAGGACTACTCCTTTTTCAATCAAGGTTTTTATTAGAGGAATGACCTTTTGTTGTTCCAAGATTTTCGAAACTTCGGATATGGCAATGGTTTTTTGATGATGAAGCGCATCAACGAGCAACGCTTCCTTTTCATTCAGCACGGAGCCATCTTCAATGTAACCTGGGATAAGGGTGATTTTGGATTCACTTGCTAATTTTAACGCAGAAGGAAGAGCTGCATTCATTATTTCACCTGGATAACAAAGATAATAGGAAGAGAGCCATTCCCAGAAGATTCCCTGAAGAGGAGTCACCACAGGATTCTCGTCAAGAATCGACAGGATATATTTTGGAATATGATCCCTGGGAGGCGTATTATGAACTTTTTTTACGAGAGCAGTATAAATTTTACGTACTCCGAATTGCACTACAACACGAATCCCTTCTTTTATCAGATCATTTAATTCAAAAGGAACCCGGTAAGTAAATGTTCCTTTAAGAGGTAAAGGCAATAAAACATCTACAAACAAAGTGGGGCGTTCCATCCTTAGTTAGTGCTTATAAAGCCAGGATGCGCGACATTTCCAACATATCTGTATTGATATCCTTATAGTGTTTGATGGCTTTTTCGAAGGGCGTATAAACCACTTCCTTATTGATGATTCCTGTCATAACACCATGTTGTTCCTCTAAAAGACCCTTCACCGCATGATAGCCCAGGGAGCTAGCCAGTACCCGATCAAAAGCACTGGGAGAGCCTCCTCGTTGTACATGACCCAGAATGGTAACTCGGGCTTCTATTTCCGGAACTCTTTCTTTCATTTTTTTGGCCACTTCAATAGCACCTCCCATATCATCACCTTCTGCAACAATAACAATTCCGGAGGTTTTATTTTTACGCCAATCGTGACGTAACAGTCGGGCCAGGTTATCAATATAAGTAGTCGTTTCGGGCACCAAGATAAACTCAGCCCCACAGGCGATTCCACTCCTCAGGGCAATGAAGCCTGCATCACGACCCATGACTTCGATGAAAAAGAGCCGTTCGTGCGAGGTGGCTGTATCCCTGATTTTATCTGCCGCCTCAACAACGGTATTGATGGCTGTATCATAACCGATGGTTGAATCGGTACCATAGAGGTCATTATCGATGGTCCCAGGCAACCCGATAATCGGGAAGTTGAACTCTTTTTCAAAAATAGAAGCTCCTGTAAACGTTCCGTTTCCGCCAATAGCAACCAGTGCATCAATTTTATGTGTACGCAGATTCTGATAGGCTTTTAACCGGCCTTCATATTCTTTAAACCGCTCACTCCGGGCCGTTTTCAGGATTGTCCCTCCCCGTTGAATGATATTCGAAACTGAATGACTGAACATCTCCTCGATCTGATCATCGATCATTCCTTCATAGCCGCGATATATGCCAAATACTTCGAGGCCATTGAATATAGCAGTCCTTACAACAGCACGTATGGCTGCATTCATACCAGGGGAATCACCTCCTGAAGTCATTACCCCGATTCGTTGTATATAAGTCATAATTGGATTCTTTGAAATGAAAATCAATAGACAAAGTTAATACTATTCATTCAATTATTCGCACTTGTCCTTTACGACCAGCAAACAAATCGAACTTAACAAACCGACATTCGAGAGGACCATTGAAAACGGGGATTCTTCTTGAGGGGCGTAACCCAACAAACTTGAGTGATTCAAGATCAGAAGAGATGATCCAGGCAGTGAATCCGGCATATTTTTGTTTCAAAATATTTCCGATCATCTTATAAAAAGCCACGGCATCGTCGAGCTTCATCCTTTCATCATAAGGTGGATTGGAGATGAGAAATGCATTGTCAAATGGTGGAATCAAAGTTTCAAACGAATGTTCTTCCAAATTAATATCTTCCTGGAGCGCAGTAAAACGGACATTTTCGCGGGCTATGTCAATTGCGTGTACGTCTTGATCAGAGCCAAAAAGTCGAAGTTTTACTGTAGAAATCAGTGCATTGTTTTCCTTTTTTATTTTTTCCCACAGTACGGAGTCGAAATCTTTCCATTTCATGAAACCAAATTCTTTTCTAAAGTACCCCGCCGGGATATTTTTCGCCAACATTGCAGCCTCGATCAATAAGGTTCCGGAACCACACATCGGATCCATCAAAGGCGTGGTAATATCCCATTTTGAGAGCTGTATCAGACCTGCGGCCAGTGTCTCACTAATGGGTGCCGCACCAGTAATTTTCCGATATCCACGGCGATGCAATGATTGACCTGATGAATCAAGTGATACGGTACAAAGATCCTTAAACAGGTGAACATTGATTCTGAAATCCGGATTTTCAAGATCTACCGATGGCCGCTTCCCCCGCCTTTCCCTGATCCGGTCCACAATAGCATCTTTCGATTTTTGAGCCACAAACTGAGAATTTGTAAAAACCGTATACGAGATTACTGCATCGATCGACAAGGTTTGACGTTCATCGAGATAATCCTCCCAGGCAAAGTCATGAAGATGATCATATAAATCTTTTTGTTCCTTGATTTCAAAATGAAAAAGAGGCATGAGAATACGCAAAGCTGTTCGGCACAAATAGTTGGATTTATACATCAACCACTTATCTCCTGTAAATGAAACAGCCCGGTTCAACTTAAGAATATCGGTAGCTCCCAGGTTCGCCAGTTCGGCTGCCAGTACTTCTTCAAGGCCTGAGATAGTCTTGGCTAAAAGTGGAATTTTTTTTTCCTGCATTAATCGGTGAATTTAGCAAAATAATAAGTATACCCGATTACCAGTGAGAAGGACTGGGCAAATACCCGGGCATTGCTATTGGATTCATTTTCCTTGTTTATCACGGTATACGGATCAATTTTGATTGATGGACTAAACCCATAGCTGAATCCCAGGGTGATACTATGCTTTTCCCGATGATAGGTCAATCCGGCTGAAAGATGATAAAGGTCCCAGGTACCACTGCTATGTAACAGATTATCTGATTCGTCGGGGGACATATAGGAACTAAAGTCCGTGGAGGCACCAAGAAGTAAGGAGATTTTTTTCCATAACTCCTGGCTTAGTCCGATGGAAACGTTACAAACTGGTTTTGAAGCATTTTCAACATGAAGAAAATCAGCGATCAAGGCCTTTATTGTGGCAGTATCCGCATAGGATGGTGGATAAATGAAAGGATCGGAATCAGGTTTGAATAGATGATAGGTTTTGATTTTGAAAAAATACTCAACCGAGATCGCGATTCGTGTCTTCTCTGTTTGATAATCAATTCCACCAGCGATGGAAAAGGGGTGCTTATATACAGCTTTAACGCCTGTAACGCGGTCCATGAGGATAAATCCTGCTGAAGTATCCCCAGCGTTAGGCGACAGATAAACGAGTGAATTTTCGCGTTGAATATCACCGCTTCCAAAAAGACCGATCGAGGGAGTGGTCAGAGTTAATCCAAATTTCCAGCGACCGGTGGAATATGACAGACCTAGTTTAAAGATTAATCGAAAGGTCTTGTATTTCATTGCTTCATCTTCATTGGCCGTAGAAAATGTATAGGCCGAATCCATTTTCGTGATATCTCTGACATAATTGGTGAGCTGGTAACTTTGCGCCCGGTAACTGAGAAAGAGCGTACCTCCAATTCCAAGTTTTTCATTTACTTTATACCCAACCCCTAACCCAAACCATTGTTCGTTTAACTGATTATTATAGTCAAAGGCACCCACATAACTCTTGGTAGACGGATTGACAGTTGACTTTTTTAACTGAAAATCGTGACTGGTGTACCGGGTGTTCATCAATACATTGTTGTAATTACGCGTCAACAAGGTATATGAAAATTTAAACCGATCACTTTTGATCAAGTTGATCATACCAGAAATGATTTGCGGGAAGATGCTGATTTGTGCCGAATTAAGGTTAACATCAATGCCTGCACCATCATCAATGAAAATACGGTCCATACGATAGACGTTGGCATCGACTGAAAGACTTGGGTGCGTAAGAAAACCGACGGCCCCTGGGTTGTAAAAAACTGCTGTGTTGTCACGTACGCCACCTACCATGGCTCCACCCATCAGGGTGCTTTGTGCACCATATTGCTGCGACCAGTAATGGTCATCCTGAGCCTGGACCTGCAAGGCCACACACAGTAAACTGGCAATCAACAGAATGACTGATCTTGCAGAATTTAAAAAGTTCATATTCTTTTTTTGTGGGAAAATTACAAATAAATTTCGCATCTGGATACTCTGCAAAACAAGGTTTATTATCTTTGACAAAATTGATTTTTGACGTGACACGACATCTGTTTCCCTTCATCACATTCTTCTGTATAATTTCAACAACGGCATTGGCCCAGGATCTATTTTATGTTTCCGGACGGGTAATCGACAGTAAAACAAAAGAACCGCTTCCATTCGTCAATATTGTTATTAACAATAGCAATAACGGAGGGACTACCGATATTGACGGAAAATTCACCCTTAGGTACATCAAACCAATAACCGCTCTTCTTATGACCTATGTTGGTTATGAACCACAGCGGGTGTTGGTTGGGAACCGGACACAAAATTTGATCATCCAACTTATTCAAAAAGAAATTGACTTGCAGGAGGTTGAAATTTTTCCCGGGATTAACCCCGCCCATCGGATCATTCAAAATGCCATTGAGAACCGGGATCGTAATGATCCGGAGAAAGTAAAATCATTTTCATATACAGCTTACGACAAAACCATTTTCACGATAGATAATGATACTACTCAGAAAAAGGATTTTTCTGCCTTAATCGACACTTCGATGTTTCATAATTTCCAGAAGGTTGAAGCAAGTTTGGAGGTTAAAATGGATACTTTGAGAACGGATACAACCAAAATCGATTCAGGGACGATAATGATAGAAAAATTTATCAGCGAACAGCACATTTTTTTGATGGAAAATGTGACCAAGCGTAAATTTATGGCACCGGATAAAAATTACAATCAGGTTATCGCCACAAAAATGTCGGGATTTAAAGACCCTATCCTGGTATTCCTGGCTACTCAGATCCAGTCGTTTTCATTTTACAAACCCTACATCACAATTTTCCAGAAAGACTATGTAAACCCCATCGGAACAGGAAGTTTGAACAAATATTTTTTTAAGATTGAGGACACCACCTATTCTGGGAAAGATTCGGTATTCATTCTTTCATTTCGCCCCAGGAGAGGAACTAATTTCGATGGATTGAAAGGAGTTATTGCCATCAACAATAATGGCTGGGCCATTCAGAATGTTTCCGCGGAACCATGCAGAAAAGGAAGCGGTTTTATGATCAGAATTCACCAGCTTTATGAACTGATCGGTGGGGCCCAATGGTTTCCCGTGCAACTCAATACCGATGTAGCCTTTAATAATATCATGATCGGAAAATTTCATCCGGTTGGGAGTGGTCGAAGTTATATCCGGGATATTGTCCTCAATCCTGACTTGGTGCGTCGTGAATTTAACCACCTAGATGTGGAAGTCGACAAAGACGCTACTTCGCGAAGTGAACCGTTCTGGAATCAATACCGGGTAGATTCGTTGTCGCCAAAAGATCGACAGACTTATAAGGTTATCGACAGTGTGGGGAAAGCCAACAACTTTGACAGAATAGCAAAATCTCTTCAGACTGTGCTTACAGGACAAATCCCATGGGGTCCCATCAACATCGACCTGAACCGGTTTCTGAATTTTAACACCTATGAAGGTCTTGTTGCAGGAGCCGGCCTTCATACCAATGACCGCTTGTCGAAATGGTTTAAAATAGGTGGATTTTACCAATATGCATTTGCCGTATCCACCAGTAAATACGGCGGTGATGTCAACTTTTTAATCAATAGGCGACATGATGTAAATCTCTCTGCTTCTTATTTCTATGATCTTACTGAGTCAGGAGGAACCAGCTTCCCGGGAGATTATGAGTCTATTTTATCCGGTAATTTCCGGCAATTGCTGATCAAAAAACTCGATCGGACAGAAAGTTTTCAGGGATCCCTGCGGTTCCGGGCGCTGAAATATGTTCTGTTTAATGTGGGGTTCTCTAATGAATTCAAAAAAACGACAACATTTGATCTGTCTACCACAGAAGGCAATGCCGTTATCCTTAGCGATGAATTCCGTTTTACCACGCTTACGGCCGGGTTCAAATGGGCTTATGGAGAAAAATTCATTCAGACTATTGACAATAAGATTTCTATGGGAACAAAATTTCCTGTTGTCTGGGCTCAATATACCCGAGGTATTAAAAACTTTCTACAAGGGGATTTTGACTATGACCGGGTTGATCTGAAAATCCGTAAGACATTCAACATCAAATTTCTTGGAAAGCTGACCATCCAGTTGAATGGAGGTTATATCGACCAACCCATACCGGTTTGTAATTTGTATTATGCTCCGGCCAGTTATCGCATGATCACGCTCTTCGCTCCAAATAGTTTTGCTACAATGCGGAACAATGAGTTTCTCTCCAACAAATATGCATCAATATATCTGTATCACGATTTTGGATACCTGCTTTTCAAAGGAAAAAAATGGTTCCACCCTGAATTTGCTTTGTCGCAGAATATAGGGTTTGGGTGGCTTGATCACAAAGAGCGCTATATCTATAACACCATCCAGCCAAAAGAAATGCAGTTAGGTTATTATGAATCGGGGTTGCTGATTAATAATTTGATTAACCTACAAATTTATACGATTGGAATTGGAGCTTTTTATCGTTGGGGGCCTTATTCCTTTGATAATGTGGGAGACAATTTCGCCTATAAGATTTCGATGATATTCCCTTTTTAACAGAGGGAAATAGCGAAACGGCTGAATAGGGAAAATAAAGATTTTTGAGTTTTCGATAAAAACGATTAGGTTTGTATAAAGAATCTCTACTATCATGCGTGAACTTTATCAAAAAAACCGGCTATTTTTTTTGATTATCATTACTGCCGCCGTGGGTTTTCTTGTTTGGTATTTCCTGAACATCGTCATTTTCATTATCGTTGCCGGAGTTATCTCCATTATTGGGATCCCATTGGTTGATCTGCTTGATAAAATCAAAATCGGAAAATTAAAATTTCCTCATGTCCTTAGTGTAATCATTACTTTATTGGCAATTATTCTGGTGATTTTTGGGCTATTTAGTCTCTTTATTCCATTGGTAGTCAACGAAGCTCAACAGATTTCCACCATCGACTTCAATAAACTGGGTGCCTATTTCCACGACGATATTGCAAAAATTGAATGGACATTACGTCATTATGGCGTTATGCCAAGAGGTGCAACTTTTCAATCGCTGGCCAAACAGTCCCTTATGAAGATCGTTGATTTAAACCTTTTTTCCAATATTCTCACATCGGTTATTTCATTTACGGGAACTTTCTTTGTCGCTATATTTTCCATTGTCTTTCTTGCCTTCTTTTTTCTTCTTGATTTCAAAATGTTACCCCGGTTCATTCTTTTGCTTACGCCGGAAAAATACGCTCAGCAAATGAAGTCGGTGATGATGAAAAGTAAAACCTTATTATCGCGCTATTTTATCGGGTTGATTTGTCAGATCATGGCCAACATTATCACCTATTCCTTAGCGCTTTACATTGTCGGTGTTAAAAGTCCTCTGGTAATTGGTTTTTTTACTGGAATCATCATTATCATTCCCTATATCGGCGGTATCATTTCTATGATATTCGGGGTATTGCTCGGGGTAACCGGGGTGATCAGTACCGGCGAGTATGCCTTGATCCTGCCGATGGCTATCAAGATTCTCATAGCAATGGCTATAGTACAAACCATTGATAACAATGTTTTCTCTCCGATAATCCAGGGAAAAAGTGTAAAAGCTCATCCTGTGGAAATTTTCTTGGTGGTCATTGCGGCTGCCAGTTTTGCCGGTATTCTCGGGATGGTCGTTGCCGTGCCGGTATATGGATTCATAAAAATCGTGGCGACCGAATTTCTTAGTAACTTCAGACTGGTTCAACGTTTTTCTGAAAAACAAAATTAATGCAGACCGAAAAAACATAACATTATGGCTAAATCATTTTCAAAAATACTTGTAGCTGCCGCTGTTGGGCTGGCTGCCGGAGTTGGTATCGGGATGCTTTTTGCTCCTGCCAAAGGTTCTAAGACCAGGAAACGGTTAAAGAAACAGATTCTCAATCTTACGGAGATGATAGAGGAAAAATCCTCATTCCCGCTGGATCTGGATGAAATGGAGGAGGAGGTTCAAAAGGATGAAAAGGAGCCAACGACCGATGAGAATAAGGAGGATAAATAATGGAAACAGGAAAAATCTCGGATAATTTTTCGTCACTTACGGAAAATGTCAAAGAATATATTCATCTCCAGATCGACTTCGTCAAATTGGTCCTTACAGAGAAATTAGCCAAACTCACCTCATTTTTTCTGATTGCGGTGATCTTTTTTATTCTGGCGATGTTCCTTCTTTTGTTTTTATCTCTTGCATTTGTTTTCTGGTTTGGAGAAATTGTTGGTCCCACATGGATTGGTGCATTGATTGTAACAGCCGTATATATTCTGGGGGGTGCCGTGGTTTATTTTCAAAGGGAAAAATTGTTCATCAATCCCTTGGTTTCACATCTCACTAAAATTTTAATGGAGGAGGAACAAGATGAAACCGAATAACCGAAATTACTGGAAAAACCGTCCCATTCATTCATTGAATGAACTTGCTTCCGAAAAATCACGACTCCAGTTACAGATCCGATTAAAAGAGGAACACATCCATTCGGGATACAAAAACCTCTTAAACGCTCTTACTTTCCGGAACCTGGCAACGACGGTAGTGAATGAGATCTCAATGTCTTCAATGGCCATTTCCAAAGTGTTTTCCTTTGGCAAATCTATCCTGGCAAAGCGCCGGAAAAAGCACGAACATCCGAAAGGTGAAGTTTAATACCCTTCTTTTCAGGAACCTGAATTTTCTGAAAATTCTTGCTTCCTACTTGTTCTCAAGGATATCACATCGGGCATATCATTGGGGAAAACCTATTGCTGTAAGCATTGAGCCAACCAACCGATGCAATCTGCATTGCCCCGAATGTCCAAGCGGAATGCATCGGCTTACCCGTACCAGAGGCGAAATTTCGCCCGATGTTTTCAAATCCGCGATCGATCAATTATCGCCACAACTTTCTTACTTAACCCTTTATTTTCAGGGTGAGCCATACCTTCATCCTGGCTTTTTCGATTTTGTCCGTTATGCCAGATCCAAAAATATCTATGTTAGCTCATCCACCAATGGCCATTTCCTTTCAACAGAGCAAGTGGAACAAACCATCAACTGCGGGCTGAACAGACTAATCATTTCTCTTGACGGAATCAATCAGGAAACGTATCAATCCTACCGCCAGGGTGGAAATTTTAAACAAGTGGTTGAGGGGATCGCTAAGTTGGTTGAACAAAAACATCTTAAAAAGGTCAATCATCCAAAAATTATCATTCAGTTTTTGGTTTTTAAAACCAATCAGCATCAAATTGCAGAGATCAGAACCTTAGGAAAAAAATTAGGGGTAGATAAAGTTGAAATTAAAACAGCCCAATTCTATGATTATCATCTTGGCAATCCTTTGATGACGGATCTGGGAAAATATTCCCGGTATAAAAAAATCACTTCCCCTTCCTCCTCCATCATCACTTATCAGATAAAAAACAAACTTCCCAACCATTGTTTCCGCATGTGGAGCAGTTGCGTGATCACCTGGGATGGAAAGGTTGCCCCATGCTGTTATGATAAAGATGCCAACCACGTGATGGGAAATATTATCAAAACTCCATTCCATGAAATTCTGAAAAGCACCAGTTATAAAAACTTCAGGAAGACTCTTCTCACCAAACGCAAGTCTGTTGAGATGTGTTCAAATTGTGACCAGAAGTTTTAAAATATTTTCACTAACTTTGATCGTGAGAAAAATTCCGGACCCATATTATTTGGCTCTTATAGTGAGGCTGCAAATGATTTTTTGAATGTCATGTCTAACGCAGGGATAAGATGTACCTTCCATAAGTAAAGAACTTTTTAGATTGAAAATATGATTATTGAAGCATGTGTAAATTCGGCTATTTCAGCTATTGAGGCTCAAAAAGGGGGTGCCGACCGAGTGGAGCTTTGCGAGAATCTGCACGATGGCGGGACAACTCCTAGCACCGGGTCCATTTCCTTAGCCAAGAAAAAATTGAAAATTGGTTTATTTGTTATGATCCGGCCACGGGGAGGCGATTTTTTATACTCGGATGATGAGTTTGAAATCATGAAGGAAGATGTGAAGGCAGCCAAAAAGTGTGGGGCTGATGGTGTTGTTTTCGGCATCCTGAAACCCGATGGAACAATCGACACGGAGCGGATGAGAATTCTTTGCAATCTTGCCCGACCCATGCATATTACTTGTCACCGGGCATTTGATATGACCGCTGACCCTTTTCGGGCTATGGAGGATCTGATTGTGTTGGAAATCGAACGGATATTGACTTCAGGACAACAACCAAAAGCTATTGAGGGTGCCGGATTAATCAAAGAACTCATTAAAAAAGCGAACAGGCGAATCGTCATCATGCCAGGGAGCGGGGTAAAGGAACACAATGTGTTGAAACTAATCCAATCGACCGGTGCACAGGAGGTTCATATTCATCTCGAAAAGCAGGAACCCAGCCGGATGACCTTTAAGCAACCTGGGGTGTACATGGGAAAATCCGATCAATCAGAATTTGAACACACCCTAACAGATTGGAAAAGGATTGACGATTTAAAACGTGCTATTGCTAATTTATCAGCGACTTAATTTCTTTATTTTCGAAAAAACCCGTATGAAAAATCATTTCCCTATTTTGCTATTTCCCTATTTTGCTATTTTGCTATTCCTTTTTTCCAACATTCTGGCCTTTCCTCAAGCTCCACTCGATTGGGAAAATCCACATTTGACGGGCATCAACAATGAACCTCCCCATGCAACGTATATCCCATTTGACAATGAAATTGATGCCTTGATGAACGATGCTTCCATTTCCAAAAATTTTCTTCTTCTCAATGGCCTCTGGAAGTTTCATTGGTCGGAAAACCCGGATAAACGACTAAGCAATTTTTATAAGGATTCTTTCGATGTCAGCAATTGGAAAGATATTCAGGTTCCTTCTACCATCGAGATGCAAGGATATGGGTATCCAATCTATGTGAACATTCCATACGAATTCAAACATCTCATGAAACCTGATCCTCCTAAGGTTCCACACGATTATAACCCAGTAGGTAGTTATCGCCGTGATTTTGAGGTTCCGGCAAGCTGGAACAACCGAAAAGTATTTCTACACTTCGGAGCCGTTAAATCGTTTTGTTATGTTTACCTCAATGGACAGCAAATCGGAATGGGAAAAGATGCAAAAACGCCCTTGGAATTTGACATTACGAAATATCTCAGAACAGGGAAGAACACTGTGGGTATTGAAGTCTTCCGCTGGTCCGACGGATCTTACCTGGAATGTCAGGATATGTGGAGGATGAGCGGTATAAATCGAGATGTATACCTCTATTCCACCCCAAAGACAAGGATCTGCGATTTCTTTGTTGTTGGAGACCTATTTTCAAACTATACTCATGGATTATTAAAGGTGACAACTGTGGTACAAGGCTCAGAGGGCAAAGGGTACCAACTCGGAATCGCCCTTTTTGAATCTAAAAAAAACGCTACTCCGCTTTTCCGGGAAAGCCTTTGTTTTGATTTAAAGGAAAATGCTTCAGCATCATTATTATTCGAAAAATATATCCCCTACCCTCAAAAATGGAGTGCAGAAATACCAAACTTATATTACTTAGTTCTCTCTTTGAAAGATCCTTCCGGGAAAATCATTGAAACAACCGGTTGCCAAGTTGGGTTCAGAACTACTGAAGTGAAAGACGGACAATTTCTTGTCAATGGAAAACCCATCCTAATCAAAGGAGTAAACCGGCACGAAACCGATCCGAAAACCGGGCATGTTATTTCAAAAGATATGATGTTGAAGGACATCCGCTTGATGAAAGAAGCCAATATCAATACCGTCAGAACTTGTCACTACCCAGATGATCCTGTCTGGTACGATCTCTGTGATGAATATGGCCTCTATGTAATTGATGAAGCCAATATCGAATCGCATGGGATGGGATATGATCCGGAAACCACCCTTGGGAATAAACCGGAATGGGAAGAAAGTCATTTGAACCGAACAGAACGAATGTTTGAGCGGGATAAAAATCATCCCAGCATTATCATCTGGTCATTGGGAAATGAAGCAGGAAATGGATGCAATTTTACAGCGACTTACCGATGGGTAAAAAATCACGATCACACCCGGCCGGTATGGTATGAACGTTCTGAACAAAGTGCCAACACTGATATTTTTTGTCCCATGTACTGGAACCCCCTCGATCTTGAATGGTATGGATATGTTCCGCAACTCCGGCCACTCATCATGTGCGAATATGCCCATGCCATGGGAAACAGTACGGGAAACTTTCAGGATTACTGGGATGTTATTGAAAAATATCCTCAGTTGCAAGGAGGTTGTATCTGGGATTGGGTTGATCAGGGACTTGCAGCAAAAGACAGTCTTGGCAGAGATTTCTGGACATTCGGAGGCGATTATGGCCCTAAAAATGTCCCCAGTGATGGAAATTTTAATTGCAATGGAATTGTATCTCCCGACCGGAAACCACATCCTGGCTATCAAGAGGTAAAAAAGGTTTACCAGTATGTGAAATTTCTTCCCTTTGACCTATTGAAAAATTCTTTCGAGGTTCTCAATAAATATGATTTCTATGATCTTAGCAACACCGAAATTAATTGGGTGTTATCGGCAAATGGAAAAATTGTCCAGGTAGGAAAACTTCCTCCATTTACTTTATCCCCAGGGAATAAAAAGAAATTTTCAGTCCAGCTTCCCATATTAAAACCGACCCAACCTACAGAATATTTCCTGAATGTATACATGAAGACCACAGCTCCCTGGGGACTTCTGCCTCCCGGAACCACCTTGGCATCAGAACAATTTGCACTTCCTTGTGAACAGCCTCCAGCCGATGTCCAAAAGGAGATGTTTCTTCCACTGAGGATGAAGGAAACCGGAAAAACCGTTGACATAGCCGGGAAAGATTTTACTTTGGGTTTTAATAAAAAAACAGGAACCTTTGATTCGTTCGTCTATCACGATCTGGAATTGTTACATCAAGGTCCGTTACCTAATTTCCGTAGAGCTCCCACAGATAATGATATCGGAAACCAGCTTGCAAAGCGATGTAAAGTATGGTTTGATGCCAGTGAGCGTAGGATGGTCCGTTCGGTTGAAGTGAAAAAAGAGAGCGATCAGTTTATCCGGATAACAACCCACTTTGATTTTCCCGATTCAATAGCCAGCGAAGTAGTGGAATACTGCATTGATGGCTCCGGGAAAGTGATGGTAGCGGCTACTTTCATTCCACAGAAAAAAAATCTTCCGGAATTGATCCGTTTTGGAATGAATATGCAGATCAATGAAACACTTGATAAAGTGACCTGGTTCGGACGAGGTCCCTGGGAAAATTATTGGGACCGTAATCGTTCGGCTTTTATCGGACAGTATAAAAGTACTGTTGAAGAGCAATTTACATCCTATGTCCGTCCTCAGGAAAATGGTTACAAAACGGAGGTCCGTTGGATGACCCTGGAAGGGAATAAACATTTCGGGCTCCGCTTTACCGGACAGCCTCTGATCTGTTTCAGCGCATTGCCATATACCTATGACGACATGAAAGGTTTTAAACAAGGAGGGAAACACCTCAACGATCTGACAAAAGAGCCTTTTATCGACGTGAATATCGATTATAAACAAATGGGAGTAGGCGGAGATGACAGTTGGGGAGCAAGAACCCATACCCAATACACCTTGCCGGCGAAGGAGTATCATTATTCGTTTACCATGGAACCATACAAAAATTACGAAATGGTGAACCAGTGAAATGGTGAAGAGAAAAACCTTTAGCCACTTTCCAAGTTTTACCCCGAAAATGCTGAAAAAGGAGTTTCTGAGGTCGAAGAATGCTAAATTTGCAAGGGAATAAGGATATCGAAACTCCCTCAATGGAAGATCTCGATCCGGAAACGTACAGTTATTTATCTGACAATCTATATTTTATGAATTTAACAAAATTTTCTTTTCTAGTTTTCTTTTCATTGTTAGCCAATTTGTTGTTCGCTGGCAAGAGTACCGAGAATCCGCTAATTTCCATTGTACCTCAACCTGCTCAAATGAAGGTAAGGCCCGGACATTTCACCATTGACAACCAAACCCGGCTTATTGTTATCCCTCCCGATCAGGAAGCAATAAAGATTGCACATTTTTTTGCCGATCAATTACGCAATTGCGGTGGCCCTGAATTAACGGTCAATACTGTCCCGGAAAATATCCAACAACGACCTGCCATTGTGCTGATTTTGCGGAAAGAAAAAAACAATAAGCAACAGGAAAAATATGGCTTGACAGTTTCAACAAAAAAAATTGAGATAACATCATGCACCGGAGCCGGTCTTTTTTACGGCATTCAATCGCTGATTCAGTTACTTCCAATTGAAACAAATCAACCCAATACAGTAAATTCGGTTTCATCATGGAACATATCCTGTATCAGTATTACGGACTATCCACGTTATTCATACCGTGGCATGCACCTCGATGTATCCCGGCACTTCTTCCCAAAAGAGTTTATCAAACGTTACATTGATCTTATCGCGATGTACAAGATGAACACTTTTCACTGGCATTTGACCGATGATCAAGGCTGGCGTATTGAAATCAAAAAATATCCAAAACTTACACAAATTGCCGCCTGGCATGTTGACCATGAGGATATTCCCTGGAACGACCGTCCTGCAGCAAAACCAGGAGAGAAAGCCACCTATGGTGGTTATTATACCCAGGATGATATCCGTGAAATTGTTCAATATGCATCCGAAAGGTATGTTACCATTATTCCCGAGATCGAAATGCCGGCTCATTCGGTGGAAGTTTTAGCAGCCTATCCTCAATTTTCCTGTACAGGGGAAGCTTTTACAGTTCCAACCGGGACCTACTGGCCCGATAAAGATATTTTATGCGCTGGAAATGATTCGGTTTTCACTTTTCTTCAGGATGTATTGACTGAGGTAATGACGCTTTTCCCATCGAAATATATCCATATCGGAGGAGATGAGGCAGATAAAACGAATTGGAAAAAATGCCCAAAATGCCAATCACGGATTGTTTCCGAAGGATTGAAAGATGAGAAAGAACTGCAAAGTTACTTCATTAAAAGAATAGAAAAATTCATCGTTTCCAAAGGAAGGAAAGTAATCGGATGGGATGAAATCCTGGAAGGTGGACTGGCTCCCGAAGCAACCGTGATGTCATGGCGTGGTGAGGAAGGTGGCATCGCCGCTGCCCACCAGGGCCATGATGCCATTATGACCCCGGGGTCTTATTGCTATTTTGATCATTATCAAGCTGATCCTCAATTTGAACCCAAATCAATCGGCGGGTTTACAACATTGAAGAAAGTCTATTCCTTTGAACCCACACCGAAAGGACTATCTCCAGTAGAATCAAAGCATATTCTTGGAGCCCAGGGCAATGTTTGGGCCGAATTTATTCCAACTCCATCCCATGCCGAATATATGGCAGTCCCACGTTTAATAGCCCTCTCAGAGGTGGTATGGTCACCGGAAAACAAACGCAATTGGAACGATTTTCAACACCGGATGGTCAATCAGTTTAAACGGTTAGAGTTGATGAAAGTGAATTACAGTAAAGGTTCCATGGCAGTTGGAGTGAACACCCGTTTTGATAAAAAAACAAAAACCATGCAATTGATCCTGACTTCTGAACAGTTAAACATTCCGATCCATTATTCACTGGATGGAAATGATGTTACTGTGAAATCGCCGCTATATGTAAGGCCTGTGGAAATCAAAAGCAATGGAGTGATCAAAGCCGGCCTATTTATCGATGGTAAATTGCAGGAGAAAGCAGTAGAAATGCCCCTGATCTATCATCGTGCCATTGGAAAACCAGTTAAATATTCTGCTTCATTCTCCGATCGTTATCCTGCCGGAGGGATTACGGCCCTGGTCGATGGTTTGCGAGGTCCCATTGATCACCGTGCAGGGTTATGGCAGGGATTTTTCGGTAACGATCTCGAAGTGGTAATTGATCTCGGACAGATAGAAACAATCAATTCGATTCAAATGAATTTTTTACAGAATCAACGAAGCTGGATCTTTCTCCCTCAACTTGTGGAATACGCTCTATCCTCAGATGGAAAAAAATATCACTCAATAAATGAAATTTCCAATACCATTTCCCCCAAAGAAGAGCAACCGTTTATTCAACCCTTTAACTTTCAGTTCATGCCCAATACAAAAGCAAGATTTATAAAGGTAAAGGCTAAGAACCTAGGAAAATGTCCTTCCTGGCATGAGGGAAGCGGAGAAAATTGCTGGATGTTTGCCGACGAGATTGTGGTTTTTTAACCAGATCAGGAGATCAGGTGGATATATTTTTCTAAAAATCGCTGGTAACCCGGCCACTTTAACAACACATATTCATAAAGTGCAATGCCGATTATGGCACAGGCGATTCCCATAATTACATCAATCACATAATGATGTCCGGAATAAACAGCTGCGAACCAAATTCCAAGGACAAGTGTTGCAAAGGGAATATTCATCCATTTGCACCTGGCTTTTAACCCATAAAAAAAAACAACCATCGGATATGCGCAATGAAGTGAAGGAAGTGCAGCAAATACATTTGAATTCTTTGCGTAAATAAAACCAAAAATTTTGGCATGGACCAACTGATCAAAACGGGAAAACCCCGCGATATTTCCGGGTACATTTAAATGAAAATCAAATCCGTATTTAGCTACGTACCAGGGCGGGGCTGCCGGATGGATATAATATATAGAAAACCCCAACAAGTTGACAAAAAGGAATGTCAATGAAAAATTCAGAAAAAGCCGTTTATTGGTAAAAAAGAGATAAACGGCAAAAGCAAGTGGAACCGGGATCCAGTTCAGATAAAAAAAACCGCTGATCAAATCAGCTGGAATACTATGATGAATGGAAAAAAATTCGCTCGGTGTTAAAGTTGTTCCTTCAACCCTGACAGCAAACAGATATTTTTCAAGGTTATATATTCCGGCAATGTCAACTCTCGCAAATTGATAATTCGGGAAGATCCGCATGGCATCATAAACAATAGCAAAAACGGCAAAAACAGTAAATCCCAGAATGAATTTCCGGCTTCCCTTTCCGGCAAAAAAACAAATATTGAATGCCAGAATAATGGCCCAATGATCCGGACGCAAATCAGAACAAATCTGCATTACCGACAAATAAACAATTGAGGCAACTATTACGAATAGCGATCCAGCGGGGAGTATCTGAAATTTTCTTCTCATCCTTTTCTGATTAATTGAAGTTCCCCACTATGGAATAACCCTTTCATTTACAGCACTTCCACTTGCTGGATCAATCCCATAAATATCGATATATTTCACCGAGGAGGGTACTCCCAGTGAATTGGTCACCGAAGCAATAAAAAGATGGGTGAACTCAGCCATCTTCCCATTTATCACGATCATTGTTTTATAGGAATTGGCTTTCACGGCAGGAACCAGATAGAGCTCCTTTTTTTTATAGTATTTAAAATGGAAACTATAACGACCTTTTTCTCCTTTTTGTATCTCTAATCCATATAACATCCTTTGAATTGATGAAAGCTCTTTACGTTGTCCTCCTTCTTCATACCGGATCCAATAAGCATGTAAGGGATTTCCCTGATTGATTGTCCCATCCGGTTTCAGGTTCAACTCATAAGCAATGGTATTCCGGTTATGGGTGCGTTGCACAAAAAAAAGTAATTTTTCATTCCGTTGTGGAACCGGATAATTATGCTCTCCAGCAGGGTTATCGGTTCCATCACTATGTATCGAATGAAAAACCGGAATCAATATGTAACTAATTAAAAGGAGGATGGTTTTCATGGTTCAATATCCTAATTTTGCTTCTCTATTTCTTTTTTACCAGAAATTAATCTGCCTATTGCTGTGATATTGGAAAAGATTGCAACAAAAACCAAAGGATAGATAAAAATCGAAATTGTTTCGACAATGGCAATGGGAAAACACGAGATAAAGAGTCTCTGATTCCCTCCGAAACAAGCTGAAACGATGCCACAAATCAATGCAGAAATACTGATGATCACGACCCTCTCAGGCCGTTGCATCAATCCCGCCTTACATTCAATCCCCAACCCTTCTGAACGGGCTCTTACATAACTTACCATCATCGAACCAATCAAGGCAATAAAGGCAATAATAGAACCCAGAAAATAATGTCGGGATACCAGAAAATAGCAAATTCCAAAAAACATCACCAACTCACTGTAACGATCCAATACCGAGTCAAAAAGAGCGCCGAAACGGGAAGCCATTTTCCCTTCGCGGGCCAGCCGTCCATCAAGAATATCAAAAAAACCGGCAAAAAGGATTAATCCACCTCCCCATGCCAAAGGAGTTAGATCGTTATGCGGCCGGTAATCAGCCCCATAAATCATAACGATAGTCGCCATGAGGGTGATTAAAAATCCGATGGTGGTAATAATATTCGGAGTGATTTTCAGGGTGATCAACACCTTTACGAGCGGTTGAATCAACCAATAAATAAATTTCTGGAGCATCTCTTTCATAACACCTGGATATTAAAAATCAAATCGGAACCGGGCCCTGATTCCAAGACCCGACACATGGGGTTGATCAAGATACGTGAGTCTTTTAACTAAATCAACCCTGAAAAATTTCAGAATATTGGAAATTCCCACACTCATTTCTACATACGGTCCCTTATCCAAGGTAAAGGTGACCGGCGTTCCCTGATTATCGACCGGGAACCTGAAAAGGTCAGGATTGGTAGCAGGATCATTCAGTGGTGTCAACCGTCCATATAATACTTTGGCGGTGATCACTTCGCGCCATTTTAATTTTTTAATCAGCGGAATTTTATTAAATATAAAGCCATTGAAACAATGATCAATATTCAACGAAACATATTCGTCGCTAACAAATTCCAGAAAATTCATGAGGTTATAGGAATTGATCTGATAGGAATAAGTTTGATTGGCCCGGTGAATAAACAATAAAGGATAAGGAACCTTCCCAAATATTTTTCCCCCTTCGATGATAACATCAGTATATCCAAGAACGGAAAGATAAAACCTTTTGGAAATACTCAGTTTCACATTCAGATAGTCATAATCATTTTTTATGCTTTTTGACCCAAAAGCCAATTGCAATTGAGTAACCGGATATTTACTGGCCATCGGAATCCGGTATTGTTTTCCTTGATAAAAATGTTCCTGGGGTGCATACCGGAGTGTGAGTCCAATCTCCGAGATGTCAATATATGCAGGATCATTTATATGAAGTAAATAATCGGTGGTATTGAAATAAAGATCACCAGCCGGAATTTGATGGGTAAACTGATATCCGAGGTTAAATGAAAAATGATTTTTGAATTCGTTCAGATGTTCTATGCGAAACGTTTTGTTGTAAAAAAGTTTATTATTCACCCCCCGCTTGAATGAAAGCAGGAAATTATCTTCCTGGACAAACTGCAATTCTTGTCCCGGAATTTTGGTTTCATCCTGATAACTGACCCGGATCGATTTTACCGGGAATTCAAAGATTGAACGATTGGAAAGTGAAAAAGTCGTCCCCACGTAATATTTGAATTTCTGGTCTGTAAAACCATAAGCAAGATATGTTTCAAGGTTGATTCGTTTGCTGAACTTATCCGTGGTTCTCCCTCCTACCCGTAACCGGTATCCTTCAATCGGGTTATAGCTGTAAAAGGTATTTACCGGGCCTATTTCGAAATAGCCCAGGTCACGATAGCCTGCAAACAGAAGCATGATGATGTTCATGGTATGTTTAAATACCGGAATATGCTCCACACTGTCGATCATCGCATAGGTTCCGCTTTCAGATTTTGTCAGGGGCTGATGGCGGTGGGCTTCCCAGAATGTCGAGGATCGTTGGTTAGAAATATCGGCTTCATACTTTTCTTCCTGGGTCAGAACACTATCGGGAATTTTCTGATTCAGTGCGATATTCCGATAAGAAACAAATCGTTCGCCATAAATTCCAACCCCGTCTTTACTGAGTCCGAAATCTATCCCGATAAAATCATCTTTCAACATGAATCCACTATTATTTACCCGCGAAAAATTCTGGACAATTTTTACCTCTTTGGCCCAATTCAGATTAATATCTTTAGGAACCGAAATTTCAATACTTTTAACAGCATAGCTGCTATCGGCAGTAATAAACAAAAAACCCTGAAAAAGCATATCTGTCCTATTCCGCGGGGAAAATAACATTTTGTAACACCGTACACTATCAAGTACTACGGTGTCCATGATGAAAAAACGGTAAAATGATGGGGCGGTATTGGCAATGGGACTGAGAAATATATTGGTCAAAAACATAACATCATGATCATAAATATTAATATCCTGATACATATATTTCAGGTATTCAGTCATCCCCTGGTTATTCAAATATCCCTCAAAGGTGACCATCTTGTTGCCTTTAATGATCTCTTTGGTTTTTTTAGGAGATTTTTGTGAGTAGTAATCCGATAGTGTCTCCTTCAGGTATAACGGCAAGATCTCTTTCCCCGCTATCTTAGTTGTATCAACGTTATTAAAGATAAATTTAAATTTTTTCAGATAACGTCGGCTTTTAAATTTTTCATTGAGGTTACTAAGGGCAAACTGGATTTTTTCATATTTTTCATACTGGAAGGAATTGAATTGTTCTTTTCTGTTCTCCTCTTTATGAGCAATTACCTGATTAATAAGCGCCACCGCGGGATTATCCTTATTGCGATATTTGGTTGTCTGGGGCTTGACGACCACTTCGTTCAATTGTTTAGTCTGGGGCTTCAACTTAACATCAAGTATTTGGGTTCTCCCGGTTAACAAGGGTTTTTCAATAGATTCATATCCAAGGCAGGAAAATTGAACCTTTTGAGAAGTCTTCTTTCCTGTCAGATAATAATTGCCATCCATATCGGTCGTGGTTCCGGTATTGGTTTTGACAAAAACAATAGCAACCATTGGCAATGGTTCATTGGTTACAGCATCTGTAACTTTTCCCTTTACGATGGTTTGCCCCACAATTTGGGCATGGATGTCAGGGGTAAAGAACAGGAAAACAGAAAATATCAAAAAACTATATCGAAGAATTTTTAATCTCACGTGAAGTATTAAAAACAAATTTTTTAAAAAGTAAAAAGTTAAAGAAAATGCCAACCATAACAGCAGTGATAACTTTGGACACTACATAATTTATATGTCCAAAGTTGGTAAGAAGATATACTCCACTAATATTAAAAAGAATACTTCCACTCCAAACAAGAAAATAACGAACAGCCTGCCATGATCTTTTTCCCTCGGTCGCTTTAAAAACCCACCGTCGGTTGATGATAAAATTCGTAATGCCTCCTACAACCGAACCAGTGGAAGTAGAAAACAGATACCATAGTCCACAAGCCTCCGTAAGGAGGATGGTGACCGAAAAATCCACCATAGTAGCGATGAATGACGAGCACTGAGATTTTATGAAAGCATGCATAGCTTCATGGGTTCTAAAAGGCAAAAAGACCAGGAAAAATCAGAAAAACGATCTGAATGAAAATATTCGAATAAATGCCCGCTAAAACATCGTCAACCATTACCCCCCAGCCACCCGGAAGTTTTTCGGAAGAACGGATTCCCAATGGCTTGGCAATATCAAACATTCGGAATAAAATAAAAGCAAGAATCACCGAAAGCCATCCAGATGGGGTCCAAAGCAAAGCGACCCACATCCCGACCATTTCATCGACCACCACCTTTGATGGATCTTCACCCCATCGTGGGATCATCTTATTGGTTCCAATGATGCCTAAAACAGTAAAAACCAAAATCAGTAAGATCAGGAGAAAAGAAGATTGCGGGCAATATTGCCTGATCAGGATAGCTGGGACCAGGGCACCAATTGCGCCCATGGTCCCTGGAGCTAAAGGGATCAAGCCCAGACCAAATCCAGACACAATCCATTTCCAGAAGTCTGGTTTACAGTTCTTCATAATAATCAAGACCGAGGTGAGTAATCAAATTTTCACCCTGGAGATGACGAAGTGTGTTTTCGAGTTTCATCAACTGGCGGAACAGGTCATGTTGTGGAGGAAGGTCGGGTAAAGATTGTGGTGATTTGAAGAAGAACGACAGCCACTCCTGAATTCCATACATTCCAGAACGCTTAGCCAGGTCAAGTAATAAAGCAAGATCCAAAACAATCGGAGCGGCCAGGATAGAATCGCGGCACAGGAAATTTATTTTGATCTGCATCTTATATCCAAGCCATCCAAAAATGTCGATATTATCCCAGCTTTCATTGTTGTCACCCCTTGGAGGATAATAATTGATACGGATTTTATGGTAGAGATCATGGTAAAGGTCGGGATTCAGCTTAGGTTCCAGAATATTATCGAGACTACCCAGTTTTGAGACCTCTTTTGTTTTGAAACTTTCCGGATCATCAAGCACTTCGCCGTCGCGATTTCCAAGAATATTGGTTGAAAACCAACCATTTATCCCAAGATTCCTGGCTTTAAGCCCCGGTGCAATAATTGTTTTCATCAAGGTTTGTCCGGTTTTAAAATCTTTTCCACCGATCGGGTTCTTCATTTTACGGGCCAATTCGACCATGGCGGGAAAATCGCATGAAAGATTGGGAGCTCCATTGGCATAAGGGATTCCTGATTTAAGGGCGGCATAAGCATAAATCATGCTGGGAGCAATGTTGGGATCGTTATTGCGCAACCCCTCTTCAAAAGCATCCAGAGTTTGATGAACAGGGCCGGCTTGAAGATAAATTTCTGTAGAAGCACACCAAACCATAACCAGCCTGGAGCAATGATGTTCTTCCTTGAATTGTTCAATATCTTTCATCAGAGCTTTTGCAAGATCCATCTTTGTTGGGGCGGATTTCACATGGTGTCCATCGAGATTATGGACAAAGTGCTGGTCAAAAACTCCTTTCATTGGTTTGACCCCGGATAATTCAGATTTCAGCACATCAAGCTGCTGTTGGTCTAACACACCTGCTTTTGAAGCAGATTCATAAGCGTTATCAGGAAAAATATCCCATGCCCCGAATTCTATATCTTTCAGGTTGGCTAAGGGAACAAAATCCTTGATTTTTGGATTGCGGTTTTCAGTACGTTTACCAAGCCGGATACTTCCCATTTGAGTATATGATCCGATGGGGAGAGCTATTCCTTTCCGAACGGCAAAAACACCTGCAATGAGCGTAGTAGCAACTGCTCCAAGCCCGGGCAATAAAATACCCAGCTTCCCTTCACATTTTTCAATTTTTGTTTTCATGTTATTAATGGTTTATTGATATATTGTATTAAACTGCTTTTATAATCTGATATAACTGATAATATTGAAGACGTAATATACTGAGGGCCATCTTATAAGGTTCTTTATACAAAATATGTTTAAATAAACTTGAACCGATACTTACAATATTTTCGATGAGGATACTTGTGTCGATATCGTCCCTGATTTCATGTGATTCTTTAGCATTGAGAACAATATTTTCCCAGAGCATTAATATACGGCCTTCATGAATCTTTAGTTTTTCAATGAACCCTGGATAATGTTTTGAGGCTTCCAGAATAAGCTGAAATTGGTGCGGATCCAAACCATCGTGATGAGTCAGTTTTTTTAGCCCCAGGATTTTCTCCTCATAATTATCCAGAGCATAATCAAAAGCCTGCTTTAAGGTCATTTTCGGCGTTTTATCAGGATCCTCGAAAATATTTTGGTTGAGAACGTAGGAATCAATTACGTCAATGAATACCTCTTCCTTGCTTTTAAAATAATGGTAAAAAGCTCCTTTTGACAATCCGGAAATTTTACTTATTTCATTCAGTGTTACAGCGTTATAATTTCGCTCAAGGAATAACCCAAATGCTGTTTTAATGATGTATTGTTTTGTGTCCATAATTACATACCGACCGTTCGGTATGCAAAAATAAATAAAAAATGGATTCCATCAATAGAATCCATTTTTTATTTATATAGTCATGATATCCTTCTCTTTCAATTCAAGAACCTTGTCAATTTTGACGATAAAATCATCTGTAAGTTTCTGAATATCAACTTCTAATTTATCAACTTCATCCTCAGGAATTCCATCTTTCTTTAATTTTTTAGCTGTGTCATTGGAATTTCTGCGTATGGTACGAATACTGATTTTAGCATTTTCAGCTTCATTTCTTGCTTTTTTCACAAGGTCTCGGCGACGTTCTTCCGTTAGCGGAGGGACTAAAATGCGTAAAATTTCTCCTTCGTTTTTTGGGTTGAAACCCAGATTAGCTGCCTGAATCGCTTTATCAATAAGGCCGAGAACACTTTTATCCCATGGCTGAACGATAATCTGGCGACCATCGGGGGTACTGATGTTGGCAGTTTGATCGATGGGTGTCATTACTCCGTAATAATCGATCTTTACGCCATCCAACATCTGTGAACTTGCCTTGCCTGCCCGGATTTTCTGTAACTCTTTCTCAAGATGCAGAAGGGTCAGCGACATACCTTCACTGGTTTCTTCAATTGTAAATTCTATCTCTTCGTGCATGATTCAGTTCTATTTTCAGATTAAAATATTGACGTTACAAAGGTTCCAACCTTCTCTCCTTCAATCAGTCGCTTTAAATTTCCTTTTTTATTCATATTGAAGACTACAATCGGCATTTTATTTTCTTTACACAACGTAAAAGCCGTGAGATCCATGATTTTTAGTTCTTTCTGATAGGCTTCATCGAAAGTAAGAGTATCATACTTTATCGCTTCCGGATCTTTTTCCGGATCTGCAGAATACACTCCATCCACACGGGTTCCTTTGAGGATGGCATCGGCCTGAATCTCAATAGCACGTAAGGCAGAAGCACTGTCGGTCGTGAAATAGGGATTTCCCGTTCCACCCGCAATAATAACCACATAACCCTCTTCAAGATAGTTGACTGCCCGTAGTCCGCTTGTTTTTTCGCATACCGGATCGATGGTTAGCGAAGAAAGTAATTTAACTGCAACTCCGCTCTTCGCTAATTCAGCCTGCAATGCTATGCTATTGATCACGGTAGCCAACATTCCCATGTAATCGCCCTGTTCACGATCCATCCCCTCCGCCATACCCTGTAATCCACGGAAAATATTTCCTCCACCGATAACAACCGCAATCTGAACATTTTCTTCAAATACCGATTTAATCTCCGCTGCATAATCGGCTAACCGTTTTGGATCAATTCCATAACCTTGATTCCCTTCCAGCGCTTCACCGGAAAGTTTCAATAAAACCCTTTTAAATTTGACCATAATCTATCACTTAACAACGTAAAAATTTAATTACCGGGTTGGTTTACGCCATGGCAATTTTTATATTTTTTCCCACTTCCACAAGGGCAAAGGTCATTGCGGCCAACCTTTTTTTCGACCTTAACCGGTTGGGGTTTCAAATGTTCCTGCGTGTTGGAATTGGATTGTGATAATAAATCGCTCCGTTCCTCTTTCAGCCTGGTTCGATCGAGCCTTCTGGGGGCCTGAGCTTCCTTGACATTCTCAGTCTGGATCGGCACATCAGCTTTGATCAAAAAAGAGGTTATCTCACGATTGGTACGCTGAACCATGGTTTTAAATAATTCAAAAGATTCAAATTTGTAAATCAACAAGGGATCCTTTTGCTCATAGGCTGCATTCTGAACCGATTGTTTAAGATCATCCATCTCGCGAAGATGGTCTTTCCAGGCATTGTCGATCATCCCCAGAACAATTCCTTTTTCTATGGAGAGAACCACTTCCTTCCCTTTATCTTCATACGCCTTTTTCAGGTTAGCCACAGCTTGCATCGTTTTTAAACCATCTGTAACCGGGATCGCAATATTTTCATATTTTGATTCATTTTCGTAAACATCGCGAATCACGGGATAGGTTTTTTTGGCGATCTGATCACATTTTCCCTTATAACGTTTGTAAATATAGCTATACAATTTATTTCCAAGATCTTCCGCACTAAGGGCTTCAAATTCGGAATCGGTAAAAGGTGAATCGGATGCAAATTCCTTTAACAAATTCTTTTTGAAACCGGTAAAATCACGTTTTTCAGCTGCATCAAGAACAATGGTTTCGCATACATCATATACCATATTCGAAATATCAACCGCCAACCTGTCTCCGAAAAGAGCATGGTGCCTCTTTTTGTAGATCGACTCACGTTGAATATTCATCACATCATCGTATTCGAGTAACCTTTTCCGGATCCCGAAATTATTCTCTTCTACTTTTTTCTGTGCACGTTCAATTGATCTGGTGATCATCGGGTGCTGGATCACTTCACCATCTTTAATTCCCATCCGGTCCATGATCTTGGCAATCCGCTCGGAGCCAAACATCCGCATCAGGTCATCATCGAGCGAAACAAAGAACTGGGAACTTCCCGGATCCCCCTGTCGTCCTGCTCGTCCACGTAACTGACGATCAACGCGCCGTGACTCATGTCGTTCGGTACCAATAATTGCCAGCCCCCCTGCTTCTTTTACCCCAGGGCCTAACTTAATATCGGTACCACGACCTGCCATGTTGGTAGCGATGGTCACCGTGCTGGCAAAGCCTGCCTGTGCTACAATCTCGGCTTCCTTGGCATGTAATTTTGCATTCAATACATTGTGCGCGATATTTTTTCGCTTTAACATACGGCTCAACAATTCGGAGGTCTCAACTGAGGTTGTCCCTACCAGAACCGGACGTCCTCCTTTAATCAGGCTCTCAATATCATCAATGACCGCATTGAATTTTTCCCGCTTGGTTTTGTAAACCATGTCTTCCCGGTCATCCCGAATAACCGGCTTATTGGTAGGGATCACCACCACATCCAGCTTATAGATATCCCAGAATTCCCCCGCTTCAGTTTCAGCAGTACCGGTCATCCCAGCTAGTTTTTTATACATTCGGAAATAATTCTGAAGGGTAATGGTGGCATACGTCTGTGTAGCCGCTTCAATTTTAACATTTTCTTTAGCTTCAATTGCCTGGTGGAGACCATCAGAATAACGCCGGCCTTCAAGAATACGACCAGTTTGCTCATCAACGATCTTTACCTTATTATCCATCACCACATACTCAACATCGATCTCAAACAATGCGTATGCTTTGATGAGCTGGTTTACGGTATGCACCCGTTCTGTTTTGACAGAGTAATCACGCATCAAAGCATCCTTTTTCTCCAATTTTTCTTCTTCCGATAAAGTCTGTCGCTCCAGGTCTGCAATCACAGAACCAATATCAGGAAGAATATAGAAGTTGGGTTCCTCATACGATTCAGTCAGTAAATCAATCCCCATATCACGCAATTCAACGGTATTATTTTTTTCATCAATCACGAAATAGAGTTGGTCATCGATGATATGCATATTTTTAGATTGCTCCGCCATATAAAAATTCTCAGTTTTCAATAACAGGGCCTTCATCCCCGGTTCACTGAGAAATTTGATTAAAGCTTTGTTTTTCGGGAGGCCATGATGAGCCCTGAGTAACTGTTCTCCTGCCTTCTTGATATTTTCCTCATTTTTCGGATCTTCCGACAGCGTCTTGGCTTCCGAAAGGAGTTTGGTAACAAGATTCCGCTGAGCATTATAAAGCTTCGCAACATTGGGTTTCAGATCATCAAAAAGTTGGTTTTCCCCTTTAGGGGTAGGTCCGGAAATGATCAATGGGGTACGGGCATCATCGATCAACACGGAGTCGACCTCATCAACGATGGCATAGTTATGTGGACGTTGTACCAATTCTTCCGGATTACTTGTCATGTTATCACGGAGATAATCGAAGCCAAATTCATTGTTTGTCCCATACGTAATATCGGCCAGATATGCGTCACGCCGGGCTTGCGAATTGGGTTCATGACGGTCAATACAATCGACTTTCAATCCATGAAATTCAAACAAGGTTCCCATCCATTCCGAGTCACGTTTAGCGAGATAATCGTTCACAGTTACAATATGAACGCCCTTCCCTGGTAAGGCATTGAGATACATGGATAATGTGGCAACCAGAGTTTTCCCTTCCCCGGTAGCCATTTCGGCGATTTTACCGTTGTGGAGTACCACCCCGCCTATCAACTGGCAGTCATAATGGATCATATCCCATTTGATCATATTCCCTCCGGCCATCCAACTATTTTTGTACCTGGCTTTGTCGCCGTCAATTTCAACACTTGATTTTCTTGCAGCCAGGTCACGATCCATCTGGGTGGCGGTAACTTCAACATATTCGTTCTCAAAAAAACGCCGGGCGGTATCCTTCATCACGGCAAAAGCTTCCGGTAGAATCTGGTTTAAACACTCCTGAGTCAAGTCGTATGATTCTTTTTCCAGCTTATCAAGGGTAACATATAACTTCTCTTTTTCATCGATTTCGATCTCATCAGAATTGATCTGTCCCTTTAGCTCGCTGATTTCCTTCTCCTTTTCTCCGATATGTTCCCTAATTTTGCGCTTGAATTCCAGGGTCTTTTCACGCAATTCATCATTCGACAGCACTTTTATGATTTCATAAGCTGCCAATGTATCATCTACTTGAGGGTTGATGATTTTGATATCTCGTTGGGATTTGTTTCCCAGTATTTTCTTTAAAATTTGTAACATGGTTCTGTTCTATTCTTGAAATAGTTGTTGTAAATTGGCTTCCAACCCGCTACTGGGTTGATCTGCCGGATATTTATAGATGTTTCCCTCTTTATCGATCAGTACAAAAAGTGGATAGGACCTTACATCATAGTCTTTAAGTACTTCCGAATGGTCTCCGATGTTCACAAAGTCCCACACGTAATCCTTTTTCATATTTACAAAAAGGAGCATTTTACTGAAGTATTTATCGGCAGAGATCCCTAAAAAAGTAATTTTATCATGATATTTATCATAGAAGGATTTAATGAGATCCATTTCCGACAAACATCCTTCGCAATAGGTAGTCCAGAAAAAAATGAGAACCGGTTTTCCACGCAAACTATGAAGTGAAAGATCCTTCTGCTGACGATTCGGTAGGGTAAAATCAGGTGCCGGAGTACCTGGTTTCAGCTTTGTAAAAAGCTTGATCATATCTCCGGCAATGATGTTGTGTTCCGGAAATTGCGATTTTTCCACAATCGTGGAAATTACAGCCAGTACTTCATCTTTGTTGAAGTCGGGTGTATTATAAAATTCCATCAAGGTTTTTAATAAAACGAGCTCTCTTAATTGATCATTCCGCAAAATGGTATCATTTTTTAAAGCTTTCATCAAATGGGTATAAGATTCAGGGCCTTTCAGCAATGGTTTGAAATCAATTTTTCTAAGAAAATTGGAAGTAAATACATACTTGGAAAAATAGCTATTGAAAAAATCCATGTATTCCAGGTTTTCATATCGGATCGGTCGTTCAATAAAATACTTGCGGGCCAGTTCCTGCGGATTATAATACTGTGTCAATTGTTCAAGAGAGGCAAGTTTGTATGTTAAATAGTCAGTAAAATAGGGGTTGATATTCATCCAGAATACATGATTCAATTCAATCCGGAGGGTGTCAATTTTACTTTTATTCCGATCGCGGTACAAGGCATTGAAATTCTTTAATAAAAAATGATTATACATTCCATTGAACTGATTGATCAATTGATTGAGTTCCTGATCCTGAGGTTCCAGGATGGTCAGTTCAAGGTTTTGTGACTGGATAAACGGGTTAACTTCCGAATAATCATTATATTTCATTTCCGAGATATGCAGATTATATTTTTTACCCGGCTCAAGAAAAAACTCTGCTGAATGGAAGTTGATGGAAAGAGTAACATAAATGGTAGTTGAAAGATCCAATGAGAAAGAAAAATTTCCGGTAGAATCCACTTTTGTTGTGATCAGAGATTTTTCCCAAAAGGTAATCAGATCACCCGAAGTAGTGACCTGCATGGTTTTTCCTTCAGCCCCCGGCGCAGTCCCCCGGATAAAAGTCGGTTGTGCAATAAGTTGCATTGAGAGAAACAACAGCGAGACCAATCCAATAGCGAATTTCATATTCAATTTTCAGTATTTATTTTGTTATTATAATGACAAGTCGATTCCTTCAGGAATAAATTGTTTAACATCTCCGCCATGGTGAAGGATATCTCTTACGATGGAAGAACTCAGGGAAGCATACTCCGGAGCACAAAGCAGGAATATGGTTTCAATTTCCGGAAGCAGCAACTTGTTGATTTGCCCGACACTTCGTTCAAATTCGAAATCAGCTGCAGTTCTTAATCCCCTAAGAATAAACCGAACATTATGGCTACGACAGAATGTTACGGTCAGTCCAGAATAAGTTAGAATTTCAATGCGTCGTTCCCCGGCAAAAATCGTTTGAATCCAATTACGTCTTTGTTCCAGAGAGAAAAAAGATTTCTTGTCCCTATTCTCCCCGATGCCAATGATCACCTTACTAAATAATGGCAATGCACGACGTATGATCGATTCATGTCCCCGTGTTATGGGATCAAATGAGCCGGGAAAAACGGCAATATTCTCCATGTGTAAAATTTAACCCACCAAAGGTAATAAAAAGAGAGGGAATGTAAGACTATTCAAAAGTGAAGGATAGTTGGAAAATTTTGGAATTCAGCTTATCAATAGATTCGGTATAAATGTTTCCTTCCCGTTTCAATACATCCGTCAAGCCATACATCATTTTCAACTCAATCCCTAATTTAAACCACTCATTATAAAAATCAAAACCGACACCAGCTTCCAGATAAAAATCGTTCTGGTTAAATTTAACGATTTTCTCATTGCGGTTTTTTTGTTCTCTTTTTTTTGCTTGAGAAGCGAGGTCCATTGTATATTGTGCCCCCGCCAAAAGATAGGGTCTGAAATTATTATACCGCTTAGCTTTAAAGCGAATTTCAAGTGGAAAATTAATATAGGTGGAAGGGATTTTTTTGGTTATATCAAGTCGCAAAGTATCAAGTTTTCTATAGGTTTCGATTGAATAGATCACATTTCGGTCACCAAAAGAGAGGGAGGGAATAAACCGCAGATCAAAATGATCTCCCATTCGCAAATTCGCAACGATACTGATCACAAAGCCGGGAACTGGTGTGGAATTGATGGACATAACCCTCGCTGAATCGGGTAATGGAAGGATGTCGGGGATAAAAGTGGAATCAAATATCCTTGTATTGAGGTCTGCAATGGGACGAATCGTAACAAAACTCTGGTTCACCCCAAGTACAAAGCCGAAGTGTACTGTTTCCTGGTCATATTGAGGATTGTTAAGTACCACCATTCGCTGACAAAAACCTGAGCGTGGCAGAAAAAAAAGAAATAAAAAGAGGCCGGTAAGGACCAAGTGTTCAGCTTTCAATTATTGCTGTAATTAGTTGGAAAAGATAACGTGGAAAAGTATTATTTATTTTTCTGCAATATAGATAGAAGCAATACCAGCCGAAAGTGAATATTGACGGACTCCGGATAGTTCAAGAGAAGAAAGGATATGTAAGAACTCTTTTCCTGAAGGGAAGGCTGTAACAGAATGAGGCAGGTAGGTATAGGCTTCCTGGTTTTTAGAAATAAAACGCCCAATAATTGGAATCCCGTAATGTGAATAAATTTTGTAGAGCTGCTTCATGGGAAATGAGGCAGGATGCGAAAATTCAAGGATCAGCATAATGCCCTTGGGTCGCAGCACCCGTTTCATTTCCATAAGTCCTTTTTGAAGGTTTTCAAAATTCCGGACTCCGAAAGCAACGGTTATGGCATCGAAGGAATTTTCAGGGAAGGGGATGTTTTCAGCATCGGCCAGATGAAGCGAAATCAACGACGTAAGTCCTTTTTTCCGAACTTTTCCGAGCCCGATTTCCAGCATTTTTTCTGAAAGGTCAATACCATCTATCCGGGCAGGATGAAGGGCCGCCATCGCAATTGCCAGATCTCCCGTCCCGGTAGCCACATCAAGGATCTGCCGGGGATGATACATGGACAATAAACTGACCAGTTTTTTCCTCCACCGGTAATCAATTCCAAAAGAGAGAAAATGATTAAGAAAATCATACTTAGGTGAGATGTCGTCAAACATTTCACGAACTTTCTCCTTTTTAGAATTGTTATCCATTAACCATCAATCACTTAATACGATATAAATTAAAAAAGGGATCTCTGCTTCCAGAAAATCCCTTTTCTTTTTCTTGTTTTGAAATTATGATCCGAGTTGAAGGCGTTTGAATCCAGTCACGGTCAATTCTTTGTCATTCTCAGTAATATATTGTCGAACTGATTTTTTGGTATCTTTAACAAAATCCTGATTCAACAGTGTCATCTCCTTAAAGAATTTTTGAAGTTTGCCCTGGGCGATTTTTTCTAACATCTCTTCGGGTTTTCCTTCCTGACGGGCCTGGTCTTTTCCAATTTCCAATTCCCGGTCAATCACTTCCTTGGAAACATTTTCTTTATCCACGGCAACGGGGCTCATGGCCGCAACTTGCATGGCAAGTTCATGACCAACCTCAAGAATATTGTTGGCATTTTTTTTACTCAAGCCAAGAATGGTAGCCAAGCGATTTCCAAAATGGTTATAAGCAAAAACTTTTGGAGCTTCGATTACTTCAAAATGGGCAATCTGAATTTTTTCACCGGTTTTACCTAATAATTCGTCTAAACGATCTTGTACGGTATTAGTTCCCAAGGTAAGGGGTAATAATTCCGCAACCGTATGTAACTGGTTTTTTATTCCCAAATCCAACACATCGTTGGCAAATTTTTTGAAATCATCAGTTTTGCCGACAAAATCGGTTTCGCAATTCACCATAATAACCGCGCCATAGGTTCCGTCTTCAGTAGTCTTAGCTATGACACAACCATTGCTGGCATCACGATCGGCACGTTTTCCGGCAACTTTTTGCCCCTTTTTCCGGAGATAATCGATTGCCTTATCAAAGTCACCTTCTGTTTCCTGAAGGGCTTTTTTACAATCCATCATTCCTGCACCGGTCATCTGGCGCAACTTATTCACATCAGCGGCAGTAATATTCATGTTATAAACGTTAAAAGTGGTTAAGTGGTCTTAAATAATTATTTTCTGGATCTTCCGGCAGCGGGTTTACTGATTCTTTTTCTTGCTGTTTTGGCTTTATCTTCAGGAGCCGGTTCGATTCCTTTTAACTTTGAAACTTTGGTATCAACAAAATCTTTCTTCACAATTTTGATACCCTCTTCATCCACCTCTTCTTCTTCAATTTCCTCCAGGACTTTTGATTTTACTTTAAAATCAACATCTTCGCCTTCTCCTCTTTCATCATCGGCAGCTTTTTTATCGCGATCCAGTTTGCGTTCCATCAATCCTTCTTCCATGGCTTTGATAATGGTGTCAACAATCAAGGAGATTGATTTGGAGGCATCATCATTAGCCGGGATTGGGAAATCAACGGTACGGGGATCAGAATTGGTATCAACGATAGCGAAAGTGGGAATATTCAATTTTTTGGCTTCTGCCAGAGCAATGTGTTCTTTCAGAATATCGACGATAAAGATGGCAGCCGGAAGCCGATTGAGATCGGCAATGGATCCGAGATTCTTTTCAAGTTTGGCACGCTCACGGGTTAGGGTAAGGCGTTCTTTTTTTGACAAGTTGGTATAAGAAGGACTGGCCATCAGTTTATCGATGGAGATCATTTTTCTGACTGCTTTACGGATTGTTGCGAAGTTGGTAAGCATACCACCGGGCCAACGCTCTGTAACATAAGGCATGTTGATACGTTTCACATGTTCAGCTACAATTTCCTTGGCTCGTTTTTTAGTAGCCACGAAAAGCACCTTTTTACCTGATTTGGCAATTTGTTTCAAAGCAGCAGCGGATTCATCGATCTTGGCCATAGTTTTATAGAGGTCGATGATGTGGATCCCGTTACGTTCCATGAAAATATAAGGAGCCATGGCAGGATTCCATTTTCTGCGGAGGTGTCCAAAGTGAACACCAGCGTCTAATAAGGTATCAAAATTAGTTCTTGACATATATTGTTGTTAGGAATTCTAAAATATTAACGTTTACTGAACTGGAATCTTTTGCGGGCTTTTTTCTGTCCATATTTCTTACGTTCCACCATACGGGGATCACGCATCATTAAACCTTTGGCTTTCAAAGATGGACGAAATTCTTCGTTGATTTTACAAAGAGCACGGGAGATAGCTAACGCCAAAGCTTCTGCCTGTCCACGGATACCTCCGCCATCAAGGTTAGCTTTGATATCATACTTCCCCTGGTTATTGGTTACCTCAAACGGTTCGGTTGCCTTAAACTGAAGAATGGGTGTGGGAAAATAATTCTTAAACTCGCGGCCATTAATAGTAATAACGCCGGAACCTTCTTTAAGATAAATTCTTGCTACAGCAGTTTTCCTTCTGCCGAGAGTGTTGATAATTTCCATATTATTTGATTGAGGTTAATTTCATAGGTTTCGGTTGTTGTGCCTGATGAGGATGTTCGCTTCCAGCATAGACATATAAGTTGCGAAACAGGTCCCGCCCAAGACGATTTTTTGGGAGCATGCCCCTGATCGCCCTTTCCACAACAGCAGTCGGCTTTTTTGAAAGGAGTTTGTCGGGAGTTTCTTCTTTCTGCCCGCCAGGATAACCCGAATGGGTTAGATAGATCTTCTCTTCCATTTTTTTGCCGGAAAGACAAATCTTTTCTGCATTGATAATGACAACATTGTCGCCACAATCAACATGTGGGGTGTAATTCGTTTTGGTTTTGCCTCTAAGCAACATGGCCACTTTGGCAGCCAAACGACCCAGAATCTGGCCTTCGGCATCAATAAGCACCCACTCCTTGGTCACGGTGGCCGCGTTGGCGCTTACGGTTTTGTAACTTAACGTATTCATGCTTTTTTTCAGATTTTAAATGAACCCTTTTCTTCCAAAAAAGGGCTGCAAATATAGAACTATTTTTAATCATGACAAGGATTTTACCTTCACAAATTGTTATTTATTTTGCGTATCCCTTATTTTATAGCATTATTTTGTAATTTTATGGCTTATTTTATTACTTGAATTTGAAAATCATTTTAATCGAGATCGAATGACATTTGAACGAATTCTTTTACATCAACTTACAAAAAGCCATCCTTTTTGCTTATTTGGTGCCAGAGGGACTGGAAAAACGACCCTGGCAAAACAGTTTGGCTCCCGATTTAACAATATAATCAATCTCGATCTTCAGACGGCTGCTGACCGAAAAATATTTACAGGGTCAATTCCTCCGGATGAAATCATAAAAGCAATCAGTTTCATCAAAGGGAAGGAAATCCATGGAAAAGGAACACTCCTTGTGTTGGATGATATTTGTTCTTGCCCGGAAGCAACCAGATGGGTGACCGGAATTAAGGACAACAACGGCCCCTTTTTCATGGCTACTGCTTCTTTTCATTCCAAAGAGACCAACATGTTAACCGATCCCCTTCATGGAGCATTTTCCCCGATTTTTCTCCATCCTTTTTCCTTTGAAGAATTTCTTATGGCCATAGAAGAACAAACAACTCTGGAAGCCTTCCGGGAGGTCCCTGTCCCAGTTTATGCCCACGAGAAGCTGTTACACTTTTTCCACCTTTACGCACTGATTGGAGGAATGCCAGAAATCGTCAATGAATATTCAAAATATCGTCATTTGTCGGGTTTAAAAAAATATTATGAGAAAATTGAAGAGGCATTTCTTCAATCAGTCACAGAAATTGATTCAGGAAAGAAAAGTAAAGATTTAGCCCGTGAAATTCTTCAAAACACATACCCTTTTGCAGCTACTCGCATCCGGTTCAACCACTTTGGCAACATCAACCGGGGGAGCAGGGAGGTTGGACAGGCATTCAGAATATTAGAACAGGCTTTGTTGCTGCAACTGGTTTATCCCGTTACCTCCCCCTTATTGCCCTTGAAACCCGACAAATCACGATTTCCCAGAGTTCAGGTTACCGATTGCGGAATGGTCAATTATTTCGCTGGGATCCAAAAACCAATGTTTCAGTCACAGGATATGAATGCCCTTTTTAGAGGACAAATTGCACGGCAGGTAGTGGGACAGGAAATTCTCGGGACCGGAAAGATGGATACCCCCCCACAGTTAAATTTTTGGATCCGTAGCAAAGCTCAGTCAACCGCGGAGGTGGATTTTTTATTGAAATATGAAGATATGATCATACCGGTAGAAGTGAAATCGGGAGAACCTGGTCGATTGCGCTCCCTACATCAATTTATTGACGCAGCACCCCATCCTTTTGCAGTACAGCTACATGCTTCCAAACTTGGCATTCATCAAGCCCAAACGATTAAAGGAAAGAAATTTTATCTGCTCAGCCTCCCCTATTTCCTGGCCGGTAAGATCCGGGAACATTTAGGAGGATTTAAACGGTTGGTCGAAGGATAATTGTTACTTTTGCAGAAATTATTGATCATCCATGTCCATTTCCGTCAAAGATATCACCAAATTATATGGGGTTCAGAAAGCCCTTGATTCGGTTTCATTTGAAATAAAACCGGGAGAAATTGTAGGACTTCTTGGTCCCAATGGTGCCGGGAAAAGTACCTTGATGAAGATCCTTACCTGCTTCCTCCCCCCAAATTCCGGTCAGGCTTCTGTATGCGGTTTCGATGTGATGGACCAATCAATCGAAGTACGTCGGAAGGTAGGGTATCTGCCCGAAAACAATCCCTTGTATCTCGATCTTTATGTAAGGGAATTTCTTGAATTTATTGCCGGAACCCAACAGTTGAAAGGAAATACCCGTGAACGGATTTCTGAAATGATATCCCTCACAGGGCTGGAACCGGAACAGCATAAAAAAATCGGCGCTTTATCTAAAGGATACCGTCAGCGGGTGGGTTTGGCCCAGGCCCTGATCCATGACCCGGAGGTACTCATCCTCGACGAGCCCACATCCGGTCTTGATCCCAATCAATTGCTTGAAATCCGGGGACTTATCAAGGAAATCGGAACCCGTAAAACAGTCATGATTTCAACTCACATCATGCAGGAGGTAGAAGCCATCTGTAGCCGGGTTATCATCATTCATAAAGGTTGCATTATTGCAGATGATGCAACACAAAACCTGCAACATATCTCAGGATCACAGCCAGTAGTAAAGGTGGAATTCAGTTTCCCTGTAAAAGAAGATTTGCTTCGTAAGATCCCCGGAATATTAAAGGCAACAGCAGTCGAAACAACTTCCGGAAATCCAGCATCCAGAAACCCTGACTCCCCGGTAGGCACACAGCATCCAGAATCTCATATCTGGTTACTCTCTTCAGCCCCCGAAAAAGATATCCGGGCAGCAGTGTTCCAATTTGCTGTCGATAACAAACTCACCGTTCTCTCGCTAACACGTGAAGAACAAAAACTGGAAGAAGTTTTTCAGGAGCTTACCAAGGATTAACCGATAATCAAAAAGAGCCATCTGTCAAGCAATTTACGATTTAATTGCAGATTTACGATTTTGAAATTGAAGGTTTTTGATCAATTTTTTCTTCTATCATGTTTTTTTTATAATTTTGCATCTAGAAAAGTGGACAGATTTGATTGATTGCAACCACTGGAAAAAAATGCTAAAAAGTTTTCCTTCCTTCAATCTTAAATCAAATACTTTCCCGTTTATAATTGATTCTGAATCTTTTCCGCCTGTCGGGGAGTTGGGAATTTTGAACAAAAACACCATAAGAATTGAAATCTACAATCGTAAATCTTAAATTTTAAATCATGGGATATTTATTTACATCGGAGTCCGTATCAGAAGGACATCCCGACAAAGTTGCCGATCAAATATCGGATGCCTTACTTGATGAATTCATGCGCTGGGATCCGGAATCGAAAGTAGCATGTGAAACTTTTGTTACAACTGGCCTCGTTGTATGTGGTGGGGAGGTCAAAACCCAGGGCTGGGTTGATGTTCAGGAAACTGCCCGCCGGGTAATACGCGACATTGGGTATACCAAAGCAGAATACCGGTTTGATTCCGATTCCTGTGGGGTAATCTCTACCATCCATGAGCAATCGTCGGATATCAATCAGGGGGTAGTCCGTGAAAAGAAAGAAGACCAGGGTGCGGGTGATCAGGGAATGATGTTTGGTTATGCCTGCCGCGAAATGGACAATTTCATGCCCATGTCGATCGAATTGGCCCACATCTTTCTTCAGGAATTGGCAGCAATTCGCCGTGAAGGCAAACAGATGAAATATCTTCGTCCCGATAGCAAATCACAAGTTACCATTGAATACGACGATAAAGGAAAACCTGTACGCATAGATACCATCGTGATTAGTACCCAGCACGACGATTTCATTCAGCCCAAGACCAAGACACTGAAAGCTGAAAAAGATGCCGAAAAAGCTATGCAGGATAAAATCCGTGAGGATGTTCAAAAGATCCTGATACCACGGGTAAAAAAGATAATACCCACCCGCATTCAGAAACTCTTCCATGGAGATTTTAAATTGCATGTGAATCCAACCGGAAAGTTTGTGATCGGAGGACCTCACGGTGATACCGGATTAACCGGCCGTAAAATCATTGTAGATACGTATGGTGGTCATGGCGCACATGGCGGCGGAGCTTTCAGCGGAAAAGACCCTTCCAAGGTAGACCGTTCAGCGGCCTATGCAGCCCGGCATATTGCCAAAAATATGGTGGCAGCCGGCATCGCCGATCAAGTGATGATCCAGGTCGCTTATGCCATTGGAGTAGCACAACCTGTGGGATTATATGTAAACACCTATAACACTGCAAAAGTCACAGATAAAAAAGGCAACGTGCTTACCGATGGGGAAATCGCAGAAAAGATCAGTAAAATCTTTGATATGAGGCCCTACTCTATCGTGGAACGTTTCGGATTGAAAAACCCGATTTTCCTGCCTACCGCTTCTTATGGCCATTTTGGGCGTGATCATTACCTCCGTGAGGTTGAAGTTTTCTATCCCGTTAAAGGATCCAAAGCTATGAAAGTCAACGGAAACGGGAAAGAGGTCTATTTGAAAAAAGTGGAGTTCTTTGCCTGGGAAAAGTTGGATTATGTAGATAAAATTAAAAAGGAGTTCGGTTGCAAATAAAACCGTTTGTTTTTCTGATAGCAGTAATTCTGTTATCCCCCGGTGTTAAGGCACAGATCAAGATCCAAACCTATACCACCGCTACTGATACCTTTTACTGGAAAAGATACCAGCATGTTCCCAAACCGGTAAAACTCAATCTGAAACCGCTCACGGTTGCAGGAGCGAAGAAAATCAAGGAATCTTTTCTGGCGAAGTGCTTGTCGCAATTTCCGCAATTCACCAACGATTCAGCGAACCGGTTTGGGTTCCATGATATAAAAAAGTGTCTGTTCCCGATAGATCTTAATGGCGACCGGCTTCCCGACATGATATTTAGTGGATTCAGTGGAGGGGAGTCGGATATTATCAGGATTTTCCTCAACCGGGGTGATACCTTTGAACTGGTGTTTGAAGATTATCAATATATTTCACAGATGGTCAGGGAAAAAGGAAAATTGACACAATTACAAACTGGTGATGTAGGATGTTGTGATGCTTACCTTTATTTCACCCGCGATTATAAGGTGATATCAGAAAATGGAAAACTGGATTTTATCAAGGGGAAACAAATCGTTGTATACGAAAATACCGAAGAACCTATACACTACTACACCCAACCGGTACCCTTTACCTCCAGGTCCGACACCATGATGGTACGCGCATCAGCCACACAGTTAAATGAACCATTCAATCCCCATCTTGAAACTTTTGGTAATATCGTTGCCAAATACCGTTCCAAAACAAGGGGGCTAATCCTTGCTCAAAAATCAATCACAAATGGAGATGATTGGTATTTTGTTGAAATATTCCCCGATGTTTCACCCTCCGCTTCTATCTTATACGAAATCGATAAAATCCCTACGTTTTTGCGTGGATGGGTTTCCGGTCAGGCAATTGTGATAAAATGATTTTAGTGATTGATCACCATTTTCTTTGTCGCAACAACCTTTCCATCCACCGAAAGGGAAGAAAAATAAATACCATCGTTCAGAGAAGAAGTATTGACGGTGATTTTTCCACTTGATGCCCCCAGATCTTCGGTTCTTACGGTAGCACCAACCAAATTACGAATAATCAGTTGACCATGATTTCCGGAAGGGAGTGAATAGTTAAAACTTGCATTGCTATTGGCCGGATTCGGATAACCAGATGACAGTGTTCCCTGTATTGATTCAACAGATTCAACACCAGTAGGGTAAGTGGTATAATTGACGGTAATGCAGGCCGAATCATTGGGATAATTAAGATCAAAAAACACGTAACGAACAATGCTAAGACCTTTTTGACCTCCGGTAGCATAGTCACCGGAAAATTCGGTACTGATCTCACCCGGTGCAAGTGTTTTCGCATTGGGAGAAACAAAAACATTTGCCGGATAACAACTACCTGCCCAGCACATGGTCACCTCGGTGTTAGCCAGTAATGAAACTTCCACCTTTTTGGAGAAAATACTTAATGGATGATCACTGGTATTTTTAACATCTACATAGGTGATCAGCAGGGTGCTATCGGGAGTTCCCGCATTGATAAGAACGGTGCTGTTGGTCAGAAGATTACCCAATTTATCATACAATGAAATGCTTTGCTGCGCATAACCAGCAACAGATAACATGGCAATCAAAAGAAGAAGGGGAAAAAGTTTTTTCATCGCTATAAGATTTGAGTTAGAATGATTTGAAACAACAAAAATACTGTTTTTTTTATTACCAATAATTCATTTATTAACCTATAAAATATCTATTTTTGTATATTCATCTTTTAAACCCATAATTCATGAAAAAAATTTCCCTTCTAATTATCCTTTTTTTTCTGACTGTTGGTGGATTTTGCCAATCACAACGATTGGTTATTCTTGAAGAGTTTACCTCTTCAACCTGCGGTCCCTGTGCCAGTGTAAATCCAACATTTCACAACTGGCAAGTACAGAATCCCGACAAATTCACTTCCATTTATTATCATGTAAACTGGCCAGCTGCCGGTGATCCGATGAACCTTGCAAATCCTCAGGAAAATGGAGCCCGGGTTTCTTACTATGGTGTAACCTATGTTCCGGAATCAAATCTCGATGGAAACTATTACAATGGCAGCGCCAATTCCTGGAATATGAACACGGTAAATGCCCGTTATGCGGTTCCTTCTCCCTTTGAGATCAATGTAAAACATCAGCTTTCATCCGGCGAGGATTCTGTTTTTTCGACCATGTTGGTGAAATGTACCCAGGCTGTTTCCGGATCACTTGTAGCGCACAATGTAATCATCGAAAAATGGATCCATTTTAACTCCCCTCCAGGCAGCAATGGAGAAAAGGATTTTTATAATGTTATGAAAAAAATGCTCCCGGGTAGTAATGGTACTACAATGCCGACTTCAATGGTTCCGGGTGATTATGTACTTCTTGAAGGAGCCTGGAAATTTGGAACGGTTTATGATAAAACCCAGATCGCAGCAGTTGGATTTGTTCAGGATAAAAGCACCAAAGAGATTCATCAATCGGCCAATAGTACAACCGATGCCTTAATCATGCCATACAATACGGATTTACAGGTAATGGAAGTGAAAAATATTCCTACATACACTTGTAAAAACAAGATGACACCGATGGTTCAGATCCGGAACAATGGCAATAACACCATCACCAGCATGACAATACAATACCGGGTTAATGATGAAGCGATCAATACCTTTACCTGGAATGGATCACTTTCCACCCTTCAAAAAACGATCCTTACATTACCGGAAATTCAATACAACATTTTATCATCAAACATTTTAACGGTTTATACTTCAGGGCCCAATAGCATAGCTGATGAATATCCCAAGAACGACACGCTTAACTTTGCCTTTCATTCTTCTCCTGTTTCTACAGATAAAGTAAATCTTGTCCTGCGTACCGACAATGCCCCTCAGGATATCACCTGGGATGTGAAAAATTCACTGGGTGTGACCATCGATCAAGGCGGACCTTATGCATTGGCCAGTCATGCCTATTTGGATACCATCCAGCTTCCACAGTCCGATTGTTATACCTTTACGATTTATGATGCAGGAGGAAACGGAATTTGCTGTTCAAATGGAACCGGGGTATATGAGATCAATTCCGGTGGAACAATCATTAAACAAGGAGGACAATTCGGCTTTTCCGAGTCAAGTGAATTCTGGTTGGAATCCCCCACCTCAGTTAAAGAGTTTGACCATGCCACCGGGGTGAATATATTTCCCAATCCCTTTAACCAATCTGCCAACGTTTCTTTCTCTCTGGATACTCCGGCTAATGTAACCCTGACACTTTTCTCAGCCTTCGGACAAAAAATCCAGACACGGACCTTGGGGCTTTTATCATCCGGGACTCACGAAACTGTTGTTGATGGCCAGGAATTAAAGCCAGGGATTTACATTTTGCAACTCAATACAGGAACGAAAATTGAATCCAGAAAAGTCACGGTAATTCATTGATTGTTATGCGGGAGCCTGATTTCAAGGGCCCCCACACCATAAGTGGACATGGGGGCATCGAAATATTCGAGGCCCTCTTGCTTTTTTAGCTCTTCGATCAACACTTTTCTGAGAACTCCATTGCCTACCCCATGAATGAAGGTAACTTTTGAAAAATGATTGACCATGGCAGAGTCGAGACATTGCAGAAAATAAGATTTCTGAAATTCAAGGATCTCGGATTTCTCCAGATTGGCCGGGTCTTCGACCAGTTCATGAATGTGCAGGTCAATCACTGCTTCCCTCGGAGCAACCTGAAACCTGGAAATCAAACTTTTCGGAATGGTTCCTCCTTGCTGGATTTCCTTTGTCTCCTTTGATTTAACTTGTTCTCTCTCATTGAGATGATCGGTGAGGGAAAGAACTTTGATCACCAAACCCTTGGCCTGGATAACCTGATTATACCGGTAATTGCCCTCTTTGAAGAATTTTTTACCCTCTATTCTGAATTCAGAATTGAAAGGAGAAATTACGAATGATGATTGCTCTTTATGGAACAAAAATTGAAGGTATCCTTCGGTCCAATGGGTTAACTGTTCTCTGTTAAGCGTATCAATCAGCAATTTCGAATCGGGAAAGAGACTGCCATAATCCCGGCCTTCATAATGATTCAGGGCTGTTTTTAAAAATATATTGTACAAAACATCATATCCACTGTTGTTGATCAGAAAAATATCGACCAAGCCGGTAATCAGCCATTTTTGGTCATGGGGAACAAAAGCAAGGAAAATTTCTTCCGATTTCCGATCTTTTACAATTTGTGAAGAAAGGGTGCTGGTACGCTCGTCATCCGGTTCTTCAGGTGAGCTTTCCGGAGGAAGTACAATATCATAATGCGATTCAAAAAAACGACCTGCCGCATCCTTGGGATCAATTTTGATCAATTCGCTCATCAGGGTTGGAATTTCAAACCCATCTTCAATCATAATACTAACCATCCGGCTATCAATGACACGAGCCACAATTCCTCCACCGGAGGCATTCAGAAATTTTACTTTATCGCCAACTTCAAGCATATCAAAAGTGTATTAAGTAAATTATTATGCAAAGATAGGCAGGAATAATTTATAGACTGCTTAGACTTGCAAAGCTCTTTGATAAGAGGTGTTGATGGAGCCTCGACCGATGGGCAATTAAAAAAAGTATTAACTTGCGCCCAATATTAACCAAAAAAATTCATTATGAGGAGAATTTCCATCCTGCTGCTATTTGTATGTTTAGCAGCGACCATGTCGTTTGGCGGCGGTTACCAGGTAGGGTTACACAGCATACGGAACATCGGTATGGGACTTATCGGGACCTCGTTGAGCAACGATGCCAGCAGTTTGTTTTACAATCCGGGGGGTGCTCCATTTGTCAATGAAAAATGGAGTTTTTCCGGAGGAATTAGTTTTGTTTTTGCCCGGTCTACTTTCCAGGCAAAAGATGTTAACTATCAGGCAACAATGAAACACGAACTGAATCTTCCTTTTTATTTTTATGCTGCTTACAAACCCACGAAAAATCTTAGTGTCGGGTTAGCTGTCAATACTCCATACGGAAACCGGCTGTCCTGGGATGATACCTGGAAAGGCCGCTACCTGATCCAAAACCTTTCCTTTAAAGCCATGACTTTTCAGCCCACTATCTCTTATAAATTTAAGGATATTGTCGGAATCGGGATCGGGCTCGTTTATGCGTATGGCACCGTAGATTTAAATAAAGCAATTCCATTGGAAAGCGCCAGCGGCGACGGAACCCTCCACATCAATGGAACTACCGGACATTTTGGTTTCAACGCCGGGATCATGGTGCATCCGGTGAAGGGACTCAGTGTGGGAGTAGACTACCGCTCTAAAATTGAAATGAAAGTAAAAGGAGCCACCGCTACCTTTAATGTTCCCCAATCATTACGCGCGCAATTTCCTGAAAACAAAGTAGATGTAATGCTACCATTGCCTGCTAACCTTGATTTCGGTGCCTCTTATACATTTGGAAAGAACAACCAGTGGATGGTCGGAATTAACCTGTGTTATGTTTTCTGGAACACGTATGATTCTCTGGTCTTCGATTTTGAAACCAAAACCAGCGCTGTAGGAAGAACAGCAAACCCGGCCATGTATGAAAGCAGGCTGATTGAACGCATCGGAGTAGAATATAAGATCAATAATATGGTGGCGGTCCGTTTGGGCGGATACTATGATCCCTCCCCTGTACCTACTGAATACATGAACCCCCAAACTCCAAGTGTGAACGAAACCGGGATCACTTGCGGACTTTCACTGTATCCGACTAAAGGATTATGCATCGATGCTGCATTCCTATATCTGATGGGTGCAACTAAAGAAGGTACATACAGCCCCGACAATTTTGCCGGCACCTACCGTACAGGGTTCAATATTCCGGGTATTGGCTTAACCTACAATTTTTAACTTATTAAAATAAGAACATTATGAAAAAAATTCTTTTCATCATATTGTCCCTGACCTTTCTCACAGCTTGTGAGCGAAAAATCGATGAATTTGCTTCCAATGCCAATGGCATCAACTTTTCGAAGTTTGTAGCCGTCGGAAATTCAATGACTGCGGGTTTTGCCGATGCCGCTCTATATCGTTCGGGACAACAGAATTCCATCCCCAACATTATGGCTACCCAATTTCAGACTGTGGGGGGTGGTGAATTCCGTCAACCTTTAATCGGAACTGAGGATGGTGTTGGCGTTAACGTGATTCCGGGAGGGGTTTATTGCACTTCCAAGCTGGCATTGAAGATCATTCCTGATGTTGATTGCCAAGGCACTCCGTTGGGCACTTCTTCACTGAAACCATCTTTTGTTTTGACCAACCCCGATCAAAATATGCTCAAACAACAATTGCTTGCTGCTCCCTCCGTTCCAGGTCCATATAACAACATGGGAATTTCAGGATTGACTTTATTGGCCGCTTTTATGCCAGGATATGCTGCCTATAACCCCTATTATGGACGTTTTGCCAGTACTGCCTCCTCTTCCGTGATTGGTGAAGCAGCAGCCCAGCAACCCACTTTCTTCATGTTATGGTTGGGCGACAACGATGCCCTCTCCTCCGCATTGAATGGAACAGATATACAGATTACTCCTGCCGACACTTTTGCCAAATATTACCCAATGGCAGTCGTTGCCCTGCAACAATCCGGAAACAATCCTAAGGGGGTCATAGCCACTATTCCCGATATCACCAGTCTCCCTTTCTTTACGACCATCTCGAAACAACTTCCATACAATGGTGTAACTCTCAATGCGGAACAAGCTTCAGGTCTCAACATCTTATATACGATGTATGGTCACAGCGATATCGTTTGGCATGAAGGTCAGAATCCTTTTGTATATGTTAAAAGTAACGGCAAATGGGCACAGATGCAAGATGGGGATCTTTTTCTGCTTACCGTGCCCACCGATTCAATCAAATGTAAAGGGATGGGAATCGCCGATCAAAGTGCACAGCCCTTTCCGAAACCCTATCCAATTCCAGGAAAATTTATTCTCGATAAAACAGAACAAACTAACATTCAAACAGCTATTGCCCAATATAATTTTATCATCAAAGGAGTTGCAACATCTCAAAATCTTGCACTGGCTGACATGAATGCCTATCTAAAAACGCTTAGTTCCGGGTTGATATTCGATGGAATTAAGTTTTCTACTACCTTCGTAACCGGAGGGTTGTTCTCTACGGATGGAGTTCACCTAAATCCAAGAGGAAATGCCATTGCGGCCAATTATTTCATCCAGGCGATTAATTCACATTATGGATGTCAGATTCCGCAGGCAAACATAACTGAATATAAGGGATTGGTGTTCCCATAAAATGATAACGAAATTATTTCGCGTGGGCGCTGTTTAACCACTTTCCCATTTTTGCAGCGGCACGGCCACGATGACTGATTCCATTTTTTAAGTATGGTGGCATCTGGGCAAAGGATTGTGAATAGCCATCCGGAACAAAAACAGGATCATAACCAAACCCGTCCTTTCCGGCTCTTACAGTCGTGATTTTTCCATCTACCCTGCCGACAAACTGATGTTCGTTTCCTTCTATAATCAGACTAAAAACGCAACGGAAACAGGCTCTCCGGTTTTCAATTCCATCAAGTTCTTTCAGGATTTTTTCGATGTTATCGTTAAAATTACAACCCACTCCTGCATAGCGGGCAGAGAATACCCCCGGACGACCGTTCAGCGCTTCGATTTCCAATCCGGTATCGTCGGCAAAGCAGTTTTTCCCCGTCATAGTATAGATAAACCGTGCCTTTTGTGAGGCATTTCCTTCTAAAGTATCCGCCGTTTCCGGGATATCTGTTTCTATTCCCAAATCCTGTAAACTCAAAATATGGAACTCCGACCCCAATATCTCCTGAATTTCCCGGAGCTTGTGCATATTATTCGTCGCAAAAACCAAATTATGTACCATTCATCTTTTAATTATCAACTGATTAAATCTTAACTCCTCACTTCTAATTCCTCTTCGATCATGTTCGTGATCAGTTCTGTAAAACTCCATCCATTTGCCTGAGCCATTTTTGGTACAATGCTAGCCGCGGAAAGCCCCGGAACGGTATTGACTTCCAGAAAATAAAACTTCTTTCCGGTAAAAATGTAATCGAAGCGAACAACCCCTTTACAATTCAATTTCAAATAAAGTAATTTGGAGATTTCCTGACATTTTTCGGATGTAGTTTCTGGAATATGTGCAGGAACAATTTCATCCGACATTCCTTTTTTATACTTCGCCTCAAAATCAAAATATTCCTTTTTAGGGATGATTTCCGTAATGGGCAGCGCCACAATTTTTCCTTTGGTTCTAAGTACTCCGCAGGTCAATTCACGACCCGGAATATACTCTTCAACCAGAATTTCCACGTCTTCCCGAAAAGCCATGTCGAGGGCAGCGTTCAGCTCACTTTTCTGGTTTACTTTCGACATTCCAACACTCGACCCCCCATTGTTGGGCTTTACAAAAAACGGAAGCGTTAACTCTTTCAGAATTTGGGCCCCCGAAAGTTTTTCTTCCCTGAACAAATGGAGTGAACGAGCAGTATTTATGCCATAAGAAGCAACCACCTGTTTGCAAAAGTTTTTATTGAAAGTAAGCGCAGAAGTGGTCACATCACAGGAAGTAAAAGGAATTCCGAGCATCTCAAAATAGCCCTGGAGTTTCCCGTTTTCACCAGGAGTGCCATGAATGGCATTAAATACGATATCGAAAATTATCTTGCGGTGCCCAATGGTCAAGCTAAAATCGTTTTTATCGATAGGAAAACACTTTCGTCCGATCCGATAATTCCATTTTTTCCCTTTGATTTCGATCAGAAAGGGAGCATACTTTTCCAGATCGATATTCAGCTCCACTTGCTTCCCGCTTTTCATGGAGATTCCATACTCTCCGGAGTCCCCTCCGGCAACAATAGCAACATTCAGCATAACGACAGTTTTAAGAGAAACAAAATTAATTTTTTTTCAGTAAATTTGTTGTTTCCTCCGTTTCGATAATAAAACGGGCAATTTAAGGTTATTAATATAAACAAAACATGGGTTTTTTACAATTCCTGTTTTCAAAAAAATTTCTGAAACATTTTCTGATTGCAATTGGAGTTACTGTGATATTAATATTGATCACGTTACAATCGCTTTCCTGGTACACAAAACATAATGACTATATCATTGTTCCAGATTTCCGGGGAATGCAGGCTCAGGATATAATGAATAGCCCAGACTATAAAAATTATCAGTTTTCAGTGATTGATTCGGTTTTTGATATGGATAAGACCAAGGGATCTATTTTGACTCAGGATCCTTTTCCAGGCTCCAAAGTTAAAAAGAACAGAACCGTTTATATTTCCATCACATCTATTATTCCGGAAAAGACCACCATGCCTGATCTTCATGATTTAACTTTGCGCCAGGCACAATCCATGCTGGAATCAGCCGGACTTAAAATGGGAAAACTTTTGTATATCCGCTCTTTCGATGAAGATGCTGTTCAAAACCAGCTGTTTCATGGCAAACCCATCAAAACCGGAACGAGTCTTGACAAAGGGTCATTCATCGATTTAACGGTTGGAATGGGAGCAAAAGCAATGGAAAGGCAGATTGATTCAAATGAGCGTGACGCAAATTAGAAAGTGAGCTAAGATTAATAAATGTTAAGTGTTTAGAATTAAAAGTTTAATGATGCGGGATTTCCTTTTCACTTTTATTTTTTTAATGGGTAGTATTTTCACCTTTGCCCAGGAGGTAGTCACCGGATTACAGATAAATGCGGTAGTTCAGAAAAAGGCGTTGGAGGTTGCCCGGGTAAAGAGTGCTTCTCTTTGGGCTGACACCACCCCGATCAATTTGCCTTTTTTTGATGATTTCTCTGCAAATGGCGTTTTTCCTTCGCCCCTGCGCTGGAGCGACCGGTATGCATTTGAAAATACTGATTTTCCTGTCTATCCTGTTAATCTGGGGGCAATCACGCTGGATGCGATCAATGATTCCGGATATTTCTATTCCCGGGCCGTTCCCGGACCCGCCGGGTGGATTGCCGATCACCTGACTTCCCGTTTCATCCGGTTGGACTCAATTTTCAATCCCACCCCCCACGCACTCTCCCCTGCCGATTCTGTTTATCTCAGTTTTTTTTATCAACCTCAAGGAAGAGGCAGAGCACCGCAAGCCAAGGATTCACTTATCCTCCGGTTCTTAGTAAAACCAGCCCACGATAGTATAACCCCAACCGATACCCTTAAAATTCCAGATCAATGGAAAAAAATCTGGTTTTCCAAGGGAATGTCGCTCGACACCTTTTACCTGAATAATAACCGATATTTCCTGCAAGTAATGATTCCCATTACCGACTCCCAATTTTTCATCAAGAAATTCCAGTTTCAGTTTATCAATTATGTAAGCCTTGCCAGTTCCGCTCAACCAAGCTGGCAATGCAACTCAGATCAGTGGAACCTCGACAACATCTATCTGAATGTGGGACGAAACCAATATGATACGGTTCGCCCTGAAATCCGGTTCATTGATCGTCCTCCATCTTTACTCCAGCGATATGAATCAATGCCCTATCCGCAATATTGCAATGACCCCACCAACGAGATCCGCGATACCATAGATATGCTGATCAGCAACCGGGATGTTGTGCCTCATTTATCATCCTATAACTATTATGTTACTTCAACCACCGGCACTTTCAACAAATCTTACAGTGGTGGTAACTATAGAATTGAACCTTTTTATACTGATGGATATGTTACATATCAACCCTTTGCTCATCCACCAGTTCCTTTCCTTTATCCCATCAGTTCAGCCGACAGCGCTGTTTTTTTAATGAAACACGTGGTTCACGATATTACTCCGGGATCTCTCCTGGGAGATACGATTCAAGCATATCAGAAGTTTTACAATTATTATGCCTACGATGATGGGACTGCGGAAGCAAGTTATGGACTGACCCCAGCCGGATCGCAATTAGCTTATCGCTTTCGGCTCAATAAATCGCCAGATACCTTACGGGCCATTCAAATGTTCTTTAACCGGACCCTCAGCAATCAAAGCCAGCAATGGTTTTACCTGTGCGTATGGAACGACAATGCCGGACAACCTGGCGATACCATATATTCCGATCTTGTCATGCCCTGGTATGCCGATTCTATCAACAAATTTGTTACCTTTCATCTGTATCGTCCACTTGCCATTACAGGTACGTTTTATGTAGGATGGATACAAACAACCGATGACAATTTATGTGTCGGCTTTGACCAGTATAACAACAATCAGAGTGAGATATTTTTCAATTGTATTGGATTGTGGGAGAACTCCTTTCAATCCGGTTCTCTGATGATCCGACCGGTTGTTGGGAAGCCCATTCCACTTGGAATGAATGAAACCACTCTAAGTAGATTCGGGATAGATATCTATCCCAATCCATGTTCCGGCAGTTATCTCCATCTCAGAATATCCAACCCGGAAGGATTAAAAAAAATCGTTCCAACTACAGTAACGGTGACCAATATGTTTGGTCAGACACTTATTAAAACAGCTTTCACTGAGCTCCTGAATGTATCAGGATGGCCTGGGGGGATCTATCTGCTTACCCTTACTGATGGATTCGGCACACGGTTATGTACTTCAAAATTCATCCTTACACAATAGCTTCTCTCTTTCCAATTTTATGATCGATCCGGTGGATATCGAAGAACCCAATGAACTTTATGAACATTTCAGGTTCGTAGTCGATGCCCATCAGGCTTTGTTGCGAATTGATAAATATGTGATGGCAAAGATCGAAAATGCTTCACGTAACAGAATTCAGAATGCTGCCCATGCCGGCAATATTTTGGTGAACGACAAGGTAGTCAAACCCAATTACAAAGTTAAGCCTTACGATGTGATTTCGATTGTAATGGCTTATCCTCCAAGGGATACCGAAATTTATCCGGAGAATATTCCAATCTCTGTGGTTTATGAAGACAACGACTTGATGGTGGTAAATAAATCACCGGGTATGGTTGTTCACCCAGGACATGGAAATTATACGGGAACACTTCAGAATGCTTTACTTTATTATTTGCAGCAACAACGACCCGACGATCCGGAAGCCAAACCATATCTGGTTCATCGGATTGATAAAGATACCAGCGGGATTTTATTGGTGGCAAAAACCGAGCTGGCACAAACCAGGTTGGCCAAACAATTCTTTGATCATTCCATCCAACGGACATATATTGCACTGGTTTGGGGAAATTTAGAAAAAGACGAAGGAACCATTACTGGAAATATTGGCCGCGATATCCGGAACCGGCTGGTTCAAGCCGTTTATTCCGATGAGGAGAAAGGCCGGCATGCAGTAACCCATTATACGGTTTTAGAGCGATTCGGCTATGTTACCCTTGTGGAATGTAGGTTGGAAACCGGACGTACCCATCAGATCCGCGTCCACTTCAAACATATCGGCCATCCTCTTTTTAATGATGAAGCATACGGAGGATCGGAAATCCTGAAAGGGACAACCTTTTCCAAATACAAACAATTTGTTGAAAATTGCTTTAAAATGTTACCAAGGCAGGCCCTTCATGCAAAAACGCTGGGCTTTATCCATCCAGCAACGAAAAAACACCTCACCTTCGATTCAGCATATCCGGAAGATATGGCTTCCGTAATCGAAAAATGGCGTAATTACAGTAAAAATAAAACGCTGGAGGAAAATTAGCAGCCGGTATTCATGAAAAGCATCATCAGATATATTGCATCTATTTGGTTCTGGTTTGAATTTTTCACCATTTCTGCTATCCTTTTTCCTATTTCATTGATCATTTTTTTAGTAACTGCCCCTTTCGATAAACGATTGTTCATTCTGCACAAATACACTTGTATCTGGTCAAATATTGTACTTACCATCAACCCCTTATGGCGTATTCGCGTGATTGGTCGAAATAAGATCGATCCAAAAAAGGTTTATGTCATGGTCTCTAATCACCAGTCGGGCGCTGATATTATCGTCCTGTTTTTACTTTGGCATCACTTTAAATGGGTTGCAAAAAAATCACTTTTTGCGTTTCCATTCATTGGCTGGAACATGTGGCTGAACCATTATATCTCAGTCGAACGGGGTAAGGGAAGCAGTATGCGAAAAATGATGTCGGATGCCGGGAGAACTTTAAAAGCAGGGAATTCCATAATGATCTTCCCCGAAGGAACCCGTTCTAAAAATGGGGAGATACAACCCTTTAAATCTGGGGCATTTCACCTGGCGCTTGACAACAAAGTCCCCATTCTGCCTATTGTGATCAGCGGAACTTCAAAAGCAATCCGGAAAGGCGGATTCCTGATCAATAAAAATCATGATATCCATGCAAGCGTACTGGATCCCATCCCTTATGAATCTTTCAGAAATATGGACCCAAAAGAGATCACAATATTAGTGGAGAGGCTAATAAAAGAAGGAATGAAATAGCGAGAGGAATTTGGAAGGAAAAATTAGGAGTCCGTTGTGGATATGGCATTGTAGCTTGAATCACGTTCAACGGGGATGCGTTTGGCTTCGAGGATAAGCGAGGTCATCTCTGAAACGGTCATAACCGGGTTCTGGTCTTCAGCACCAGCCAGCGAATAGATACGCGTAGAATCGTTGATGGTGCCATCCATATCATCCACCCCAAAGCTCAGGGAAACTTTAGATAGCGCTCTTCCAACAGCAGGCCAGTAAGCCTTGATATGGGAAAAATTATCAAGATAAATCCGGGCAATAGCATACATTTTCATGTCCTCAACAACCGATACTTCCGGAATATCCGACATATTATTGTTCGTATTCCTGAATTTCAAAGGAATAAACGCATTAAAACCACCCGTTCTGTCTTGCAACTGGCGTAATCTTTCCAGGTGATCGATCCGATGAGCATAATTTTCAATATGACCATACAACATGGTAGCGTTTGAGAAAATTCCCATCTGATGAGCAGTTTCATGAATTTTAAGCCAGGTGTCTGCACTGGATTTCATCCCGCAGATGTTTGTTCTCAGGGTCTCATCAAAAATTTCAGCGCCGCCTCCCGGTATTGAATCCAAACCACAGGTCTTCAAATAAGCCAAGCCTTCATTGATGGTCATCCCCGATTTTTTAATCATATAGTCGAGTTCCACCGCAGAATAAGCTTTCACATGTAATTCGGGACGGATCTCTTTGATTTTTTGCAGCAATGAACCATAGTAATAAATGTCACGTTCGGGATGAACTGCCCCTGTAATATGCAACTCCCTGATGTTTTTTGGACTTTGTTTTACCTTATCAAGTATTGCCGGGATGGTAAGTTCCCAACGTGTTGGGCTGAAATGATGGGAGAAAGAACAAAAAATGCAATGGTTTACACAAATATTTGTTGGTTCAATATGAAAATTGCGGATAAAATATGCGTTGTCTCCGTTTTTCCTGGATCGGACTAAATCGGCCAACATTCCAAGCCAGCCCAATTCCCCCTTTTCAAATAAAAATATTCCCTCTTCCGGAGAAATCCTTTTCCCTGACATTACTTTCCCGGCAATTGAATTCAAGGGATCGTAACACGCTGTCATGCCCGGTTATTGTTTGATAATTTTTTTGACAGAAAGGGTTTTTCCATCTGTTACTCTAAGCAAATATATTCCCGGGGTCCATCCCGAAGTATTGATCTTTTGTTTTATTCCGTCCAATCCAATCTGTTGGAAAAGAATGACTCCGAGGATATTTGTCACCGTTAAGGACCAGTGTTTCCCCAGTCTAATTCCGGATCCCGCAACCTCCAGATGGTCTGTTACCGGATTGGGGAACACTAAAATTTCAGGTTCAGTATTGAGTTCATTCACCCCGACTGCCCACCCATTCAAGGTCATGACATCGGAATTACCGGGATCAAGCCAGTATTTCAACACACTGGCAGAATCCGATCCATTTTGATCCCAGTGATAGGAAAACATTCCGAAATAGTCGGGAAGATTAAGATCCGATGAATCGCATGAAGACTCACCCCCGGTGAGGGTTCCCACTACCCGTCCCAGCGGATCTAAGAGGGGTGATCCGGAAGAGCCACCTTCGGTGGTACCATGTCCGTGAGTAGTTGCAACCCAGGTTGTCCTCCAATGTGAGATGACTCCATTGCCATTCCAACTGGAAGGCTGAAGAGGAGAAGTATAGGTAGAAATTTTTTTTATATCACCCTGGGGATGATGCAAACAAACGCCGGAAGGGCTGGGGGTGGTTTCCCTGCTCCATCCATTGTAATAAACCTGAAAAGTGTCGGGGATGGTATTGTTTAAAAGGACAAGGTAAAAATCGGATCCGGTGTCGCCACCGTTTCCTCCATGAGATACAAAAGTTGCCCCTGTCAGGGTCTGGGGCCGAGGTTCCAGCAAAGGATTCACGCATTTTGACGACTGATAATTAAAATAGAATAACCATTGGCTCAGATCGGTAGCCGAAGAATAACGCCCACAATGATCGGCGGTAAGAAAATAGGGTGTTCCATCGTTCCGGGTGTTGTTGATCAGCGAACCTGTACACCAAAAGGATCCCGCTCCCCGTTTGACCTGAACCCTGGCTACTCCTTTCTTTTGTAGTTCCCAGGAATCGCCTTCACTGCATTTTACGTTGACTTCACACTTTCCTGCCGATCCAAAACCCGTTCTTGTTCCAGGCTCAACGGGAACACCACGATACACGTATGAAACTTCCGACAGATGCAGATCTGGAAGAATATCGTTCCCTATTATATCATACTCTAAGGTAACCTTGTCTCCCGCAACAAGCGCTGTTGCAAAAGTATGTTGTCGGTTGTTGTTGATACCAGAAAAAGCGCCCAATAATTGCGTCCTGTCATAGGAATAAACAAAAAGCCTCCCTTGCTCCGGGAATTGAAAACGGTCGAAGTAGAGAGTCAGAGCCAAAGCACCCGGTGCGTATATGGTCAGTCGCCAAATATGGGTTCCGTCATCTGCGAGGGTCCAGTTACCGGAACTGTGAATATCAGCATCGGTGGGCAGGTTTACTGCAAAACGGTAAGGAAGTGGAGCAGCAGCATCTTCATGATGAAGGATGGCAGTATCAGGTGGATCCAACCGGATGATATTCCGGGTTTCCGGCGATAAAGCCTGAATAAAACTCCGTGGCATTCCTCCCATGTTTAACTGTCCCATCGTGATTGCGGGAAGCATCAAAAACGCGAGAATCACGCTACAGGTAAGGAAGACCTTGGTTGTCATTTTTGGATCAGCTTTGCTTATTGGGCAATTCAAGTCCGTAACCTTTTCGTTTATCTTCCTGACGAAGCAGGAAGGCAAGCACGATGGCTGCAACTCCAAGACAGGAGAAAACAAGCATTGGAACAGTAAAATCATAAGCAGCGGTGACATCTCCATTCTGAATGGCTTCAGTAACTCCGGGATTGACCATTTCAATCACATTACCAATTAACCAGGGGAAAAACATTAATCCGATATTCTGAATCCAGAACACAAGTGCATACGCTGAACCCAGATATCGTTCTTCTACGATCTTGGGTACCGATGGCCACATCGAAGCAGGAACCAGTGAAAAGGCAATACCCAGAACAATAATGGCAATAATCGCCAGGGCAATGCTATTGGGCATAAAAGCAAAAGTAAGATGCGCCAAGGTCAGCAGAATAGCCCCATAAATCATGATGGTAGCGCCTTTACCCTTTCTATCCAGAAATGACCCAATGATTGGGGTAAGAATGATGGTACCGATCGGGAGCAATCCGGAAATTTTACCGGCAATATGGGCATCAACTCCCAGTTTGGATTGCATCATGTGTACAGCATATTTCAAAAATGGAAAAACACCCGAATAAAATAAAACACAAAGCAAGGCAATCAGTAAAAACCCACGGTTGGTGATAATTTTTTTGAGGTCCCTGACATGGAATTCTTCAGTAGGATCGGCACCAGGTCCGGCATTTCCGGTCTGTTTATCCAATTTCTTATCCATGAAAGTGTACATTAAAAAAGAAAGGAAGCCGATACAAACCAGGGAAACACCCAGGTAAACCGGATTAAGAATGTTTCCGGAGCGAACACCATTTACAATTTTTTCACCGGCAATATCAGCGGAGAAGAAGAACGCTACCGAAGCACCCAATCGGGCAGTAGCCAGTTGCATCCCCATTGCCAGGGCCAACTCTTTCCCCTTGAACCATTTAACAACCGTACGGGAAGTAGTGATACCGGCCATTTCAACGCCAATACCGAAGATCCCATAACCCATGGCAGCAACCTTTGCAGTGGCCGGCATGGAAGTCCAGAAAGAACTGAAAAATGTATAACCGAATCCGCCGTCAGCAAAGTAAGGGGTCAATCCGTACAATTTAATTACCCCTCCAACAAGCATCACTCCAGTAGCTGTTAAACCAGTGAAACGGATACCCATCTTGTCCAGAATAATCCCGGAAATAATTAAAAATCCAAGTACATTCAACATATACTCCGATCCGGAGAAAAAACCATAGTTACTAGGAGTCCAGGAGTATGGTTTAAGTTCCATCAACGATTCAAGTGGAGCAATCATATCAACAAAATAGTAGGCCGATAACATGGTAAAGGAAATCAGACCCAGGGCAGTCCAGCGAGCTGCTTTAGAATCGCTTAAATACCGTTGAATTTTTTCTGTCATTTTGGAAATTGTTTTAAGATTGGGGAATGAAAACGGGTTACAAAGCTAATAATATTCCTTAAAATACTATATTTTTGTCCAAAAGAATTATCTCATGAATCTTTTACTGGTAGCTGCCACAACATTTGAAATCAGACCATTACTTGACAAATTGACCTTTATCGGTGAAGTGGATCCACAGCTTTCCCGTTATACTTTTAAAAAAATTAATTTGGATGTTCTGATCCCGGGAGTAGGCATGATGCTGACTGCTTTCCAAATGGGGAAATCAGTCGCTGTTAGAAAGTATGATCTCGCCATCAACGCCGGAATTGCAGGTACTTTTAATAAAACATTACACCTTGGATCCTTGGTACAGGTAACAGAAGATTGTATTTCCGAATTAGGTGCCGAAGATGGTGAAAAATTCCTTTCATTCTTTGATTTAGGACTTATGGATCCTGATGATACTCCTTATGTATCCGGAGCGCTTATTAACCAATCTCCTCCCACCTTTGCCTGTTGCCGGTTATTACCAAAAGTGAAAGGGATCACAGTAAATACGGTTCATGGCGCTGCCGGAAGTGTAGCTCTGATAATTAAAAGGTTTAAAGCAGATGTTGAGAGCATGGAAGGCGCTGCTTTTTTATATGCCTGTCTCGCTGAAAAGATTCCCTGTTTGCAGCTTCGGGCTATTTCTAACTACGTTGAAGAACGGGATAAATCGCGTTGGAATATAGAATTGGCTTTGAAGAACCTGAATAAAACATTATTTGAAATCATAAAAGAAATATCATCTTAATGACAAAGATTAACCTTGCTTTCTCTCCTTGTCCCAACGACACTTTTGTATTTGATGCGCTGGTTCATCAACGGATTGACTTGGAGGGACTTGATTTTCAATACACCATGCTTGATGTTGAGACATTGAATCATCTGGCAATGAATAATAATATCGATATGGTCAAAGTGAGTTACCATGCCTACCTCTATCTTCAGTCAAGTTATCTGCTACTTGACTCCGGTGGCGCTATGGGTCTGGGGAACGGGCCCTTACTCATCAGTAAAAAACCGTATACACTGGATGATCTGCACAGGTTAACAGTCGCCATTCCAGGAAAATATACCACAGCCCATCTGTTACTGCAATTAGTCACCCCCTCGGTAAAAGAAAAACAATTCATGCTTTTTTCCGATATCGAAGATGCGGTACTTCAGGGGAAAGTGGATGCCGGACTGATCATTCATGAAAACCGCTTTACATACAAAAAGAAAGGATTAAAGAAAATCGCTGATCTTGGAGAATACTGGGAAAAACTGACAGCTTCGCCCCTCCCCCTGGGTTGTATTGCAGCAAGAAAAACGTTGGGCGACGACTGCATCAATGCATTAAACCGGATTATGTTCAGAAGTGTACAATACGCGATGAAACATCCTGATGATGCCATGCCTTTTGTCCGACAAAACGCACGGGAAATGGAGGACGAAGTGATGATGCAGCACATCAATCTTTATGTGAATGATTATACATTAAGCAGCGGAAAACAGGGAAAAACTGCCCTTGCTTTTCTTCTTAAATTGGCCCGTGAACGGGGAATTATCAACTAATACAGCATAAAAACACCGATATGTCTGACCTGCACACAAGGATATCTCCACACTGCATTGAAAAAGTGCTTAAAACAGCCTTATCCCAAGGATGGTTGCGCGAAGAAGATACCGCCGCCATTTTTTATGATCTGACCTTCCTTAAATACCGTATTTCACAACTGGTTTCCGCATTTCCTGACACAACTTTGCATGGATTGGCTATAAAAGCGAATCCCCTTCTCCGGATCATGAAGAAAGTTCATTCCATGGCCCCAAATATTGGGGTAGAAACCGCCTCAATAGGAGAAGTGAATCTGGCGCTAAAAACAGGGCACCCCGCACATCACATCGTATATGACTCACCTGTCAAAACCCATTTTGAGTTAAAGTATGCCATCGCAGCAGGAGTTCATATTAATATTGATAACCTGACGGAGTTGGCCCGTATTGCCCATCTTGTAGCTGATCAAACTACCCAAAGTACTTTCGGAATCCGTATCAATCCTCAGGTCGGGGTAGGTATGATTCTTGAATCAAGCGTGGCAGGAGAATATTCCAAATTCGGGGTTCCGATGAAAAGCAGGAGATCCGAGCTGGAATCGGCTTTTTATACATACCCGTGGCTCACTGGAGTACATCTGCATGTTGGTTCCCAGGGTTGCTCTCTTCAGTTATTGACCGACGGCATCGGAGTATTATATGATTTCGTAATCGAAGTCAATAAAAAACGAGAGATGAAGGGTTTTCCGCCTGTTTCGGTTTTCGATATCGGAGGCGGGCTACCGGTTTCCTATCGCCACGATCAGCAAGCGCCATCCATGGAAGAATATGTATCGGCTATCAGAAACCGGGCACCCAACCTCTTAACAAAGTTCCGTCTGATCACGGAATTCGGTCGCTGGGTTTATACCAATGCCGGATGGACGGTGAGCCGGGTGGAATATGTAAAACACGATCCCGGCATCAACACCGCCATGATTCATGTAGGTGCTGATCTGTTCGTACGCGAATGTTTGAATCCCAGAGATTGGAGACATGAATACAGCGCTTTCAACCCCGATGGAAAACTGAAAACAGGGATTGATGCTATCCCTTACAATCTGGCCGGCCCATTATGTTTTTCCGGAGATATTTTGGCCAAAAAGGTAAATCTACCTCTGGTTAAGGAAGGTGATTATCTTGTGATTCACGACAGCGGAAGTTATACATTCAGCATGTGGTCGCGGTACAACAGCCGGCAAACTCCGCGAATAATCGGGTATTTAAATGATGGAAAACAGTTTGAGATATTAAAAGAGCGGGAAACGCTGGAGGAACTATATAATTTTTGGAGATGAAGAAGTTTTTTTGCTATTAAAGAAAGTTTGTATTAAAGACAATTTATTTTAAAACGACCAGGATATGATCATAGTTACAGGCGCAGCTGGTTTCATCGGCAGTTGCATGGTAAGCAAACTGAATAATAAAGGTTGCAAGGATATTGTAATAGCGGATGATTTTTCAAAGGAAGTAAAATTGTCCAATATTGCGCACAAAACATTCCGGGAAAAGGTGGAACGGACCTTGTTGTTCGACTGGCTATCCAACCATTCGAAGGAAGTAGAAGGGATAATCCATATTGGGGCCCGGACAGATACGACGGAGTTTGATATGCGGGTGTTTGACGAGTTGAACCTCAATTACACCAAGAAGATATGGAATTTTTGTACAGAGAAGTCTATCCCGATGATCTATGCCTCCTCTGCTGCTACTTATGGAGATGGTTCGCTGGGTTACGATGACCACGACCCAGCTTTGAGCTACAAACTGCAACCCCTGAATCCTTATGGCATCTCTAAGAATGAGTTCGATAAGTGGGCGTTGCAACAGCCGCAGTCGCCTCCGCGGTGGTATGGGTTGAAATTTTTTAACGTATTTGGCCCCAACGAGTACCATAAAGGGAGAATGGCCAGTGTGGTATACCACGCATTTAGACAAATTTCTGATGATTCCTTCCATGCCAGCCTTACCGGCAAGCAAACGTCATCGGTAAAGCTCTTCCGGTCTCACAATCCGAACTACCGCGACGGAGAGCAGCTTCGAGATTTCATATACGTAAAAGACGTGATTGATGTGATCTGGTTTTTGATGAATCACACGGGCGATTCCGGATTATATAACGTTGGAACGGGGAAAGCCCGTACCTTTCTTGACCTGGTAAATGCTGTTTTTTCAGCGCTCAATCTCCCGTCCTCCATTGAATTCATCGATACCCCAATCGACATCCGCGATAAATATCAATACTTCACCCAGGCCAATATGGATAAACTCAAATCCATCGGCTACGATAAACCCTTTTACACCCTGGAATCTGGAATTGAGGAATATGTACAGGGATATCTGGTTGGTGGGGGAAGGTTTTAGTTCAGGCAGGGAATTATGTCCAGGCTTTCCAGGTTTTGGAAACCAGGAAAGCCTTTGTTTATGACCAAACAGAATTTACAACTGAACGGTTCATAAATTTTTCACATTTTTTCTACTAAATCATGTAACATGAAAATGAAATTGAAATATTTATATTTTGTAAGTTTGTCGAAGTCAATTAAAAAATCAATTTTGACCCAGAAAAATGAAAAAATTTCTTTTATTCATTTCATGGCTTACTATATTTTCCTGTTCCTTTCTATATGCAAATAATCAACAGTTTTCTTTTTATAATAAAGCACTTTTACATTATAAAAAAGAATTGGCCGCATCTCCAAAGAACATCCTGGAAAATAACACCAATGATTCAATTCTAATTAATATCAACGATTCTGTTGATTTACAAAAAGCATTATCCGTTTCCTGGAAAATCGGGCTTTTTTTACTTGAACAAGGGAAACATCCAAAAGCATTGGATATTTTTAACGATATTCGTTCCTTTCTTGAGACAAAACATAACAAGACTAAGGAAGATCAGAAGAAAATCTCATCGATATATAATATCATTGGAGCAATTTATGAAGAAACCGGATTATGGAATGAAGCTCTCGATTTATATATGCACTCCCTTCAAATCTGTAATGAAAACAATAACATGGCAGGTAAAGCTAAAGTGTTTAATAACCTTGGAAAATTATACTTTAGTCGTAATGAATTAGACAAAGCCGAAGGACTTTTCTTTAAAGCCATCGAGATCAATAAAGCGCTCAACATTCGTTCTGAATTGTTTAATAATTACAACAATCTCGGAGGAATTTTTAAACAAAGAGATAACATTAAGAAAGCACTTGAATATACCTTAATAGCTTTGAATCAACTAGATATAAATAAGGACTTTTACAATCTTTCTATTATTTATTCAAACATTGGAAATCTATATCAGGATATTGGAAATTATCCTGTTGCGCTCTCATATTACCAACAAGCCGCGGATATACAGGAAAAAAAATCATTTCTTATTGCTTTGATTCATTCCGACTTGTCAATCTCCTCTGTATACGAGATTATGAGAAACAGTGATTCTGCAACAGGTTATTTATCGAAGTCATTACATTTAGCCGAAAATCTTGGCAATCCGTCAGTAGAACTTGAGTTGTTAAGAGCTTCTGCAAAGTTTTATCAAAAAAGAGGCAACTTTAAATTATCCTCGGGCTATTATGCAAATTATGTTAATTTGAATGATTCTCTGGAGGCGCTTAACAGCCTTACCAAAATTGAACAAATACAGGCTGTATATGAAGTAATCAATAAAGAAAAAGACAATAAAATACTTCAGCAGAAGATTAACCTTCAGCGACTTGCTCTTCAGCGGCAACGAATTATTCTAATAACAGGTCTGATTATTTTTATTTTTCTCGGGTATTTTCTCTTTAACCTTCAAGGAAACAGAAAACGGGAAAGGATAAAAAACGAATTTATCACCCGTCAAACAGAGCTCTTGCATCAAAAGGAAAAAGAAATGATGCTCAATAAAGAACAAAACCTAACCATTGAACTGGATTATAAAAACCGCCAGCTTACTTCTTATGCATTGCATCTTGTCCGTAATAATGAATTTATCTCCAAAACATCGGATGAACTCAAGCAGATTCTGTTAAGTCTAAGTTCCATAGAAAAAGAAAAAGCGAACCACATTCAGGGAATATTATCTGATTTTCATCAATATTCTACAGGAAATGACTGGGAAGAATTTCATTTATATTTTGAAGAGGTACATCAATCATTTTACCAAAACCTGGCTACTGCATTTCCAAATTTATCTCAGAATGATAAAAAGATCTGTGCTTTTCTGAAGCTGGGCTTATCAACCAAAGAAATAGCATCTATTACTTTCCGGGAACTTCGAAGTGTTGAATCGGCCCGAAACAGGCTCCGCAAAAAATTAGGAATAGCAGCAGATGTAAATATTAACAATTTCCTTTCACAATTTTAAATCTATTCAATCAACATTTTAGCCAATTATGCAGTAGTAAAATATCAAGTTATTTAAAATATGCCGTAGTGCCGATATGGTAATCGATTAGGTAATATGTATTCCAAGACATAATTTTACATTTCAGAATTATGAAAAATGACACCCATAAACTATTGTAAAATGAAAGCAACTTTAAAAAAAGAACCAATTTCCGGAATGGAACCAAAAGTTTCTATCCATCAAAGCAGTATTCCTGATCATCATTTTTTCAAAGGTATTTGTACTGTAATCTTATTGATGATTTTCAATTTACCTTTCCATACAATTCAAGCACAATGGAATACTAATACAGCTGTCAATATTCAAATATCCAGCTTAGTTACTGCTGACATGCAAACAGTATCTACAACAGATGGAAAAACATGGGTTGCTTTTTATAATAATACTTCTGGAAATTATGATATGCGGGCTCAATTAATTGATGCTGAAGGATACAAACTGCTAGGTCCAGATGGGATTTTAGTCAGCAACCAGCCATCAGGATCAGCCACTTATGTATTTAATGTTTGCGTAGATGCTTCAAATAATCTGATCATTGGTAATCAAGATCAAAGAAACGGGACCATGCAGGCTGTATTATATAAAATCTCTCAATCAGGGGCACATCTTTGGGGTTCTAGTGGCGTTATTCTTGGGGATGGACTTGCACCCTATCCGGCTGTTTTATCGAATGGCGAAACGGTGGTTGCCTGGAACGGAAATACCACTATAAATATTCAAAAAATCAGCGCCGCAGGAACAACAGTGTGGACAACACCTGTTTCCGTGGTTGTTGGAACAAGCAATACCACACGCGGTCAGATAGTCCCCAACACAAATGGCAAATTCACCATGGTCTATCAAAAAAAAGGGTATGGTATTTCCACCACTTTGTATGCACAGCAATTCGACAATTCAGGGACAGCGCTATATTCTCCTTTGCAGATCTGTAGCCAGACTTCAAGCGGATCACGATATTATTCAATCGTTGCTGATGCCGATACTACTTATTTTGGTTATTATGTTTCTTCCAGTAGCCGTTTTAATTCTTTTCTTCAAAGAATAAATCCGGGAGGAACCATACCCTGGGGAATGAATGGGTCAAATTTTTCCACATATACCGGCTCTGGCGACAGTTATCAGGGAGTTACAAATATTAATATGGCATCTGGATCAAATTATCTTTGGTCTGTTTGCACTTTTTGCAATCCCAGTCAAACACAATACGGAGTTTATATTCAAAAATTCCTGAAAACTTCAGGGGTACGTCAATTTACCGATGCCGCAAAAGTAGTTTATCCCATTAGTGCAAGCAGTGACCAGCAACGCGGCACTCTTGCCATTGTCAACGATACTCCCATGTTCATGAGTTATGACAACAGCTATAAGATTTATGCTACCAGATTGGACGCAAATGGCAATTTTTTATGGACGGGGAACCGTGTTGAATTAAGTTCAACTACGGCATCCGCTTCAGATCCAAAGGGAAGGTTTGGTTTTACTCCCGATGGTCCCAACCGTTGTGCAGGCATTTGGACCGAAGACAGAGGATCGGGTGAATTGGGTTATGCACAGGGAGTTTCTATTGGCGGACTTATTGGAATCAATGTAGCTACTCAGGGTAATGTTCCGGCAACCATCACTACAGGCGGAGGTACTTTACAAATGGTCGATACAATATTCCCCCTGACTGCCATTCAAAATGCAACATGGAGTATTGTCCAGGGTACAGGCATGGCATCCATCAGCTCAACCGGACTGGTTACTGCCATTACAAATGGTACTGTATGGGCAAAAGCCGTGGCCGTTCAGGACGTTACGGTAAAAGATTCACTCCTGATAACCATATCAGGGCAGGCTCCGGGAGCTCCTTTTGTAATAACAAACCCCGCAACAAATGTCGGATTAAATTCTGGCACATTAAATGGATCAGTGATGGCCAACGGCTCTAATTCAACTGTTACTTTTCAATGGGGTTTAACAACTGCATACGGAAATACGGTATCAGCAACACCTTCACTGGTAACAGGCTATTCATATACTGCAGTACTGGCAACCATGACCAGTTTAACCCCAAACACAACCTATCATTTTCGTTGCGTTGCTACCAATTCCATTGGCACTACCAATGGTCTGGACCAGTCTTTCGTTACAGTTTGCCCAACTGTTGGCCCTGCTGGTCCAATAAGTGGTCCTGGAACTATATGTACTAATGCCACTGGGCTTGTGTACACCATTGGCAGTATTGCCAACGCAACCGGGTATGTCTGGACAGTTCCTTCAGGTGCTACTATTATAAGCGGACAAAACACCACCTCTATCACCGTTAATTTTGGATCCAATTCAGGAAATGTTTCGGTATACGGAACCAATGGATGTAATAACGGATTAGTCAATAATTATCTCGTAACCGTTAACCCTGCTCCTGTTCCAACAATAACCGGAGCAAACAATCCATGCCAGAATTCAGGAAATATAATGTATACAACTGAATCCGGTATGAGCAATTATAACTGGACTGTTTCATCAGGAGGTTCGATAATTTCCGGCAATGGAACCTATCAGATCCAAGTTGCCTGGAATTCAACAGGGAATCAGTATGTTACAGTTTCTTACACGACTGTTATTGGATGTCCCACCATAACCCCAACCAACTATCCCGTCTCAGTTATTACGGTACCCGATCCCGCAGGAAATATTACCGGTCCCTCTCATGTTTGTGCAGGTTCAACAGGAATTACTTATTCCATCGCACCAGTAGCTAATGCCAATGCTTACATCTGGACGCTTCCGGCAGGCGCGACCATTTCCTCAGGAAACAATACAAACATCATCACCGTTGATTTTGCAGTAAATGCATCTTCAGGAGATATCACTGTATTGGCGAATAACCTTTGTGGAAACGGGGCTTCCTCTTCATTAGCTGTTACTATTGATCCGCTTCCAAATGCTGCCGGGACCATTACCGGTCAGGATTCCGTTTGTCAGAGTGCAGCAGGTGTTTCTTATTCCGTACCCGCCATTACCGGAGCCACCGCTTACGTGTGGACTGTTCCTTCAGGTGCTACCATCACTTCGGGAAGTACTACCAACCAGATCTTGGTAAACTTTTCAGTTACGGCTGTCAGTGGTGTGATCACCGTCAAAGGAACCAACACCTGCGGGAGTGGAACCGTTTCACCTGACTTTGCTGTCACGGTCAGCTCCATTCCGCCAGCTCCTGTGGTAACTGTCAATGGGTTTGAACTCACTTCCAGTGCTCCTGCCGGCAACCAATGGTATTACAACGGCGTTGCCATTCCGGGCGCTACCGCTCAAACCTACACCGTAACCCACAACACCGGGTATTACTGGTGTATTGTAACACTCAACGGTTGCTCCTCCGAAATCTCAAACAAAGAGTGGATCGAAGTGGTGGGAATCATAGAGATACCCGAATCTGCCTCCTTCAACGTTTATCCTGTTCCTAACGACGGACGCTTCTCCGCTTCCATCCAATATCCGGTTGAAACCACCTTTACCATTACGGTTTACAACCAGATCGGATCCAAAATCTTTGAACTCAGAGATGTAAAAACCACAGGCGGACAATACCAGAAAACTATCGACCTCAGACCAGTACCCACCGGAATCTACTCCGTGGTATTCCTGAACAGTGAGTTCAAGATCATCCGAAAAGTGCTGGTGAACAAGTAACTCCTAATTCCTAATTCCTAATTCCTAATTCGTAATTGAAAAGAGGCCTACCAATCGGTGGCCTCTTTTTTTGTTGACAACTTGATGAAAAATGTTTTAGGAGACAATAATATGATGCATGATTCATGGTAAATTTGCAAAATATCCTAATATTATTATATCATGAACAGGCATTTGGTTCTTTTATTTATATATATTTTTTCTCCTGTTTTATTGCTGGCTCAAGGCGCTACAGTTTATACAGCGACTCGTCAGACAGGAATCACTTTTTCTTCTATAAGCGCCACAGGTACCTCGGTAACCTCCTGGAGAGGAGGAAACAACACTTCTGACAATCGCAGCACCTCAATTCCAATTGGTTTTTCTTTCAATTATCTAGGAATTAATTATACTACTTTTTGTGTCTCCACCAACGGATTCATTGATTTTTCATCCAATGCCGCTACTGGTGTACCATACCGACCTTATGGCTTTGATAATACCGCTTTTTCTATTCCAGCTCCTGACGGAACTTTATTAGCGATTGCTCCTTTCTATGATAACTTGATGGTAACCTGGGGTTATCTACTCAGCGACAATGTAAAATTCATTACAACCGGGACTTCCGGAAACAAAGTTTTAACCGTAGAATGGATTAACTTTTCTTTTGAACAATCCAATTCAGATCATGTAAATTTTCAGGTTAAGTTATATGAAGCAGACTCAAAAATTGAATTTATTTATGGTTCGATGAATGCTGCGAATATTACGCCAAGTTATACCTGCGGAATTAATGCCACAGTGATGTCGGTTCCACCAGCTTCTTCTGAGCTCTTAACGCTCCAATCACCCAATACCACAACTTTTACTGCCACCCCACAAAACAATCTGAATATTATCCCTGAATCAAACAGTAAAATTATATTAACGGGATGTATCCTCCCAGCGCCAGCCGGGACAATCAGCGGTCCTTCCAGTGTTTGTAAACCAGGCATTGGATATATTTATTCAGTCCCTTTGATTTCCGGGGCATTGGGATATACCTGGACACTTCCGGCAGGATTTACTATGGTAAGTGGAGGAAGTACAAATACCATTACCGTGGATGCTACTTCAAGCGCCACTGCTGGTAATATTACTGTTTCCGGAATCAACAACTGTGGTTATGGAACCCCTTCTTCCAAAGCAGTTTTAACAATCCCAAGCCCTACTCCAACCATCACCGGTCAGGATACAGTATGTGCCGGAACCACCAATCATGTGTACACAACCCAAACAGGAATGAGTAATTACACTTGGACTGTTTCTGCCGGAGGAACGATCACTGCAGGAGGAACCTCCACCAGCAGTTCTGCAACGGTTTCATGGATTGGGCCGGGCACTCAATCGGTAAGTGTAAATTATAAAAATTCATTAGGTTGTGCTGCCATGATAGCTACCAGCTTGCCAGTCCTCGTTTATCCTCTGCCATCTCCCGCTATCACGGGGCCTACCCAGGTGTGCATTGGGTCAACAGAGAACAGTTATAGTACGGAATCTGGAATGACCAATTATCTGTGGACAATATCCTCCGGGGGAACAATTACTGCCGGAGGTACCGACACCAGCAATACAGTGACCATAAAATGGAATACATCCGGTTCGCAAACCGTAAAAGTAAATTATACCAACTCAAATGGTTGTCAAGCCCCTCAGCAAACTGTCCTCAATGTTACCGTACACTCCTTGCCTATCCCTGTCATAACTGGTCCATCTCCGGTTTGTATCAATTCCACCAATAATATTTATTCCACCCTGTCCGGAATGACCAATTACCTCTGGACTGTATCAACCGGAGGAGTGATCACTTCCGGTGCCGGAACCCCATCAATTACTGTTTCGTGGAACACAACGGGAGCTAAAACTGTGAGTGTGACCTATCTGGATACTTTCGGTTGCAGTCCGGCTGCTCCTACTGTCTTCAATGTAACCGTTCAAGCCTTACCTGTTCCCACAATCCAGGGACCGACCACTTCCTGCATGGGCTCAACCGGAATCATATACACCACCGAAACCGGAATGTTGAATTATCAATGGAATATCTCTTCGGGAGGAACTATTACAGGAGGTGATTCCACCAATATCATTACCGTTATCTGGAATAATTCCGGCCCACAGTCGGTCAGCGTGAGTTATGCCAATCCAATCGGTTGTGCCAGCGCTAATCCTACCACAAAACCTGTCACCGTTAATACCCTGCCGGTACCAACCATCACTGGAAATGCTAACCCTTGCATCAACTCCGGAAATTATCCTTACAGCACAGAAATCGGGATGACAGGATATCAATGGACCGTCTCTCCCGGTGGTTTGATAGCTTCCGGATCGGGAACCAATAAGATCTATGTTAACTGGATCAGCGGTGGTTCGCAATGGGTCAAGGTGAATTATACCTCCCCAGCTGGATGTTCCGCAATCAATCCTACGAACTTTGATGTCACAGTCAATCCCATGCCAGGAACCCCGGGTACCATCACCGGAATGTCTTTGGTGTGCTCCGGTAGCTCCGGAATACCCTATTCCGTTGATTCTGTAGCCAATGCCACGACTTATATATGGACCCTCCCCATGGGAGCGACCATTGCTTCAGGCGAAGGTTCCCGTTCAATTACCGTTGACTTTTCTGCAACCGCAAGTTCCGGAAATATTACAGTATCCGGAAATAACAGTTGCGGAGGAGGGGCACCTTCTCCTGCTTTCCCGGTTTCCGTTACTACCATCCCATTAGCAGCAGACACCATTACAGGCCCTGATACCGTGGCCGCAGGGTCAACCGGTGTTATTTATTCCATCCCTCCCGTAACCCATGCCACAAGCTACCTCTGGACCCTCCCACAGGGAGCTTCCATTACTTCCGGGGATAGTACCAATGTAATTACCGTTGACTTTCCCATGTCCGCAGTATCAGGAAATATCACCACCCTGGGATATAATTTATGTGGTACCGGGGAAGTCTCCCCTTCCTTTCCGGTGACTGTGATCGACAGACCTGTAGCCCCGATAATCTATCAATCCTTTGACTTCCTTATCAGCAATTATACCTCCGGAAATCAATGGTATCTCGATGGGACAATGATCCCGGGTGCTACCGGACAAAAAATTCAGGCACTTCAAAATGGATGGTACTGGGATGTTGTGACCCTATACGGCCTTCAAAGCGACACCTCCAACAACATCTATGTAGTCGTTACCGGAACCACAGAGAAAAACAAAGACCTCCTCCTGGTTTACCCTGTCCCTAATGAAGGCAGGTTCTTCGTCTCACTCCCAGCATCAGAAGAAGGCTCCTATTCCATTACTGTTTACAATCAGCTTGGACTGAAAATTTATGACAAGCAAAACATCCGGGTCAACGAGCAAAAAAATGAAACCATCGATCTGCGCCCTGTCTCTCCCGGAATTTATACCCTGGTTTGCTCCCACTCCAAAGGGAAGATCATCAGAAAAATTATTGTTAAAAAATAGGGTAGTATGCGGAGAAATTTTCTTTGTAGTCTATCCTTTGCCATCTTATTTTCTATTTCAGGTTTTACACAATATTACAGTACGGGTCCTGATCCGGCATTTCTTCGTTGGAAGCAAATTAAAACCGACAGATACCAATTGATATTTCCATCTTCATTTGAAAAAAAGGCCCAGTATTTATCGAATATCATGGATCTGGTGTGCCGGTATGAAACAAAAACCCTTTCGGCCAAAGTACCTCGCATTCCGATCATTCTTCATACTCAATCCATTGAATCAAATGGACTTACGGTATGGGCACCAAGGCGCATCGAGCTTTATCCTTGTATTCAACAACAAACATATTCTGAAGAGTGGTTGGAACAATTGGTTCTACATGAGTACCGACATGCTGTGCAAATCAGCAAGATCAATCGTGGATTTTCAAAAGCGCTGTATTATATTTTCGGGGAGCAGATCACAGGAGGGGTCTTGGGGCTCTATGTGCCATCCTGGTTCCTGGAAGGGGATGCGACTGTTACCGAAACCAGCTTAAGCAGCACCGGTCGTGGACGTTCTGCCCTTTTTGAAAGTATATTGCGGGCCCAGGTTATTGAAAAGGGGCTCTATTCCTACGACAAAGCAACCCTGGGATCTTATAAAACCTTTACTCCGGATGCATATTCTCTGGGGTATTATTTAGTAGGACAAGCAAGGAAACAATACGGCCCCGGGTTGTGGAATGAAGCAATGGATCGGGTGGCCAAATACCCTTTTATGGTCGTCCCTTTAAACAGTGGAATCCATAAAATGACCGGATTATGGAAAACACAGCTTTATAAACAATCTCTCCGGGAACTCGACACAGCCTGGAAACTGCAGCTACAAGCCACAGATCATATTGTTCCTCGATATATCACCAAACGCAATCTGAAAAACTTTACAATTTATAACCATCCTCTGGTACTCAATGATACTACCATCCTAGTAGATAAATCATGCATGGATGACATTGATCGGTTTGCTCTGGTTGACAGGCGAACCGGTAAAGAAAATATTTTTTTGACTCCGGGGTTTCATATTAACGGAACAACATCGTTAGGGGGTGATTATCTTGTGTGGACTGAAGAAGAGCCGGATATCCGTTGGAACAATCAAAACTATGCAGAAATAAAAAGTTATAATTTCAAAACCGGTAAAGAAAAAGAATTGACCCATAAATCAAGGTATTTTTCCCCGGTAATTTCATCCGATGGGAAAGTAGTGGCAGCGGTGTATGTGACTCCAGAAAATCTCTGTTCCATCGATGTGATTGAAGTTCCTTCAGGAAAAATTGTAAGGAAGTATCCCATCCCGGAAGGGAGTTCTGCTTTAATGCCAAATTTCTCGCCCAATGCCGACAAAATCGTTTTTACCTGGCTCACTGAAAAAGGGGAAACAATTGCCATTATGGATACGGCTACTGGAAAAATCAGTCCAATTCTACCTTTTTCATACAATGAAATCAGTGGTCCCACATTCTTCCATGACCAATACATCATCTTCAATTTCGATTTTGCAGGAGTAGAAAACCTCTATACCCTTGACACTATTACAAAAGAGGTTTATCAGATCACATCAGGTTACTTTGCCTCTATGGATCCTGATTTTTCATCGGATAAGAAATTTATTATCTATTCCGACTATACTTCCGATGGGATGATGATAGCCGAGATCCCTGTTGATCCGAATAATTGGATTCCATTGACCCAGGTTAAAGATCATTCGGTCAAATTATTTCAATTCCTTGCTGATCAAGAGATGGTAAATCTTCAAGACAGTATTCGGTTGCGAAACATTTATAAAATGAACCAGGTGGAAAATCTGGATTTGGAAAAGGACTCAATTCAGGGGACACTTTATCCGGTGAAAAAATATTCAAAAGCAGGTAATTTATTCAAGATCCACAGTTGGGCTCCAGCATCCTTTGAGGTAAATGACCTGACTTTTCATCCCGGGGTGATGGCGCTATCGCAAAATCTTCTCAGCACCATGACAGCCAATGCAGGCTGGGAATATAATCTCAACGAACAAACCGGAAAATTTTATGCTGGTCTTACTTACCAGGGATGGTATCCGGAAATCTCCTTTGAGTTTGATATCGGAAACCGGGCAAGTTATGCACACAGGAAGGAGACTTTTGAAAAATACCGGTTCACCTGGCAGGAAACGAACATCAAAGTACATGCTAATATTCCGTGGAATTTCTCACATGGAAAATATTACCGGTATTTGCGCCCTTCGATCGGAACTACGCTGATTGGAATCCAACACCATTCTTCGACACCGGAAAAATTCACCAGTGGATGGATTCAAACGATGGATTACCAGGTTAGTTTCTCCCAGTATCTTCATTCCAACCACAAGGATGTCTATCACCGGTGGGGTCAGGCGCTGAATTTCGTTTATCGCAATACTCCGTTTGGAAGTAATGACATGGGATCGATCGTGGCGGGTGAATTGAATTTATGGTTCCCGGGAATTATGCGACACCACGGAATCTGGATTTATGGAGGGGTACAACAACGTAGCAAAAGCAAGGAACTTTCTTACTCATTTTCCGACATTATCCAGTTTCCACGAGGTTATTCCGACATTTACGACCCTGAATTGTTAAGTCTGCAATTCAACTATAAATTTCCTATTATTTATCCAGATTTCAGCGCAGGTTCCGTGATTTACCTGAAGCGGATCAAAATGAACCTCTTCTATGATTGGACCCGAGGAAGAAATAAAGAGGAGTACAATACCTACCAATCGACCGGTGCCGAACTAACATTTGATTTCCACTTACTACGTTTTGTATCGCCCATTGAAATGGGAATAAGAAGTATCTATTTCCCCGATACCGAAGGATGGGGCTTTGATTTTCTCTATAGTATCTCTTTACCATAGGCAAAATAAGACCTGATTCCCAGGCTCCTTCCGCTGTGTGTAAAGGGTCTGATTCTCTTGATAAGTTTCGAAGAAATATTACATTTGCAGGATATGCATCCAAAATCCTTCACCGGAAGACTCTTTGTATGGCGGTTAAAACATATCAAACAACAGCAATTCATATTGATATTGAGTTTCATAGTTGGCATTGGTAGCGGTTTGGCTGCGGTTTTACTGAAAAACACGTTATACTATACCAATTACTTTCTTACCAATGGCTTTAGTTATCATGGGATCTATTCTATCTATCTCGCATTCCCAGTCATCGGAATCATCCTGACCATCATTTTTATTAAATACATTGTTAAAGACAACATCAGTCATGGAGTGAGTAAAGTGCTCTATTCCATCTCAAAAGGCAACAGTCACATTCGTCCACACAACATTTTTTCTTCCTTGGTTGCCTGTACTCTGACGTTGGGATTTGGCGGTTCCGTAGGACCTGAAGCACCCATTGTATTATCGGGTTCGGCCATCGGGTCCAATCTTGCCCGATTGTTTCGGCTTGATTACAAAACTACGACCCTCCTTATCGGATGTGGCGCTGCCGGCGCTATTGCCGGTATTTTTGAAGCGCCCATTGCCGGAACCGTTTTTGTTCTGGAGATCCTAATGTTGGACCTTACCATTACAACCATGATTCCCCTTCTGATTGCAGCGGTAACAGCCTCCCTGGTCTCTTTTTTCCTCATGGGGAATGAGGTGCTTTTTTCCTTCACCCTTACCAGCCCTTTCATGCTTCGCCAAATTCCATTTTATCTTTTATTAGGGGGCTTTACCGGACTGGTTTCTGTTTATTTTATCCGTGGAAGCATTGGAATTGAAAACCTTCTCCATAAAGTGTCGGTAACCGGTAGGGTGACCATCGCCGGATTATCTTTGGCTGCCCTTATTTTCGCCTATCCATCACTTTTCGGCGAAGGATATACGGTGTTGAAATCCGTGATCAGTGGTCATGGTGAAGTGATTGGAAATCCGCTATTATTTGGCGACTTAAAACAAAGTCATTGGTCGTTTTTATTCATCATTTTCGGACTGATTCTTTTGAAAGTCGTAGCCATGGCTGTTACTCAGGGAAGTGGCGGAATTGGCGGGACCTTTGCTCCTTCCATCTTTGTCGGCGGGATCTGTGGATATTTCTTTGCCACCTTGTTCAATAACCTTTTCGGATTCAATATTTCTTCCTCCAATTTTGCCCTTGTGGGAATGGCCGGGGTAATGGCCGGAGTGATGCACGCTCCACTCACAGCTATTTTTCTCATCGCGGAGATAACCGGGGGATACCAGTTACTAACCCCACTCATCATCGTGTCGGCTATTGGCTATCTCACTTCCCATATTTTTGAAAGTCATTCCATTTATACGCGGCAATTAGCGGCACGTAAAGAGCTTATCACACACGATAAAGACAAAGCGGTTCTTTCGTTCTTGATTCCAAAACAAATGATTGAGACAAATTTTGCCCGAGTTTCCCCAGAAGCAACCTTAGGAGAATTGGTTAAAATAGTTGCCCAGGCTTCCCGTAATGTGTTTCCCGTCGTAGATGAAACCGGAAAGTATTATGGGATCGTAATGCTTGATACCATACGTCAAATCATGTTTGATCAGTCGTTGTACGAAGAAACTTTTGTCAAGGACTTGATGTTCATACCTGAATATTCAATTGATCCCGATGACTCAATGGACACCGTGATTCAACTTTTTCAGCAGAGCGACCGATATAACCTTCCGGTTTTAAAAGATGGAAAATATCTTGGATTTATTTCCAGAGCTAATGTTTTCTCACAATATCGTGTAATGCTCCGGAAAATATCCTCCGATTAGTATTCAAAATTCCCTTATCTCCCTTCCCCCGGATGAGGGAAGGGCTGGGAATGTGGGCTGATTAATATCCAAAAACATCTTTTAAATCCAGGTAATTCACCTGGCCATAGCTCGACAGGGTTTTGACATCCAATTCGGATTTTTTGCCTAAAACCATGATGTTAAAGTTCTTGTCTTTGATATATTGTTGTTGAAATGCCTTCAGATCGGCAAAGGTCATCCCAGGAACTTTTTCAAAAACATCTTTACGTATATCGGTTGTAAGGCCGAATTTTTGAGCTGATAAATAGTTGAACAACACCTGAGCCTTGGTGATCCGTTCTGTTCTGATTTTGTTGATAATCGCTTCTTTTGCGGAATTAAAAGCCTTTTCGCTTTCGGGCATATTATTGAAGATGCCGGTCATGGCTTTCATGGCTTCCGGTAGTTTATCGATTTGCGTTCCTAAATAAGAAAAGAGATAATAATTCTGATACGGTTGGGACGGTCCTCTGTATCCAGCATAAGCGCTGTATGCCAGCCCCTTCGACTCACGGATTTCCTGGAAGACGATAGAATTCATGCTTCCTCCGAAATATTCGTTGAATAACCGTACTACCGGAACCAATTTTTTATCATAGGAAACCGATTTTGAAAGCATGATAATCTCAACTTGTTTCATATTATAATCAACGGCATAGACTTTAGATACATCTGTAGCCTTTTGTTCAAACTTTTTACCTGCGGGAACAGGTTTCAAGATGGCTGGTACTTTGTGCTCTTTATTTAGGATTAAGGTCAGGTTGGCCGGAGTAGTAGGTCCATAATAGAGCACTTTGTGTTTATAGGAATTCAATCCTTTGATCAGCGTAACCAGCTCTTCAGCTTTTAACGCATCCAGTTCGGAAGTGGAAAGGATGTTGGTATAGGGTGATTTTTCTCCATAAACACCATAATTATACAAGGCTTGCCATAAAATGGTTTGCTTTGATAATTTGTCATCAGTACGACGTTTTTTTATGTCAGCCACCAGGTTATCAAGGGCAGGTTTGTTGACCTGAGGGTCAGAAAGTAACGACTCAAATAGAGTTAGTGCCTTGGTCATATTTTCACTTAAACCGCTCAGTGAAACCCATACTTCCACATCGGAACTGTTCACATTCAAGGAACATCCCAGTTTGTAAAACTCTTCCTGGATCTGTTTGGGTGTGTATTTTGAAGTACCCAAATACTTCAGATAATCAAGGGCAATTCCCAACTCACGATTGGTATTGGTCCCCATCTCAAAGTAATAGTAGAGTGAAAAAGTCTGGTTTTCAGCATTGACTTTGTATAAAACCGGAATATTATTTTTCAGATTAAACTTTTTTATATCCTGATCATAATTGATAAATACCGGTTCAATAGGTTGAGTAGGTTCTGCTACAATTTTTTTCAGGAAAGCCGATTCATCATCACGATTCATGGCCACCGGAGTGATCTGGGGTTTCACTATTTTTTTTGTTTCCGGAGCAGTTCCATTGCGTTTATACACCAATACATAATTATCGCCATAATTATTCCTGGCAAAGTTGATAATATCCTGTTTGGTAATTTTTGATAAACGTTCTACATTTTTAACGGTTTCAACATGGGGTATCTCTTTGATAAATTCATCCATCAAGCCCATTACGCGGCTGCTATTTGATTCAGAGTTTTTAATTTCACTCAGTTTGATATCGTTGATGATGGCAGGGATGAGCCAATCGGGAAAAGCGCCTTTTTTCACCAGATCAATTTGTTCCATTATCAGATTTTTTACCTCTTCCAATGATTGACCTTCCTTTGCCTTACCAGAAAAAATATTAACAGAATAATCTTTCAGAATGTACGAAAACGCATTGGCTTCCAACACTTTTTGTGCTTGATTTAGGTTCAAGTCCATTAATCCGGCTGTACTGTTGCTTAAAACCATGTTGAATATTGTTACCAGGTCAGCATCTTTGGTAGCTGCTCCACCCAAACGGTAGCCAATGGTTACCGATTCAGCATCCGGTCCAACCACTTCTTTGATGATCGGTTTGGTGATCGGGTCTTCGATGCCAGGAACATAACGGGGAACCGGTTTTGAAATCAATTGACCGAATGTTGCATCAATCTCTTCAATTACCAAATCCGGGTTAAAGTCACCGGATAAAATGAGGGCCATATTGTTGGGGACGTAGCGGGAAGCAAAATAGCTGCGTAAAGATTTCAGAGAAGGATTTTTCAGATGCTCAACTTCTCCGATCGTAGTTTGAGTTCCATAGGTGTTTTTCCGAAATAATCCGGAAAAAAGATCTTCGAAAACTTTGTCTTCATCGTTATCGAGGCTTATGTTTTTTTCTTCATACACCGTTTCCAATTCAGTGTGAAACAGGCGGAAGATGGGATCCTGGAACCGCTCTTTTTCAATATCAAGCCATTGGCCGATCTTGTTTGAAGGAATATCATTGATATACACGGTTTCTTCAAAGGATGTAAAGGCATTGGTTCCCTTTGCACCAATCACCGATAACAATTTATCATATTCGTTGGCAATGGCATAAGTTGCAGCCAGGCCGGAAATACTATCGATTTCATGATAGATTTTTTTCCGTTGTAAAGTATCGGTCGTTTTTTTGTATATTTCAAATTTGTATTCGATCTGATCGAGCAATACTTTTTCCTTGCTGAAGTCTTTGGTTCCGAATTCGTCGCTGCCTTTAAACATCATGTGTTCGAGATAATGCGACAAACCTGTGTTATCGGATGGATCATTTTTACTGCCGGTTCTGACAGCGATGGCCGTCTGAATGCGGGGTGCATCCTTATAAACTGTAAGGTAAACTTTTAATCCGTTGGCCAGGGTATAGATCCTTACTTTCATCGGATCGCCCGGAACAGTGTCGTACTTGTATGATTTTTGCGCAAATGTACTTACAGTAAAAATCAGAAGTAACGAAATCAAAGCAAAATGCAATGTTGTTTTCTTCATTGGAAAAAATTTATGGGGTTGAAAAAACAAATAGGGTTAAAATAAAAATTTAGAATTGCAAATATAGATAAAAGTGCAATTCGTTGATGCTGGAAAGATTGGTTAATTAACCGTAAAAACGAGAAGTCCTCCTGATTAAAGAATTAAAGGCAGGATCTATTTGTGAAACCTTCTGATGAAATCCTCTACTTCCGGTACACCACCTTGGTAAATCAGGTATCCATTATAAGGTTCGCGGGGGGTGATTTCGCCATTGATAGGGGTAAGCATAATTTCTTTCACTTTGGCAAGGTCACTGGTTTGTCCCAATGCCCAGCTAAGTTTGATGAATGCCACTTCAGGGAGCATATTTTCGGCAGGAATAATCCCTTTGGCCATCAGGTCACGACCGGTATCATATACAAACATGTGAACATATCCCCACAGGGTTTGTACGGTCATGTATATAGCAACTCCTTTGGCAATGGCCCGTTCGATGGCAGGATAGATTGGTTTATTTACATGCCCCAGGCCAGTACCGATGATGATGATCCCTTTGTAACCAGCATCCACCAAAGCATCAATTACATCGGGTTTCATATTCGTATAGTAATAAATCATGGTCACCTTTTCTTCATAATAGGGCATGATGGTTACATTCCGATCTTTGCGCCGGTGATGGTAATCCTGTTTAATGGGGACAACCCCTTGTCGGGTTACGGTAGCCAGTGGTGTATCACCGATGGTACGAAAGGTGGAACGATAGGAAGAGTGCATCTTCCTGACACGGGTTCCCCGATGCAAAAAGCCATATTCGTCAGAAGTAGGCCCGAACATACACACCATCACTTCGGCAATGTCGCCATGAGCAGCGGCGGTAGCAGCATGCATCAGATTCAGAGCTGCATCGGAGCTGGGGCGGTCGGACGATCGTTGAGAACCTACCAACACAATGGGAATCGGCGAGTTCTGTACCATAAAATTCAGCGCCGCAGAAGTATAATGGAGGGTATCAGTACCATGTCCAATAATGATTCCGTCAATCCCATTTTCAATTTCCTTACCAATAGCAATCGCCAATTTCATATATTGTTCAGGTCCCATGTTTTCACTGAACACAGCAAATATTTTCTCCGTAGTAAGATTGCAGATATCGGCCAATTCAGGAACTGACCCATACAACTCACCTGGTGAAAAGGCAGGAATCACTGCACCGGTACGATAATCAAGCCGGGAAGCAATGGTACCACCGGTACCAAACAATTTAACATTGGGTTTGTCTTTGGAATAAGGAAATTCCTTTTCCGGAATTTTATAGACTGCCTTTTTGTAACCCAATTCGGTAATGAGGGTGATACCGTCGATAGCAACTCCAATATTATAACCGGTAAAAATTTTTAAAACGATATGTTTGTCGTCGGTGTTCTCAGCACGAGGAAGGATGGTGCCTTCAAATGTCCCGCGGGTGGAATCGACTCTTACTTTTGCCCATACCCTGGCATTGAACTTTTGTAGTACTTCGAGTGCGCGGCCTTTATAACCTTGAAAAATATCTTCGCTCATAGTCAAATGGTGAAATGGTGAAATGATGAAGTGATGAAAAAATGTTAATTGTTCAGGTATTACGTAAACTTGTTATCTTATTACATGATTGCATCGTGGAGTTCCCTCAAAGAAATGTTCCCGGTTGCGAGTTTATTAAGGTTTCCCATAATCCAGCGGGAGGCAGCAGTTTCATCAGATGAAGTCCGGATCTCCTTGTATTTCTTGACCAGGAAGGGAAGTTTCCCAAGTATTTCCTCTTTAGATACTTTTTTGAAGTCCAGGGTTGTTAAAATCGACTCAAAATCCATTTTAGGATGTTGGTAAAGGTGAATGAGTATTTGTTTTGCCAGCGCCAGATCAAGATGAGCGTCAACCAAGTATTTCAACAAATCAAAAACTTTATCGTAGGTAAAATCGGGTAATGCAGGATATTGGCCCTGAATATGCTTCAGTGTATGAGCCAGTAATGAGGAAGTAAACCGGGCCGGAATATTCAGTTCATTCTGAATTTTCTCAAGTAATGGCATCAAGTTATGCTTCAGCAGGTATGTATGGGTATCTTCGGGCACCTTCCAATCCATTAGCTGGTCGATACGGTCGGCTACTAAAGTCGGGAGATGGCATGCGATTTCATTAATAATGTCATCATCCAGAGGGATGGGAGCTGAGTCGGTATCGGGATACATACGATCGGCACCGGGTAACACCCGTTCAAAAATCGTGGTTCCACCTTCAAACGATTTGCGGGTCTCCTTAGGAACACCGGTAAAAGCTAATTTACACCGTTCTTCAATGGTTTCCAAGGCGGTTTTGATATCATCTTCCGGGCCCCAGAAAATAAGCTGGCCATCTTCTTCCTTGCTGCCCAACATTGATCTTACTTTTGTCCAGGCCTTTTCTCCAACCACATCATCAAACATTTCGGAGTGGATCATATTCGGCTTTTCGATACAGGCAATGACTTTCAGACGATCCGAAAAATCATCGGCAAACATTTTTCCAGGTTGGGTAAAGTGAGATAAAATCCCTTTAAAATCAGGAAGGTTTACAATATATACTTTAAAGGGGGAATTTTTCGGAACCCCAAAATTTTCCAATTTAAAATCTTTGGCTTTGACCTCTTTATAGGAAATCTTCCAACTATTGACATCTTTGATCCGGTGAACCAATTCTTCTTTTATTGCCAGTAAGGCCCATTGCCTGAAAACCTCATTGTGAGTAAGTTCCGGCATCCAATTGGTATGGGCTACGCCTTTGATCTCAACACGGGTACCTCCTTTACAACTCACATTCACATCGGCCCGGGTAGAACCAATACCGGTTCTTGCTTTGCCTGTGCTGCGATTCAGGAAACGGATATAATCAGCGCCTTCTTTTACTTCGGTCGGGTTTTTGAAATCAGGATAGGTAACTGTTTCAATCAAGGGCATCCCCAGCCGGTCGGTACGGTAAACTCTTACATGTCCGATATCTGAAACCTCACGACAGGCATCTTCTTCCAGGCTGAGTTGAATCAGGCGGACTTTTTTGTTTTTCATCTGGATTTCCCCTTCAATCCCGATGATGGCAGTACGCTGGAATCCGGTTGGGATCGATCCGTCGAGATACTGTTTCCGGGTGATATGAACTTCACCGACTATTTTTAATTTCGACAGCAGAGAAATTTCAACAGCGTAAGCTAAGGCCTCCCGGTTGAGGGGAAATGGAGGTGTATCGTCTACATCATAGGTACAGGCAGACTGATTCTTAATCCGGTAGATAATATTCTTACGAGTCCTGAATTCCATCAAAGCGGTGCCATCATATTCTCCAAGCTCACTTAGGGTGGGACGCATGTGACGGATCAACTCAGCGTCATAGTCATCAGATTTTTGAAAAATTCCTGCGGGACAGTGACAGAAAAGCTTTTCTTTGGTTTTAAGTTGCTGGTGCACCTCAAGTCCCGACATGAATCCGATTCGGTTATAATCGGCCTGGGTGGCTTTTTTGCGCGGGATATATCCTATCTTTTGCTGCGTCTCAGCATAGTTGCGCTTAGGATCAAAGGATTGTTTCATTGTTTAACAAACATAGAGTTAACGAGCTCACAAAATTAGTGATTTTTGAGGATATCTTTCAGGAATTGTTCATTACTTTTGGTAACCTTGAGTTTGTTATCTTTGCTCCGTGAATAAACATTTATGATCCGTCTTTTCAGCGCTTTCTTTTTTCTGACCATTTTTTTTCAATTCGCTGCCGTATCACAGGAAACGACTAAAATTCAATACTCTGGCAATTCTCTGCGATTCAATAAGGAGATTGGTCAAGGTGTTCAGCGGATCATTGGGAATGTGGTCATGAACCACGACAGCGCCTTCCTGTTTTGTGATTCCGCTTATATGAATGAAGCAGAAAATAAAGTTACTGCTTACGGAAATTGCCGGATAAAGTTGAGTGACACCCTCAATCTTTACAGCGACTCCTTACATTATGACGGAAATACCAAAATAGCCCGTGCACATAGTAATGTCAGGCTGGTCGACAACCAAACCATACTTACCACCGACACCCTGGTATATGACCGAAAAACTCAGATTGCCCAGTATGATTATTGGGGGAAGACCGTCAATGCGAAAAACGTACTGGTCAGTCATCATGGTTATTATTATACCGATAAAAAAGAATTTTTCTTCAAGGATAAAGTCATCATGATCAATCCCGATTACTCCATGTTCTCGGATACCCTGAAGTACAACACCGTTACAGAGATCGCTTATTTTTATGGACCTTCTCACATCATCAGTAAAAATAAAGAGGATTCGATTTATTGTGAAAATGGTTGGTATAATACACGAAATGATATTGCCCGCTTTCATGATCGGGCAAAGATCTATCACGAATCCTCCTATCTCACTGGCGACAGCCTCTACTATGAACGGAAGATGGGATATGGACAGGTGTTTCGTCATGCTATGCTGATCGATACGATACAAAACATTCTGCTTTTAGGCAACTACGGTGAAATGTGGCGTAGTAAAGGCTTTGCCTATATGACCGATAGTGCAGTTTCTATAATGGTTGATAAAAAAGACTCCCTTTTCATTCATTCCGATACAGTTCGATCAACCTTTGACACGGCACAAAACATTAAAAACCTGTTTTTTTATAACAAAGTCAAATTTTTTCGCGGTGATTTACAAGGGATGAGCGATTCGCTGGTATATCATGCTGCCGACTCGGTACTCTTGATGTACAAGGAACCAGTTATCTGGTCGGGTAAAAACCAGCTAACTTCTGATTCAATCCAGATGAGTTTTAGAAACGGGCATGCCGATTCGTTGAAATTATATAACTCGGCGTTCATCATCTTAAAAGACGACTCTGTCCGGTTCAATCAAATCAAAGGGAGAAATGTATTAGCCAAATTCCGTGACAATGATATATACAAGGTTTTGGTCCAGGGTAATGCTGAGACTATTTATTATGTACGCGAAGAGGACAAAAATCTAATCGGGATCAACACAGCAGTATCGAGTGATATGTTGATCTTTCTTGAAAAAAACGAGATAAAAAGCATTACTTACATCACCAATCCGGATGCCCATTTATATCCTGAAAAAATGCTACCCATCCAGGAACGAAAGTTGAAAAACTTCAAATGGCTTGAAGAACGCCGTCCAACAAAAAAATCTGATATTTTTATCTGGTAACCCAATTCCGGATCAAAGCGAAACGGTCATTTTAAAACACCGATACTTTAACGTACTTCTTAGGATTGGCCTTAATATCCTCTAATAATAAATTGAGGTCACGCGCGGCCTTTTCCACTTCTTTGTATAGCTGATCATTGGTAAGCAATTGCCCCACAGTTCCTTTGCCATTATTAATCTTTTGCAATACCGAATCAAGGTCGATGACTGCTTTATTGACCTGGGCAATGGTATATGGAATCCGGGCTTTGGCTAATGAGTCGCTGATATTTGAAAAATTGTTAATGACATTGGTGATTTTATCGTTATTCTGTTTCAGGTTCCGGCTGATGGATTCCACGTTGATGATAATGGCAGCGAGGTTATTCCGCTGTGTGCCCATTAAGGTATCGAGGTTATAGGTAGTATGGGCAATATTTTCCAGAGTTTGTTTCACATGCTCAATAGCCATGACCAGATTTTCGCGGGTGTTTTTATTTAGCACCTGCTGAATAATAACGGCAACCGTATCGATGGAACTGATCAGATTCTCCGCTTTTTTCTTTAAGGGAAGTAATTGTTGATTTACCTGATCGCTAAGGGTAGCTTCGGTAAGTGCAATCAAAGTATCTCCATCTTTTGCTATGATCGGACTGTCCCCGGGAATGATTTCTATCTCTCGGGAGCCAAGCAATGTTGAACTGTAAATTCGTGCAGCAGAATTCCGTGGAATAGGATAATCGCCCAGTATATATAGCTCTACAATGATTCTTTGGGGATTTCTCTTATCAAAATACAACTTTTTCACCTGACCAACCTGAAGTCCTTTGATGGAGATAGGATTGGCAGCCACCAACCCATTCACATGGTCATATACCGCGTAAAAAGTCCTGCTGGTTTTAAATAATTCAAGCCCTTTAAGGAACATAAGACCCCATATCAGGATAGCAGTAGCTATGACAAACATCACCCCGACTTTTATTTCTTTAGTGATCTTCACTTTATCATTTTTGTGCAAACATACAAATTATTGTCATTATTTTCCCAGGATACGGCTTGACTCTTCCTGTGATATCCGCTGATTATTTTTAAAAATCACGATAAAAGCATCCCTCACCCCTTTTTGTTTCACTTCGATCAACAACCGTTTGGCCCCTTCGAGTGTAGATTCATCTCCAACAGTATATTTGAACATCCCCCCGTGCTTATACATTTTTACTGCAGGGAAGGATGCAAACTTCGATGAATGAACCCCGATATCAGTGGTAGAAACCCCGATTTGGATTCTGAAAGAAAGCGACGACGGACTGGTTTTTGCAACCATTAATGGGGTAGAATCATATCGGGGACGTACCACCTGTGTACTTTCTTTTTTCAGGATCTCATTTCGTCCAGTCGACTCCATATTTTTAACCGGATTTTCAAGTTTTTCCCGGTAATATTTGAATGCCCGGTAGATTGCTGAGGCAATATATTCTTGTCCTTTATCGGATACAAGGAATTTCTCTTCCACGGGATTGCTAAGATAGCCGGTTTCTACCAGTACGCTTGGCATAGTTGTTTTGTACAATACCATAAATCCGGCCTGTCTTACTCCCCGATTGTTCAGGCCCACCCGCTCTTCCATCTGAGTTTGTATATCGGCTGCAAAATCTGTACTTTGATCAAGATTCGAATTCTGGTTTAGTGAAAAAATAATATACGACTCATCGGAATTTGGATCAAAACCATTGTAAGTTGCCTGATAATCCGACTCTAACAAAATTGAAGCATTCTCTAATTTCGCTGTATTGAGATTGGCTTCCGATTTATGTAACCCCATAATATAGGTTTCCGCCCCTTTGAGAGTATGAGAATTGTTGGCATTACAATGGATGGAGATGAAGAGATCCGCTTTGTTCTCGTTGGCAATCTCAGCACGGCGGTACAATTCCACAAAGTTGTCCCGGTCGCGGGTATAAATTACCCTGACCCCTTGCATATTACGCTGGATCATATTACCCAGTTTAAGCGCGATCGAAAGGTTGACACTCTTTTCCTTGGCGATTTTCCCCAGAGCACCGGGATCAAATCCTCCGTGACCGGCATCAATAACCACCGTATGTATTGTGTTTTTTCTCTGTGCCTGAGCGGGTAGAAAGAAAAAAAGCGCTATGAAATATATCAGCAAATGCTTAAAAAATAACTGCATCCGTGGAATATGATTGTTAAAGTATCTTAAAAAAAGGTCGTGGTTCAATAATTTTGATTAGTTTTGAAACCCGCAGAATAACGGCAAATGAGCCATTTTATGCTGAATCTGTTTACAAAAACAAAGATAGGACATTAACCCCGGAATTCAGAAAAGAAGTTGTTAACGAAATTATTAACAAGGTCTTCCCTGCTCTCTCTCTTTTTACTCCTCTTCTTCCTGCCCATCACGCATGTGATCGCCCAGGATTCGATCAGGCGGTTAAAAATTGATTCGATACGAATCGATTCTGTTCATAAAGATACCCTGACCAATAAAGCCATCCATAGGAACTCCTTAGAAAACAAGGTCGATTACCATGCTAAGGATTCCTTGCGGTTTGAAATCAAAGATCAAAAAGTATTTTTGTACAAGGAAGCCGATATTAAATACCAGGATATCAATCTGAAAGCAGGCTATATGAGGATTGATTTTCCAAAAAACAAGGTTTATGCCACCGGAATTCCTGATTCTACGGGAAAAAATCAGGAAAATCCCGAATTTATCGAGGGAGGACAAACTTTTAAATCAAAGGAGATCAATTATAACTATACTACAAAACGGGGATTCATCAATACAGTTTTCACCAAACAAGACGAAGGGTACCTTCATGGCACTGTGGTAAAAAAGATGGAAAATGATGTCACCTACATCAAATCTGGTTCTTATACCACCTGCGATCTGGAAGAAAATCCCCACTTCAGTTTTAAATTCAGCAAAGGAAAAGTAATTCCTGGCAAACGGGTTATCACCGGCCCTGCTTACATGGATATTGCCAACGTGGCAACTCCGTTGTTTATTCCCTTCGGTTACTTCCCCAACCGGGCAGGGCAACGTTCGGGTATCCTCTTACCTACTTACGGGGAATCAGCCAACCGGGGGTTTTATTTCGAAAACTTCGGCTACTATTGGGCGATGAACCCATACATGGACCTCACGATTCAAGCCGACATATACACTCATGGAAGTTGGGCCATCAAACCAACCTTCCGGTATAACAAACGATATCATTACAATGGTTCCTTTAATTTCAGTTATGCCGTCAATTTATTAGGCGCTGCCGATTCGCCCGATTTTCAGAAATCGAAAGACTTCCAGGTGCGATGGGTCCATAACCAAGATGCTAAAGCACGGCCACATAGCAGTTTCTCGGCGAATGTAAACATTGTAAGCAACACCTATAATAAATACAATCTCGCTTCCAGTCCCGAGTCATACCTTTCCAATACCTTTCAGTCAAGTATTAACTATTCTACCAACTTCGCCGGAAAATACTATCTGAACCTCAATTTTAATCACAGTCAAAATACCATCAGTAAAACCATCAATATCACCCTGCCCCAGGTTTCTTTCTCTGTAAACCAGTTCTATCCTTTCCGTCGTCAAAACCCCGTAGGAAAATTAAAATGGTATGAACAAATCTGTTTAAAGTACAATCTGGATATGGAAAACCGGTACAATACGGTTGATTCAAACTTTTTAAAAGGAAAATGGCTTGATTCTCTTCAAAATGGGATGCGACATAGTATTCCCATCAGCGCTTCCTTCCGGGTTTTGAAATTTTTCAACTGGACCAATTCCATTTCCATAAACGACCGTATGTATTTGAAAACCATTCGAAAACAATACATCGATACCGTTTTTTTATCGTCCGATTCAACCACCATCGATCGCGAACTTCAAACCAGCTATGTTTCAGGATTTGCCAACGCATTTGACCTTAACCTCACCTCTTCTATTAACACCCGAATATATGGAATGTATCAATTCAAGGGAAAAGGGTTGATCCGCGCGATCAGGCACATGGTAACCCCAACTGTAGCGTTTACCTATACACCCAACTGGGGCGCTTCCGGACTGGGTTACTGGCAGGATGTAGCCAACGACCCCAATGTCATTTCCGGACGTTATTCTATCTTTGAACAGGGAATCTATGGCGGCCCCCCGGGAATAAAGTCTGGGCTCATTAGTTTTGCCATCAGCAATAACCTTGAAATGAAGGTAAGAAACCGAAAAGACACCATCAACGGATTCAAAAAAATTCCATTGATTGATGATCTGACAATCCGGACTTCATACGACCTGGCCAGGGATTCTGTGAATTGGGCACCCATCACCGTAACTGGGCGAAGTACCATCATCAATGGTCTTACTGTACAATATGCCTGGCAGTGGGATATGTATGCCCGTAATGCACAGGGACAACGGATCAATACTACCGAATGGGAACTTAACCACCGCCTGATCCGACTTGATAATACTTCCTGGGATGTGGGTTTGTCATACTCCCTCAATTCCGAAAAAGTCAAAGGAAAAAAAACAACAACCAAAGGCACTCCTCAGGAACGTCAAGATATCGTCGATTACTATGACTATTATGTAGATTTCGATATTCCGTGGAATTTTTCGGTAAACTACAGTTTCCGCTACACCAAAACCTGGGCCAATGCAGTTCAGACACGTGTTTCGAACATTGTCCAAACGCTGAATTTCAATGGGGGATTAAATATAACCCCAAAGTGGAAAATAACGTTGACAACAGGCTGGGATTTTGTAAACGGACAACTTTCGTATACCTCTATTGATGTTTATCGTGATCTTCATTGCTGGGAAATGAGGTTTGGATGGATCCCAAAAGGAGGGCAACAAAGCTGGAATTTCTCCATCAATGTCAAAGCCTCCATCCTGCAGGATTTGAAATTGAATAAAAAACGTGATTTCAGAGACTATGGCAATTGATAAATGGCGAAATTGCAAAATAAAAATTATATGATATGAAAAAAGTAATTGAAACGACTCATGCTCCGAAAGCGATCGGACCATACAGCCAGGCGATTGATGTAAATGGCATATTATTTATTTCCGGGCAGATACCTTTGAATCCGGCTACTGGAAAAATGGTAGAAGGCGGAATAGCCGAACAGACTGAACAGGTAATGAAAAACATCGCGGCCATTTTGAAAGAAGCTGGTTATACCTTTAAGGATGTAGTAAAAACGACCTGTTTGTTGAGCAACATGGATAATTTTGCAGCCATGAATGCCGTATATGGAAAGTTTTATCCGGAAAACCCGCCCGCCCGGGCAGCTTTTGGAGTGGTTAAACTTCCCATGGGATCACTGGTCGAGATTGAAACGATCGCAGCTCACTGACCCATCAGGATATAGGGAGCCCAAACGAGCGGAAGAGCAGTTTTCGGATTGCTGATCATCTGCAATTTGACTTCTCGCAATGCTTCGCTATAGGTCTTCCCTGATAGCCATCTTCGGTAAAAATCGATCATGAAGTGATGCGCATACTCATCCGTTACATTCCATAAAGTAGAAAGAATGTTATGTACTCCGGCTATCATAAAATTTCTTGAGAAATACACACTGTTCATCCCGGCACTCATGAATCCCCGATACGAACTACAGGAATTCAGTACCAGTAAATCAGCATTCAGATGAAGATCGCGAATTTCTTCAGACGTTAAAAGTCCCGGTGAAGGGTGTGCCGCTTTTTCTTCCGGCTGGAATCCGGTGAAAATAAATCCGCCTGGATGATCGTCATATTTGCCAGATATACAATGAGTTGCCAGGTGAATTATTTTTCCACGGGTAACATTTTTTACAAAGCTTTCTTCTCCGGAAAATTGAATGAAAATTTGCTGGTCCGGATAGCCTTTCTTTTTGAACAACCGGCCAATTTCCGTAGTCTCTTTTAAAGAAAAAGGGATAGTGGAAATGGCAGATTTGGTTTTAATTACCGGTGAAAATCCTATAAAAAGGAGTTCCGGTTCAGGGTTGCAATTGAAAGGTTCCTCCCATTTTCGTAATGACCAGTGATAAATGATCTCAAAATCCTGCACCAGATAATGTGAATTTTTTGGCGTAAAGGGTTCCGAATAATTATGACACCGAATAAACGCTTCAAAAGGCAAACCATTTAATTCCTCTCCCGGAATAATGATCATTCTTTTCTTTCCCAATAAAAGATCTTCAATTGGAGCTACAAGAAAAGCATATAATGTTTGACCTGAAACATAAAAGTTATAATAACCCGCCGTTTTCAATGATCTACTAAATCTTTTCACAATGGTTAAAAACCAGAGGTCAACCGACTGACAGGAAGAATAGATTACATCATTTGTAACAGCGGTCAATATTAAAGTTGAATCGGAAAGATAATATTCCAATAATATTTCGTCAGATTTTAGTTTTTCCTGAATCTGTTTCAGATGATTTCCGGTGGTATCGGTTTGGGCATTCAACCCATTCGGGGCGCTCACCAATAAGATGGCTGCAATCATAGCTATTATTAATGCACAAAACCTCATTCCTTGCAACATACTACAATCAAAAAAGCAATATCTTCCCCATCATTACAAAATTATCCTCAATGGTTATCTTCCAATAATAGAGTCCGATTCGAAGATCATCCGTTGAAAACTTGTATTGATTATCGTGAACAATCTGAATCTCATGTATTTCCCGACCTTCATTATCCATAATCGTAATGATGATTTCCGGTTCGTTAAAATTCTTTTCCCATAGAAAAACAATTTTTTCTCCATGATGCATTCGTATGTTAACCTGTGGTGAGATCAGTTTCAGCGGGAATGATCGGATCGACTGACCTATCAAGGATTCAAACTCCGGCAATGGCGAACAATTTTCAGCCAGGAGCGACCGATATAATAAATTTTTCCGGCCATCCAGTGCAATCTCTCCATGTAGTGGAGAATACGCAGGCCAGTAATTTGACAAGCTGGTCGATGGATTTGATGTTTCGAGATTGGTCTTGGCTTTTTCAACCTGAGCAAAAGGATGATCATGGCTTTTTTCCAGGAAAAACACCAACCCGATAGAAAAAAGTGCAATGACAGATGCAGCAATCAGGAGCAATGGATTGATCTTCCGGGTTCGGGGTTCAACATGTTTGAATGTTTGCAATTTTTCATAAAAATCCATGGCTTCCTTATCTGAGAGAAGTTCATTCAGCGCTTGATCTACGGATAGTTCAGCCCGCAGTAATGAGTTCACCTGAAGGCTTTTCTGAAAAAGCTCCTTCTCCGTTTCGTTTAACTCATTCGCAACATAGCGATCAATCCAATCGCTGGAAATTTCCGGTTTATTCATATTGGATAAATTGATGACAGTTTGGATCATTCATGATTTTTTTTCGAAGCATATTCTTACATAAATATTTTCGTTCTTTTGCATAGGTCACATTTTTATAATTCATGATGATAGTAATCTCCTTCAAAGATGTTTTAGTAAAAAAGAGGCGGAGTATTCGTTGACAGTCGGGAGGCAATAAATAAAAATGTTTTTGCAACAATCGCATTTTTTCAATTTGAAATTCATTGATATCAGAATCCTCTGTTATATAATGTCCCTTTTCTTCCTGAACTTCAAAACTGGCTTGATACAACAAACGGTATTTACGTTCAAGTCGTTGTAACCAGATATTTTTACTGATGGCATAAAAATAGGTCTTTAAGCTACAGGCCAATTGAATCGAACCATCACAGCTACGCTTATAAAGAACGAAGATGGCATCTTGAAAAACGTCTTCAACATCCTGCCGGGTTCCCGAATTTCGTTCTACCAGGGAGCGAATTACTGGCAAAAATTCTTTATAAAAATATTGGATAATGCCGCTTTTGTTTTGTTTCAGCCCTTGAATAAGAGCAAAATCAGAATAGTGAAGTGCCATAATAAAACGAGTTGATATAGCTTAATCATAGAAAAGTAAAAAAGGTAATATGATTGTTCATAATTTTTTTTTAAACAGAAATAGAGATAATTAATATGACAGGGGAACGTTATGTTTAGTTGCGTCAAAATAAAAAAAAGCCGTCTGTATAGGCGGCTTTTTTTTAAAATTCTAAACAGAGGATTGCTATTCCTTGAACTTCATCCCCAGGTTAAAGAAAACAAATGACCACAGGTCGGTGGTCTCCGCTATTTGTTTGGTGATAGGCATCCCTGCCCCGTGGCCAGCCTTGGTTTCGATGCGTACAAGTACCGGGTTGTTTCCTTTCTGTTTTGCCTGAAGGGTCGCGATAAATTTGAAAGTATGGGCCGGAACAACCCGGTCATCATGGTCGGCAGTAAAAGCGAGGGTAGCCGGGTATTGTACTCCATCTTTCAGATTATGTAATGGCGAATATTTGATCAGATAGTCGAATCCTTCTTTGGTATCGCTGGTTCCATAATCGCTGGCCCAGGCCCATCCGATAGTAAATTTATGATATCGTAACATATCCATAACGCCTACCTGAGGAATTGCTACCTTGAAAAGGTCAGGACGCTGGGTCATGCAGGCACCTATCAGCAATCCGCCATTGGAACCTCCCATGATCGCAAGCAATTCAGGGGAGGAATATTTCTCTGAAATGAGGTATTCGGCTCCGGCAATAAAATCATCAAATACATTTTGCTTGAGGCTCTTGGTACCTGCTTTGTGCCAGTCCTCACCGTATTCGCCACCTCCACGGATGTTGGCAATAGCATAAACCCCGCCATTTTCCAGAAAGATCATCCGGCTGAGACTGAAACTGGGCGTTAAACTGATATTAAACCCTCCATATCCATATAACAAGGTAGGATTCTTTCCATTCAGCAACAGCCCTTTTTTATAAATCAGGAACATGGGGATGGTGGTTTTATCCTTACTTGCATAAAAAACCTGACTGACTTCATATAGATCAGGATTGAAGCCAATCTCTGGTCGGGTATAAACCTCAGAATAATTCTTCTGCACATTAAATTTGAAAACCGTCATTGGAAAAGTGAAGGACGTATATCCATAAAAAGCAATATTATCTCCTTTTTTCCCTTTGAAGCCTGCCAGAGTACCAATACCCGGAAGTTTCATCTCATCGATAAACTTTCCCTGCAGATTATAAATAAATGCTTTTGATGTGGCATTCTGCATATATTCCGATATCAACATTTCTCCCGCAAGAGTAACCGATTCAAGCACATCGTCCCGTTCCGGAATAATCGTTTTCCATTTGCGAGGCTCCGGGGTTTGTGGATCCATAAGAACCAGTTTCTTTTTCGGCGCTTTATAATTTGTAACCACCAACAATTTTTCACCAACATTATCCACCACATTATATTCGAAATCGAAACCTTCCGTCAATTGCTTGAAAGGCATATTCTTTTTTGTCAGATCTCTATAATAAAGCATCGTTCCGCTCGTAGATTCTGATTCATAAAGAATTAAAAAACGTTCATCTTCCGTTACATCAGCCCCATAATTTCGTAAGGGAAATTTGGAGTTCCGATAAATCAGTTGATCCTCTTTTTGTGAAGTGCCAACTTTATGGAAATAGACCTTATGATTTTCGTTTTTCTTGGATAATTCCATTCCTTTTTTGGGTTCATCATACCGACTGTAATAAAATCCATCAGCCTGCCATGACATTCCTGAAAACTTGACCCAACGAAGGGTATCGGGAAGCATTTTACCCGATTCAATCTCCATGACATGGATCTCGTTCCAATCGGAACCACTCTTGGCGATACTGTATGCAAGATATTTCCCATCGTGTGAAACAGCGGTCTGTGTAAGGGCAACAGTGCCATCGGAAGAAAACTTATTGGGATCCAGTAAAACCCTGGCATTTCCTTTCAGCCCTTTTAGTACATAGAAAACTGATTGATTTTGCAATCCGTCATTTTTAAAATAAAAATAATAGGGTCCCTGACGAAAAGGTATTCCATACCTTGGATAATTCCACATCTTGGTTAACCGTTCTTTTATTTTATCGCGGAATGGGATCTGTGAAAGATACTGGTTGGTAACAGCATTTTCAGCTTCAACCCAGGCTTCTGTTTCTTTTGAGGTGTCATTTTCGAGCCATCGGTATGGATCAGCTACCTTAGTTCCAAAATAAGTATCCACCGTATCTACTGTTTTAGTAACGGGATACTTGACCATTATTCTTTGTTTACAACCATTCATAACAATAAATAAGGTAAGAATGAAGAAAAAGTATTTTTTTTTCATAGGCCTTTTTTTTATTTTGAATAAACTGATATTTCGGGTTATGAAGCCGATTTTTGCAGTAAATTTATGGCATTAAATGGATAAAATCAATTAAAGGGATCTTTTCATGAAAAAAAAAATAAAATCCATAACAATTACTCAATTCGACTATATCATCCGGAACGTGACCGACGAAGAAGTGGATATTCAAGGACATCCAAATCATTACAGCGAATATGATCCCGAAGGGCATCCCTTGAAGGAGGTTAAATATGACCGCCGTGGAAATTTTGAAGAGATGATCACTTATGAATATGACGGAACGGGGCATCTAATCTGCGAAACCTATTATCCTGAAGAAAATGAAGCCGCGGAAAAAAAGACCTTCGAATACGATGGTTCAGGACAGCTAATACATGCATTCAAACATTACCTGGATAATTCCGTCGACACGATTGATTATGAATACGATGGAGCAGGTCAATTGATAAAAAAGACGACACATAATGAGGATGGGGAAATCGAACAGGTTGAAAAATTTACCTGGGAGGAAGGGAAACTGATCCGGGAAGAAATTTTTGATGACTCCGGAGAGTCCTTATCCCTATGGGAAGACCGTCCTGTTGATATGAAGAATACCCGGATCACCCGCAACGAGAAAGGCATGGTTATTAAAGAAGTAGAAGTGAACGATCGGGAAGAGATACTCTCAACCATCGAACGTATTTATGACGAAGAAGACAGAGCCTTAGAGACCCGGGTATGGATGGATGGCCGGGGAGAAAGTTTTTCCCGACACTATTTTCTGAAATACGAATATTCTTTTTTTGAATCTTAACGTGAATTAAATCCTTCAATCAAGATCATTCAGCAGCCTATCATCAACAAAATTCGGCAGGGTAACCTGAAGTCGGGGTTCTTCTTTCATGGCACGCCGGATAGCAAATCCTGCTTCTTTGTTTCGGGCCCATGCACGACGGGCAATTCCATTATTAACATCCCAGTGAAGCATCAGTTTTAACCTCCGTGCAGTTTCTGCTGTTCCGTCTAACAACATTCCGAATCCTCCATTGATGACCTCACCCCATCCAACTCCACCGCCATTGTGGATGGAAACCCAGGTAGCGCCGCGGAAACCGTCGCCAATTACATTTTGGATAGCCATATCGGCAGTGAAACTGGAACCATCATAAATATTGGAGGTTTCACGATATGGGGAGTCTGTGCCCGAAACATCATGGTGGTCACGACCCAACACAATGGGTGCAGATAGATCACCCTTTTTGATGGCTTCGTTAAAAGCTGCTGCAATCTTTGTTCTGCCTTCACAGTCGGCATACAAGATCCTTGCCTGTGAGCCCACAACCAGCTTGTTTTTACCTGCTTCCCGGATCCAGTGAATATTATCGCGCATCTGCATTTCGATTTCATGTGGGGCATGGGCAGCAATTTCAGAAAGAACATGGGCAGCAATTTGATCAGAAAGTGCCAGATCCTCGGGTTTGCCTGAAGTACAAACCCAACGGAAAGGACCAAATCCATAGTCGAAAAACATCGGTCCCATGATATCCTGCACATAAGATGGATAAATGAAAGTACCATCCGGCTTCATTACCGCAGCACCAGCCCGGCTCGCTTCCAATAAAAAAGCATTTCCATAATCCCAGAAATACATTCCCTGATGAGCGAGCTTGTTGATGGCAACAATCTGACGGCGAAGCGATTGTTGTACCGCTTCTTTAAATTTTTCAGGGTTTTCCACCATCAGGGTATTGGATTCTTCAAAAGTCAATCCTGCCGGATAATAACCACCTGACCAGGGATTGTGTAAAGAGGTTTGATCGGAACCGAGTTCCACCTTAACATCATGTTCGGCTAAATATTCCCACAAATCAACAACATTGCCCTGATATGCAAGCGAAACCGCTTCTTTTTTAACAGCAGCTTGCTTTATTCTGTGTGCCAACTCTTCCAATGAAGTAAAAACCTCATCCACCCATCCCTGTTCATAGCGCTTTTTCACCGCTTTGGGATTGATTTCAGCAATCACTCCAACTGCGCCGGCAATAACCGAGGCTTTGGCTTGTGCTCCCGACATTCCACCCAGTCCAGATGAGACAAACACCTTTCCTCCTATTCCATCAGAACTTTTCATCCGGTCGGCATTCAAAATGGTAATGGTTGTTCCATGTACGATCCCCTGAGGGCCGATATACATATAAGATCCGGCAGTCATTTGTCCATACTGGGTTACCCCTAAGGCATTGAACCTTTCCCAGTCGTCGGGTTTTGAATAATTGGGAATCATCATCCCATTGGTGACCACCACGCGGGGTGCTTCTTTATGGGAAGGAAAGAGCCCCATGGGATGACCCGAATACATTACCAGAGTCTGTTCATCGGTCATTTCCGACAAGTATTTCATGGTAAGCAGATACTGAGCCCAATTCTGGAATATAGCTCCATTTCCGCCGTAGATAATCAATTCATGAGGATGCTGGGCAACAGCCGGATCCAGATTATTCTGAATCATGAGCATGATGGCCGCAGCTTGCAGCGATCGATGCGGATATTCAGAGATATTGCGCGCGAACATTCGATAGGACGGACGCAAGCGATACATATAAATCCGGCCATATTTGTTTAGTTCTTCAGCAAATTCTTTTGACAAAACCGAATGGTGCCTGGGTTCGAAATAGCGAAGGGCATTTTTAAGTGCCAACTTTTTTTCCTCTGGAGTAAGGATATCTTTCCTCACCGGGGCGTGGCTCACCGAGGGATCGCGGGGAGTGGGATCCGGTAAAATTTCCGGGATTCCCATCTTTACCATTTGTTTAAATAATTCAGTTTCCATAGTATCCTATTTTGGTCAGATTTTCTCCTGCGACAGATGAAGAATCTGATAAAGTAAATCCCGTGCTCTGAAAAGTTGTGCTTTGACAGTTCCCATGGGCAAATCAAGCTCCGTGGCTATTTCCTCATAGGTCCATTCCTTGAAATAACGAAGCTCGATCAGTTGTCGGTAATGAGGTTTCAACTTCTCCACCACTTCATGCATCAAGGCGATCTTTTGCTTTTCGATAATCTTTTCTTCCGGATCGGGCGTATCCGATGGAAGATTTGAGGGATGGTTGGGCCCTTCCTCTTCCTCATCCCCGAAAATCCCGTCGGTGAATTGAATTCTTTGGTTTTTCCGTAAAAAATCAATACAATTATTGGCCGCTATTTTAAATAACCATGTGCTAAAGGCAAAATCAGGGGTATATTGTTGCAGGTTTTTAAATGCCTTCCCGAATGCTTCAATCGTTAGGTCTTCGGCATCGGTGGTATGATTGGTCATTTTCAGCATCATAAAATAGAGCGAATCACGATAGTTATTAAGCAACTCGGCATAGGCTTTCTGATCTCCCTGATGGAGCGCCCGTTGTACCAAAAAATAATCACGACGGGCTTTTTCAGTAAGATGGTCAATTACTTCCATTTTCTGGATTTATGAAAAATATTAGAAACCAAAACAGAAGTATTCAATATCAGAAGGACAATTTCATAGAACGGACTCCAGGGAATCAAATCCCGTTCACCCAACTGCTTCATCGCTCTGGACCCTACGAAATATTGCGAGAAAAGGCGAAGCAAAAACAATCCCAGAACAGGAATGACCGATACTTTTCCAATAAGCAATCCGATGGTCAGCGCATAAAACAGCAGCAAGCTCAGGGAATAAGCGCCAAGCAGGATCTTATGTTTGAATTTATAATGATTGCTGGTAGAAAGATGTCTTTTTTTCTGGGTGATCCATTTCCCAAAATGAAATTTTGGATCAGAATACGTAAAACTTCCAGGATGAAGCATGATGGCAGTATTCGACCGATTTGCAACCCGATTGACAAACAGATCATCATCGCCCGAACGGATCTGATAATGGGAAATAAACCCTTTATTCCTATAAAATACCGGTTTAAGATAGGAAAGGTTCCTGCCCACTCCCATGTAAGGTATCCCAGCTAAGGCATAAGAAAGATACTGAATTGCGATGTGTACTGTATCATAACGAATCAACTTATTCAGGAATCCTTTGTGGCGGTTATAAGGGCCATAACCAAGTACCACTTCCACCCCGGGTTTGAAACCGGAAGCCATTTTTTTAATCCACTCTCTGGAAGCGGGTTTGCAATCGGCATCGGTGAGTAATATTTTATCATAGCGAGCCGATTTGATTCCAATGGATAATGGGAATTTTTTACCTGAAAAAAAGTTGAGATCTTCCTCTATGGTTATGGTTTTTAAGTGAGGAAACTGTTCTTCAAATCCTTGTAACAGGAAACGGGTATCATCGTCAGAAGCATGATTGACCACCAATACTTCATATTCCGAATAATCCTGATCCAGAATAAAAGGAAGGTTTTCTTTTAAATGATAATACTCATTGTGTGCACAAATCACAACCGATACCCCGGATTGTGAATCTGGTACCGACTTAGTACGATAGTGGGCAAGACGCCAGAAAAAGCCCCAATAAAAAATCAATTGAATAGCCCACATCAAGGTAAGAAGGGCTAAAAGAGCAAGAGAGAGAAATCGGGTATCTATCAATAAATCAACCATCTAATAAATTTTATCGGACGATGGGCAAAGTTATTCATTCTGCGCGAATAAAAATCAGGTTTGTGGATAATTTGAAAGAAGCCTTACCTTTGCCAGTATAATTATTAATCCATTCCTATTTGAATTTCGAAATACTTCATCGCGATAAAGGGTCCAATGCACGGTCGGGTTTGTTAACTACTGATCATGGTCAGGTGGAATCTCCATTTTTCATGCCGGTTGGTACGGCAGGCGCAGTAAAAGCTTTACATATAGAACAACTGCGAAACGATATCCAGGCACAGATCATGCTTTCCAACACCTACCATCTCTATTTACGGCCGGGGGTGGATATCATCTCCAAAGCAGGTGGAATTCATCGTTTCAATGGCTGGGATAAACCCGTTCTGACCGATAGCGGCGGATATCAGATTTATTCCCTCGGTGACATTCGTAAATTCACCGACGATGGGGTGGTTTTCCAATCTCATATCGACGGGTCAAAACATGTCTTTACCCCGGAAATAGCAGTTGATGTGCAACGTGCATTGGGGGCCGACATTATCATGGCGTTTGACGAATGTACCCCGTATCCCTGTGATCTGATATATGCTAAAAAATCGATGCACCGCACCCATCATTGGTTACAAGGATGTTTGAAACGATTTGCTCAAACAGAATGTCCACATGGTTATTCACAAAGCCTGTTTCCCATAGTACAGGGAAGCGTTTTTCCTGCTTTACGTGCCGAATCTGCCAAATTTATTGCTGACGCAGGAGCGCCAGGTAATGCCATCGGAGGACTATCTGTTGGGGAGCCCGCTTCCATGATGTATGATATCACGGAGCAGGTTTGCGAAATTCTGCCCGACGATAAACCCAGGTATCTTATGGGCGTTGGTACTCCAGCCAATATCCTGGAATGTATTGCCCTTGGGATCGACATGTTCGATTGTGTGATTCCCACACGAAACGGACGGAACGGGATGTTGTTCACACGCCAGGGAATTATCAATATTAAAAACGAAAAATGGAAAGATAACTTTACTCCGCTGGATCCTGAAGGCGAGGTGTTCACCGACCTCCAATATCACAAAGCCTTTCTCCGTCATCTGTTCATTTCAAGGGAGATCCTGGCTTCGATGATCGCTACCGTTCATAATCTTGGTTTTTATATCTGGTTGATGAAGGAGGCCCGGAAACAAATCGCACAGGGAACATTCAGTGAATGGAAATCGGTAATGGTCGTAAAATTGATGCAACGACTCTAACAATTAACTTCTCATCCTAACCTTATGAATTCCGATCTCACCTTAGAAAAACACACCCAGCGCAAGCCCCTTTCTCCCATCTTGTTAATCCTGGGGCTCTGGTTTCTGATTAATGTCCTCCAATCGATTTTTACTGGTTTGTTTGATGATGAAGCCTTTTTCTGGATGTATGGACAGCGCCTGAACTGGGGATTTTACGAGCATCCGCCCATGGTGGGATTACTAATCAAGATGGGATATACGATATTCCATAATGAGCTGGGGGTTCGATTATTTTTCATCATCAGCTCAACCCTTACTGTTTTCCTTCTAATGAAATTGGCCGATGTTAAAAACTACCTTCTTTTTGCTGCCCTGTGTTTTCCAACAATTATCATTCAGACCGGTGGATTCATTGCAGCTCCCGATGTCCCATTGGTTTTATTTATTGCCCTGTTTTTTTACATCTACCGTGAGTTACTGAAAAACGACACCATCCCCCTTTCCATCGTCTGGGGTATTGTGATTGCTGCAATGATTTACAGCAAATATAATGGGATTCTGGTTGTTTTCTTCACCATTCTTTCCAACTTGAAGCTGCTGAAGAAAAAATCATTTTACGTATCTGCCTTCACAGCCATTCTTTGTTTTATTCCTCACATAATATGGTCGATTCAAAATAGCAATCCCACCATTTATTACCATTTGATTGAACGCAATTTCGAACAATACAACTATTTCGAATATTTCTTCTCATTCATTCTCGGACAATTTGGAATCTATGGGCCATTTTTATTCGTCTTTTACATCTGGTTCACCTTTACATTCAAGCCAACCGATCAATACGAGCAGGCTTTGAAATTCTCTGGCATGGGAATTCCGCTGTTTTTTATTCTCTATACCTTTCATGGAAAAGTCGAACCCAATTGGACCATTCCAGCATTTATCCCCATGTTGATTCTGACATATAAGGGGCTGTCCGGCAAACTTAACCTACATCGGTTGATCTATCTCCTTGCGATTATCGGTACGGTAATTATCCTGTTTTTCCGTGTTTACCTGATCCATGATTTTCTTCACCTTCCACGGTCGGTAGTAAATTTGTCGGAGCTGTATTATTGGAAAGAATGGGCTCATGATATGGAGAAACGGGCCAACGGACGACCCGTATTATTTCTCGGATCCTACCAGCGGGCATCAAAATATACTTTCTATACTGGTAAAACAGCTCACTCAGTGGATGGCTTTGACGGACACCGTACTCAGTATTATTACTGGAGTGATCTGGAAAAGAATCTTCAGGGAAAAGAGGTTCTGGTTGCCGGATATACAGAATGGATGTATATCCCTGAAAAACAAAAATATACAGGGCAGAATGGGGTCACTACCTACTGGGGAATTGCCAAAAATTTCAGGTCAACTTATCATATTTCACTTGAAACACCGGTTGCCACATTGCGTTTTCCTGCTTCTTCCAACGTTGTTATCCCAGTCAGGATTTTTAACCCGGATCGTGACACCTTACGGTTCGACCTGGATCCCGGGCAGCCTTCATATCTGGTCTATCATATTCATTTTAAGGACAAATTCGCAGTATACGAACAAAGAGCCGCCGATATTTCACACATGATTATTCCGGGGGGCAGTGCCGATACATTAATAACCATCAAAACACCCGATAAACCCGGAAAGTATTACTTTTGGGTATCCATTCAGACCGGGTGGATGATGTCAGGGAGAAATCAGAATTATCAGAAAATGGAAATTTACTAATGCGGACGATTGATTGGTATATCATTAAAAAGTTTCTGGGGACCTTCTTTTTCACCCTGATTCTATTGGTTTTTATTGTAATCGTTTTTGATATTTCCGAAAAACTCGACGATTTTTTAAAGTACGAAGCCCCGCTACGTAGCATCATTTTCGATTACTATCTCAATTTTGTCCCTTATTTCATGAACCTTTTCAGCTACCTGCTAACCTTCATTGCGGTAATTTTCTTCACATCGCGGATGGCTTCCAATTCTGAAATCATTGCCATTCTAAGTAGTGGGATAAGTTTCAAACGATTTCTTTTTCCTTACTTCATTTCAGCGCTCGCATTGGGAGTTCTTTCATTTATGTTAGCCAATTTTATTATTCCCTTTACCAACCGGGGAATGTACGCTTTTGAACAGCGGTATCTCAAAGATCCCAAGCAGTTTAATGACATGAACATCCATCGCCAGGTTAGTCCGGGTACTTTCGTTTATCTTGAAAATTATGATTTGCACACCAAGGCAGGCTGGAAATTTTCTCTTGAGAAATTCGACGGGTTAGAGATGACTTATAAACTGAAAGCAGAGCGTATTGAATGGGACAGTATTCGGGAACGCTGGAAAATTTCAAACTACTTTGTAAGGGACATCAAAGGAATGGAAGAATCCATTCAAAAAGGGGCCCTTCTTGACACCATTCTTCCTTTTAAACCGGTAGATTTTACAGAAGATTTTGAAGAAGTTAAAGTCATGAATTACTTTGTGCTACAGGAACATATCAAAAAGAAAGAATTACGTGGAGATCCTGACATCATCAAATACAAGGTCAAAAAATATGAACGGATTGCACTCCCATTTGCCACACTAATTCTTACCCTGATCGGCGTTTCCGTTTCCAGTCGGAAAGTCCGTGGCGGGATCGGATTCCATCTTGGATTTGGACTCGCCTTGACTTTTATCTACATCCTATTTTCACAGATCTTTACCGTACTGGCAACCTTCGGAAATTTTCCACCGCTTCTGGCTGTTTGGATTCCAAATATTATTTTCGGTATTATTGCCATCCTCCTGATCCGGATGGCTCCTAAATAGCGGAAGACTCCCACACAAAACATCCAGGAAAAAGCCCCTTCAGCGAGGGGGTCACTTTGAAGAAACCATACAGTGCAGCACCACTGCCCGACATGGAAACATACACTGCCCCAAGTTCATATAATTGCTTTTTAATGTCTTCAATTGCTGGAAATTTTTTAAAGATGGTTTTTTCAAAATCATTCACCAAAACAGTGTTCCATTGTTCCACCGATCTGCCAACAATTTCAGTAAGTTGAATTTCCGGTTCGCGGGGGTCGATTCCGGTATATGCGGCAGTTGTATCACAATGAATATCGGGAGCTACAACAACCAGCGAATATCCTTCAAGGTTTAGCTTGATCGATTGAAACCGATCTCCTTTTTCAAAAGCAAAGACCGGTTTATTATCGATAAAAAACGGGCAATCACTTCCCAGCCGACGAGCCAGGTCTTGTAATGCTTCATGGGAAAGTCCCAATTCAAACAGGTCATTCAGAAGTAACAAAGTATGTGCCCCATCGGAAGATCCACCTCCCAATCCAGCTCCCATGGGAATAACCTTGTGAAGATGGATTTTCACGGGAGGAAGTAACTTTGCAGACTGGAGTATGGAATCGGGAGTGAGGAATGAATCGGATAACAGTTGATAGGCTTTTCGGCATAGGTTTGAAGCAGGATCACCCGGAATATTGAGTCCAGTTGAAGAAAACACCGTAATACCGTCGGAAGCAGGGATGATCTCAAGGATGTCGCACAATGGAATCGGGTAAAAAACAGTATTTATGTTGTGGTAACCATCTGCTCTTTTGGCGATGACCTGGAGTCCCAGGTTAATTTTTGCATTGGGAAAACAGATCATTTTTCGTCGGGAAATTTATCGGGTTTTGAAAAAGCAGGGTTTGTTGTAAAACTGCTATCTGTAAGAGAAAGCAAGAAAGCCTTCAGATCTGCAATTTGAAAAGGGGTTAATCGGATTCCATGGGTCCCTATATGGTGCATCAGGGGACTGATGTATGGGGACCCGACCAGTCCGGTATTGTAAAAATCAAGAACCTGGTCGAGGGAAGTAAACCTTCCGTCGTGCATATAAGGAGCAGTAAAAACTAAGTTCCGTAAAGTTGGAGCCTTATAAGCCCCGATATCCTGCAAATTGCCGGTAATAGAACTCCGGTCGTTGGGATCGGAAAATACCGAATCCAATCCGTTGTTATAAAAAAGGTTGGTGGTAAACAGGGGATTCGCTTCTCCCCCATGACAGTGGAAACAATCGCCTCCCTGTTCTGTCATAAACAGCACATATCCCTTTCGTTCCGAATTGGTCAAAGAGATTTCGCCCCTAAGATAGCGGTCGAATTTTGAATTGGCGGAGATCAGGGTACGAACAAACTGGGCAATGGCCCTTCCCATATTTTTCATAGTCACAACCTTAGTTCCAAATGCTCTTTGAAAAAGCTCCGGATATCCCGGAATATTTTGGAATAAAGCCTTCACGCGGTTGGTGTCTCCCTTCATCTCATGAGGAGCCATGATCGACATCCATGTAAGATCTTCCAGAAGTTGGAACCGTTTATCCGGATTTTCAATGGATACTTTCCCATTCCACAGGTAACCATGGGTACTCCAAACCAGATTGATCATAGGAAGCATAAAATGCGGAGTATAAATACCGGTCAACCCAAACGGATGTCCTCCTGAAAATCGCGGATGGTCAATTCCACACTCAAAGGAACGAGATTGTAAATGACATGTTGCACAACTCATCATGGAATCCTGGATCGTTCGTCCCGACAATCTTCCATCGTAAAAAAGAAAGCGACCCAGGGTGATTCCTTCCACCGTCATTAGATTATCGGATGGGATATGCAGATCCGTTGGAAAATACCTGGGGACATGGATGGTGTAGGGAGTAGCAATGGGTAATTCAGAAGCGTTCTCCCCTTTTTTACAAGAAATCAGAAATATCAGGAGTATCCCTAACATGATCCGACCAGCCCTATTTTTTAAAAATATTATCACACTATATTCCAGTTGATCTCGCTTTCTCCTTGTTGTTTCAATAATTGATTGATTTTGGAAAAATGCTTACATCCAAAAAAACCTCGATTGGCAGATAAAGGGGAAGGATGAACGGTTGTAAGAACAGTATGTTTCCCCGTATCAATCAGATTTCGTTTTGCCTGAGCGTAATTTCCCCAAAGGACAAAAATCAATCCTTTCCGTTGGTCCGATAATTTGCGTATGGCCACATCGGTAAAAGTTTCCCATCCACGGTTTTGATGAGAACCTGCCTGATTTTCGCGTACGGTTAGGGTTGCGTTTAACAGCAACACTCCCTGATCTGCCCAGGAAGTCAGGTCCCCATGTTTGGAAATCGGGATTCCAAGGTCATTTTCTAATTCCTTAAATATGTTGATCAGGGATGGTGGTTTAGCTACCCCCCGCGGAACAGAAAAGCAGAGTCCGTGAGCCTGAGAAAATCCATGGTAAGGATCTTGCCCTAACAGCACCACCTTGACACGTTGAAAAGGAGTTCTGTTAAATGCATTGAAAATCAAACTTCCGGGAGGAAAAACACGGTATTTTTTTCTTTCTTCTATCAAAAACTTTTTCAGATCGGAAAAATATGGTTTATCAAATTCTTCCTGAAGCGCATGTAGCCAGCTTTCTTCAATTACAGGGACTATTTTCTCCATAACAGTTATAAACTTTCTCTCGTTGATAACTTTACACAATAAAACGAGATTTTTTTAGTTCTCAATTTGAGAAACAGTATCTTTGTAACAAATTTGTATTAAAATCTGGAATCATTCAACATGAAAAAGATCATTTATCTCGTCCTCACTGTCATCGTTCTGGGTATCATCACTTCTTGTGCTTCTAATCAGCGATGTGCAGCTTATGGTGAAAAGCAAAGATACCAAATAGAACGTCATTGAAATTCCATCCATTTATTTTTTCTTTCGTAATTTTGTTTTTGTAGAATTTTTTCCAATGCGAAGGATTTTCCTGAGTCTGATTTTACTTTTACTGACTGCAGGGGGTTTTACTGTTCAAGCTCAATTGGAAGCTGAAACAGATACCACTCCGGATAATGTATTGTTGGAAAAACAATGGAGTTTGGGAGCGATGATTCACACCAACGGATGGGGATTAAAATTTCACAGTGGACATAACATCACAGCGTTACGTCAATTTATGTGGGAAATCGAATTTTCCACTTACAAATCGACCAAAGAAGTAAAGACAATCAACCCCTATTTTTCCGATTCTCGTTCTTATATTTATGGGAAACTGAATTATCTCTATTTTTTGCGTGGTGGAGTTGGTCAACAACACATTTTGAACCGTAAACCATATTGGGGAGGAGTTCAAGTGAGTTGGTTGTATTATGGTGGTTTTTCTTTGGGTCTAACCAAACCTGTTTACCTCTATATCATTCATTTCAAAAGTGGATATAGCGATTATGAAGTAAAAGAGGAACGCTATGACCCGGAGATCCATTTTGTGGATAACATTTATGGAAGAGGATCTTTTTTAACTGGGATTCTAAACCTTGGATTTTATCCAGGCGCTTATGTGAAAACCGGGTTTGATTTCGAGTTTGGAGTTAAAAATAAGCGGATTAGTTCTCTGGAAATTGGCGGAATCCTCGATTTTTCTCCTATTCCGATTCCCATTATGGCGTATGCTCCGAAACAGAATTTTTTTCTGACTCTTTACGTGAGCGTTATGTTTGGCAAGCGATATAATAATTATTAGGGACTTCAGAGAATATATTCGATTTCTTTGTGATGATACGAAATAGTGTCTCCTTGAGGATGCTTGACCATCAATCGGCCAAAATCATCTACACCAGTAATCATCCCTTTTATTGTTTTCTTCTCCCTGGTATAATCCCTCCATTCCTCCACACCTAAAAGATGGTGATGGTAATCGTCGTTTAATTGTTCGATCTTCAGGTTTTTAAGCGACATATATCGCAAATCCATATATTGGCATACTTTAACAAGGGCTTCCTTCAGCCCTATTTCCCGGCGCATGACCTGAATCAGGGAGATTGCGTTGGAAAGATTGTGAACAAAATGGGTCTGGTTAATATTGATACCGATTCCGATGAAAGCAGTGTCGAAAACCAAACCCATAACCTTTGTCTCAATAAGAATACCGGCCATTTTTAAATCACCGTATAAGATATCGTTGGGCCATTTGATTTTACATTTGAGGTTGGCAGTTTGATTTCCGGGAACCAACCGGGGATTGCATTCCGGGGAAATAGAAGCCTGGATAAAATCAAGGATTCCCAACGATATCGCTTTATTTAATAAAAACTGACATTGGGGTTCCAGAAAGTGAGGCTTCAAGACAACGGTAAAGGTTAGGTTTTTCCCGGGCTCGCTTTGCCAAACATGATCTTGTTGTCCCCGGCCTGCATATTGTTCTCTGGCCCAGATCACAGTGCCATCTTCCAATGGTTGTTTCGCGTCAATCTGTTGGGCATAGGTATTGGTCGAGTCAATGCGGGTAATTTCGAAAATTCTCTTACCAATCATTCCAAGTGTTTTTTAATTAAACGGCAAAGTCCCCTATTTAGTGCGGTTTTCAATTAATTTTAAAAAAGTGATCCCCCTTGTATTACCTTTTTCCTGTTTTTCCGATTAAGTGAGAAAACCATGGAAACATATTCTAACCACACCCCGATCCGACATTGGGCTGAAGACGACCGCCCCCGCGAAAAACTACTCCTGAAAGGCCGGCACTCATTAAGTGATGCCGAGCTCCTGGCTATTTTAATCGGTTCAGGGATCCGTAATGAATCCGCCCTGGATCTGGCAAAAAGCATTTTTCAGCGGGCTCAGGAAAATCTTACAGAACTTGCCAAAATGAGTTTTAATGATCTGACTCGGATTCGGGGAATCGGAAAAGCCCGGGCCATTATCATTTTAGCAGCTCTTGAACTGGGTCGCCGGAGGAATGAAGCTACCTCCCTAACCCGTGAAGTGATTCATTCGAGTAAAGAAGCGTTCGAAATTTTTAAAAACACCATCGGTGATTGTCCCTATGAAGCATTCTGGATCATTCTGCTTAATCGTGCTAACCGAATCCTGCAGAAATGCAACATCTCTGAGGGAGGAATTTCAGGAACGGTGGTTGATCCGAAAAAGATTTTTAAAATTGCACTCGATAACCATGCTTCTTCGATCATTCTGGGACACAATCACCCTTCCGGTACAATCCAACCCAGCGAAGCCGACTCAATTATTACTAAAAAGATTTCAGCCGCCGGAAGAATGTTGGACGTTGCCGTAATCGACCACATCATTGTAGGGGAAGATGGATATTACAGCTTTGCAGACGATGGAACCCTTTAATCGGGAATAGTAGTAAAAGAGTACCCCAGCTCATAAAAATGTTCTAGAAACCGGGGAAGCGCATACCTCATTTTTTCCAAAGCTTTCAGGCTGTCGTGGAATACAACAATAGAACCACTTTTTGTATTCCGGATAGTCAGGTCCAGACATTCTTCAGGACTTGTATTTCTGTTAAAATCATTGGTAAGTACCGACCATAAGACAAACCGGAATTTTTTCCTGAGCAGTAAATACTGGGTGGGTGTAAATCGTCCATAAGGTGGACGAAACAAATGGGTAGAAAAGAACTCATCACAATGGGTTACATCCTCCAAGTATGCTCCCGGTGGGGTTTGCCAACCATTGAGATGATGGAAAGTATGATTTCCGATTGAATGACCTTCCGCGATTAAGTTATCGAATAACTGTGGGTATTTTCTAACATTGTCCCCCACCAGAAAAAACGTAGCTTTGGCTTCATACTTCCTTAAAATCTCAAGGGTTATCGGAGTAACTTCCGGAACGGGACCATCATCAAAAGTCAGATAGATAACCTTTTCCTTCTTTGGAAAATCACAAACCAGATAATCGGAATTGAACCACCGGAAAAAAAAAGGTGACCGGACAGTTTTCATCAGAATCAGTGTTGATAAACTTTTTCAACATAGCGGTCATAGTATTTCTTCAAGGCTTTTTCCGCGGGATCAGCCAGTTTGTCCTGCTTGGCTTCCCGTGTGATTACACTCAGCCTTTGGAGGGTATACAATGACTCCTGAATGCTGTAATCCATGGCTTTCAAATCTTCGTCCGGAAAAGAAAAGTAATAGGCCAAATCATCTGTAGAATACTTCAACAACTTCTCTGCAATTTGATTGGCTTTTGACATTTCTCCGATTTGGTAATAACCTTCAACCAATGGAACAGTGAAAAAATCATATTTCACAGCCCGGTCCGGGAAAACCTCCATACACCGATCAAGTACCCGGCGGGCCGAATCTTTCTTCCCTTCCTGTATCAACGCATCCGATAGCCGGCCAAACAAGTTTCGCATGTTCATGAACATTTTGACGTTGTTGTCGTCAATATAGACACCAGGCTTGTTGGCATTTCCCCATTTAAATTTGTTCATTACATTATCGTACATCACCGGTGTATTCACTTCGCCAATCTGGCCTTCAGGATTTTTAGCGCGGACAGGCAAAAGCCGGTATGCCATTCCTTCGAGATGAAAATATTTCTCAAGGCCGATGTATGTATCCGGGCTGGTGGTCATGACAAAATAGATGGGACGTTTCCAGTTATTGGTAGCAAGAAGATCAAGTACCATCAGGTTATTCTTTTCAATCGCCTGCCCTTTAAATTCCCACCGCAAGGTATCCAACCTTCTTGTCATATTCTCCGAAAGATGTCCGTTTTTCAAAATATCCGGAAGATTAACCGTCACCATGAATTTTTTTGTCGGGAAATAGTCAATCATTCCAATCTGAGCGGTGTTCATTTTTAATTTACTGTCATCCTGGACAAGAATTCCGAAAATATCCTTTAAATCGACATAGGTATCTTTCAATCCGGAATCCTCGAACACGTATGTAACATCATGATTTCCCTGCCGATACTTATCTTTGGTAAGGGAGAATGGAACCGGATCTGAATTATAGGCCTTGCGTTTCATCTGATCGATGTACCACTCGGTATTCAACAAACTAAGATTGACAACCCTTACATCCGTACGGATTCCCTCAACTTCCTGTGCATACCAGAGTGGGAAGGTATCGTTGTCGCCATTGGCAAAAAGAATTGCATTGGGGGCACATGAATTCAAGTAATTCTCTGCAATAGCAAGGGATGTGTATCGGTTCGACCGATCATGGTCGTCCCATCCCTGCTGTGCCATCAAAGTGACAACACCCATCCCGAGAATCAGGGATAAGATTTGAGAAAAATTATGTTTCATCCATCGACCCAGCCAATCATTCACTTGAATTATCCCCAGGCCGATCCAGATGGCAAAGGCGTAGAAAGAACCGGCAAAGGAATAGTCCCTTTCGCGAGGCTGCGGAGAGTGAGAATTAAGATACAACACAATGGCTATTCCGGTCATAAAAAACAACAAAAAGATCACCCAGGCACTTTGCTTATCTCTTCGAAGTGTAAAATAAATCCCAATCAATCCAAGGAGGAGCGGTAGAAAATAGAAACTGTTATCTCCTTTGTTTTTCGGGCCATCAGCGATTTTAGGAGGACCAAGACGCATCGTGTCAATAAAAGTCACCCCGCTTTTCCAATTTCCATCGAGTTTATTACCCATCCCCTGAATATCATTTTGTTTTCCAACAAAATTCCACATAAAATAACGATAGTACATGTGGGTCAACTGATAATTCCAGAAGAAGGTAAGGTTTTCCGCAAAAGTAGGCACATTGCGGGTCTCCGACTGTTCACCATTCTGAATCTGTATCGGATTTCCCTTTACCTTTCCCCAACGGATATATTCAGCTTCAAACCGGGGTTCCGATTGATCCCACATACGTGGGAACAGGGTCGTAAAACGCGGATCAAAAACCGGGATGACCTTCTCCCGTTTATCTGTAATAATGTATTTTCCCGATTTTGTATCCTTGGTATATACCGGATTCCCATTGATTCGGTCAATCACAGGGGCATTGTAATATTGCCCTTTCAGTAACGGCCAATCACCATATTGCTCCCTATTGAGATACGCAAGGAGGTACATGGCGTTTTCCGGATTATTTTCATCAATCGGGGTATCGGCATTACTACGGATAACCAACATCATGAAAGAAGAATAGCCGATAATGATAAAGGTAAAACCCAGAATGATGGAATTCCAGATGGGTTTCCCTTTTTTTCTGGTATAATACAATCCCCAGATAATAAGGCCAATCAACAGGACAAAATAGATGATTGTTCCTGTATTGAATGGCAGGTTGAGACTGTTTACAAAGAAAAGCTCGAATAGCCCTGCCAGTTTGATGACCCAGGGGATAATAAGATACATGACGAAAGCCAGGATCAAAATGGAAAGAATGGTTGTAAGAACAATTCCCTTCCAGGTTGGGTTGGCTTTTTTCTTAAAATAGTAAACAAAGGTGATCGCAGGAATTGCGAGAAGATTGAGAAGATGGACCCCAATAGAAAGACCAACGAGGTAAGCGATTAAGATAAGCCAGCGAAAGGCATGTTTTTCTTCGGCATGTTCTTCCCATTTAAATATCGCCCAAACAACAATCGCAGTAAAAAAGGATGACATTGCATAAACTTCACCCTCTACGGCTGAAAACCAAAAAGAATCGGTGAAAGTATAAGCCAGGGCTCCTGTTAATCCGGCAATCATGATCATTCTCATTTTCTGGTTGGTCATTTCACCATTTCGCAAAGCGATTTTTTTAGCAATTATGGTTATGGTCCAGAACAGAAAAAGAATGGTAAAACCGCTCGCCAGGGCCGACATGGTATTGACCATCCGGGCAACCAGGGTCACATCGCCAAATGCAAAGAGGGAGAAAAAACGACCAATCAATTGGAATAACGGCGCTCCCGGAGGATGACCGACCTCCAATTTAAAGGCAGTGGCTATATATTCCCCACAATCCCAAAAACTCATAGTAGGTTCTGAAGTCAGGATATAAACTGTAGATGCGATGGTAAATACAATCCACCCTAACCAGTTGTTGACTTTTTTATAGATCTTCATAGAGGCTGGCTTTGACACCCCGCAAAGGTAGGAAAAATAGAACCATTTTTGTATTTTTGTGCCGGTAACAAAATCAAGATCACATGAACAAACTTGTATTGATACGCCATGGGGAAAGTACCTGGAATAAAGAAAACCGGTTCACCGGATGGACGGATGTCGATCTGTCGGAACGTGGCATCAAAGAGGCCATGGAAGCCGGAAAACTGCTAAAGGAAGAAGGTTTTGAATTTAAAATCTCCTATACTTCCTATCTCACACGGGCCATTCGGACATTATGGCTGATATTGGAACAAATGGATTTATTATGGATCCCGGCATATAAAACCTGGCGCCTGAATGAAAAACATTATGGCGTACTTCAAGGGTTGAACAAATCGGAAATGGCCGAAAAATACGGTGATGAACAGGTTTTGATCTGGAGAAGAAGCTACGATGTCCGTCCTCCCTCCCTTGATCTGGATGATCCGCGTCACCCCCGCTTTGATCCCCGTTACCGGGACCTTGAACCCAAGAACATTCCCGGTACAGAAGCGCTCCAAGATACCGTCAACCGGATTGTGCCCTATTGGAAAGAGGTCATTGAACCAGCTGTGTCCAAATATCACCAGGTTATTGTATCCGCTCATGGTAATAGTCTCCGGGGAATTGTGAAACATCTGAAAAAAATATCCGACCAGGATATTGTCGGCATTAACCTCCCAACGGGTGTCCCTTATGTATTTGAATTCGATGAAAAGATGAACTTACTGAAAGATTATTTTTTGGGAGATCCTGAAGTAATTAAAAAGCTAATGGAAGAGGTGGCTAACCAAGGTAAGAAAAAATAATTCGTAACGATGCCAAAACGATGGGTAATTCCCGACATTCATGGTTGTGCTAAAACCTTACAGGCGCTGATCAACGATCTGATTAAGCCCATGCGTTCGGATGAACTCTATTTTCTGGGTGATTATGTTGACCGTGGGCCTGATTCAAAAGGGGTAATTGATTTTATCCGGAGACTTGAACAGGAAAAATACAATTTGGTAGCATTGAAGGGAAATCATGAAGATTTCATGATCGAACTTTATGATGGTATGCATCATGCAAAATCAGCATGGTGGTATAAATTCGGCAATAAAAAATACAATTCGTGGGCTGAAATCGGCGGGAAACCAACATTACAATGTTTTGATGCACAAAATATTACAGATATTCCAACAGATTATATTGAATGGATGCGCCATCTTCCCCTTTATGTTTCCCTTGATGATTTCATTCTTGTTCACGCCGGATTGAATTTTAAAAATGAGGATCCCTTTGAAGATCAGCGGGCCATGCTCTGGCTCCGCGATTATGAAATCAACGCTGAAAAGATTGGCAAACGCCGTCTTATCCACGGGCACGTGCCTGTAAATATGGAGTTGATCTCAATGTTGGTTAAAAGCCGGGGATATAAATTCATTGATCTTGATAACGGTCCGTATTTACAAGGAAAAGACGGATTTGGCAATCTTGTAGCGCTGGAATTGAATAGTATGGAAATGGCGATTCAATACAATTTGGATTTTTAAGTGTGAAAAGACTGAGTCGGAAGCCATGTTAAAGGGGACCCTGATTTTCATTAAGGTGTCAGGATTTCCGAAATAGTTTGCTAAAGGACCGGAAGTTTTCCAGGGATTGATTTACCACCAGGCAGAACAAAGAAGAAGGTTGAGCCATTTCCCTCTTTGCTTTCAACCCAGATCCGGCCATTGTTTTTTTCGATGAACTCTTTGCACAAAATCAACCCGAGACCGGTACCAGTTTCATTGGCCGTGCCTTTCACTACCGTTCGTTGCTCAATTTTAAACAATTTTTCCATCAACCAGGCAGGAATACCCATTCCATCATCTTTCACAAAAACGAGAACATTTCCCAGATCCTGCAATTCCATGCCGATAATAATTTTACCACCAGGAAAAGTAAATTTAATTGCATTTGAGATCAGATTTCTTATCACCGTATCGATCATATTCCGATCGGCAAAAACCTGTAAGTCGCTACTACTTTTGGCTGTCAGTGTGATTTTTTTACTATGAACCGACATGTCAAACAAGCCGATATTATCTGCGATGACTTCTGTAAGTGAAAACATTTCCGGTTCAAATGGAAGAGCACCACGTTGAGTACGAGCCCAGGTCAAAAGATTATCGAGAAGATCAATAGTTCGCACAGATGCCGATTTCAGTTTTAGTAACATCTGCTTTTGTTCGGTTTCCGTATAATCCGATTCTTCACTTGTAAGAAGATCAAGGTAACCCAGAATCACATTAAATGGGCTTCTCAGATCGTGTGCAATGATGGAGAAAAAACTGTCTTTCGCTGCATTGCTTTCTTTCAATTGCTGTTCTGATTTTTTTAATTCTATTGTTCTCAGATTAACTTGCTCCTGAAGCCGGTTTTTATACCGGTTTACGATAATGAATCTCGCCGTAAGAAAAATGATGCAGGAAAAAAGGAGTAATGCAAAGGAAAGGACCCACAAACTGGCCCAGAAAGGCGGACGGATTACAAAGGTGGCAGAGATTACAGGATCACTCCAGATACCGACACTATTTCTTGCTTTCAAATAAAATCTATAGGAACCCGGCCTAAGGTTATTAAAGATAAAATTGCTTTTTGTATAGAGTTGCTCATTCGACCATCCTGTATCATATCCTTCCAGAAAATATTTAACAAAGATCTGTTGTTCATTAATCAAGGAGATCACTCTGGTTTGAAAAATAAGATCATTCTTACCATAAGGAAATTTCATATTTCGATACGGATCTACTGAATCTTTATCAACCCCGGCCGAGAGAAGTTGGACCTTTGGAGGAGGGATCTCACCGGATTTATAATCGAATTCGGGACGGAATTGAGTGAGTCCATTGCTGGTGCCAAACCAGAGATGGTTTTTGCTGTCGATAAACCCTGCAGCCCTGTTTATTTCCTGTCCCGCTAATCCATCGGTCATCGTAAAATGGTCCATTTTTTTACCATTCCAACGATATATCCCATTATCAGTTCCAAACCAGAGGTTCGTCTGATGGTCTTCAAAAATCAGGTAAACGGGTTTGTCAATCATAAATCCACCACGATTCACGCGCATCAAATCATGATTTTTCAATTCAAATAACCCGGCTGCAGTGCCCACCAATTGCCTCTTTTTCGAATCAATAATAAAGGCAAATACATTGTTTGCTAATTTGTTATCAGGAGATATAAAACCGGTAAATTTGCTTTCATTCATCTTGACAAGACCGAAACCGATGGTTGCAATATAGATCGAGCCATTGGGAGTTATAAATACTTTCCGAATCCTGTTGTTATAGGTTTTTCCCAGATCAATCTTTATAAATCTGTCTTTGTCGAACTTAAAGAATCCAGATGTGGTTCCGACATAGAGTTCATTTGATGGAGTGAAGGCTACAGAATAAGGGAAACCCATCAAACCTTGCTTTTCACCATACCAGGTTATATTTCTGGACTTATCCAAACGAGCCAATCCAAGTGAATTTGCAGCCAACCAAAGGTTGCCATGAATATCTTTTTGAATATCAAGAACTCTTGCCTGAAATTTTGGTTTTTGCTGTAATGGATCCAAGGAATAGCGCAACATCTTCTTGCCATTGTAAAAAGTCAGTCCACCATCATGTCCAAAAACATAACTGCCAGGGGAAGCCTCAATAGCAGCAGACACTTCATTGCTATAAAGTCCATCTCTTTCAAAGAAACTCACAAACCGCTCTGCCGAAATTTTTGTAATCCCACGATAGCCCGTGATCCAAATATTCATCTCCCGGTCAACCAACGCCGATGTTCCCCCTTCTGAAATCAAACCTTTTTCATGATCCAGAACCTCCATTGAATTTGAAGCCTGGTCGTAATAGTTCACCTTATATAAATTACCAAATAATAGTTTTCCATTACGTCCTATATGCAAAAAACAGGGTCGGCCAAATCCTTCATTAAAGCGTTGAAAGTTGGTCGCAATTGATTTAAAATTCCCGCCAGAAAGATGACCAATCCAGTTACTACCGAGCGCCCAAAGGCAATTGCCCTTACGCTCTATTGCATAAATATCCCCGGAAAGCAAGGGTGAAGATAGAACCTGAACGGGAGGGTGAATATCGTCGTGGAGCACCATCAACCCCTTTTCAGAAGCGATGAAGATATTTCCTTCAAACCCCCTCACACTATTGATACTTCTATCCGGTATTCCACTTAAATTGGTAAAATGCTTCCATTGTTTTTTGGAATATCGGAAAAATCCATTATCGACGGTGCCGACCAGGATAACAAGGTCTCCCTTATCGTAATATACATCCAGAGAATTGTAAGTCGCCTGAAAATCAACAGGAACCTGTTTGTAGGTAGGGATCTTTTCCCACTTTTTCCCATTATATCGTAAAACAGTAAGGGGACCGCTTTCAGGCACAGCCCAAAGTTGTTCCTTTTCATCGATAAGAAGGATAGTATAACTAATCAACTGAGTTCCATCAATTGAACTAAAGTTTGTGAAATGAGTACCATCATAACATGATATTCCCCCACGACGGCCAATCCATATCACCCCTGAAGAATCCTGGGCTACACTATATATGGTGGAGTTCGCAAGGCCGTCGGCTTCACTATACGTCCGGGTCAGGTAACGTTGACCTAAGACCTCCCCTCCACTCAATAAAAGGCATGAAAGAAGAGCTATGCTTATTCTGGAAATATATCTGATCAAAAGATTTTTCAATATCTTTATCAAAAGTACTAATTATTAGCTATCTAATAATTTATAAAGTTGTAATTTTAAGATTATCCAGGAAAATATTACAATAAAAAGTAAGAATTAAATTAGGTTAATCGAAAACCATTCAATATATTTGTAATGAATTGAATATTGAAAACCATTATCTATATCTGTTAATTTTCTGTAAACCAAATTCATATATCATGAAAACGCATTACATTCTTCGTCGTGTTTTGACTATATTATGTTTTCTAGTTACTTTTTACAATCCGGCTTCTGCCCAGAACTCTTTCAAAGCCGTAGCCGACACAATCGATCTTTATCCTCTCTTACCCATAGTCTTTAATCTCCTGGCAAATGACACTCTTCCTGCCGGGGATACAATTTCGTTTATCCAAGGATATGGGAGTCCATATATTTACGGCAAGACAGATACAAATTTTACCACCACTTTTTATTTATATGCATTTGGCTGCCAGTCTGAGGTGAATGGGACATACAAGATACACCTGAAATCTGGCAACACGTTGAGCGCACCCATCTTGTTCCGGATTCATGACCAAAGTACCAGTTATCTCGACATCAATAATGTGAGAGCCAGATTCAATGCTTCAGGATTGCATTTCTCTTTTGAAAACGCCGATTATGAAGTCCCAAAAGGTAGCGGAAAAACCTCTCTTTTTTCAAATTCACTCTGGATCGGAGGAAAGGACGAACAACATCAGCTTCATTTTGCAGGAGAAAAGTATGGACAGGGGACTCAGAGTAGTTCCCATATCAAACATGATTACTTTCCAGGGCCTAAAATGGATTCCCTGAAATACGAGAATCTCCGTGATACGGTTTGGGATTACATCTGGAATTTGAAAAAGAGTGAAATCGACTATCATCGGGCTCATTTTTGGGAAGCTGGATATACTCCGATACATGATATTTTAACCTGGCCGGGAAATGGAGATACTGCGCTGGGACAAGCTCACAAACTGGCCCCATTTTCAGACCGGAATGCCGATGGCATCTATGATCCCTACGACGGAGACTATCCGGAGATCAGAGGAGATCAGGCACTGTTTTTTATTTTCAATGACGACAAGTTATATCATTCAGAATCTACCGGAAAAAAACTTGGGGTTGAAATTCATGGAATGGCTTATGGATTCGACCTTCCAAATGATTCTGCTTTTAAGAATACCATTTTTCTGCAATACAAACTTTACAATCGTTCTCAAAACACTTACGACAGCACCTTACTGGGTGTCTTCTCAGATATTGATCTTGGATATGCCAACGACGACTACTTAGGTTGTGATGTGGAACGAAATATGTATTTCGGTTACAATGGAACACCTGTTGATGGCAGCGGTCAATCTTACGCCTATGGCGAAAATCCACCCGCCCAATCAGTGATCATCCTTGGTGGACCTTATATGGATCCTGATTATCTTGATAATCCCCGATATGACCTTAATGGGAATCAATTATGTGATTTCAGCGTAAATGGTTTGAATTTCGGCGATTCGATCGTGGACAATGAACGTTTCGGTTTACAGCGGTTTTGGTCAATAACCAATATGTTTTTTAATGTAAATCCATATCCTACTTATGCAGATGACTATTACCGGTTGTTAAGTGGAAAATGGCAAGACGGAACCTCTTTAATTTATGGCGGAAATGGCCATCCCACATTTGGTGGATACGGGCCTGCTTGCAATTTTATGTTCCCGGGCGAATCGGATACCCTAAATTGGGGAGTGGGTTGCGCTCCGCCAAATGGACCGGTGAACTGGACAGAAACGACCGCAGGTAATAACCCGGAGGACCGTCGTGGTGTTGGAGTTACCGGACCTTTTACCTTTAAACCCGGCGATGTACAGGAAATTGATATTGCCTTTACCTGGGCAAGAGATTATGTGAATCCGGGTCCGCTCGCTTCAGTGGATAAGCTAAGATTGATGGTTGATCAGATCAATAAGTCGTTTGTCAACAATAAACTCCCGAACGGTGATCCAATTTATGGCATCAATGCTCAACATTCATCCTCAACATCGGTGATAAACATTTATCCAAATCCATCTTCAGACCAGGTGAATATTGATTTTGGAAATGAATACATGCCGGTGAACACAACCCTTGAGTTAATGACCAGTCATAGTAATTGTATCAAAAAGTTGACCCTGTCAAATAGCCAAAAATCGGTTGTTCTCAACCTTTCGGATGTGCCTTCAGGTTTTTATTTTATCAGGATAACAGCTCAGGGATCCCCGGTGATAAAAAAAGTGGTCGTAATTCATTAAGAAAATTCTTAGGATCAGGTGGGTTTGAACACCACCCCAAAGTTTTTCTTACCATCAATTTCAATACGCATGGGTTTTTCGAAATGGATATGGCGGATAAATTCGTCTTCATAAGCAGCGGGCTGCAGGGACAAAAAATCCAGGTCATAAAAGCCATCATTGATATAAGGGTTCACCGTAAAATAGCCTACTCTGAAAGAAGTCAGGTTTTGAAAAAAATGGGTTCCCTGACTGGGATCAATACGGTAATTTTCTAATCCCGATTCCACAATCAGTCGGGCCCCGCTGATCTGCGGCCATTTAACCGGAATTCCCAGCCAGGGGTCGCTGGAGCCCCACCTACCAGGTCCAACCAAGATATAATTTTGTCTTTCACTCACAAATTTTTCATTGAGCAGGGCCAACAAGGAAACTATTTCCTGACTCTTTGCGGCATCAAATGATTGGGGTTTCACATACACAAAATCATGAATTCCCTTAATGATTCCGTTTCCCAGTGCAGTATTTGAAATAAGCAGCGCATCCTCGTTCCGGATCTCTTCCGGTTTGAGATAGATCGTCTCATCCCGTCCGGCAATTGGACGGATCTGAAGCAAGCTGAAAGTCTTTGGTTGACCTTTCGGCATATCGAGGTTGATGGCAAATTCAATTTCAATCGGCTTATTCATCTCCCGCTGTCCGATTTCCAATACCTGCTGCAGAATTTCAGCCAGGGGTATGGTATTGTGATTCAACAACTGAGAAAAAGTGACCAATCGTTTTCCTTCATAGATGGTCCCCTCTCGGAGCTGATGACTCTCATAATCAAAAGTCGAAGCTACTAATTTCAGGGCACTGTCCTCTTCGCCATCCTTGATTTTTAATTTCATGAGATTAATGGTATCATCGGTATTCGGAGTGAAATTTTCAGGACGAAGGTCAAGGGCAAAAAACATTTTTTGAGTTTCACTTAGCGCCATATCCGGCGTAGAAAGCTGTAAAATCTTTTTGGGATATTTTGGTGAAAACCGGATTCCAATCCCGCCATCCACAATATATTTTCCTAAACCGAACGCGATGTTGGCAACACCATCTTCGGATTTTTCAGGTGCAATGGGATAGAAGTTTATCGATCGGGCAACACCGGAAACTGCAGGATAAAAACGATTCCCATATTGACGACCGGTAACCTCCTGCAATACAATCCCCATTTTTTCTTCATCGATCATGTTCAGAGTCGCTGCCATATATGATTTACTATCCTTGAAAAAAGCAGAAGCATAAACACTTTTAATAGCTTCCGATAGTTTATCGATCATGATCCGATCGTTGAATTTAATATTGGGAATCATATAGGTGGAATAGATTCCGGCAAATGGCTGATAATGCGAATCTTCGAGTAAACTTGAGGAACGAATGGCGATTGGATTGTTCAAACACGAGATAAATCGGTAGAGATCTTCATGTATCCGGAAAGGCAATCTGGCTTTCACAAAACGAGCTAATATATCCTTATCACTGCGATCAGAAAGAGCGATCTCATAGAGGTTATTCTCCTCCATAAATTCATCAAAAATATCTGTTCCCAATACCACCGTACGGGGAATGGAAATCACTACATTTTCATATCGGTCGGTAAGCCGGTTCCGCTTGATAAGTGAATCGAGAAAAGCCAGTCCACGGGCCTTCCCACCGATAGACCCCTCTCCAATGCGGGCAAATTGAAGGTATTCATCGTACCGGTCTCTGTCAAAATCGGCTATCACCCCTTTTGCCTTATTGATGCGAAAAGCCGTAATGGAATCGAAAATATAACGCTTAGCTTCATCCATATCGTCGGCAAACTGAGTCACCGAAACTTCCTTGAACATTTCAGCAATCGGAAAAAGCGCCCTGGCATTCAACCATTTTGAAAAATGGTTCCGTTGCATGTGGTACAATAGGGAATCATCCGGGATTTCGAATATTTTATCCTGTAAAGATTTCAAATCAACAGCCCGGGTAATTTCCCGGCCATTTTTCGGATCGATGAAAACAAAATCTCCAAAAGAAAAATGTTCATTTACATAATTGCGTAGTTCAATGGATAAGGTTTTGGAAAGCTTATTTAAAAAACCCACTTTGAGATCCTGAGCAACAGTCTCATATTCCGTATCGCTCGATTGAAACAGGATTGGCATATACTGATCCTCCGCCCGTATCTTCTCCACAAATTTTATTCCGGCTGTTTTATCGGTTTTTCCCTCCCGCATGAAACTTATATCGGTAATGATCCCAAGCAGGTTATTCTTGTAACTTTCCCACATTTTAACAGCTTCTTCATAGTTGGTGGCCAACAGGATCTTTGTACGGCCACGCATCCTAAGCATTTTCTGGTGCTCATTCAATCCTTCAGTCATAAATGTTTTGGATTGTTTGAGCAACATCTTATAAATGTTGGGCAGATAAGAGGAGTAAAAACGGATGGAATCTTCCACCAGCAATATGGCCTGAACACCCTGGAGGGCATCCTGGTCAATGTTCATGCGGTCTTCAATCAGTTTAATAATGGCAAGCAAAATATCAGCATTACCCAGCCAGCTAAACACATAGTCAATGGCACTTAGATTTTTTTCGACCAGTTTGAGATTTACCTCCCTAGAAAAAGGAGTCAGCACGACAATCGGTATCTTAGGATATTTAGCCTTGATGCGGATGGCCAGGTCAAAGGTGTCGGTTTTTTCGATGTTCAGCATGGAAATCACCAATTCCACCCGTTTGTCTTCCAATACTTCAAAAGCCTCCTCCTCCGAAGTCACCTTCAGAAATTGGGGCGGATAGCGTAAGTTGAGTGAAACATATTCCATGAAAATGGCCTCATCAATTCGACCATCTTCCTCTAACATAAAAGCATCATACGTGCTGGAAATCAGCAGGATCTGATAGATCCGCCGTTTCATCAATAAATTAAATGAAGTATCAATGAAATAATACTTCTTAGGGTTGAGAGCGTTTCTCGACTGAATCATATCAGGGTATTAAACCAAATCAAATTTCATCTGTTTCTCCAGTCCATCACATCCATAATTAAACTTCCGCTTGTTATTATCCTCTTGGGTTGGTTGTAAGTGTAATTTGCAACATGATTTCTTCTGGGGCAACAGTCCAATGATCTCCAGCAATATTTCCCGTGGATTTTCTGGTGTAACTAAACCAAATTCCTGTAAAATTCGTTGTAGTTGATTGATCGAATTAATTGACACTTTGGAACTCAACTCGTTTCCGAATTCCTGGATCACTTTTTGTGCATTGGTAAATGTACCTCCGATCTCTGCCGGATAGGAAGCCGGAAGCACCAGATCGGAAGCGAGCGCTGAATCTGTCAGGAAATAATCCTGGACCACTTTAAATTTTGCCTGGGCAAAAATTTTCTCTATCTCCGACCGGTCAATAGCACATCCTATCGGATCTTCACCGAAAATAAAAAGATTTTTGATCGTTCCATCCTGTAATTGGGTATGGAGACAGGATGAATCATTTCCCGGGAGTTCAGCTACTTTCCATTCACTTTTGACCCGTTGCTGGTAATCGGGATCATCAAATGCTTGTCCTCCAATACCATAACGATTACTAACTCCCATGTCAAACAGTCCCTGACTGTTATTCTTTTCTTTTAGAGCGATCAATCCATTGGCTGTCTTTCCAAGTTTTCCGGTTATCCGGGCCAGGTTAAAGAGCTCTTGCGAGGTATTTCCTGAAATCTCCTTTTCCGAGAAGATCAGGATCGCATTGATCTCATGATTATAAGCTTCGGCAAAATTCGCAATCTGAATATCTGTGAGTCCCGATTTGGAAACCAGCATCATAAAATCCTCAGCAAGCAGTTGATTCTTATAATCTTCAAATCCATCCACCCGGTCACGTAAAAAGAGTCCGTTTTCCAACCCTTTTGAGAGGAGATAATGGTTTACGGCTTTGACGAAATGATAGTACGACTTCACAATCAGTTGCTGATCTGATTTATAGGCCATCGAATTAGTTGATTTTTCGGTGACTAATATGACGGGCGTTTTCTTTCTGAAATGAGCATTCTGGACCATAAAACCGGCAACCGCATGATCCTGGTTGATTTCGGTACCAACCAGATAGATGGCGCTGGCATCCTCTATTTCAGCTAACAAGGCATTCTGATCACAATTGTATCGATAGCCTTCTCCCCTTCCAAGGTAATGGAAACTGCCTATATTATTGGTCTTTGCAGCGCCACGAGCCAGTTTGTGGATCAGGTAAAGCTCTTCGTTGGATAAACGGGCTCCGCCAAAAAAAGCGTTTTCATCCGGTTTGACTGATTTTATTTTATCTGCGATGATCCGGAACGCCTGGTCAAAAGAGATCGCTTCAAATTTTCCGCGGACTTTGAGCATTGGTTTGGTAATTCGATCGGTACGGTTGAGCCAGACGTATCCGAACTTAGGAAATTTACAGAGGTTTCCATCACGATTGATCAGACCTTTTGCACCAGTAACTTTGAAGATAAAATTGTTTTTATGATGGAGGGTAATTGAACACCCCACTGAACAATAGTTACAAATAGTATTAGCAGGGTCGGTCTTCACCGGGCCTGGTTTAAACATCACATTTTCCGTAATAGCGCCTGTGGGACAAGCAGAGATGCACATCCCGCACGATTCGCATCGGGTGTCCTGCAAGGCATTACCCATACTGGGAGCTACATAAGTATAGAATCCGCGGTTAATCAACCCCAGCGCGTTGGCTCCTACTACTTCGCGGCAGATCCGTACACAGCGGGAACATAAGATGCATTTGTTGTTATCGATTTCGATGAAAGGATGACGAAAGTCGACACGATATTCTTTGAATGTTCCCTCAAAGGTTTTTTGCTGGGCATCATATTCCGAAGAATATTTCTGGAGATCACAGTTAAAGAAGGCTACACAACCACATTCAAGGCACCGTTGCGATTCATGATGAGCCACTTCCTCAGAAGTATATCCCAACTCCACTTCCTTGAAATTCACCCGGTTGGAAGCAGGCAGTGTCGGCATCTCTTCCCTGATTTGTTTGGCGTATCGTCCAACATACTCTTCCTTTACCTGTTTTTTAAAATTATCTCGCCTGCTGGTGAAAGGTTTCTTCACTGGTACAACCGGTAATCCCATCAAAAACTGATGAGCGCTGGTAGCTGCTATCCTGGCCTGGGCAATGGCCTGTATGATGGTAGCTGGGCCGGTAACTCCATCTCCGGCAGCAAAAACGGATGGAATACCAGTTTGCAATGTCATCTCATTGGTATCCAGATTACCTCCTTTATTGATCTTTAATTCCCCGTTTTTCGAAGTTTTATTGATATCATTGATAAAATTAACATCGGTCTTCTGCCCTATGGCAGCGAGAATGTAATCAACCTTTAAGTTGAAATCGGACCCTTCAACCGGAACCGGACGACACCGGCCGGATGCATCCGGCTCTCCGAGTTTCATCCGGATACAGGTTATCGATTCCAACTCCCCTTCGCTATTTTTATTGATCATTTTCGGCAAGGTGAGAAACATATATTCCACCCCCTCCAATTTCGATTCATGGATCTCAATCGGATTGGCCGGCATCTCCTTTTCGGTCCGTCGATAAATCACATAAACTTTATCGGCATGACAGCGAATGGCAGTTCTACAGCAATCCATCGCGGTATTTCCACCTCCCACTACAGCAATGGTTTTTCCTTTGAAATTATGACGTTGCCCGGTCATTTCCATGTTCTTCAGAAAATCAATTCCAGAAAAAACATTGCCAGCATCATCTCCTTCGCATCCAACACCAGTTCCTTTCTGAGAACCAATGGCAAGTACCGTAGCATCATACTTTTGTTGAACTTCTTCATAACTCAGATTATTCCCCAACCGCCGGTTGTAATAGATATTCACCCCCAGATCGGTAATGTTTTTGACCTCCTGATCGAGAATATCATTCGGGAGACGATATTCCGGTATTCCATAACGAAGCCAACCACCCGATTTGGGCGCTGCTTCATAAATATCTACTTGATGTCCCTCAATTCGCAGAAAATGAGCTACCGATAACCCGCCAGGTCCAGCTCCAATAACTGCCACCTTTTTCCCGGTAGCAGGTTTTACTTTTGGAACGAATTTATCGGATGATGAAAGGTCCCAATCTGCGATAAAGCGTTTCATATAATCAACACCAACCGGGGCCCCTTCGTCAAGGAGATTCCGGCGACATTCAGCTTCACAAGGTCGTACACAAACGCGGCCGCAAATTGCAGGGAGTGGATTTGCCTCTTTTACCAGCGCAATGGCTTCCCGGTATTCTCCTTTGTCGATTAGGGAAACATACCCCTGAACATCAACCCCGGCAGGACAGGTTTGTTGACAAGGGCCAATACAATCGGCATAATGATTACTAAGCATCAGTTCCAGGGCCATTTTCCGGGATTTCCGGATCCCTTCATTGTCGGTGATGATTTTCATCCCTTCAGTTATTTTTGTAGAACATGAAGGCTGATGGCCCCGCATTCCTTCCACTTCAACAACACAGAGATAACATGCTGAGAAAGGTTCAAGACGGTCGTCGTTACATAGCGTAGGAATATGAATCCCATGCCGCCTTGCCAATTCAAGGATGGTTTCGCCCGGGATGCCTTTTACATTTTTACCGTTCAGGATTATATTTAGATTTTCTGATAACATTGGGAAAAAGTGGTTAAGTGATTAATTGTTAATTATTAAGCGATTAAGAAGATGGATTAGGAAATCATGATGGCTTCGAATTTGCATTTGGAAAAGCAAAGTCCGCATTTGGTACAAATCTCCTCGTTTATATGATGAGGTTGTTTCCGTTCACCAGAGATGGCTTTGACCGGACAATTTTTCATACAAACCATGCAACCAGTACATTTATCTTCCATTATCTGATACGTGAGTAAAGGACGGCATACTTTAGCCGGACATTTTTTATGTTTGATATGAGCCTCATATTCATCACGGAAATACCGGATGGTTGTAAGGACAGGGTTCGGTGCGGTTTGCCCTAATCCGCAAAGAGAATTGTTTTTAATCTGAATAGCCATTTCTTCGAGCTTTTCCAGATCTCCTTCTTTTCCCTGGCCATCGGAAATACGATGCAAAATTTCGAGCATCCTGCGGGTTCCCATACGGCAAAAAGTACATTTACCACAGCTTTCCTTGCAGGTAAAATCGAGGAAAAATTTGGCGACATCCACCATACAAGTGGTTTCATCCATTACGACCATTCCGCCGGAGCCCATGATGGCTCCGGTTGCATTCACCGAATCGTAGTCTACAATTGTATCGGATAAATATTCAGGGATACAGCCGCCCGAAGGGCCGCCCATCTGAACCGCTTTAAATTTCTTGTCCTTTTTAATGCCTCCACCCAATTTAAAGATCACATCGCGAATGGTCATTCCCATGGGGACTTCTACCAAACCCGAATGACGAACTTTCCCTGCCAGGGCAAAGACTTTGGTCCCCTTGCTTTTTTCAGTTCCATACCTGGCATAGGCTTCAGCGCCATTCAATATAATCCATGGTATATTGGCTAATGTTTCAACATTATTGATGTTGGTCGGCTTTTTCCATAATCCGGAAACAGCTGGAAAAGGCGGACGTTTCCGTGGCATTCCGCGTTCTCCTTCAATGGAAGCGATCAGCGCAGTTTCCTCTCCACAAACAAAAGCACCGGCACCCTCTTTGATATATATATCGAAATTGAATCCTTCAAATCCAAAAATGTTCTGTCCCAGATAACCCCGCTCCTGAGCCTGACGGATTGCAATATTGAGACGTTTGATGGCTAAGGGATATTCTGCCCGGCAATAGATCACTCCATGGGTGGCTTCAATGGCGTATGCAGCAATGATCATTCCCTCTAAAACCGAATGTGGATCACCCTCCAGTACCGAACGGTCCATAAAAGCTCCCGGATCTCCCTCATCCGCATTACAGATAACATATTTGTCTGCCGATTTATTGGCATTGGCAAACTTCCACTTCATTCCGGTTGGGAAACCACCGCCACCCCTTCCCCGTAATCCCGATTTCAGAATGGTATCAATGACCGTTTCACAGCTTATTTTTTCCGACAATATTTTCTTAATCGACTGATAACCATTACGATTTTCATATTCGTCAATCGATTCTGGATCCATAAACCCACAATTACGTAAAACGATTTTCACTTGCGAATTCATGAAATTATTCTCCGGAGCTTCAAAAAGATCGGTATATACGATATAATCCCGGATTGGGTTGTGCTGAACGACATGCTTCTCAATTACTTCCACTGCACGGTCTGCATCTACTTCCCCATAAAGATACGTGCCGGTATCATCCGTGATCTCTACCAGCGGTTCACGATAACACATTCCAACACAACTGGTTTTTTTTAGTTTGAAATCAAGTGCGCTTTCTTCTTGCAAGGTCTTGATTTTCTCATAGGTCTTTTTCGCTCCTGCAGCAATTCCGCAGCTTCCAAGTCCAACAGTGACGGTAGTGACCATAGTTAATGAATAATTAAAAATGAATTAATAATGAAAATTTAAATTTGTTAATGAAATCAGGCAAATGTTCCTTACTTTTTATGGTAATTTGTCAATTATTTTCTGCCAACTTGATGTTTTTAACAATCTTGACGGCTTCATTCCCGGTGAGTTTGCCATAGGTCTGGTTGCTGATCATCATCACCGGGGCAAGGGAACAGCAGCCCAGACAGGCAACGGATTCGAGGGTATAAAAACGGTCTTTGGTGGTTTCACCATCTTTTACCTTCAGGGTCTCTTCCAAAGCTTCTGTTATTTCCAAAGAATTCTGAACATGGCATGCTGTTCCATGACATACTTTGATAACATGCTTCCCAACCGGATGTAAGCGGAATTGGGCATAAAATGTGGCAACCCCATAAATATCACTCAAGGGAATGCCCGTTTCCATGGAGAGTTTTTCAAAAGCGCTCCGTGAGATATAACCAAACAACTCCTGAGTACCCTGGAGTATTGGGATAAGACTTCCTTTCTTTCCCTTGTGTTTTGCAATGATGGGATCAAGCAGGCTGAGATCCAGCCCATCATCCAGATTTTCATTCTCCTTAGTATTAATCCGAGCAACGCGCATAATAGTTATTTTGAATTATTCTGTTATTAAAATTTTATCATTTGTCATTCCCTTTTCCATCGTAATTACCGAAATCCGTTTCTTCCCATCCATCCGGATGGTCAGTGGTTTTTCAAATTTTACAATGGTGAAATACTCAGTTTTTCTGAGATTTTGTTGTTTTTTTAATATATCGTACCGGATGAAGCTCCCCGACAATTCAGGTTGAATACAAAAATAGCCCACATTCATGGAGGTGACATTGTGAAAGAAATGTGATCCTGAAGAGGCATCCAGTGGGAAGCCTTCCAGACTTGTTTCAACAATGACTTTGGCATTGCTGATCTGCGGCCAGGCTACTGGAATTCCAATCCACCGGTCACGGGTACCCCAACGTCCGGGGCCAATCAGTATATATTTTTTCCCGAGTTGAACCATTTCCGCATTGATTTTATCGATCTCCACGGCCATTTCTATCGTTTTGCTTTTATCAAAAGCTTCGGGATCTACGAACACTACTTCATCAATAGTATCGATCAATCCATTGCCCATCTCCTTTTCCGAATATAATATGATATCCTCCTGGTTGATTTTTTCCATATCTATATTAAAATCGGTAGAATTTCCGATCAACGGTTTGATTTGAAGGAGATAGAAGGAAGCTTTATATTCTTCATCCTTGTTCAGGTCAATGGCGAATTCTATTTCCACCGGTGAACCCAGCGCCTCTTTTACCACATCCAACACAACCTCAATGGTTTTAGCCATTGGGATATAGTTATATTTCAGGATGTCGGCAAAATTCACCACCCGGGGACCTGCATCGCGTAAACCAGCCGATATTCTGTCATTTTCAATTGAATAAACGGAAGCGCAATGTTTCAGAGTGCCATGCCTTTCTGCATCATAAATATCCAGTTTCCGTAAACCGGCATCTTCCCCATCCAACAAATTAACCTCTTTTTTTTGAAGATCCACCGCATAAAAATGAACCTGTGATCCTTTGAACTGATCTTTTGCAGAGTTGATTTCTAAGTTGGGATAGACCGGAGCAAAACGGAATGCTTTTTCCCCTTCTACCACATACCGTCCCAAACCCAGTGCTACAACAGAAAAACCTTCTTCAGGTTTCATGTGGGCAAAGGGATAATAATTGTACGATTGAGCTACCCCGCTGATGTGCGGATAAAAAACATCGTCATACTGATTTCCAACAACTTCCTGAATAACCACAGCCATTTTTTCCTGATCGATTCGATAATTAACCGCTTCAATATATCCTTTTGCAATGGGAGAATAGACCGAAGCATAGACTAATTTGATGGCATCCATCAACTGATCCAACCTGATTTTCGGATCAGGATGATTATTTGGGATAAGGTAAGTTTCAAAAATTCCGGCAAAGGGCTGGTTCAAAGAATCTTCAAAAAGTCCTGAAGAACGTACAGCCAGGGGTTTGTTGATTTGTTTGATGATCAGTTTTAACTTACGAATCAAGGTTTCTGTCAATTTTCCTTCTAAAAACCAACGCTTTATTTGGTCGTAGTCTGTTTCATAAACGGCTGTTTCCCTTAGTTTGTTCCGGTCTAAAAAATATTCAAATTCATCTGTACCAATGATGGAGGTTTTTGGAGTCCTAATCCTGATATTGGGGACATGTTGCGAAAAATCATAATTGTAAATCAGGGTATTGATAAAAGCCAAGCCACGTCCCTTCCCGCCCAATGAACCTTCGGTAAGAGTAAGGATATTCCGCTCGTCGGTAATGGCCGATTCTTCGAACGGGATGACCTTCCCGGTATTTTGTTCATTGCGAAAATGCTGGATTACATCAATAAGATATTCACGCAAGGCAGTAGGATTTTTGAAGTCGGTCACCTTTGCTGGGTTCAGAATTTTAGCAACCTGTATCTCCCCGCGTGCCATAAGCCACATCGAAAAATGATTTTTTCGGGCATGATACAACAACGACTCCTCTGGGATCGTCTTTAACAAATCCTCGAACTCCTTGAGTGAACGGGCAACTGCAATCTGTGTACCCTCTTTGTCGCGGTATATAAAACTACCAAATCCCAGATAATGGGTAATAAAACTCTGGAAATCGAGCAACAGGGTCTCGGAGTTTTTGTTGATGAAGGATGCTTTTAATTCATACGCAATCAGGGCATTTTTTTCATCTGAAGACTGCAATACAATTGGCAAGTCACGGATTTCTTTCCGGGTTTGTTTTACAAGACTAAAACCAGCCTGTTCATTCAGTTTCCCATCTTTTTTAAACTTCACATCGGAGATCAGGCACAGAATAAAGTCTTTATACTTATTGAAAATGTAAATCGCCTCTTCGTAAGTGGATGCCAACAATATTTTGGGACGTGCTTTCAGGCGAAGGATGCGGTAAAGCTCATCGGTAGTTACATCTTCAATGATGTTCTTGGTTTGCTCTAACACAATATTATATAACATTGGGAGATATAGAGAATAGTATTTCGAGGCATCTTCCACAAGTAAAATCACACGGGTCATCCCGATGGTTGTATCGTTCTCTACATTGATCTTATCTTCCAGATAATTGATCATGGCGAAGAAAATTTTGCTGTCGCCATTCCATACAAAAACCCTGTCAATCCAGGTCAATTGTTCCGGTTCTTCTTCATATCTTGCAATATCCGTATTGCTGTTTAGCAATAGAAACACCGGTATATATTGAAATTTATCTTTAACTGTTTTACTGAGTTCAACCGGAAATTTTTTATCCGTACCAATCATGATAATGATCAGGTCATAGTGTTTTGAATCGAGTTGTTCCATCACTTCCTCGATGGTAGAAACCCCGGTAATTCTTGGCATTGTACTTAAACTGAGAGAATAAAATTCGCCCAGGACATGTTCCGAAAACCGGCCTTCTTTTTCAATGCTATAAGCATCATACAAGTTGGCGACCAACAATATTTCCTTTACTTTGAACGGCATCAGGTCATGATACAGGTCACGGTTGCAATTGTTCCGGTTAAGAAAAGTTTGAAGCAGTTGACGGCTGTACTTCACGGGTTCCGAAAGTTCCGGGGAGGGCGAGATTCCTTCTTTTTGAACATTTTTTTTCAGGATGGCCTTCCCCTTCAGTGAGTTCAGGTATCCCGTGATCAGATTTGCCAGGTTGATTATAAGGTGACGTTCCTCTTCCAGAAAGGGGCCTTCAAATAATGCCGGAAAGTTCCTCAGATAGCATATCTCAATAAAGCCTTCCAGATTATCGATGGTTTCAAACTGTTGTTTTTGTGACCACTGAGTTTCTCTGAAACCGGTACCCTTCGAGTCAATATTGCCATATTTAATCCGGCAGACGGTATACTCAGGATATTGCCATGCCTTTGGCAGAATCATGCACAGTTGGTGTAACGCTTCTTCCGGTGGCTTTCCGGAATGGAGAATAGCAGTGGTTTGATTTATTGCTGCAAGTTCTTTCAATCGTTCGCCGGTGATATATCTTCCCTCACGCCCTTTCACCCCATTGACAAATCCCTCGATCAAACTGGTTAAACTAACCAGCAGGTTACGTTCCTCAAGCAAAAAAGGGCCCTCATCACTGAGCGGAAATTCTTTTAAATAAAATATTTCTATCGATCCGACAAGCGTATCAATGGTTTCGAATTTCTGCTCCTGTCTCCATTGTGTTTCCAGAAAACCGGGACTGGTGAACTCCATTTCATCAAATCGGATGCGAGCCACGGCGCTGTCGGCAAATTGCCAAGCCCGGGGTAATATCTGACAAATATCAAATAGCGCCTCCGGAATAGACTTACCTACTTTTAAAATAGAAATAGTGTCGTTGATGGCTGCTAACTCCTTTAACCGTTCGCGATTTTCGTAAACCAGTTTTTCCAGATTATTTGAATCTGCGGGATGGGGTCCTGAAGTGGTTTTATCATTAACAGTTGACATGGGTTTTAAGGGGATGGTCACTTCAAAATTAGAATAATTATTTCATCAATTTGTAAATTAGTTTAGACATTATATCAAAGTTTCGGAATTTACGTATCGATGGCTAAGTAATGCACTTAATTTGCATAAGTAATTTTCTTATCTTATTGATATTAAATAATTTATCTTGAAAATATTTTCATTTTTTTTATTCATCGAAACTAATTTTATTTAATATTGTCGGCAAAAGAATAAATGAATTTTTAGCCTACTTAGTTTTAATTTAAACTTTCAAATATGAACAACGAAACGAAAAAAAAACTTCTCGACGAATTCATGGCAAAAGTCATCGCGAAGAATCCAGGTGAAAAAGAGTTTCACCAGGCAGTAATGGAAGTAGCAGAATCCTTGATTCCTTTCATTGAAGAAAATCCCAAGTACAAACAGGCCAAGATTCTGGAACGTATGGCAGAAGCCGAACGTACCATTATTTTCCGTATCCCTTGGCTGGATGATAAGGGTGAAATCCGGATCAACCGTGGTTTCCGTATCGAAATGAACAGTGCCATCGGCCCTTACAAAGGGGGTATGCGTTTCCATCCTACGGTTAACCTTGGCATCCTGAAATTTCTTGCATTCGAGCAAGTACTTAAAAACAGTCTGACTACATTGCCCATGGGTGGTGGCAAGGGTGGTAGTGATTTTGACCCAAAAGGAAAGAGTGACAATGAAGTCATGCGTTTCTGCCAGAGCCTCATGACCGAATTGCAACGTCACATCGGTCCCGACACCGACGTTCCTGCTGGTGATATAGGTGTAGGTGGCCGCGAAATCGGTTTCATGTTCGGCCAGTACAAACGCCTTCGGAATGAATTCACCGGCGTTCTTACAGGAAAAGGTCTCGAATGGGGTGGTTCATTAATCCGTCCTGAAGCTACTGGTTATGGAGCCGTTTATTTTTGCGAAGAGATGCTGAAGACCCGTGGTTTGGATTTCAAAGGAAAAATCGTCGCCATATCCGGTTCAGGCAACGTAGCTCAGTATGCAACCGAAAAAGCAACCCACCTGGGCGGTAAAGTGGTAACCCTTTCCGATAGTGAAGGTTACATTCATGATCCCAAGGGTATCGATGCAGATAAATTGGCTTTCATTATGCACCTGAAGAATGTGAAGCGCGGACGTATCAAAGAATATTGTGAAAAATATCCTCAGGCTACTTTCGTACTTGGCAAACGTCCATGGGAAATCAAGTGCGATATTGCATTACCCTGCGCAACCCAGAATGAAATCGACGGAAATGATGCAAAGAACCTTATTAACAATGGTTGTTTCTGCGTTTCCGAAGGCGCCAATATGCCTTCCACTCCGGATGCCATCAACCTCTATATCGAAAAGAAAATCCTGTATGGCCCGGGTAAAGCTGCCAATGCAGGTGGCGTTGCCACTTCAGGACTTGAAATGTCGCAGAATTCCATGAGACTATCCTGGTCCAGCGAAGAAGTTGAACAGCGGTTACATACCATCATGGTCAACATCCATAAGAATTGTGTCAAATGGGGTACCGAACCTGATGGATTTATCAACTATGTTAAAGGAGCTAACATTGGCGGCTTTGTAAAAGTTGCTGATGCCATGTTGGCTCAGGGACTTGTATAAGACTAACCTACCCATGTTAATTCAGGCGGGGATCCGGGAAACTGGGTCCCCGTTTCTTTTGGTCGTAAAAAGAAGGGTATTGAAAAAAGCATAAAATACAACGCCGGCTTGAATTTCAAGCATGGATTCCAATACAAGGTTCAAGGCAAAAATCAATAAAAAAATAAAGTATAAAAAATCGCGATCCCTTGCGGCACGAACTGCAGGAAACAGTATCATCCCGGCCAATACAATAAACCCAATCACTCCCAGCGTTATAAAAGTCTGTAAATATTGATTGTGTGTGTTTAGTTTTTTTTGAAAAGCCGCCAGATTGTTTTTTTCTTTGTAACCAGCCAAAAGTTCATCTTTTACATCTCCGGTTCCAACCCCAAAGAAAAAATTACTTCGGATGATATCACCAGCAACCGACCAAATTGCCAGCCGTTCTGCTGTGCTTTCGGTATTCACTACCCCGGCTTCCGGATGATCGGTAAATGCTGTTGCAGCACGGTTAAATCGTGTTACATTGATTGGAACAAGCCAATATCCCAACACAAAAACGAATAGCGCAAATCCTCCAATAAAAACAGTCCAACCAATATTTTTCAATTCCCATCCAATAAATATTGCCGAGAGAATGAAAAGCAGAAGCAAAATAAATAACCCAGCTTTAGATGCCAATAAAAAAATCAGGGCGATAAAAAACAAGACCAACAAAGCATAAAACCCAATCAATAACCGGTTCATTTTCTTTTTCGTGTACCCGATATAGATTACACAGGCAATGGCGAAATTGTAATACATTGAAAGGTAGGTGGAGTGAAAGTACCAGGAGAGGTTTCCATAATAAAATGATCCCTGAACCTGATAAAAAGAGGCATTAAACCATGCATGAAAAAGCAGTATTACACCCCCTGTAAAACATCCGGCCGTATAAAAATTCAAAATCCAACGTAAACGGTTTCCCGGAAAAACAGGAAACTGGGCAGTTGAAAAAATCAATGGAAAGAGTAACAAAGACAGCTTAACCTCCAAATCGAATTTTCCATATTCAAAATTAGAGGTATAGGTCAATCCAATCAAATAAACCAAATAGATAAGGCCGAATCCCATCACCCTAAGCCGTTGTTTTTCTTTGAATATCCGCCTGAAAGCCGAATATGAACGCGGATCTGATAGCCAGTTGAGCATCATCAGCGCAATGACAGGAGGAACCAGTTTCCCCCAAACCGGAAGCAGAAAGGCCAAGCCCATACTACATCCCCAAAATATCTGATCATGGATCCGGTATCGCATTCCTTTCAGCAATTATGAAAATCCAAAGTTAAAATAATCTTTTCCTTTCCCTGATGGCTATAACTAAAATAACAGATATATAGATGATTGTTGAAATCAGCATGATCACCGAAGAGGCCATAATGCCATAGATTGGAACAAAAATAAGGTTGAGTGAAATATTGACAATAATAGTTGCTAAAAGAGCAATTGCCAGGTATGACGGACGGTAAAACAATTCCAGAAAGCGCTGTAACAACAAAGTCGATTGCCATAAAAATGCAGCCAATAAAAGAGGTAAATAAATAATCCACGATTTTATTTCAGGAATTTTCAAAATCTCGGTAAAAAAATACGATTTAAAAACCATGAAAATAATAAAGACAACAATGAAGATCAGGATTTCGAAACTCAAAGCCTCCTTAATTGCTATCCAGGCTTCTTCTTTTCTTTTGGCATTCCATAGATCAACAATCTTAGTTTGATAGGAAACATAGAGTGGAAATCCCACAAAAAAGATGGCTTGATAAACCAGATCTTTGAATGCTGCATATTTCCCCATTTCATGAAACCCTAAATATTTTGCCAGAATAAAACGGTCGGCTGAAATCAGAATGTACGAAAACAGCAACCATAAAGTAACTGAAAAACTAAATTTTAGTGCTTTGCTGGTAAAACGCGAATCCCAATAAAAATGCTTCAAATCAATCTCATATAACCGATCTATCCGGATCAGCCATCGCAAGATCAACATACCGACATATCCTACAATAAAAGAACCGAAAAACAAGGCAGACAATTGCCAATGAAAAATAAATATCCCCGCCACAAATACCAGAATGACCAATATCTGAGTACTCCCTTCTAATATTGCAACCCGTGTTGTACAATGAAACGATTGAAAAATAGCAAGATGAAACAGATAAAAATGACTTAGAAAAGTATACAGAACGAGAAGTGCTAACAAAAACCAGCTAAGGTGAAAATAAAAATGACCAACTGCTCCCATTAGGAGCCCCGATGCCAAAGCACTTAGTATGGTAAGAAAAAAGAAGCGACTGATAATAATTTCCGACGTTTTCTGTATCCCACGTAAAAATCCCACAATACTTACTTGCACCCAATGGAAGCTCAGGGTTATGCAAATCAATGCCGTATAATACAATAGCGTAAGTCGGCCATACGAAACCGGACCAAAATAATGGATCGCCAAAACAATAAGGGATACGGTCACAATAGCAGGAATGAGCCTGCCAGCCAAGTATTGAATTACATTTTTTTTCATGATAACCGATGCCAGGTAAAGTATGACACTACTTTTTACCCGGCATCTCCTTTAGAAAATAGGTTTTAGGGCGAAGGACCTTATCAAAAGAAAAATACTGAATCAGGGTAAAATCTTTACCATCATTCACCAAAGCATATAACCGGTCAAGATCGTATGGTAAGGAATGTCCTTCAGGATCAGTCTGACCTTCAGGGCCTTGTTTGTGATAAGTTTTAATGGTTTTGCTTATTCCTGATGTATCGGTCAGGGTAATGATGATAAAAGGCTGAGAAGCGAGGATGGAGTCTTTGCGAACCGGATCCATATCATTAATCAAGGTTTCGAAACTCAGGTTCCGGAATCCCGATAGGAAATTAAGGACTTTCAGGGTGTCATATTCAGGTAACTCACGATTATCAACAAGTGAAAGGAAGCTAAATACATTCTTCCCATTATTACGTATTTCGTAGGATAATTCAGGAGTTTGCGGAATTTCAACCCGGACGCGGGCAATTTCAGGAATCGCTTTTTTGAATACACTATAATCCCGCCAATATTTTTCTATCGGACTAAAACGGGGTGATACGAACCCCCTGAATCCCGGGACGAATGTAATAAATGCACGGGAAGAATTTTCCATCAGCATGAAACTGCCCAAATTATTTTGGGTAGCGCCACCGACATAGAAAACCTTGGTCAATTTTTCATGAGGAAACCAATGGATTATACCGAACAAATGGACACGGTAAACCCACTGATATATTTCTACTTTAACGGCATTAACAGCCATCTCTTTGATTATATTATCTTGTGCTGCATTGGCAACCGGCTGGCTTACCTGTAGTTCCATCATGGTCTTGAGCAACCCTTCGACCGATAATTTTTGCGCCGAATATTTATCGTTTACCATCCATTTTCCGGGAGCCTTCTTGGTAAGTTTCACCGAATTATTATTCTTATCCGACAAAAATATCATGGTCACATTGGAGGTGTCGTCCAGCGCAAAATTACTCAGTTCACGTTTGAAGGTGGAGTTCGATTGTGTAAGCCAAAGTACAATGGCAATCAAACTTAATACGATGACAAGAAGGAAAATATTTTTATTTTTCATGACTGTTTCTTTTGGAGAGGACCCGCATAAGAAAACTTACGTATCCGGTATTTGACTAAACCAAAACCCAAAACCAGCAATACAGGGAGGGTCAGATTAAGGATTTGCCAGAAAATCCGTTGTTTTGCAATTTTCGCAGTATCAAGCATCCGCAGTTTCAGCTCCCGTGAACGAACCGAAATAAGCCCGGAATCATCGCATAAATAGTTAATGGCATTGAGTACCAGATCTTTGTTCCCAAAAGTCTGACGGGAGTATTGATCGTAACCCATGGGTAAAGGATAACCTTCTTTAAAGGAAAAATCATTTTTAACGAGATCGCCATCGGTTATCACGATCATTTTAGTCTCTTTGCTTTTGGAGCGGATTCCGAGAGAAGAATTTCCTGAAAGTTCAGGAGGAATGCGGAATAAAAAGGCAGAAGGGAAAACACCTTCAAGCAAAAGGGCAACAGGTTGTGGCCCCTTGTTGAACATTCGTTCATCCGGTTGATGTTTAAGTATTTCCAGATCAATCAGCGCTGGGGCATTCACAGTACGAGAGTATGCTGACGTTGTCAACAGGTAAGTCTTTTTTACACCAGGAGCAGAAACAGTATCAAGACTGCTGATAAACTCCGTTTTTATTGCATTTAACCCATTCACAATAGGATGTTTGATAGTGGGTAATAAAACCGGGAAAAAGTACCATTTGAAATAATCAAATTGAGGTTGATTCCCGATCTGACCCGTTTTAACAGGTATCTGAAGCGCATTCATATCCTGAACCAGATCCAGGTTTAACCGGACTCCATAGTTGAAAAGCATGTCCTCCAGATTAATATCGTTTGTGATCCCAATGGTGGAGTTGTATTTCTGTAAGCTATCCATGCTTGCAAATACAGGATCAATAAGCCAAAGCACTTTCCCTCCACGCATCACGAACTGGTCGATCAAAAATTTATCTTTTTCATCAAAGGGTTTGGTCGGTTTGGCAATAATAATAGCTCTGTATTTATTGAGCAACGCATCGTGCGTTGAATCCGTTTTAATGCGTACAGCCAGGCTGTTGATTTTATGGTTGATGGTAACCCTGTCGACATTATAATATTCCGATAATGAATTTTGCAAGTCGATGGTTTGAAGTTGGGTTAACTCCCCTTGTCCCTCAATAATGGCTACGCGAGGTTTGATTGCTGTGGTCAGGCTTTTAATGGCGCGGGCCAAATTATATTCCAGCGATTGGATCGAAGTATTTAACACCTGGTTCGGATCCTGCTGTAATTGAGCCATCAGCAACTGAACCGGCACCTCACGCCCATGATAGGAAACAACTGCCCCAGGAAAAATGATCAGTTGTGAAGATTCTCCTTTTTTGTTGACTCTTAGATCGGTAGGCTGCAATCCCCGTTCAACAAGCAGGCGATAAGCATCGTTTCGATCTTTCGCATTCGGATTTTCCGAAGGGTCCACAAATTCGTATTGAATATTTCTGCTATAAGCCCTGAATTCATCCAACATTTCTTTGGTTTCATTGGAGAGCCGTTGAAATCCCGGAGGAAGATCTCCATAAAGATAGATCTTGAAAAAAACCAAATCGTCCAATTTTTTCAATACATCTTTCGTCGCCGGAGATAATGAATAGCGCTTTTCTGCTGTCAAGTCAACCCGCGTAAAAATAAAAGAAGCGATGAAATTAATCAACACAATGATGGCAATACCAAGCGTTAGCTGAACAATATTGTACCGTTTTGTATTTCTTTTTCTCTCCTTCACCATTTCACTATCTCACCATTTTCTACTCTCAAGCGACAATTTAGTAAACAAAATAAAAACTGCTGTAACGCTGATAAAATAGATCAAATCCCGGGTATCAATCACTCCTCTGCTCATCGAGGTATAATGGGCATTAAGTCCCAGAGATTCGATAATCAGTCCCACCTTACCGGATAAAACGAACGTATAAATAAATTCAAAACCCATATAAACAAAGAAACAAATAAAAACCGCCAGAATAAAAGAAACGATCTGATTATCGGTAAGGGAGGAAGCAAATATTCCGATAGCGACGAAACTGGCACCCAGAAAAAAGAGACCTATATAGGAACCCCAGATACTTCCGGAATCCAGATTTCCCGGTGGCATTCCCAGATGATAAACCGAGAAGTAGTAAACCAAAGTGGGAAGCAGAGAGAATATTACCAGAACCAATCCGGCAAAATATTTGGCCAATATTACCTGAAAATCCGTAAGCGGTTGTGTCATAAGTAATTCCAGGGTGCCACTTTTTTTCTCATCGGCAAAAGATCGCATCGTAATGGCCGGTATCAGAAAAAGAAAAACAAACGGACCTAAAACAAATAACCCATCGAGATTGGCAAAACCAAAATCAGGAATGTTGAACTCCAATGGAAAGACCCATAAAAAGAGGCCTATCATGACCAGAAATACAATAACCACAACATACCCGATGAAGGAGTTTAAAAACCCATTGATCTCTTTCTTAAAGAGGGTATACATTCGTAGATTTTTTAAAAGTGTGCAAAATTAGCAATTATTCTTACACATTTCGGGAAATATAAACAGAATAATCACTTTGCACACTCATCATGAGAAGTAAAGTCTCCTATTTAAAGTCTGTTTAAATATTATCTTCCGGTTCAATGTGAATATGAATATCACAGCGTTGAATGGCAGCTTTCACTTGATGTTCCACTTCGTGAGAAATATGATGTGCTTGTTCAATCGTCAATCCCGGAGTTACATGAATATTAACCTCAACAAATGTGTCGGCCCCGGAACTACGAACCTTCAAGTCATGAAAACGTGTTATTTCATCAGTATTTTGTAAAACTGATTCCACTCTTTTCACCAACTCCACGGGAGATTTGTCCAGAAGAACATCAACAGCCCTTTTTCCAAGCCGGTAGGAAACGCTCAGAACTATTAATGCTACCCCAAGTGCAGCAAAGGAATCGGCGGAATGAAATCCGAAATGTGCACAGGCAAGCCCCAGTAAAACCACAATGGAACTCCAGATATCGGTTGCGAAATGCAAGGAATCAGCTTCCAGTGCCTGACTGTTGAATTTCTTCGCCACCCGTTTAAGAGCCCGCGAACGGGTAAAGTCAATTGCAATGGATATGATCACTACAAGATAGCTAAAAATGTTAACCTCAATATGCGTTTTTCCGGTAGCTAAGCGAGTAATAGATTCATAAATGATCCATGCACACGTAATCAATAATAGAATGGTTTCGACAAGAGCAGAAAAATTTTCAATTTTCCCATGACCATAATTATGATCTTCATCAGGAGGCCGGTCGGAAATCCGGACCGAAAACCATGTAATAATGGCAGCTACAAGATCCAAACCCGAATGTAAAGCTTCCGACAACAATCCCAAACTCCCGGTGATGAGTCCAATAACAAGCTTAAATCCCGTTAAGAAAACCGCTGCAATCACCGAAAATCCGGCAACTTTTTGTTTCTCGTTTTTCATCAAGGAAAGATTAAAGTAATTCTACCGTGACCAGTTGATCCATTTTCAAACCCAAAAGGCTACTGGCTTTCCCTTCACGGATGGCAATTTCCAAATATCCGCTGGTGGAAAAAAGGGCCAACATGTCGCCCTGTGATACATCTTTGTAGGATTTACTAATGGCGGTAATACGATATGACGGAGATCGGAAAGTAACTGCATATTTCCGGCCTTTGGTCGCCCGGTTGAAAAGAGCTTCCGTTATGTTTACAAATACATTTTCATAATTATCAACATAGATCACTTTACCTTTGATCAAATCACCCTGAATAACCGGCTGAAATGGCATCTTCTGCAGAATTTTATCTTTTGGGTGACCCAATTCTTCGATGGGCTTTCCACTGGCAATATGACAAGCCGCTTTAACAAAAACATCCCGCGCAGGAAAGGTAAAATAATCCGAATCCTGGATAATATCCAACTCAATGATCTTCTCCGGTTTTTCATCAAAAAGCAACGAAAAGATTCCATTATCGGCACCAATGAAATATTGCCCATGCTGAAGAACGACCGTATGCGGAGTTTCAATAGCAGCTTCACTGTTAATTGCCAGGATGTGGATCGTTCCATCTGGAAAGCCAGGGTAAAAGTTGCGTATAATGAAAGCAGCCTGGTTCAGGTCAAATACCGGAATCTGATGAGAGATATCCACGATCCTCGCATCTGGCAATAACTTCAGAATAGCGCCTTTCACAGCACCTACATAATGGTCCTTCAAACCCCAGTCGCTGGTCAACGTAATAATGGCCATGGAATTATTTGTACTTTTGTGATTCAAAAGTACACTTTTTTCATGAGTGAGAAAATAATCAATATCGAATCATTCCATCCGCTTGATATTTTTGGAGCCAATGATCAAAATCTGGAGGTAGTTCGTGATTTTTTCCCAAAATTAAAAATCATCCCCCGCGATAATATCCTGAAGGTTTTAGGTGAATCAGGCGAATTGCTCGATTTCGAATCGAAATTTCACCTTCTCCTGCTTCATTTTGAGAAATTTGGTAAACTGACGAAACAAGATATCCATTATTTACTTGAACAAACGCCGGAGAATGACGCGGAAAATGGAACATTGACTCAAGCTGATAGTAATTCTGATGTGCTTGTCCATGGTAAAAACGGGATGCTTATCAGGGCACGGACAGCCAATCAGCGAAAACTCGTTGAAAGCAGCCAGAAAAATGACCTGCTTTTTGCCATCGGACCTGCCGGTACCGGAAAAACATATACCGCTGTTGCATTAGCTGTACGGGCACTGAAAAACAAAGAAGTACAACGGATCATTCTTACCCGGCCAGCCGTGGAAGCTGGAGAAAATCTTGGCTTCCTCCCTGGTGACCTGAAAGAGAAACTGGATCCTTATTTACAACCACTATATGATGCCCTGGGAGATATGCTCCCAACCCAAAAACTGCTCCAATATATTGAAGACCGGGTCATTGAAATTGCTCCCCTCGCCTTTATGCGAGGCCGAACACTGAATAATGCCTTCGCCATCCTCGATGAGGCACAAAATACAACCCCGGCCCAACTTAAAATGTTCCTTACCCGTATGGGGGCTTCATCCAAATTCCTTGTCACAGGCGATATCACACAGGTCGATCTTCCAAAAAACCAGATCAGCGGACTCATTCATTCCCAATCCATTCTGAAAAACGTTCCCGGTATTGAGTTTATCTATCTCGACAACGCTGATATAATCCGACATAAACTGGTAAGCCGAATCATCAATGCGTATGCTCATGATAAATAATCAGAACCATTAAAATAATCCTGTTTTTAGCTAAAAATCAAACAAATGACAAACGTTCTTCAACAATCCAATTTCAATTTTCCCGGACAAAAAAGTGTTTATAAAGGTAAGGTCCGTGATGTTTATAACATTCAGGATAAATTTCTGGTTATGGTCGCTACTGACCGGATTTCAGCATTTGATGTAGTGTTACCTAAGGGGATCCCCTTCAAAGGACAAGTACTGAATCAAATTGCTGCAAAATTTTTAGATGCCACAGCCGACATTTGTCCCAATTGGAAAATCGCATCCCCCGATCCCAATGTTACCATCGGACATTTTTGTGAAATCTATCCGATTGAGATGATCATTCGTGGTTATCTTACCGGCAGTTCATGGCGTACCTATCAAAAAGGAGTCCGTGAGATCTGCGGCGTTCCGATTCCGGATGGGATGAAAGAACATCAACGGTTCCCCGAACCAATTATCACCCCTACGACCAAAGCCAGGGAAGGACATGACGAAGATATCTCTGAGCACGACCTGATTGCCCAGAAAATAATTTCAAAAGAAGAATATGAGATCCTTAAAAAATACACAGTTACCTTGTTTAAACGGGGAACTGAAATGGCAGCAAACAAAGGACTGATTCTGGTTGATACAAAATATGAATTCGGAAAAGGGAAGGATGGCAAAATTTATCTCTGCGACGAAATCCATACTCCCGATTCTTCCCGCTATTTCTATCTGGAAGGGTATCAAGAACGCTTTGCCAGAGGCGAACAGCAAAAGCAGCTATCAAAAGAATTTGTCCGTGAATGGCTCATGGCCAATGGATTTATGGGAAAAGAAGGCCAGAAAGTTCCAGAAATGACCGATTCATGGATCAACGAGATCTCGGAAAGATACATCGAACTTTTCGAAAAAATTACCGGCGAAAAATTCATCAAACCCAAAAATCAAAACATCATCCAACGAATTGAAGATCATGTTTTGAACTTCCTTAACACAAGAAAATAATCCATTCATTGACAATTTCCAATTTTTCAAATGTTAATCTCTTTTTATGATCAATTTCAGCCCCCCCAGAATAGATCGGTCAATCGTTGATGCCGTGGTCGATACCCTCTATTCAGGATGGATCACGACCGGACCAAAGACGAAAAAGTTTGAAAAGATGTTGACTGCTTATGGAGGCCATCGGGTTACCCTTTGTGTAAGCTCAGCTTCTGCAGGACTTGAACTGATGCTCAGATGGTTCGGAGTAAAGGAAGGCGACGAAGTAATTGTACCTGCTTATACCTATTCCGCTACTGCCAATGTGGTGATCCATTGTGGTGCCCGGGTAGTTTTTGTGGATATCGATAGAGATTTTGATATTTCCGTAGCAGCCATACGAAAAGCAATTACCCGCAAAACCAAAGTAATTATGCCTGTCGATCTCGCCGGCTGGCCTTGTGATTATGATGCCATCAATGCCCTCGTAAAAGAACCCGCAATACAAAAGCTGTTTTGTCCCGATAGTCCGGAGCAAAAAAACCTTAACCGGATCCTGATCCTGGCAGATGCTGCTCATTCGATCGGTGGAAAATACCATGGGAAAAGGGTTGGCGGTCTGACAGATATTTCGGTTTACTCATTTCATGCCGTAAAAAATCTTACAACAGCAGAGGGAGGGGCGGTTTGTTTAAATCTTCCTGAACCATTCGACCATGAGATTATCTATCGCGATCTCAATGCAAAATCATTGCATGGCCAAACCAAAGATGCCCTGGCCAAGACACAGATCGGGAACTGGCGGTATGACATCATCGAACCGGGCTACAAATACAACATGACCGACATTCAGGCAGCTATGGGGATTGTGGAGTTAGCACGATATGACTCAGATATGCTGGTACGACGAAAACAAATATTTGACCGATATACTTTAGCCCTTTCTAAATTTTCATGGGCCCAGTTGCCCGATTACGAAACATCAGGGAGAACTTCCTCCTATCATGTTTTTCAGCTTCGGATCAAGAATATCACTGAAAAGCAGCGTGACCAGGTCATTCAGGAGATTTTCAACCGGAAAGTCGCCGTAAATGTGCATTTCGTTCCCCTGCCCATGATGACTTATTACCGCAATGCAGGATACAATATTCAGGATTATCCGGTTTCTTATGATAATTATTCCCGAGAAATCAGCCTGCCCGTTTATTATGATCTTACGGATGAGATGGTGGATACTGTCGTTTCCGCAGTTGTTGAATCAGTCAATAGTGTAATTGAGCGTTATATTTAATATCGTCGTTTTCAATTTCTCTTTTAACATTTAATTCCTTTGATCCGATTTTTTGACATTCTGTTTTCGTTGGTTGGACTGATCCTCCTCCTCCCCTTCTTTCTGTTGATCAGTCTTTTAATACTCTTCGACTCCCGGGGTGGGGTATTTTATTTTCAGTGGCGCGTTGGGAGAAACAACCAGGATTTCAGACTGATCAAGTTTCGCACCATGCAGGTGAATGCCGATAAAAACGGAAGCCTCACCGTGGGGGTACGCGACAGTCGAATTACCCGTGTAGGATTTTGGCTTCGCAAGTACAAACTGGACGAATTACCGCAGTTGATCAATGTGATATTTGGAGAAATGAGCCTGGTTGGCCCCCGTCCGGAAATCCGCCAATATGTTACCCTTTACAATTCTCAGGAAATGAAAGTTCTTTCCGTCAAACCAGGAATTACAGACTATGCCTCCATCGAATATATCAACGAAAGCGAAATCCTGGGAAATTCCACAGATCCCGAAAAAACCTATACTGAAGTGGTAATGCCAGCCAAGATCGAGTTGAATATGAAATTTATAAACTGTCCCACTCCTGGCAATTATTTTGCCATACTTATCAAAACTTTCGCAAAAATCCTGAAAAGGAAGAAGTAGTAAATAACAATTTTTAATTCCCTATGATCATTTTCCGGGTCTCACTCCAGCTCCCAGATTTCATCACGCAAATATAAACACCGGGTGTAGTGGCACCTACATTCCATAAAATTTTATGATAACCCTCCGAAAAGGTTGTGTTGGCAATCGTATCTTTCAGATTTCCGGCTTCATCATAGATCATTATTGTGATGGGGGTATTGTTCACGCTGATTTCGAAAGCGATGTTGGTCTGGCTGGCAAATGGGTTAGGAAAGTTGGGTAATAACCGGGGGCAGGACAGATCTGCAATTTCCGATACGGCATTGGGATAAAGAGTAGGACTCCCGGCTTCGACCCAGGCAGTATAAATCAGGGATGCCAGGGAGAATGAAGCATGGCTCATTAAACCAAGGGTAAAATTGCCAGTCCTTGCCCAGAAAGCATTGTAATAAGCCAAAGTACCAATCCCGCCAGCTTCGATTGTAGCTTCATTATCAGCAAGAAGGATACTGTCGACATACATATAATTGTTATATAAATATGAAAACACATAAGAATTGACATTTGGAATGAATTCTACCGGATCGGAAGGATAGACCAGTTGATTTTCAAACTGACTGATCATTTTTGATTCATAACGCGAATGTACCCCGTTTTGCCCGGTCATCTGTCCCTCATAATTTTTTGTAATATGAAGCGGCATGTGTCCATCCCCCACATAATGGCTAAGATCGGCTGCAAAGAGTGCCGATTTATTCCAATCTCTTCGCTGAAAGCAACGCTTTAGTGAATCAAATGTAACAAGGGTGGCCCAGGGAAGAATTCCCTGATCAATCACAAAACTACCAGGATGAGCCGAAATCACCGAATCGTATGTTTGTGGAATCCGGCCCGTAATTATAAATTCCGGATAGTTGTCGATGTCAATATAATGACGGGGCGCTTCATTGGGATCCGTGTTTTTCCGGTTATCCGGATCTGAGGCATGAAGCGTAACCACGTTGGTCCAACCTGGGTTTAAAAATGCCATTTTTTCTGGAAAGCAAGCCGGAACATTCTGACTAATGATTCGATGCCCTTTGTAGCCCCAACTCGACAATATCAAACCGATCAAGATCATGGGGACAGCATTGAGAATTCTTCTCATAAAAAGGCATTTAAAAGGTTATCCAGATCTTCAATTTTATCGGGATATCCAAGTTGGTTGTAAGAAAATACAAGGCTGCTGATCAATCGTTGAATGATATCAAGATTGGAACAGGGAGAAAAAAAAGACGATTCCGGTTTGATCTTCATTTGCCGGATAAACAATTCTATTTCCCTCCGGGTAAAAACAGCTCCCTGATGATAGGGATTGATATAAAAAAGAACATCTTCTTCTGATGGATTCTCAAGCCCCAAATCGGTAAGATAAGCCAGAATGAAATGTTGTGGAAGATTTACTCCATAAACCGGTAATTCAAGTTTCCGTGCCAAGATCATATAAAGGATACCCAACGAAAGCGGGCTCCCTTTCTTGGATTCTAAAAAGGTATTGATATAAGAATTACGCGGAATGGAAATATGGGCATTGTTTCCCTCAAAATGATGAACGTCAAAAAGAATGCGATTTAAGACTTTTATATTTTCGAGAGCTGTCAGGTTTTCATGAAGTTCCAACCATATTTCAATGCGAAGTTGCTCGATTTTGGCTATAATTTCCTGCTCGTCCAGAGAAGGATATTGTGTTTTGGTCACCATAATAAAGCCTTTTAGCAAATCCGATGCGTCATGCTTCACCCAATTCAAAAACTCCGAATACAAATTTTCACGTTGTAATTGCCGGATAATATCCTGGATACGGTCCTGTACCATGGGATCAAAATTATTTTCCCAGGCATTTTCCAATGGTCCAATAGCTTCCATCCCCAATGAACGGATCTTTTCGCGGATCAACCGGAAAGCATTTTCATCCGGTTCATCCAGTAAATTGATCAGGGCCGTTAATGCAATATTTTCGTTATGTGGTTGCATTTTCATGCGGGGACAATGGTTTCCAATACCAAATTGATTAAGCCCCTGACTACCTGTTTATGATCTGCAAGATATTGACCGGTAGCCCGATTTGCAATCAAGGCACATACAGTTACCATTTCAAACCCCATAAGCGCGCCCAACCCGTATAAAGCAGAGGTCTCCATTTCAAAGTTAATGATGCGCTGGTCTTTATAACGGAAACTTTGCAGCTTTCTGATCATGTCGGGATCGGTAAGAGGAAGTCGCAAAAACCGACCCTGGGGACCATAAAAACCAGGCGCTGTAACTGTTATCCCAGGAATGGAAAAAGGTCGGAACTTATCTACGAGTTTATCAGATCCTTTAATAAAATAAGGTCTCGAAAGGTTTACCGGCCAATCGGCATGGGCCGCAAAAGCAGCAGTTAATTCCTGATCAATAATATCGGCCGATCCTTTGTAAAAATGGAGCAGATTATCCAGTCCTACAGCATGTGTCGACAATCCGAAACTGCCAATGGGAACATCGGGTTGAATAGATCCGGATGTTCCAATCCGGATGATGCTCAAAGTTCGGTGTGCCGGTTTTTGAACTCTGGTTTTAAGATCAAAATTAGCCAACGCATCCAGTTCATGCATCACAATATCGCAATTATCAGTACCAATCCCGGTAGATAAGGCTGTAATCCGCTTCCCATGATAATACCCGGTTGCCGAAATAAATTCCCGGTTTCCGGCACGATGATCAATATGGGTAAAATGTTCAGATATTTCTTTTACCCGGTTCGGATCGCCGACCACAATAACGATATCGGCCAGATCCTGGGGTTTCATACAAAGGTGGTAAACGCTTCCATCAGCATTTACAATCAGATCAGGTTCAGCAAGTAAGGGCATCGTTTTTTTGTTTTTACAAAGGTATGAAAATTTGGTTCACGTCATTTCTCTCCAGGATCAATCATCCCGGGTTCCAACGTGAATGCGATAGATCTTATTCAAACTCCTCACACGAAATGGCATGGTCAATCCATTATTTGGTTTTGCTGATGGTTATTTTTATTGTAGTTTTGTTCATTGCCGTAGATGTTGATAAATTTTCAACCGGAAAAATTTATGCCATTGTTTCCTATATCTGGACCTTTATCGCTTCAACTGATTATCTTCCAGGGTTAATGGAAAGTCTTACTGCAGTAAGGGAATTAAATACACGATTGAAAGAAGAAAAAGTATGACAATAGAAATTATCAATATTGGTGACGAATTATTGATCGGGCAGGTAATCAATACCAATGCAGCCTGGATGGCTGAACGGTTGAATCTTTCCGGGTTTGTGGTCCGACAGGTTACCGTGATCCGTGATTCACGGGAAGAAATTTTGGAAGCTCTGTACGCTGCCGAAAAACGATCAGAAGTAGTGTTGATTTCCGGAGGGATCGGGCCTACCAACGACGATATTACAAAACAAACCCTGTGTGAATTTTTTAATACCCGTCTGGTATTTGATCCTGCCGCTTATCGGGATATAGAAACAATTTTTGCCCGGCGTGGATTTCCGGTTACTGAACTGAACAGGCAACAGGCAGAGCTCCCGGAACATTGTATTTCACTTCCAAATAAACTGGGTACTGCCCGGGGAATGTGGTTTGAGAAGGAAACCGGGAAAACAAAATCAATTGTGGTATCCATGCCGGGTGTTCCATTCGAGATGAAAGCCTTAATGACGGAAGAAGTGATACCCCGCCTTCAACAATGCTTTAAGACCTCGTTTATTTATCATAAAACCGTGCTTACTCAAGGAATCGGAGAATCATTTCTGGCTTCCAGAATCGAATCGTGGGAAAGCAGTTTACCGGAGAATATCAAACTGGCTTACCTTCCTCAGCCTGGAATCGTAAGGTTGCGGCTAACAGGGACAGGAAAGGATGAACAAAAGCTCAAACATCAGATAGACCAGGCAGTTTCCGACCTGGGCGTGATCATCCCCGAGTTTATTTACGGATTTGATGAAGAAACCCTTGAAGAGATCATCGGAAAACTTCTTACAAACAAAAAACAAACCCTGGCAACCGTTGAAAGTTGCACCGGTGGTTACCTGGCGCACCTGATCACTTCCGTTCCAGGGAGTTCCCGATATTTTAAAGGATCTGTTATCGCATATTCCAACGAAATCAAAAAAAAATTTGTGAATGTTCCCTTAGAAACTCTGGATAAATTTGGGGCCGTGAGTGAACAAGTTGTTATGGAAATGGCCATCTCTTTACAAACACAGTTCGGCGTTGATTTTGTAATCGCCACCTCTGGAATTGCCGGTCCCGATGGAGGCACCCCCGAGAAACCAGTCGGTACAACCTGGATCGCCATTGCCACCCCCGATGAGGTTGTTGCTTCCCACTTCCTGTTTGGCGACAGTCGCGACCGGAATATCCGAAGAACCGCTCTCCAGGCAATGGCCATGCTTAGAACAAAACTGATTATTTAAAATCATCCATAATACCTGAAATGTATGATTTACCAGGATTTGACTTTTCGAAGAAAGCTCGATTTTTTATCCAGCGATATTTGTGGTTTAAATAAAAAAATGTATCTTTGCACTCCAATTTGAAGTTGTATCTTAATTCTCAATATCATGTCAAGGATTTGTGATCTTACCGGAAAAAGCGCCATGAAAGGCAACAGCGTTTCTCATTCTAACAAAAAAACGAAACGTTGGTTCAATGCCAATATTCAAACAAAAACTTTTTTTGTTCCAGAAGAGAATCGTGAAATTAAGATGAAAGTTACAGCATCTGCAATGCGTACGATCGATAAAAAGGGCGTTTATGCCTGCATCAAGGAAGCAAGAGAAAAAGGGTTTCTTAATAAATAATTTTTTTCATGGATAAAAAAAATGCTGTTATTCACATAACAGCATTTTTTTTGCTCGTTTCAAAAAAGCAATAAATTGCAGGCATTATCGTTAAAGATATGCCATCGCGACCGATCTGAATGAATAAATGTATTTGCTATATTTTATTTCTGTTTTTTTGTCCCTTTATCAGCCATTCCCAGCAGATACAAAATGGCAATAAGGATCATGATCTCGTTCAGTTTTCCGGAATTACAATCACTGCCGACAGCCTTAATCCTGTTCCTTATACTAAAATCTTTGACAAAAACAGTCACCGTGGAACTACCAGTGATATTCTGGGATATTTTTCCTTTGTAGCGCATAAAAAGGATACTGTGATTTTTTCTGCTCTGGGATTTAAACCTACCTCCTTCATCATCCCCGATACCATTACAAAACAAAGATATTCATTGATCCAATTGATGACAGCAGACACCCTTACGCTGGCTGCTGCTTATATTTTTCCCTGGCCTACACTCGAAGATTTCAAACGGGCTTTTGTAGAAACAAAAATTCCGGATGACGACCTTGAAATAGCTCGTAAAAATCTGATTGCCGCCGATATCCGGATCATGGCCGAAGATTATCCCATGGATTCCCGTATGAATTACAATAACTATATCGAAAACCAAACCAGTAAATTATACTATTTTGGTCAACAACAACCTTTTAACATCTTCAATCCCTTTGCCTGGGCAAAATTTATAAAAGCATGGAAAGAGGGCAAATTCAAATCACAGGAAGAGCGGCTAAAATAAAATCCCATTGAAATACCCATCCTATATAATTGGCTTTTGGTTCTGTTTGATTGCAATCAACGTATTTCCACAGGCTGCTCCCGGAATTCTCACCGGCACCATTACTATAACCGGGACTTCCAACCCATTGCCTTTTGTAAATATGGCCATTAAAGGAACATCAGCCGGAACAACGACCGATAAAAATGGACGATTTGAATTGAAGGTCCCATCCGGAATTCCAGTAGTCGTATTGTTCTCTTGTGTTGGATACCTTGCTGATTCCGTTTCATTAACATTACAAAGCGGAGAAGAAAAAAAAATATCGCTCACCATGGCTCCAAGTTCTACAGAGCTTGAATCCATTGAAATCAGAGACCAGCAATTGCGAACCAATACATTTACCAGGCTAAACCCGAAAGTGATGACATATATCCCCACCATTAATGCCAGCGTGGAGGATCTGATCAAGACAATGCCTGGTGTTTCCTCACGAAATGAGTTAAGTTCCCAATATTCCGTACGCGGTGGAAATTATGACGAAAACCTTGTATTTGTTAACGATATTGAAATATACCGGCCATTTCTGGTACGATCGGGGCAACAGGAAGGTCAGAGTTTTTTAAATCCCGACTTAGTTTCAGGAATCTCATTTTCAGCTGGAGGGTTTGATGCAAAATATGGAGATAAAATGTCATCGGTACTGGATATCAAATATAAAAAGCCAACCGCTTTTGCCGGATCATTTGATATCAGCCTGTTGGGAGCTTCCGCCCATGTAGAAGGAACCTTCGCAAAGCGCTTTTCTTACCTCCTTGGGGTGCGTTATAAAACTACAACCTATCTGTTAAAATCCCTTGACACAAAAGGTAATTACAAACCCCGGTTTCTGGATATCCAGGGAATTCTTAACTATGAAATCAATCACAAATGGGAACTCTCATTTCTTGGGGCATATATCGATAACTCATACAAGCTGATACCGGAAACCCGTGAGACCAGCTTCGGCACCTTAGATGAAGCTTATAAAATCAAAATCTACTTCGATGGGCAGGAAGTAGACACGTATCAAAACTGGCTTTCAGGATTGACCCTGACCTGGAAACCCACTACAAATTTGCGTCTGAAATTGATCTCTTCAGCCTATCAGACGTATGAAGCCGAAACGTATGACATTTCCGGAGAATACTGGCTTGGAAAACTGGAGACTTTTCAAACCAGCGGTGAAACCGGACAGGTAACCGAAATCATGGGAATCGGCGCTTACCTTCAACATGCCCGTAATTATCTCGATGGAACGGTTTTCAATGTGGAGCACAGGGGCTCCTGGGAACACACCAACGGAAGTTTGCTCTGGGGAGTCAAATACCAACATTCCTTTTTTAAATATAACGTCAATGAATGGGAGTTACAGGATTCTGCCGGGTATTCGCTCCCCTACATCCAGTCTGACCTGACCCTCACCAATGTGATCATGAGCAATAGTACGGTAAATACCAACCTCTATTCGGCTTTCATACAAGATACCTGGCTTTTTAAAACAACTCCGGGGGAGCTTTCTCTGACAGCAGGATTAAGAAGTTATTATTACGATTACAACAACAAAATTTCAGTCAATCCCAGAATTAACCTCTCCTTCAAACCTTACTGGAAACAGGAGATGGTATTCCGGCTGGCTACCGGTTATTATTCTCAACCTCCTACTTTCCGTGAAATGACCGACCTGCAAGGTAATTTTGTTCCGGATTTAAAATCACAAACCGCCATCCATGTTGTTGCTGGCAGCGATCTCTATTTCAAAGCCTGGGGACGACCATTCAAATTTGTTACTGAAGTCTATTACAAATATATCCAAAACCTGATTCCTTACCAGATCGACAATATGAAAATCAGATATTATGGAACCAATGATGCCCATGGATATGCAACCGGCATTGATTTTCGTGTGAATGGCGAATTTGTAAAGGGAGCCGAATCATGGGCCAGTTTGTCGATCATGAAAACCGAACAGTATTATCAGGGTTCCTGGATTCCCCGACCTACCGATCAACGACTGAACCTGGCCATCTTTTTTCAGGACTATATCCCAAATTTCCCTACCTGGAAAGTCAATCTTACACTGATCTATGGAACAGGACTCCCCTTTGGGCCCCCAAACTCTCCGCTGAAAGACCAGATTTACAGAATCCCCCCCTACCGCAGGGTAGATGTCGGATTATCAAAACAACTGATTGGAGAACAAACCTCTTTTTCTTCAAAAAATCCGCTCCGCGTATTCAAATCAATGTGGATCTCTCTGGAAATATTCAATCTGTTGCAAATCAGTAATACCATCTCCTATCAATGGATTACCGATGTAACAGGACAGGAATATGCTGTACCAAACTATCTTACCCCCAGACTTTTCAATTTGAAATTGGTAGCGCAGTTTTAAATCTATCACCCGTATTTTCCATCATCTTTCTTTCCCACTCTTTCCCGTATTCCGGATGTGATGGTTTTCTGGGGATTCCTTTTCCGATTACTCCATGATCCAGGTTTCGCTCGGACCAGAAATGGAGAAAGATTCCCCATCAGAACATTATTGCAAAAAAAACCGGGCCGGTATCATTACAAATTCAAGTGTGTATTTGTAAAGGTACCGGCCTTCGGAAAAAAAAAACTATTCGAGTTCTTTAATTGATTTTCGGATGATCTCTACCGATTCATGGATTTGTTCTTCAGTAATAACCAATGGAGGAGCAAAACGGATGATATGATCATGGGTCGGCTTGGCAAGAAGTCCGTTGTCGCGCATTTTAAGACAAACATCCCACGCTGTTTTTCCTTTAACCGGTTTGATGACGGTGGCATTGAGTAAGCCCTTGCCGCGGACCAATTCAATATAAGGAGAGTTGATTTTACGGATTTCATCCCTAAAAATCTTTCCCATAGCCAATGCATTTTCGGCGAGTTTTTCGTCGCGAATAACGCTCAAAGCGGCTATTGCTACTTTTGCAGCAATGGGGTTTCCTCCGAAGGTTGAGCCATGTTCCCCCGGGCGAATGGTAAGCATAATGGGATCATCAGCCAACACGGCCGAGATGGGACAAACTCCTCCGGACAGAGCTTTCCCGAGAATCAATATATCCGGACGAACACCTTCCCAATCGCAAGCCAGAAGTTTCCCGGTACGGGCGATTCCGGTTTGTACCTCATCGGCAACAAACAGAACATTTTTGGCTTTACATAAGGTATACGCTTTTTTCAGATATCCATCATCAGGAACAAAAACACCAGCTTCTCCCTGGATGGGTTCTACCAAAAATCCAGCTACAGTCGGATCTTCCAATGCTTTTTCCAAAGCAGGAATATCATTGTATGGAATCGGGATAAACCCGGGAGTAAAGGGGCCGAAATCGTTTCTGGCATCGGGATCATTTGACATGGAAATCACGGTAATGGTACGTCCGTGAAAATTATTTTGGCAACAAATGATCTTAGCCTGGTTTTCGGGAATTCCTTTGACTTTATATCCCCATTTTCGGGTCAGTTTGAGGGCAGTTTCATCGCCTTCAGCACCTGAATTCATGGGGAGTAACCGTTGATATCCAAAATATTCGGTGATAAACTTCTCGTATACCCCAAGTACATCATTGTAAAAAGCACGGGAGGTGAGTTCAAGCGTTTGGGCTTGTTCGATCAGGGCAGCCACAATTTTCGGATGACAATGTCCCTGATTTACGGCAGAATAAGCAGACAAAAAATCATAGTACCGCTTCCCTTCCACATCCCACATAAAAACACCTTTTGCCTTTGTAAGTACAACAGGTAAAGGATGATAGTTATGGGCCCCGAACTTATCTTCGAGGTCCATAGCCATTTGAGAGGTTTTTACTTCAACCATAATTTTCCTTTCAATGTTTATTTTTTAACGATAAAAGTCCCCGAATTCAATAGATGTTTACCTGCTTTCAGTTTAAAGAAATAGGAACCATTTGCAAGTGAATATACGGGGAGTGTTGATTTTTGTTCGGATACATTCATTGTCGACACCAACTTGCCATTTGCACTGTAAACTTCCAACAAACCATTTTCAATCTGTTTTGAAAGTTCAACACAAATGGTTTCAGAAGCAGGATTGGGATAAAGTTTCACTCCTACTTCAGGCATTAACACCTGTTCCATACCAACACCATATTCCAGTGAAAGTTCATCAACATATAGCGTAGATCCTACCTGACCTTGACTTAACATAAATTTAATCACATCGAAACCGCCACTGGAAACAATCAACAGGGTCATGGAATCGGGTACCAAATTACTGGTAGGATAGTTATATTCTAACGAAACATTAAATTTATCATACGTAGCAACAGTATCATAGATAAAAAGTCTTCCATAACCAACGGTATCACGTTTAAGGGTAGTTGCATTCCATTTTGAAACCAGGGCAACAAAAGCACAGGAATCGCCATTTACCGGTTCAAATTTAAAAAACCCCTTGAATTTTAAGGGCTTGCATCCTTCGCAAGCGCGACCTAATATAGCCCGGCTACCTCCCATATCGAGGGTTGCAGTACCTAACATTCCAGGAATAAAAACATCATAAGGATCCATTACAAAATTTGCTGATACAAGCTTTGCTGCATAGGTTCCCGAATATTTATCCGTAGTTTTAAAAACGGTAACAGGTCCGGGACCAACCGGAGCTGGTACAGCATTCAATGCATTCATTGTCGTAAGCCAGCAATCGGTAGGTCCAGTACCGAGATCTTCATAATTTACAGTGGTACCAGGAATAACAACAGGATACCATGACTCAAGATCACCATTTGGAATGTTTGATGTTTGAGTATAACCGGCACTTACAAAAAGCGCTAGTGCAAGGAGTAGCATTAATTTTTTCATAGTTGTTTTGTTTATGTTTCTAATTAATTTAATGGTTAAATTTTGTATGTAACCTGAACCTGCGTCATTCGTGGTGATTCAATGGTAAGAGGACGAAGGGAAAATTCGGTATTGAATAAATTGTTCACGAGTACCGAAAATTTAAAATCTTTTAAAGCATAACTTACTCTGAAATCTAAAATGAAAGTTCCGGTACTATGCTCTTCCCGGTATTTTTTTATTCCGGTTTTCACCCCGAACATCTGCCCATCCAGAAAATCATAAAAGAATTTGTCGATGTTCTTCATAAATCCATAATAACGCCCGCTGAACCCGGTTGAAAACCGTTTATATGTTAATTGAATATCTCCTTTGAAAATGCTCTGAACACGATATTTCAAAATATTTCCACTGGTATCAGAAGAGGTGCTAAGATAGGTATACGCACTCTTTTTACTCTGGTAAAACACATAATTCGGATCCGTAGATTGAGGGATGGAATAAGTGTAACCGATAAGCGCTCCAAGATTGACATTTTTCGCAATATTTCCTTCTCCATTAATGGTCAAATCAATCCCATAAATCCGGGCTGGTCCCGTATTAAAGAATTTAAATCCGACATTTTTTTCGGGATTAACACTTTTTCCCCAATTGCCGAAATTAAACTCCACATAGTTATCATAATCCTCATAAAATCCCGCCAGATCTGCTATTCCGACAAATTTACCAAATTTAAACAGTTGCTTGATCCCGACTTCATAAGAAACACTTTGTTCTGAGATTAAGCCTGGATTGGGATAAAAGCCGAAGTTCCCCGAAGTCGTGGTAATATACCGCTCGCCAATACTGGGAACCCGATACCCTTGGCCCACCGATGCCCTTAAAAAAGTCCCTTTGGCAGCCTGCATGTTCAGTCCTGCTCTGAAAACGGGTTTATTCTCTGTAATATCTGCCAATTGATAATATTCGTAACGTGCTCCAAACAAAACCGTAAGCCGTTTAAAAAACTTTTTCTCCAATTGAGCATAAACAGCAAAATTGTCAGAAGTATAAGTGCCATTGGCACCAAGAGAAACAGTTCCATCCGGTGCCAACTGCCCTGAAAATACTTTTCCAAAAGCGTATGAATAATTATTCATCACCCCTGTAACCAGCATTATATCGCCCAGATTTTTGAATTTATGGGTGTATTGGTATTCATTATAAACGCTTACACTCAGCGATGATTGATTAAATAAACCGACTGTGTTCAGATAGTACACTCTATTCTTTAAAGCATGGTAATCGCCGTTTTTAGCAAAATATTTCACGAAAGGATCAAGATAGAAAGTAAAAGTTTTGGCCAGGGATAAAGATCCCGGAAAAGAGCGGTATAGATTGGTATCCGCATCATACCAAAAATAAGTGTCTGCCGCTTCGCTGTACATAAAAGTACCATTCAGCCCATAAGACAACCCATCCACTTTTTTGTTCCGTACACGGGAATTGAAGAATAATTTAACCCGTTTTTCAAATTGCCCGTTATTATAAATTGTATCCGATGCTTTGTTTTCCGGGGTTCCTCCGATATAACTCTGGTCACTTAAATAAGAGGCCCCCCCAGAAAAGTCAATATTATCAAACCGCTGCGAATGAGTAATTGTCAAACCATAATTGATGGGATTCATCCCCGTCCATGGCGTAGCATACCTGCGATCGGGTTTACTGTACATTCCAGTATAAAAGTTTATCTTCGTTTCCGGATCTGCTTTGGGCCAGGAAGTCCTTACATTGATGGCTCCATTGATTGCAGAAGAGCCATAAACCACCGACGATGCACCTTTTACAATCTCTATCTGATCCAGATCATCAATGGGGAGTAGAGCCCAATCCGGCCGGCCGGCATCACCCCGTAACAGGGGTATTTCATCAACCATTACCATGACCCGTGAGCCAAGTCCACTGCTAAAACCACTCCCACCCCTAATCTGAGGTTCATTATCTACAACCGTAATACCGGGCATCCGGTCAACGGCCTTATCCACGCTGGAGAGATTGCTAATTTCAATACTCCTGGCTTTGAGAACTTCTATAGATGAAATCGACTCCTGAATTTTCTGTGCATATTTAGAAGCAGAAACCACAACAGTACTCAATTCCTGCGATAATGCCTGAAGGGCAATATCCATGATATAAGCTCTTTTCCCTTCGAGACGAATATGCCGCTCCTCCTTTTCATATCCTACCGAGGAAATGATCAGATCATATTCTCCCCTGGGAAGCTCAAAACGATAGGCCCCATTACTGTCGGAAAAAGTTCCGATCGCCTGGTCTTTTACCCCAATATTTACATACGGAAGCGGCTCAGAAGTTGATTCATCTGTTATTTTTCCCTTGATCACGATGTTTTGCGCATTGACAAAACAAGGTAAAAGAACAAGGAATAAAAGAATTATGAAAAGATGTTCGATTTGTTTCATGCTTACCAGCCACCTATTGAACCTACAAAAGTAATTTATTTCTTAAAAAAACAGATGTTTTTCTATTGCGAAATAGCTCCATCATTGATTACCAACCCCTTAAATTGTAATGAAGGAGAAGACCGGAAAGGGCCAAGTCCAAGAGCATCCCATCGTTGATCGATTTTATGAATGGTAACATCATCCATTACAATAATATTGGGCCATTCACGGTTGAAATTGTCTAATTCGTGGGTTTTCCTTGTTCCATCCATACACAATACCGGAATTTTTTCGCCTGAAACAGCCTCAACAAAAAAGCAATCGCGCATCGGGTCAATATTGTTTGCTGAGATCCAAACCATTTGGGAAAAGGAAGAAGTATCAACAGATGAATCAATAAAAAGAAGGAATTTAACATTCCTGATCCAACCTTGCCTGAGAATGACCGTGGATAAATGTCGAATTTGTTGCTTAACATTTTTTTTAAGCGAGACAATAACCAGGGATATTCCTTTTTGAGGAAGATCGGTGCGAAGGACTTCAACCTCTGGAAAGGCTTGCCGGATATCTACTTCGTTAACGATAGCTTCAGTCTTTGACGAAGGATGATCCATTTCCTGTGGTAATTTGGAGGTAACATCCAATCCCATTTTACTTCCATAAGCATACTGCCCGCTGGAATGGTCAAGAATATCAACCGGACCCCGGTGAAAATGGATGTCAGTTAAAGGATTTACACGATCGGAAATGAGACGGGCAAGTTCATGATAATCGGTCAGCGTTACCCCGGCATCAAACACCGCCATAATTTTATTGAACATCATTTGCCCGGCACCCCATAAGGAACTCATAACTTTAACACCTTGCCCGGGATATTGCTTTTCAATGCTCACCAAAGTGATATTGTGAAAAACTCCCTCAACAGGCATGTGCATACCAACAATTTCCGGGACAACCGAAATTTTTATCGGAAAGCGAAAAATCTGTTCGGTCGCTTTCCCGATCCAACCATCTTCCTGGGGCGGTATTCCGACAATGGTGGCAGGATAGACAGCATTTTTCCGGTGGGTAATACAGGTGACGTGAAAACGAGGAAAATAATCGGCTAAGGAATAAAAACCCGTATGATCGCCAAACGGTCCTTCAAGGATAAGCGACTCCGTAGGGTCGACAAATCCTTCAATCACAAAGTCAACATCCTCAGGAACTTCCAGATCATTGGTCCGGCATTTGACAAGTTGGACCTTTTTCTTACGGAGGAAGCCAGCCAACAAATATTCGTCCATGTTTTCCGGCAATGGCGCGGTTGCTACATAAGAATAAACCGGATCACCGCCCAGCGTAACGGAAACCGGCATTTTTTGGCCCAATGTTTTATACTGCTGATAATGGTGTGCTGAACCTTTATGGAGATGCCAGTGCATCCCCGTAAGATCGGGAGAAAATACCTGCATCCGATACATGCCGAGATTCCGGATTCCGGAGACAGGATCTTTGGTATGAACACAGGGAAGCGTGATAAAGGGCCCTCCATCAGATGGCCAGCATTTAAGTATCGGGAGTTTTGTCAGGTCCGGTATCGTCATCACAACCTCCTGACAACTCCCCTTCCGGGAAATGGATTTGGGCATCCAGGAAGCCATTTCCTGAAGCAATGGTAACATTTTTAATTTCTCTAAAAATGATTCTTTTTGACTCAGCATACCTTGAAACAAACGGCTCATCTCGCTTTCAACATTCTCCAGTTTGGTTACTCCAAGAGCCATACAGATTCTGCGATCGGAAGCAAAAGAATTGATGAGAAGGGGAAAAGCAGTACCGGTATTTTCAAATAACAGCGCTTTCCCGCCCTGTTTTACCATCCGGTCTGCAATCTCAGTAATTTCAAGTTCTGGGGAAACAAATTCATGAATCCGAATCAATTCACCAGCTGATTCGAGCGCAGTTATATAATCGAAAAGAGATTTATACGCCATTGAATTTTTTTTCTCCGAACTTCTCGGGTTTTTTATTGTTATATTTTGAAGGACATTTCAACAGCAAACTCTTGGCAATAAATTGATTCCCTTGCATTGCACCAACGATTACCACCTTTTCGGATTTTTCGAAATCTTGTGGCTTGGCATCGTGATAAACAACTTTTTTTTCAACTCCTTTTTCATCGAATAAATAAAATGAAAATTCATTGGCACGTGTTTGTGCATCATATTCGATGGGCTTGGCCCGGTTCAGCTTCCCGATAATTTGAAACTCCTTGCCCGGCTTCTTTGCTGCCTCTGTAAAATCACTATATGTACTTGAATTCGTCACGGTACTGACAACCACTGCAACAACCGCCATAACAAGCAAAATGAGGATAATATGGCTGGTTTTCATTTTTTTTGTTGAGATAATTTTTCTTTCAACTCTTTTTCAATTTTACGTACCTTCCGGTCAATAAAAAATAGATAGACGAAAACACCAACCAGAATCACTGCTAATACGGCAACTACAACAAATAATTTTCCCGATTGTTCCATGAAATTGGAATAATTATAATTTCAATTGTCAATTTTCAATTTTATTTTCCTCATCCTTACCCTGATATTCATGATCCAGAACCCAAGTAAAATCCATCCCACCATGGCAGGATAAAAAACAAATCTTAGGGCCGGATCGAGATGCACAGGCAGTATCGGCGTAGATTCTTTCCCCGGGTGGATACTCTCCCCGGATAATTTTGGCAGGATCAACACAAAAACAATCCAAAGAATAAAAGCAAAAATATTATAAACTGCACCAACTTTAGCCCGTTTATGAACATCGTCGATGGAACCACGTAAAATCATATAGGCTAGATAAATAAAAAGCCCGACTGCGGCACCGTTCAGCTTTGGATCCTTTACCCAAGGCGCACCCCACGTAAAATTTGCCCAGATCATTCCGGTAAAAATGCCAAGAAATCCAAACATCAAACCGACATTGACAGCCTCCACGGCCACGATATCCTCATTTTCATCAAATTTGTGCAGATAACGTAAGCTAAAAATAAAACCTGTGATCAGCATGGTAAACATACCAAACCACATCCCTACGTGGAAAAACAAATTGCGTATTGTTTCTCCAATCATCGTATCGGGAATTTTTATTATAAAACCACCCAAAATGGCATATAATAACAATACCCCTGATAAATATTTCCACCAATCTCGTTTGAACATCGACTGATTGATTGAAAAAATGTTACGTGCCATCTGTCACTTTTCAGTCTTTCCAAAGGTAAGGAAATAATAAATATGCCAAAAGAACGACGGCTATATTGATTGTTAGGAGGATCGCCAAAAAACCATTAGTTCCCGACCAATCCATGGTTGATAACGCGGTGCGGGAGATTTTCATCAAAGTGGCAAGCAATGGAAGGACAATCGGGAAACTAAGGATGGCCATCAGGGAAAAATTATGACTGGCTCGTGAAGCAATAGCCGCTACCATGGTGAGTATAGAAGAAAGCCCCAGGCTACCAAGAAAAAGTGCAAAAAGGAATAGTGGAATATTAATGACCAGATTTCCCATCAACAACACAAAAAAGCCGAAAGACAGCATTGAGAGGATGGCCATCAGGAACAGGTTATAGATGATTTTCGAGAGGACAACAGCCTGGGGGCTGACAATGGTATAATAATATAGATACCGGGCAGAATTTTCCTGGATAAAGCTCTTTGAAATGCCATTAACGGCAACGAAAAGCAGAATTATCCAGAACAAAGAATTCCAGGTTTCCGGTGTTATTGCATTTTCAAAAGCAAGGTAGGTCACAAAAATGGTCGATAAAAGATAGAGCAGAATTCCATTGATAACATATTTCTGTTTCAACTCCAATCGAATCTCTTTCCCCACTAAAATTTGTATCTCCTTCCCAAGCATTTTCCTCTGTTAAAACGGTTATAAAGATAAAAAAACCCTGCAGGTTGTTGCAGGGTTTTTTAGGTTGTGAAAGCAAGAATGGTTTATTCTACGATCATCCTTTTTGTTATTTTTTCTGAATTCATAATCACAGTGTAAAAATAAACACCAGGAATAAGGTTGGTTCCATCCAGGGTAAAAGTATGCTGACCGGCATTTACAAAGCCTTTGTCAAGGGTCATAATTTTTTGTCCCATGATGTTGGAAACTTCCAAGGTTACATTGGCAGATTTTTCAAGGTTCACCTTGAAAGAGGTAATATCTTTTACCGGATTCGGGTAGTTTTGACTTACCCGGTTTCCCTTTTCAACGGAATTCGCAATACCTGAAGCGAAATACAAAGCAGGATCAATTTCCCGATATTCAATATTCACATCATGTTGCGGAATGGATGTATCAACGATGTTTGAACCCGGTTGAGAGGATGTTTGATAGATAACATGTAAATGACCATTCTTCATCTGTTTGGCCAATGCCGGGTAAACATATTCCTGGAACATATAGAAGACACCCTCGTTCAGGTCAACCATATCTGACCAGGTGGTATGATTTGAGAATTTTGGCCGATACCAGAGATGACGATAGTTAAACGGATCAGGAGAAGGGCTTCCAGGGGTAACAGCCGACCAGGTAGCATAAATATTATTCCAGTCATCAATGGTGATCTGAGGAAAGCTGGAAAGACCAACGCGATAGCTGGGCGCTCCTACAATGGTATCGCCAGGATTGGGACCATCGGAAACATAACCAAGTAATTGTCCGTGAGCATCAAGTGTATCGAGATCCAGGCTGTCTTGTAACATTGGCATGGTAGAATTCCAGTAAACAAGTCCATTCCGGTTAACATAAATATATTTAGTAGTGGCTGCCATATAACCGCCACCTATTCCGAAAGCCACATGGAAAACTCCGGAATGGTCCATTTCAACTGCAACAGAACCATCAGAATTGGTAAAAGGAGGCACATCAGTAGTACCGGAAGGAAGTTTTTTATTGGCATTACTTAAAATGGGGATTTTTGTCCAGGTATCGCCATTGTCATTTGATTGCATGATAAAAGTATCAATCCAGGGACCAGAAACTGCGAAATAAATGGTATCGCCATGAGGGGTTCCCCATGCATATTCATCGCCATTAAATCCGTCATAATCGGTTGAAGTCATTTGTGGCAAAATCACTGCGCTTTTATCCCATGTTTCACCTCCATTAAGCGAACGATAATATAATAATGCGAGGTTTAATCCCTGATAAACGGAATAGGTAGAAACGATCATGTGGATATAGTTATGGTCGGGACCACTGGTGATGATTCTCGGCCAAGAGATATCAGTAGCTCCGACAGGGCCCATAAGGGTAGTCTGAGTCCAGGTTCCCTGTCCTTTTACTGACCGGGTTGAAATTTTCAAACCATCATTCAGGTGGGCAACCACAATTTCGCCAGTAGCGCCAAGGGGAGCGTAGGATGGCCATCCGGTCTTTTCATTCTCAATCCGTGATGAAGGAGCAGGCCCCCATGCGGAACCATCATAATAGTTATAACCAGTACCACGATCACTGCCGGAAATACCTCTTGTCCATGTACCGCCCATGGTTCCATCCGAATGAATGGTCAACCTGGGGTCGATAGATGCATTGGTTTGCATATCATAAACCGAATTTCCGATAACATCTTCTATCGTTGATTTTGAATTAGATACCGGGTTAACAGATTGAGAAGGCATCATTTGTTCTTTGATGGCTTTAACAGGAACAGCCCGCAAAGGAACTTTTGCATATTTGGTTTGTGCCATGGCCATTGCACCGATGCAAAGGACCATCAGGAAAAGGGTAAATTTTTTCATAGGGTTAATTTTGGGGGTTCATTTTTTTGCTTATTACAAAGATACATGACATTTTTAATTTCACACAGTAAAAAAAATCAAAAATACTGATGGAAAAGCCGAATACCTTGATCACTCGTCTTCCAATTGTCATTCCCTTTTGCGAAGCAGAGACCCATTATCAATAGCAGTTACATTATTCTGACAACCATTTTGACAGATCTGCCCGAATCACCCTGTAATACGACATAGTATGATCCGGGCGATAGTGCATTAATGTTAAATAACAATGAATGAGTGCCTTGTTCAATTTTATCGTCAATCCATGTTCGTAAAACTTGCCCATGTGCCGACATCAGTGAAAGTTTTATCCGTCCGGGTTTAACTAAATTAAAAGTAACATTACAATGGTCAGAAACCGGATTAGGGTATATCTGAAGAGAATAAGGGTCCAAATAACCAACCGGTGCAATGCCAAGCGAATGTATAAACTTTTCAGTCATCACGTAGTGAATGAATTTGCGTGCATCGTTTGAATCTATATAATAGAGCGGAAAGCTAAGCAAGATACTTTTAAAGTCGGTACCCATGTATTCAAGACCAACAGGCCGGTGTTTCATTTTCCCCAAACTTGTGGTGGAGTCAAATCTGGTATCCAAGCGGTAAATCACATTGGCTTCTGGCGCGGGGGAAAACACTTCTATATCGTAGATTTGACCAGGATAATTCTTATCCATATATTTCAGCGAATCCACATTCAGCGTATCATAATCAGGCATAAAGGCATTTGCCCTGAACATCATACACTGTACTTTACGGTCCGCGCTGTCAACCTTGAAAATCTGATGAAATATTGATGTTTCAGATATTTTAACAGGGTAGGTAGCGCCGTTCGTCCAA